>Ga0208355_1000003_pt1 | contig 187419 bp, 167 predicted proteins | sample NGESurdeep072012_6_FD_184458 | JGI IMG/M metagenome (GOLD analysis project Ga0208355, IMG submission 184458) | Arctic peat soil microbial communities from Barrow, Alaska - NGEE Surface sample 210-3 deep-072012 (SPAdes) | ecosystem: Environmental > Terrestrial > Soil > Wetlands > Peat ... | reverse complement strand
CGCTTCCGGAAGCCCTCCCGCGTCGTCTGGACCTTGCCCCGCTCGACGACCATCCCACCTTCATCGAGTACACAGAAGTGGCTCGTCCGGTCTCCCTTCTGGGCCTCGAGCCCGCGATGTCCTTGCAGCGGATTTTCCGACTGCGCCGGGGAGACCGGCCTTCTCATCCCATCTCGCTTGCGCTCGCCCCTGAACTCGATATCGTTCGGCTCGCGAGGTTCCTTCGGCGGCCTGATATCCTTATCGCGTGAAGATCCGGGAAGTGGGAAGTGACGAGGCTTCTCGAATCGGATGGGTGGCAGCACGTGAGAATGAAGGGTAGCCATCGCCAGTTCAAACATCCTTTCAAGAAGGGGCTCGTCACGGTGGCGGGCCATTCGAACGAGGATCTGGCCCCGGGAACCCTGAACAGCGTACTCAAGCAGGCGGGTCTCAAGAAATGAAGTACCTCATCGTTATCGAACCGAGTGAAACCGGGTACTCGGCCTTCTCGCCGGATCTCGACGGCTGCGTCGCGGCTGGAGCCACGGCGGAAGAAGTCGAGAAGCGCATGCACGAGGCCATCGCGTTTCATATCGAGGGGCTACGTTCAGAAGGTCTCGAGGTCCCCGAGCCGAAGACCCGGGCCACATACGTCACGGTCGCGGCGTAGCCGCTACTCGACGCCGGCTGAACGGTCTGGCACATAGGTAACACTTTAGTCCAGGCACATGGGTAACACTTATCAACAGTTACCAGATGCCGTCGTCGACCTCCTCGAGCCCGACGTACTCGTCGATCAGCGGCGCTGGAACTGGCTGCTGACCCGCAGGCAACGCTCTCGGAGTTTGTCATCAGCACCGGGCTGGGAGCGTTCGAAGACCTCATCAAGGAAGTAGACCGCATCGCTGTGCTCATTGATATTTGAAACTCCGGGCCGTAGCTCGGAACAGCGAGCAGTCGCTGTCGCCTCCCCACGGCGTACCATCACGAACATGGCTACTCCCTCGAAGCGCAGATCTCCCTCGCAAGGCAAACGATCTGCCAGACGGTCCTCGGAACCGTCTGAGCCGTCGTCCAAGCCGTTCCTTCGCTTCTATCACTCCGAGGGGCTCCGCAAGAGGACGCTTTCGGTACTCAGTACTCTCGAGCAGGCCGAGGATGCTACCGCGCACCGCGAAGCCCTTGCCGACGTCGTCGTGGAGTTGACGAACAGTGGCCTGGACTACTACTTCATGAAGCCGCTCAAGCTCGCCAAAGCGGGTTTCATCGTGCAGCAGTCGGCGAACCTCGGCTTGGCAGGGGCGCAGCAGGTCATGGGGTCCGTCATCCGTAACATCATCGGGCGCATGGACAGGCCACAACTGCTTTCCGTACGCGGCTCCATCCGGCAGCTCATGCTTTGACCGGAGGACATGCGACTCTGATGCGCGCTTTTTCGCTTTTCACATTCGTGAGCGCCTTCGCGCTCGTTTCGACGCCCGAGGCGAACGCCTGCACCTGCAGCGTTCCTCCGATCGCGCAGGCCATCGCTCAGGCGGAAGCGGCTTTCGTCGGCACCGCCAACTCCAGCGGCCTCGACCCGGAGAAAGAGAAACGCATCGTCACGTTCACAGTGCAGCGCGTCTTCAAGGGGTCCGTGCCAGTCCAGGTGCAGGTCGTCACGCCGCTCTCTGAGGGAGGCTGCGGTTACTCCTTCGCGCCCGGCTCGGTCTATCTCGTCTTCACGCGAAACGTCCGCGGCAAACGTCTCACGCATTTGTGCTCCGGCAACGCCCCTGCTCACCTCAAGGGCCCATGGCCCCGGGAGCTAGACATCGGCTGGTCTCCCGTCGCGGCGGAATCGTTCAAGTAGGGCGCTCGCGGCTTCCCACTTCGCCGCGTACACTCCGCCGGAAGGGCTCCCGCCCTTTCACCTAGAAGGAGAGCATCCCCAATGTCTTCCAACGTAGCCGCCTGGGCGGCACCCGCCGCGAAGGCCCCTCTCGCCCCTCACTCCATCCCCCGCCGCGAACCGGGACCGGACGACGTGGGGATCGAGATCCTCTTCTGCGGCGTCTGTCACTCCGACATCCACCAGGTCCGCGACGAATGGGGCGGGTCGATTTTCCCGATGGTGCCGGGCCACGAAATCGTGGGCCGGGTGACGAAGGTTGGCGCCGGCGTCACAAAATTCAAGGCGGGCGACCTCGCCGGCGTCGGGTGCTTCGTCGACTCGTGCCGCGCGTGCGATCCGTGCCGGCGCGGTCTCGAGCAGTTCTGCCAGGCCGGGACGGCCTTCACTTACAACGGCACCGAGATGAACCGTAAGACGCCGACCTACGGCGGCTACTCGGCCGAGATAGTCGTGAAGGAGCGGTACACACTGAAGGTCCCGACCGGCCTCGACCTCTCCGCGGCGGCTCCCCTCCTGTGCGCCGGAATCACGACGTACTCGCCGCTCCGCCAATGGAAGTGCGCGCCCGGGACCCGCGTCGGCGTCGTGGGGCTCGGGGGCCTGGGCCACATGGCGGTGAAGCTGGCGGCCGCGATGGGGGCCGAGGTGACGATGCTCAGCACGTCGAAATCCAAGGAGGCGGACGCGCGCCGGCTCGGGGCGCATGCCTTCGAGTTGACGAACGAGCCCGACGCGTTCAAGAAACTGTCGGGACGGTTCGATCTCCTGATCGACACGATTTCGGTCGCGCACGATCTCAACGCGCACCTCGGCCTGCTCCGGACGGAAGGCGCGATGGTGATCCTGGGCGTCCCGCCGTCCCCCGCTTCGCTCGCCGCGATGTCGGTCATTTCCGGGAACAAGAAGCTGGCCGGCTCGATGATCGGCGGCATCGCCGAGACCCAGGAGATGCTGGACTTTTGCGCGGAGAGGAAGATCACCGCGGACGTCGAGGTGATCCCGATCGGAAAGATCAACGAGGCCTACGATCGCATGCTCCGGAGCGACGTTCGCTATCGCTTCGTGATCGACCTCGCGAGCCTGAGCGAACTGAGGCCATAACCGAGCGGCGAAAAACTTACGCTTGACTTACGTCTGAGCCGGACATACGTTTGCGGCGTGTCGGCGCTGCCTCTCCCCGCCCTTCCTCGAGACATCGCCGCGCAGATGACCACCGCCGCGAGGCTCTCGCGCGGACGGTTCGCGCCGGCCTATCTGCCGACAGGGTGCGAGGGGCTGGACCGCCTCCTCGGGGGCGGGCTGCCGCGCGGGGCGCTGGTGGAAATGTCCGGGCGCGCGTCCTCGGGCCGCTTCTCGGTCGCGCTCTCCGCACTCGCGGCCACGACAGAGACGGGCGAGGCCGCCGCTCTCGTCGACCCCGGCGACCACTTCGACCCCCAGGGCGCGGCCGCCGCGGGCGCCGACCTTTCGCGGGTGCTGTGGCTGCGCCCGCGCGGGTTGAAGATGGCGTTCGCCGCGGCCGAGACCGTCCTCGCCACCGGCTTCGCCCTCGTCATCCTCGACCTCGGGCTCGCGCACGTCTCGCGCCGGCGCTTCGATGACGCCGTGTGGCTGCGCCTCGCACGGCGCGCGCGCTTTCACGACGCGGCGCTGTTCGTGCTCGCGCCCTACCGCGTCACGGGCGTCGCGGCGCGCATCGTCCTCGCGGCGGATGCGGCGCGGGCGGGCTGGAACCGCGCGTGCTTGGACCACTGGCCGCAAAGCCTCTCGCTCCTCGACGGCCTGTCCGCGCGCCTCGTGGTGGAGAAAAATCTCGAGAAAACGCGCGACATGCACATGAAAGAGAAAACAAGCCTGCTGAATCTCTCCCTGCTGGAAGCGCTTCAGGCGGGGAAGGAAGAAAGAAAGATTTGCTTAGAAAAGGAAGAAAAAGAAAGAGAGGGCGCCGGCAGCGCATTGTCCGCGTTCGGGCGCTGAGGTGGCTCCCCGCCTCGCGTGTCTCGTGGTGCCGCTGTTTCCTCTCGCCGCGCGGCTGCGCAGCGAGCCTGCGCTCCGGGACGAGGCGGTCGTGCTGTGCGAGGGAAACGGGACGGCCGCGCACGTGGTGGCGGCCACGCGCAAGGCGCGCAAGGCCGGCATCCGTCCGGGCTTCACGCTGCCGCAGGCGCGGGCGCTCCTGCCCGACCTCCTCACCCGCGCGCGCGACGCCGAGAGCGAGCGCGCCGCACAGGAGGCGTTGCTCGACGTGGCCGGCACGGTGTCGCCGCGCGTGGAGGACGCGGGCGACGGCGTCGTGTACCTCGACGCGGAGGGCCTCGAGCGCCTCTTCCCCGACGAGCGCGACCTCGGTCGCGCGCTGATCGCCGCCGCGAAGCGGGAGTCGCTGCCCGCCCGCTGCGGCCTCGCGTCGAGCAAACTCGCCGCGCGCGTGGCCGCGACGCTGCCGGACTCCCCCGTCGTCGTGCCCGCCGGCGGCGAGGCCGCGTTCCTCGCGCCGCTGCCGCTCGTGAAGCTGGACCCCGAGGCCGAGATCGTCGAGACGCTCGCGCGCTGGGGGCTCGCGTCGGTGGGCGACCTCGCGAAGCTGCCCGCGGCCGACGTCGCGAGCCGGCTCGGCGCGCGCGGGCACGCGCTGCACGAGATCGCGCGCGGGCGCGACCCGCGCCCCCTCGTGCCGCGCCGGCCGCCGCCGGGCTTCACGGAGGGCATGGAGCTGGAGTGGCCGCTCGTCACGCTCCCGCCATTCCTCGCACTGGCCGAGGGCGCGCTCGAGCGGCTCGAGCGGCGCCTCGAGGCCGAGGCCGTCGGCTGCGCGCGGCTGGACGTGTCGCTGACGCTCGAGCCCGAGGGCTGCGACACGCGCACGATCGAGCTGCCAGCGCCCACACGCGACGTGAAGACGCTGCTCACCCTCGTGCGCCTCGGCCTCGAGGGCCGGCCGCCCGGCGCCGCCGTGACGGGCTTCTCCCTCACGGCGCATCCCGACGCGCCGCGGAAGGGCCAGCTCACGCTGTTCGGGCCGGCTGAGATCTCGCCCGACCGGCTCGCGACGGCGCTCGCGAAGCTGTTCGCGCTGCTGGGGCCGGGGCGCGCCGGCGCGCCGCAGGCGGTGGACGGCCACCGCCCCGAGCGCTTCGCCCTCGTGCCGTTCGCGCCGCCACCTCCCCCCGCGGCCCGCAGGGCTCCGCGAACGGGGCGCGGACTGCTCTCGGTGCGGGTGCTGCGCCCGGCCGTGCCCCTCGAGGTGCTCCTCGAAGGCGAGCGCCCCGCGTCGCTGCGCGCGCTCGCTTCGGCACTCGACGTGTCCGGCCCCGTGCGCGTGGCCTCGGGGCCGTGGCGCCTCGAGGAGGGCTGGTGGCAGGAGACGCCCGCCTTCCGCGCGTACTGGGACGTCGAGCTTTCGGGCGGCGGCCTCTATCGCATCTTCCGCGACGAGCCCGGCGGCGAGTGGTTCGCCGACGGCGTCTACGACTAGATCGGAGAGAAGACAAGGAGCGCGCTATCGTCGGCGGGCAAGGAGAGCCCATGTCCAATCCGCCCCTTCCACCGAATCCGGTTCCGCAGTCCGAGCTCGTCGCCCTGCAACCCGGCGCCGTCGTGAGCCGCACGCTCGTGAAAGCCGCGGGCGGCACCGTGACGGCCTTCGCGTTCGACACGGGCGAGGCTCTCAGCGAGCACAGCGCCCCCTTCGACGCGCTCGTGCTCGGGGTCGAGGGGACCGCCGAGGTGACGATCGCAGGCTTGCCCCACCGTGTTTCGGCGGGAGAGATCCTGCGCCTGCCCGCGAACGAGCCCCACGCGCTGCGCGCCACGACCCCGTTCAAGATGATCCTCGTCATGATCAAGGCGTGAGGTTCAGTTGAGGACGGAGAAGACGTACGACGCGGCCTACTTCCGGAAATGGTATCGCGACCCCAGGAAACGCATCGTGCGCCGCGCGGGCGTCGCGCGAAAAGCCGCGATGGCCGTCGGGGTCGCGGAACATCTCCTCGGGCGGCCGCTCGCGTCCGTGCTCGACGTGGGCTGCGGCGAGGGGGCGTGGTTCCCGCTGCTGCGCGAGCTGCGCCCAAAGCTGCGCTACCTGGGCCTCGACACGAGCGATTACGCCGTCCGGCGCTTCGGCCGCTCGCGCAACGTGCGGCCCGGATCGTGGGGCCAGATGGCCGAGCTGCGTTTCGACGAGCCGTTCGACCTCGTCGTGTGCTCGGACGCGCTCCACTACGTGCCGACACGCGAGGTCGTGCGCGGACTCGAATGCTTGCCCGAGCTGATCGGCGGCGTCGCCTACTTCGACTTCCTGACGGCCGACGACGATCTCGAGACCGGCATCGAGGGCGACATGGTGGGCTTCAAGATGCGCCGGGCTGCGTGGTACCGGCGGAAGTTCCGCGGGGCGGGCCTCATGGAGTGCGGCCTCGGCTTCTGGGCCGCGCCGGACCTCGCCCCACAGATCACCGCGCTGGAGCGCGCGCCCGGGTCGAAATAGCCTTCCTTGACTTACGCCTTACTTGCGATCAGGCTCGCCGCCCCATGGCGGAAGGGCCTCCCACCCGCGACTTCATCGGTCCTTACGGCGGGTGCGGCCTGCATCCCAACGGGCCCGGCGCGCGCAAGGAGAAGGCGCGCGTGCGCGCCTACGCGCGGCCGCCCACCGTCGCCCGGAAGGCGAGGGCCTACGCTGAACTGCGCGTCGCCTCGGCGTTCTCGTTCCTGAACGGGTCGTCGCTGCCGGAAGACCTCGTCGATCGCGCGGCGGCGCTCGATCTCCCCGCCGTCGCGCTCATCGACACGAACGGCGTCTCCGGCGCCCCGCGCTTCTGGAAGGCGGCGAAGGCGGCGGGCGTCAAGGCGCTGGTCGGCGCGGAGGTGGTCCTCCAAATGCATCCGGCTCTCGTGGGGCGGCGTGGCCCATTAGGGCTCGTTCCCCCTCCCCTCCCAGCAGGAACTCCCTTCCCCCGCCTGACGCTGCTCGTCGAGAACCAGAGGGGCTACAAGAACCTCTGCCTGCTCCTCACCGCTGCCGCCGCGGGAAAGCCGAAGGGGCAGGCGGCCGCGACGTGGGAAGAAGTCGCCGCGCACGCGGAGGGACTGCACGTGCTGACGGGCGGCGAGGAGAGCGTCGTGACGCGCGCGCTGGCTTCCTCGGGCCTCGACGGGGCCGCGCGCGAGCTGGACCGCCTCGCCACGCTGTTTCCGGGGCGCGTGCACGTGGAGCTTCAACGCCATTTTCTGCGCGAGGAGGAGCATGTGAACCGCGCGCTCCAGGGCCTCGCGAGCGCCGCGCGCCTGCCCGCTCTCGCGACGAACGGCGTGCGCTACGCGGAGCGGAAAGACAAGGACCTGTTCGACGCGCTCACGTGCATCCGTCACCACACGCACCTCGACGCCGCGGGGATGAAGCTGCACGCCGGGCGGGAGCGCCACCTGAAGTCCTCGCGCGACATGGAAGCTCTCTTCGCGGATCTGCCGGGCGTCCTCGAAGCCAGCGCCGAGCTCGCGGGGAGCCTCTCCTTCACGCTCGCGGATCTCGGTTACCGCTTTCCCGCGTACGCGCTGCCGCCAGGCGAGACGCCATCGTCGTTTCTTCGGCGCGTGGCGTGGGAGGGCGCACGTGGCCGCTTCCGGCCGCTGACGGGCAAGGCGCAGGCGCAAATCCAGCGCGAGCTTGACCTCATCGCGAAGCTGGACCTCGCGGGCTACTTTCTCATCGTCTGGGACATCGTGAACTTCTGCAAGAGGGAGAACATCCTCGTGCAGGGGCGCGGCTCGGCCGCGAACAGCGCCGTGTGCTACGCGCTCTCGATCACGGCGGTCGACCCCGTGAAGATGGATCTGCTCTTCGAGCGCTTCCTCTCGGAAGAGCGCGGCGAGTGGCCCGACATCGACCTCGATCTGCCCTCGGGCGATCCGCGCGAGAAGGTCATCCAGCACGTCTACAGGACGTACGGCCCCGCGGGCGCCGCGATGACGGCGAACGTCATCACGTATCGCGACCGCTCGGCGTCCCGCGAGATGGCCAAGGCGCTGGGCTTCTCGCCGGAGCAGGTGGACACGATCGCGAAACGCCTCGGGAAGTGGAGCTTCGGCGAGTACCGCGACGGCGCGGCCGACCTCTCGGCCGAGCTGGCCGCCGCGGGCTTCGACCCCGCGCATCCGCGTGTCGCCCACTTCGGGAAGCTCTTCATGCGCGTCCAGAACCTGCCGCGCCACCTCGGGCAGCACTCGGGCGGAATGGTCGTGGCGATGGGAAAGTTGTCCGAAGTCGTGCCGCTCGAGCCCGCGGCCATGGAGGGGCGCGTCGTCATCCAGTGGGACAAGGACGACTGCGCGGACCTCGGCATCGTGAAGGTGGACCTCCTCGGCCTCGGAATGCTGGGCGCGATCGAGAAGATGCTGCCCGCGATCAAGAAGCACGAGGGCGTGGACGTGGATCTCGCGCATCTCCCGGCGGGAGACCCGAAGGTGTACGAGATGCTGAACGCGGCGGACACGATCGGCCTCTTCCAGGTGGAGAGCCGCGCGCAGATGGCTTCGCTGCCGCGCCACGCGCCGAAGATCTTCTACGACATCGTCGTGCAGGTCGCGATCATCCGGCCGGGGCCGATCGTGGGCGGGATGGTGCATCCCTTCTTCGACCGGCGGCAGGGCAAGGCGCCGGTCGAGTACCCGCACCCGTGCCTCGAGCCGATCCTGAAGCGCACGCTCGGCGTGCCGCTTTTCCAGGAGCAGCTTCTCAGGATCGCGATGGTGGCTGCGGGCTTCACGGGCGGCGAGGCGGAAGAACTGCGCCGCGCGATGGGCTTCAAGCGCTCGCAGGAGCGCATGGGTGCGATTGAAGAGCGGCTGCGCTCGGGCATGGCGAAAAACGGAATCACGGGACCCGCGCAGGACCAGATCGTCAAGTCCATCACGTCGTTCGCGCTCTACGGTTTCCCCGAATCGCACGCCGCCAGCTTCGCGCTCATCGCGTATGCGAGCGCGTGGCTGAAGGCGCATCACCCGGCGGCGTTCACGGCGTGCCTCCTGAACGCGTGGCCGATGGGCTTCTACCACCCCGCCACGATCGTGAAGGACATCCAGCGCCATGGCACGCCGGTGCTGCCGATCGACGTGAACCATTCGGGATGGGATTGCACACTGGCTCTCTTACCTTCTAAGAAATCTTCTCTCGCGGTTCGGCTGGGCATGCGCTTCATCAAGGGGCTGAAGCAGGCGACTGGAGAAGCCATCGAAAGGGAGAGAGCCGGAAGATTCTTCGAAGACGTGGCGGACTTCTCGCGCCGCTGCCGGCTGCGTCCCGAAGAGATGACTTTGCTCGCGTACGCCGGCGCACTTTCGTCCCTCGGGCTCTCCCGCCGCGAGGCGCTGTGGCAGGTGGCGGAAGTTTCCCGCCCGCTCGGGCCCCTCTACGACACTCTTCCTCTTTCTTTCTCCTCGCGGAATTCTCCCCTCCCCGAAATGTCGGCCGTCGAAGAGACGACCGCCGACTACCGCGCGACCGACCTCACGGCGGGGCCGCACCTCCTCGAGCATCTGCGCCCGGCGCTCGCCGCGCGGTCGATCCTGTCGGCGATGGAGCTCCGGAGCGTGCCCGAGGGCGAGCGCGTGAAGGCCGCGGGCGCCGTCATCGTGCGGCAGCGCCCGGGCACCGCGAAGGGCTTCGTCTTCCTGTCGCTCGAGGACGAGAGCGGCATCGTGCAGGCCATCGTGCGCCCCGACCTCTTCAAGGAGCACCGGGCCGTCATCGTGGGGTCGGAAGGCCTCATCGTCGAGGGAAAGCTGCAGAAGGAAGGCGGAAACGTCTCCGTGAGAGCCGAGCGGTTCTGGCCGCTTCCGGCGCTTCCGGACCTCCCAAGCCACGATTTCCGGTGAGCCCGCGTCAGCTCCCCGCGGCGATCCGCGCGGCCTCGCGCAGCTTCGCCTCGGCGGTCGCGAGCGCGCGAAGCAGCCGCGAGGTCTCGGCTTCCACCGCGCCGTCGCCGCGGAGCGCCCGCTTGAGGCCCGGCAGCGTCTCCGTTCCGCAGCCGGTTTCGGCGGACGGCCCCAGGAGGAGGTTGCGGCGCGCGAACTCCGCCGGGGCCGCATCGTGAAACGCCCCCATCGCGTCGAGAAGCAAAGGCTCCGTCGTCTCCGCACTCGCCCGGCGGCGCGCCGCGTCGAGCGACTCCCACGCGCGCGCCGCGAGGCGCAGTCTCAGCACCGCCGCGAAGAGCTCGCCGTGACGCAAAAGGCGGGCGGCGGAAGCCTTCCCTAACCCGGAGAATTCGGCCGTCAGAAACGTCGCGACCTCGGAGAGCCGCCACGGCGGCTCGGACGACTCGGCAAGCACCGACGTCCAGAGCGTGAGGATGCGCGCGAGCGTGGCGCTCATGACGTAGCCGGGATCGAGGATGCGCGGCCCAGGAGATAAGGATCGTCGTACGCGGAGTGGTATTGCGCGTAGGTGCGCCGGCCGAACCCGAGTTGCGCGGACGGCACGCCGCCGAGACCGAGGGAGGGGGAGGTGTCGCCGCTGAAGCCGGGAAGCCGCATGGCGGGGCGCACTGCCAGAAGGAGGTGACCCGAAACCGGATCGACGACGTGCCGCAGGGTCTCGTCGAGGGACTCGGCGAGCCCCGGGGAGACGTCGGCCATGAAATCTAGCGCGCGGACGGAAGAGTCCACGTAGAGGAACGCGCCCAAGGGCGCCGCGGTCGCCGCGGGCGCGGCGAGGCGCTGCTCGACCCAGCGGGTCGAGCCGAGCATGCCGTATTCCTCGCCGTCGAAGAGCACGAAGACGACGTCGCGTTCCGGCTTCCAGCCCTCGCGCGCGAGAGCCGAGAGCGCGGTCGCGGTCTCGAGGACGACGGCGGCACCAGAGACGGGATCTACGGCTCCGTTCACCCACGCGTCCGTGTGCCCGCCCACGACGAGGACCGCGGCATCGCGCCGGCGTCCCGCGAGAGTCGCCGTGACGTTGAAGAGCATGCGCGCCTCGGTGCACGAACGCGTGCGGAGCCGCACCGTCTCGCGCGTCGCTCCGAGGCGGTAGGGAATCCGGAGCCATCCGGTCCAGTCCTCGGGCGCGGCCGCCCCCTCGAGGCGGCCGAGCAGATCCGCCGCGACGGTCTCCGAGACCGGCAGCGCGGGCAGCTCGGGACGGAGACGCGGAATTCCGCGGCCCGCCGCACAGTCCGGATCGCCGGGGCGCAGGAAGTACCGCAGCATCGAGCCGCGCTGCACGGTCCATGGGTTGAGGTAAGGACCCGCAGGAAAATCCGGCTTCACGATCCCGAGATCGCGCCGCTCTGGGTAGAGGAGCAGCGCCCTGGCCCCCTCGTCCTCGGCGAGAAGGGACTTCATGGACCGGCAGACTCCCTGCGACCGCGCGAGGACGATCGCCCCTTTCACGGAGACGCCGGCCCGGCGCAGGACGTCGTAGTCCTCGCGCGCCCCGTGATTCGCGTAGACGACGCGCGCGGACACGTCGCCGTCGGGAGCCCAGGCGAAGAAAGGGACCTCGAGAGGAGCCGCCTCGGAGTAGGGGTCGCCCGCGAGCGCGTGCTCGGTGAGGTCGAAGGTGTGCCCGGCCGGCCCTTCGACGACCAGGGAGGCCTCGACAAGCTCCGGCAGATTCACCGTCTGCTCGGCGACCACGGTCTCGAGGCCGTTCGCGCAGAGGGCTTCCGCGACGGCGGCAACCGCGGCGCGCTGCGCGGGAGTCCCGGCCCGATGCGGAACGCGGGCGAGCGTCCCGACGGTCCTTTCGATCCGGCGGGCGTCCACGAGGGACTCGAGGCGCGCGGCGCGCCGCGCGAGCGGATCAGGACGCCCGCAGGCCGCGAGAGTGCCGAAAGCGAGAACGGCCGCGGCGCCCCGCCGGCGCGTCACGGCCTGCGCGCGCCCGCGGAGACCCGCCGGGTGGGCCGGCCTCCGTCGGCGAGGAGGTTCGCGATTACGAGCTGCTCGCGCGCCCGCGAGAACGCGACGGCGAGGTGATCGATTTCTCGCGCTGCGGCGGCGCGGTCGCTTCGGCTCACGGCCTCCTCCAGTGCGGGAAGGCCCACCGCCCCGCAACCCGTTTCGGGCGACAGTCCCCAGAGCCGGCATCCCCGGCCGAACGACTCTCCAGGTGCGCCGAACGCACCGAGCGCGAGCGAGACGTTGCGGTCGAATCGCCCTGCGTCCTTTCCCGGGCCTCGCGACGCGCGCGTGCGGCCGTCCCACGCGCGCGCCCCCGCCTCGAAGCCCTCGATCTGGCTCGTGAGCGACCGGGCCGCCTGGGGCACCCAGCCGATCGACGCGGGATGTCGTCCCTGGATCTCGCGGATCTCTCGGTTCGTAAAGTCGGAAAGCTCCGCGAAGCGCAGGGGAAAAAATCGCGGGGTCGCGAGCACACCCACGTAGAGAGCAACGACGCGCGCGAGGGTCGCCGTGCGAAGGAAGCCGGGGTCGCCGAAGCGCTTCAGCCACGTCGCCGTGTCGTAGAGCGTGTGGGTGCTGCCGTACCAGCGGCCGAAACCCAGCGCCGCGACGGGCGTCGCGCTGAAACCGAGGAAGGGCGCGGCGTCACTCGAAAATCCGGGGAGGGCCGGCTCGCCCGAGCTCTCGCGAAGCGACTTTCCCGAATCGGGGTCGTTGACGAGCGCGAGCACTTCGGCGAGCGGACCGCGAAGCCCCGGCGTCGTCGACGCATAGAGGTCGTTCGCCCGGACCGCCGAGTCCACGTCGAGGAACGCGAGGGCGGGAAGGTCGGCGCCCGTCAGGCGCGTCTCGAGAAAGCGCGTCGAGCCGAGCATGCCGAACTCTTCACCGTCGAAGAACGCGAACACGACCGGCCGCGAGGGCGCCCAGCCGCGGTCCGCGAGAGCCGCGAGAACGGTCGCGACCTCGAGTACGGCCGCCGTACCGGAAGACGGGTCGACCGCTCCGTACACCCAGGCGTCGATGTGACTGCCGTAGACGACCGGCGCCTCGACGTCGGCATCCGGCGCGTACGCGAGAAAGGGCAATTCCTCCTTCGCCACCGCCGTCGCCGGGTCCTCGGCGAGCGCCCGCTCGTGAAGATCGAAGTTCTTCGCCACCGGCTTCGTGAGCGCGAGCGAGAGCGCCACGGGCTCCCAGAGCTCGACCTCGTGGACGTCGCTCCAGGGCTTGAGCCCGGCCGCCGTCAGGCGCCGCGCGATCTCGTCCGCGGCCGCCGCGTTCGCCGGCGTGCCCGCGCGATGCGGGCTCTTCGCGAGAACTTCCAGAGTTTCGCCGATCCGTCCCGGCGACACGAGACGCTCGACGTCGGCTCTGAACCTGCGGACGAAAGGCCGCCTCCCGCGGAGGATGAAGAATCCCGCCACGAGAATCGCGAGCGTCGCGACGGTGGCCGCGACCACGAAGACGCGTCGAATCTCGATGTCCTCCGTTGGCGTTCTTATGTTAGCTGGGGCCCTGCTACGCTCACCCGCCGTGAGCTGGGATTCCGGCCCGGAAAGCTGCGGAAAGTGACCGACGCCTTCGTCCGGAATTCCGCCTAGACGAGGCGCATGAGGAGGCTGGCGTTCGTCCCGCCGAACCCGAAGGAGTTCGAAAGGGCGATCGGGAGCTTCTTCTCGCGCGCCGTGTTCGGCGTGTAATCGAGATCGCACTCGGGGTCCGGCGTCGCGTAGTTGATCGTGGGCGGGATCACGCCGTGGCGCATCGCGAGCGCGAGGACGCCGGTCTCGAAGCCGCCCGCGGCGCCGAGGAGGTGCCCGGTCATCGATTTCGTCGAGGAGACGGAGAGCGTCCGGGCATGGTCGCCGAACACCCGCTTGATGGCAATCGTCTCGATGCGGTCCCCGTGCGGCGTGGACGTGCCATGCGCGTTGACGTAGGCGACGTCTTCCGGATTCACGCCCGCGTCGAGAAGCGCGTTGCGCATGACGCGGAACGGACCGTCTCCGTCCTCCGACGGCGCCGAGATGTGATACGCGTCGCCCGACATGCCGTAGCCCGCGAGCTCGGCGTAGATCGCCGCGCCACGTGCCTTCGCAAAGCCCATGTCCTCGAGCACGAGGATCCCCGCGCCCTCGCCAAGGACGAAACCGTCACGGTCCTTGTCCCAGGGCCGCGATGCCGCCTTCGGATCGTCGTTGCGCGTCGAGAGGGCGCGCATCGCCGAAAAGCCCCCGACGGCGAGACAGGTGATGACCGCTTCCGAGCCGCCCGCGATCATCGCGTCGGCGTCCCCGCGGCGAATGACGTTCGCCGCGTCCCCGATGGCGTGCGCCGAGGTCGCACAGGCCGTGGCCGTGGCCGAATTCGGGCCCTTCGCGCCGGTCTGAATCGAGACGAGCCCAGAGCACATGTTGACGATGAGACCCGGGATGAAGAACGGGCTGATACGGCGAGGTCCCTTCTCGAGCACGGTCCGATACGTCTCCTCGATGAGAGGCAGCCCGCCGATCCCGGATCCGATGCACACGCCCACGCGCTCGGCGTTCTCCGGCGTGACGGCGAGGCCCGAATCGGTCATGGCCTCCTTCGCCGCCGCCACGGCGTAATGAATGAACGTGTCGAACTTCTTGATTTCCTTCTTCGCGAAGAACGCGCCCGGGTCGAAACCCTTCACCTCCCCGGCGATGCGGCAGGCGTAATCCGAGGCGTCGAAGCGCGTGATCATCCCGATGCCGGACACGCCGGCCGTCAGGTTGGCCCAGTTCTCCTTCGCCGTCAGACCCACGGGAGAAACGAGGCCGACGCCCGTCACGGCGACGCGGCGCCGGCCGCGGCCGTCGAGCAGGGATGCGGGATTCGCGGACACGCGTTCGAGAAAGCCCGGGTCAGGCGGGCTTGGCGTGCGATTCGATGTAGGAAACCGCGTCCTTGACCTTCTGGATCTTCTCGGCGTCCTCGTCCGGGATCTCGATGCCGAACGCCTCCTCGAAGGCCATGACGAGCTCGACCGTGTCGAGAGAATCCGCGCCGAGGTCGTCCACGAAAGAGGCCTCGGGCTTCACCTCGTCCGCCTGGACACCGAGCTGCTCCACGATGATGCCCTTGACCTTTTCTTCCACCGAATTCGCCATCTGCGATCCTCCGAAAATTTTTGTCGTCTTAAAGACCGGCATTCTGAGGGCTGCCGGGACTCGAATTCAAGCGTGCGGAGTCTATCCGATGTAGAGCCCGCCGCTCACGTTGAGACAGGTGCCCGTCACGTAGGCGGCCGCGTCGGACGCCAGATAGACCACCGCCCCCGCGACGTCGTTCGCGGTTCCCAGCCGTCCGAGCACGATCTGGCCCACAAGGGCCTTCTTCTGGTCTTCGTTCAGGAAGTCCGTCATGGACGTCTCGATGTAGCCCGGCGCGACGGCGTTGACGGTGATTCCCCTCGAACCGATCTCGCGCGCGAGGGCCTTCGTGAACCCCACGACCCCGGCCTTCGCTGCGGCGTAATTCGTTTGCCCGGCGTTCCCCATGAGCCCCACGACGGACGTGATGTTCACGATGCGGCCGGGAACCCGTTTCTTGAGCATGACCTTCGCGGCTTCCTGGGCGCACAGAAAGACCCCGGTGAGGTCCGTCGCGATGACCCTGTCCCAGGACTCCTTCGACATGCGCAGGATGAGGCCGTCGTCCGTGATGCCGGCGTTATTCACGAGAATGTCGAGCTTCCCGTGCTTCTCCACCAGGGCCTTGAATGCCGCCGAGACGGAAGCGGGATCGCCGACGTCGAGGCGCAGGGCCTCGGCCTTCCCGCCCGCGGCCACGACGGCCTGCGCGACCGCCGCGGCCTTCTCTTCGCCGCGAGCGGCGACGACGACGTGGGCGCCGGCCGCACCGAGCGCCTTCGCAATCGACTCCCCGATGCCCTGCGAACCGCCCGTGACGAGCGCGACTTTTCCCTCGAGCGAGAACGAAAGAGCCATCTGAGCTTCCTTTCTCCGTCAGGCGAACGCCGCGAGAGCCGCGGCCGTGGACGTGGTCTTCACGGGCCAGTCCTTCGCGATGCGTCTCGCGAGCCCCGCGAGCACCGTGCCGGGCCCGGACTCGACGGCGGACGGCGCGAGCGCGACGAGACGCTGCACGGACTCGACCCAGCGCACGGGGGAGCAGATCTGCCGCCGGAGGGATTCGCGCGCGACCTCGGGGTCGGTCGTCTCTTGGGCATCCACGTTCGTGACGACCGGGATCGACAGCGGCCGGAACGACGCCGAGGCGAGGAAAGGGGCCAGCGTCTCCTCCGCCGGCTTCATGAGCGCGCAATGGAACGGAGCCGACACCGGGAGCGGGAGAACGCGCTTCGCGCCCCTCGCCTTCAGGATCTCCCCGGCCTTCGCGACGCCCGCGGCGCTGCCCGCGATGACGGTCTGCTCCGGCGAGTTGAAGTTCGCGGCCGAGCAGACTTCGCCGGTCGCGGCGGCGGCTTCCGCGCACGCCGCGGCGACCGCACCGGGCGCGAGCCCGATGACGGCCGCCATCGCGCCCTGCCCCACGGGGACGGCCTCCTGCATGAAAAGGCCCCGGCGCCTCACGAGCACGACGGCGTCCTCGAGCGTGAGCGCACCCGCGGCGACGAGGGCGGCATACTCGCCGAGCGAGTGGCCGGCCGCGACCGAGGGCGCGACGCCCCTGACCTTCAGGACCTCGAAGACGGCGACGGAGTGCGTGAGGATGGCCGGCTGCGTCACGGCCGTCTGTCTGAGATCCTCGTCGCTGCCCTCGAAGGAGGTCTTCGAGATCGACAGGCCGAGAGGCGCGAGCGCGGCGTCCGCGCGCTCGTACACGCGCTTCGCCTCGGGGAAAGCGTCGGCAAGGTCTTTTCCCATGCCCGCAAACTGCGAGCCCTGCCCGGGGAAAAGAAAAGCGAGGCTCACGGCGTTCACCATCGGACGAGCGCGGCACCCCAGGTGAGGCCTCCGCCGAAGGCCGTGATGAGGATGAGGTCACCGCGCTTCAGGCGGCCATCGCGCGCGTATTCGTCGAGCGCGATCGGAATCGAGGCCGAGCTCGTGTTGCCATAACGCCCGATGTTGTTCATGCAGCGTTCGGGAGGAATCTGCAGCCGCTCGGCCGTCGCGGTGAGAATCCGCTCGTTCGCCTGGTGCGGCAGGAGCCAGCTCACGTCCTGGGTGGTGAAGCCGCTCTCCGCGAGGACTTCCTTGCAGACCTCGACCATCGAGCGGATCGCGATCTTGAACGTCTCGCCGCCCTTCATCTGGATGTACATGAGTCCTCTGTCGAACGTCTCGGGACGGTTCGGCGGGAAGGTGGAGCCGCCGCCGGGCATCGAGATGAACGGCGCTCCCTCTCCGTCCGAGTGGATCGAGGTGGAGAGGACGCCGTGGTCGGCCTTCGTGGCCTTGAGAACGGTCGCGCCCGCGCCGTCTCCGAAGAGGATGCACGTCGAGCGGTCGGTGTAGTCCACGAAGCGCGTCAGGAACTCGGCGCCCACGAGGAGAATGTTCTTCGCCTTGCCCGACTGGATGAGCCCGTCCGCCACGTGAAGTCCGTAGAGCCAGCCCGAGCAGGCGGCGTTCAGGTCGAAGGCGGCGGCCTTCTTCGCGCCGAGTTTGTGCTGGACGACCGGGGCCGCGCCCGGAATCAGGTGGTCGGGCGTGCAGGTCGCGAGGATGATCGTGTCGAGGTCCATCGGGCCCACGCCCGCGGCCTCCATCGCCGGGCCCGCCGCCCGCACGCAGAAGTCCGAGAGGATGTCGCCTTCCTTGACGACGCGCCGCTCGCGGATGCCCGTCCTCGACGTGATCCACTCGTCCGACGTCTCGACCATCTTCGTCAGGTCGGCGTTCGTCAGGACCCTCTCGGGAACGGCCCGGCCGGTGCCGGCGATCGTGGCGTGAAACATCATCCCTCCGTGAATGCGTGGGGCCGGAATGTTACCGGGAGAGCGGCGGCGGCGCGAACGTGAGCGCGCGCTCGCGGATTTTCTCGGAAATTCCGCGCCGGACGAAGTCGTCGGCGGCGCGAATGGCGTTGCGCACGGCCTTCGCGTTCGAGCGCCCGTGCCCGATGAAACAGGCCCCGTTCACGCCGAGGAGCGGCGCGCCGCCGTACTCGCTGTAGTCGAGGCGTTTCTTGAAGGAACGGAAAGCGTCCTTCGAAAGCAAAAAGCCCATCGACGCCTGAAGGCTGCGGGTGATCTCCTGTTTGAGCGCCTCCTCCACGAGGTGCGCGAGGCTCTCGGAGACCTTGAGGATGACGTTTCCCGTGAAGCCGTCCGTGACGATGACGTCGACGTCACCCCCGTAGACGTCGCGGCCCTCGACGTTCCCGACGAAACGGAGGCCGGACTCCTTCAGGAGGCGAAACGACTCCTTCACGACGTCCGTGCCCTTGCCCTCCTCCTCGCCCACCGACATGAGGCCGATCTTCGGCTTCTCGATGCCGAGGACTTCCTGCGCGAAGAAGTGCCCCATGAGGGCGAACTCGCGGTAGTGCTCGGGGCGGCAATTCACGTTCGCCCCGACGTCGAGGAGAACCCGTTTGCGGTCGAGGCCCGGCAGCACGGCGGCGAGGGCCGGCCGGTCGATGCCCTCGACGACGCCCATGATCATCTTCGCGACGACCATCGCGGCGCCCGTGTGCCCCGCCGTGAACATCCCCTTCGCGCGGCCGTCGCGAACGCATTCTGCGGCAATCCGGATGGACGCGCGGCGCTTCTTGCGGATCGGGGTGATGGCGGGCTCGTCGAACAGGACGACTTCGTCCGCCTCGACGACGCCGACGCGGCTCCCGCTGTAAGCGGTCTTGTGGAGCTCGGATTCGATCTCGCGCCGCTTGCCGACGAGCAGCGTGTCGAGGCCGAAATCGACCGCCGCCGCGACCGCGCCTTCCACGTTGACGCGGGGGGCGTGGTCGCCCCCCATGGCGTCGACGGCGATCGTCAAGTCAGGCCTTCTCGGCTCCGCTCATGACTTCGCGGCCCTTGTAGTGCCCGCAGGACGGACACACCCGGTGCGGAAGCTTCTCCGTGCCGCAGTTCGTGCACTTCGAGGTCTGCTTGGGCTTCAGGAAGTCGTGGGCGCGGCGCAAGTCGCGACGCGTCTTGCTGTGGCGATGTTTTGGATTCGGCATGGCGATCTCCTGTGACGGTCACACGCTGCGAAGGCGAGGACGAGAAAGGTCGTGGCTTCAGTTCCCGAGTTCGAGAAGAGTTCGGAGCGTTTTCCAGCGCTCGTCCGCCGGAGGCCTGCAGGCGCACGGGGCGAGGTTCCGGTCGGCGCCGCACGTCGGGCAGAGCCCGCGGCAGTCGTCGCGGCAGAGGGCCTTGAGCGGAAGCTCGAGCTGCACCTGCTCCTCGACGAGAGGGTCGAAGGGGACGACGAGGTCATCGTAGTACAGGACGTCGAGGTCCTCCGGGGAGAGCTCGAGGCCGTCCTCAGGGTCGCCCTTGGCCTTTTCTTCCCGCGGCTTCGCGTGCGCGGGAGCGAAGAGCCAGTAAGCCTCGCTCGAGCGGTGGAAAGGGACGGGGGCGAGGCAGCGCGCGCACGCCGTGACGCCGTCGAAAACGACGCGACCATTCAGGACGAAGCCGGGCTCCTGGCGCTCAAGACGGCCGGTAAAGGACACGTAAGAGAGCGACACGAGCTCGGGACGCGCGAGACCGGCGGCCGGAAAGTCGAACTGATGAGAAAGATCAATTGGCTCGTCAAAAGCAGCTTCGAGGTTCAGATCCATGGGAAAAGGCTCCTCCTCCACGAAGAGGAGCCGCAGAATATAACATGGAAGCATGCGCATCGCCGTCGACGCGCGCCCGTTCGAGGAGTGTCCGACTGGCGTTGGCCGCTATCTCGACGGGCTGCTCTCCGCCTGGCTTCGTGCCCGGCCCGAGGACAGCTTTGTCCTCCTGTCGCCGCGCCTTGTCCACGTGCCCCCCCGCCTGGAGGGGCGAGTGGCCGTGCCCCCCACGCCCGCGCTTTTCGGCACGATCTGGCTGCAGACCGCCGCCGGCCCGGCGGCGCGCCGCGCCGGGGCCGACGCGTTCCTCGGGAGCCTCGCCATCCTGCCCCTCGCATGCGGGCTCCCCGGCGTCGCAACGGTGCACGACCTCACGCCGATCCTCTTCCCCGAATGGCACTCGCGGAAGAACCGCCTCGGCTTCACGCCGTTCATCGGCGCGACCGTCCGCCGCGCGCGGCGGATCGCGGCCGTGTCGGAAGCCACGCGGCGAGACCTCGTCGCCGCCTTCCCGGACGCGGCCGGCAAGACGCGCGTCGTGCACAACGGCATCGAGCCCGAGGCGCCTGGCGCGGGCGGCGAGGCGCCGCACGAGGGGCGCCCCTATGTCCTTTACGTGGGGACGCTCGAGCCGCGCAAGAACGTCGTCCGGCTGGTCGCGGCGATGGAGACGATTTGGGACCGCCGCCCGGAATTCCCAGACCTCGTGCTCGCGGGCGGGGACGGCTGGGGAATGGGAGGCTTCGCGGAGGACGTCGCGCGTTCGAGGCACGCGGAGCGCATCACGCTCGCGGGCTATCTCGGAGCGGGCGAGAGGGCACGCTGGCTGAGGGATGCGCGGGTCTTCGCGTACCCGAGCCTGTACGAGGGCTTCGGCCTCCCGCCCCTCGAGGCCATGGCGCAGGGCACACCCGTCGTGGGCTCGTCGATGTCGTCGCTGCCGGAGATCATGGGCGGCGCCGGCCTTCTACCCGACCCCACGAGCGTTCCGGACATCGCCCAAGCCCTCGAGCGCGCGCACGACGACGCCGGCTTTCGGCGGCGCGCGGCCGTCGAGGGCCCGCGGCGCGCCGCGAGCTTCACGTGGGCGGCGGCCGCCGCGAAGATGCGGATCCTCTTCGAGGAGGCGCTCGATTGACCGGACGAAGGAAACGGGTCCTCGTCGACGCCCGCAAGGCGCGCGACTTCGGGATCGGCACCTACATCCGCGGGCTGCTCGGTGGCCTCGCGGGGCTCGACCGCTTCGATCTCCATGCGCTCGTGCTGCCCGGCGAGAAGGGGCTCTTCCCGTCGGGCGTCACCGCGACGACCTGCTCCGCCCGGCACTATTCGCTCGAGGAGCTCGTCGCCGTTCGGCGGGCGATTTCATCGGTCGCGCCCGATCTCTTCCATGCGCCGCACTATGTCGTCCCGTTCTTTCCGCCACGCGCGACCGTCGTCACCATCCACGACCTCATGCACCTCACAAGGCCCGAGCACGCGGCACCCGCAAAGCGGGCGTATGCGCGGTGGATGATCGGGCGGGCGCTGCGGCTTTCCGCGCGCGTCATCGCGGTATCGGAAGCCACGAAGAAGGAAATTCTTGCTTTCGGACCCGAGCTGATCGGAAAGGTCGAGGTAATCCCGAACGGAGTCAGAGAAGAATTCTTTGAAAGTGAAGAAAAGAATACCGCCCCCTATCTCCTTTTTCTCGGGAACGACAAGCCGCACAAGAACCTCGACGGGCTGCTGCGCGCGTGGCCGCGCGTGCACGCGGCGCATCCCGGGCTGTCGCTCGTCCTCGCGGGCGTGGCGCCGGGCCGCGTGCAGGCTCTTGGCGTACAGGCTCTCGGCTTCGTGCTCGACGAGGACGTGCCCGGCCTCGTCGCGTGCGCCCGCGCTCTCGTCCTCCCCTCCTTCGCCGAGGGCTTCGGTCTCCCGGTGATCGAGGCGCAGGCGGCGGGCACGCCCGTCGCGTGCTCGGACATTCCCGCGCTCCGCGAGACGGCGGGCGACGCGGCGGTCTTCTTCGACCCGCACGACATCTCGTCGATCGCAGAGGCTCTGGGCGCATTGCTCGGAGATGAAGAAAAGAGAGATTTTCTTAGAAAAAGGGGACGGGAGCGTGCGGCGCAATTCACGTGGTCCCGCGTCGCGGAACGAACCGCGGGAATCTACGAGAGCGTTCTTTCGTGAGAACCGCCCTCGTCCACGACTGGCTGACGGGCACCCGCGGCGGCGAGAAGGTGCTGCTGGAACTGGTCCGGATGTTTCCGTGCGCGCCGATCTTCACGCTCTTTCACTTCGCGGGCTCGCAGCCCCCCGAGATCGAGGCCGCCGACATCCGGACGACGTTCCTCCAGAAGCTCGTCTCGCCGCGCGCCGACTATCGCAAACTGCTCCCCCTCTTCTTCGTCGCCGCCGAAACGTGGGACCTGTCGGGATTCGACCTCGTGATCTCGACCTCCCACTGCGTCGCCAAGAACGCGAAGAAGGCTCCGGGCGCGTTCCATCTCTGCTACTGCCACACGCCCGTGCGGTACCTCAACGACCAGTTCGACGACTACTTCCGCGGCCGGCCGGCCTTCGTGACCGCGGCGGCACGCCTCGCGCGCGGCCCCCTCCGCGCGTGGGATCGCGCGGCCGTGCCCCGCGTCGACGCCTTTCTCGCAAACTCGGAGAACGTGAGGGCACGAATCGCCCGCCTCTGGGGACGCGAGGCGGACGTGGTCTTCCCGCCCGTTGACACCGGTTTCTACACGCCGCCGCCGCCCGGGACGCCCCGGAACGGTCTCCTCATCGTGTCGGCCCTCGCGCCGTATAAGCGCCTCGAGGACGCCATCGACGCCGCGAACGCTCGCCAGCTGCCCCTCACGATCGCGGGGTTTGGGCCGGAGCGCGCGCGCCTCACCGCCCGGGCCCGTGAGACGGTCAGCTTCCTCGACACTCCCAAGGACGACATGCTGCGCGAGTGCTACCGGACCGCCGAGGCCGTCCTGATGCCTGGAGAGGAAGATTTCGGCATCGTGCCGCTCGAGGCGCAGGCGTGCGGCGCACCGGTCGTGGCGCTGGGCCGCGGCGGGGCAATCGAAACGGTCCGGGACGGAGAAACGGGCGTCCTGTATGACGCGCCGGGCGCGGCGGGCCTCCTGACGGCTCTCGACCGCCTGCGCGGCCTCACGCTCGACCCCGCCGCCCTGGCCCGCAACGCCGCCCGCTTCTCGCCGGACGTCTTTCAGGGCCGCTTCCTCGCCGCCCTCAGGGCGGCGCGAAGCCGCCCCGAAAAGGGGCCCGAGGACGCTAGAATCGGCGGTCCGGAGTCCGTGTGATCCGCCGCCAGACCCGCCGCCTCCAGGCCCTGTTCGTGGCCGCCGACGTCCTCGCGACCGTGCTCGCGCTGGGCGCGGCGTGGCTCATCCGCTTCGAGTCGATGTGGCCCACGCCGAAGGGCGCGCAGCCTTTCGAGAACTACGTCGCGTTCATCCCGATCCTGATCGCGATCTGGCCCGTCGTCTTCTACTTCCACCGGCTGTATCAGATCCGGCGCGACCGCTCGACGATCGACGAAGTGCTCGCCGTCATCGTCGCGGCGTCTCTCGGGACGATCCTGCTCGTCGGCCTCCTTTCCTTCTGGCGAGGCTTCACCTACACGAGCCGGCAGATGCTCGTCCTCTTCCTCTTCCTGGACGTCCTCTTCGTGTCGCTCGTGCGCTTCGGGATCCGCAAGTACCTCGAGACCATGTGGTCGACGGGCACCGGCGTGCGCCGGACCCTCATCGTGGGCGCGGGGCACACGGGGCGTGCCCTGGCCGACAAGCTGCTCGACCACCCCGCGACGGGCTTGAAACCCGTGGGCTTCGCGGACGACGACCCCGCCAAGCGCACCGAGGGCTACCGCGGTCTCACCGTCCTGGGCGCGACATCGGAAGTCACGACGCTCATCCGCGCGCACGAAGTCGACACCGTCTTCCTTGCGCTGCCCGTCGAGGCCCACCGCACGATGCTCACGATCCTCAAGGAGGTCGGCAACGAAATGGTCGACCTGAAGGTCGTGCCGGACCTCTTCCAGTACGTCACGTTCAAGGCCGGCGTCGAAGACTTCGACGGGCTGCCCGTCATCAACCTGACGCAGATGCCGCTCGAGGGCTGGAATTCCCTCGTGAAGCGCACGATGGACGTCGCGCTCTCGGCTCTCGGCCTCGTCGCGCTCGCCGTTCTCTTCCCCATCCTCGCGCTCGCGATCTGGCTCGAAGACCGCGGCCCGATCTTTTACGCGCAGGAACGCATGGGTCTCGACGGGCGGCTCTTCCGGATGTTGAAGTTTCGCTCGATGCGCGTCGACGCCGAGGACGACGGCGCGCGCTGGACCGAGGAGAACGACCCGCGCCGCACGCGCGTGGGCGCGTTCCTGCGCAAGACCTCGCTCGACGAACTGCCGCAGCTCGTCAACGTCTTCACCGGCGAGATGTCTCTCGTGGGGCCCCGTCCGGAGCGCCCGGAGTTCGTGAGCACGTTCAAGGAGAAGTTCCCACAGTACATGCTCCGCCACCGCGTGCGCGCCGGCATCACGGGCTGGGCGCAGGTCCACGGCTGGCGCGGCAACACGAGCCTCTCCAAGCGCATCGAGTACGACCTCTACTACATCGAGAACTGGACGGTCGGCCTCGACGTGAAGATCCTGTGGCTCACGGTCAAGTGGGGCTTCACCCACAAGAACGCGTACTGACGGGCGGCTTTCCGCCGCACTCAGATCACGAGCGAGCGCCCCGCCTTGAGCCGCATCGCGGCGCTCTCGAGAAGCTCGGCGTGCTCGCGCTCCTCCGCCTCCAGCTCGCGGTAGAGGCGCCACTCGGGCGAGGCCTCGGAGAACTTGCGACCGGTCTCCAGGAAGAAGCGGCCGGCGCGCTTCTCGAGGTGGACGGCGAGGCGCAGCAGCGCGACGCCATCGGCGTCCTTCGAGGTCTCGACGCCCGAGAAGACGGCGAGCTGCACCGGGGACGGCCCCTGCCCGGTGAGATCCGGCGCTTCGAGATGGTAACGGCGCGCGAGCAATTCCATGTGTTCGCGCTCCATCGCCGAGAGCCGGCTGAAGAGCGCGATGACTTCCGGGTCGGCGCCGGCTTTTTCCATCGCCCTCGCCCCGTTCGCGTAGAAGAGGACACCGCCGATCTCGATCTCGTACGCGCGCCGCACGGCCTCGGCGAGCGCGCCTTCCGGGGTCGCGAGCTCCTCGCGGGGCGCGAACGCGCCGCCGCAGATCGGGCACAGGCCGTACGGGAAGGCGAAGCCCTCGGAGACCTTCTGGCAGGACGTGCACTGGAAGGAAAGCCGCTCGCCCGCGCAGCAGACGTAGTCCTCGCCCTCCTCGATCGGGCGCCGGCACTTCTTGCACACGGACTCGGCGGGCGCGGCCACGGCCGGGATCATCGATTCCGCGCGCACCTCGGGAGGCCAGACGCGGTTCTTCAGGTACGAGGTGATCGCCCGGGCCGCTCTTCGGCCGGCGCCGAGCGCGAGGATCACGGTGGCGGCACCGGTGACGATGTCGCCGCCCGCGAAGACGCCCGGCAGGTTCGCGGCCTGCGTCGTCTCGTCGACGTTGATGTACCCCTCGCCGCGCACACCGAGGCCCGGCGTGGACCGCGCGATGATGGGGTTCGCGCGCGTGCCGAGCGCGTAGATGACGGTGTCGCACTCGAACGTCTCCATCTCGCCGGGGATGGGGACGGGGCGCCGGCGGCCGGAGGCGTCCGGTGGACCCAGCTCCATCTTCTGGCAGACGAGGGCCTTCACGCCGCCCTTGTCGTCCGTGACGATCTCGGTCGGGCCCCGCAGCCAGTGGAACGTGATGCCCTCTTCCTCCGCGTGGCGAAGCTCTTCGACGCGGGCGGGAGCCTCCGCCTTCGTGCGGCGGTAGACGCAGCGGACCAGCTCGGCGCCGAGGCGCTTGGACACACGCAGGCAGTCCATCGCCGTGTTGCCCGCGCCGATGACGACGATGCTGCGGCCGAGCGTGACGGGCGTGTCCTCGTAGGGGAAGTTGTCGCCTCCCATGAGGTTCACGCGGGTGAGGAACTCGTTCGCGCTGTAGACCTGCCCGGCGAACTCGCCCGGGATGCCGAGAAAGGCTGGAGCGCCCGCCCCGGTCCCCACGAAGACGGCGTCGAAGCCGCGCTCGCCGAGGAGCTGCGGGATCGTGAACGTCTTGCCGACGACCTTGTTCGTCTCGAAGCGGACGCCCATGTCCTCGAGCTGCTTCACTTCGCGGTCGATGATGTTCCGCGGCAGCCGGAAGGACGGGATCCCGTAGCGCAGAACTCCCCCGATGACGTGCAGCGCCTCGAAGACCGTGACCTCCGCGCCGTCGCGCGCGAGGTCGCCCGCGCACGCGAGGCCGGCGGGGCCGGAGCCCACGACCGCGACCTTGCCGATCGGCGCCGCCGGGCGCACCGGCGGGGCGGTGACGGGCGCATGGTCGCCCACGAAGCGCTCGAGCCGGCCGATGGCGACCGGCTCCATCTTCTTGATGAGGATGCACTGCACCTCGCACTGGCTTTCCTGCGGACAGACGCGGCCGCACACGGACGGGAAGTGGTTGTTCTCGCGGATGACCGCGGCGGCGCCCGCGAGGTCGCGGACGAGGAGGTGCCGGATGAAGCGCGGGATGTCGATGGCGACCGGGCAGCCCTGGATGCAGGAGGGCCTCAGGCACTGGATGCAGCGCTCGGCTTCCGTGAGCGCATCGGCGATGGTGTAGCCGAGGTTCACCTCGAGGAAGTTGTGCGCGCGCTCTTCGGCGTTCCGCTCGGCCATCTTCGTGGCATGCGGCGCCACGTCCTTCAGCTTCTTGTAGTTCCGTTTCTCGTCGTCGAAGAGCAGCTTCTCGATGTTGCAGGTGTGCGCGAAGTCCTCGTTCGCGCGCGTCTCCTGCGACTTGAAGCGTTGCTGCCGCAGCATGAGCTCGCCGAAGTCGATCTTGTGCGCGTCGAAGTCGGGGCCCTCGACGCACGCGAACTTGATCTCGCCGCCGACGCTGACGCGGCAGGAACCGCACATTCCGGTGCCGTCCACCATGATCGCGTTCAGGCTCACGGCCGTCGGCACGCCGCGCGGGCGCGTGACCTCGGCACAGGCGCGCATCATCGGGAGCGGGCCGATCGCCACGACTTCGTCGACCTTCTCGCGCGAGAGGACGTCCTCGAGCGCGGCCGTGACGAATCCCGGCCGGCCGTACGTGCCGTCGTCGGTACAGACGATCAGTTCGTCGCAGTATTTCTTGAACCGGTCCTCCCAGAAGACGAGCTCCTTCGTGCGGAAGCCGATGATTCCCGTGACGCGGTTGCCGGCCTCCTTGAAGGCCCGGAGCTGGGGGAAAACGGGAGCGACACCGAGGCCGCCCCCCACGAGGACGACGTGGCCGACGTTCTTCACGTGGCTGGGCATGCCGAGCGGCCCCACGAAATCGAGAAACGTGTCGCCTTCCTGATAGGCGGCCATCATCTCGCGCGTCGTCTTGCCGATCGCCTGAATGACGATCGTCACGGTGCCCCAGTCGCGGTCGTAGTCGGCCACCGTCAGGGGAATCCGCTCGCCCCCTTCGCGGAGGCGCAGCATGACGAAGTGCCCCGGCTGGGCGGCACGGGCCACGTCGGGCGCGTACACGTCCCACAGGAAAGTCGAATCCGAAAACTGGTGGCGGCGGACGATCTGATACATGGAGACGGATTCTCCGTATCTGCGGGTCCGCAGGCTATGGTGCAAACCGATCAGGCCCTCCCGGCCCAGGGGAGGGCGGCCGGGGTGCCTCTCAGGCCCGCGGGGACCGCAGAATCCGGGGGACGATCATCAGGGCGGCGCCGTAGAGGACGAACGTCGCGACGAGCGTGCCCGGTCGCCCGTGCGGGAGGTCTTCGAACAGCAACTTTAGCGCGGAGAACGCCAGCACCGGAGTGGTGAGCCACGCGAGGGGGGAGAGCCTCGGGAGTCGCCGGCACAATGCGAGCAGCACCGAGGCCGCGGCGAGGACGGCGCTGCGCACGGAGGCCGTGCGGCCCGGGTCTCCGTCGGGAGCGACGAGGAGCGCCAATCCCCACTCGGCGAGCGCGCCGGCCCCCACGATCGAAATACACGCCAGCGCGAACATCGTCCCGCGCGTGGCGAGCCCGCATGCGCCCAGACGCACACGGTTCGCGAGGAGCGCCGTCGCCACGGCCGAGACCGACAGAACGAGAACGGAGTCCGGGGACGGCCTGCCGGCGACCGGTGAACCCAGGAAGGCGTGTCCGGCGAACGCGACGAGCCCCGAGACGAACGCCGCCGCCACGAGCAGGACCGCGCCGTACGCTGGAGCCGCCGAACCGACGGCGCGGGCTGGCGCGACGGCCGCCGCGAATCCGGCAAGGCCCCAGACGAGTGAGGGCGGAAGGCCCGCCAATGGAGTGAGCCGCGAAACCGCAAAGACGAAAAGAAAAAGAGCCGCTCCCAACTGAACGGCCTCGAAGGCGTCGGGCGTCCCCACGCGCCCGTACGCACGCCGGACCGTCCCCGCGAGAGGAGCGGCGAAGAGCGCGAGGGCGAGCGCGAGGACGGCGCCCGAAGAGAGGCCCAGATACGCCTCGGGAAGCCCCTCGGGGCGTGACGCGATCCAAACGACCTCGAGCACGACGAGATCCGCCGCGGCCGCGGGCGCCCATGGAAGGCCGGGCCAGCCCATGCGAACCGAGGCTGCCCAGGAGGCTCCGGTGAGAACGACGAGAAAAGCGGCAAATGCAACGAGGGCATGGGTCGCGACGATGAGCACGATCGCGGTCACGAGGGCCGAGAGCACGGAGGCCCAGGCCAGCGCGTACAGATTCCGGCGAACAGACGCGGCGAGGGCGGCGACGGCCACGGCGAAGAGCGCGCCTGCGGCTCCCGCCGGCGGCAGCACGTTGAAGCGCGTCGAGGCCTCCCAGACGAGAGGACATGCGATGACGAGCGCCGTGACGCCCCATGCCGTCGCGGCCGTCGCGGCCGCGGCGGAGCCGTTCCGGCCGGTGCGGTCGGCAACGACGAGCCAGGTCATCGCATAGGCGAGCCCCAGCGCCACCCCCGCGCCTCGCGGGAACGTGCCCGAGTCCGTGAGAGCGCGCACGAGGAACGCGCCGGCGAGAACGAACAGACACTTGCCCGCAAGCGCGGCGTACGAAGACAGCGGGGATTCCGGTGCGGCGGACGTCGCGGGGACCGACTCGGCGGGTGGGACAGGCATGGGCCTCGCGCTCTTCGGCGCGGCCGCTCCCTCGAGCGCGGCCAAACGCGCTTCCACCGACCGGAGCGACTCAGCCAGCGCGGCGACCTGCTTCGCGAGCTTCGAGCCCGAGTCGTCCATGGCGGTCAAACCCCTGATGCGGCGCTCAAAGGCACCCCTGTGGGCGGAAGCTCAGACCGCCGCCTTCTCCTCGTCGAAGGGTGGCAGCAGCTTCACGAGACCCCAGAGGATTCCGAACGGAAGGATCATCAGGAGAATCGCGGGGAGCAGCCCCTCCTTCGTCGCGAATGCCATCTTGTACGTCGTGTACCCGAGGAAGCTCTTCGAGAAGAGCTGCCCGCCGATGACGACGTTCCACCGCATCGCGAAGATGCCCATCAGCGTGAGGAGGCCGGCGAGGGCATAGATACCCTTCCGGGCCGCTTCGCTCAGCTTCACGAGCTGGATGAAGGCGAGCATGGCGATCGGGATGATCGTGCCGAAGACGATCTGGACGAGAATCTGGGACGTGTAGAGCCGCGTATGGACCATGAAGTCGAGGCTCTTGAAGGACTCGTCCGCCTCGTAGATGCGGTGGATCAGGTCGAGCATCTCGAGAGAGAAATCGACCAGAAACGCGTACATCAGGTAGCGGGCGATCGTGTCCACGCATGGCATGTCGATGGGAATGCCCTTCAGGAAGCAGACGAGCATGTACATGAGGAGCACGAGGGCGATGCCCGACACGATGGCCGAGAAGAGGAACACGATCGGCATGACGGGCGTGGACCACCACGGGTTCGCCTTCACCGAGCCGAAGATGAATCCAACGTAGCCGTGCAGAAGGAGGGCCGACGGAATACCCACGATCGTGATGAAGCGCCCCAGCTTGTCGTCGATGCGGAGCGACTCCTCGCTGATGTTGTCGACGCCGAGGGTGAGGATCCGGTAGAGCGTCTTCTTCCAGCCCGTCTCGGACCGGGCCATGAGGACCATGTCCTTGCGGTAGTCGAGCCAGATCTCGAGAACGAGGACGGCCATCAGGTACCAGAGATAGATGAAGCCGAACATCGCCATCGCCGAGCTCGTATGCGGCGTGAGGTACATCTCGATGGAGCGCTCCGGGTGGCCGAGGTGGAGCTGCAGCGGCAAGGGAGAGACGAGGAGAAACGCGAGCGCGGAGAGCAGCGCGAGCCGGTACGTCGGCTTGACCGCCGCCACGTTGAAGACGCGCTCGAGCGACGCGAGGATGAAGGCGCCGGCGACGAGGCCGGTCGTGAACGGGTACAGGACGATGAGGATGCTCCACTGGAGCTCGACCTCGTTGGGGTACATGTACCCCTGGATGGCGTGGAGAATGCCTTCTTCCATTTCCCTACCTCACGGACCCGTCGAGGGCGTTGTAGAAGACCTTCGAGCCCGTGGCCATCTGAGGCTTGAGGACATGCACCTTGTGCGTTCGGAGGAACTCGTGGACCGGATCCCTCGCGTCCTTGAGATCGACGAGCTGGCGCGCGCCCGTCGGGCAGCTCTCGCAGCACGCCGTCGTGAGGCCCTTCGTGATCCGGTGGTAGCAGAGGTTGCACTTGTCGACCGTGTTCGTGCGCGGGTCGATGAACCGGCACCCGTACGGGCAGGCCTGCACGCAGTATCGGCAGCCGAGGCAGTAAGTCTTGTCGACGAGGACGGCGCCGTCGGGGCTCTCGAATGTGGCGCCCACGGGGCACACTTGTGTGCAAGGTGAGTGCGCGCACTGATTGCAGAGCTTCGGAACGAAGAAGCTCTTGGCGCCGTCGCCGGCCGCGTACTTCTCGGGAAAACCATTGTAGCCGCCGTCGGGCGAGTCGACGTCGGGATGCTCCCCGGCGCCTTCGACGTGGTAGCGCTCCACCCATGTGCGGAAGAAGTACGGCTCGAGGGGCACGTCGTTCTCGACCTTGCAGGCCCTCACGCAATTGCCACACCCGATGCACTTCTCGATGTCGACGATCATTCCCCAGTAGTGCTCGAAGGTCTTGTAGGCGGGCTCTTCCGCCTTACCGGTCTCCATGGCCTCGAGGTAGGCGGCCGCCGGCGCGGTCAGCACGAGGAGCTTTCCGGCCGTGAGCACGAAGTCGCGGCGGTCGGAATTCATTTCTTCGGCTCCTTGTCGGGGGCGTGCTGGTCGTGACACGTCAGGCAGGGCCCACCGTCCATGTGGCTCTTCGGGTCGATCTGGGGGAACTTCGCCGGCTTGGCGACGTTCATCAGGTGGCACGTCTGGCAGAGCGTCTTCGAGTCTGGCTTCGTCGGCTTGAGGGACGACGGGTCCGCCGCGTGCTTCGCGAGCGCGCCGTGGCAGGCCTCGCAGCCGACTCCGGCGTGCTTGCCGCCCTTCAGGCGGTCGCCTTCGTCCGTGTGGCACTCGATGCAGGCGGGCCGGCCCGCGAAGCGCGGTGCGCGCACGCGGTTGTCCTCGAGGGCGCCGGCGCGGTAGTGCCCGTACACGCCGAACCCCTTCGGAACAAGCACGGCCCGCACGATCAAGAAGAGGACGACGCCCGCCGCGAAGAGCGCCGCCATGCGGAACAGATGCTCCTTGTCCTTCAGGAACCGATTCATGATCGGGAAACGATGGGCCCATGGCGGCCGTCTGCCAATGATTCAGACGCCCTATTTTCGCGGCTCGCGATCGATCTGCTTGATCTTCAGGTAGAGCAGGACCGCGAACAGCGAGATGAGTCCGCTCGCCAGGATGAGGCCGTTCCGCCGGAAGCGGTACTCGGCCCAGACGGCCTTGGAGCCTTCCTGGAGGCCCGCGAGCGCCTTCGACGTCTCCTCCGAGTTGCGCGTGAAGTCGCTCCAGTCGAAGGTGTGTATCCCGAGACGCGTCTTGCGCAGGTCGTCGGACACCGCGCTCGCCTGGAAACGCAGCTCGTCGACGTCGAAGCCGCGCTCAGCGAGCCGGTCGACGTCCTTGGTCAGGGCTTCGTGCGACTCGCGGAGGGTCGTAATCGTCCTGTGGAAGTAGCGCGCGGCCTCGTCGCATTTCGGCTGACCGTACTTCGCGTGGCAGGCGTGGCAGAGCGCCTTCGGGTCGTCCTTCAGCATCTCGTCCGTGGGACGCACGATGTCGTGCTTGCCGTGGCACGTCTCGCATTCGGGCCAGCCGTGCGACTCGAACGCCTTCTTGTGCGGGCTGCCATCGAAGAGGCTGCCGTTCGCCGCGTGGCAGTTCCGGCACACCTGCGAGACGAACGACACCTGAGGCGGGAGGGCCGCGTGGTTGCCATGGCAGCCGTTGCAGGCCGGAGCGCCGGAGTCGTGCTTCCCGAGGAGCGCGAGGCCGTGCACGCTCTTCTTGTACTGCTCGAGCTGGTTCGTCGGGATCGGCGTTACGCCGTCGTCGAGCGTGTAGCCCTTCATATAGGCCGCGTCCGCGTGACACTTGCCGCACGTCGCGGGAATGTTCTCGCGGTAGACGAGGGAGTTCGTGCTGTCGGGCGGGCGGATCCCATGCACGCCGTGGCAGCTGACGCACTGCGCGGCCTTCGAGTCCTTCTTTTCCAGGAGAAGCTGCCCGTGCTTGCTCGTCCGGTACTTGAGCAGCTGGTCCACGGGCAGCGACGGGTTATACCCCCGCATGAATTCGCTCGAGGAGTGGCAGCGAGCGCAGAACTCCGGAATCCACGAGCGATCTTTCTTGCGCTTCTCGCTCTCGGGCCAGCGCTTCGCGATATCCGCCGACATTTCGGCGTCGGTCGGTTTGCCGCCATGGCAGCCGGAGCACATCAGCCCACCGCGGAAGTGGACGTCGCTGACGATCTCGTTGAGGTCCAGGTGCGCGTTCGGGTCGCCTTTCCCCCGAGGCTTGAAGAGAATCTCGTCCGGCATATCCGGGTTCGAGTGGCAGAGGACGCAGTTGTCCCCGAGGATCAGCTCGACCTTGCGGTCGTCGATGTCCAGCGCGAGAAGCGTCGCGAGGTGCGCCGAGGAAGAGAGCGTGCCCGCCTTCGCCGCCACGAAGAACAGATTCTGCGCGTGGCTGGGCAGACTCCGGAACCGGGCCTTCGCCTTCTCGTTCAGGACGGGGCCCGTCTTCTTGTCCACTTCCGTGAAGAGCTTCTGAAAATCCGCAGGCCAGGCTTCCTCGACGACCTGCCCCGGCACGGACGCGGTTGCCGGTGCGGGCGCGGCCTCCTTCGCTTCCCCCTTCTCTTCCGCCTTCTCTTGCGCGCGCGCCGGGGAGGGCGCGGCGAGCGCGAGAAGGAGGGGAAGCATGAGACCCGCGGCGGACGCGCCGCCGCGAACCCGCCCGGCGAGAAGCAGGACGGCGAGAACGGCAAGGGCGACTCCGCCGCTCGCGAGCCAGCTCAGATGCGCGAATCCGTTCAACGCCGCTTGCAGGAGGACGGCCGCGGTGAAAGAGAAGGCCGAGTGCCCCCACCGAAGGCGCCGGAGCGCCGTCACGGCGAGCCCGATCCCGAGAATCCACAGAGCCGCGGTCCGCGCGATCGTCGCGGCCATCGCGGGGTTGCCCGCCGGATCCTGCCCGGGCGGCGCATGGACCCCGACGTCCCACGCCTTGAGGGTCAGAAGCCCGAGGAAAAGAAGCCCGGCGACGCCAAGGTCCGTGAAGAGCGGGCTCGGCTTGCCTTTTGCGGCGTTCCGGTCGAGAAGGGGGATCGCGAACGCGATCGCGCCCAGGATGCTCGCGAGAAGCAGGCAAGCCTGCGGCCCCTCCATGCCGAAGAGGTGCGCCGGGAACTCCCGAAGCATCTGGTACACCGAGAGGAAGTACCACTCGGGCTTGATGCCCGGATATGCGGGCTTGAGCGGGTCCGCCTTCGCCCCGAGCTCCCATTCCATGCCCGGGATCCCGGGACCGAATGGAAGCGCGACCGCGAGGAGCGCGAGGATGTTCAGGCAGATCACCCAGAAGAGCAGGTCCCGCATCGCGAAGTTAGGGAAGAAGGGCATGCCGCGGTGCCGCGTCTTCGGCTCGGGCGATGGCCTGTGTTCGAGGGGCTCGGCCATCCCCTGCCGCTGAATGAAGAGCAGGTGTGCCCCGATGAGGCCCGCCATGATCAACGGAAGGATGCAGACGTGGAGCGCGAAAAACCGGTACAGCGTCTGGACCGATACCTCTTCACCGCCCCGGAGCACGCGCAGCATCCATGGACCCACGATGGGGACGGACTTCACGGAGTCGGTCCCGACGGCCGTCGCGAAATAGCTCAGCTCGTTCCACGGGAGGAGGTAGCCGGAGAATCCAAAGCCGAGGACGAGACCGAGCATCGCGAAGCCTGAATACCAGGTCAGCTCGCGTGGCTTGCGGTAGGCCTTCAGGAACAGGACGCTGAAAAGATGGGCCATCACCGAGAGGCTCATGAGATGAGCGGACCAGCAGTGAATCGATCGGATGAGCCAGCCGAACGGGACGCGACCCACGAGATGCTTCATGCTCTCGTACGACGTGTTCTCGCCGACCTGGTAGTTCATCAGGAGGAGAATTCCGGTCCCGATCTGAACGACGAAGAAGAAAAGCGAGACGCCGCCAAGGTAGTACCAGATCGGCGAATGGGCGCCGACAGGCACTTCCTTGTGTCCCAGGAACGTGACGAGGCCCGAAATCTGGAACCTCTCGTCGAGCATCCGAAAAATCCTGGCCCCGACACCGGACGGGACCGGCGCCGAATCGCGCGCGTCGCTCATGCCATGCCTCCCGGCTTGATCACGTTCACGACTCCCTTGAGGTCTCCCTCCACCGTGAACGCCATGAGGGGCCGGGGCGGCGGGCCCGAGATCACGCGGCCGTCGAGCGAGAACTTCCCGTTGTGGCAGGCGCACCAGATGATCCCGTCGGCCGGGACGAACTGCACGGTGCAGCCCTCATGCGTGCACTTGGCCGAAAGCGCTTTCAGCTTCTGCTCCTTGTCTTTCAGAAGCAGGACGCGGTCTGTGCCGACGCGGGCGATCAGGAACCCGTTGCTCGCGAGCTCCTGCTTCTGCGCGTCGGTGAGCGTGGCCTTGTTCGAGCCGCCACCGTCCCGGGCCGGGGTGAGGTACCGGAGGACCGGATAGACCACGGCCGCTGCCCAGGCCGTGAAGCTGGTGCCGAGGAGGATGTCGATCCACCGTCGCCGCGTGATTGGCGCCGGGCCTTCGCGTTCCAAGGCTTACTTGGACTTCGGGTCGCCGGGGTTCGTGCCGGCCTTGATCTCGTCGATGTTCTTCACGCCGTCGCCATCGCTGTCGAGACTCTCGATTTTCTCGAACTTGTAGGTCTTCTTCTCGGCCTTCGGGTCGACGACGGCCTTCGTCTGGACGTCCTTCCCGTACGGGTTCATCTCGTGGTCTTCCTTCTTCGGAAGAGGCTTCATGTGACACGTCGAGCACTTGCCCAGAGAGGCCTTGGCGTCAGGATACTTCGCCACGAACGCCTTCTGGTTGTCGAGATTGGCGAGCAACGTCGTGCCGGCACAGACCGCAACGAGAACAGAAACTGCTATTGTCGTCTTCTTCATTCCTTACCTCCAGGTGCGCCAAGCAGAGCTTGAGCACCCGCGAAAGGATATCCCCAACATGAATCATTGCGTCGGCAGCCGGCCGGCCGCATCGCGAAACTCGTCGAGCAGCGCCCGCAACCGGCCTTCCTCTCCAGGCGCAGGGGCGAGACCTCCGAAGGACTCACGGACGTAAGCGCGCACGATGGCTTCGGCGGGCCGCGCCGCGGCCGGACCGAGCGCGGCGGCGGCGGCGAGGGTCTCGGCGGGAACGGACGCGGGCGTGAGCGGCGCGCCGAGCCGGTGGAGCGCCTTCTGGAGGCGGCGGTAGGCCGCCGACGCGGGTGCGAGGCCTCGCGTTTTCCACGAAACGCCGAGCAGGCGGCGCCCGAGAAGCACCAGGAAGGCCAAGAGGAGTGCGGCCGCCACCAGTGCGGCCGCCGGCAGGCGGCGCAGTAAAGGACTCACGCTTCCGCCTACGCGGCGCAGCGCGGAAAGGGCGCCGCCCGCCGCCTCCCGCAGCTTTCGGAGAAGCTCGGCCTGATCTCCCTGACTGAACGAGAGAACAAAGCGGTCGTAGAAAAACTCGAGCCCGTCGGTCACCTGGCGGAAGCGTTGCGCGAGCGGGACTCTTTCGAGTCCCGGCTGCCCGACCTGAGGCGTCGGGTCGAAGGTGACCCAACCCCGGGTCTCACCGCACCACACTTCGACCCAGGCGTGGACGTTCTGCCCGCGGACGAGGACGTATCGCCCGAACGCACCGATCTCGCCGCCGAGGAAGCCGGTCACGAAGCGCGTCGGGACGCCCACTTCCCGCAGGAGCAGCGCCATCGCCGTGGCGAATGTCTGGCAGTGCCCCTTCCGCCGGTTCACGACGAAGTCCTCGACGGCATTCGGGCCGCGCGGCTGGAGATCCAGCTCGTATGTCCAGCCCCGGAGCACGGACTCGATCGCGTGCGCGGCCCTCTCGGGGTCCGCCGCTGGATCGATTCCGTCGAGCTGGCCGAGGGCGAAGGAGCGCAGCGCGAGCAACCCGGCTGGCTTTCGGGCTTCGGCCACGTCGCCGGGCTCGAGGTCCGCGATCGGGCGCGTCCCGTAAGTCACCGTGTACTGGATCGTCCGGTCCGGTTCGAACGGCAGGCGGAGGTTGCGGGCCGCATCGCGCTCGACGTATGCGAGCCCGGGGTTACGAAACGAGGCCTCGGAGAGACGCAGCGCGTTGCCGAGAAGCGGATAGGGCAGGTAGCGCGTCTGGATCGGGGTGAGGTCGATCGTCATCGCCGTGCCTCCTCCCGCGCCACGGCCGCGCGGCACGAGGGGGACGAGCGTCGAGAAGCCGGAACGGGCGCCGGCGGCGGAACGCTCCGAAGGCTTCTTCCACACCCCGTTCTCCCACCGCGAGAGGGCGAGCGTCCGAAGCCTCAGGACCGCCGCCCCGCCCTCGCCGAGCGCCTCCTCGCTCGTGATCCGGAGGAAGACGCGGTCGCTCTGCTTGAGCGCGCCGAACAGGTCCGGATCCACGTTCTCCGAGAAACCCGTCGTGATCTCGTGCCCCGCTTCGGCGCCCCTCACGTAGGGCGCCTTGAGGCGCGGGAGGAACAGGAAGAGCGGGATGGCGACGAGGACCGTGGACAGCACCGAGCTGACGAGCGGACCGCGACCCGGAAGAGAGCGCGCCGTGCGGTCGCGGCTCCATTCCTCGGGAGCCCCGGAGAGGTCGCGCCAGAGGGCCCACTTCACGAGCACGCTCCAGCCGACGAAGGCCACGAGCAGCACGTAGAGAAGGATCGCGTAATGAAACGACGTCGAGACGGACGCGACGAACAGCAGGCCCGACAAGGCCAGCGCGAGCGAGAGGTCGCGCTCCTTGCGAATCGCGGCGAGCTTGAAGAGCGTCGTGAAGAGGAGGAGATGGAGCATCGTCTTCAGGAGCGTCTGGCTCCCGAAACGCACGTCGAGGACGATGATCGGAACGTAGAGAAGCCCGGCGAGATTCAGCGCGCGATTCCCGAGGCGCGGCACGCTCCCCCGGCGCACGCGCGCCAGAAACAGCGCGAGCACGCCGAGGTAGACGAGCAGAACGGCGAGCTCGAGGGCATTGCTGAAGAAGAGCGGCATCGGGGCGAGAAACGCGAGGCTTCCGAGCGCGAGGAGGCGCTCCTTGAGGAACGGGATTTCGGCGGTGGCAGTCGCGGGGCCCGCGTTCATGCGGCGCGCTCCGGCCCGTGGCCCGCCCGGTAAACGGCGACCGATCCCGGGACGAAGGGGGGCGCCCGCCCGGGCTCCTTTGCCGGCTCGACGAGCGCGAGCGCGCGCAGAAGGCCGCGGCGATGCGCCGGGCCGGAGCCCGGCGGCATGAGGGAGCCTCCGAGCAGCAGCCCCACCCGGCTTCCGCGGGTGAGGAGCCGCAGTGCGAGACCCGCAGCCTCGGACACCGATTTCTCGAAGGCATCGTCCCAGGCCGTGCCGGCGCCCGCCGGGCGATGCGTGTCGAGCGCCACGAGCGCGTCGCGGCCTTCCTCGGAGGCGCGCTCCTTCACGATGAACTTGCCCTGGCGCGCCGTCTGGGGCCAGTGGACGTCTCGCGGATCGTCGCCGAAGCCCGCCTCGCGCAGGTTGCGGATCTCGGCGCCGCGCCCCCGTCGCCGGTCGCGCGGATCGCCGCCCTCGGCTTCCCGGGGGTCGGGGGGGACGTACGGCACGTTCGCCGGGGACGGGTAGACGAGGCGCTCGTCTTCGAGCGGATGCACCCGTCCCTTCCGAAAGAGGCCGATCGGATAACCGCTGTAGAGAAGGAGCGACTCGATGGATCTCCGACCGCGTCTCGGGAAGACGAGGTCGACGCCGCGTTCGGCGGGCCGTCCCGGATCGAGGCGGCCGAAGAGAATCGGGGCGGCCGCGCTCGAGATCTTCACGAGAAGGGCGCGGCGCGGCAGCCGACCCCGATTCGTGAGCCGGAGCGTGAACCGCACCGGCACGCCGGCGAAGATTTCCGCGGGACCGTCCAGCTCGACCGCGACGTTCTCCACGTTCCGACGCGAGACGACTCCCGAGACGACGAGCGCGCCGAGGAAGAGCGACACGAGGATGTAGAGGCCGTTGTTTCCCGTGTTCGTCGCGGCGACGGCGACGACGAGCGTCATCAGGATGAAGCCGAGCCCGACATTCGTGACCCGGACCAGGATTCCGGGATGGAGGAGCTTCTGGAAACGCGCGCGGAAAGCCACGGGTTCAGAGGGGAACAGGCGTCTCGTCGAGAATGCGCTGGACCGCGTCGCGCTCGCGCCGGCCGCTTCCCCCGCCGTCCCAGGCGCCCGGCTGCGAGGCGAGGACGCGGTGGGCGAGCGTCGCGACGGCGACGCGCTTGACGTCGTCGGGAGTCGCATAGGGCCGGCCCGAGATGAGAGCGCGCGCCTGCACCGCGCGGAAAAACCCCTGCGCGCCCCGCGGCGAGACGCCGAGGAGGAGGTCCTTGCCGCTCCGCGTACGCCCCACGATCGCGAGCACGTAGTCCATGAGCTTGTCGGCCACGGTGACGCGCTCGGTAGCGGCCTGGGCCGCCCCCAGCTCCTCGAGCGAGAGCGCGGGCGCGAGCGTCGCGAGGATGCGGTCCGCACCGCCCGACACGAGAAGCCGCCGCTCCTCCTCCATCGAGGGATACCCCAGTGAGATGCGCATGAGGAAGCGGTCGAGCTGCGACTCGGGGAGCGGGTAGGTGCCGAGGTACTCCACCGGGTTCTGCGTCGCGAGGACGAGGAACGGCTCGGGCAGCGGCCGCGTGACGCCGTCGGAGGAGACGGCGCGCTCGTTCATCGCCTGCAGGAGCGCCGCCTGCGTCTTCGGGGTCGCCCGGTTGATCTCGTCGGCGAGGAGCACGGGTGTGAACACGGGGCCCGGGTGAAACTCGAACTCCTGCGTCCGCACGTTGAAGACCGTGAGGCCGAGGATGTCGGACGGAAGCGTGTCCGGCGTGAACTGGATGCGGTGCACGCCGACGCCGAGCGCCTTTCCGAGCGCGGAGGCGAGCGTCGTCTTGCCTACTCCCGGCACGTCCTCGATGAGGAGGTGGCCGCGCGCGAGGAGGCACACGACCGCGTCCTCGACGGCGGCCGCGGGCCCGCGGTAAGCGGTCCGCACGGTCGCCACGAGCCGTGAGAGGGACGCGAGAATGGGGGCGGCCACGATCATCTCTCGAGCCCCTCTTCCACGCTCCGCCGGAGGGCGTCGGACGCGCCCCGGCGCATGACGAGGAGGCCGCCCTCCGATTCCACGACCACGACGTCCGAGAGGCCGACGACGCGCACCGGCCGCGCCTGCGCCAGCACGAGGTTGCCGGAGCCGTCCACCGCTTCGGCCGGACCTTCGAGGATGTTCCCCGCGGAGGTTCCACCCCGGAACTCGAAGACGGCCTCCCACGAGCCGAGGTCGCTCCAGCCGCAGGCGCACGGGATGGCGAGCACGTTTCTGGCCTTCTCCATCACGGCGACGTCGATGGAGATGGACGGGGAAGAAGAGAAGATTTCTTTGAAGGAAGAAGAATCACCGGCTTTACGGGCCGCATGCGCGCGGCGAGCGACGTCGAGGATTTTGGGAGCAGTTCGGGAGAGTTCTTCGAAGAGGAGCGAGGTCCGAAACACGAAGATGCCGGCGTTCCAAAGGAAGCGGTCGGACGCGACGAACTCTTCGGCCTTCGAAAGCGTCGGCTTTTCCACGAATCGCATGACGCGGAGGGGCGCGGCACCCTCTTCAACCTCCATGTACCCGAACCCCGTCTCGGCCCGCGTCGGAGGGATCCCGAGCGTGACGAACGCCTCGTGCGTCCGCGCCGCCGCGGCCGCCGCGTGAAGAGCGGCGAGGAACGCCGGCTCGTCGCGCACCGCCTGGTCGGACGGCAGCACGGCGAGAACGGCGTCGGGCGCCTCCTCCGAGGCTGCCAACGCCGAAAGGGCGATCGCGGGCGCGGTGTTGCGGCGCACGGGCTCGAGGACGAGGCGCGCGCGCGGAACTTCCGGAAGTTCGGCGACGAGAAGCGGCTCGTGCGACGCGCGGCCCGAGACGAAGACGTTGTCTTTTCCGGCGAGGTCGGCGGCGCGCCGCCAGGCCTCCCGAAGCAGCGACTCTCCTCCCGTCAGCGCGAGAAAGGGCTTCGGCCTGCCGTCGGTCGAGCGCGGCCACAGCCGCGTGCCACTCCCGCCGGCGAGGATGAGCGCGCGGAGTCCGGCGGTGCTCGACATTCCTGAGATTGTACGGGCCCGGAGGCCCCCGCGACTGCGAGGCGGGCGCTTGCCGAAAGTCAGGGATCGACCGTGGTCACGAAGACCGGCTTGCCGTCTTCGACCCTCATCATCACGGCGCTCTTTACCGGGTCGCCCGAGCCTTCCTTGAACGTCATTTTCCCGGTCACGCCTTCGAACTCGCGGATCTTCGACAAAGCCTCCCGGATCGCCTCGCGATCCAGCCGCGAAGCCCCCGCGACGGCCTTCGCGAGAAGCTTGAAGGAGTCGTACGTCAGGGCGGCGACGTCGTCGGGCGTCTGCCCGTACTTGTTCCTGTAGGGCGTGACGAAGTGCGCGACCGCGTCCACGCGCACTTCTGGCGCGTAGTGGTTGCAGAACGTCGCCCCCTCGGCATCCCCGCCTGCCAACTTGACCAGCTCCGGGCTGCTCCAGTTGTCGCTGCCGAGGAAGGGCACCTTGATTCCGAGCTTGCGCGCCTCGCGGAGCTGCAGAGGGACTTCGTTGTAGTAACTCGGCAGGAAAATGATGTCGGGAGCGGCGGCCGCGATGCGTGAGAGAGGGGCGGCGAAATCCTTGTCGCCGGTCTTGTACGTCTCGAACGCTACGACCTTGCCTCCCGCCTCCTCGAAGTCCTTCCGGAAAAGCTCGGCCTGGCTCTTCGGCGCCTCAGAGCCCGGGTCGTAGAGAACGGCCGCCTTCGCCGCGTGAAGGTATCCCGTCGCGAACCGCGCGAGGACGTGCCCCTCGAAGGCGTCGGTGAAGCAGGCTCGAAAGACCCACTTCTTCCCCGCCGTCGTCAGCGGGTTCGTGGACCAGGGAGAGATCATGGGGATCTTCCCCTCCTCCGCCACTTGCGCGGCGGGGATCGCGCCCACGCTCGCGTTCGGACCCACGATCGCGAACACGTTGTCTTCCGAGGCGAGGCGCTTCAGAGCCTCGCCGGCCTCCGCTGCGGTTCCCTTGCTGTCTTCCATGACGAGCCGGAGCCGATGCGCCTTCCCGGCGACCTTCACGCCGCCGGCTTCGTTGATCTCGGCGACGGCCATCTCGGCCGCGTTCTTGCACGAGGCGCCGATGGCGGGAATGTCGCCGCTGAGCTCGGCGATCACTCCGATCGCGAGGTCGGGAAGCTCCTTCGTTCCGCAGGCCCCGAAGAGCGCCACGCCCGAGAGCAGGAGAAAAAGGAAAGCGAAATGTCTTCTCATCGGTCGGTCCTCCCGAGGGACGAGCGATACGTTATCCGAGAAGTCGAATCTCGGCTGCCAATTCGATGCCGAACCTGTTTTTCACGGCCTTCTTCATCTCTTCCATCAGCGACGTGACGTCCGCCGCAGTCGCTCCGCCGACGTTGACGATCACGTTCGCGTGAACGGGCGAGATCTCGGCGCCTCCGATGCGGCGGCCCTTCAACCCGCATTCCTCGAGCAGTTTCCCCGCGAAGAAACCCGGCGGGTTCTTGAAAATCGAACCGGCATTTGGCTGCGTCGGCAGGGCGTTCTTTCTCTTCGCGGTCACCTCCGCCATTCGCGACGCGATCTCGGCGGGTGGTTTCGGCGCGAGGCGGAGGCGAGCCCCGGTCACGATGTCGTCGGTGTCAGAGAGCGCCGTCCGCCGGTAGCCGTGTGCGATCTCGGACGCCGGCGCCGTGCGCGCTTCCCCATCGCCCGAGACGAGATCGGCCGCCACGAGGACGTCGAACAGCTCCGAGCCGTAGGACCCGGCGTTGATGCGCACGGCCCCGCCGAGCGACGACGGAATGCCGGACAGGTTCTCGAGGCCGGAGAGGCCCGCCCTCTGCGTTCTGGCGGCGAGCGACATGAGCGACACCCCGCCGCCCGCCACGACCTCCGGCGGCTCGATTCGCGTCGCGAGGAAGTCGCCCGCGAGCGTGAACACGACTCCGGGGAATCCCGCGTCGGGAACGAGGAGGTTCGACCCCTTCCCGAGAGCGAGAACGGGCAGTCCCGCGGCGCGACCCGCGCGGAGGAGCGCCGCGAGCGCCTCCGCGTCGTGGGCTTCCACGAAATACCGGGCCGGCCCGCCGATCCGGAGCGTCGTCCGGCCGGAAAGCGGGACGTTCTCGCGCACGACCGCGCGCATGCCGGAGAGGGCGCTTTCGATCATCGCACCAGGAGGAGCACGGCGCCGGCGAGCGCTCCCGCGACGGCGCCGCCGAGGACGTCGTCCATCATCACGCCCCATCCCCCCGGCAGCCGCTCGAGCGCGCCGATCGGGCCGGGCTTCCAAACGTCGAGAACACGAAAAAGGGCGAACACCCCGAACACGGCGCCGATCCGGATGAGCGTGGCCTCGGGCGGCACGAGCGCATAGACCGGCAGGAGCGCGATGGACTGCCCCGCGACCTCGTCCACGACCACTTCCGGCGGATCGCCGATGCCGCGCAGGCGCGCCGTCTCGCCCGCCGCGTGCACGCCGACGAGCGTGACCGCGAGCGCGAAGCCGACGAGACCCCAGACCCCCCAAATCGCCACGACGAGATGGGCGAAAGGGATCGCGGCGAGGCTCCCCCACGTGCCCGGAGCTACCGGAAGCAGCCCGGCCCCGAACCACGTCGCGACGAGGGTCGTCACGCGCGAGGCCGCGAAAACCTCGGGCCAGGGGCGAAGACCGCCGTTGACCTCTTGATTTTCGGGCGACCGGGGACTACTTTCCATGCGTTCCTTCCGCGCGGCCAACTGATCGTAGGCCGTTTCCAAGTGTTTTTCTTAGAAGGCTGAGTGGCGCCGGTGTGGCGTGTGTCGCCCCGTCCGCTCCTTGGTCCCTATAATCCGCCTCTCTTCTCTAAGGAGACCAAATGGTCGAAGTGAACAAGGAAAAGCAGAAAGCACTCGAGCAGGCGCTCCAGCAGATCGAACGGCAGTTCGGCAAGGGCGCCCTCGTCCGTCTCGGCGACAAGCCGCACGCGGTCATCCAGTGCATCTCGACGGGTTCCATCGGCGTGGACGCCGCGCTGGGAATCGGCGGCATCCCCCGCGGCCGCGTGATCGAAGTCTTCGGACCGGAGTCCTCGGGCAAGACGACCCTGACCCTTCACGTCATCGCCGAGGCGCAGAAGCGCGGCGGGCTCGCGGCCTTCATCGACGCCGAGCACGCGATGGACCCCGACTACGCCCGGAAGCTCGGCGTCGACGTGGACAACCTCATGGTCTCCCAGCCCGACTCGGGCGAACAGGCGCTCGAGATCGCCGAGGCGCTCGTGCGGTCGGCCGCCATCGACGTCATCGTCATCGACTCCGTCGCCGCGCTCGTTCCGAAGGCCGAGCTCGAGGGCGAGATGGGCGACGCCGTGGTCGGCCTGCAGGCGCGCCTCATGTCGCAGGCGATGCGCAAGCTCACGGCGGTCGTCTCGAAATCGAACACGACGCTCATCTTCATCAACCAGATCCGCGAAAAGATCGGCGTCATGTTCGGGAACCCCGAGACGACGTCGGGCGGCCGCGCCCTGAAATTCTATTCGTCGGTCCGCATCGACATCCGGCGCCTCAACGCCATCAAGGATGGCGAGGTCGTCATCGGAAGCCGCACGAAGGTCAAGATCGTCAAGAACAAGGTCGCTCCCCCCTTCCGGTTCGCCGAGTTCGACATCGCGTACGGCGAGGGCATCTCGAAGACGGGCGAGCTCATCGACCTCGGCATCGAGATGAAGATCGTCGAGAAGTCCGGCGCATGGTTCAGCTACGGCGACCTGCGCATCGGGCAGGGCCGCGAGAATTCCAAGCAGTTCTTCCGCGACAACCCCGACATCGCCGCCGAGATCGAAAGGAAGATCCGGGCGAACCTGGGTCTTCCGACGGGCGACGTGCTCGGAGCCCCCGTCGCCTCTCCCGGGACCCTGCCCCCCGAGCCGAAAGCGGAACCCAAGGCGCCCGAGCCCAAGGCCGCGGCAAAGAGCGCCACTCCCGAGAAAAAAAAGTGATTTCGGGGGCCCGCGGCGTAAACCAAGGGCCCCCGCCATCGTCTCAAAGGTAAGTCATGGCCGAAATACGCCTTCCGCGCACCCGGACCGAGGCCTTCCATTTCTGGATGCTCGCGATCGCGACCACCGCCCTCGTCGAGACGGCCCTCGTCGCGCTCGGGGCCGCCTTCCCGTCCGCGGGCCATCGGGAAGGGGGCGTGTCGACCCTCCGGGTCCTGGCGATCGCCGCGGCGCTGCCGCTCCTGTTCCTCTCGTTTGCCCGCGTCGCCGAGAGCAAGTACCAGCGGCGCCCCTCGAAGGCGTTCCAGATCTGGCAATTCGGCTTCTATCTGTCCGGCACGGCCCTCGTCAGCGCGGGATTCCTCCGGCACCAGGCGAATCTCGATCCGGCCGAGCCTCTCGTCGCCGCGGGGGAAATCCTGCTCGGAGCGGCCGCGTGCCTCTTCGCCGCCTGGATCGCGAGCGTCATCCTCTGCACGCCGCCCGAAGACGCCCCTCTCCATATTCCCTGAGCCCGCAAACGACCGACGCCGGCCACCCGTACAATCCCCGGATGTCGCTGCGCCGAATCCTCACGGCCCTTCTCGGCCTCTTCCTCTCGCCGACGGCGCGCGCGGCGACGCCGCGCCCGTACGTCGCGCCCTGGCTCGCGGTCGTCCCGGCGGACTCCCGGATCGCGCGCCTCGCCTCGAGGCCGCCGGCTCCTCTTTCGCCGAACGCGCCCGGGCTGCTCCTGAAGATCGACGCAGCCTCGTGGGCGGGCGGGCGTGGGGCGTCGCTCGCCGCGGCGCGCTCCCTCGCCGAGCACGCGCACGGCGCCGGCTGGCGCTGGGGGCTCTCGCTCGCGCTGCCCGATGCCGCCGTGCCCGCGGACGTGCGCGCCGCGGAAACGGCGACAGTGGAAGACTTGTGGCCGGGGCCGGGAGAGATCCTGAGAGAAGCGAAGAGCGCGGATCTCGTCACGATCGCCTTCGCCGCGCCCGAGGGCGGCGACCCGAAGGCACGGGCGTATTTGCTCAGAAAAGTGTTTGCAGGCGCGCGCGCAGCAGCGCCGCAAGCGCGCCTCGTTTTCGCGGCCGGTCCCCTCGCTCACGGCGAGCTTTTGCCGCGCGACGTCCGCAGTCTCCTTTCAGAAGAAAATACCGCGTACGTCGATTTTCTCGGCGTGACCCCTGTTGCGCCGCCAAGGCCCGGCGAGGTCCGGGTTGCCATCGACGATGTCGCCTTCGGGAAACCCGCCTTCGTCGATCTCGAGCATTTCTCCGTCCCCTCCCCCGGTGCTCTCCTGGCCGCAGCCGCGCGCCTCGCGCCGGAGAACGTCCCGTTCGTCGTCGCGTCGCCCGCGTGGCCGCCCGGCGATGACGCCGCGCTCGAGGGCTTCGCCGGCGTCGTCGCCGGCGACTTCGGGCCCGACGCGCGCGCGGCGTCGGCCGCGGCCCCCGACGGGAGCCCGCGCGACGCGTTCCGTGTCGTGTCGGGCGTCGACTCCGGAGGCGTCGTCCTCGTGCCCGGCACGCGGGACGGCGCGTCCGCGCCCGCCGGAGCGGTCGTGCTCACGCTCGACGCGACGCCCTACGCCTCGGCCGAGATCCTCGAGCTCGCGACCGGGGCCTCGAAGAAGCTCGAGATTCCCGCCGGCGCGGTCCCGGCACGCCTCACGCTCTCGCTCGCGAAGGGCCCGCTCGCCGTGCGCCTCGCGGCTCGCGAGAAGGCCCCCGCAGAGGCGCCGAAGGCCGCGGTCGGCGTCGCGGCGGCGCGCGGGATCACGGCCGAGGAGATCCTCGCGCAGCACCAGGCTTGGCGGGCGGCCCGCGACGCGCGCTGGAAGACGCTCTCGGCGACGAACTCGCTCTCGATGCGCTTCCGCTTCGCGAACCTCGGCAACACGCTCGACCTCACGCTCGCCGGTCCGTTCTTCTACGAGAAGGGCGCCGGGTTCGACTGGGCGTGGCACGACGCCTACTTCAACGGCGTGCGCTGGAAGGCGAAGAAGCTGCCCGAGCTCCCGCTCCTGCAGCCCGAGAAGGTCTCGGACATGCCGCTCGCCCTCACGCTCGACGACACGTACCGCTACGCTCTCGCCGGCGAGGACACCGTGAACGGGGTCCCATGCTGGGCTCTCGACTTCGAGCCGCGCGTCGCCGTGACGGACAAGCCCGTTTACGCCGGACGCGTGTGGATCGCGCGCGACGGGTTCGCGGCCGTCCGCGTGCGCACGCGGCAGCTGAACCTCACGGCCGAGATTCAGGCCGTGGACGAGACGGCCGACTTCACGGACGTTCCCGCTCCCGACGGCGGGCCGCCGCTGCGCCTCCCGACGCGCACGACCGGCCAGTGGATCCTCAAGACCTTCTCGCGCACGACCGTGATCGAGCGCGAGAGCGTGCTCACGGACATCCGGCTCGACGCTCCCTCCTTCCTCGCGGACCGCGAGGAGACGTTCGCCTCGAGGGACACGATGGTGCGTGACACCGAGAAGGGGGTGCGCTACCTCGAGAAGACGAAGGACGGGGGGCGTCGCGTCACGGAGGACGCGAAACACGGCAGGCTCTTCGGCCTCGGCGGCCTCTTCTATGACGGGTCCTACGACTACCCGCTCCCTCTCCTCGGCGTCTACTGGATCGACCTCGACGCGAGCAAGCGGCACGACCAGTTCCAGATCCTCTTCGGCGGCGTCCTCCTCGCGGCGTCGTGGGGTCAGCCCCGGCTCGGGGGCTCGCCGGTCGACGTCGGCATCGACGTCTTCGGCATCGCAATCCAGGGCACGGACGCGCTCTACGCCGGGGGCGAGGAGGACAAGACACAGCGCGTGAAAAGCCGGTCCTTCGCGGCCGCGTTCAAGGCCGGCGTCCCGATCGCGCGGCACCTGAAGCTGACGGGCACGGTCACCGAGTCTCACCGGGATTTCGCGGCCGACAACGCCGAGACTTCGCCGGCGTTCGTGATCCCGTCGAATCACTGGCTCACGCGGCTCGAGGGCCAGCTCGCGTGGGACTGGCGCGGGTGGGCGCTCACGGGCCGCTGGGCGTGGAACAAGAGGTCGCAGTGGGACCCGTGGGGCTTCGCGGGGAACCCCGACTACGACCCGGGCAAGGACGCGTATACGACCTGGGGCGTCGAGCTGCAGAAAGACTTTCACCTGCCGCGCTTCCAGCGCGTGCGCGCGTCGGTCGGGTACCTCGGCTCTCACAACACGGACCGCTTCTCGAACTACACGTTCGGCTTCTTCGGCGGTACGTCGCTCATTGGATACCGCTCCGGTGCCCTGCGAGCCGAGGAAGCGGTCACGTCGAGGTTCGCGTACGGCTACGTCATCGGGAGCGCATTCCGCCTCGAGGCGATCTACGACGACGCGCGCGTCAAGGACCGGGCCGCGGGGCTCGACTGGGCCTACTTCAGCGGCGCGGGAATCTCGGGCGAGTTCGCGGGGCCGTGGGCGACGCTCGTGCGCCTCGACGCCGGGACGCCCGTCTCCGGGCGCAATCGCGGGATGAAGGGCTTCGTTCTGGGCCTGACCATCCTGAAGATCTTCTGAGCCGCCGGCCGCGCCCGCCGCCCGTACAATCCGCCCGCCATGAGACGCCTCGCCACCGCCCTTGCACTTGCTCTCATCGCGCCCGCCGCGCGGGGCGCGGAGCCCGTGCGCTGGAGCGTCCCCGACGAGGCCCGGATGGCGGCCGAGGCGGCCTCCTGGGCGCCGCCGGACTTCAAGCGTCAGCTCGCGCGACACAGTCGCCGGCTCATGCAGGGTGTGAGCGACGCGGTGGCCGCCGAAACCGGCACGCACGACGCGGCCGCCCATCGCGCAGCCGCGGCCCGCGGCGCGCGCTCTCTCGCCGAGGCCATCCGCAAGCACACGGCCTTCGAGGAAGTCGTCTATCAGACGGGCGGAATCGTCCACGAGTTTGCCCTCGCGCTGCCGCCGCCGGCCGGCGCGGCCGGGGACGTCCCCAAGACCGCCCGATTCCTCGGGTACCCCGCGGAACCGTTCGTGGCGCCCGAAATACTGGCCGCGGCGCCGCTTCCCGCGACCACCGCGCGCGAGCGCTACGACGCGGCCGTCACCCTCTCGACCCGCCTCCTCGCCTGGATCTGGAAGGCTGCCGGAGGCGACGTCTCGTCCGTCACGCAATATCCCGCCTCGAAAGGACCGTACGCCGTCCGTGAGTAACACCCGTCTCGCGCTTCTCTCCGTCTCCGATCGCACCGGCCTCGTCGATTTCGCCCGCGCCCTCACCGGGCTCGGCTTCGGCCTCCTCTCGACGGGCGGGACGGCCGCGCATCTCGCGGCGGCCGGTCTCCCGGTCACGAGCGTCGCAGACGTCACGGGTTTCCCGGAGGTCTTCGGCGGCCGCGTGAAGACGCTGCATCCGAAGCTCTTCGGCGGCATCCTGTTTGACCGCTCCGTGGACCGCGACCTCAGCGAAGCCGCCGCGAACGGGGTCTCACCCATCGACCTCGTCGTCGTGAATCTCTATCCCTTCGAGGACACGGTCGCGAAGCCGGACGTTCCGTTTCACGAGGCCCTCGAGAAGATCGACGTCGGCGGTCCGGCCTTGCTGCGCGCGGCGGCGAAAAACCACGCACACGTCGGCGTCCTCTGCGACCCCGCCGACTACGCGGCCGTGGCGGCCGAGCTGAAGGCGAACGAAGGCATTCTGGGCGACGGGACCAGGCGACGCCTCGCCGCGAAGGTGTTCCGGCGCACGGCGGCGTACGACGCCGCGATCGCCCGCTGGTTTTCGGCCAAGACGGGCGAGACGTTTCCCGAACGGCTGTCGCTCACCTTCTCGCTCGGGACTGGTCTCCGCTACGGAGAGAACCCGCACCAGAAGGCAGCCCTTTACGTCGATGCTGCCGCGGCAGCGCCCGCCCTCTCGCGCTACCGGTTCGTGCAGGGGAAGGAGCTCTCGTACAACAACTTCCTCGACGCCGACGCCGCCCTCTACACGTCGCGCGTCGTGGGGGCGAACGCCCTCACGATCGTGAAGCACCGCATCCCCGCGGGAGCCGCGACGGCGCCCGCGATGGCGGACGCCTTCGAGGCCGCGTGGGCCTCCGACCCCGTCGCGGGATTCGGCGGCGTCGTCGCCTACACCGGAACGCTCGACGCCGCGGCCGCCGGCGCTCTCACGTCACGCTTCCTCGAGGTGATCGTCGTCCACGACGTCACGGACGACGCGAAGACGGTTCTCGCGAAGAAGCCGAACCTCCGCGTCCTGACGGTCGAGAAGGAGACCGCGCCGCGCCCGCGCCTCGAGGCGCGCGGCATCGACGGGGGTCTCCTCGTGCAGGAGGGCGACCTCGTTCCGGACGACGCGACGGCGTGGAAAGTCGTGACGAAGCGCGCCCCGAGCGACGCCGAGACGCGCGCGATGCGCTTCGCGAACCGCGTCCTCAGGGGGGTCGTCTCGAACGGCATCGTGGTGGCCGGCGAGAACGCCACGTACGGCATCGGCGGCGGGCGCACGAGCCGCGTGGATGCCTGCCGCGACGCGGTCGGCAAGGCCGGCGAGCGCGCGAAGGGGGCCGTCGCCGCATCGGACGCGTTCTTCCCGTTCCCGGACGGCCTCGAGGTGCTCGCAAGGGCGGGTGTCATGGCGGTCGTCCAGCCCGGAGGCTCCGTGAAGGACAGTGTCGTCGTCGCCGCGGCCGACGCCGCCGGAATCGCCATGATGTTCACGGAAAAAAGGCACTTCAGACATTGAAACGCGCCGCAGTCTTCGTCTCCTCCCTCTCCTTTCTCTTCGCCTTCGAAGCACGGCCGGCGCAGCCGGTCGAGATCCTCTCGAAGATCCGCGCGGCGTACGCGACGCCGGGCTCGGTCTCCTGCACGTTCGTCCAGACGTATGCGCCCGCGGGGTTCGCCGAGACCGCGCCGGAGACCGGGCGGCTCATCCTGCAGGCGCCCGACCGCGTGCGGTTCGACTACGACGGGCCGGAAGGGAAGGTCTTCACGTTCGACGGGAAGGCCGGCCGCCAGTACGTGGCGGCCGACCGGCAGCTCGTCGTGAGGACCCTGAGGCCGGAGGAGCGCGCGCGCCTGCCTCTCGTTTTCCTCGAGTCGCCCGAGGCGCTCCTTGCACGCTACGCCGCGCGCGCCGCCCCGACGGACACCGGTCTCGTCGAGCTCACGCTCACACCGCGCGCTGGCGCCGACCCGAAGTCGCTCACGATCCTCGCGGCCGCGACGGGCGACGTGAAGAGGCTCATCCTCGTGGACGCCGCGGGCAACCGCACGGCGTTCACGTTCACGCAGAAGATGTCCGGGCCGAAGCGTCCGGACTCGGACTTTGCCCTCGCGCCCCCCGCGGGCACGAAGATTCTTTCGGAGTGAAGCCATGGCCGACTCCACATTCGACGTCGTCTCCGAAGTCAACCTCCCCGAGGTCGCGAACGCGGTCGCGCAGGCCCAGAAGGAAACCGCGCAGCGCTACGACCTGAAGGGCAGCGCCGCCGGAATCGTGCAGCAAGACAAGGAGCTCACGCTCACGGCCAACGACGAGTTCGGCCTGAAGGCCGTGACGGACATCCTCCAGACCAAGCTCGTGAAGCGCGGCGTGTCACTGAAGTCCCTCGACTACGGCACGATCGAGCCCGCGACGAAGGGCACAGTGCGTCAGGTCGTCACGATCCGCGAGGGCATCGCGTCCGAGAAGGCGAAGGAGATCGTCAAGGCGATCAAGGACAGCAAGCTGAAAGTGCAGGTCGCGATCCAGGGCGAGCAGCTGCGCGTCTCGGGCAAGAAGAAAGACGATCTGCAGGCCGCCATCGCGCTCCTGCGCGGCGCCGACTTCGGCATCCCTCTCCAGTTCACGAACTTCCGGGGCTAGAGCATCCTGCCTACGCGGCCGGGCGAAAACAGGGGCAGAGGGGCGGTAAGATGCGCCCCACGCCGATGAGCCAGACCTCACTGAAAGACCGCTTGCTCGTCGCCACCCTTCCCGCCGAAGAGCGGGAAAACGGGCGGCGCCTTCTTTCGGCCCTCGCGCCGATCGAAGGCAAGCTGAAGCTCGTCGAGACGCGCCTCCAGGAGCGCACGCGTTCGGGAATTCCGACCATCTCGCTCATCGGCGACTATCTCGTCGAGGGCGGCGGCAAGAGAATCCGGCCCGCGCTCCTCCTCCTCGGGTCGCATCTCCTCGGCTACGAGGGCGAGCGCGACGTGAGCTACGCAGCGATGATCGAGTTCATCCACACGGCGACGCTCGTCCACGACGACATCATCGACGACGCCGAGCTGCGCCGCGGCCGGCCAAGCGTGAATCACCGCTGGGGCAACGAGCTGACCGTCCTCTTCGGCGATTTCCTCTACATGAAATCCATGGAGATCGCCCTGGAAGAGGGCGATCTGCGCGTCCTGCGCCTCCTGTCGGACGTGACACTGCGCATGACCGAAGGCGAAATCATCGGCGCCGAGCGGCGCGGACTGCTCGACCTCACGCTCGATGGTTATCTTGACATCGTGCGCCGCAAGACGGCCCTGCTGTTCGCGGGCGCGTGCAAGATCCCGTCGTTCCTCGTGACGGAGGCGTTCGGCGAGACGCGCGAGGTCTGGGGCGAAAGGCTCTGGGAGTATGGAATGTCGCTCGGGATCGCCTTCCAGCTCCAGGACGACCTCCTCGACTACACGGCGAATGAGGTCGACCTCGGCAAGCCGGTCCTTTCCGACCTCAAGGAGGGCAAGCTCACACTGCCTCTCATCCTCTGCCTGCCTCACGCCACGCGCGCCGAGCGCAGGCTCGTGGAGACGGTCGTCGCCGAGCAGGGATTCGACTCGGTGAGGCCCGAGCAGATCCTCGAGATCGTCCACCGCCTCTCCACCCTCGAGCGCGCCCACGAAATGGTCGAGATCCATGCCGAGCGGGCGCGCGAAATCGCCTCGCGCTTCCCGGATACCGCGTCCCGCGACGGGTTCCTCCTGGCTGCGGAATACGCTGCTAATCGGCGTAAGTAATTTAAAATCAATAATATATATGTCTTAGAATGAAATAAGGTCCGGGGAGGGCTGTGCCTAATCTTTCTAGTGTCAGTCAGAATTGAGCGGCTGCTGGCCGAAGGACGTAAGGCAAATATGCCTCCTCGCCTTCTTTTTTCTGGAATCTCTCTTGATTTCAGCACCTGGCGGTTCTAAGCTCTCCCCAACATATCGTGGGTCACGAATCGGCCCCCACAACTTCCGGGAACGGTCAGGAGAGCGAATGATCGAAAAGCTGTTCCAGTCCTTCCGGTCGCCCTTCAGCGCCACGTCGCGCGAGGACTTCACTCTCGAGGAAGAGGTCGCGCTCTATCGCCACCGCGCTGAAGTCGCGCTCGAAGAGGAGCGCTACAACGACGCGCTCGTGTTCCTGGCGAAGATCCTGCGCCTCAACCCCTACGACCTGCAGGCGCGCATGACGGTGGCCCACACCTATCACTACGCTCTCCAGGAACCGACGAAGGCCCTCCTCACATACGAGAAGGTCGTCGCCGCATCCGGGTACGACGAGTCGAACTCCTATTCCGTCGCGGCCCGCGAGGGCATCCGCGAGCTGGAGGGCGTGCTCGAAACGGCCGCGCTCCCCCTCCATGACCTCGTGGACGAAGAAGAATCCAGCGAAGACACGAAAGGCCGCGCCCACATCGCGGCCGGATAGCGGGCTCCCCCGAATCCCTCCTTCTCCATCCTCTTCAAGTCGTCATCGACCCGCCAGAGGGGGCCGGTGACGACGACTCTTTCGGGAGTCTCGAGGCGCAGCCCGGCGGTCGTTGACGCGCCCACGGGCGCGGATGTTAGTATCGAACGTGCACCAGTTGGCGACCAACTCCCCCCTTTCCTCGGTCGCCGTCATCCCCTCCCGCTACGGGTCGGAGCGCTTTCCGGGGAAACCCCTCCATCCGATCGCCGGAATTCCGATGGTCGTGAGGGTCCTCGAAAGGGCGCAGAAGGCCAGGCGCGTCTCGCTCGTCCTCGTCGCGACGGACGACGAACGGATCGCCCGCGCCGTCGAGTCTGCGGGCGGAAAAGCCGTGATGACCGACCCCGCCCTGCCGTCGGGAACCGACCGGGTCTTCGCCGCCGTGAAGGACCTCGACGTGAGCATTGTCCTGAACGTGCAGGGCGACGAGCCGATGATGGATCCCGAGAACATCGACCGGGTGGCGGGATTCCTCCTCGACCATCCTGAGTTTCCGCTCGCCACGATCGCGCTGCCCGTCCGGGACCCGAACGAGATCGCGAACCCCAACAACGTGAAGGTCGTGCGCGGAGACGACGGGCGCGCCCTGTACTTCTCCCGGTCGCCTCTCCCCTACCGCCGGCGGGCCGAGCCGGGCCTCCTGACGCTCAAGCACCTCGGCCTCTATGGCTACCGCAAGGAAGCGCTCCTTCGGTGGACGTCGCTCCCTCCGCATCCGCTCGAGCGCGCCGAGAACCTCGAGCAGCTGCGCGCCCTCGCGGCGGGGATGGCGATGGCGGTGCTGGACGCAACGAGCGACTCGATTGGAGTGGACACGATCGAAGACGCCCGAAGAGTCGAAGCTCTCATCCTCAATTCGCCGACCACAGCGGAGGTGTAACGTGGGAACGAAGTACATTTTCATCACCGGCGGCGTGGTTTCGGGCCTCGGCAAGGGAATCGCCGCGGCCTCGATGGGCGCGCTCCTCGAGGCGCGCGGATTCCGGGTCACCCTCCAGAAGTTCGACCCCTACCTGAACGTGGACCCCGGCACGATGTCGCCGTTCCAGCACGGCGAGGTCTACGTCACCGACGACGGCGCCGAGACCGATCTCGACCTCGGGCACTACGAGCGCTTCACCTCCACCATCACGGGCAAAGCGAACAGCGTGACGACCGGAAAGATCTATCTCTCGGTCATCGAAAAGGAGCGCCGCGGCGACTTTCTCGGGAAAACCGTCCAGGTCATTCCGCACATCACGGACGAGATCAAGGATTGCATCCGCCGCGTCGAGGACGACAACGACGTCGTACTCGTGGAGATCGGCGGCACCGTCGGCGACATCGAGTCGCTGCCCTTCCTCGAGGCGATCCGCCAGTTCCGCCAGGACGTGGGCCGCGGCAACGCGATCAACGTGCACCTGACGCTCGTGCCGCACATCGCGGCCTCCAACGAGCTGAAGACGAAGCCCACGCAGCACTCCGTCAAGGAGCTCCTCTCGATCGGAATCCAGCCCGACATTCTCCTCTGCCGGGCCGACCGCTCGATTCCCGAGGAGATGAAGAAGAAGATCGCGCTCTTCTGCAACGTGGACGAACGAGCCGTCATCACGGCGCGCGACGTTTCGACGATCTACGAGGTGCCGCTCGCATTCGCGCGTGAGGGCCTCGACGAGATCGTCCTCGACTACCTCTCTCTCCCCCACTACGACCGCGACCTCGCGAAGTGGGACTCGATCGTGAACCGCGTCAAGAACCCCCAGGAAGAGGTCACGATCGCGTTCGTGGGCAAGTACGTGCAGCTCGGCGACAGCTACAAATCCCTGAACGAGGCGCTCCACCACGGCGGCATCGCGAACAACGTGAAGGTGAAGATCACGTTCGTGGACTCCGAGGAGCTGGAAACGGTCGGCTTCCCCGAGACGCTCGCCCGCGCGGACGCGATCCTCGTCGGCCCCGGCTTCGGCCGGCGCGGCATCGAAGGAAAGCTGAAGGCGATCCGCCTCGCGCGCGAGACGAAGGTCCCGTTCTTCGGGATCTGTCTCGGCCTGCAGTGCGCGGTCATCGAGTACGCGCGAAATGTGTGCGGCATCAAAGACGCGAATTCGACCGAGTTCGAGCCGAACTCCCCGAACAAGGTCATCTACATGCTGCGCGATCTCATCGGGGTCGAGGCGCTCGGCGGCACGATGCGGCTCGGCAAGTACCCGTGCGACCTGGGCGAGGGCACGCTCGCGCGGCGCGCCTATGGCGAGGCCACGGTCTGGGAACGCCATCGCCACCGCTACGAGGTCAACCAGGAATACCTGCCCGCCCTTCGCGACGCCGGGATGACGTTCTGCGGCATGTCGCCCGACCGCAAGTTCGTGGAGATGGTCGAGCTCTCCGACCACCCGTGGTTTCTCGGCTGCCAGTTCCACCCCGAGTTCAAGAGCAAGCCCATGACGCCGCACCCGCTCTTCAAGGACTTTATCCGCGCCGCCCGCGCGCACAAGCACGCGCGACAGGACGGCCTCGACAAGAAGAGCGCCGAGCTCGCGCCGGCCGTCGTCGTGCCCGCGAATCTCCCGACGCCCAACGGCCAGTCGGCATGACGGACGTCGTCTCGTTCGACCCGAAGAGCCGCTGCGGGAAGACGGCGGAGCGCTGGGGCAACCTTCTCCTACCGAAAGGGGCGGCCGAGGTGGACACGCGCTTCGTCTTCGAAGGCGAAGGGGAGACCACGTACCGGGTGTCGCGCGTGAACGCCTTCCCGCAGGATCCTGGGAAGCGCCTGTACTACTACCTGAGAACCCGCGACAACCCGAACAATTCCTGAGGCGCGCCCTCAGGCGCAGAGCGCCGAGAGAGCGCGCGAGGCACGGTCGATCTTCCGGTAGACGGGGATCCCGCCGCGTTGCAGGACACCGACGAAGTCGTCGTAGAGGCGCCCGGAATCGACGTTCACGACGAGCGGCTTGGCGGTCTCACGGAAGACGCGCAGGAGCTCCTGCGCGAGCGAGCCCGGGGAGTAGATGTTCTCGGTGTGGGAGCCCGAGAGATCGGGCGCGAGGTCGTCGAGCGCCGGAGTGACCGGAATCGGCGAGACGATCAGTGCGTCCACTCCGGAGTCGCGCAGCAGGGCCTCGGCCGCGGAGACGAACGTGGCGGTGTCGGCCATCGGCGTCGCGTCGACGGGGTTGTCCGCGTGCGCGATCGCGGGGAGGCAGGCCGCGAGGCGCGCTTTCGTCTCGGGAGAGAGCGCCGCAAGCGTCAGCTCGTACAGGCGGTCGAGCACGGCCCCGCACTCGAAGCCGGCGTTCGAGAGGACCGCGAGCCGCCGTCCCGACGGCAGACGGTCCGCGAGCATCGTGAAGATCTTCGTGTGGTCCTCGAACATGTCGAGCGTGACCGCCACGACGGCGCCCGCGCCTTCGAGGAGAGCGCGCGAGACCTCCCAGTCGCCGGCGAGGGACGCCGTGTGGCTCTCGGCCGCCCGCGCGCCGAGAGGCGTGCGGCCAGCCTTGTAAACGAGCACGCGCCGGCCCGCGGCCGTGAGCCGCCGCGCGATCGCCGCGAAGCGCGCGCCGTCGAGCGGGAGGAAGCCTTCGACGTAGAACGCGAGGACCCGGACGGACGGGTCCATCTCGAAGTACTCGAGAAAGTCCGCCGCGGTGAGGTCGATCTGGTTGCCGTAGGAAATCGACGCGCGCGGGAACACGATCCCGTCGAGATTGCTCGTGAGAGACACGAGGTACGCGCCGCTCTGGCTCACCGCGACGAGACGGTCCCCCGGCGCATCGTGGAACGGGAGTTTGTATTGCGGGAGAAAGAACGTGTTGTAGGCGTGCTTCGAGACGACGCCGAGGCAGTTTCCGCCTACGAGGACCGGGCCTCCCGAAGGCAGCTTCCGCGATTCCGCGAGGGCCGCTTTGATCTCGTCCTCGAGGACGCGGTTCCCCGTCTCCGAGAAGCCGCCCGGGATCAGGATGATCGCGCGTGCGAGGTTCCCCGCACAGAGGTCCCGGATGGCGTCGCGCGCGCCGGCGGCCGGAATCGCGACGACCGCGAGGTCCACGGGGGCCTCGAGCTCCGATGCCTTCCGGAGGCACGGCACGCCGTCGATCGTCAGGGCGCGCGGATGCACGGCGCGCAGGCGGCCGTAAGCGATCGTTTCGGACGCCCTCAGGTTGCGCAGGATGATGCGCCCCGGGTTCGTGTCGTGGGCGGAGGCCCCGAAGACGACGGCGCTTTTGGGGGCGAGGAGCTTCTCGATCTTCTCGAGAGGGCGGCGCGTCCGAACGACGCGGCGCTCCGAGAGGCTCGCCTTCCCGTCCGCCGCCACCCAGCGCCCGTCGCCGGTCAGGACGACGGGATTGATCTCGACCTCCTCGACCGTCGGAAGACCCTCTCCATTTTCGGGGGAGAAGGGGGCGAGGACGCGCGCGAGCTCTTCGAGCCGCTCCGCGACTGCGAACAGAGAGAGCGGAGCCGTGGCGTGGAGCCGTCCCCCTTCGAAGAGAAGCCGGAGCGCGGGACTCGTTCCGAGCGCCTTCGAAAGATCCTCGGCGACGCGCCCAGGCTGAAGGATGATGGTCGAAGAGCCTCCCGAGAGACGGCCGTACCACTCGGTCAGGACTCCGCCGAGCCCGAGGAGGAGCACGGGCCCGAAGGCGACGTCCTGCTTGAACGAAACGAGCACCTCCGCCGCAGGAGAGCTCACCGCCTTGAGGCGTTCGAGCAGGAGGAGGCCGAGGCGCGAGGCGCCGGGTGCCTTCCGGCCCGTTTCCGCGAACATGCGTTGCGCCCCGTCCAGAACAGCGGACGGCTCGCGGCGCGCGAAGGCCACGCCGCCCACGTCCGACTTGTGGAGGAGGCCGGGCGCGACGATCTTGAGGACGACATCGTCGCCCGGCGCGGCCTCCAGGAAGCTCCGGACGTCGGCGGGCACGCGGTCGCCGGGCGCGCCGGGCCAAAGCACGTGCCGGGGCACGTCGAACCCCGCGCATGCGAGTAGCGCGTACACCTCGTGCTCGAGAAGGGACGTCCGGCCGCCGGCGCGCGCTGCCTCGAAGATCGGCGCCGGCCCGGCGGCCCCGAGCGCAGCCGGGCCGGTTCCGCTCATCCCGGGAAGCCGCGGATCTGCAGTTCCATCGCCTCGAGGCCGTCGAGCATGCGCGTGACCTCGACGCACTGGTCGCAGTTCGCGTGCACGCTGGCGCACGGCACGCCGTCCGGCTGGTGCTCGGGGCAGCGCGGCTCTTTGGCCATGAGGAAAAGTGCTTCGATGAGCGCCTTCACGCGCGTCTTCAGCGAGGATTCCGGCACATCGCGCAGGCCCATGAGCAGGCGGTACTCGGCGGGAGTCAGCGAAACGGGGATCAGGTCCTGATTCATGGTGCGTCTCCTTGGTTCAGTTCGCAGGCGGCTGGACGGCGCGCATGCCCCACGAAAAGGCCTCTTCGTTCAGAGGGACCAGCGCGCACTTGTCCTTCAGGGCGAGGCGGATCGCCGTGCGAAACGTCTCCTCGGGGAAGAGCTTCGTCGCGGCCTGCAGCGCGCCGAGCGCAACGATGTTCTTCACCATTACTTTGCCGAGGTCGACGGCGATCTCCGTGAACGGCACACCGAAGGCGTGGACGCCGTCCGGAAAAGCCGGAGGGTCCTTCACCACGGAGCTGTCGTAGAGAATCGTGCCGCCGGGCGCCACGTCCGGCGCGAACTTCGCGAGGCTCGGGGCATTGAATGCCACGAGGATCCGCGGATGCGGCGAGGCCGGCGAGAGCACCTCGTCCGCGCTCACGTGCACGTCGGCGTAGGACGTGCCGCCGCGCGACTCGGGCCCGTAGCTGGGGATGTGCGTCGCGTCATAGCCTTCTTGGATGGCGGCGCGCGTCAGGAGCATGGCCGCCGTCTGCGCGCCGTCGCCCCCCGCGCCCGCGAGCTTCAGCGCGATGTCGGTGCCGCCGAGGTGCGTCGGGAATCCCGTCGCGAACCGGGGCGGGCGCTCGGCGGAGGCCCCCACGGCCGCGAGGAGGCTGTCGGCGTCGAAGCGGGGCTTCTCGAGGTGGAACCACGGTTCCGGAACGGCGTCCTTCTTCACGCCGAGCGGGAAGACCGGAACCATCTTCTCCTTCACCCAGGCCTCGGTCTCCTCGGGAGTCATGCCGAGATGCGTGGGGCACTCGGCGAGCACCTCGACGAACGCGAGGCCGCGGTTCTCCGCCTGGATCCTGACGGCCTTGAGAATGGCCTTCTTCGCCCTCATGCGCTGCTTCGCGTCGAAGAGCGCGACGCGCTCGACATACACCGGCCCGTCGAGGCCCGCGATGAGCTCGGCCATCTTGATCGGCTGCCCCATCATCGCGGTGCGGCCCTCCGGGCTCGTGGCGCTCTTCTGGCCGATGAGCGTCGTGGGAGCCATCTGGCCGCCCGTCATGCCGTAGATCGCGTTGTTCACGAAGATCACGGTGATCGGCGTGCCGAGCTGCGCGGCCGAGACGATTTCCGCGAGCCCGATGGAGGCCAGGTCGCCGTCGCCCTGATAGCTGACGACGACCGAATCCGGGTTCGCGTACTTGTGGCCGAGCGCCACCGCGGGCGCGCGTCCATGTGCCGCCTGCGAATTGCCGACGTCGAAGTAGTAATAGAGGAAAACCGAGCAGCCCACCGGCGAGATCGCGACCGTGCGGTCCTGGATCCCGAGCTCCTCGATGGCCTCGGCGAGGTACTTGTGCACGAGCCCGTGGCCGCAGCCGGGGCAGTAATGCGTGGCATGGCCCTTCAACCCGGCGCCGCCCGCGTGGCGCTCGAACTTTTCGTAGAAGACGCTCATGCCGCCACCTCCGCATGATTCCGGACCGCCGCGGCGATCTCGGCCGACTGGGGAAGGACGCCTCCGAAGTGACGCACGGATTCGATCGGCGGCGCCGCCAACCCGGCCTTCGAGAGGGCGAGGCGAAGCTCGTCCTCGAGCTGCCCGTTGCTGGCCTCGACGACGAGGATCTTCTTCACGTTCGGCAGGAACGCCTTGAGCGCGGCGATCGGGAAGGGCCAGAGCGTGAGCGGACGGAAGAGCCCGACAGGAAGGCCCTCGCCGCGCAGCGCCTCCACCGCCCCCTTCGCCATCCGCGCGGGCGTGCCGAACGCAATGACGAGCGTGGACGCGTCGCCGCAGGCGAAGAGATCGGCCCTCTGCTCTGACTCCATCGCTAGGTACTTCTCGTTCAGGCGCACGTTATGGGCCTCGAGATCCTTTTCGTCGAGAAAGATCGAGGACATGAGGTTGCCGCGGTGGGCGCCGTCGCCGAAGACCGCCCAGTCGGGGAGGCCGGGCCGGACCATCGTGGACGGAAGGACGACCTTGCCGGTCATCTGCCCGAGGTAACCGTCCGCGACGACGACGACCGGATTCCGGTAGCGAAACGCCAGCTCGAAGGCGAGCCGTGTCAGGTCGAGCATCTCCTGCGGGGTCGAAGGAGCGAGCACGATCGCGTGCGTGTTGCCGTGGCCGAGGCCGCGGCACACGAGCTTCACGTCGGCCTGCTCGGGCGCGATGTTGCCGAGGCCGGGGCCGCCGCGCATCACGTTCACGAAGACGCCGGGCACCTCGGCGCCGATCATGTAGGAGATCCCCTCGAGCATGAGACTGAAGCCGGGCGACGACGTGAACGTCATGCACGGCAGGCCCGCGCCCCCGCAGCCGTACATCATGTTCACGGTCGCGACCTCGCTCACCGCCTGAAAGAAGATGCCGTCGAGCTTCGGCTGGAGCTTCGCCATCAGCTCGGCGCCCTCGGTGGAGGGCGTGATCGGATAGCCGAACACGTGCCGGCATCCGGCGAGAAGGGCCCCGATCGCCGACGCATAGTTTCCCTTCAGCACGAGCGGCGAGACGGGCGGGAGCGGGATCTCTTCCGGCGGAATCGCCGCGGGCCGGGGACGGATCGCTGGCCGGCCGCCGAAGAGTTTCTCCGGGTCCTGGAGCTCGAAGCCGGCGCCCTCCACCTGCGGCCGGAGCCCGTATGGCTCGGGGCAGGCCTCCATGCAGAGCCCGCACGCGTTACACGCGTCGAGGTTGAGGGTCACCGGCACGAGGCCCGTCAGGGGGTCGATCTCGGAGCCGGGCTCGATGCAGTGCTTCGCGCACGAGTCGATGCAGCGTCCACAGCCCTTGCAGTATTCGGGCAGGAGGACGGGTTTGGGGCGTTCCCTGAGAGGGGTTGGCATGCCGGGAAACCTCCACAGTCAAGGTACCCGCACGGAAGGTCCGGCGGTATACCGCAAATGAATCAGACTCGTCAAAGATCCGGCTAACTGCACCCTTTGGAAAGACATGGTGCGGCCATGGGCTCAGCTCCCGCCGACGCGGTCGCGCTTCACGACCACCTTCTGCCCGCGGATCATCGTGCCCCGCAGCGCCTTCATGACCGGCTCGGCGAGGGCCTCGGAGATCTCCACGAGCGAAAAGCGCTCGGCGATCTGGATCGAGCCGACGTCCTTCGGGCTGACCTTGGCCTCGTTGCAGATGGCGCCCACGAGGTCTCCCGGGCGGACGCCCGCCGCGCGCCCGGCGCCGATGAAGATCCGCGCGGAGCTGCCGGCCTCGCGCCCGCCCGACTGGTACTTCGGACCGGATTTCGCGCGGGGCGGCGGGGCCGCGGCGATCGCCGGAATCTCATGCTCCTCCCCGACCGAACCCGAGCCCTCTGCCGACGGATCGGCCAGTTTCACGGCCGCCGCGGCCACGTCCATCGGATCGAACTCTTCCGCGAGCGACTCGACGACGACACGATAGTCGTCGAGACCGCCCGCGAGAATCGACTCGCGGAGCGACGCCCGCGTCAGCTCCAGGCGCTTCGCGCGCAGGTCGGCCACGGTCGGGACGCTCGCGATCTCGATCTTCTGCTTCGTCAGGCGCTCGATGTTTCGGAGCTGCCAGTGCTCGCGGGGCTCGGAGAGCGTGATGGCGACGCCCTCGCGCCCGGCGCGCCCGGTCCGGCCGATGCGGTGGACGTAGAGCTCCGGCGAGGAGGGCACGTCGTAGTTCACGACGTGCGAGAGATGCCCGATGTCGAGACCCCGCGCGGCCACGTCCGTCGCGATGAGCAGCTCGAGCGTCCCGGCGCGAAACTTCTTCATCACGCGGTCGCGTTGCTCCTGCGACATCCCCCCGTGCATCGCCTCGACCCGCATCCCGCGCCCCTTGAGGCTCTCGGCCAGGTCGTCGACCTCGATGCGCGTGCGGCAGAACACGAGGGCCCCGGCCGGGCTCTCGAGGTCGAGGATGCGGCCGAGCGCCGCGCGCTTGTGGCCGCGCGCGACGACGTACGCCGTCTGCCGGACCTTCGGCATCTTCCCCGGAGCGGTCTTTTCCTTCTCGATGGCGATCCGGATCGGCTCGCGAAGGTGGCGGGCCGCGAGCGTGGCGATGCGCGGTGGAAGCGTCGCCGAGAAGAGCGCCGTCTGGCGCGTCTTCGGAGTCGCCGCGAGAATCGCGTCGAGATCTTCCGCGAAGCCCATGTCGAGCATCTCGTCGGCCTCGTCGAGGACGAGCGTGCGGAGGCTTCCGAGGGCGAGCGACTTCCGGTTGACGTGATCGAGCGCGCGCCCCGGGGTCGCGACGACGACGTCGACTCCGCGCTTGAGCGCCCGGAGCTGCGTCTCCATGGAGGCTCCCCCGTAAACCGGAAGCACCCGGACGTTCATCTCCCGGCCGTACTTGTGCACGGCCTCCGCAAGCTGCATCGCGAGCTCCCGGGTCGGCACGAGGATGAGGGCCGAAGGGGCGACTCCCCTCGCGGAAGCCGCCGCCATTGCGTTGAGAATCGGAAGCGCGAACGCGGCGGTCTTCCCCGTCCCCGTCGCCGCCTGCCCGAAAACGTCGCGGCCTTCGATGAGCGGCGGGATCGCCGCGCTCTGGATGGGGGTGGGCTCTTCGTAGCCGAGCGCCACGAGCGCGCTCACGAGCCGCGCGTCGAGGCCGAGGCTCGTGAATGGAGAAGCGACGGGCTTGCTCATGGCCCCATTCTGGGGCCGAACGCCCCCTTTGGCGGAATGCCCTTCCGCTCGATCTTCTCGAAAATGCCATGCGCCCGGTCCTTCCGGACTTCGTCCCACGAGAAGCAGCGGCCGTTCATGGCGATGTAGACGCCGGGCGGAAGCACCTGGACGAACGACAGCGCGCTCCCGAGGTTGAAGAGACCGTCGGAGCTGCCGAACGCCCACGGCACCATGGCGCCCGTCAGGACGATCGACTTCTCCGTCGCGGCCGCGGCGAGGATCGCGGCCGTCTCCACCATCGTGTCGGTGCCGTGTGTGACGACGATCCGTTTTTCGGAGGCCTCCCGGCACCGGCTCGCGATCGTCTCGCGGTCCCGGGGGGTCATCTCGAGGCTGTCGATCATCATCACCGTCTCGACGGCCACCCGCGCCCGGCAGCGGCCGAGCCGCAGCATGTCCTGAATGTGCGTGTCCTTGAAGTAGAGGCGGCCCGTCAGCTCGTCGTATTCCTTGTCGAACGTGCCGCCGGTCACGAGGATGCGGATTGCCATTCGTTTCGGACCTCCCCTTCTCCCTCATTCTGTAACATCGGCGGCGTGAAGGTCTTCGCCTCCATCACGCCGCACCTTTCCGTCGGGGACCGCTGCCGTCCCGTCTTTTTTGCGGGCCCGTGCGTCATCGAGTCGCGGGCGCACGCCCTGAAAATGGCGAAAGTGCTGAAAAAGATCTTCACGGACGCCGGAGTCGCCGACCGGCTCGTCTACAAGTCCTCGTTCGACAAGGCGAACCGGAGCGCCGGGGCCTCCTTTCGCGGGCCGGGCCTCGAGAAGGGGCTCTCGATCCTGTCGGAAGTGAAGGAGAAGACCGACCTCCCGATCCTGACCGACGTCCACGAGCCCGAGCACTGCGCCATCGTGGCCGAGGTGGCCGACGTCCTACAAATCCCCGCGTTCCTCTGCCGTCAGACCGACCTCATCCTCGCCGCCGCGGCGACGAAGAAGGCCGTGAACGTCAAGAAGGGCCAGTTTCTTGCGCCCGACGACTGCAAACAGATCATCGACAAGTGCCACGCGGCGGGAAACTCGAACGTCATGCTCTGCGAGCGCGGGACGAGCTTCGGGTACCACAACCTCGTCGTGGACTTCCGCGGCCTGCCCATGATGCGGTCTCTCGGCGTCCCGGTGATCTACGACGCAACGCACTCCCTCCAGCTCCCGGGGGGCCTCGGGACCGAGACGGGCGGCTCGCGCGAATACGCGCCGGCGCTCGCGCGGGCGGCGGCGTCGGTCGGCGTCGACGGTTACTTCTTCGAAGTCCACGACGACCCCGCGCACGCGAAGTCCGACAGGGCCACGCAGCTCCCGCTCGCGATGCTGCCGAAGTTCCTTTCGGATCTCCTCGCCTTCGACGCGCTGAGGCGGAAGACCGGATCCTGACGAGACGGCCGCCACGCGAGTTCCGTAAAATCCCTCCGTGGAAACCGACGAGCTGAACCAGCTGATCCGCTCGCTCAACCAGGGCGCCCAGGGCGCCGCGTCCGACCGGCGTGAGACTGCCGCGCCCGAGCTGGAGCTCGTGCGTCCGGAGGAGCCGTCTCCCGACCTCGAATTGACCCCAAAACTGCCGCCGGCCGGCGAAGACGAGATGCCTCCCCGCCTCGTCGCTCTTCTCTCCGAGACGGTGCGCCGCGGCGCGACGGATCTCCTCCTCGTGCCCGGCGCCTCGCCGGTCGTGCGGGTGAACGGTTCGCTCGAGAAGGCGGGTGGAGGCGACGCAGTCTCGGCACAGACGGCGTTCGACCTCTTGTCGCCGTTGCTCTCGGGCGACCGGCGACGCCGCTATCACGAGACGGGCGTCGTGGACCTCTCGCTCAGGCTCGCGGGCCTGGGCCGCTTCCGCGTGAACCTCCACCGCACGCGGCGGGGCGTGGCGGCGGCCCTGCGCGTCCTGCCGGAGCGCGTTCCTTCGCTCTCCGAGCTGGGTCTCCCCGAGATGCTCTACGACCTGACGAAAGCCGCCCGCGGCCTCATCCTCGTCACGGGCGCGACCGGCTCCGGCAAGACGACGACGCTGGCAGCGCTGGTGGATCGCATGAATCGCACGGAGAAGCGGCATATCGTGACGATCGAGGACCCGGTCGAATACGAGCACACCCACGCGCGGTCGCTCGTCGAGCAGGTCGAGGTGGGAGTCGACGTGCCCGGCTTCGCGGCGGCCCTCGTCGCGGCGCTCCGCCAGGACCCGGACGTGATCCTCGTGGGCGAGATGCGCGACCTCGAGACGACGCGCGCCGCGGTGACGGCCGCCGAGACCGGCCACCTCGTCCTCACGACGCTCCACACGAACGACGTGCCGCAGACGATGAACCGGATTCTCGACATCTTCCCGGCCGAGCAGCAGGTGCAGGTGAAACACCAGCTCTCGCTTGCCCTGTCGGCCATCGTCTGCCAGCAGCTCGTCCCGAAGAAGGATGGATCGGGGCGCGTGGTGGCGGTGGAGGTCCTCGTCGCGACCGATTCCATCCGGGCCCATATCCGCCGGGGCTCCTTCCACCAGATCCACACGGAGCTGACGCTGGGAAAGCGGTTCGGGATGGTGACGATGGAGGACTCGCTGGCTTCGCTGGTCCAGGCGGGGACGATCTCCGAGGCCGAGGCCCGCCTGCGCGCATCGCACCCGGACGACCTCGCGTCGCGGCTCGCGGGCGGGCGGGCTCCGGGCTAGGCGTTCGGAGTTTCTCTCCGGCGCCTTGACAAACGGGTGCCGGCGTCCGTACTGTATTAGTGTTGCGATACACCGATTCGGTAAGCGCTCCCGCAATCGTCGTTTCCGGGCTCACGAAGCGCTATAGAGACAAACCCGTTCCGGCTCTACGGGACGTGTCCTTCGAGGTGGAGCCCGGCATCGTCCTCGGCCTCGTAGGCCCGAACGGAGCCGGGAAAACCACGCTTCTCGGCTGCCTGCTCGGGCTCCTTTTCCCGGACGCGGGCCGGATCCGGATCCTCGGCGGCGCGCCCGGAACGCCCGGTGTGAATCGTCTCATCGGATACGTCCCCGAGCGCCTTTCCTTCGACCGCTGGATGACCGGCCAGGCCTTCGTGGCCTACCACCACGCCCTCGCCGGCCGCCCCCCCGCGACGCGGCGGTCCGATGTCGCCGAGACGTTCGATCGCGTGGAGCTCGAGCCCTCGGCGCGTCGTCGGCGCGTCGCGACCTACTCCCGGGGAATGCTCCAGCGCCTCGCGCTCTCGCAGGCGCTCGTCGGGAAGCCGCGACTTCTATTCCTCGACGAGCCCACGTCCGGGGTCGATCCGAATGGCGTGCTCCTCGTTCGCCGCCTGCTCGCCGACCTGAAAGCAGACGGGGTCACGGTTCTTTTCAACTCGCACCAACTCGACCAGGTCGAGCGCGTATCGGATCGCGTCCTCTTCCTGCGCGAAGGTTGCCTCGAGGACGTTCCGGTGTCGGGCGCGGACTCTCCCCGAACGCTCGCCCTGAGGTGGCTTGCGGACGGCGAGGCGCCCCTCACGCGCCAACTCGCCGAAGCGGCGGCCTCCTGCGGTGCCGAAATCCTCGAAGAGAGCGCGACGACGGCGCGCGTCAGGGTTGCATCCGACGACGCGGCGGCCCGGCTCGTCTCCGCGCTCGTCGCGGGTGGCGTCCAGCTCGTCGAGGCCGCTCCCGTCGAGGCCCGGCTCGAGTCCCTGTTCCGCGTGAACGACGCATCCACCGTGGAGGGGGCGGCATGAACTTCGACGTCTGCACCGCGACCCTGCGTGAGCGCTTCTCGAACCCGATCCGCCTCGCGACCCTGCTCGGCTTCGCACTCTTCCCGATCCCCATCGCCCTCGTGGATCCACGGCCGAATTCGAGCGCCTCTTTCTTCCACCCGCTGCTCGCCGTGACGCTCGCGAGCGGGATTCTCGGGCTCGAGTTCTCGAGCGGAGTTCTCGCTCTCGTGTTCACGCGACCGATCTCGCGCCGGGCCTATGCCCTGAGCAAATGGTTGGCCGTGACGGCGACCGCCGTGATCCTCTCCATCTTTCAACTCGTCGCCGTTCTCCTGATTCTCCGGCTTCGTCACGGCTCCTTCGACCCGGAAGCCCTTGGACCCCAACTCGTCGAACGAGTCCTCGCAGCAGCCGGAACGTGCGCGGTGCTGCTGCTCCTTTCCGCGCTCGGGAGCGGACTCTCGGACCTCGCCGTGTGGGGTCTCGCCTCGGTCGCGGCACAGACCTTTCGCACCATCGGCTTCGTCAATCGCGACGATTTCTGGACCCGTCTGGGCGAGAGCCTTCAGTTCCTGCTCGCTCCCGGGTGGGGCATGGCCTCGGGCACCTCTCCGTCGGTAAGCCTTCCCGAGCTCCTCGCCGCCGTCGGCATCACCGCAGTTGCGCTCGCTCTCGCGGTCTGGGTGCTCGAGCGGCGGGAGGTTACGTACGCGGAGGTGCGCGTATGAGCCGCGGCCTCTCCGTCGACCCCTCCGACGCCGTCCCTCTCTGGAAGCAGATCGAGGAGAACGTGCGACGGCTCGTGGCCTCGGGCGCGCTGAAGCCCGCCTCTGTGATGCCCTCCGTGCGCGACCTCGCGCGCGACCTCTCGATCAATCCCGCGACGGTCACGAAGGGCTACCAGCGCCTCGTCGACGCTGGAATCCTCGTCGTGAGGCGCGGCGAGGGGACGTTCGTGGCCCAGAAGCCGCCGTCCCTCCCGCGCGGCGAGCGCGAGAAGGAGCTCGAAGGCGGCGCGATGCGCTACGCATCGCTCGCCGTGACTCTCGGCGCGGCGAACGAGGAGGCGGTGGAGCAAGTGAGGGGCGCCTTGAAGGATCTTGGAAAGAAGAAGAAAGATGAAGATTCCTAGAGGGAAGAAGAGCGGAGGCACGCGATGAGCGCGAATCCCTCGCCCGCCAAAACCGCGGCCGGCGCGTCCACGGCGGTGGTGTCGGTCGGGAGTCTCGTCGTTCGCTACGGCCGTGACGCGAAACCCACACTCGAAGAAATCTCCTTCTCTGTTCCAAAAGGCTCGGTGTATGCGCTCCTGGGCCGCAACGGCGCCGGCAAGTCCTCGCTCGTGCGCTGCCTCCTCGGCCAGCAGAAGCCCACGGCCGGCCGGTGCTTCCTCTTCGGCGAGGACGTGTGGAAGCGCCGTGCGCGCCTGATGGCGAAGGTCGGGGTCGTCCCCGAGGATCCGGACGCGCCCCCGTCCATGACCGCCCGCCAGCTCTCGGCATTCTGCGCAAGGATCTATCCCACATGGGACGCGCCGGCCGTCGAGGCCCGCCTCGCGCGCTTCGGCGTGCCGGCCGGGACGCCCTACGGCAACCTCTCGAAGGGCCAGCGGGCGCTCGTCGCCCTCGCGCTCGCGCTCGCGTCCTCCCCCGAGCTCCTCGTCCTCGACGACCCGACGCTTGGCCTCGACGTGGTCGCGCGGCGCGCGTTCTTCGAGGAGCTCGTCGGCGAGCTGGCCGACCGCGGGACGACCGTGCTCCTCACGTCGCACGACCTCACCGGCGTCGAGAGCATGGCGACGCATGTCGGGATGCTCAAGGGCGGGCGGCTGATCCTCGACGAGGACCTCGAGGCGCTGAAGTCGCGCTTCCGACGCCTGCGCTACGCGAACGAGGCGACGGAGAATCCCACGAGGTACGGCCAGGAGCTTTCGGACTTCGACGCCGTGAAGGTGAAGGTGCGGGGCTGGGGCGTCGAGGCCGTCGTCTCGAACTACGGCGACGAGACCTTCGCGAAATTCGCCGCCCTCGAGGGCGTCGTGGACGCCGAGGCCTCGGCCCTGTCGCTCGAGGAGATTTTCGTCGCCATCGCGGGCGAAGCGTCTCCCGGGAGGAACGCATGAGAGCCCTCGCCGCCGTCTTCGCGCGCGAGATCTTCGCCCGCCGCCTCGTCTTCCCCGTCGCCCTTGCCGCGGGATTCATGCCGATCGTCGTGTCCCTTGCGAACGGCTGGTCGAAGCCCGGCGCGGCTGAGTTTCGAGTCCTCGCGGCCCTCGTCGCGGCCGCCGCCTTCTCTTTCGCATTCGCGCTCCTCTTTGGAGGCTCCGTCATCGCGGGCGAAACGTCCGAGAAGCGGATCTCCTTCTTCTTCTCACGCCCCCTCCCGGCCGGCGCGATCTGGGGCGGCAAGCTTCTCGCGGTCCTCTTCCTCACCTTCGTTCCAGCGGCTCTTGCGCTCGTGCCCGCGTTCGCCACCAGCTCGACCAGGGCAAACCAGAACGTCCTTCAGCTAGGAGGCGCTCCGTGGGGCGTTCTCGGCCTCTTCCTCGTCACGCTCTTCCTCATCCTCGGCGCGCACGCGGTCGTCACGATCGCCCGGTTGCGCTCGCCGTGGGTCGCGCTCGACCTCCTCCTCGCGCCGGCCCTCGTCCTCCTCTCCGCGGCTTTCTTGCGCTCCCTCGTGAGGGACGGCCTCATCCCTTCCCTCTTCTTCTCGACGACGTTCGACCTGATTCCGCGCCTCGTCGGCCTGGCGGCCTTCGTCCTCCTTGCCGCCCTCGCCGCGGGCAGTTACGCGCAGGTGGCCGCAGGCCGGACGGACTCGCGCCGCGCGCATGGCGCGTTCTCCGTCGTCCTGTGGGGGATCCTCGGAACCGCGACGGCGGCGCTCGGAGGATATGCGTCGTGGGTTGCGTCCGCACAGGCGACGGATCTGGAGACCGTCGGGGGAGGCGTGATGACGGCGCCCCGGGGCCCTTGGGTGGCGCTCGGCGGCCCGCTCCGCGCGGGCCGAGGCGCCGGGTTCTTCCTCGTCGACACCACGGGCAATCGCTCCCAGCGGATCCGGTCGGGTGATGCCGTCTTCTCCGCGGACGGCGCGCGGGCAGCGTGGACGGAGGAGAGATTCGGATTCTTCGAAAGGGAAAGGAAGTCGGACCTCTTCGTGGCAAATCTCGCCTCGGCGAAAGCCGTCGAAACGGGCCTCACGTGCAGCGTGTGGTGCCGCGTCGCGCTTTCGCCTTCCGGCAGGGAACTCGCGATCCTCGACGACAACTCGCTCGCTGCCTACGACATCTCGGACCCCTCGAACCCGAAACAGCTCGCGGCGATTCGCGTCGAGAGCGATTCGAGGTCCTTCGCCTTCGTCGGCGAAGACAGGGTTCGGCTCTTTCCCCACGTCTTCAACTCGGCAAACCGGAAGGACATCGCGGCGCCGGGGCTCGAAATCGAGGAGTTCTCCCTGCCCTCGAAGAAATCCTCCGTTTCCGGCCGCTTCGAACGCGAGAAGCTTCCCTATTTGCGCATGAGCGCGGACGGGCGATACCTCGTCGGCACGCTGGACATACTCCTCACGCTCCACGATGGCCGGACGGGCGCGCTCCTCGCAACGCTCTCCAAGGATCTCGAGGCGCCGAAGATGCGCTTCCTTTCGGGGGGCCGCATGGTCGTCGCCGGAATTGCCGGAGCGTCGGCGAGGCTGCTCTTCTTCGAAGGTGAAAAGGCGCCCGCCCGCGCGATCGAGCTTGGCCCCGCTGCAAGCGTCGTCCTCGGAGGCGAAATCGCACCCGGGCGCGTCGCCGTGGCCCTCAATCCATTTCGAGGCAATGACGAAAGGGCACGAAAGGCATGGAAGCTGGCCGTCGTCGACATGAGCGCGGAAATGGTCATTTCCTCCCTCGAGGGTCTGGTTCCGGCGGACCGCTTCTCGTGGTGGAGCGCACCTCTACCGCCCGCTGAAGCGGGCTCCGCTGCCTCGACGCTCTTCCTCGACGCCAACGGGCGTCTCGTCCGCCTCGACCCCGCGACGGGTGCACAGACGGTGCTTCTCGGCCGGAGCAAGTAAGATCGTCCTCCAGTGACCACGTCCGCCCGGCGGGAAGCCCGCCGCGTGATCGAGACCGAGGCCGAGGCCGTGCGCGGCCTCGCCGACGGCCTCGACGAAGGCTTCGACCGCGCGGTCGAGGCCATGAAGGCGACGTCCGCCAGCTCATGCCGCGTCGTCGTGACGGGCATCGGCAAGAGCGGCATCGTGGGCCAGAAGATTGCCGCGACGCTCGCCTCGACGGGCACGGCCGCGTTCTTCCTCCACCCGTCGGAGGCGATCCACGGCGACCTCGGGATGATCCTCAAGGGCGACGTCGTGCTCGCGCTCTCGCACTCGGGCGAGACGGAGGAGGTGGTCGCGCTGATCCCCCACGTGAAGCGCCGCGGGGCGACGCTCGTCGCGATGACCGGCCGGAAGGATTCGACGCTGGGCAAAGGCGCGGACGTCGTCGTCCCGGTCGTCATCCGCGAGGAGGCCTGCCCGCTCAACCTCGCGCCCACGGCTTCCACGACGGCCCAGCTCGTCATGGGCGACGCGCTCGCGATGGCGCTCTCGGTCGAGAAGGGCTTCCAGCCCGAGGACTTCGCGGCGCTGCACCCCGGCGGAAAGCTGGGCAAGCGCTTCCTGAAAGTGGCCGACCTCATGCACACGGGAGAGGCCATCCCCCTCGTGCCGGAGTCCGCGGCCATGAAGGACGTCGTTTACGAGATGTCGCGAAAGCGCCTCGGCATCACGGGCGTCACGAACGCGGCCGGACAGCTCGTGGGGGTCGTGTCGGACGGCGACGTTCGCCGCCTCCTCGAGAGGGACGGGCCGAAGATCATGAGCGACACGGCCGCCGACGCGATGGGCCGCACACCGAAGTCGATCGTCGCCACCGCTTTCGCGGCCGAGGCGCTTCGGCTCATGGAGGAGCGGAAGATCACGTCGCTGTTCGTGCTCGACGCCGATCGGAAACCGTCCGGGATCCTGCACCTGCACGACCTGTGGGGAATCGAGTCGATTTAGCGGTTGGCGGGGCATAATCTCCCGAACACATGCCCGCGAATCCGATCGTTCCCGACGACCTCCGGACCCGCCTCTCGCGCATCCGCGGGATCGTCCTCGACGTGGACGGCGTCCTGACCGACGGTTCGATGACGTTCGACGAAAACGGGCGCGAGTGGAAGACGTTCGACGTGAAGGACGGCCTCGGCCTCGTCCTGCTGCGCGACCTCGGCTACAGGCTGGGCATCATCTCGAGCCGCTCGTCGAAGGTCGTCGCGCACCGGTGCGCCGAGCTGAAGATCCCCGAGGAGAACGTCCTGCAGGGCGAACGCGACAAGGTGGCCGCGTTCGACCTCCTCGCGAAGCGCTGGTCGCTCGACGCGTTCGAGATCGTGGCGGTCGGAGACGATCTGCCGGACCTCGGGATATTGCGGCGCGCGGGCGTCGGCGCGGCTCCATCCGACGCGGTCCAGATCGTGCGGGAGGCCGCGACTCTTCAGTTGACGAAGCCCGGAGGCGCCGGAGCGGTGCGCGAGTTGTGCGACCTGATTCTCGAGGTGCGGCGCGGCGCGCGCGCGGACCGTCCCGCCGCCGTGGAGCAGCCCCAGGCGCCCGGCGACGGCGACGTGATTCCGTTCCCGTTCGGCCGCACCTGACCCCGGAACACGGCCCATGTCCCAGAGCCTTTCCACGCGCGCGCTCTCGACCCCCGAGCCGCTGGTGCGCGCCTTCGCGCGTCGCGTGCAGCAGGAGGGCGCGCTCGACCTCACGCAGGGCGACTACAAGAACGCGGACTTCGCGCCGCACCCCGAGGTCGTCCGGGCGGCGCAGCGCATTACGCGCAATACCGTCCACAGCTACGGGCCCGCCGTGGGCCGGATGGACGTGCGCAGCGAGATCGCCGAGTTCTTCAACCGCGATGGCCTTCTCGACTATCCCGCCTCGGACGTCCGCTTCCTGCCCGACGAGGTCATTTTCACGCCCGGCACGCGCTCGGGCCTCGCGATGGTGCTCGAGGTGCTCGGCGCCGACGGCTCCGGCGTCGTCGTACCGCGTCCGAGCTGGGAATACGACTGGTTCATCGAGCGCGCCGGCAAGCACGTCGTCGAGCTGCCGACCACGCCGCCTGATTTCCTGCCCGATCCTGCGGAGCTCGAGCGCCTGCTCGAGGGCGGTGGGATTTCCTCGGTCATCGTCAACAACCCGCACAATCCGACCGGACGCGTTTACCCTCGTGCACTCGTCGAGGAGCTCATACGCGTGGCGGCGAAGCACCGCGTGTATGTGCTTTACGACTCGGTCTACCAGCGCCTCGACTATGTCGGCTCGTTCGTCAACCCGGCGTTCGCCGACCCCGAGTGGCGCGATTGGGTGGTCACGCTGTCCGGCCTGTCGAAGATGGACATGTTCGGGGCGTCGACCGGCACGCGCGCGTGCTGGATGGTGCTGTCCGACCAGATCAAGACCGGCGGCGTGCGCGCGCGGGAGATCGTCGCAAACCTCTCGGCGTGGCTCGTCGCGACGCCCTCGACGCTCGCGCAGGACTGGGCCCTCGCCGCGCTGCAGAGCCCGCTCGCGACGCTCCGGCGCCCCTCCCCGTACATGCGCGAGCGGCGCGACTTCATGATTCAGGCGGCGGACGCGCTCGCCCATCTCGGCGTGACGCGCACCGACTTCGGCGGCACGTTCTACTCGCCGCTCGCGTTTCCCGGGCTCGTCGGCGAGTCGTTCGAACGGCTCCGGAATGGCGTCCGCGAGCGGGCGGTGGTGAAGACCTCCGTGGACGCTTTCGATTTCCTCCTCACGGGCGGCGTCGGAGGCATCCCGTTCGCGGCCTTCGCCGGCAGCGACCCGGCCCGCTATGGGACCTGGCAGCGCCTGTCCTATGGCTCGAAGGACGTGAGCGAGCTCGCGGTCTTCATGGACCGCGTGCGTGCCCGAATCGAGAGTCGGGGTCATGCGGGCTCGAGCGCGCCCTTGCCGCATGAGGGAAAGCGATCGATCGAGGAGGCCGTCTGGTTCAGCGTGTGCACGGAATCCGGGTACGCCGCGCTCGACGCCCTCGACGTTCCGGCCTTCGCCGCGGCGCGGCGCCGCTTCCTCGAGCATCCGCGCCTCGAGACGCTGCGCCTGACCGGGACAAAGCACCCGGACTCCACGGAGCACCGCGCCGAACAGCTCGCGCGCGCCTTGCGCTCCGCGCCGGAAGGGACAGCGGACCGTGCGGAACGCGCGCTGACGCACCTCGAGTGGAACCCGCTCGTCGAGGCGCGCCAGGAGTTCGAGGAGACGATTGCCGACCTTCTCGGGCCGTGCACGGAGGTCCTCCTGGACTACGAGGGCCGGCAGATCAGCCCCGACTGGCTGGAGGTCCCCGAGAAAGTCGTTCTCACGCTGCTCCGGCACGGCATCGTCCCCGGCCAGGACCGCCACCTCCTCTTCCGCGTGCCGAATCCCTGGCTCGAACAGGACGAGGAGAAGATCTCCAAGATCCTCGCGGCCGTCGCGCGGGCCAACTTCCTGTTCCTTCTCGCCTGCGAACGGCTGGGGATCGAGCCCGTCCAGAACGCGATCTACGAGCTGACCGTGCCGCAGGTCAACTCGCTCACGGAGCTCGGTGCGGTCGTCAAGATCGGCACGCTCTACCTCCAAGCGGTCGAAGGCCTTTTCCGCGGCCTGCCGGAGCGGATCGATGCGTTCCTCTCAGAACGCATCCCCGAGGCGCGTCGCGCGGAGCTGTCTTCGCGGGTGTCGCGCGTCCGCCTCGTGCCGCTCGTCGAGAACGTCGGCGCTCTCGCGCACATGCCCGACCTCCTCGAGGGCTACTACCAGGCGCTCGAAAGGGGCCGCGGTGCCGCGGACCTTCCGGGACCGGGCGGCTTTAGGACGCGCTACGACGGGACCGGGGCGACCGTGAGGGTGTTCGTCGCGATGTCCGACACGGCCGAGCAGAGCGGCAAGATCGCGACCGACGCGGCCTACACACTCACGGTCGCGGGGAGGCGCGAAGCCGAGCACCGCCTCGCCGCGCGCGCCCGGCGCATCAAGCAGCCCGCACCCTCGGTGACGTTCCTCGTCGGCGCGGGCCGGGCCGGATTCCGCGGCGGGTTCGACCCTGATCACGAGGGTGTGATCGCCCAGTTCGCGCGCGCGGACGGCGTGACGATGCAGGGGATCAGGGCCGACGCACCGGCCGAGGCCGAGCGACTCGCGTCGAAGTTCCGCGCCGCGGTCGCCATGAAACGCGCGGCGCCGACCCTCGGGGCCGCGGACCGGGAGTCCCTGCTCAAGCTCCTCGAGGCGGGCGTCAAGGCGCACACCGAGACGCTGCTCCGGATCGCCCCGCTCCTCGCGCCGTTCAGCGGGCTCGTCCCGCAAACCCGCGTGCGGATCCGCGCGACCGGCTCCGTCAACTACGGCCGCTCGATCCCGGAATATCCCGAGGAGTGGGGCGGGGGCCGGGAGCTGCCGGGCAACCGCGATCTGCGCGACGCATGGCCCGAGGGCGTGACGCTGCCGCGGGCGATCAACTACAACCTCGGCTGCACGACGCTCGGGCTCCCCGCCGTCACGAGCGACCTCGCGGCAATCGACCGGCGCGCCGCGACCCTCCTGGAGCGGCACGTGCCGGGATACCGGGAGATCATCGCGAGCGAGCTGAGCTTTTTCGTGAGCGAGTCGGTGGCGCTGGTCTTCGGCAAGCGCCTGGCCGAGACGACGGCGAAACGGTGCCTGCGCGCCGCGGCGGCGCTCTGGGCCGACGCCCGCGTGCGCGAGGAACTCGTCCAACCGACGTGCCTGTTCGCCATGCTGTACCTGCGGTACATCGCGGAAGATTCCGACAGCTGGGACGAGCCGAAGGAGCACGAGAGCATGACCACGCGCGAGGAGGAGCTGATCCGCGAGACGAGCAGCGGTGCGTTCGCCGCTCTGTGCGCGGAGCGTCCCGGCAGCCGGTGGAACGTGCTCCAGACGGTCATCGACGCGGAGGAGGCCGGCCGCCTGCTGCTCGCGCGCGAGCTGACGATCGAGGAGAAACGCGAGTTCGTCGACCTCAGGATCGAGGGCTGGCTCCGAACGCTGCCCGATTCGCTTTCGCGTGAGCTGCGGCGCGACTGGTCGGGGCTCCGCGAGCTCGGCGAGGCGGAGCTGACGCTGCGCACGATCGAGCAGATGATCACGCTCGAGAAGCTGCGCGGAAGTCGCGGGGCTTGATGCGCTGCCCGTATTGCGGCGTGGGCGATGACCGGGTCGTCGACTCGCGCGAAAGCCGCGAAGGAGCGGTCATCCGCCGGCGGCGGGAATGCAATGCCTGCCAGCGCCGCTTCACGTCGTACGAGACCGTCGAGGAGATCCCGCTCCTCGTCGTGAAGAAGGACGGCCGACGCGAGCCGTTCGACCGCAACAAGCTCCTCCGGGGCCTCATGAAGGCCTGCGAGAAGCGGCCCGTCGAGACGACGACGCTGGAAGCCGTCTGTGACGAGATCGAGGCGGCGCTCTCGGCGCGCGAGCCCCGCGAGATGACAACCGCCGAGCTCGGCGCGCAGGTCATGGAGAAGCTCAAGGAGCTCGACCAGGTGGCCTACGTGCGCTTCGCGTCCGTGTACCGCCGGTTCGAAGACCTCGGAGATTTCGTGGACGAGCTCAAGGCGCTCCTCGGACGCGTGCCCGGGGCGGGGAGAACGAAGTGAAGAAGCACGAACGGCCCGTCGCCTTCCTGTTCGGCGAAGAGATTCTGCCGCCGGTCCGCCCGGCCCTCATACCGCCGGTCGACGTCGTCGAGGACGCGCAGGGCTGGCGGCTCGTGTTCGAGATTCCCGGCGCCGAGCCCGACCAGATCGCGGTGAACATCCAGGGCCGCATCCTCACGCTCAAGGGCGTCCGCCGCGCGACGGACCGCGCGGACGGTCTTTTCCTGAGAGTCGAGCGCGCGGCGGGCGCCTTCGAGCGCGCCCTCGAACTGCCGGAGGACCCCGACCCGGAGCGCACGCGCGCGACCTACACCGACGGCCTCCTCGTCCTCGAGGTGCCGAAGAAGGCGGTTTCTCGCGGCCGTTCGATTCCCGTCGTCAAAGGGAAGAAGGGCGCATGAGCGCGGAATCCCCTCCCGCCGAAAAAGCAGTCATTCCAGACATCCTTCCGGTCCTCCCGCTGAAGGACGTCGTTCTTTTCCCCTACGTCATCGTGCCGCTTTCGGTGTCGCGCGAGAAATCGATCTTCGCGGTCGACGCGGCGCTCGCCGAGCAGCGCGTGCTCCTTCTCGTCGCCCAGCGGGACTCCTCCGTCGAAGAGCCAAAACCGGAGGACCTCTACACGATCGGAACCGCCGCCGCCGTCATGCGCATGCTCAAGCTGCCTGACGGCCGCATCCGGCTTCTCGTGCAGGGCCTCGCGCGCGTGAGGATCGACTCGTTTCTCGCCGAGTCGCCCTCTCTGCGCGCGAAGGTGACCCGCATCGCCGAACCCGAGGAGCCGACGCCCCGCTCCGAGGAAATCGAGGCGCTTACCCGCAGCGTGAAAGAGGCGCTCGAGAAGACGGTCACGCTGGGAAAGTCGATCTCGCCGGAGGTCATGGTCGTCGCGGCAGGTCTCGACGACCCGGCGCGCCTCGCGGACCTCGCCGCTTCGAACCTGGAGCTCAAGATCGAGGAGTCCCAGAAGATCCTCGAGACGATCCCCGCGATCGAGCGCGTGCGCACGGTGCTCGAGATCCTGCGGCGCGAGGTCCGCGTCCTGACCGTCCAGCAGGAGATCACGGGCGCGGCCAAGGGAGAAATCGACAAGAGCCAGCGCGAGTACTTCCTGAGGCAGCAGCTCAAGGCGATTCAGCAGGAGCTCGGCGAGACGGAAGACATCTCCGAGGAGATCGCCGCCTATCGCAAGAAGATCACGGAAAAGCAGATTCCCGAGGAGGCGGCACAGGAGATCGAGAAGCAGGTCAAGCGGCTCGAGCGCGGCAACCCCGACTCCGCCGAAAACGCGATGCTGCGCACGTACCTCGACTGGCTCGCGAACCTGCCGTGGGGAAACGTCTCCAAGGACAACCTCGACCTCCCGCGCGCGCGAAAGATCCTCGACGAGGACCACTACGACCTCGACAAGATCAAGACGCGCATCATCGAGTTCCTCGCCGTGCGGAAGCTCGCGCCGGACTCGAAGGGCCCGATCCTCTGCTTCGTCGGGCCGCCCGGCGTGGGCAAGACGTCGCTGGGGCGCTCGATCGCGCGCGCTCTCGACCGCAAGTTCCTGCGCCTGTCGCTGGGCGGCGTGCATGACGAGGCCGAGATCCGCGGCCACCGCCGCACCTACGTGGGGGCCATGCCGGGCCGCATCGTGCAGGGCCTCTCGCAGGCGGGCACGTCGAACCCCGTGTTCATCCTCGACGAGGTCGACAAGATCGGCGCCGACTTCCGCGGCGACCCGTCCTCGGCGCTCCTCGAGGCGCTCGACCCCGAGCAGAACAAGACGTTTCGCGACCACTACCTCGGCGTGAATTACGACCTCTCGAAGGTCCTCTTCATCACGACCGCGAACGTCCTCGACACGATCCAGCCCGCCTTCCTCGACCGCATGGAAGTCATCCGCCTGTCGGGCTACACGCTGGAGGAGAAGCTCGCGATCGCGAAGACGCACACGATTCCGAAGCAGCTGAAGGAAAACGGCCTTCCGCCCGGGGCCGTCACGTTCACCGACGCGGGTCTCCGGGCGATCGTGGAAGGGCATACGCGCGAGGCGGGACTCCGCGGTTTCGAGCGGGAGATCGGCTCGTGCTGCCGCAAGGTGGCCGTGCGCTGGGCCTCCGGGCGCAAGAAACGCGTCGCCGTGACGCCGCGAGAAGTCCGCCTCTTCCTCGGCAATCCGAAGTTCACGCCCGACGAGGCCCTCCGGACCGACCAGGTCGGCACGGCGACGGGCCTCGCGTGGACCGCCGTCGGCGGCGACGTCCTCATCGTCGAGGCGCGCGCCGTGCGCGGCAAGGGCAAGCTCCAGCTCACGGGCCAGCTCGGGGACGTCATGAAGGAGTCCGCGCACGCCGCGCTCACGTTCGCGCGCTCACGGGCCGAGACGCTCGGCCTCGAGGCCGACTACTTCGAGACGCACGACATCCACGTCCACGTGCCGGAGGGCGCGATCCCGAAGGACGGACCGTCGGCGGGCGTGACCATGGCCACCGCCATGATCTCGGCCTTCGAGAACCGCCCGGTACGCCGCGACGTGGCCATGACCGGCGAGATCACGCTTCGCGGAGACGTCCTCCCGATCGGCGGCCTGAAGGAGAAGGTTCTCGCGGCGCGGCGCGCGGGAATCCGCATCGTCGTGATCCCGAAGGCGAACGTGCGCGACCTGTCCGAGATTCCGAAGGAACTGAGGCGGGACCTCACATTCGTCCTGGCGGCGCGCGTCGACGACGTGCTGAAGACCGCTCTCGGCAAGGCGAAGAAGACCGCATGAAAGCGGGTCTGCCGCCGGAGGATGTGATCGTCCAGCGTCTCGCCGCCGCCTTCGCGACGCGCCGGCGCGACGTGAAGACCGGCATCGGCGACGACGCCGCGGTCCTGGCCGCGCCGGCGCGCCTCGCGGTGACCACCGACGTCCTCCTCGAGGATCACGACTTCCGGCGCGATTCGGATCCCCGCCGGCTCGGCCGCAAGGCTCTCAACGTGAACCTCTCCGACCTCGCCGCGATGGGGGCGACGCCCCTGTGGGCCGTCCTCGCCCTCGGCCTCCCGAAGAAGACATGCCCCGAATGGCTCGACGCCCTCGCGATGGGCGTGCGCGAAGCCGCCGCCGAGCATGGCGTGGCCATCGTGGGCGGAGACCTTTCCGCGTCCGAGAAGATCTTCGTCTCCGTGACGGCCATGGGGCAGGCGCCGCAGAAGCCGCTTCTTCGCTCCGGCGCCGAGCCGGGAGACGCGCTCTACGTCTCCGGGACGCTCGGCGCTGCGGCCGCCGGTCTCCGATTGCTCGAGGCCGGCTACCGTCTTTCCGCGGAGAAGGACGTTCTCGACCCGAAGGGGCGGCGCGTCCCGGCGCCGCGCGCGCCCGAGAAGGCGCGGCTCATCCGCCACCAAATCGACCCGCGGCCCCAGCTCGAGCTCGGAATCGCGCTGGCGTCCGGCGGCCTCGCTTCGGCCGCCCTCGACGTGTCCGACGGGCTCGCGCGCGATCTCTACCGACTCTGCCGGGCATCGGACGTGGGAGCGACCGTGGACGCGAGCCTCCTGCCCGCCGATTCCGCGCTCTACGATCTCGCCGGCGTCCTCGATCTCGATCCGCTTGCCACGGCTCTCTACGGCGGCGAGGACTTCGGACTGCTTTTCACCGTGCCAAAGCGCAAGCTCGCCGCGATCGAGGCTCTAACCGGCCGGTTCGCCCTCCGGCGGATCGGCACCATCGACGACGGCGCGGGCGTCCGCCTCGTGCGCGGCGGAAAGCGCGCGCCCCTCCCGGACGCGGGCTTCGACCACTTTGAGCCCTGAAGGCTTCAAGCACCGGTTTCTTCACATGCTCGGGAGCGACTCGCCCCCCGAGACCGTCGCGGCGTCCTTCGCGATCGGCGTCGCGATCTCCTTCACGCCTCTCCTCGGCCTTCACTGGATCATCGCGCTTCTTCTCGCCGTCATCCTGAAGCTCAACAAGGTGGACGTCCTCCTCGGGACGCTCGTGGTGAATCCGATCACGCTGCCTCCGGTCGCGGCCCTCGCGATCCCGATCGGGCGCCTCCTCCTGCGTGCGCGGCGCGAGGCCGTCGCCCACCTGCCGTGGCACGAGATGTTCCGGCGGTCGTTCTGGACGGCCGCCGGCCCCACGATGAAGGCCATCGGCGTCCAGATGGCGGTCGGGATGTTCTTCCTCTCCGTGATCGTCGGCGCGCTCACGTACGTGGTCCTCGTGAACCTCATCCGGCGCCACCGCGCGAAGCTCGCGGCCGCCCTCGTGACGGAAGGCGAGCGGGAAGAGGCTGCGCGCGCCGAGCAGAGCCCCCCGCCCGTCGACTAGGCGCCGAGCGCCGCGAGCGCCTTCGCGAGGCGATCGCCGGGCTTTGAAAAGCTCCGGCGGATTCCCGGCACGAGGAGCCGCGCCCGAAAGCGCGTCTCGGGGTGTCGCACCGCGTACTCGAGAAGCTCGGAGGCGAGCGTCTCGTCGTCCGGATTTCCGCGCACGGCGCGCGTCCACTCCGCGCCTCCGGCGAGCGTCCGGCCGGCGCGCTCGTATCCCTCCGCGAGAAAGCGGCGCGCCGCGCCGTTCGCGGGATCGTTCACGAGGGCGAACCGCGCCTCGTCCCACGCTTCCTCCTCCCGCTCGAGCTTTCTCAGAACGCGGGCGTGCGCGAGGCGCGCGGAGCCGGCTCCGTCGCCGTTCTCGACGGCATCGCTCCAGGCATCCTCGGCCTGCTCCAGCGTGCCGTGAACCTCGAGGAACGCGGCCCGGTGATACGCGATCGGATACGAATCGGGTAATTGATCCGCACCGTCTTCAAAGGCCTTTCGGGCCTCCTCGATCCTTCCCGACTCTTCCAGCGTCTTAGCGAGACCCCATCGTCCGTTCTCGTACGACGGAAAGATCTCGACCGACTTTCGGTAGCACGCGATCGCCTCGTCCCATTTCTTCTCGTCCCAGAGCAGCTTTCCGAGGAGCGCCCAGCCGTCGTAGTAGCCCGGGAAGATCGCGACGGCCGCGCGCAAATGCGGGGCGGCCTCGGCGCCACGGCCCTCGCGCTGCGCGTCCCAGGCCACGTTGTAGTGGGCCTTCGCCGAGTTCGGGACCTTCGCGACCATGTCGGCATAGAGCGTCCGGTCGTCCTTCCAGACCCGGTTGCGCGCGATCGTCGCCGCGCCGTACAGGGCGACGACGGCGAGGAGGAGCCATTCGCGCCAGGGCCGTGCGGGCCTCGGGACCTCCCGGGACGGAGGGGCGAGGAGACCCACCGCGAGACAAAAAAGCCCGGCGGACGGCAGGTAGGCGAGACGCTCGGCGAAGATCGTGCCGATGATGAACGGGACATTCGAGGCGGGAAAGAGCGCGCCGGCGAAGAGGCAGAGGCCCAGGGCGGCGAGGGGTCGTCTCCGCCAGAGCGCGAGGGTGAGGATGACGCCTGCCATCGCCCCGGCCACTCCCCACCAGGCGACGGGGTCGCGCAGAGAGCGTGCGAGCGGCAAGGCGTAGGCAGAGTGGTCGGCCGAGAGGTGAATCGGCAGGAACGTCTTCGAGACATAGCGCAGGCCGAGGCCGAGGGCATTCGCGGCCCGCAGGGGAAACGCAAGCACGACGAGAGGGTTCTCGAGCTCGAAGACTCCCGCTTCCTTCGAAATGAGGAACCCCTTGATGACGATGAGACGCACGGCGAAGAGGACAGCGATCGGAAAGGCGAATCCCGCGAGAGCCCAGCGCGCCGCTTTGGAAAGGCCGCTCCACGCCGCCCGCGGCGATCGGCCGCGTCCGCCGCGGAACAGCTCGCCGAGGACGACGACGCCCGGCGCCACGATCGCGTTCTCCTTGACGAACACCGCGAGAAGGAAGAGGCCGAGCGCGGCCCCATAGGGCCTTGGCGCGATGCGGCCTTCGCGCGTCGCGCGCAGCCAGAGGCGCGCCACGACGAAGACGAGCAAGGAGGCGAGGAGCTCGGCGCGGCCGACGAGGGACGTCACGGCCTCGACGTGGATAGTCGCGACCGCGAACAGCGCGGCCACCGCCGAGGCGGGACCGGCGGCGAAGCCGAGCGCGAAGAGCCACTCGCCGAGCGACACGGTCACCGCCGCGTGCAGTGCGAGGTTCACCGCCCGGAAAAGCCACGGCCGGTTTCCGTGGATCCAGTGCTGCACGGCATAGGTCAGGAGGAGGATCGGCCGGTAATTCTGCGCCGAGGTGAGCGCCCCGCCGAAGTACTGCGTCGTGAAGATTTCCTCCACCTTCGCCGGCGCTGCGATGCGCTCGTTGTCGCGGATGATCAGCTTGTCGTCGTATGTGAAATCGTATGGAAGCCCGTTCAGGAACGGGAGCAGCGCGAGGAGCGCGAGACCAAGCCGGCGGCGCGAAGACACGCGCGGAGTCTAGCGTCCACCGCGCGGCGCATCGATCTCCAGCTTCTTCATTTCGTACAGCAGCGACTGGCGCGAGATTCCGAGCGCGCGGGCCGCGCGAGTCCGGTTTCCCCCGGCCGCCTGGAGCGCCCCGTCGATGGCCGTGAGACGCGCCGCCCGGAGCGCGTCCTGATAGGACCCCGCGCCGGCCGGCGCCGTGCTCCTCTCGCGCAGGGCGCGTGGAAGCTGCTCGAGGCCGATGACGTGTCCGGGCGCCGCGAGCGCCACGGCGGCCTCGAGAGCGGCGAGGAGCTCGCGCACGTTTCCCGGCCACGGCCATGCCCTGAGGGCGGCCGCCGCCTCACGCGCCAGCGTCGCGCGTCCTGTGAGAGCCACCTCGATGAGCCGCGCGAGATCCCTTGGACGCTTCCGGAGAGGAGCCAGCTCGAGCTCGAGCCCGGCCAGGCGGAAGTACAAATCGATCCGGAACGAACCCGCCTCGGCCATCTCCTTGAGGGGGCGGTGAGTCGCTGCCAGTACGCGGAGGTCGACGCGCCGGACGGCGGTCTCACCCAGCCGCCTGACCTCGCCTTCCTGGAGGACGCGCAGGAACTTGCCCTGGAGGGCGAGCGGCAGGTCGCCGATCTCGTCGAGGAAAAGCGTTCCACCGGACGACTCCTCGACGAGACCCCGCCGGTCCCGGTCGGCGCCCGTGAAGGCGCCGCGCGCGTGGCCGAACAGCTCCGCCTCCGCGAGCGTGCCCGGAAGCGCCGCGACGTTCACGGCCAGGAAGGGTCCCCGCCGGCCCGAGAGGCGGTGGAGCTCACGCGCCACGATCTCCTTCCCAGTGCCGCTCTCCCCAAGGAGAAGTACCGAGATCGTCGACCGAGCGACGCGGGCCGCCTTCGCGAACAGATCGCGCGTGGCGAAATCCTCGGCGACAACGGTGGGAGGCGCCGCGATCGGTACCCCCGGAGGTTCGGGCGGCGCGCCGTGCTCGAGCAGCCGCGAGAAGCGCTCCTCGGCGCGCGAAAGGCCCGCCCGCGCCGCGACGCGACGCGCGAGCCTCAGGAGCGGGCCGGCCACCGACGTCGCGAAGAATGCCGGAAAGCGGCCGGACCACTCGAGAACGCGCCGGACCGCGGTTCCGGCGCCCGTGCCGGACGCCGCGAGGCGTTCGAGAGCCGCGTTCGCGGCATCCGGCACCGCGCGTCCGGAGGCGAGAGCGGTCTCGGCGTCGAGAAGAACACGCTCGTCCGCAGCGAAGGCCCCCGACCGCTCACGGGAGGGTCGGCCTGCGTCGCGCGAGGCAGAGGCCACGAGCCGCAGCCGGCGCGCCTCCGTGCGGGAGCTGTTGTCCGGGAGGTGCCCAGCCCGGGCGAGAAGGACGAGAGCCCCCTCCGGGTCCGGCGCCGCGAGGAGGCGCTCCGCCTCGAAGAGCAGAATCTCCCGCCAGGACGGGTGACGGGGGCTCGACGCCCCGCGCGTCTCGGCCTCGCGGAACGCCGCCGCCGCCGCGCCCTCGTCTCCGTCGAGAAGCGAGAGCTCCTGAAGGCTCGGGATCGCGAACAGAACCTGATGGTCCCGCCCTCCCGCGCGCTCATGCGCGAGAACCCGCTCGAGGACGCTGCGGGCGGCCGGGAAGTCGCCGATCCGAAGGAAGAGGTCGATGCGGTTCCCGAGTGCCGAGAGGTACCGCTCTTCGTGCCCGCTCGCGGCATAAAGAGCCAGGGCGGACTCGAGCTCCCGGGCCGCGACCTCGAACCGGCCGCCGTCGAGCGCCGCGTACGCCACGTCGTAGGTCGAGTCCGCGCGCTCCAGCGCGCTGCGGGAGAGCGCCTCGGCACGCCGGAAGAGCACGATCGCCTCGTCGGTGCGGCCGAGGTCGTTCGCGAGATAGCCCGCGGTGCGCGCCATCTCCCGCGCGAGCCCATCGTCCTCGACGCCGGGCAGCAGCGCCTCCGCCTCGGCGAGAGCGGCGCCCGCGGCGTCGTAGTCGTGCGCGCGTTCGTGAAGCTCCGCGCCGAGCAGCTTCACCCGGAGGCGGAACGCGACGGGCGCCCCCGCGAGGCGCGCCGCAGCACGCTCGAGCACGCGCCGGGCCTCGGCGTCACGTCTGGATTCGACGAGAACCCAGGCGCGCGCGACGTCCTCCTCGGGCGCGCCTCCCGGGCAGAGCGCGAGAGCGCGACTTTCCTCGCGCAGGCGCACGAGCGCGCGGGCCGTCGCGAGCCGCTCGTCGAGTGGGATGCTGGAGATCATGTCGGCGGTGATCCGCCCCGCCACGGCGCGCGCGCCTTCCGGGCGGCCCGCCCCCTGCAGGACGCGCACCGCGAGAAGCGGCCGCCCGAGATCGGGCTCCGTCCGAGGGGCGCGCGAGAGGAGTTCCGCGGCCGCGGATGAGTCTCCGTTCGCCACGGCCGCGTCGAGGGCGAGGCGGGCCGCCGCGAGGTCGCCTGCACTCGCGCGCGCGAGTGACGCGATGGCAAATCGAGATGTCGTGATGCCCGAAACATTCGCGTCTTCGAGGCGGGCGACCGCGTCGCGGCGCGCCGAGGCGGGCACGCGCGCGGCGATCCTCCCGCGCTCTTCGTCGTCCCGGAACGAGTATTCGTCGGCGTGGGCGGGCACGAGGAGTCCCGCTTCCGCGGCCGCCTGAAGAGCCTCTTCCGCGTTCCTGAGGGAGACGCCCGCGGCCCCGGCGGCTTCCGCGGCCCGGAAACCGCTGGCGAGGAGCGCGGCCGCCTCGAGCACGGGACCCGCATGGCGCGACACCGCCGGCCGCGCCCGCGCGGGGCCGAGGCGCCCCTCGGCGGGATCGAACCGCGCCGCGAGTCCGTGCACGACGTCGAGGAAGCGGCCCGCATCCGTCGCCCCGGCCGCGTCTTCCGCCTCGCGCCACGCGGCCACGGCGTCGTGCACGGACGCGAAGGGAAGCCAGAGAAGCGATGCCGCGTCGCCGCGGCTCATCCGGAAGGCGACGAGCGGCGCCTCCTCCCAGGGACGGAGACTCGCGGCCCGCGTGGCGAAGAGCCGAAACCCGAGGGCGGGAAGCTCTTCCTCGAACGCGCGGCGCGAACGCCCGTCCCACCTTTCGAGAGAGATCGCGACGAGCGCGACGGGAGGTCCGTCGACCGAGCGCGGAGCCCGCGCTCGGTCCGCGAGAGCCTCGACGAAAGCCGCGCGCGGATCCTCGGCGAGAGCACGGGCGAGCCGACGAAGCGCGCCCCCCTCCTCGAGGGCCGAGAGAGATGCGCACTCCAGGAACGCGGGCGGCTCGTCCCGGCGCGCGGCTCCGCGGGCGAGCCAGAGCGCGGCGGGTCCAACCGCCACCGCGGGTCGGGCCGAGTCGCCTCGCGCGACGGATACGGCCGGAAGCGCGAGACCGAGCAGATCGTGCGACACGGTGCGCTCCACGTCTCCCCGCCGCGCGAGCTCACTGACGAGAGTCTCGGGGCGCGCGCGCGTGTCCGCCGAGCGAAGCGCGGAGAGAACGTCCTCCGTGACGTCGCGCGGCAGGGCGCGATCGAGGGCGCTCTCGATCGAACGGCGCAACGCTTCCGCGTCGTCGCCCCGCACGTCCCGCCCGGCGAGTCGCAACGCCGCGGCCGCGACGGCGAGCGCGGGCGGCACCGCGCGCCACGCGGCGGCCGGGGGCGCGCCCAGCGCCGGCCGGTCCGCATCACCGTCCCGGGCGCCGAGAAGCCGGACGTCTTCCGCGGCGACGCCGAGGCCATGGAACGACAGAAATCCCGCGAGCGAGCCAAGCCTCACGAGGTACGCCCGACGGGCACGAGCGTCGAGCCGGCCGAGCGGCGCGGGCCGCGCGCCTTCGAGGCCGAGGACGAGGCCTTGCGGGCCCGAGCGCGCCGAGATGAAAGCGGGGAGAAGAGGATGGGAAAGCCGCACGAGCGCCGACCCGCCGGCCGCGAGATCGCGGCGCGGAATCGTCCATTGCCGGAGCGCCTTTGAAGGCATCTTCCGTCCTCCCGCCGAGCGGGTCTCTGCCCGGTGTCGCAGGCCGAACGATTTCGAAAAACGGACGCGCCGTCAAGTGAGCGGGCGGCGCGCCGAAACGAGCTCGAAACCGTGGAGAAAGCCGCGGCCCACGTCGACGACGGCAGCCCCCGTGAGACCGGCGGCCGCGAGCAGCCGGGCGACCTCCGCGCCGTCGCACGTGGCCACGCCCCTGCCCCGGGTGATGCCGAGGCCGACGGCAAGCCGTTCCTGCGCCGTATCCAGCCGCCTCTTCCAGCGCGGCCCCCCTCCGCTCGTGAGCGCGACGAAGAGTCCGCCTGGTGTCAGAGCCCGTACGGCCCGCGCGAGGAAATCGGATCTCTCCGGAGGCGGCACGAGATAGAGCACGTCGATCAGGGCCGCCTGCGAGAACGCGCCCGGGGTCACGGCGTCGACCGTCCCTACCCGGAAGAGGCGCGCAGGCGACTCCGGAAGCCAGCGGCGCGCGCGGTCCACCTTGCGGGAGTCGGGATCGAGACCGAGGTACGTTCCCGCGAATCCCGCGCGGAGCAGCAGGTGCGCGAGGAGGCCCGGCCCGCAGCCGAAGTCCACGAGGCGGCCGTCCGGCTCGAAGGCCTCGACGACGCGCCTCCACGGCGCGCTCCGAAGCCGCAGATCGAGGTGGGCTCGCTCCGGCAACGTGAGCGGCGCGGCGGCCTTGCGGAGCGCGGCCGATTCCCCGCTTCCGAGAGTCAGGGAGGCTCCCGCTGCCGGTTCGGCGTGCCGTTCCATGGGCGCCCGTAGACTACAGCCACGAGCTCCGTCTCTTCCTCTGCGCCTTATCCGTGGCCGTTTCGAGCCGCCGAGGACCGCCGCCTCGCGGCGCTGGCGATCGCGTGGCTCGCCCTGATCCACCTCTGGGCCGCATTCGCTGTCCACGTTCTGCCGCTCGCGCGCCCCTCGCCATGGGGCGCGGGGGCGAATCCCTATTTCGCCCGCTACGACTCGGGCTGGTACTTCAGCATCGCCCGGGACGGTTACGGCCCGCCTCCGGCGCCGGGGCAGGAGTCCGCGCACGCGTTCTTCCCGCTTTACCCGATGCTCGCCCGGGGACTCTCGCTTCTCACCGGGCTCGCCCCTCTGTGGGCCCTGACGGCCGTCGCGTGGGCCGCGTTCGTCTTCGCGCTTCCTCTCTTCGGCGAGGAGTGTCGCGCGCGTCTCGGACCGGAGCGCGCGCGGGGGCCGCTCCCCTTCCTTCTCCTCTATCCCGTGGCGTTCTTCTTCGCGGCCGCGTATACCGAATCGCTTTTCTTCCTGCTGCTTCTCCTCGCCTTTCGGTTCATCCGGACGGGCCACCCGCTCGCGGCGGTCTGCGTCGGCGTTCTGCTCGGTCTGACGCGCGCCCCGGCCGTCGCCGTGGGTCCCGCGCTGGCCCTCGCGTACGGGCTCGGCGAGCGGTTTGGCGAACAGGGGCTCGGCGAGCATCCGCGCAAGCGGCTCCCGGCGTCCTTTGCCCTCGCGGTCGCGCCGCTCGCGGGCGTCCTGACGTATGTACTGGGCATCGGATGGTGCAAGGGGGAGCCGGGTCTGTTCTTCCGCTCGATGGGCGCCTGGGCTCACCGCTCGACAAATCCCCTCGCCGGGGGCGCGGCGTTCGTGCGCGAGCAGGTCACGCTCTTTTCGAGCGGCACGCTCCTCCAGCATCCGGGGGCGCTCGCGCCCCTCGCGCACTTCACGCTCTTCGCGGTTCTCGCCGTCCTGCAGGCGAGGAGACGCCGTTTCTCCGACGCGGCGTGGACGGCGGGCGTTCTCGGCCTGGCGTTTCTCACGGGGACGACGAACGGCGTGCCGCGCTATACCCTCACGATTTTTCCGGGGATCATCCTTCTCTTCGAACTGCTCGAGCACCGTCCGGGTCTCCGCACCGCGGCCCTCGCGCTATCGACGGCGCTGCTCCTCCTGCGCGCCGCCTTCTTCGTGAACTGGCACTTCGTCTCGTGAAGGGCCGGGTATGCTTCGGGCCGTGACCGAAGACGAACCCGTTTCGCGCCCGGCAGGCGCCCTTCGGCCCGCGCGCTCCGTGTCCCTCGTGGTGCCGATGTTCAACGAGGAGAAGAGCGTCGGCCGGCTCCTCGACGTCGCGATTCCGGCTCTCGAGGAACATGTCGACGAATGGGAGATCGTCCTCGTGGACGACGCCTCCACGGACGCGACCCTGGCGCTCGCGCGGCTGCGCGCCGAAAAAGAGCCACGTCTGCGCGTGCTCGCACAACCGGCGAACCGTGGCCTCGGAGGCACTCTGCGCGAGGGCTTCGCCGCCGCCCGACACGAGTGGATTCTCTACAGCGACTGCGATCTGCCCTGGGACCTCGCCGAGACGGATCGCCTGTTCCGGGCCGCCGAAATCACCGGGGCGGATCTCATCTCGGCCTACCGGCTGGACCGGACCGGAGAAGGCGTCCTGCGCTCGCTGTACTCGTTCGCATACAACGGGCTCGTGCACGTCCTCTTCGGAATCGTCCTCCGGGACGTCAATTTCTCCTGCAAGCTCATCCGGCGAAGCCTCCTGACTGGCATGACGCTCCGCAGCGAAGGGTCCTTCTTCGACGCCGAGCTCCTCGCGCGCTGCGCCGCCCGCGGCGCCGTGATCCAGCAGCTGGGCGTCGACTACTTTCCGCGGACGCGCGGTCTTTCGACCCTCTCCTCGCCGAAGACGGTCCTCACGATCCTGCGCGAAATGGCGCGCCTCGCGCCGGAGATCCGCGCCGAGCGGCGCCGGCGCGGAACGCCTTGACGCGCGTCATCCTCAACGCCGACGACTTCGGCCTCGCTCCCGCGCACACGCGCCGTGTCGCCGCGCTCCGCGCGAACGGGCTCCTCACGGACGTGAGCCTTCTCGCGAACGGCACCTCCTTCGACGAGGCCGCGGTCGGCCTGCGCGAGGCGGGGATTTTCGAGACGGGCGTCCACCTCTGCATCACGGGCGGCGAGCGACCGGTCTCCGCGCCCCTCGACGTCCCGTCGCTCCTTTCCGGCGCCTCCTTCCGAACTCACTGGCCCGCTGTTCTCCTGGCTCTGACGGCCGGCCGAATTCGGAGCGCCGAGGTGGAGCGCGAATGGGAGGCGCAAATCGCGCGGGCAGAGGGCGCCGGCCTACGGGTCACGCACCTCGACTCGCATCAGAACCTGCATCTGCACCCGTTTCTTTTCCCCGTCGCCGTGGCGCTCGCGCGGCGATTCCGCGTGCCCTTCGTGCGTGCCCCCCGCGCCGACGACCCGCCCGCCCGGCCGGATGCGCCGCCTCCTTCCCGGCTTCGCGCGCGCCTCCTCGCGCTTCTCGGCAGTCGCGGCCGAAGGCTCCTCCACGAGGCCGGACTTCCCGAGCCTCCCCGCGTTCTCGGGCTGGCCGAGGCGGGACACATGACGGCCGCGCGCTTCGCGAACGCCGTCGCGAATCTGCCCGAGGGCGACTACGAGGTCGCGCTCCACTCGGGGGACGAGGACGACGTCACCCGCGCGCGCTACCTTTGGGGCTACGACTGGCGCGGGGAGGCCGAAGCGCTCGAATCGGGCGCGGTCGCGGCGGCCCTCGCCGCCCGCGGAATCGCGACCGTGAGCTTCGGCGCGCTCATTTGACGGCGCAACGACGGTTCCGACGCGCGAATGACTCGGAAGCGGCTGGGAAGTCCAGAGCTTCCGAGTCGAGCCCTGGCTCCTGCCGTTTTCACTTCCGCAGCCTATTTGGCGGTTCAGGCAGCGGCCGTCGCAAGATTCAGGCGCAGCTTTTTGGGGTCGGCGTCGTAGTTCAGCTTCTCGAACCCGATGACATGTCCCAGGCGGTCCTTCATCAGGATCACCTCGTCGCCCGTTTCCTCGCACACATACTCATCCGACGGCCGGCCAAACCAGACCGTCAGCGTTCGGGCCTGAGCGTCGTAGAAGACCTTCACTTCGTCCATCGCCGTTCTCCCTCCTTGATCGCGTCCGTCGGATAGGCCGTGACCAGGAAGCCATCTTCATTATCGACCTTCTTGACGACTGCCGAGAGCCAACGCCTCCCACGTCTCCCAGAATCCCGGCCATGACTTCGCCACCGATTCCGGATGATCGAGCGTCGAGCCCGCGGGCAGCGTGAGCGCGAGAACGGCCGCCGACATCGCCACCCGGTGGTCCGCGTGCGCGGCGAACGCGGCGGGGCGCGGCACGCCTGCCCGGCCGTCCACGACGAGCACGGGGCCGCGCGCGTCCTGCTCCTCATGCACCACGGCCCCGGCTCGAGTCAGGAGATCGAGGGCCGCCGCGAGGCGATCGGACTCTTTTTCACGAAGGCGTAGGGCGCCCGTGAGCCGTGACGTCCCGGCCGCGAAGGCGACGAGCGCGGCGAGCGGGAGCGCGGCGTCGGGAGCCGCGTCCACGTCGACCTCGACCGGAAGAAGCGCCTTCGCGCCGCCGGGAGGCCCCGAGACCGTGAGCGCGTCCTCGCCTTCCGCCGAGGACTTCCAGGCAATCGTGCCCCCGGTGGCCGCCGCCCAGGCGCGGAAGGCCGCGTCCGGCTGCTCGGAATCGCGCGCGAGGCCGCGTAGCATCACGTGCCCGCCGGATGCGAGCGCTCCCGCGATGGGAAAGCACGCCGCCGAGTCGTCGCCGGGCACGCGGAAACGCGCGGGACGGTAGCCGCCGCCGGCGGACGCTCCGAAACCCTCGAGGACCCGGCGCGTCAGGGCGAGGTAGGAAGCCGAGGCGAGAGGTCCGTCGACGTCGAGCTCGATGCCTCCCGGCACGAGAGGCGAGACGAGCATGAGCGCCGAGAGAAACTGCGAGGAGACGTCCCCGCGAATTCTCACGCGTCCCCCGCGCAGGGATCCGCCGCGAATCGAAACCGGCAGAAAGCCGGCGCGCCCGAGAAAGGTCACGTCGGCTCCGAGGGCTCGGATTGCTTCGAAAAGGGGGTTCATGGGGCGTTCGCGCAGGCGAGGCGTGCCGTTCAACACGTAGCGGCCCGGAATCGCCGGCAAGAGCGCCGCGAGAAAGCGCGCGGGCGTTCCCGCGTCTCCCACGTCGATGAAGACCTCCGAGTCCGAGTGACCGCGGTGACGCAGCGGTCCACGCACCCGCCAACCAGCACCTTCTAAGAAGATCTCTCCTCCGAGCAATCTCAGCGCAGATGCCAACGCACGGGTGTCCGAAGACTCGAGGGGATTGAGCAGCACGCTTTCCCCGTCCGCGCAGGCAGCCGCCACGAGCGCGCGATTCGTAAGGCTCTTGCTGCCGGGGACCTGCAGGTCTCCAGAGAGACGGCCGCGTCGAAGCGGCCGGGCAGCGCTCACGCTCTCACGCGCCCGCGGAGGAGGCCGCGGGGCCCGCCTCGAGCGCTCCAAAACCCCGGCGCTTCGCCTTCGGGGCCGTGTCTTCCTGGACGATCGAAAGCGTTCCGTCCGGGGCGATCTCGGCGTGCTTGCGCTCCTCGAGCCAGGCGGGGAGGACGTGGGTGACGGCGCCGCCGTCGGCCAGCGTCCTCTCGACGTGGAAGTGGCCGACCAGGAGCGCGTCGTATCCCGCGCCGCGCGCCACGCGGCCTTCCGCAAGCAATGCGGCCTCCGGGAGCCTCTTCTTGTGCCGGAAGTTCGAGCGGTAGAGCCGCGCTTCCGTGCGCGACACGATCGCGCGCGCGAGAGATCCGGGGATCAGCTTCAGGACGCCGTGCGCGACCGGGTTCTTCGAGATTCGGCGCCAGAACCGGTACGGCAGGTCGGCGGAATTCACGCGATCTCCATGGACGAAGGCGTATCGCGTCGCCCCCACACGGAGGCCGTCCGCCAGCGCCCAGGATGCAAAAGGTTCCGCATACGGGGAGCCCGCGACGAAAAAATCGCGGTTCCCCTCCACGTACCGCAGCGAAAGACCGCGTGAAGAGACTTCTTTCAACCCCCGGAGCGTCCGTGTGAGGAGGGGCGTCTCGAGCTTCGAGTCGCCGATGAAGTAATGAAAGATATCCCCGAGGAGTACCGCCGTGCCGAATCCGCGTCTCCGGACCCCCTCGAGGGCGTCCAGGAAATCCTCGGCATCCCATTCTACCTGCCCGAGATGCGCGTCGGCGAAGACGGCCACGCCGCCGTCGACGTCGAGGGGTTGTGGGAAGGTCGACACGGTGAGATCTTACCGGCTCGAGTCACTTCCGGCACGCCCCTTGCTCCTATTCTTATCTCGATCAATGTCCCCCACATGAACGTCAATCCTCTCCTCCTCTCCGCGGTGGCTGCCGCGCTCGCCCTCGCACCTGTTTCCGTGCGCGCCGCGGTGGTGTCGAAGGAGATCGCGGAGCACGTGAGGGCCGGAGAAGCGCGGATTCCGGTCGTCGTCTCCCTCAGGACGGGATCCGCGAGCGCGGGCTTCCCGGTCACGCGCCGCCTCGCGAACGTTCCCGTCGTCGCAGGCTGGGCGACCGCGGCCGAGATCGCCGCGCTCGCGCTCCGGCAGGACGTCGTCCACGTCGGCTTCGACCGCCTCGTGCGTCCCGCGGGACAGATCGGAACGGCGCAGATCGGCGCGGACCGGCTGCTCGGTTTGGGCGTGACGGGGCGCGGCCGGAGCGTCGCCATCGTGGACAGCGGGATCGACGTGGCGCATCCCGACCTCAAACCTCAGGCGGGTTCGGCCTGGCCGGGTTGGAACTTCGCCGACAACGACGGGAATCTCGCGGACTGCAGCGGCCACGGAACGGAGGTGGCGGGAGTCATCGCGGGTCCTCAGGGCCTCGCGCCGGACGCCGGCCTCGTCGTCCTGAAGGTCTTCAGCCTGCGCGATGGCTGCCGCAGCGCGCGCGCGTCCGACGTCCTCGCGTCCGTGGACTGGGTGGTCTCGAACCGTGACGCGTGGAACGTCGAAGCGGTCAACCTCAGCCTCGCCGACGACACCTCGCACCGCGCGTTCTGCGACACGGAGGACCCGGCCGGCGCGTCCACGTTCGCGGCCGCGCGCGCGGCCGGCCTCGCGGTCGTGGCGGCCGCCGGGAACGACGGCAAGACGTCGGGCCTGCCTTGGCCCGCGTGCTTCTCGAACGTCGCCGCCGTGGGAATGGTCTACTCGGCGTCTTCCGGATCGGTCGCCTGGGGCGGATCCGCTTCCTGCGAGGACGCCCTGACCGGGCCGGACGTCGTCCCTTGCGCGAGCACGTCGGGCACCGGCCTTTCGGTTCTCGCGCCCGGCGTCGGATGGACGACGACCGCGGCGGGAGGAGGACGCACCGCGATCTTCTCCGGCACGTCGGCCGCCACGCCCGCCGCCACCGGCGCCGTGCTGCTCGCACGGCAGGCCCGGCCACTCGCCGATCCCGCTCTCGCATTTGACCTTCTGCGCGCCACCGGCGTTCCGGTCCTCGACAACCGCACGGGCCGGTTCACGCCGCGCCTCGATCTCTCCGCCGCCCTCGACGCCACGACGCCCGTCGGCTCCTGCGGAGACAGCGCGATTCCGGACGGAACGGGCGAGCCGCTCGTCTGCGAGGCCGTCGTGTCCGCGCTCGCGGGCCGCGTTTCCACGGTGACCGTCGCGCTCTCGATCGACCATCCCGATCCGACGCAACTCGTGGTGTCGCTGACGGGCCCGGACGGCACGAACGTCCTCCTCATGAATCACAGCGGCCATCCCGGCGAGGCGCTCCGGGAGGTCTTCGGACGCACGCTCGATCCGCTCGCGCCCCTCTCGAACTTCGCGGGAAAGCCGGCCGCTGGCTCGTGGCGGCTTCGGGTGCTCGACGACACGCCCGGGGCCGGCGCCGGGCACGTGGTCTCCTGGGCGATCGTCATCGAGCCCGAAGCCTTGCCCCCCGACGTTCCGTTCCCCGACGCGACCGCATTGATCCCCACGTCCGCGCACCTGATGGGAAAGCTCGGCGCCTCCTTCACGACGGACGTCCGGCTGTTCAACACCGACGCGGCCAATTCCCAGACGGTCGCGCTCCGATTCCAGCCCGCCTCGGGCGGACTGGCGCGGACCGTGTCGCTCACGCTCCCGCCGCTCTCGACCCGGGCGCTCGACGACGTGCTCGGTAACACCTTCCGCACGGAGGGTTACGGACCTCTGTTCCTGTCGGCGGCCGGTTCCGTAGTCGCCGCGTCCCACACGGCTACGACGGCCGTGCGCGGCGGCGCCTTCGGTCTCTCGATTCCCGCCACGCCGCCCTCCGCGGCGGGCGGCGCGGGCACGACCCTCACGCTCATCCCCGTTTTCGCGAGCACGGGCTTCCGCGTGAACATCGGGCTCACCGAGGTCACCGGGAACGATGTCGCCACCGAGATCGTCGTCAAGGACGCGCACGGCGCCGTTCGTGCCGTCCTGCCGGAAAATGTGCTCGGGGGCGGTCTCCTGCAGGTCAACGACATTTACACGGCCGCCGGCATCCCGGCCGACGCCTCGGATCGCTTCGAAGTGCGCGTCCTCTCGGGAGGCGGGCGCATCGTGGCCTTCGCGACGCCCGTCGACGACTCCTCGAACGACGGCGCGTTCTCCGGGACCGCCGTCGCCGGCGCGGACCTGCTGCTTCCGGCGGTCGCGCGCGCGAACGGCCAGCTCGGTGCGCGCTACGTCACCGATCTCAAGCTCGCGAATGCGGGAGCCTCTCCGGCGCGCGTCAAGGTCGCCTTCACCCCGACGTCCGGCGGCAGCTTCTCTCCGGTCCTCGTGACGCTGGCCGGTGGCGAAACCCGTTTTCTCGACGACGCCCTCGGGCAGCTCTTCGCGCCCGCTTCCGACACCTCCGGCGCGCTGCGCCTCACCGCGCTCGACGGCGCCGTCCTCTTCGCGTCCAGCCGCACGTACACGCTCGACGGCACGCGGAGCTACGGCGTCGCGATCGATCCCGTGTCCGGCGCGTCCGACGCCGTTCCAGGGCGCACGCTCGCGCTCGCGTTCCTTTCCGGCTCCCCTCGGGAGCGCACGAACGTCGGCTTCGTGGAGACGGGAAGCCTTACGACGCATCTCCGGGTCTCTCTCGTTTCGGCGTCGGGCGCCGTAGCCGCCGTCCGCGCGCTCACGCTCTCCCCCAACGAAGCCGTCCAATGGAACGACGTCTTCGCCGAGATGCAGACGTCGCCGCTCGAACAGGCGTCGATGCTCGTCGACGTCGTCGACGGCGGCTCCGCGACGGCCTGGGCCACGCTCGTCGACAACCGGACGAACGACGGCAGCTATTTCGCGGCGACGCTCGTGCCCTGAACGGGCTTTTCGGCCAGGACGAACACCGTCACGCCGAACGGGAGTCGCCCGCGCGCAACGATGCGTGCCTCGAGGGAGAGAACAGAAAAGAGGATTTCTTCGAATAGTTTCGGGGAGAGGACGAAGTCGGAGGCGACCTCCTCCGCAGGCCGGGCGCGCGACACGGCGCGGGTCAGAACTCTGACGGCCCAGATGACGGGCGCCAGGAAGAAGTTCGCGTAGGTGGAGCGCGAGACGCGCAGCCCGGCCCCGGCCAGGAGGCGTTCGATCTCCGGAGCCGTATGGCGCCTCAGGCCTCCGACCGCGCGGTCGTGCGCGCCCGAAAGAGCGCGGAACGCGGGCGACGAGATCACGAGGGTTCCCCCGAAGTCGAGCACCCGCGCGAGCTCCCGCGCGGGTGCCTCCTCGCGGGGCACCATGTAGAGGACGTCGCGCGAGAGCGCGCCCGCGAAGGCGCCGGTGCGAAACGGCAGCGCTTCGATCGAGCCACACACGAGAGGGGTCCGGCCTCTCCGTCGCGCGAGGCCGAGCGCGCGCAGAGAGACGTCGACGCCCACGGCATGCCCTCCCGCGGCCTCGAGATCCTGAAGGTTGCGGCCCGTGCCGCAGCCCGCGTCGAGCAACCAGGACCCGGCGGCCGCGGTGAAGAGGCCGGGCGCGAACGCCCGCGTCACGCGCCGCATTCCGCGATACCACCAGTAGGCGTCTTCGCGGGCGAACATGATTTCGTATTCGCGCGGGTTCATACGGGCGATCCCTATAATCCGCGCTGTCGTGACGACACGCCAGCGGGTATTCGGGCTGGGCCTTTCCTGGCTCGTGGGCGTCTGGATCGTCGCGGAGATCTCGGGTTCGATCCTGCCCGGAATGTCGGTTGGTCGGCCCTGGAGCTACGACATCACGCGGCGGGTGACGCCTCTCACCCGCTGGGACTCCGGCTGGTACGTGAACCTCGCCGAGGCCGGTTACCGGGAGCCGCCCACGCATGTCGGGCAGGAGACGAACCACGCATTCTTCCCGCTGTACCCGGCCCTCATCCGCCTCGTCGTGCGCACGACGGGCCTCGAGACGTCGCATGCGGGGAACCTCGTCTCGGCCGTGGCCTTTCTTGGGGCGCTGCTTCTCTTCGCGGACTGGACGAAGCGCCACTACGGGGAGGCGCGCGTCGTGCCGGCCGTCCTCGTCCTCCTCCTGTTTCCGACTTCCTTTTTCTTCGCGGCCGTCTACACCGAAGCGCTGCTTCTCGCGCTCTCGCTCGCCGCCGTGGCGGCCTTCGAGCGTCGCCGCCTCACGGTCGGCGCGCTCGCGGGTCTCCTCGCCGGCCTCACGCGCATCTCGGGCCTCGTCCTCGCCCCGTATCTCGCCCTCGTGGCCTTCCGGGCTGAGCGCGACGCGGGGAGTCCGCGAGCTCGCGCCCTCGGGGCGGCCGCCCTCGCCGCGGCCTCGCCGCTCGCGGGGTTCGGCCTCTTCTGTCTCTATTTCTGGAAACGCTTTCGGGACCCGTTCCTGTTCATCACGGCGCAGCACAACTGGAGCGGTCAGACCAAGTCCATCCTCGACGGGCCGTCGCTCATCTGGCGGAGCGTGGTCGACGACATCCAGCGAGGCCGCGTTCTCGGGGCGGCGCCGGCGCGGACGCTCGAGGGGCTCTATCTCCTTCTCTTCGTCGTCCTCGCCGTCATCCTGGTCCGGCAGCGCCGCCGCGCCGAGGCGCTCTATGTCTTTCTGACCGTCGCGATCGTTTTCACATCCGGCACGTTCGAGAGCGCGGGGCGCTACGTCCTGCCCGCGTTCCCCGCCTTCGCCGTCCTCGCCGGCCTCGACGGCCTTCCGGCTCGGCGCGATCTCTTCCGCGCCCTCCTCGTGCTCGCGGGACTCGCCGAGGTGGTCTACGTCTGGGCGTTCGTCCACTGGTACTGGGCCGGATGAGCGGCCGCGGGCGCTTCCTTCTGGCGGTCGTTCTCGCGCTTCTTCCCGCCGGCTGCCGGCGGGCGCCCGAGCCGTTCGGCGCCCACACCGCGTTCCTGCCCGTCGTCTTCTGGTCGCGCGCGCACGGCTATCTTCCGTGGGCGACCCGCCTCACGTTGACGACTCCCGAGGGAGCGCCGGCGGTCGTTCGACTCACGCGCTGGCCGCCCGACGCCGCCGATGCCGAAGAGGAGCTGATCGACCTGCCGGGGGGCGCGACGCGGCGCGTGCCGGTGCGAACCCCGCCTTCGACCCCGGCTTCGCTCTATTTCGAGAGTCGTTCACCGTTCTCCGTGAGGGCGTCGATCGTGGATCGCCGTGGCCTCGTGCCCGCCCTCGACGTGCCCGTGCTCACGCGGGAGGACCTCGCGCGTCCCGGCGATTCTCTAATACTCGGCCCCATCGTTTCGAACGACGCGGAACGGGGCCACTTCGGATTCACGTTTCCAGGCGTGGACCGCGACGCGGCTCCCTACCGCGTCCGCGTTCGTCTCACGACGCCGGGCGGCGGCGCGCTCCTTCACGAATCGACCTTCGTCCTGTCGGGGCTCCCGCTGACGATCGAGGACCCCTGGAAACGCTTTGGGCTCGCTGCCGGAACCCCCTTCGACGTCGCGGTCACGTTTCTCGGCGGCGTGAGGGGCCGGCCGGTCGCGACGGGCCTGTGGGTTTACGGAATCATCAGCCTGCGGGCGACGAGCACGTCGCGCTTTCTGGCGACCCGGGTCGAGCGCGCGTCAGAGCCGCACTGAGACGCGAACGGCCTCGATCACGCGCTCCACCTCGTCGTCCGCGAGCTGCGGATAGAGAGGGAGCGAAACGACTTCCCGCATGGCCCGTTCCGTTTCCGGCAGCGGGCCGCGCGTCAGCGCCGCGAAGGCCGGCTGCTCGTGAACGGCGCGCGGATAGTGGACGTCGGTGCCGACGCCGGCCGCCTCGAGGCGCCCGCGGAACGCGTCGCGGTCGCCGACGCGCACGACGTACACGTGATGCGCGGGAACCTCGCCGGCCCGCGCCGGTGGCGGCGTGCGCAGGAGGGGCGCCAGAGGAGTCAAAGCCGCGTCGTAGCGCGCGGCGATCGCCGCGCGGCGCGCGTTGCGAGCCGCGAGCCGCCCGAGGCTCACGCGCAGGCCCGCCGCCTGAAGCTCGTCGAGCCGGCTGTTGAAACCCGCGACGTCCGCGTCGTTGCGCGTGGCGTATCCATAGAGGCGCAGCTTCCGGATCTTCCCCGCGACATCGGGCCGGGCCGTCGTCACCGTGCCGCCGTCGCCGAGGGCTCCGAGGTTCTTCGTCGGATAAAAGCTCCAGGCGGCGGCATCGCCGAAGGAGCCCGCGGGCCGACCGCCGAGCATGGCTCCGTGCGCCTGCGCGCAGTCCTCGACAAGCAGGAGCCCGTTCGCCTTCGCGAAGGCGAGGATCCGCTCCATATCCGCCACGCGCCCGTAAAGGTGCACCGGCACGATCGCCTTCGTCCGGGCCGTCAAGGCGCTCTCGAGCAGCGCCGGATCCATGGTGAGGCGATCGGCCTCCACGTCGACGAACACCGGCGTCGCGCCCGCGCGCTGGATCCCGACGGCCGACGGGGCACACGTCATCGAAACCGTAAGCACCTCGTCGCCGATTCCGATACCGAGTCCCGCGAGGGCGAGCGTGATCGCGTCCGTGCCGCTGGCGCACGAAACGGCGAACGGAGCTCCGCAGAAGGCCCCCCATTCGCGCTCGAACGCCGCGACCTCGTCTCCGAGAACGTAGCGGCCTCGGCGCACGCACGCGAGAAGCGCCGCCTCGAGGGCCTCTCCCCCCTCCGCCGCCGCACGGGCGAGATCGAGGTACGGCACGGATGGGCGGTTCGAAGCCCGGCTCATGGCCGCGGGGTTTCCCAGTGATCTCTCACGCCACCCTTCGACGACAGGTGCGCGATGTCGCGCGGGGTGTCCCGCGTGACCTGGATCTCCCACCAGAGCCTGATGATGTTCACGCCCGTCGCGAACAGGCGCCGGAAGTTGAAGAACTGGGACTTCCCCGCGACGCGGTGATAGTGGTGGACCGGGAAATCCACGAAGCGGAAGCCGGCGAGCTCGAGCTTCTTGACGAGCTCGAGGCAGATGACGCCGCTCGAGTGCTTCAGTGTGACGGCCGCGAGCGACGCGCGCCGGATGAGCCGGAAGTCGCAGTCCACGTCGCGCACGTGAAACTGAAAGAGGATCCGCATGAGGACGACGTAGACCTTGCCGATCACGACGCGGTGGAACGGGTCCGAGCGCGAGATCTTGTAGCCGTTGACGACGTCCACGCCTTCCTGCAGGACGGGAAGGAACTTCCGAAGCTCGAGGACATCGTACTGGCCGTCGCCGTCCGTGTAGAAGACGAGGTCCTTCGTGGCCTGCGAGAAGCCCGAGCGCAGCGCGGCGCCGTATCCGCGGTTCGTGCCGTGGTAGACGACCCGCAGCGCCGGATACGTCTTCTCGAGCTCTTCGAGGATGGCGGCGCTGTTGTCCTTCGAGCCGTCGTCGATGACGAGGATCTCGAACGCGCGGCCGGATTCCGCTCCCACCAGATTCGCCCCCGCGACCAACGAGCCGATCGTGGCGGCATCGTTGAAGCAGGGGAAAAACATCGTGAGGCTGGGGGGCGCATCCGTCGGCACGACGCCGATTCTATCGGGGCCGACGTAGACTTCGCCCATCATGAAAATCGCGCTCGGCTCCGATCACGCCGGATACGCCTACAAGGAAAAGATCAAGGCCATGCTCCTCGCCGAAGGCCACGAAGTGAAGGACTGCGGCACGTCCTCCCCGGACATGGTCGACTACCCGCTCTACGTTCGGCCCGCGGCCGAGGCGGTGGCGCGGGGCGAATGCGAGCGAGGCATCGTCCTGGGCGGGTCGGGAAACGGGGAGGCCATCGTCGCGAACAAGGTGAAGGGCGTGCGCTGTGCGCTCTGCTGGAACGAGGCGACGGCGAAAGCGTGCCGCGAGCACAACGACGCGAACGTCCTGTCGCTCGGAGAGAGGATGATCACCGCGGAAATGGCGCTCGCGATCGTGCGGATCTTCCTCGCGACGCCCTTCGACCCCGCGGCCGGCGGCGGCCGCCACGCCCGCCGGATCGCGATGATCGAATAATCCGTTCCACCCCGCGCGGGCCTGCTATCGTCCGCCGCCCATGATCGCGCTCTCCGGCATCTACAAGCAGTATGGCCGCCAGGTTCTGTTCGTCGATGCCTCCTTCCAGCTCAACACCGGCGAGAAGATCGGCCTCGTCGGTCCCAACGGGGCCGGCAAGACGACGATTTTCCGGCTCATCACGGGCGAGGAGCACGCCGACGACGGCGACGTCTCGGTGCCGAAGAAGCTCTCGATCGGCTACTTCAAGCAGGAGATCGACGAGATGTCGGGCTGGCCCGTCCTCGACGAGGCGATCGCCGGGAGCGGGCGCCTCGGCGACCTCCATCACGAATTGATCGAGCTCGAGCATGCGCTCGGCGATCCGGCGCGAGCGGACGAGATGGAAAAGATCCTCGAGCGGTTCGGCGAAGTGCAGGGGGAATACCAGCAGCGCGGCGGCTACGAGCTGGAGGCGCGCGCGCGAGAGGTGCTCCGCGGCCTCGGATTCGCGGACGCGCTCATCGACGGCGACGTCGGCGCTCTCTCGGGCGGCTGGAAGATGCGCGTCGCGATGGCGAAGGTGCTTCTCGGCAGGCCCGACGTCCTCCTCATGGACGAGCCGACGAACCACCTCGACATCGAGTCGATCCTTTGGCTCGAGGAATACCTCAAGGGCTACCCCGGCTCGCTCCTCATGACCTGCCACGATCGGGACTTCATGAACCGCGTCGTCACGAAGGTGGTCGAGATCGACGCCGGTGAGACCGTGACCTACTCCGGCAACTACGACTTCTACGAGCGCGAGCGCATGCAGCGCGAGACGCATCGCGAGGCCGCCTTCGCGCGGCAGCAGGCGATGCTCGCGAAGGAACAGCGCTTCATCGATCGCTTCCAGACGCACGCCTCGAAGGCCGCCCAGGTGCAGAGCCGCGTCAAGAAGCTCGAGAAGATCGAGACGATCGAGCTGCCGAAGAAGCGCGCCGTCGTGCGCTTCGACTTCAAGGCGCCGGCCCGTTCGGGCGACGACGTGGCGGTCCTCGAGAAGGTCTCCAAGGCATACGGCGAAAGGCGCCTCTACGACGGCTTCGACTTCCTCATCCGGCGCGGGGAGCGCTGGTGCGTGATGGGCGTCAACGGAGCCGGTAAATCCACGCTCCTGAAGATGGTCGCGGGCATGCTGCCGCCCGACGGCGGCACCGTGCGCGTCGGCGCGAGCGTTAAAATGGGCTACTTCTCGCAGCAGGCGCTCGATGTCCTCGACCCCGAGCTGACCGTGCTGGAACAGGTCCAGAAGGACTTCCCCGCCGCGGGCATCGGCGTTCTGCGCGCGCTCGTCGGGGCCTTCCAGTTTTCCGGCGACGACGTGGACAAGAGGGTCCGCTTCCTCTCGGGCGGTGAAAAATCGCGCCTCGTCATGGCGCGCATGCTGTTCGACCCGCCGAACTTCCTCGTCCTCGACGAGCCTACGAACCACCTGGACCTCGCGACGAAGGAGATGCTCGTCGAGGCGCTCTCGAAGTTCGAAGGGACGATGCTCTTCGTGTCCCACGACCGCGCCTTCCTGCGCGGGCTTTCGAACCGCGTCCTCGTCCTGAGCGAGAACGACTCGTCCGACCCCCCGCACGCTTACGGCGGCTCTTACGTCGAGTGGGTCTCGCGCACGGGGCACGAGGCTCCGGGCGTGCACGCATAATCGGCCGATGTCGCGCGCGCGGTTCGCGGCGGCGCTCGCCGCCATCGCCCTTCTCGCGCTCCTCGGCGCCGAGGTCGCCCGCTTCTCCCTCTGGACGACTTCGGACGAACCCGCCCACCTCGCCGCCGCGCGCGAGTGGCGCTACGGGCCCGGGATGGTCTCGAACTTCGAGCACCCAGTCCTGATGAAGCTCCTCGCAGGAATCTCGCTCCCGCGCGAGAAGCCCGCGATGGAGATCGACGAGACGCGCGCGGGCCGGGCGCCCATGCCGTTCATCTTCGCGGGCCTCGCTCTCGTGACCGGACTCCTCGCGCGCGCCCTCGCCGGAAATGGCGCAGGCCTCGCCGCCGCGGCGCTCATCGCGATCGAACCGACGCTGCGAGGCCACGGCACGCTCGTTCAGAGCGACGTCCTCGTGGCGTTCTTCCTCGTCGCGGCGGCGCTCGCGCTGGAGCTCGCGGCACGCTCAGGAAAGCGGACGATGCTGATGGGAAGCGGCGTGCTTTACGGCTTCGCGATGGCGTCGAAGTACTCGGCGTTCCCATTCCTTGCGGTCTTCCTCGTGGTCGCCATGATTCGGCCTTCGTCAGGCAGTTTTTCTTTGAAGGTGAAGAGGGGATCCGCGCTCGTCGCGATCGCGCTTGCAACGCTCTTCCTCATCCAGCTCCTCGCGTACGCGGGCACGAGCGACGAGGCGTTCCGCGAGGGCCTCCGCGGCACGTTCCAGGGCCTGCCCCAGGAACGGGCGGTGCTGGGCCTCGCGCGCACCCTCCCGAAGTGGATCGCCGGCTATGGCGCGGGACTTCTCTTCGTGCAGGGCGTGGCGGGTCCGGGAGAGCGTTTCAACTACTTCTTCGGCGGGGTCTCCGGCAGGGGACACGCGCTCTACTTCCCTGTCGCGCTGGGAATCAAGCTGACGGCCGCGGTTGTCCTCGCGTCCGCCGCAGCGTTCCTCACCGCCGGCCTCGGCCTTTTCCGCGGGGCGCGGCTCCGCCGCCTCCTCTTCGGGCGCGCCGCGCTCCCCGCGGCGCTCGGCGGCGCGTATCTCGCCGCAGCCTGCGCCTCGAACGTGAACATCGGCGTGCGGCATGCCCTGCCCGCCGTGCCGTTCCTCCTCGTCGCGGCGGCCGGCGCCGGCAGGACTTTTCTGGCCCACCGTCCGCGGGCGTTCCGCGCGGCGCTCGCCGGAGTCGTGCTCCTCGCCGCCGGTGAGTCCGCCCTCCGCCTCGGCCACGAGATCTCGTTCGGCAATTTCCTCGTTGGAGGCCCCGCCGGCATTCCCGCGATCCTCTCCGACTCGAACGTGGACTGGGGCCAGGAGCAGGGACAGGTCTTCGAGCGCGTCCGGCGCGGTGACCTCGGACGCGTGGGCCTCACGACTCTCATCGTCGACGAGTCCGGCGCCCGGGCCGTTGGAATCCTCGGGCAAGTAACCGGGCCGGACGCCGGGGTGGATACGGTGTTCTTCTCGCGATTCCTGTGGGACATCGCGCGCGCGATCGAGAAGAACAGCGAGCCGTGGCCGAAATTCGTGTGGCTCCGCGGCTGGCTTCCGCCGCTGCGACGGGGGCTCGAAGCGCGCGCCGTCTCGATCGAGCCATTCGGCGACACGCAGCTTCTGATGCGCCTCCGTCCGGCGACGCCTACTACGGCTTCCCCGTTCGCAACGCCCGCACCCACGAGGTGAGGGTCCAGCCCTGGCGGCGCGCGGCGTCCAGGCTTCGCGCGAAGCCTTCCCGCCCGGCCTCGGGGATGCACGAGAGGTCTCCCGGGGGCTCCGCCATCGAACGGACGAAGAGGATCCACGCGTGGCAGGAGACCGCGGAAGAAGAAGAATAAGAAGAAAATTTCTTAGAAAGATAAGAGAGCGCCGCCGCGGGGCCTCGCGTGCGATCGCCGAGGCGGATCGATTCGGCGATCAGCGCGACCACGCGAGGGTCACTCGAAGAATCCGAATTGAGCGCCTGTGCGCGCGCGAACTGCTTCACGTCGATCGCGCGGACCGTCTGGTCACGCACGGCGTCCCCCCACGGATCCGACAGTCTCTCTTCCCCTTCAAAGAAATATTCGCGGCCCCACCCGATGCGAACCGGCCCCAGCGCGAGGAGCATTGCGGGCGCGGGTTCCTCCGGAAGAACGGGCAGGAATGGCGGGTCGAGCGACGGAAGCCCCTCGCGCCCCAACCGCGCCGCCGCTCCGCCCCGCAGCTTCGCCGCGAGGACGAGAGCGTGGACGCGGATCGGGCTCCACGCGGGCGTGAGCGAGAGGTGGTGCGGAGCCGTCGCACGCAGAACGCCGTCCTCCCCCCGGCCGATCTCGTATTGCGTCCCGGCCGCGCGCGCCTCCGCGATCGGCTGGGGCGGCACCACCGATGAGAGCGCATAGACGGCGGGAAATGGCACGAGGGCGCCGAGCAGATTGACGCCGAAGCCGAGAAAAAGCGCGAGCGCGCCCGCGATACGGACAGGCTGGCCGGACGATGCGCAGGCGAAGCCGGCAAGGAACACGAGGGGGGGGAGCGCGGGCAGGAGCAGGCGCGGTCCCCATCCCGCCTGCCCGTCCCACGCCCACCACGCGGATGCCGCGAAGAGAAGCGCGGCGGAGGATAGAGCGGATGCGAAGGCGAGCCGCGCGTCGCGGCGAAAAAGAGCGACAAAGCCAACCGGCGCGAAAAGAACGATCGGCGCGTACCAAAAGAGCCCCTTGTTCGGGAGCACGGTGAGACGCAGGAGGCCCGTGAAGAACGGATATGTGAACGTCTCCCCGCCGTATCCACCGAAGGGCTTGCCGAAGCGAACGAGCTCGAAAGCAACCCAGAGAAAGAGAATTCCTGCGAATGAAAGGAGCAGCGGCCATGGCGGCGCCGGGCGACGAGAATCCGTCGCGGCGGCACGCCGCCTTGACCCGGTTCCTCTTTTCTTCTCGAAGACCAGATAGACCACCAGCGGGGCGACCGCGATGAGCAGCAAGGTCTTCGTGAGGACCGCGAAACCCGCGGCGACTCCCGCAACGATCTGCCAGCGCCGGGAGACCGGAGCGTCGCGCAGCTCGGCGACCGCGAGCAGCAGAAGCGCGATGCAGCATGCCTGCAGCGGCTCGCCGTAATCGCTCGCCGCGTATCCCCAGAGCGGCGTCGCGAGGACGAGGCCCGCACCCGACGCCGCGGCCCAGGCGGGCGTCGCGCCGAGGAGGAGCAACGCCCGGGTCGTCGCCCACGCCGCGGCGACGAGGCACGCGATCGGCAAGAGAACGAAGACCGGCGCCGACGGCGCGGAGGGAGCGACCGTCCGGATGACGCGCATCAAGGCTCCGGGCACCGCCTCGGCGAGGGAAAGCCCCATCCCGTAGCGCGACACGGCATCGCCCCCGGGGCGCCGCGGCGCGTTGACGAAGTCGCGCGAGACGCCGATTTCGAGGAAGCGCGAGATAGCGGCCGACGCCGAGAGCATCTCCTTTCCGTCGGGGATGAGGCCGAACGCGCGCGTGTCGACGGTCGCGAGGAGGACGGCGAGCACCGCGAGCGCGGCCCACCGGGTGGCGCGTGGCCCGGGTGACGGTCCGGCTTCGCTCATGCCGCGATTATGCGAGAGAGCCGGCTACTTCACGCGCTCGAGGACCCCGTCGATGCCGAGCGCGAGCGGCAGGCGGACGCGGGCGAGCTTGTTCTCCATGACGAGCGTGTAAATCCCGGGCTCGAATCGCCCCTTCGGGGATTCGAAGAAGAGGTCTCCCCACGCGAGCGTGTCGCGGTTCACCGTGACGCGATCGAACACGATCTGTTCCCCCGGTACGGCGAAAAAACCGAGCCTCTCCTCGCGGGTGCGCCCCGGGAAGTAACCTCCGAGCGGATCGCGCATGACGCGCGCCTGATTGAGCATCCGGCGGAGGTCCGGAAGACCCTGAGCCATCTTTTTCTGGCTCGGCATGGGAACCCGCGTGCCGTCGGGCAGGATGAGCGACACGTCCTCGCGGAAGATCTCGACGGGCTGGTTGCCCGACGCGGAGAGGCAAGTCTCGAGCACTATCCACCGGCTGTCGAGGTGAAGCTGCGCGTGCTTGTAGCCCACGACGACCTGAAGCGTGTCGTCCTTGAAGCGCGCGACCGTGCGGCCCAGCTTCTTCACGTTCGCCGAATCGAGGTCGGCCGCCCGGGTTCCGGACCCGACGACGAAGAAAAACGCGGCCAGTACCCAGCAGGCCGAAACGGACCGCCGCGAATGAAAATTCACGATTGATCCTCCGGGACTCCGCGAGGGGAAACCCTCGCTCACCCCTCTTGCATGGAGCATACCGTCGGGTGGACACCTTTTGCGGACGCCCTCGCCCGGGGCCAGCCGGAGTAGGATCGCTTTCGACATGCACGGGACTTCCCTCGCCGGGGCCTGGAAGCTGCTCGTCTTCGAGTTCCGCTCCGAAGGACAGGTCGTGTTTCCGTTCGGGACGAACTTCATGGGCCTGTGCCTTTACGACTCGACCGGTTACATGGCGCTACAGATCATGCGTGGAGACCGCCCCCGATTCGTCGCGAACGACCAGCATCTGGGCACGCCGGCCGAGGTCGGGGCCGCCTTCTTCGGTTATCTCGCCTACTCGGGCACCTACGTGGCGGACGAAACGCACGGCGTCGTCGTGCATCACGTCTCCCAGTCCCTGTTCCCGAACTGGGTCGGTACGGATCTGGTCCGCTTCTACCGGATCTCCGGCGACCGGCTCATCGTGGGCGCTCCGACGCAGCAGGTGGGCGGCCATCTCATGGACGTGATGCTCGTGTGGGAGCGGCTCGCTCCCATTGCAGGAGCCTGACGAACGTGCAGCGGTTCGTCCTGCCCCGCCACGTCTCGCGGCGACTGCCGCTCGCGCGCCGGACGGGGCCGTGCCCGCCCGGCGAGGAGATCCGCTTCACGGTCCTCCTCCATGCCAAGGACATGCGCGCGCTGCGCGAGGCCGCGGCCGCCGTCGCGGACCCGAAGAGCTCCGTCTACGGGCGCCACCTCTCGCCCGACGAGGTGCGCACGCTCGTCGCACCCGGGTATCAGGATCTCGACGCGGTCCTGGCGTTCCTGCGGGACGCCGGGCTCACCGTGGACGGGGTAACCGGGGCACGCACCGCGGTCCAGGGCCACGGCCCGGCGGAAAAAATCTCGCGTGCGTTCGATATCCCTCTTGGCACGTACGACCTGCCGCGCGCCCTGTCGCCTCGCGTCCGGCGAGCCATGGCGGCCGAGCGGGACCCCTCGATTCCAGCGTCGCTCGCCTCCGTGATCCGCGGCGTCGCGGGTCTCAATACGCTCCCCGCGGCCCGGCGCTTCCCGCCGATCTTCGCCCCGCCCCGCTCTAGGGTGCCGCGGCGGGGCGCCGCCGCGACGCGAGGACCCGGAGGCGGCTTCACGCCCGACGAGATTCGCGCCGCCTACGCGCTCCCCGACCCGGTCACGGCCGGCGGCCGTGGCGAGCGCGTGGCGATCCTCGAGTTCGGAGGCGGCTTCTCGAGCGCCGACTTCGCGGCTTTCTGCACGCACTACGGCCTGCCCGCCGGCGACGTCACGGACGTCTCGGTCTCGGGCGCGAAGAACGACTACCAGGGGAAGACGGGCGACGCCGACGTGGAGGTCGCGCTCGACATGGACTGGGTGCGGGGCACCGCCCCGAGCGCGGATCTCGACCTGTGGTGGGCGCCGAACACGGACACGGGCTGGGTCGATTTCCTGAACGCGCTCCTCGACGCGCCCGACGCGCGCCGCCCCTCGATCGTCTCGATCTCGTGGGGCATGCCCGAAGACGGCTTCGCCACGTCCCGCCGGTACGACCAGACCCGCCAGCTCTTCCTCTCCTGCGCGCTCCTCGGCATCACGTTCGTCTGCGCCTCCGGCGACGCCGGCGCGGGCGACGTCCTGCCGGAGGACTCCGCCTTCGACGGCCAGCGCCACGTGGACTTTCCGAGCGTCGTCCCGGAGGTGACCGCGGTCGGAGGCACGAAGCTCGTCCCTCGAGGCGGCTCCTTCGCGGAGAGCGCCTGGAACGACGGCCCAAATCGCGGAGCGACGGGCGGGGGCTTCTCGAGGTTCGTTGCCGTCCCCGCGTGGCAGAAGGCGGCCCTCGGTGCGCGCCGCGGCGTGACCGGCCGCGGCATTCCCGACGTCGCGGCCGTCGCGTCGCCCGATCCCGGCCTCTCGATCTTCGTGAGCCGCAAGTGGACCGCCGTCGGAGGAACCAGCGTGGCGGCGCCGATCTGGTCCGGCATCCTCGCGCACGTCAACGCCGCGCGCGCGGCGGCCGGGCGGCCTCGCCTCGGCGCCGCGAACGCGGCCCTTTACGAGGCGGCCCGGGGGGCCTCGCCTTTCCGGGACATCACCCAAGGTGACAATTCGTACGGCGGCGTCACGGGCTATCAGGCGACGAAAGGCTGGGACCCGACGACGGGCCTCGGCTCCGTCGATACCGGAGCGCTCGTGAAGAAGCTCCTCGCCTGAGCACGAGTTGAACTAGGGCGGCACGCGAACGAAAGCTGCGTTCACCGGCGCGGGCATCTCCGCGTCCGCGCCCCTCACGCTCTTCCAGATCGCCTCGTTGAGCGCTAGGTCCGGCGCCGCGTCTTCCTTCGTGAAGTCCCACGTGCCGGCGAGAGCCTGGAGGGGCGCGCCGTCGGGGTTCATCTCGTAGAACGGAATTCTCGTCTCGCGATGCACGAACGCCGTGAGGTCCGGAGCGTCGACGAAGGCGTTCGTCATCGGCGTCGCGGACGCATCGTGCTGCGACATCGGTGGCAGACCGAGGATCAGCTCCATGGTCCTGAGCATCGACACCGTGGAGTACATCGTCGAATCCACGAAACCTCCGCGGCGGGTGAACGGCGAAATCACGAGGCCCACCGTCCGATGCGCGTCCACGTGGTCCGAGCCGTTCTGGGCGTCGTCCTCGATCACGAAGATCGCGGTTTCCTTCCAGAAGGGCGAGTGGGTGATCGCCTCGACGAGACGGCCGAGCGCGACGTCGTTCTCGGCGACCATCGCGCGCGGGGTGCGTTCCCCCTTCTTCGTCCCCGCCGTGTGGTCGTTGCCGAGCCGCACGATGGTGAGACGCGGCATCTGCCTCGTCTTCACGAAGCCATGGAACTCCTTGAGAAAGACGTCGATGCGCTCGTTGTCGAGAATGTCGAGGTCGAAGCCGGGGTAGAAGGGGCAGGTGTTGCCTTTGAGCGCGCCTTCCATGCCCGTCGACAGGGAGAGTTTCGTCGGCTCCGTCTCGGCCGCGACGCCGACGAACTCGCCGTAGTTCCGGAGGGTGAGCCCCGCGCGCGCGGCGGCGTCCCAGAGGTAACCGTTCGTCGGGAACGCGTTCGCGTCGTTGCCCTCGAACAGGTAGTCGAAGCCCTTGCGGCCGTAGTCGGGCGGCCAGATTTTCTCGACGAAGTCCGTCGCGTACGCGCCCATCGACCAGTTGTGGCCGTCCGCGGAGACCTCGGCGTCGGCGTAGAGGTTGTCGAGAAGGACGAACTCCTCGGCGAGCGCGTGGGCGTTCGGCGTCACGTCGCGCCCGAAGATCGCGAGCGCAGGGTCGCCGTTCCCGTGCGGGAGATCGCCGAGAATCTGGTCGTACGTGCGGTTCTCGCGGACGACATAGACGACGTGCTTGATCGGCGAAACCCCGCCGGGTACCGCCGGGACGACGGCCGAGGCCTTCACCGGAGCCGCGCCGCGCGCCCCCGGGCGACGGTTCGCGTACGCGCGCGTCGTATACGCCCGGAGCGCCTCGGAGGACGGGATGTCCACACGCGAGACCGACCCGGGGATCGTGCGCGTCTTCTTCCAGGCATTCCCATCCGCCTTCTTCGTCGGGTCGGGCCCGCCGACGGCGTTCGACCAGGACCCCCCGCCCTTCGCGTTCGCGACCCACAGCGTCTTTCCGTCCGCGGAGAGCGCGAGCGCGGCCGGATACCAGCCGCTGGGGACGAATCCTTTCGTCCGAAGGGAGCGGACGTCGCCGGCGACGTCTACGACGGCGACCGCGTCGTCGTCCGCGTTCGCGACGAAGAGCGTCTTCCCATCGGGCGCGAGGGCGAGCGCGTTCGGTGTGGAGCCGTCCGGCAGCGCGTCCGCCGAGGGCGACCCTGGGCCGTCCGGCCCGAGCGCGACGGAGATCTGGCGCACGACGCTCCGCGACGCGACGTCCATGGCCGCGACGAGGTTCCGGTTCGACTGGGCGACGAAGAGCGTCTTCCCATCCGGCGAGAAGACGAGATCCGACGGATGGTCGGCGGTCTTCACCGTCGCGAGGACAGAGCCCGAGGAGGAATCCACGAACGACACGGAGGCGGCGCCCCAATTCGCGACGGCGAGGAGCTTGCCGTCCGGCGAAAGGACGGGGCGGTACGGATGGATGCCGACGGGAACTGCCACCGCGATCGCGCGCGAAGCGAGGTCGATCTTCACGACGTCGTTCAGCAGCATCCGCGCGGCCCAGAGGCTCTTGCCGTCCGTGGAGACCGCGAGGCCGGACGGCGTCGCGTCGAGCCCGGCCGGCTCGCCGACGGCCCTAAGAGCGATCGGCTCCTCAACGACGAACCGGTCGCTCTCGAGCCGGTAGATGAGGACGTTCTTCCCGCCGGCGCCGGCGACGTAGACACGCTTTCCGTCCGGCGCGACCGCGAGGCCGAGCCACGACTTCTTCACGGGCTCCTTCGCGAGCGTCTTCCCGGTCGCCGCGTCGAGGAGGTGGAGTGACTGGTCGTCCGCGCCCATGCAGGCGACGACGACGCGCTTGCCGTCGGGCGTCAAGGCGAGGGCGAAGGGATAGGGGGCGACCTCGGTCTGCGTCCCGGTCGGCGTCAGGAGCCGGCCGTTCGGAAGCAGCATCTCGCCCGTCGGAAGCTTCCCGGGGACGAGACGTTCGGCGGCCGGGGCGGAGACGGCGAAAGCGAGAGTGACGACGGGGAACAGACGGACGGCTCGGCGCATGGACCGAGACTATCGCGGCCGCAAGAAGAAGGGTGCGGCCGCGCCCGCCCATAATCGGCTCACGATGGCGCGGTCGGATTCCCACGACCGGATGGATCTCGCCGCGCTCGTGGCGGCGTTCTTTGTCCATGAGATCGTCCTGCTGCTCGTCGCCGGTTGTCTCTCGGCTGGGGTCATGGTGTTGAAAGATTTGCCCCACCCCAATCTCCCTTCTAAGAGAATCTTCTCTTTTCCCTTTCCTCTTCTTCTCCTAACAGCCGCTTCTTCTTTCTCTCTCGGCAGCCTCTTTCTCTTCTTCCTGAAGACCGGCGCCGTCCTTTTTGGCAGCGGCTACGTGCTGGGCGGCCTGCCCGGCGCGGCGCTCGCAACGATCCGGATCAACGCAGCCTGGCTCGTCCTCGCGGGCGGCCTCCTCGGAGTCGCCTTCGGCTGAAGTCCCGCAGCTATAATCATCGGTCGTCCGGCGCGCGCCCTCCGGCGCGGCGCCTCGTCTACCAAGCAAGGAGACTCGTTGAGCGCCAATCCCTCCCCTTCGTATGACCTCGTCGTGATCGGCTCCGGCCCCGGAGGCTACGTCGCCGCCATCCGGGCTTCGCAACTCGGCCTCAAGACGGCCCTCGTCGAGAAGGACGCGAAGGTTCCCAGCGTCGGACTCGGCGGCACGTGCCTCCACCGCGGCTGCATTCCCACGAAGGCGATGCTCAAGTCCGCCTCGCTCTTCGACGAAGCGAAGAACGCCGCGGACTTCGGCGTCCGCGTCGCCGGCGTCGAGCTCGACTATCCGGCCGTCGTGAAGTTCCGCGACAAGGTCGTCTTCAAGGGGGCCAAGGGCGTCGAGTACCTCATGAAGAAGAACAAGGTCGACGTCCACGCGGGCTTCGGGCGTCTCGTCTCGCCGACGCAGGTTGCCGTGAAGGGCGATGCGGGCGAGACGATCCTGAACACGAAGAACATTCTCATCGCGACGGGTTCGGTCCCCCGCGATCTTCCGTTCCTGAAGGCGGACGGCCAGGCCGTCCTGAACTCGGATCACATCCTGAAGTCGCAGTCGATCCCGAAGACCCTGCTCGTCATCGGCTCGGGCGCCGTGGGCTCGGAATTCGCCTCCTGCTTCTCGCGTTACGGCACGAAGACCGTCCTCGTCGAGGTGCTCCCCCGCGTCCTGCCGGTGGAAGACGAGGAGATTTCGAAAGAGGTCGAGCGCCTCTTCAAGAAACGCGGGATCGAGGTGCGCACGAAAACGGGCGTCGAGTCGGCCACGCCGAACGGCGACGGCACCATCACCGTCAAGGCGAAGGGGCCGGACGGCGGGCCGCTCTCGTGGTCCGTCGAAAAGGTCCTGCTTGCCGTCGGTCGCAAGCCGGTGACCGAGGGACTCGGGCTGGAAACCGTCGGCGTCGCGACCGACCGCGGCTACGTGAAGGTGGATGCGCACCAGCGCACGAACGTCCCGGGCGTCTGGGCGATCGGCGACGTCACGCCCACGATCTGGCTCGCCCACGTCGCGTCCGCCGAAGGCATCGTGGCCGCCGAAACGATGGCCGGCGCGCCCACCTTCCCCGTCAACCGCGACCAAGTCCCGGGCTGCACCTACTGCGACCCGGAAGTCGCGTCGATCGGCCTCACCGAAGCGAAGGCGAAGGAGCGCGGCTACGTCGTGAAGACCGGAAAGTTCAATTTCGGCGTCCTCGCCAAGACGATGATGGAGCACACACAGGACGGCTTCGTGAAGATCGTCTCCGACGCGAAGTACGACGAGATCCTCGGCGTCCACATCGTCGGCCCGCACGCGACCGAGCTCATCGCCGAGGCCGGCGCGCTTCTGCGGCTCGAGGCGACGACCGAAGAGATGATCCGCACGATCCACGCGCACCCCACGCTGTCCGAGGCCCTGCACGAGGCAGCGGAGGCCGTCCACGGACACAACATCCACGGCTAGACGCGCCGCTGGGGTCGCGCTCGCGCTCCTCGGAGTCGCGGGCGCAACGGCCCTCGGCCGCGCGGTCGGCGCGAACGCGACGACCGTCGGCTTCGTCTACCTCGTCGTCGTCCTCTTCGTGGCGGCGCGATTCGGATTCGCGGCTTCCGCGGCGGCGTCGCTCGCGGCGACGGCCTGCTACAACTATTTCTTTCTTCCGCCCGTCGGGACGTGGACGATCGCGGACCCCGCGAACTGGGTGGCCCTCACGACGTTCCTCCTCGCCTCTGTCGTCGTGAGTCGTCTCGTCGCCCGCGCCCAGCGCCGGGCGGCGGACGCCGAGGCGCGCCGGACGGAGATGGAGGCGCTCTACGACCTCTCGATCGACCTTTTCGCCGCCACGAACCGCATCGGCGCGCTGGGCGAAGCGGCGGGACGCGCGCTGAGGACGATCGGGGCTTCGGGTGGCGGGCTCGTGCTCTTCGGCGACGGCCCCCCCGAGGTCGTCGTCTCCGTCGGGCAGGGACTCGACGTCGGCGATCCGCTTCTCGAGAGCGTCGGCCGCGCCGGGAAGCCCGCCGAGGTGCCCGCCAAAGGCGGCATGCGGGACGTCTATCTGCCGCTCGCCGTGGGCGGCCGCACGAACGGCGTTCTCGTCGTGCGCGGCACGCGCGCCGAACGCAACGCCCTCGCCTCCGTCGGACGGCTCGTCGCGCTCGCGGTCGAACGGGAAAGGTTTCTCTCGGAGCGCACGCACCTCGAGGCCCTGCGCGAGAGCGACTCTCTGAAGACGTCCCTCCTTCGCGCCGTCTCCCACGACCTCCGGACGCCGATCACGGCGATCCAGCTCGGCCTCGAACGCCTCCGCCGCACGAGCGGAGCCGCAGCCGCGGCCGACGTGCACGAGGTCTCGGCCGAGACGGAGCGTCTCTCGCGCCGCATCGACAACCTCCTCGCGATGGCGCGCCTCGACGCCGGCACGTACGTCCCGCGCCCGGAGCCCGCACCGCCCGCCGATCTTTTCCGCGCCACACTCGAGGCTTTGCCGCTTGTCCTCTCGGGCCGGACGATCCAGGTCACCGTCGCACCCGACACGCCCGACGCGCTCGCCGACCCCGCGCTCGCCGTGGAAATCCTCGCGAACCTCCTCGAGAACGCTGCGCGAGCCGGCCCGGGCGATGCGGCGCTGGAGCTGGCCGCCGAACCGAACCCGTCGGACCACCGGCGCCTACGTCTCGACGTGCGCGACCGCGGTGCCGGCGTCCCTTCCGACGTCAAGCGCGCGGCCGCGTCCGGCCTCTCGCCCGCCGAGGCGGGGCGCGCGGGCCTCGGCCTCGTGATCTGCAGCTCGCTCGCGCGAGCGATGGGCGGAACGGTCGCCCTCCTCGACCGGCCGGGGGGCGGGACGATCGCCCGCCTCGACCTCCCCGCCGCCCCCGAGGCCCCGGCGTGACGCGCGTCCTCGGCACGATCCTCGTGGTCGACGACGACCCGTCCATCCGGCGCGGCCTCGCGGCGGAGCTCGCGGCGGCCGGCTACGAGACGCTCGAGGCGGTCGACGGCGAGGAGGGCGCCCGGCTCGCCGCCGAGCGCGAGCCCGATCTCGTCCTCACGGACCTCGCGATGCCCGTCGCGGACGGCTTCGAGCTCATCGCGCGGCTCCGGAGGGCCGGCCGGACGCCGATCCTCGTCCTCTCCGTACGCGGTGGCGATGCGGACAAGATCCGCGCACTCGACCTCGGCGCCGACGACTTCGTCGTGAAGCCGTTCTCGGTGCCCGAGCTCCTCGCGCGCGTGCGGGCCCAGCTGCGGCGCCATGCGGACGAGAGCGCGGCCGGAGTCCTCGAGTTCCCCGGCCTCACGCTCGACCGCGAGAGGCGGCGCGTCGTCGTCGAAGGCAAGGAGATCCGTCTCACGCCGACGGAGCTCGCGATCCTCGAGCTCCTCGCCTCCCACGCGGGCAAGCCCATCACGATCCGGCAGATCATCGGCCGTGTCTGGCACGGCGCGCCGGGCACGACGCCCGACGCCGTCCGCGTCCACGTCGGCTCGCTCCGCAAGAAGCTCGAGCCCGATCCCGCCCGCCCGCGATACATCGTGACGGAGCCGTGGGTGGGCTACCGGTTCGTTGCCGAGCCTCTTTAGAACTTCTTTAGGTCTTTCTCCGGACTTCCTTGGCGGGACGAGAGCACCTTCTCGACCGTGAGAGAGGTCCTTCCCCCTTCCCGTCTCCGCTCCCTTCCCTCGGTGCTCGGCCTCGTAACGGCCTCCATCGTCTGCCTTTGTGTCGGCGCCCTGCTGGCCGTCACGCGCGAGGGCCTGCCGCATCTGCTGTTCGCCGCCGGCGGGTTCGCCTGTTACCTGTACTTTTTCGCACATGCCCTGAGAGAGCTCGGCCTTCCGAGCGTGCTGATCGAGGGACGGCCCGCGCCCGACGGCGAAGTCCAAAGAGAACCGGACCGGAATCACGTCCTCACGGCTGCGGCGTGACGTCACCGCGTCCTTAGAACCTCTTTCGCTCTCCCTCCGGACTTCCTGAGCCCATGAGCGGCACCTTCAGGGCGTGAACACGCCACCTGATGTCATCGCGCGAGGCGATCTCCGCCCGGCCTCGACAGCGCGGCCTGCGGCCCGGGACCGGCTCCTGAAGCCCGTTTTCCTCGCCGCCGCATCCCTGCTGTCTCTCGCCGGGTTCACGCTGGTCGCAGCTGCCCTCCGAACTCCCTATGGCTTGGCCACGGCCCTGCTGGGATTCGCCGGCTACGTCTTCCTGATGTCGAAAGCGCTGCAAAGCCTCCCCGTCGATTGGGATGTCTGGACCAACCGCCGGAAGCCCGCGCTGCCTCCTCCTCCTCCTCGTGGAAAGCTCGTGCCCTTCGGCCGCGGGCCCGCGGCTTCGTGACGCGGACCGTTCCGCTCCTTCTCGTTGTGGACGACGAGGCCGCGTTCGCACAAGGCCTCGCCTCCGAGCTTGCGGCGCAGGGCTACGAAACGGTCATGGCCGCCGACGGGCAGCAGGGCCTCGAGGTCTTCTCGGCACGGCACCCCGACCTCGTGGTCACCGACGACGCGATGCCGCGTCTAGACGGCTTCGGACTGATCGAGGCGATTCGCCGAATGGACCGCGAGCGCTGGCGCGTCCTGCAGGGTGAACGGCTGGCGCGGGAGGTGCGCCTGATCCCCACCGAGTTCGCGATCTTGGAGGTGCTGGCGCTTTCGGCCGGCCGGCCGGTCGGGATCGCCCAGATCGCCGCGCGCGTCTGGAAGGGCGCCCCGGCGCCGACAGCCGACTCCGTCCGTGTCCAGGTCGGCGCCCTTCGCCGCAAGCTGGAACCCGAACCTTCGCGCCCTCGGTACATCGTCACCGAGCCTAGAATCGGCTACCGCTTCGCGGCCGAACCGCTGGCCTGAGAAGAGGTTTCATGCACCTTAGAATTTCTTTCGACCATCTTCCGGACTTCCTTGACCTCCCGGGCGCACCGTTCTCCCCATGAGAAAACTCCCGTTCGCACGCCCGCGGCGATCCACCGCCTCGTTCAGGCGGCACCGCGTCGCGGCGGCCGTGTTGATCGTCTCCGCCCTCATGCTGCCGGCCGCGGTCGCCCACGCCACGCCGTCGACGACCTTCTGGACGCCGATGACCCTGGATATCCAGTCTCCCGGGGTGTTTCACCTCGGGATGGACAACTACTTCACGGTCGCCCGGAAGACCTCCGACGGCGGCAGCTCTCTTCCGACAGACATGACGCTTCCAGAGGTCGGCCTGGCCTTTTCGTCCAAGGTACAGATGGAATTCGGGATCGACTACTTCGGGAACTCGGACTATCCGTGGTACTTCAACGCCAAGATCGGCTCACCCGAGGACGTCTGGTTCAAAGGCCAGCCCGCTTTACAGATCGGGGTTTTCAGCGTGGGCACGAAGGCGAGCGGGCCGTCCCGAACAGACTTCAACATTCTCTACGTGATCGTCGGCAAGACCATCCCCGGGGTTGGGCGCCTCTCCGTCGGCCCGTACTGGGGCAATCACGCGAGCATGGTCTCGAGTACGGGCGAGTCCCAGAACACGGGCTTCATGGTCGCCTTTGACCGGGGCTTTATTCCCGCCAAGGACAAGGACGGGAACGAGTTCACGAGGCTCGTCTTTGCCGCTGACTATGCGTCGGGCAAGAACGTCCTCGGCGGCGGGGGAGCCGGCCTCTACTACTACTTTACGAAGGACATCAGCCTGCTCAGCGGACCCGTCTGGTTCAATGACGAGGGACTCAACGGAAAGTGGAAGTGGAGCGTGCAGCTCGACATCAACCTTCCGAAGCTTTTCTGAGTAAGCGGTGGGATGTATCTTCTCCACGCGATCTTCGAGATTTAAGGGAACCTCCGAAAGGAAACTCATGCTCGACGCCCTTTTCCTCCTCCTGACGCTCGGCCTCCTCGCGCTGTCGCTCTGGTACGTGAAGCGCTGCGACGAGATCTGAATCGAAAGAGAAAAGAGACACGCCATGTCTTTCGAAGCCACCCTCGGCCTCGTCCTCTCCGTCGCCGCTCTCGCCTATCTCCTCTACGCGCTCCTGAAGCCCGAGAAGCTGTGAGAACGCCATGCTCGATGTTGTCCTGAAAACCGGCGTCTTTTTCCTCATCGTCCTCGCGGTCGTGAAGCCGCTCGGCATCTACATGAAGAAAGTCTTCTCGAAGGAGAAGACTTTCCTGGATCCGGTGCTCGTTCCGCTGGAGCGCCTTCTTTACCGGGCCGGCGGCGTGGACGCCTCGAAAGAGCAGGGGTTCGTCGCGTACGCGGGCTCGATGATGGTGTTCAACGTCGTCAGCCTGGTCGTGCTCTACGCGATGGAACGATTGCAGCACCTCCTGCCGCTGAATCCCGACAAGATGCCGGCCGTCCCGGCCGCGCTCGCCTGGAACACGGCGGTCTCGTTCACGACGAACACGAACTGGCAGGCCTACTCGGGCGAGTCGACGATGTCGCTCTTCACCCAGATGGCGGGCCTCGCCGTCCACAACTTCGCCTCGGCGGCCACGGGCATCGCCATCGCGATCGCCTTCGTGAGGGGTGTCGCCCGGGTCGAGTCAAAGGGCATCGGGAATTTCTGGTCCGACCTCGTGCGCGCCACACTCTGGGTGCTCCTGCCACTCAGCCTCGCCGGCGCGGTGGTCCTGATGTCGCAGGGCGTCATCCAGAACTTCAAGCCGTCCGAGACGATCACGACGCTGGAAGGCGCGACGCAGAAGATCCCGCAGGGGCCCATCGCCTCGCAGGAGGTGATCAAGAACCTCGGCACGAACGGCGGCGGCTTCTTCAATGCGAACGCTGCCCATCCGTACGAGAACCCCACGCCTTTCAGCAACCTCGTCGAGATGTTCCTGATCTTCGCCGGCGGCGCCGGGCTGACGTACACGCTCGGCGCGATGACGGGAAGGAAGCGGCACGGCTGGGCGATCTTCTGGTCGATGGCGATTCTCTTCCTGGTCGGGGCGTTCGTGGCGGGCTTCTTCGAGGTGCGCGGGAACCCCATCCATCACGGTCTCGGCGTCTCTTCCGCGATGGGAAACATGGAAGGCAAGGAGGTCCGGTTCGGCCCCGTCGACTCGGCCCTCTTCGCCACGATCACGACCGACGCTTCGTGCGGCGCGGTGAATTCGATGCACGACTCCTTCACGCCGCTGGGCGGCCTCGTGCCGCTCCTGAACATGCAACTCGGCGAGATCATCTTCGGGGGCGTGGGCGCGGGGCTGTACGGCATGCTCCTCTTCGTCGTCCTGACGGTTTTCATCGCCGGCCTCATGGTCGGGCGCACGCCCGAGTACCTCGGCAAGAAGATCGAGGCCCATGAAGTGAAGCTGGCGATGCTCTCCGTGCTGATACTGACCTTTTCGATCCTGGTCGGGACCGCACTCGGGATCGCCTCGAAGCCGGGGCTCGCCGGGCTGAACAACGCGGGTCCGCACGGCCTGTCCGAGATCCTCTACGCGTTCACGAGCGCCACGGGGAACAACGGCAGCGCCTTCGCCGGACTGAACGCGAATTCGGACTTCTACAACGTGGCGCTGGGCATCGCGATGTTCTTCGGGCGTTTCCTGATGATCATCCCGCTCCTCGGCATCGCGGGCTCGCTCGCGGCGAAGAAGAAGGTCGCCGAATCGATCGGCACGTTCCCGGTGGACGGGCCCGTGTTCGTCATGCTCCTGATCGGCGTCATCCTGATCGTCGGCGCGCTCACGTTCTTCCCCGCTCTTGCGCTCGGACCCATCGTGGAGCACCTCCTGATGGGTGCCGGAAAGCTGTTCTGAGGGAAACACGACCATGACAAGAACGACACCGACCTCCCTGCTCGACCGGGCGATCCTCTCCCGGGCTGCCGTGGACGCCTTCACCAAATTGAACCCGGCGCGGATGATGAAGAACCCGGTCATGTTCATCGTCGAGGTCGGCGCGATCGCGACGACTCTCTTTCTCATCCCCGGTCTCGCTCCGAAAGGTCTCTTCGGCTTCCAGCTCCAGATCGTATTCTGGCTCTGGGCGACGGTTCTCTTCGCGAACTTCGCGGAGGCGGTGGCCGAGGGCCGCGGCAAGGCGCAGGCCGACGCGCTGCGGCGCACGAAGACCGACACGATCGCGCGCCGACTCACGGGAAAGGGCCGGCCTCAGGTGGAGGAAGCGATCGCCTCGACTCTCCTCCGCAAGGGCGACCGCGTCGTCGTGGAGACGGGCGGGACGATCCCGGGCGACGGAACCGTCGTCGAAGGTATCGCCTCCGTGAACGAGTCGGCGATCACTGGCGAGTCGGCGCCGGTCATCCGGGAAGCGGGCGGAGACCGCTCGGCCGTCACGGGCGGCACGACCGTCCTCTCGGACCGCATCGTCGTCCAGATCACGTCCGAGCCAGGACAAACCTTTCTCGACCGGATGATCCGTCTCGTCGAGGGCGCCGAGCGCCAGAAGACCCCGAACGAGATCGCGCTCGACATCCTCCTCGCGGGCCTGACCATCGTCTTCCTCTTCGCGACGGTGACGCTGCGCCCGTTCGCGGTCTACTCGGGCGGAAATGTCTCCGTCACGGTCCTCATCGCCCTCCTCGTCTGCCTCATTCCGACGACGATCGGAGGCCTCCTCTCGGCCATCGGCATCGCCGGCATGGACCGCGTCCTCAAGCACAACATCCTCGCGATGTCGGGCCGGGCCGTGGAGGCGGCCGGCGACGTGAACGTCCTTCTCCTCGACAAGACCGGCACGATCACTCTCGGAAACCGCGAGGCGGTGAAGCTCGTGCCGGCACCAGGCGTACCGGAGACGGAGCTGGCCGAGCTGGCACAGCTCTCCTCGCTCGCCGACGAGACTCCCGAGGGTCGCTCCATCGTCGTGCTGGCGAAGCAGAAGTACAACCTCCGGGCCCGGGAGCTTCGCGAGCTCAACGCGAAGTTCGTGCCGTTCACCGCCCGAACCCGGATGTCCGGCCTCGACTTCGAGAGCGGTCGAAAGGTGCGGAAGGGCGCGACGGACATGGTCGACGCGTTCGTCCGGGGCCTCGGTGGAGCATTTCCAGAACAGGTCAGGCACGACGTGTCTTCCATCGCCGCGGAGGGCGGCACGCCGCTCGTCGTCGCGGACGGCGCGCGCGTGATGGGGACGATCTACCTCAAGGACGTGGTCAAGGGGGGAATGAAGGAGCGCTTCGACCGTCTGCGCGCGATGGGCATCCGCACCGTCATGATCACGGGCGACAACCCGCTCACGGCCGCGACGATCGCGCGCGAGGCGGGCGTCGACGACTTCCTCGCGGAAGCCACGCCCGAAGACAAGCTCGCGCTCATCCGTGCCGAGCAGGCGAAGGGCAATCTCGTCGCGATGACGGGCGACGGCACGAACGACGCACCCGCGCTCGCGCAAGCGGACGTCGGCATGGCAATGAACACGGGGACGCAGGCCGCGAAGGAGGCCGGCAACATGGTCGACCTCGACTCGAACCCGACGAAGCTCATCGAAGTCGTCGAGATCGGCAAGCAGCTCCTCATGACGCGCGGCGCGCTCACGACGTTCTCGATCGCGAATGACGTCGCGAAGTACTTCGCGATCATCCCGGCGCTCTTCCTCGTGACGTACCCCGAGCTGCAGGCGCTGAACATCATGCGTCTCGCCACGCCCCAGAGCGCCATCCTCTCCGCGGTCATCTTCAACGCGCTCATCATCGTCGCCCTGATCCCGCTGGCGCTCCGGGGCGTTTCGTACAGGCCCCTCGGCGCGGGGCGGATTCTCAGACGAAACCTGATGCTCTACGGCGTCGGCGGCGTCCTCGTGCCGTTCGCGGGGATCAAGGCGATCGATGTTCTCCTCGTCGCTCTCCATCTGGTTTGAGGTCTCAAATGAAAGAAAACGTTTTCGGCTCCCTCCGGCTCTTCCTGGCGCTGACGGTGCTGCTCGGGCTCGGCTATCCGGCGCTCGTCTGGGCCATCGGACGCGTGACCTTCCGTGACAAGGCCGATGGGAGCCTCGTCCCGAAGAACAGCGTGACCGTCGGATCGAGTCTCATCGGGCAGTCTTTCGTGATGCCCGGACATTTCCACGGCCGGCCCTCCGCGGCAGGTACCGGCTACGACCCGACGGCGACGGGCGGCACGAATCTCGGCCCGACCTCCAAGAAGCTCGCCGACTCCGTCAAGGACGCCGTGGCCTCCGTGAGAAGTGACGAGGGTGTCACCGCATCCGTCCCGGCCGACGCCGTCACGTCTTCAGGCTCGGGCGTCGATCCCCACATCTCGCCGGAGTACGCGCGCCTGCAGATTACTCGCGTCTCTCGTGAGACCCGGCTTGCCGCCGCCGACCTCGAGGCGCTCGTCGCCAAGAACACCGACGGGCGGTTTCTCGGCCTCTACGGGGAGAGCCGGGTCAACGTCCTCGCGCTCAACCTGGAGATCGACTCCCGGCTTGGCCATCCCCAGATCGCACCCACGCCGGCGCCGACCCCCGTTCCGGCCTCCAGCGCGTCTGACGCTCGGTCTCCGGCCCCATAATCGACAGGTGCCGCCGAGCGCCCCACGCGATCGTCCCGACCCCGAGGCGTTCCTCAGGCTCGCTTCGCGCGATCCGAAGCGCGGGAACCTGAAGGTGTATCTCGGGCAGGCAGCGGGCGTCGGCAAGACGTTCCGGATGCTTGACGATGCGCATGCGATGCGCGATCGGGGAATCGACGTCGTCGTGGGTTTCGTCGAAACGCACGGCCGGGCGGAGACGGCCGCGCGCATCGCGGACCTCGAAATTATCCCGAGAAGGTTCGTGCCCTACAAGGGGGCCGTCCTCGAGGAGATGGATCTCGAGGCCGTCCTCGCGAGAAAGCCCGAGGTCGCGGTCGTGGATGAGCTGGCGCACACGAACGCGTCGGGCGGCAAGAATGAGAAGCGGTGGCAGGACGTGGAAGACCTTCTCGCGGCGGGCGTTTCGGTGATGACAGCCGTCAACGTGCAGCACCTCGAGGGCGTGCAGGACGTCGTGAAGTCCGCCACCGGCCTGGAGGTGAAGGAGCGAGTCCCCGATCGTGTCATCCGCGAGGCGGACGCCGTCGTGAACGTGGATCTTCCCGTGCCCGAGCTCCGCGACCGCCTGAAGCAGGGCAAGGTGTACCCGGCGGCGCAGGCTCTCGTCGCCCTCGAGAACTTCTTCCGCGAGGAGAACCTCAACTCCCTGCGCGAGCTCGCGCTCCGCGAGACGGCGGAGAACGTCGACCACGGCCTGACCGCGACGAGCGGCGCCTTCCCGGCGATCGCCCCCCCGATCCGTGTGGCCGTCGCGCTGCCTCTCGATCCGGTCGCGGCGCGCTCGCTCATAAGGCGCGGGTCGCGCATGGCCGGCCGCATGAACACACGCTGGTACGCGATCTACGTCCGGCGCAAACGCGACCGGCCCGAGAACCTGTCGGCCGCGCGTCATCGCGAGCTGACCGAAAACATCCAGCTCGCGATGACGCTCGGAGCCACGGTCGTCTACCGCGAGTCCGAGGACGTGGCCGCGGCGATCCTCGACTTCATCCGCGAGGAGCGGGTCGGCGTCCTCGTGATCGGGCGCCCATCCCGGAAGGGCCTGAGAGGACGTCTCGCGCCGGGCATCGTCCAGCGCGTCCTCGAGAACGCAGACGGGATCGACGTCATGGTGGCCGACATCAAGCCCGAGGGCCCCGGCTGATGCCCCTGACCCTTGATTTCGGTGCTTCCGGTGCCTAGCTTGAGCCGGGGAGGGTGCTTATGTCCATTTCAGCGCGCCTCCGGCAGTTTCTCGACGAAAAGGGTATCAAGTATGTGACCGTGTCCCACTCGCCGGCGTACACGTCGCAGGAGGTCGCCGCGTCGTTGCACGTCCCCGGGCGCGAGCTGGCCAAATCGGTCGTGGTGAACGTCGACGGAGGGTTCGCGCTGGGGGTTCTCCCGGCCCCCCGGCGGATCGATCTCGGACAGCTGAAGAAGGCGGCCGGCGCCAGGGAGCTCCGCCTCGCCACCGAGGCGGAGTTCCAGAGCCTGTTCCCCGACTGTGAGACCGGAGCGATGCCGCCCTTCGGTAACCTCTACGGCCTCCCGGTCTGGGCGGACGAATCTCTCAAGGAGGACGCCGAGATTGTCTTCAACGCCGGCAGCCACACCGACACGGTCAAGATGAGCTACAAGGACTTCGAGAGACTGGTCGCGCCGACCGTCGCGAAGTTCGCGGAAAGGAGCGCATGAGCATGGCAGTAACCGTCAGGAAGATCACGCTCTGGCGCCGTGAGGCGGGGGACCGGGCCGGCCTCATGGCGGAGACACTCGCGCCGCTCGCTGCGGCGGGCGTCAGCCTCAAGGTGGCGATGGGCTACCACCAGCCGGGCGGGGGAAACCAGGCCGCGCTCGAAGTCGCGTCGGTCACCGGAAAGAAGGCGACCGCGGCCGCGCAGTCCGCCGGCCTCGCAGCCTCCTCCATCTCGACGCTCCTCGTCGAGGGAGACGACCGGCCGGGCCTCGGGCACGCGCTCGCGCGCGCCATCGCCGACGCCGGGATCAACCTCGACTTCCTCGTGGCCAGGTCGTCGGCCGAAAGTTCTCGGCGGTCTTCGGCTTCGGGAACGAGGCGGACGCCCGGACAGCCGCAGGCCTCATCAAGAAGGCGGGACGGGCGGGAAAAAAGTAGCGCCTGGCCTGCGCACGGCGTCTCGCGAGGACCCGAAGTCGGCCAGAGATCTCGCCGGCCCGGGCGTCGAGAGAATCGCATTGGCGGAGCCGACGTCCGTCCCCGCGGGCGTCTATTCGAAGAAATTCTTCGAACGCGTGGGAATCTGGGACGCGCTCGTCTCGAAGAAGGTGAAGATCGCCTTCGAAGTCCCGCCGGCGGAGGGGCCCGTCATCTCCTATCCGTTCGCGCTCGTCAAGGGGGCGCCGCAGGAGGCCGCCGAGGTCGTCGCGCTCGCGGACGAGGTGATCCTTCTCGAATCCGGACGGATGCGCGCCCGTGGCGCGCCCCGCGACGTGCTCCGCGACCTCAGGCCGGAGGCTTCTGGTTCGCTAGGGCGCTCATGCCCGTGAGCCCGCCGAGGCCCATCGTCTCGACGGCGCTCGACGGGACGATGACCATCGAGCCCTTCTCCTTGATCGCCTCGTAAAGCATGTTCATCGCGCGGAGGTGCAGGGCGAGCGGGTGGTCCTTATAGGCGTCCCCGGCCTCGACGAAGCGGGCCGAGATCTCGGTCTCCGCGGTGCCGAGGATGATCCGGGCCTGCCTTTCACGTTCGGCCTGCGCCTGCCGTGACATCGCGTCCTCGAGGTCGGGCGGGATCTTCACGTCGCGGATCTCGACGGACTGCACCGTGATACCCCAGGGGTTCGTCTTCTCGTCGAGGATCGTCTGGAGCTGCTTTCCGAGCTGCTCACGCTCCGTGATCATCTCGGCGAGCATGTGGCGGCCGATCGTCTCGCGGAGCGCGGTCTGCGCCGAAAGGGCGACGGCGTCGAGATAGTCCGCGACCTCGAGAACAGATTTCTGCGCGTCCCACACGGTCCAGAAGACGATCGCGTCCACGTTCACGGGCACGGTGTCCCTCGTGAGGGCCGACTCGGCCGAGACGTCCGTCACGCGCACGTGCTGATCCCCCGCCGACGACCGGCAATGGAGACTGCGCCGCGATAGTCGCGGCGATCCCCGCGAGCAGCGAGACGAAGAACGCGCGCACACTAACGCCGCTCACGAATCGGCGCGCCTGGAGGTCCTTCTCGCTCTGGCGTTGCCGCCTCTCGGACGACTCAGCGGCGGCTCGGGTCTCCTGAACCTTCTCGGAAGGCCGGGGAACGATGCCTGGGACCATTGCGTTACCTCCTGCCGGCTTCCTCGGTCTTCGCGAGGAGGGCTTCGGCAAACTCGTCGTGTGTGAACCCTTGACTGGTCGCGGTCGTGAGGAACTGATCCACGAGACGCTCGAGGGCCTTGCGGCGCTCGGCGGTCTTCTTCTCGGGCTTGCGATGCGCCACGAACGTGCCCGTCCCTTGCTGCGTTTCGACGATTCCGCGGATCTCCATCTCGCGGTACGCCCGCGCGATCGTGTTGAGGTTCACGGAGAGGTCCACCGCGAGCTGGCGGGCGGATTCCTTCAGCGGACGTCGGCGAGCGACGTCCGTTCCAGCCGGGCCGACACGAGGTCGCGGATCTCCTTGAAAACCCTGAGGAGGCGTTTCTCCTTCTCCACGGGCGTCGGTTCGTAGAAGTACCGGCTCACCGAATCGGTGGGCGCGAGCGCGCCGTCGAGGAGGCGGATGATCTCCGCGAGGCAGATCTTCTCGGCGGGCCGGGCCAGCTTGTAGCCTCCCCGCTGCCCCTTCTGGCTCTTCACGAGGCCGCCCCTCTTGAGGACGAGGAGGAGCTGCTCGAGGAATTTCGGCGGAAGCCCCTGAGCCTCGGCGATCGAGACCGCGGACAGGTACGCCGGTCCCTGGGCCCGGGCGAGATGAATGAGAGCGAGGAGAGCGTATTCGCTGCGCATCGTGAGCTTCACGGCTCCTCCCGATTTCTTACTTGACTAAACCCGTGGGAATACTATCATATCTCCTTCGACGAGAGATTTCATGACGCCCCTTCTTCGTCCCCTCGCGCTCGCCGCGGCCGCCGCTACGCTGCTGAACGTTTCGTACGATCCCACGCGCGAGCTCTACCAGGACGTGAATGCCGCCTTCACGAAGGCCTGGGCGGCGAAGACCGGCCAGAGAATCACGATCAACCAGTCGCACGGGGGCTCGGGCAAGCAGGCACGGTCGGTGATCGACGGACTCGAAGCCGACATCGTGACGCTGGCTCTGTCGGGCGACATCGACGCGATCTCGGCCCGCGCGGGCCTCCTGCCCGCGAAGTGGCAGGCGCGCCTCCCCCGGAACAGCTCTCCGTACACCTCGACGATCGTCTTCGTCGTGCGCAAGGGGAACCCGAAGAGGATCCGGGACTGGGACGACCTCGTGAAACCGGGCGTCTCCGTCATCACGCCAAATCCCAAGACGTCCGGAGGGGCGCGCTGGAATTACCTGGCGGCGTGGGGCTACGCGTTGAAGAAGCCGGGAGGCAGCGACGCAACGGCGCGCGAGTTTCTCGCGAGGCTCTTCCGGAACGTGCCCGTCCTCGACACGGGTGCCCGCGGAGCGACGACGACGTTCGGCGAGCGCGGCCTGGGAGACGTCCTCATCGCGTGGGAAAACGAGGCGTTCCTCCTGACGAAGGAGGTCGGCCCGGAGAAATTCGAGATCGTAGTCCCATCGATGAGCATCGTGGCCGAACCGCCCGTAGCGCTCGTTGACAGGAACGCCGACAAACATGGAACGCGCGCGGTCGCGCAGGCCTACCTCGAGTTTCTCTACACCGAGGAGGCGCAGGCCATCGCGGCGAAGCATCACTACCGCCCGGGGGACGCGAAGATCGCGGCCGCCCATGCCGCCGATTTCCCACGGCTCACGCTCTTCACGATCGACGACGTCTTTGGCGGATGGAGGAAGGCCCAGAAGGCCCACTTCGACGACGGGGGCACGTTCGACCTGATCTACCAGCCGCGCCGGTGAAGAAATCCCGGCGTCACGGCGTGCTTCCCGGGTTCGGGCCCGCGCTCGGCGTGACGCTTCTCTACGTCGGCCTCCTCGTCCTCGTGCCGCTCGCCGCGCTCTTCGTGAAGACCGCCGGGCTCACGCCTCCCGAGTTCTGGCGCATCGTCACCGCGCCGCGCGCGCTCGCGGCCTACCGCCTGAGCTTCGGGGCGGCCCTTCTCGCCGCGTTGCTGAACGCCGGCTTCGGCCTGCTCCTCGCCTGGGTGCTCGCGCGCTATCGCTTTCCGGGGCGCGCATTCGTGGACGCGCTCGTGGATCTGCCCTTCGCGCTGCCGACCGCCGTCGCGGGCCTCACGCTCACGGCCGTCTACTCCGCGAACGGCTGGCTCGGGCGCTTCCTCGGGTTCACGGTCGCCTTCTCGCCGCTCGGCGTCGTCCTGGCCCTGACGTTCGTCGGCCTCCCGTTCGTCGTCCGCACGGTCCAGCCCGTCCTCGAGGATCTCGATGCCGAACTGGAGGAAGCCGCGGCGGTTCTCGGCGCCTCTCGCCTGCAGACGTTTCGACGCATCGTCTTCCCGAACCTCCTCCCGCCACTCCTCACGGGCTTCGCGCTCGCGTTCGCGCGCGCGTTGGGCGAATACGGTTCGATTGTCTTCATTTCGGGCAACATGCCGTTTCGCACGGAAATCGCTCCCCTCCTCATCGTGACGAAGCTCGAGCAGTACGACACGGCGGGTGCGACCGCGATCGCGCTCGTCCTGCTCGTCGCGTCCTTCCTCCTCGTCTTCACGATCAACGCCCTGCAGCGCTGGACGCGCCGCCGCGCGGGTGCGTCCACCGTGATCGGACGCGGGTTCCGCCGCGCGCCGGCCCTCTCCGATTCTCCGGCCCTCCGGCGCAGCCTCGTGGCGGGCGCCTTCCTTCTTCTCGCCCTCCTCCTCTTCGTGCCGCTCGCTGCCGTCTTCGCGCAGGCGCTCCGAAAAGGACCGGCCGCTTACCTCGCGGCCATCTCACAGCCCGCCGCCCTCTCTGCCATACGCCTTACACTCCTCACGGCGGCGATCGCGGTGCCGCTGCACCTCGTCTTCGGCGTCCTCACCGCGTGGCTCGTCGCGAAATTCCGCTTCCCGGGGAGGGGCCTCCTCGTGTCGCTCATCGACGTGCCCTTCGCGGTCTCCCCGGTAATCGCCGGGCTGCTCTTCGTCCTCCTCTTCGGGCGGCAGGGATTTCTCGGCCCGTTCCTCGCGGCCCACGATGTGAAGATCATCTTCGCGGTGCCGGGCATCGTTCTCGCCACGGTTTTCGTCACCTTCCCGTACGTAGCGCGCGAGGTGCTCGCGGTCCTGGAGGCGCAGGGTAACGAAGAAGAAGAGGCGGCCCTCACGCTCGGTGCCGGCGGATGGCAGACGTTCTTCCGCGTGACGCTGCCGAAGGCGCGCGCTGGCATCCTCACGGGGGCGATTCTGTGTAACGCGCGCGCGATGGGCGAGTTCGGCGCCGTGTCGGTCGTGTCGGGGCATATCCGCGGGGTGACGAATACGCTGCCGCTCCACGCCGAGATCCTCTACAACGAGTACGACCTCACGGGAGCCTTCGCGGTCGCGTCGCTCCTCACGCTCCTCGCTCTCGTCACGCTCGCGGCCCGCAAGTTCGAAGAGGCTCGGGAGAAGGCCCGATGAGCGTCGTCGTGACGAATCTCAAGCGGCGCTTCACCGAGGACGGTCCGCCCGCCGTCGCGGGCGTCTCGTTCACCGCGCCCACGGGCGCGATCACGGCGATCCTCGGCCCCTCCGGCGCCGGCAAATCGACGGTCCTCCGGCTCATCGCGGGGCTGGAGGAGCCGAATGAGGGCCGCGTGATCCTGGACGGCGAGGACGTGACGGACACGCCCGTGCAGAAGCGGGGCGTCGGTTTCGTCTTCCAGGGCTACGCGCTCTTCGGGCACCTCTCGGTGCGCGAGAACGTCGTCTTCGGCCTGCGTGTCCACGACGTTCCGCGAAAGGAAGCCGTCGCGCGCGCGAACGATCTCCTCCACCGCGTCCAGCTGGACGGCTTCGCCGACCGCCGTCCGTCGGAGCTCTCGGGCGGCCAGCGGCAGCGCGTCGCCTTCGCGCGGGCGCTCGCCGTGAGCCCGCGAGTCCTCCTCCTCGACGAGCCCTTCGGGGCTCTCGACGCCGGCGTGCGGCTCGAGCTCGGCGAGTGGCTCCTCAGGCTTCACGACGAAACGGGCCTCACGACGCTCCTCGTCACGCACGACCAGCCGGAAGCGTTCGCCCTCGCCGAGCACATCGTCGTGCTCTTCGACGGGTTCGTCGCGCAGGCGGGCAAGCCGGCCGAGCTGCGCCAGCGCCCGGCCGACGATCGCCTCGAGGCGTTCCTACGGGTGGTTTCACGGGGCGCGCGTTCTCCGGCCTAGACCTTCGGAGCCCGGGGCGGCAGATCGCACGCCGGCGGGTCCGACTGGAAGCTCACCTTGTTGTGCGCGCCGTCGCAGAACGGCTTGCTCGCGGACTGGCCGCAGCGGCAAAGGGCGACTGTCGCGCGGCCGCCGAGGCCGAACGCTTTCTCCGTGCCGTCCACGAGGCTGATGTTCCCGCTCACGAGGAGCGGGCCGTTAGGTTTGACCTGAATCTTCACGTCACTCATTTCTTCGCCCCCGACTTCTTCTCGACATCGAGGAAGCGCTTCTTCCCCGTTTTCAGGAACTCGACGGCCGCCCTGTGCCCCTCCCAACCTACGAGCATCACGTTGGCGGCGAGATGCGGGCGCGAGACGACGAGAGTCGGAAACCCGCGGAGGTCGTAGCGATCCGCGAGCGCGAGCATCTCCGGCGCGTTCTTGCCGGTTTCGCGCATGCGGTCCTGGACGACGATCGGCACGAAGTCCTTCTCGACCTGCGCCGCCACTTCGGGTACCGCGAACACCTGGTCCTCGAGCAAGTGGCACGGCCCGCACCAGACCGCCGTGAAGAAGTAAAGCGCGGGCTTCCCGCTCCTTTTCGACTCGGTCTCGCCAGCGGCGATCGCGCGCCAGCTGACCGAGGTCCTGGCGGGCGCCGCCTTCGCGGCCGCCTTCTTCGGAGCCGTCGTGTCCGCGTGCGACACCGCCGCGGCGGTCAGGGAAACGGCGACGAGGCCGGCGGCGCACGCATGAAGGAATCGAAGAACACGCATCGGCGCGATCTTAGCAGCGGCCAAACCGGTCAACGCGGCGTCGCCGCCTGCCGGGCGGGCGCGTCGGGCACTTCCGCGAGGAAGGCGCGCAGACCGCGCGGCCACTCCGCCGGAGGGCGCCCAAGCGCCTGCCTCAGCGTGACGGTGTGGATCCCGCGCGCCGCCTCGGAGAGAAGCGCGGTGGCCACGATGTCCTGGCCCGCATCGCGGGCGACGAGCGCCCGTTCGAGCGAAAGAACGGGGGCCGCCAGCACGCGCTCGGGAAGAAAGTCGAGGAAGGCCCGGTACTCGTCGGGCCGCCCGGCGAGCCGGAGCGCCTCGGCCCGAAGGGCCGCCGTATAGGCAGAGGGCGAGACGGCGAAGAGCCTCCCTGCGAGACGCGCCGCGCGCTCCGGATTCCCGATGTCGAGGCTGCGCATCGTCTGGTCCGCGAGGCCCGCGACCCAGGCCGTGTTGTACGTACCAGGTTGCTCGGCCCGAGGATGCGTCGCGCTCATGAAGAGGTGCGGCCAGCGGAACGCCGAGGCGAGATAGTTGACGAGCGGCGTCTGGGTCGTGATCTGCGGCGACGCGGCCGCGAGCCGCGGCACGGCGTCCGGGCTCGTCGCGAGCCACGGGGGCGCGGCCAGACGGCTGCGGCGCGCGTCCTCATCGCCGTCCATGAGGCGGTTCGCGAGAAGAAACGGTTGCACGCATAGCGCCGAAAACGCGGGATCCGATGCCGCGGGAACGTATCGGGGCAGAAAGAAGGCGCCGTCGCGACTCTCGGGGGGCCGGAAAGACGGCGGATATTCCTCGTAGAGCGCCCGCGAGACGCGCGCAAGCCCGGTCGACGAGACGTAATGAAACGTCGCCGCCTCGGCCTGGAACGTGCCGAGGCCATTCATGGCGACGCCCAGAACGGCGAGCACCACGCCGGCGGCGCGCCGGACGGGCGTCGCCGCGGCCGTCCCCGCCGCAGCCGCGAGAAGCGGCACGAGCGGGACGAGGAAGCGGGGACCCCAGCCTCCGCTTCCGTCCCACGCCCACCAGCTCGCGTAGAGGGCGAGAAGCCCGACGGAGAGTGCGAGCGTCGAGACGGCGGCGCCGCGCGCCTCCTTCCGGCGCAGGAGAGAGGCCAGACCGGTGACGGCGAGGAGGCCGAGCGGGAAGAACAGGAAGAGGCCCTTGTTCGGGCCGACGAGGAGCCGCCACGCACCGTCGAGAGGCGGATGCGAGAAGCGCTGCCCGCGCGTGTATGACGAGAACGGGCGCCCGAACCGCACGACCTCGAAGACGAGCATTGCCGCGACCGGCGCTGCGACTCCCGCCATGGCGGCGCACCAGGTCCGGACGCGCCCGCGCGACGGAGGCCACGGCCCGGCGAGAAGAAGTGGCAGGAGCGGCAGGGGAAAAAAGAGGAGGTTCACGACCTTCGTGAGGACGAGCCAGCCCGCCGAGAACCCCGCGGCGCAGGCGAGCCACATTGCCGCGCGGCCGTCTGCCCGGACGGCGCGGACCGCGAACGTCATCGCGAAGACGAGGCAGACCGCCTGCAGCGGCTCGGTGAATCCGCACGCCGTGTAGGGCCACAGGGGCGAGCCGAGGGCCGTCCCGAACACGGCGAGGCCCTGCCCGAAGGCTCCGGCGCCGAGCGTTCTCGCGAGGAGGCCTGCCCCGGCGGCCGCGGCCGTCACGAGCAGGACCTGCAGAAGCACGAACAGCGTCTGCGACGTGCGCGCGCCGAAGCGCGCTTCCCATGGACCGGCGGCGAGCGCGAAGGGCACTTCGAGAAGCGGCAGGCCCATGCCGTAAGGTGACACGGCATCGCCGCCCGGCCGCGGGATCGAGAACGTCTGTCCACGCGCGGTCCCGATCTCCCCCGTCGTCGCAATCGAAATCGCGGTATAGAGCATCTGCTGCTCGTCCGACACGGTCCCGAACGTGCGCTCCTCGGCCGTGCCCGCAAGCAGGACGAACGCGGCGACGACCGAGAGCCCGAGCGCGCGCCCGCGCGCGTTCAGGGGCGTCCGGGCCATCGAGCCGCCTGAGGACGCTCCCCGCCGTCGAGCGCGTGCCGGACCGCAGCCACGGGCTCCGTCTCCACGGTGAAGTATTCGGCGCCGTCCCGCGCAAACCCCTCGTCCGCCACGTGCTTGAGGGCGGCGAGAAGCGGGTCGAAGTAGCCGGACCCGTTGAAGAGGACGATCGGCCGCGTATGGTGGCCGAGCTGGCGCCACGTGACGATCTCGAAGAACTCGTCCAGCGTCCCGAAGCCGCCTGCGAGCGCGAGGAAGCCGCTGGCCATCTCCGCCATCCGGGCCTTCCGCTCGTGCATCGTCGCGACGATCTCGAGCTGCGTGAGCCCGCCGTGCGCGATCTCCTTCGCCGCGAGGCCCGCGGGAATGACGCCGTAGACGGGAGCGCCTGCTTCGAGCGCGGCATCCGCCAGGACGCCCATGAGCCCGACTCGGCCGCCGCCGTAGACGAGTCCCGCTCCGACGCAGGCGATCGCGCGCCCGATCGCGGCGGCGTCTTCCGCGTGCACCGGAGAGAGGCCCGGCCGCGCGCCGCAGAAAACAGTGAGCATGGGCCGGTCGAACGTCATCGTCATGCCGGGGATGATGCCCGATCCGGATGCGTGCTGTAAGGTCGCGCGCGTGACGGCTCCTGGCCCCTCCGACCCGGCCCGGGCGGCTCTATCTCTCGCCCTCAGGAGACACGCCCCGGCCGACGCTGACGAAGCCAAGGACCGCGACTCCATCCTCCGCCTCGTCGAGAGGGAGGCCGCGTGCTTCTCGCGGCACATGTTCACGCCCGGGCACGTCACCGGCAGCGCCTTCGTCGTCTGCCCCGCGACGGGACTCGTCCTCCTGCACCACCACCGGCGTCTCGATGCCTGGCTGCAGCTGGGCGGCCATGACGAGGGCGAGCACGACCCCCGGGCGACCGCGCTCCGGGAAGCGGCGGAGGAATCGGGGCTGCGCGATCTCGTGCTCCTGTCGGACGAGATTCTCGACCTCGACGTCCATCCGATCCCCGCCGGCAAAGGCGAGCCTCCCCACCTTCACCACGACGTGCGCTACGCGCTCGCGACTCTGGCGCCCGGGGCCATCCACCGCGACGCCGCCGAGTCCATCGACCTGCGCTGGTTCACGCTCGCCGAGGCCGCGGAGAAGATGAACGAGCCCGGCAGCCGCCGCGCCCTCGCCCGGATCGCGGCGCTCCTCGCGGCGCGCCGCTGAAGGTCAGGCGCCGGCCGGGCCGGCTTCGGACGCGCTGCCGCCGCTTTCGGCGTCTCGGTACATGCTTTCGATGACGTCCCGGTACTTCTCGGCGATGACGCGGCGCTTGATCTTCATCGTGGGCGTCAGCTCGCCGCCTTCGATCGTGAAGTCGTCCGTGAGGAGCGTGAAGGCGCGGATCTGGCGTTCGTGGGGCTCGTCTCCGTTCAGGATGTCGATCGCCTGCCGGATGAGCGAAAGGGCCTTCGGATCCTTCACGAGCTCGTCGTGATCGCGAAACGTCACGCCCGAGGCGTGCGCCCAGCTCTCGAGCTTCTCGAAGTTCGGGACGATGAGGGCCGAGAGGAACTTCTGGCGGTCGCCAATGAGCACGGCCGACGAAATGTACCGCACCGATTTCAGCGCGGCTTCGATCGGCGCCGGCGCGATGTTCTTGCCATACGCATTGATCAGAATTTCCTTCTTGCGGTCCGTGAGCGAAAGAAAGCCTTCCGCGTCGAAGGAGCCGATGTCCCCCGTCCGGAACCACCCGTCCTCGTCGAAGACCTTCGCCGTTTCCTCGCTCTTCCGCCAGTAGCCGCCCTCCATGATGTTCGGCCCCTTGGCGAGCACCTCGCCGTCCGCGGCGAGCCGCAGCGTGACGCCCGGGATCGCGCGCCCGACCGTGCCGAGGCGCCATTCGCCGGGACGATTGCAGGCGAGGACGGGGCTCGTCTCCGTGAGACCGTAGCCTTCGTAGACTTCCACGCCGGCGCCGAGGAAGAACGCCGCCACCTCCCGCGAAAGGGGCGCGCCCCCCGAAATGGCGAAGCGGAATCGGCCCCCGAGGCGGGCCTTGATCTTCCCGAAGACGAGCCGATCGGCGAGCGCGTACTTGAGCCGGAGAAAAACCCCCGGCACTTTCTCCGCGTCGAGGATCGCGAGGCGCCGGGCCCCCGTCTTCACGCCCCACGAGAAGATCGCGCGCCTGAGCGCCGGAGCCTTGTCGACGGCAGCCTGGACACGCGTGAGCATCTTCTCGTAGACGCGCGGCACGGCGGCGAAGCAGTGGGGCTTCACCTCGGCGAAGTTCTCCGAGAGTTTGTCGATCGACTCGGCGTAGGTGATGGTCGCGGCACGCGAAAAATAGAGGTAGTCGACCATGCGCTCGAACACGTGCGAGAGGGGCAGGAACGAGAGGGCCACCGTGTCGCCATCGACGTCGAAGAACGCCGAGCACGCCGAGACGTTCGACACGAAATTCTTGTGGGTGAGAATGGCGCCCTTGGGCTCTCCCGTGGTGCCGGACGTGTAGATCATCGTCGCGAGATCGCCCGGGAGGACGGCCGACGCGCGCTCTTCGAAGGCGCCCGGGTCGGCGCGCAGTGCCGCGAGACCCTTCTGGACGACGGTCTCGAAGGGCGTGGCCTTTCCCGCGCTCCACGGCACGTGATCGAGGACGATCACGTGTCTGAGCTCGGGGCATCGATCGCGGACGTCCACGATCTTCTGAAGCTCGATCGCGTTCGAGACGAAGGCGACCTTGGAGAGGGAGTCGCGCAGGATGTACTCGACCTGCGGCGCGAGATAGCTCGTGTAGATCGGCACGGTCAGCGCGCCGAGCGAAAGCGCCGCGAAGTCCGCCATCGGCCACTCGGGCCGGTTCTCGGAAAGGATCGCGACCCGATCCTCCCGGTCGACCCCGAGAAGCGCGAGGCCGAGAGCGAGCCCCTCGGTGCGCTCGGCGAACTCCGCCGCCGAAAGCGGCGTCCAGGACCCGCCGATCTTGGAAACGAGAAGTTCCGCCTTTCCGCTGGAGGCTGCGAAGCGGAAGTAGTCCAGGAGAGTTTTCGCGGGAAGCGGTTCGAGCACGTTCTTCCACCCCATTATGCCGGAGAAGGCCTTATGCCCGCCGCGCGGCACACGCGGGCGCTCAGACCGCTCGTACCGAAACCGAGAGCACGTCCGCGCAGCCCCGGATTTCCTCCAGCACCCGAGCCTGCGGCGCCGATCCGACCTGGATTTGCGCGCAGGCCGCCTCGGCACCCGCGAAGACGACGTTCTCCGTCTTTTCGACGTTGATTCCCGCCGCGCGCAGCACGCCAAAGACGTGCGCGAGTACGCCGATCCGGTCGCGGTGACGAACGGACAGGACGTGCGTCGCGGGCGTGCGACTCGCGAGATTCACGGCGTTCGGGACGTCCCCCGTCGAGGCGAACGCCGCGACGATGCGCACGGTCTCCTCCGCAATCGCGTTCTGCGCCTGCCCGGTCGAGGCGCCGACGTGGTGCGTCCCGATGACCGCCGGGAGACGCGCGATCCCGTCCTCGAAGGCGCCCGTGCCACCGGCCGGCTCCTTCGCAAAGACGTCGAGGCCGGCACGGAGCCCCTTTTCCGCGATGGCGGCCTCGAGGGCCGGCTGGTCCACGACGTCGCCGCGGCTCGTGTTCACGAAGAACGCGCCCGGCTTCATGGCCTCGAAGAACTTCGCGTCGAGCATGCCCTTCGTCTCTTTCGTGAGCGCGCAGTGCACGGTCACGACGTCGGACGCGGCCGCGAGCGCGTGGACCGAGTCGGCGCGCGCGACGCCGAGTCGGGACGCGCGGTCGTCGTCCAGCGAGCGGCTCCAGGCGACGACCGGCATCCCGAAGGCCTTCGCGCGCGTGATGACCTCGATGCCGATCGCCCCGAGGCCGACGACGCCGAGCGTGCGGCCCGCGAGGCCGCGAGCCTTCTCGTACAGCGCCTTGTTCCAAATTCCCGCGCGCAGGTCGTTCGTCTGCTCGACGATCCTTCGGTCGAGGGCGAGGATGAGTCCCCACGTCAGCTCGGCCACGGCGATCGCGTTCTTGCCCGGGCAGTTCGAGACGGCGATCGCGCGCGCGGAGGCGGACTGAATGTCGATCGTGTTCACGCCCGCGCCCGCGCGCACGATGAGCGCGAGTCCCGAGGCGGCCTCGATCTCCGGGACTCCGACCTTTGTGCCCCGCACCACGAGCACCTCGGCCCCCGTTTCGGCGAGGCGCGCGCCGAGCGCCGCGCCCTCGAGCTTCGGCTCGTAGAGGACCTCGCAGCCGAGGGCGGCGAGGCCGTCGAGCCCGGACTTTTCGAACGCATCGGCGACGAGAATCTTCATTCGGGACCTCAGAATCGGTGCACGAAGAGACCCGAGCGAAGCTTCGGCTCGAACCACGTGGACTTCGGCGGCATCGTGACGCCCGCGTCCGCGATCGCCATGACGTCGGAGATCTGCGTCGGGTACATCGCGAAGGCGAGCGCGCCGCGCCCCGACTTCACGCGCTCCTCCAACTCGCCCGTCCCCCGGATCCCACCGACGAAGTCGATGCGGGGGTCCGTCCGCGGGTCGCCGATGCCGAGGACGGGACCGAGGAGGCGGTCATGGAGAATCGAGACGTCGAGGGAGGCGACCGGGTCGGAAACCGCGATCGGCTCGCGAGGCGTGAGGGTCTGCCAAACGCCTTCGAAAAAGAGAGAGAACTGCCCGCGGCGGCGCGGCTCGGGCGCTTCGGCGGGCCGCACGTCGAACCGCTCGCGCACCTTTCTCAGAAAATCTTCTTTCCCCAGTCCCCCTAAATCCTTCACGACCCGGTTGTACGGAAGGATCGCGAGCTCGCGATCCGGGAAGATCGCCGCGGGAAACCAGTTGACCGGATGCTCGTCGGGAAGCGACCCGAGCTTTTTCTTCAGCGCGGCCCGAGCGCGCGACGCCGACGCCGAGCGGTGGTGCCCGTCGGCGACGTAGAGCAGCGGCACGGCGGCGAAGGCCGCCGTAAAGAACGCGACGTCGAACTCCGGCACGATCCAGAGCGTGTGGCGGACCCCGTCCGGCGCTTCAAAGTCGAACTCCGGGGGCACCGCGGTCACGCGCCCGACACGGGCGGAAATCGCGTCCGTCGCGCGGTACGTCAGGAACACGGGCTCGGCGTGGGCGGACTGCGCGAGCAGGTGGGCAACACGGTCGTCTTCCTTGTCGCGCCGCGTCTTCTCGTGCTTGCGGATGACGTCCGTGTCGTAGTCGTCGACCGAACAGGCCGCGACGAGGCCGTCCTGCTTGCGCCCCTTCCACGTCTGCCGGTAGACCAAGAGCCGGGGCACGGGATCACCCACGAGCGTGCCGTCCGCGTAAAAGCGGTCGAGATTCTCGCGGCCCTTCGCGTAAACGGCGGGTGCGTGGATGTCCGTGTCTTCGGGGAGGTCGATCTCTGGGCGGCAGACGTGCAGGAAGGACTGCCGGTTGCTTGCCGCGAGCGCGCGGGCTTCCCGGGTGTCCACGACGTCGTAGGGGACGGAGGCGACCCGCGCCGCGAGCGAGCGCGTGGGGCGGCCGGACGGGAACGGACGGAGGCGTGCCATGGGCGCAGTATCCCTCACCCGAACGCCCGGCGCATGGCGCCCGTGCTAGACTTTTCCCATCGATCGGACCCCTCGCTGAAAGGAAATTCGGGGATGAAACTTTACGTCGGCAACCTCTCCTATGGTGTGAACGATTCCTCCCTCCGGACTCTCTTCGAACCCCACGGCGCCGTCGAGTCGGCCACGGTCGTCGCGGACCGCGAGTCGGGCCGCTCCAAGGGCTTCGGCTTCGTCGAAATGAGCGATGCGGACGCCCAGAAGGCGATCCAGGCGCTCAACGGCTCGCAGCACGACGGCCGGACCATCCGCGTCAACGAGGCCCGTCCGAAGACCGACGACGCGCACGGCCCTCGCGGCCCCCGCTGACCTCGATGCGGGTGGGCGGCACGGGCGCCCGCGACATGACTCGACTTTTCGGGGCTGCGATCCTGCCAATCGCGGCCTTTTTTCTTTTTGGTGGAGCCGCTCCCGCCGGGGACGACCTCGTGTTCACGGGCGGCCGCGTCGTGGACGGCACCGGCGCGGTGGCCTTCCGCGCGGACGTCGCCGTCCGCGCCGGCCTCATCGCCGCCGTCGGCGAGCTCGCGCCGGACCGGATCGCCCGTGCGCGTCGCCGGATCGACGCCACCGGTCTCGTCGTCTCGCCCGGATTCATCGACCTCCTCGGCCAGTCCGAGTACAACGCCCTCGTCGACCGGCGCGCGGCTTCGAAGATCACGCAAGGGATCACGACGGAAGTCACCGGCGAAGGCGAGTCCATCGCGCCCCTCGACGAGACGCTCCTCAAGAGCAACGAAGACACGTACCGCCACTACGGTCTCAGGCCCGACTGGTCGTCGCTCCTCACGTATTTCATGCGGTTCCGGCGCACACCGCCCACGATCAACCTCGGCACGTTCGTGGGCCTCGGCGGGCTGCGGCGAATGGTCGTCGGGATGGAAGACCGGCGCGCGGGACCGACCGAAGTGGAGCGGATGAAGGCGCTCGTCGCGCAGGCCATGGAGGACGGCGCGCTCGGCCTTTCGACATCGCTCCAGTACGTGCCGGACCTCTACAACGCAACCGAGGAGATCATCGCCTGCGCGAAGGTCGCCGCGTCTCGCGGAGGCGTGTACTTCACCCACCAGCGCTCGGAGGGGAACCGCATCGAGGCGTCGCTCGCGGAGGTCTTCCGGATCGCCCGCGAGGCGAAGATCCCGGCGAACGTCTGGCACATCAAGGCGGCCTACCGCCGCAACTGGGGCACGATGCCGAAGATCCTCACCGCGTTCGCCTCGGCCCGCGCCGCGGGCCTGGACGTCGCCGCGAACCAGTACCCGTGGAACGCCGCGTCGAACGGGCTCGACGCCTGCCTTCCCCCCTGGGTGCGCGAGGGCGGTCGCGAGCGGCTCCTCGCGCGCCTCCGCGACCCCGCGATGAGGACGCGCATCCGCAACGAGATGGCCGAAGACACGCCGGCCTGGGAGAACCAGTGGTACGGCTCGGGCGGCGGCTCCGGCGTCATGCTGTCAGCCGTTCTCGACCCAGCCCTGAAGAAGTACGAGGGCGGCACACTGGAGGAAATCGGCGCTCTCATGAAGAAGGATCCCCGCGACGCGCTCATGGACATCGTCCTCGCCGACCGCGCGAACTCCTCCTGCATCCTGTTCATGATGAGCGAAGACGATGTCCGGACCGCGCTCAAGGATCCTTTCGTCGCCTTCTGTACGGACTCCGGCGCCGCGGCCACGGACGGGATCTACTCGGAAGAAAAATCCCATCCCCGCGCCTGGGCCTCGACCGCGCGCATTCTCGGCACGTACGTGCGCGACGAGAGGCTCCTGACCCTGGAGGAAGCCGTTCGGAAAATGACCTCTTTCTCGGCCGCGAGGGCCGGACTCAAGGACCGCGGGACGCTCAAGGTCGGGCTGAGTGCCGATGTCGTCGCGTTCGATCCGGTCCTCGTGAAGCCCGTCTCGACGTATGCCGACCCGCTCCACTACTCCAAGGGGTTCCCGTACGTCGCCGTGAACGGCAGGCTCGTCGTGGACGATGGGAAGATCACGGCGGAGCGACCCGGTCAGCCGCTCCTCGGCCCCGGCGCGAAGCGCTGACGGCGGCCCGCTACTTCATGTTGACGACCGCGGCCTCGATCATGGTCGTGCCGAGGTCGGCCACCGGGAAGGCGGTATGCATCTTCCGCCACTTCCCGAGGAGGTCGACGACGTTGTCGCCGATCCTGAGGAGGTTCTCGCGGCTGGAGCCGCCGAGGTGCGGGGTCATGAGGACGTTCGGCGCCGAGAGGAGCGGGCTGTTCGGGTCGGGCGGGTCGCTCAGGAAGACGTCCGTCGCGTAAGCGCGAACCTTCCCGGACGCGAGCGCCTGCGCGAGGTCCGGCTCCACGACGATCGAGCCGCGGGCCGTGTTCACGATCACGACGCCGTCCTTCATCTTGGCGATCGTGTGCTCGTTCAAGAGGCCGCGCGTCTCGGCCGTCGCCGGGACGTGGAAGCTCACGAAGTCGGCGCGCTGGAAGAGCTCGTCGAGGTCGTCCACGAGCTCGGCGAGGGCGTGATTCGCGATCTGCGGGTCGTAGGCGATGACCTTCATCCCGAAGGCCTGGGCCCGCCGCGCGACCTCCGTGCCGATCAGGCCGGCGCCGACGAGGCCGAGCGTCTTGCCGAAGAGCTCGGTGCGCTTGAGCTCCTTCTTGAGAAAGCGCCCCTGCTTGAGGCCGGTGTGCCCCTCGACGAGGCGGTTCGGGACGGCGAGCATGAGCGCCATCGTGAGCTCCGCCACGGCGACCGAGGACGCGCGCGGCGTGTTCTTGACGTCGATCCCGCGCTCGCGGCAGGCCTGGATGTCGACATTGTCGAGGCCGACGCCGCCCCGGATCACGAGCTTCAGCTTCGGCGCCCCGTTCAGGAACTCGCGCGTCACTTTCGTCTTCGAGCGCACGAGGACGATTTCGGCGTCCTTCAGGCGTGCGGGGTCGGTGAGCACCTCACCGAACGGTGCGAGGCGGCCGGGAAGAGACTCGTCGAACGCATCGGCGATCAGGATCTTCATGGAATCCTCCCTCCAGTTCCTTCCAAAGCTAGGCCGCGGGGAGGCCGCCCGGCATGATCCAGACGAATCAGACGAGGAAGGGGACCGGGGGAATTGGGGCTCAGCCCGCCGGCCGCCGCAGGGCGTTCACGGCCTCCGTGAGGGCCGGCGGACCGGCCGGCTCCGGCTCGTCCGCCAGCTCGCGCGGCTTTGGGTCGCCCTCGCCCGGCGCGAGGAAAAGGTTTCGTTCGACGCCGTGCTGCTTCGTGTACATTTCGTAGTAGCGCCCGCGCGCCGCGTAGAGCGTCTCGTGCGTGCCGCGCTCGGCGATCAGCCCGCCCTCGACGACGAGGATCTGGTCCGCCCGCCGGATCGTGGAGAGCCGGTGCGCAATGACGAACGTGGTGCGCCCCTTCATGAGGAACGACAGTCCCTCCTGAATGAGCGCCTCGGACTCCGAGTCGAGGCTGGACGTGGCCTCGTCGAGAATGAGGATGCGCGGGTCCGCGAGGATCGCGCGCGCAATCGACACGCGCTGGCGCTGCCCGCCCGACAGTTTCACCCCACGCTCGCCCACGACCGTGCCGTATTTCTTCTCGAATCCCTCGGCGAACTCGTCCACGCGCGCGATCTGGCACGCGCGGAGAATCTCCTCCTCGCCGGCCTCCGGGCGCGAGAACGCGACGTTCTCGCGAATCGTGCCGTCGAAGAGGAACGTCTCCTGAAGGACGACGCCGAGCGCCGATCGATACGAATCGAGGCGCACCGTCGAGAGATCCACGCCGTCGACGCGCGCGACACCGCCCGTCGGAACGTGGAAGGCCGCTACGAGGCCGATGATCGTCGTCTTGCCCGAGCCCGAGGGCCCGACGAGGGCCGTGACGGTGCCAGGCGGCGCGTGGAAGGAGACCCCGTGAAGGACCTCCTTCCCCTCCTCGTACGCGAATTTCACGTCCTCGAACGTGATGTCGCCCGAGATCGCGGGAAGGACGACCGTGCGGCGCGGATCGGCGTCCTCGCGCTTTTCGGCCAGGATCTCGCGCGTCCTCTCGAGGCCGGCGAGCGCCTCCGTGAGCTGCGTCCCGATCGCGACGATCTGGAAGATGGGCGCCACGAGGAAGCCCATGAAGAGCGTGTACGTGAAGAACCCGCCGAGCGTGAGCGTGCCCGCGAGGATCTGGCGCGTCCCCACGAACATGACGACCGCGCCCACGATGCCCAACATCACGGTCGACGAGAGGCTCATGACGCTCGTCGAGGTCAGCGTCTTGAGGACGTTGTCGAGAAGGCGCTGCACGCCCGAGGCGAAAACCTTCTCCTCCCGCTCTTCGGCGTGGTAGCCCTTGACGACGCGCACGCCGCCGAGCGATTCCATGAGGCGGCCGGTGACCTCCGCGTTGATCTTTCCGCGCTCCCGGAAGATCGGACGGATCGTGCCGAACGCCCGGTTCAGGACGAGGCCGAAGCCCACGAGGAACGTGAACGCGAGGAGCGTCATCGTCGTCGAGATCTTGAAAAGCACGACGAGCGCGATGGCCGCGGTAAGGAGGCCGCCGGCGAACTCGACGAGGCCCGTGCCGATGAGGTTCCGCACGCCCTCGACGTCCGACATGATGCGCGACACGAGCGCGCCGGTCCTGTTCGCGTCGTAGAAGGTCACGGGCAGCCGTCCGATGTGCGCCTGCACCTTGCGCCGAAGTTCGGCGATGAGGCGCTGGGCGGCCTTCGAGAGAACCTGTGTAAGCGAGAACGACGTGACGCCCTGGATCATCGTCGCCGCCACCACCGCCGCGAGGAGTGGCAGGAGCATGTCCGTCCGCTTCTTGCCGATGACGTCGTCGATCAGAAATTTCGTCGAGGCGGGCAGGACGAGGCCCGACACGCGGTTGATCGCCATCAGGACGAAGCCGAGGGCGAGGATTCCCTTGCGGGGCGCGACGAGCGCTTTGATGTCCGGCAGGAGCGCCCTCAGGCGCACGGACTTCGGCAGCTTCGGCCGCTCTTCGCGGACCCGTCCGGCGGATCTCTCGGAGCCCGGAAAGCGCCCCATCGGGTTCTTCACCGCGGCCACGGGTCCTCCTCGGTTTCGGAGAACGCAACGCCCCGCGCCGCGAGACCATCGACGAAGGCCGCGAAGAGACTCGGCCGCGTTCCGAGCAGCTCCAGCGGAAACACCCCGGGCTCGCGAAATGTTCCCGCCGAAAGGAGCCGCGCCGCGATGACGCATGGGAATCCCGTCGTGCGCGCCATGGACGTCGCGCCCGCCTTCGCGTCCGTCCGATCGAACAGGTCGTGAACGAGGCGCGCCGGCCTCCCGGCCCTCGAACCGCGCGACTCGACGCGCAGCACCGTAAACTCCTCTTCGCCCTCGGGCCTCTTCCACATCGGGAAGAGGAGCGCTTCCGCGACCGCGCGCGGGGCCACCCGGACGCCGCCGGCCTCCACGGGCACGTCGCCGAAGAACCCGGTGTCGCGGAGGAGACGCATCTTCTCGGCATGACCCGGCCAGCGCAGGGTCTCCTCGCGCAGGTTCCGCGCCTTCACGGTCGTGAGCAACGTGCGGAGGCCGTCCGTGAGGAATCCCTCCAGCGTCCCGACGCCTGGCAGCTCGAAGCGCGTCACGTCCGACAGCGCGGGCCGCGTGACGACCTTTCCGTCCTCGACGAGGCGGGCCGGACGCGTGTACTCCTCGATGACGTCGGTCGCGGAGAACACGATGCGGTACTCCCATGGCTGCGTCCGCGTGAGCGGAAGCCCACCGACGGAAATGACGATGGACTCGAGGGTGTCGGTGTCGAACCACGCCGCCGCGCGCCCGCAGGCGAGATTCGAAAGGCCCGGCGAGACTCCGCAATCCACGATCGCCGGGACGCCTCTCTCCTTCGCGAGTGCGTCCAGCGCGAGGGGATCCTCCGGAGCGAACGAGATGTCGGCCACGGGCTTTCGAGCCTCGATCACGGTCTTCAGCATCGCGTGCCCGAGGAACCCCGGCACCGCTCCCACCACGACGTCGGCGGGCGCGACGGCCGCGGCGATCGCCGTTCCGCTCGCGAAATCGAGGCGGGCCGTGGCGATTCGCGGCAGTCCCGCGAACCCGCCGAGCGCGTCTTCCGAGCGATCGCAGACGAGAACGTCCCAGCCGCCTTTCGCGAGTGTCCGGGCGATGAGAGAGCCGACGAGGCCCGCTCCGAGTACGGTGACACGCATGAGCGGATTATGGGCCGCGGCCGAAGGCGGGGCCCGGAACGGCGGAAGTGTCGGGCGCGCGAACGCGGACCTCATAATCGCCGAACTTCGCGGCGGTAATCGGGTAGAGCTTGTCGAAGAAATCATCGAACGGAGAACGGGCCTTGGGGCTTGGACTGTCCCAGTCGAAGGGATGCTTGTCTGCTCTCCAAACCACGGCGGTTCGGCTGCCGGAGGCCTCCAACTCCCGCTCCATCTCCCCCTGGATCGCGGCGGAGGTCTGGAGGCCGGGGTCATATTGAAACCACCGTGTGTAGGGGAGGCGGGAAGAAATCAGAAAGAGCAGGATCGGATCGGCGGAGCTCCAGGCCTGGCTCGAGCCCACCGCCACAAAGCGGCTTTTCGGATCCGCGAGGCTGTCTGCGTAGGCGACGGCCAGGTGCATTTCGGGCCGAACCAGGGTGCAGCGCCACGGGCGGAGGTTTGCGGCGACGCCGCTCTTCAGAAGCAAGGCCGCGGGGAACAACAAGGAAGGCACGGCCGAAACGCAGGTGAAGAGGAAGAGACCGAGCACGGCGATGCGGCCAGCGGGGCGAAGAGACGTCAGCAGGAGCGCCGCTCCCACGAAGGCCAGGGTCAACATCGGGAGAAGGTGGTACCTGTCCGCGCGCGCCCAGAAGTAGTGCCCGAACGCCGCCGCCACGAGACCGAATGTCGCGGACGCCCGTAGGAGGGCGGATTCCTGAAGCGCGCGCCGGGCGGAAAAGACGACGGAGCAGGCCAGTACGAAAAACGTCAGCGAAATAAATCCTGCGTCTCGTGCGGGATGCTCCGAGAGCGTGAGCAGGAGAGGCAGGAGCCCCCCTGCGGCGACGCAGGCCGCGGCAAGACGACGCGTCCTCCTCCGCGAAGCTGCGATCGTCCACGCGATGGTCGTCGCGACGAGGGCCGCCCCGGTCGCGATTGCCCGCGCGAGGCCGAGACTATTGGTTCCCGCGGCCAGCAGGAACTCCGGATCGAGATAGCGCGTCCCCCCGGCTCCCATCAGGCGGGCCGGCATGAGGATCATGGCGTTGAACGCCATCGACCACGGGATCCCCGGATAGAGAAACGACCAGAGAACCAAGGCCGAGCAGGCGGCGGTCCCGAAGAACACCGCGAGCGCCGCGAGAGGATTCCGTGAGCCTCCGAAGCGAGGCCGGCCGACGGTCTCCAGAAGGAGAAGCGCGCCGGCGAAGTAGGCGCCGAAGACGGGACGGATCAGGACCCCTACGGCGAGCACCGCGCCGCCCGCGGCGTTGAGAGCGGTTGCGGGCAGTCCCTCCGGCGCGCTTCGAGCGAGCAGAAAAAGGACGAGCGCCCCTGTCGCGAACGCGAATCCGAAGAACGAGGACTGAAACGCGACAGCGGAGAACGCCCCGACCAGGAAAGGAACGGGGTACTCTCGAAGAGGGCTCTGCGGCTGCAGCGAACGGAAAAGGACATGCCAGAGGATGGCCATCCCCGCGAGAAGAAGGATCTCTCCCATTCGCAGCGCCAGTCCCGGATTCCCGAAAAGGCGGCCCAGGAAAGCCAGGATCGTGTAGCCGAGCGGACCGTAGTGCGTGTAGAAGTCGATGTACGGGGTTTTCCCGCCGGTGACGAGTCGGGCGCCCAACAACAGAAGGCTGTCGTCGTAGATTTCGACCGGAATCGACAGAAGACCGAGGGCCGACGCGGCGAGCACGAGCACCGTCAGAAGCCGTGGAAAGAGGCTGCCGGAGAAGAAGCCCGGCACGCACCTGCTCGCCGCAAGGCCGACCGACGGCATCTGGACGAGGGGGCTGCGGGTTGACCCGCCCGGCGATTCCGTGACCCGGTCCTCGATCACGGGTTGATTTGTGTCAAGTCCTTTTTCCAATGTCTTTCATCAGGCTTTCGGCCGGTTGAGCGGGCGGTCGTACTGGGGGGAGAAGATCGCCCGATGGACGCGAAACATGTCCTGGATCGTCGCCAGGATGTTGGGCAGGGTGGTCGAGGACCCCCTGCCGAATTCCCGCGGGAAGGTCTGAACTCCCACTTCACCCACCCGGAAGCCCTTGACCGTCGTCTTGATGGCGATCTCCGCTCCGATAAACGGACTGATCGATTGCAGGTCGAGCTCGTCGGCCACCGCTTTCCGTATCATCCGGAGGCCGCAACTGATGTCGCGGTACCGCGTCTGGAAAAGCAGCCGCAGAATCTTGTTGTAGACGTACGAGATGAAGATTCGGACGCCGGAGTACCGCTTCGCGTAGCGGAAGGTGATGATCAGGTCGTAATAGTCTCGGAGCCGGATCAGTCTCCTCAGGTCGTCCACGTCGTACTCGTCGTCTCCGTCCGTGAAGCAGATCCACTCGTAACGCGCCGCCTTGAAACCGCTTCGGAGGGCTTCCCCGTACCCCATGTTCCGTGCGTGATGAATGACGTGGACGCCGGGGATCGTTCGCGCAAGCTCGTCCGCCACCTCCCCGGCACGGTCCGGCGAGCCGTCGTCCACGATGATCACCTCGTACTCGCTCGCCAGCTCATTCATGATCGCCACGGCTTTGCGAGTGACGCGCTCGACGGTCGCCTCGTCCCGATAGACGGGGAAGAACAGGCTGATCCGGAGTGTGCTTTCCGTCATCGCGGCACTAGAAGTCGAGCCGGCGGAACACGGCCCAGGGGATTGCTTTCAAGAGAACGGCGGCAGGATACCAAAACCAGGGGATGTAACGTCGTCCCCGCTCGCGCCCCAGAGCGCGGCACACGCGTTTCGCCACCCGCTTGGGGTCCGCCCTGGGCAGCAGGAGCCTGCGGCCGTAAGAAAGCTGCGTGTCGAGGTACCCCAGGACGTAGAACGCCACGGTGAGCCCGCGAGGCTCGCCCAAGTGGCGCAAGCTCTCGAAGTAGCTCTCGAGCGACCGCTTGGCCGCCGCATAGAGGACGTTGCTGGAGCGTCCGCGAAGGGCGGCGACGGAACCGAAGCCGACGATCGTCCCGCTCCCCTGGGAGATCAGCCGAGGCAGAAGCCGTCCCACGACGGAACTGACGCTCAACAGGTTGACACGGACGAGCCGCTCGGCCAGCTCGGGTTCGAGCCACCCATCGTCGCGTTGCTCGACCGCTCCCACGGGAAACAGGAGAGCTGTGATCGGCTGGACCCGAAGGCATGGCGCGGTCGAGCGCCGCCGCAAGGCCCGCGGGCGAGCTCCTCGGCGAGGGCGCGGCCCAGGCCGGAGGAGGCGCCGACTACGACGCAGGTCATAGCCCGAGTCGTTCCGAGATTTCCGAACGGTATAGGCGTAGCGGATCGAAGGCCCGAAGCGACCGCCGGAAGGATTCGTAGTCCGGGTAACACGCCTCCACGGTTTCCCGCGGCAGCCGGGAATCCTTCACGATGTTGGGAAGGCCTCGCGCCTCGCGCACCACCCCGTCGAGGAACCCGGCCAGGCGCTCGCTCCCCGAACTTCTCGGAAAATCCAGAGCCAGACAGATCCCAGTCCCATCGAACCGTAACAGGCTCCGTTCTCCCTTGAAAAGCTTGCAGGACGCGAGCGCGATCGGGACCCCGAAACGCGTAAGCCCGCGGCGAAGGGTGGCGGCGAGATCCCCGAACGATTCGACCGGCACGAGCATCTGGTATTCGTGCAAACCCTTGCTCCCGAACAGCTCGTAGTAGGCGACCTTGCGGGCGACCGGAAAGAGAAACTCGAAGAGGGACAGCACCCGCGCGCGGCTCGAGGCTCTCTGGACGAGCTCGTAGGCGGCGTTGAAGGGGGCGGTCGTCGCGCGGTTGAGCAGGCAGATTCTCCAGCGGCCGCGGTCTTCCGCCGTTATCGGCGCGAAACGCTCGCCGCCGTCCCGGGCGGGTCCGGATCCGGGCCGGAAGTCGCCGGTATAGAGAAACCCGCGGCCAAAGGACGCGCCCGAAACGGAAAGGTTGTGCCATGTGTAGAGGAACCGGCTCTTCGGAGCCCATTGCTCGAGGAGTGGAACGGCCTCCTCCAACCGTCCGAGCGAGACCCTCCGGATCTCTACTCGCGTCCCCTCCATCCGGTCGAGCGCGAGTGTCGCGGACAGGATCTGGCCTGTCAGGCCGAGGCCTCCGCAGGTCAGCTCGAAGAGATCCGCATGGCTGTCCCGGGTCAGCCGGAGAATCCCGTGGGCCGGATGAAAGAGATCGAGCGCCAGGACGCGCCGCCGGAACGTGCCGTCTCGGAAATGGTTCTTCCCGTGGGCGTCGGTGGCGATGCACCCGCCGATCGTGATCAGGGGATAGCCGGGCTGCGCAGGTAAATACCAGCCGTGAGGTGTGGCTATCGAGTGAAGCTGGCCGAGCGTCAGTCCGGCTTCGCATTCCAGGATCCCGTTCTCCGGGTCGAAACCGAGGACGCGGTTGAAGGCGCGAGTCTCCTGCACGGTCGTCCGCGCGCCGAAGCTGGCCGGAGCATAGGAATAGCCGCCCCCGCGGACCGTTCGAGGCGCGTCGGAAGGGAGTTGCCCGATCTGGCGGTACCGATCGGGGCGAGCGACGGATTCACGGCGGCGAACCGCGCCGTCGAAGCTCACGAGCCATCTCGATTCGACGGGGACGCCTTCCCGAGATCGGCCGGATCCCGGTTCCGGCGGGATCGTGGGCGCGAGCGTTCTCGTCCCAGCATCCCCCGTCATTCGGCATCTCTCCGGATACCAGCACTCGATGAAGTTCGCGGGTCGTGCGCGCTCGCTCCGGGGGGCGAAGAGTCCGAAGTCAACTCCCGGAACTCGCGGAGGCTCGGCATGAGGGCCTATTTCTGCCCGACGAGGAACATACCGGCGACGATCAGGAGCGTTCCGATCCAACGGTTCGGGCCCACCGACTCGCCAAGAAAGAGGGCGGATGCGGCGAGGAGGAAGACGAAGTAGAGGCTCGACATCACGGGCGCCGCGAAACTGATCTCGAACCGGGAAAGCGCCGCCAGCCAGACGAGGTTCGTCAATCCACCGAGCGCGTAGCCGACCAGGATCAGCGGGGTCGTGAAGATGCGGCGGACTAGGACCATAAGCCCCTCGAGGCTGATGGCGATCGGTCCGCCCTGCGACACGCCGGCCTTCAGGAACAGCTGATTCGCGCAGCTCATCGCCGCGGCCACCGCGAGGAGCAACACGTGAGGGCCGTAGCGAGAGAACGCGTCGCCGTATGACTTCACCGGTCTCCTCCTCCACCCGCCGTCAGCGGGCCGGCGTCATCTTGCCACGGCGTGCCAGCGGGGCCGGATGCGATGCTGCCGCGCCGCCGGGGCCCGTCTCGACGTCGCGGTGCCTGACGATAGGCGAACCGGGCGCTATCATTTGCCTGCTCATGCTCTGGAAGATGAGGTCGAGGCACTCGCGAAAGGGCCGAGACCGTTCGCTGGAGCCCGTTGCTCCGCGGACGTGGGAGGAGACGTTCCTCTGGTTTCGAAGCCAGCCGCAAAACGCCATGCTCTCGATCGACAGTTACTTCGACGATCCCATCGACAGCGCGGCGGCCCGGTTCTTCGCGAGCTCGGAATGGGAGGCCGCGCGCCGTCTCCTGCCCGCAATTCGGGGACGTGCCCTCGACGTCGGAAGCGGTCGGGGAATCGTCGCCTTTGCGCTGGCGGCCGACGGATGGGCCGTGGAGGCGATCGAACCGGACCCGAGCCGGATCGTCGGAGCGCATGCGATTCGGGACTTGACCCGTCGGACCGGCGTCGTGATCCGGACCCACCAGGCGGTGGGGGAAGCTCTTCCCTTCCGGGCGAACGCTTTCGACCTGGTTTACGGGCGCCAGGTTCTCCACCACATGGCGGAGCCAGAGGCGTTCTGCCGTGAGGCGGCCCGCGTCCTCAAGCCCGGCGGGATCCTCGTCCTCTCCCGCGAGCACGTCGTGACTTTTCCCGGGGACCTGAAGCGCTTCCTGAAACGGCACGACACGCACTTCATGAGCGGAGGCGAATACGCATATCGTGTCCGGGCCTATAGGGACTTCCTCGAGGCCGGAGGGCTCGAGGTCACACGGGTCCTCAGCACGATTGGCTCGGAGATCAACCTGTTCCCGCACACGCGGGCCAGCCTGAGGGCTCTCGTCGCAAAAAAACTCTTCCTACCCGAGGGAAGCCAAGTGCCGGATTGGACGTTGTCGGTCCTCGACCTCGTCTACAAGGCGCCCGGCCGCCCGTATACGTTCGTCGCGGCCAAACCCGGATGATTCCCGGCTTCACGGCCTGACGGGCTTCGTCAGGAGGAGGTCCATCCACGGGTGCAGGCGTCTGCGGCATATTTCGAGAATTTTCGCGGGGCGAAGCGGACGGCGCTCCGCCTCTGGCACCTCGACGTCCTCGAACCGGAAGCCGAGACCTTCGAGGTCCGCCAGGAGGCGCGCCGCATCCGCCTCTGCACGCGCAAGCGCCTCGGGCCAGAATTCCATGAGAGCCGTGATCCGCGGAAGCGCTAGGAGCCGGCGCCCGCCCTCGACGACGAGAGCCTCGGCGCCTTGAACGTCCACCTTCATGAGAAGGCCCGCTTCGAAGGCGTGCGCCTCGCCGGCGAAACTGTCCAGGCAGACCGTTTCAACCTCGACCGAGCGGCCCGACGACGTGCGGACCGAGCCTTCTTCGAAAGAGTGCGCCCCGAATTTGCGTCGTCGAGGTGCAGCCGCACGACGCCCGCCCTATTCGAGACGGCGGCGTTGACGGGCCGGACGTTCGCAAACCCGTTCTCCGCGATGTTCCTCGTCAGGAGCCCGAAATTGCGTGGCTCGGGCTCGAACGCGTACACGCGGCCCGAGGGTCCGACGGCGCGCGCCGCGAGAAGTGTGTAGTACCCGATGTTCGCTCCGACGTCGAAGACGCACATTCCCTCCCGCGCATTCGCGAGGAACGCGGCGGTACCCGACGGCTCCCAGACCTCGTTGCCGAGGAGTTGCGGCGTGAGGACGCGGTCGCGCGTGTCCATCCACATGGGCATCCCGTTCACAACGACGCGCCGCTCGCCTCCAGGTAACACGAGGCGGTGGAGCAGGGCGTAGGCCGGCCGGGCGCCGGGCACGCGCTCGACGCCCGCACGGGCAAGCCCCACGACGAGGCGCGAGAACGCCCGCTGGATGCCGGCCCTCGCGCTCACTCAGCGAGCTCTCGGGACACCACGCTCATTTCGGGCATCTTAGCCTCGTCGGGTGCCGCCGGCAGACCGAGACTGGCGCTCCCCCGACCCTTGGCCGAGAATCGACGTCGATGAACGCCGTCACGGGGCCACACGGTCCATCGGGTGCCGGCGGCAACGCGCTCCAGTTTTGTGTCGTGGAGACGTTCGGGCTCGGTGATCTGGTCTACTTGACGGCTTTTCTTTACGGCCTGCGGGACGCGGTTCCGGGCGCAAGATTCCGCGTCGTGACAGGCCCGGTGGGGAGCGCATTCACATTCCCCGAGGATCTCGCGGTGGAAGTGGTTGGGGCTGACTGGCCCTGGGACAATGTTTATTGGTGGCAGTACCCGCTTCGCTCCCTCCGCGCGATCCTGCGCGCACGGCGCCAGCTGGTTCCCCTGAGCGGTCCGTGGGTGGGCCTGGATCCTCGTGGCGACGTTCGCCACAAGTACGTTCTGCGTCTGCTCAAGGTCCGTGACGTCATCCGAGACGGCACGAAAGGACAAGGCCTGGGAAGGCTGCTGGGACAAACGAATCGACATGTTCTCGAGTCGCGTCAAGCGTACCTTGAGGCGACATGCCGAAAACTCGGCATCGACAAGCGCGTGACTCTCCGTTGGCCGTGGGCAGATGGTACCGGTGCCCCGGGGGGAAACAGCCGGCGCGTGATCCTCGCGCCAGAGGCTGGAGCGCGTCTGAGGGAGTGGCCCCAGGAACGCTGGATCCTGCTGAGCCGGGAGCTCAGGCGCCGGGGATGGAAGACCGAGTTGGTGGTCCACAGCCTGCAGTGGGGAGGCTTCGATGTCTCATCGGAGTTCGACGGAATCATCGCGGGTTCCGTCCGGGACCTCTCGTGTCGACTCCGGGGAGCGGCTGCCGTGATCGCCGTCGACTCTTTCGTAGGACACTACGCAGCCGCTCATGGCATCCCCGTGCTTTCGCTGTTCGGCCCACAGCTTGCGGCGCTGTGGAAACCATGGGGACGCGGCCATGCCGTCATCCAGCGTGATGGCTACGCATGCAGGCCCTGCTTGCAGGTGCGCTGCGTGCAACCGGAGACGAGCTGCATGAAAACGATCGCATTGAGCGAGGTCGTCGACCTGTTGCGGCTCATGACGGAGACGGAGCACCGCTGACGCGCCGGACGAAGAGCTTGTCGGCCTCGATCGGAAGCCCGCCTTCCTCGAGCTCGTTCAGCGTCCCCACCTCCGCGAAGCCGTGCGCGGCGAGGAGGGAGCGAAGCGGCTCGTACGAGCCGGACGGGCCGTAGCTCACTTCGAGGAGGACGGCCGCGCAGTGCGGCCAGAGCGACCCCATGCCTTCGAGCGCCTCGGCCTCGGCCCCCTGCAGGTCCAGCTTCACGAGGATCCGTTCGCCCGTGATGCCGATCTCGTCGAGGCGGACCGTGTCCACGTCCCACGAGGGCCGTCCGGGGGCGGACTCGAGCACGACGCTGCACGACGTCGTCGCGTCGGCGGGCTGCGTCAGCCTGAGCCGACCCGGCGCCTTCCACAGGGCGGCCTCGACGACGCGAAAGCCGTTCCGGCGCAGGATCTCGGCCGAGGGCGGGTGAGGCTCGACGCAGACGAGGGGGACACCCGGGCACGCGTCGCGCGCGGCGAACGCGAACTCGCCGACAGCCGCGCCGCCGTCCACGATCGAGTCGAAGCCGCCCGTGCGCAGGAGGTGCCGGATCCTCGCGTGTCGAAGAAAGACCTTCGAGACCCTCGCCAGGATCGAGGCCAGCGGTCCGACCCGGAACGTCGCTCCGAGAAGGGTGAGTCCGAGCCGATAGAGCGCGAGCTGGCGGCGCGTGCGCACCCCGCCTTCGGGGGCGGACGGTTTCATCCTGCGGCTCCCCGTGCCAGGCCGCCGAGGAAGTCGGTAAGGTCCGGGAGGTGGCGGCGGTAGTCCGCGGCCTCGGCGGCGAGCCTCTCCTCCTCCATCTCGCCGGCCAAACCGGAGAAGAGAACCGTGCGGCCCGTCGCCCGGGCGTTCCAGAACTTGGACGGGAAGACGGCCTCGGGGATTGCCGGGTGGCCCGCGACGAGATGCACCTCGGCTTGCCAGTACGCGCGAATGAGATCTTCGGGTCGCTTCAGCGCGGGCCCCACGCGTATCCAGCCCGGAAGGCGCGCGAGACCGGGGCCGTCGCCCTGGACGGTGATTTCGAACCCCTCGCGCGCGAGCTTCTCGCAGAGCGCGAGGAAGCTCGGCAGGTGGTGGCCCCAGCCGAGGTTCCCGGAGTAGAGCGCGGTTCCCGGACGAAACGGACGAGGCTCCCCGAGGTCGAGGGTCGGCCAGTTCCGGATGACCCGCGCATTCACGCCGTGGTAGCCGAGGTTCCCGGCGGCCTTCACGACACAGTCCCATTTCGCAAGGCGCGCCCGCCACGCCGCCGAGAAGCGCCGCCGGAGCGCGAGAGGGAAATCAACGACGCCGCGAATCAGCTCGGGATAGAAGTCCTGCAACCAGTAGACGCCGCGCGCGCCCCTCTTCCGGATCTGGCGGATGAGCCCGATCGTCGTCGGCGGCGCGCTCGTCACGACGACGACGTCCCCCGCCGCGACGGACCGCGTGATCTCCGACGCAAACGCGCGCCTCACGGATTCGTACTCGAGCGCCGTCCAGAGGAGGTGGCCCCTCCTGCCCTCGCGGTGCGCGACGCGTTCGATGGACGTAGCGGGCGCCGGTCTCTCGCCCGGGCGGTACGTGCCCGTGCCGCCGACGAGCCGCACCGTGACGCCGGCGCGAGCGAGCGCGTCCGCCACCTGCTCGGCGTAGATTCCCGTGGGCGCGTCGTCCGGCCACAGGTACTGCGACAGGATGTGGACGACGACGCCACGCGGCCCCGGTGAGGACTCCGGCCTCATCCCCGAAAGTTGCGGAGCTGGATCTGCCACGCCTCGCGACGATGCCGGAGCCCCGATTCCAGCATCACGCCCGTCAGGAGCGAGAAGAGCGACAGGTTCATCAAAGCCGCCGCGAGGATCGCGAGCGGGAAGCGCCCGACGAGCTGGGTTTGAAAGTATTCGCGCACGGGCAGGAATCCCGCGGCGAGTCCGGCCGTGAAGAAGAGCGCCGAAACGAGCCCAAAGAACTCGAAGGGACGATAGTCGCGGAAAAGCACGAGGATCAGACGCAGGATCCGGATCCCGTCGCGCACGGTCCGCAGCTTCGACGCGGTTCCCTCCGCCCGCACGAGGAAGGGCACCGGCGCCTCGGCGACGCGGAAGCCTTTTTCGACGGCCTGAATCGTGAGCTCCGTCTCGAGCTCGAAACCGCGGAACAGGATGGGCACGTTCTTGTAGAAACGCCGCGAGAAGAGCCGCAGGCCCGAGAACAGGTCTCCCGGCGCGTAGCCGAACACGAAGCGCATCGCCGCGTGGAACAGGGCCGAGCCGCCGCGATGGAAGCGGCGAAACACGGCAGCCTGGTCTCCTCCGGGAGTCCTGAGGCCCGTCACCATGTCCATCCCCTGCTCGCAGAGCGGAAACAGGAGGCGCGCTCCCTCAGCAGGGTAAGTCCCGTCGCCGTCCACCATCAGGACGAGGTCCTCGTCGATCAGGTCCAGGGCGGTCGCCACGGCCCTCGCCTTGCCGCGCCTCGCCTCCCGGATCACCTCCGCGCCCGCGGCGCGCGCCGCGCTCGCCGTGCCGTCCGTCGAACCGTTGTCGACGACGAGGATGCGCGCCTCCGGGAACGCGCGACGGTACTCCGACGCGACAGACGCGATTCCCTTCTCCTCATTCAGACAGGGAATGAGCACCGCGAGCGTGCGCTTGTCAGCCATGGATCGCTCCCATTCTATGGCCACGCTCTCGCCGTCAGTCGTAGACGCCATAGAACAGATTGTCGAGCGGAGAAGTCACCGGCAGAGGCATGACGAACGTCGTCCCGACGGGGAGGAGGTAACGCGGGCCGTCGGCGAGCGATGCGACGATCTCGTGGGGGCCCGCGGGGACGAAGCCATCCGCACTGGTTTCGCGGCCATCCAGACGCCACGGCTCTCCGCTCGGTGACCCGTCTGGCCGGAACAACCGGTAGCGACCGGGCCACCGGTTCACGAACGCCACGGGCCGGGCGTCCCGGAAGAAGGCTCCCGTCAGCAGCACGTCAGGATGGACGCGAACGTACGAAGGATCGAGCAGGCGCGGAAGGTACTCCCGGAGCTCGTGGACGCGGTAGTTCAGTATCCAGAGCTTCGGTCGGGAATCGAGGATGCGCCGGATCGAAGAATCGTCCCCTCGCGCCAGCTCGGCGCGGACCTCCTCGAGGACGAGCGCCTCCCAGCTGACGAACTGGGCCAGATAGCGCGTCGGAACCATGCCGATGCCGTCGAAATAACGGTCGTCAGGCCCGAGAAGACGCTCCGCATATCCGACGACCTCGTTTTGGACCCCGTTATCGTGGCCGAGGTAGGCGAGGTTGCGGGGCAACTGCCACATGAGGAGCGCGCATGCCGCAAGACGGACCCACGGTCCGCGGCCCGAGGCACGTGCCTCGAGCCACGAGAGCGCTTCGGGCGCGAATACCGAGAGGAAGGGCAACGCCATGACGAAGATGTATGGCCAGGGCTGCTGGTGCAAAAACACGAGAACCGTGACGATCGCCGCCGCCACCGCCGCGAGCCGGACCCGCGGCGCTGCCGACCGGATCCGTACCAGGACGAGCGTGAGTCCAATCGCGGCGAGCGCGTACGGTACGGGGTTTCGTCCGAGCGTCTGCGGAACGTATAGCCCGCGGATGCCCGAATAGTACGGGTTGCCGTGAAGCGGGGCGAAGTGCAGCGGGCTCAGGAACACCATCGAAAGCACTCGGAGCGGATTCCGGAGATCGAACCAGATTCCATACGCCAGAAGCGCGGCCATGACGCCGCCGGCGTATCCGCCGAGCCTCGCGAGCTGGCGGCGGACGGGGAAGAACCCGAGGCCCGATACCGCGAAGGCCAGCCCGAGGGCGGCCAACGGGTAGACGGCTTTCTGCGTGCTCAGAAAGGCACCGCCCGCGAGGAGGCCGGCGAGAAACGCACGGCCCGGGCCTTCCCCTCCGACGGCGACGAACGCGGCGGCCGTCGCGAAAAAGACGGCCACGGTGTCGGACCGGATCCGGAACGAGCGCTCCATGAAGTTCGTGAACGAAAAGAGCACCGAGACGGCGAACCAGGCCTCGAACCGGCTCCGGCCGAGCCGGCGCGAGATCCCGAACGTCGCCGCTGCAGCGAGGAACGCAAGAAGGGCCCCCTCCATCCTCGCGACGTGCAGCAGGTCGACCGCGTGGCGAGTGAGGCGATGGGCCGCCTCGAAGACGTAAATGTATAGGACGGTCTTGATGGGATCCAGCCCGTCGTAGAAACCCATCGGAATGTAGAGCGGGAATGTCGCCTGTGTGTACTCGTCCATGACGTAGCGCGAGTTCCATGCGAGGACCGGCAGGAGAAGCGCCCGGAAGGCGAGGACCGCAAGGAGGACCACGAAGGCCAGGCGCTGGACGCGCTCGGCGCGCGGCGGGACCGCCGCTCTAAACAACCGCGAGCCTCACGGAGCGAGCCGCTCGAGATAAAGGCGAAAGGAGCTGAAGTCACCTCCAACCGGATCCGACGCAATGATTGCGCACGGCTTGAATGACACATCCCGAAGGTCATGACCTGGACGGGAAACGACATCGACATGCTCGAAACGAAACCAATATCCACCTTCTGCAAGAAGCGCCCAGAACGGATACTCGAACTCGTCAATCCCGGCCCGCTGGCCGACCCGGTAGCCGATCTGATGGCAACCCACCGCTTTGATGGTTCGCGAGATCTCCAGATAAGGCTTCAGCAGGTCGGGGCGGTTCGCGAAGTACGCCGCCCGTCGGTCGATAGGCGTTGTCTGTAGCAGCGGCATAACCGGCCGGGTAGCGTTCAGACACACGGCGGTAAATGCCAAGGAAAAAAAGCCGACCATCAGAAGACCTCGCACCGTTCGACGCAGGCCGGCGACCAAGCCGCCAAGTGGTATGCACGCCAATACAAACAGGGGTAAGTCCAGCCGGCTGCCCCATGGCTGCCACTTAAACACTCCCGCCAAGGCCACGAAGCCAATGGCCGCAGACCCCATCAGCGGCCCTGCTCGTCGCACGGAGAGGCGTCGCCGCGCCTCCCTGAAACCAGAAGACCTTCGAAACACCCCGACTAGCACGATAGGCAGGAACGTCAAGAAGAGGACAAGATGCAGCGGGTTGCCCGTGCAGTCCTCGTGAAACGGGTAAGCGATGCCACGCCCTCGAAGGCCGCAATCATTCGGCTGAAAGGCGTCTTTCTTCAACAGCGAGAACCGCGGGTCGTCAACGGGAACGCCCAGGACCTTGTGACACATGCGAAGTATGCCAAGGGCGCCCGCGTTGAAAGCACTGAAGGCGACACCGGGTAGCGGCACCTGACTGTGAAGCGCGATGTTCCGGATAACGACCGAGGTTACTCCCGCAACGGATACCTGGTCGTTCGTGTGGCCTCTTGTGGGGCCGTATGGCGAACCAAAGAAGGCGAGATTCCGCGCATAAAACGGCATCGACGGAAGGAAAATCACGGCCGCTGACAGGACGAGAGCAGGAAACGATGCGCGTCGGGATAGCAGGAGCCCGAAGCATAACATCGCGAAAGGTGCTGCGATGAGAAACACCGTGGGCTTTGTCAGGACCGCCAGGCCGAGGGCCAGTGTCGTGAAGAACAGGAGGAATGTGATCTTCGGATTGCGAAGAGCGCAGAGGCCGAGGCACACCGACACAACGAGCCACGAGGCTGCGACAAGGTCGTTCTGAGTACTTGTCGCCTGAAGTACACCCATCGGGAGGGTCGCCGCCAGAACCGCCGCAGTCAGGCCGCTTCGAGGGAAGAGAAGGTCAGCGGCCGAGTACACCGCGATGACAACGAGTAAAAGGGACAACCATTGCACGAGATTGAAGAGTGCGTCACTGCCTGTAAGGAGAAAAAGGTGGAGGAGAAAGAACTCCGCGAGTGGGGCGCCCTGAAGCTGTAACAGGATCGGTGTTGGATAGTGGGCGACCGACCCCTGCTGGGACCAATGCATCACACGTGCGACATGATAGATCATGGAGTCGTAGTTGTTCGGCGGATAGACGATCGCGACGATCAGCGTGAGAAGAAACAGGCACAGGAGAGCGGCAACGAGGAGGCTGGAGAAGCGATCGTTCGAGACGACGCCGCGAAGAGCCGATGCCACCCGCGCTTGCAGCCTTCCTCGGGGAGGCGACGGGGAGTGGGAACGAAGGGAGTTTTCACGAACGATCGGACTGGCGGGACACCTCGTGAACATGCGCGAAAGAAGAAGGTTCAGCAAGGCGAGGACGCAAGCGGAGGCCCACCAGGCATTGGAAAGTCCCTGCCGTGACAGGGCCGAAAAGGCGCTCAGAGTCTCGGTCAAGATGACCGCGAGGGTGGCGAAGGAAACGGCCGAAAGAAAGAAGGGAAGGAAACGCCGCGGCGGAAGGCGAAAGCGCGAGGAAAGGCGCGTGACGAGGAGGAACAGCAGGACCGCCGAAAGAAGGAGCGGAAGCAGGCCGAGATAGCCAAGTGTCATGCCGGCACACATCTTACGGGAGTCGTCCGTCCCTCCAGCCCGCGCGAGGCACCAGAAGGAGTCCGCCGGAGGCATGACGCAGCGGAGGCGTCGCGCCCCCCCCGATTCGCCGCACCGGCACGTAGCGCCGCGAGACCTCCCGAAAGAACCGATCGAGGAGCCCGTTTCCATAAATCGCGCCTCCGAACTCCGGAAAGGCGCGGTTGGTGACGAGCAGTGCGTCCGGCGGCCGCTCACGGAGGCGGCGGATCATCAGATCCTCCGCCGCGGCGTCCTGGATTCCGGGGACAAAGAGCTCGTCGACGAAGGGATTCTTCCGGCCGGTCGTGAAGAGAAGGAATCCCGGCTCGGGGAAAATGCCCACCGTTCCGCCCTCGGGCACCGTCTCTCGGATGACACGCGCCGCCTCCGTCACGAAGCGCGCCTCGGAAGGAAGAAGGAAGAGCGAGGCGCCGGGAAGTTTGACGAATGTCAGGGACGCGAGGCCGATTCCCTCGACACGCGCTCCGATCTGGGCGACACAGAGGCCGAGGACAAGAGCCGTGAATGCGGGCCGCGCCGAAACACGGCGCGCCAGCCACGCGAGGGCGACGACGAGCGCGAGCGGAGCCGAGAAGGCCGCATAGACGGGATTTCGGAGGAAGAAGGGCTGGCGGAGGAGCGCCGGGAGCATGACCAGGGTAACTCCGGCAGACGCGGCGCAAAGGGACGGATTCCCCCGCCTCCACGCGATCGCCGCGCGCACGAGCTCGCCGATCGCCACACACGCCGCGAGCGGCAGAAGCGCGTGCAGCCAGCCGTTGCCGGACGAGAAAAAGGTGAGGCCGCCCGCCAGGAAGAGAAGCGGAATCAGAAGCCGGCCCAGCCCCTCGCCGGCGGCTGAAAGGAAGAGCACGAGCCCGACGGCGAGCGCCGAGGGAAAGAGAACCTCGAGGAATCCGCCGCCCGCGAACGCCCGCGCGCTCATCCCGCCAAAAAGCACCGCCTCGTAAACGCGCCGCCACGATTCGGGAACGTCGAGCGCAATCAGAAATCCCTGACGCCTCATGAGGTCGGTGCCGAACGCCAGAACCGGAACGCCGAACGCGATTCCGGCCTCCCCCACCGCCAGGACACCCGCCAGGACGGCCTCCTTGCGTGAGCGCCTCAGCCCGAGGACGAGAAGAAGGCCGGCGAGAGCGACCGGCAGAAACTCGAGCTTGGTCCCGGCCGCGAGGCCCGCGACGGCTCCGGCGACCAGGGACGCCCGCAGCGACTCCGAAGCCAGTGCGAGCTCGAGCGCCCACCACACACCGACCGTCCCCATCAGGGCCGCCACGCTGTACGGGAATGGCCACGAGCCTCCTATACCGAACACGCAGGCGGCGACGGCGAAAGAACAGATCGCCGAGGCGGTCGCCTCGCTTGGAGCGAGCCGGCGCGCCAGCCGCCGGAGCGCCTCCACGCCGAGGAGGGCGACGACCGTCCGCCACGCGACGAGGAAGTCGAGGCTTCGACCGAACGTTCGGAGCAGAAAACCATCGATGAGGGGGGGAAGCGGACCATAGGAATAGCCGACATCGCGATAGAGCACTTCGCCTTCGGCAAGGCGCAGCGCCGTGTTCATTTCGCGACCCGAGTCCTCGAACGGCAGAACCCATCGCCGGAAGGTCGTCGCGTACAGCATGAAGAAGACGGCGTAGGGCAGGAGCGCCCAGAAGAGACGCGTCCGGCCGGCCGTCGTCCGCAAAATCGCGCGCATCGGTCGGGCTCAGGGTATCGCAGCGTCTGAAAAGGAAAAGGCCCGGCGTTTCCGTCGGGCCGTGAAAAAAGAGAAACAGTTGGGGGGTCTTAGTACATGCCGCCCATGCCGCCGCCGCCGCCCATGCCGCCGGCGGGAGCCTTGTCCTTCTCCTTGACCTCGGAGACGAGGGCTTCCGTCGTGAGCATGAGACCGGCGATGGACGCCGCGTTCTGGAGAGCCGACTTCGTGACCTTGGCCGGATCGACGATGCCCGCCTTGAACATGTCCTCCGTCTTCTCGGTCTGCGCGTTGAAGCCGAAGTTGCCCCCCCTGTCCTTCAGGTCCCTCACGATCACCGAGCCCTCGAGCCCTGCGTTCGCGATGATCTGGCGGGTCGGCTCCTCCAGCGCGCGCTTGACGATGCTGACGCCAACCTGCACGTCGCCGGACTCCTTGATCTTCTCGACGGCCTCCATGGCGCGCAGCAGCGCCACGCCGCCGCCCGGGACGATGCCGTCCTCGACGGCCGCCTTCGTGGCGTGCATGGCGTCCTCGACGCGGGCCTTCTTCTCCTTCATCTCGGTTTCGGTGAACGCGCCGACCTTGATGATGGCGACGCCGCCGACGAGCTTGGCGAGGCGCTCCTGGAGCTTCTCGCGGTCGTAGTCGGAAGTCGTCTCTTCGATCTGGGCGCGAATCTGTTTCACGCGGCCCGTGATGGCCTCGCGGCGCTTCTTGTCGCCCGTGTCGACCACGATCGTGGTGTTGTCCTTGTCGACGGTGACCTTCTTCGCATCGCCGAGGTCTTCCCACTTGACGCTCTCGAGCTTGATGCCGAGGTCCTCGGAGATCATCTTGCCGCCCGTGAGGATGCCGATGTCCTCGAGCATGGCCTTGCGGCGGTCGCCGAAGCCCGGCGCCTTGACGGCGGCCACGTGCAGCGTGCCGCGGAGCTTGTTCACGACGAGCGTCGCGAGCGCCTCGCCCTCGACCTCTTCCGCGATGATGAGGAAGGGACGGTTCTGCTTGGCGACCTGCTCGAGGATCGGGAGGAGGTCCTTCATGGAAGAGACCTTCTTCTCGTAGATCAGGATCTTCACGCTCTCGAGAACGCACTCCATCCGCTCGGCGTCCGTGACGAAGTACGGCGAGAGGTAGCCGCGGTCGAACTGCATGCCCTCGACCACTTCGAGCGTCGTCTCGAGGCCCTTGGCCTCTTCCACCGTGATGACGCCGTCCTTGCCGACCTTGTCCATGGCCTCGGCGATGATCTTGCCGATTTCCACGTCGCCGTTCGCCGAGATCGTGCCGACGTGCGCGATCTCCTTGGCGTCGACGGTCTTCTTGATCGCGTTGATGGCCTCCACCGCCTTCTTCACGGCGATGTCGATGCCGCGCTTGATCTCCATCGGGTTGTGGCCGGCGGTGACCATCTTGATGCCCTCGCGGTAGATGGACTGGGCGAGGACGGTGGCCGTCGTCGTGCCGTCGCCGGCGATGTCGGAGGTCTTGGAGGCGACCTCGCGGACCATCTGGGCGCCCATGTTCTCGAGCGGGTTCTCGAGCTCGATCTCCTTGGCGACGGTGACGCCGTCCTTCGTGATCGTGGGCGAGCCGAACTTTTTGTCGATGACGACGTTCCGGCCCTTGGGCCCGAGCGTGATCTTCACGGCGTCGGCCAGCTTGTTGACGCCACGGAGGATGTTCTGGCGAGCTTCTTCGCCGTAGGTGATGTTCTTGGCAGCCATTTCATTTACCCCTTACTTCGTCTCGACGATCGCGAGCACTTCATCCTCGCGGAGGATGAGGAGCTCCTGATCTTCGAGCTTGATTTCGGTGCCGGCGTACTTGCCGATGAGGATGCGGTCGCCCTTCTTCACGTCGAGCGGAATCCGTTTGCCGTTGTCGTCGAACTTGCCTTCGCCGACGGCCTCGACCTTGGCCTCCATCGGCTTTTCCTTCGCGGTGTCGGGGATGATGATTCCGCCGCGCAGCTGCTCCTTGGCCTCGATACGCTTGACGAGAATCCGGTCATAGAGGGGACGAACTTTCATGGGACGCTCCTTTCGATTCAGGGGACTGGTTGGTCTCTTGTTAGCAGTCGAGACCGACGAGTGCCAGAACTCTAGTCCGGCCAGGCAAATCTGTCAAGACAGACTGTAGATCCAGCCTAATACATTGTTTTATAAGGAGTTAATATCTACGTTTCGCTAGAAAATTTCGCCAAGGTGCTCGCGAGGATCGTCTTCTGCTCGCCCGTGAGCTCCGGGAACACGGGAACCGCGAGCGTCTCGTTCGCGGCCCGTTCGGCTTCCGGGCAGTCGCCCGGCCGCCCGCCGAGGGAGGCGAAACACTCCTGCAGGTGCAGCGGAACCGGATAGTAGATCGCGCAGCCGATCTGGCGGCTCTCGAGGTGCTTTTTCAAGGCGTCCCGGCGGCCATTCCCGACGCGCACGACGAACTGGTTGAAGACGTGCACACGGCCCGCGGCTTCCCGCGGGAATAGGAGCCCGCCCGCTTCGTAGGGGCGCCCGCCCGCCGCGAGGTAAAGCGTCTCGATTTCGGCCGCATTCGCGCGCCGCGCGCGCGCCCAGCCGTCGAGGTGCGGCAGCTTCACGTGCAGGATCGCGGCCTGCAGCGCGTCGAGGCGGAAGTTTCCGCCCACGAACTTGTGGTGATAGCGCGAGGTCTCGCCGTGCATGCGGGTGGCGCGGAGCCGCGCCGCGTGCGCGTCGTCCTGTGTCGTCACCATGCCGCCGTCCCCGAATCCGCCCAGGTTCTTCGACGGGAAAAACGAGAACGCCGCGAACTCCCCGAGCGCCCCCGCCTTGGTGCCCTTGTACCCGGCGCCGAGCGACTGGCAGGCGTCCTCGAGGACGGGAATCCCCTTGCGCCCGGCAATGTCCCGGATCGGGTCCATGTCGGCGCACTGGCCGTAGAGATGGACGGGCTGGATGAGCTTCGTCTTCGGCGTGATCGCCTTCTCGAGCTTCGCCGGGTCGAGGTTGAACGTCTCGGGCTCGATGTCGACGAAGACCGTCCGCGCGCCGAGGCGGGCCACGGCCCCGGCGGTAGAGAAGAACGAATAGGGCGACGTCACGACGTCGTCGCCCGGCCCGACTCCGAGCGCCATCATCACGGCGAGCTGCGCGTCGGTTCCCGAGGACATCCCGACCGCGTGCTTCGCGCCGATGTAGGCGGCCACGGCCTTCTCGAAGGCCTCGACACGCGGGCCCAGGATGAAGCCCTGGCTCTCGTAAACCTCCGCGGTGACGCGGAGGATCTCCTCACGGAGCGTCGCGTACTGCTTCTTCAGGTCGAGGAGGGGAACGGGCGTGAGCGCGAGAGCCGACACGTGGAAAGGCTACACCAACCCACGCTCCACGAGCTCGGCCTTCAACCACGCGTACACCACGGGAGCGAGGATGAGACCGGAGATGCCGAAGACGGCGTCGAGCAGAATCATCGCGAGAAGTGTTTCCCACACGGCGGCGCCGATGCGCGCGCCCACGATCTTCGCGTTCAGAAAATACTCGAGCTTGTGGATGACGAGGAGGAAGACGACCGACGCGACGGCCACCCACGGCGAGACGCCAAGGGAGAGGAGCACGACGAAGGTATTCGAGACGAGGTTGCCGATCACGGGCAGGAGGCCGCAGACGAACGTCAGGGCCACGAGCGTGCCCGCGAGCGGCACGCGGGTTCCGAAAAGCGGGAGCGCGACGAGCAGGTAGAGGCTCGTCAGAACCGTGTTCACGGCGGAGATTTCGAGCTGCGCCTTGGCCACGGACCGGAATGCGGTGTTGAAGCGCGAAATCCGGTTCGCGAGCGCCGCTCCGAGCGGCGACTCGACCTTTTCCGGCGCGCGGAAGAACACGAGGACCCCGACGACCGCGCCGACGAGCGCGTGCACGAGCCCGCGGAGACCGATGATGCCCGCATGGCGGAACTCCGCGGAGTGGCTCGAGACCCAGGCGGCCTTCGACGTCTCGTCGTCGCCCGCGTATGCGGGAAGCGGAATCCCGAGCCCCTCGAGGGAGGAAAGGAGCCGCCTCAGCGTCTCGCCCACCGAGGCGAGGAGCCCGGGAAGGTCACCGATCCGGCCCCGCACGAAACCGTGGAGCAGAAGCGCCGCCCCGACGACGACGCCCGCGGCGAGGAGGCCGAGGAGCGAGGCGGCGAGGGCGCGGGCGACGCCGTGCGACACGCGGCCCCCCCGGAGGCGCCGCGCCATGCCTTTCAGGAGCATGTGGGCGACAAACCCCGCGAAGAGCGCTGGCACGAGGTGGAAGAGAAGCACACACAGGATCGCGGCGGCAGCGAGGATCTCCGACGCCCGCTCGCAGCGCGAAGCGGTTTCCTCGATCTTCGACGTCATGCGGGCGGATTATCCGACATGGCCCGGAACACGTCCGCCAGCCGTCTCCCTCGCGGGGAATCGCACCTTCAGGAAGGCGCCGATCGCGAAGACGAGGAAGACGAAGGCTCCACGCAAGAACCGTCCCGCCGCGCGCCTTCATCAGATCCGGTACCGGGCCGCGGGCTCGCGCGCCGGGCGGAAGAGGAGCGCCCAGGCGACGCCCACGACGAACCCTCCCACGTGCGCCCAGAACGCGACGCCTCCGGCGGATGCGACGGCGCGGCCCGCGCGCGTGAGCTGCGCGGAGCCCATCCAGAACTGCAGCGCGAACCAGCCGAGAAGATAGAGGCCGGCCGGCACCTCGATCAGGGGAAACAGGATGAAGAGCGGGATGACGGTCACGACACGAGCGCGCGGGTAGTACACGAAGTACGCCCCGAGAATTCCCGCGATCGCGCCCGAAGCGCCGAGGTTCGGAACCGTCGACGAGGATGAGAGAAACGCCTGGAGAAGCATCGCGCCCGCGCCGGCCGTCACATAGAAGACGAGGTACCTACCGTGTCCGAGCGCGTCCTCGACGTTGTCGCCGAAGATCCAGAGGAACAGCATGTTCCCGAGGAGATGCAGGAGGCCGCCGTGGAGGAACATCGAGGTGAGAATCGTGAAGGCCGCCGCGCCGAACGTCCAACCGTACAGCTCCGGTCGGAAAAAACGGTCCGACACGAACGCGAACGTCTGCACGAAGGCGTCGAGATCCTCTCCCTGGAGAAGCTCGAGGAGAAAGACGGCGACGTTCACGATGACCAGGAGCCGCGTCACGAACGGCACGGTCCGGGTCGAGATCGTGTCGCGGAGCGGAATCACGCGCGCATGATAAGGGCGCGCGGGGTCGTTACTTTCGGCGTTTGTTCAGAAGTTCCTTCAGGTCCTTCCCCGCCCGGAATCGCGCGACCTTCGCGGCCGCGATCCGGATCGCGGCCTTCGTGCGGGGGTTCACGCCGGTGCGCGCCTTGCGGTCGGCCACGTGAAAGATCCCGAGACCGGGAAGCGCGACACGCTCACCCTTCTTGAGGATTCCTGCGATCGCATTGACGACCGAGTCGAGCGCCGCCGCCGCGTCCTTCCGCGTCAGTCCCGTGTCGTTCGCGATCGAATCCACGATGTCGGCTTTGCCGGCCATGAGGGAACCTCCTGCAGCCTCTTCACCCAACTGCGCTGTCCGGGAAACGCCGGGAATGTAGGCTCGCCCCCGGACCTTGTCAACGCAGAGTCTCCCTGCGCAGCACGGCCGCCGAAAAGCCGTCGTGCGTCGCTCCCGGAAGGACGCGCACGGTGCCGTCGGGCGCAACGGCCGCCGCGAGCGGCACGGGCAGGCCGGCCGCTTCCGGGACGACGCGGGCGAAGTCCGGCCGCTTGCCGAGCAGCGCCTCCACGACGTCCTCGTTTTCCTCCCGCTCGAGCGAACACGTCACGTAGACGAGCGTGCCTCCCGGCGCGACGAGGTCGAGCGCGGCCGCCAGGAGGCGTCGCTGCGTCTCGGCGAAGCCGGCGAGATCCTCCGGCCTCAGGCGAAGACGAATCTCGGGATTCTTGCGAAGCGTGCCCGTTCCCGAGCAGGGAGCATCCAGGAGGATCGAGGCGAAGCTACTTCGCGGCAGGGGCGCTCTCCCGGCGTCCGCCCGGACGACGAGCGCTTCTTCCCGGCGGCCCGCCGCGGTGAGGTTCGCGGCGAGCCGGCGCGCGCGCGATGCCGTGCGCTCGAGGGCGACGACGCGCCGCGCGCGTCCCGTCGCGAGAAGCGTGCGCGTCTTGCCGCCCGGCGCGGCCGCCAGGTCGGCCACGACGTCCGCCGCGGGAACCAGCTCCACCATGGCCTGCGCGGCGACGTCGATGACGGCGAGCGCGCCGGACGCGACGAGGGGATGCAGGGCGCCGACGCCGCCCGTCACCGTGAGCGCGAGCGGGGCCCACGGGGATCGCACCGCCTCGATGCCGTCCGCGGCGAGCCGCGCGACGATCTCCTCGGGTGTCCCGGCGTGAGGATCCGCGAGGAGGTCCATCGGCGCGTCCTGCTCGTCGGAGGCGAGGGCCGCGCCCGCGGCCACGGCGCCGAACGCCGCCACCCACCGCGCCACGAGCCATTCCGGATGCGACATCTCGAGCGCCAGGCGGCGGATCGGGTCCGCGCCGGCGGGAAGCACGACGGCGCCCGGGCGAGCCTCCTTTTCGGCCACCCGGCGGAGGACCGCGTTCACGAGTCCCGCGGCCTTCGGCGCGAAGGCTTGCGCCGCCGCCACGGTCTCCCCGACCGCCGCGTGCGCGGGGATCCGGTCCATCAGAAGGAGCTGGGCGGCGCCCAGCCGAAGGGCGGCAAGCACCGGCGGATCGAGCGACTCCGGCGTCTGCCGAAGATGGCGGGCGAGGACGTGATCGAGGCGGAGCGCGCCCCGCAACGTCTTCTTCACGAGCGCCCGCAGGAAGTCGCGATCGCGCGGAAGAAGATCGCGGCCGCGCGCGTCGATGAGGGGAGCCGCATGAGCTCCGTCCCGGGCCACGCGCACGAGCACCCCGAGCGCCAGCTCCCGCACGGGTCGCGGCCCGGCCATCAGCCCCAGCGCTCGCCGGGCAGGACACGCTCGCCGCGGATGAATTCGGCCACGGGCAGCGCACGGCGCCCCTCCGCCTGCAGCGTCCCTATGGAAACCGCCCCTTCGCCGCAGGCAACGACGAGGCGCGGGTCGGCCTCGAGGATCGTCCCCGGGGAAGATCCTTCTGCTCCCTCTCGCGCCTGCCCGGCTTCCGCTACGAGCGATACGTGAAACAACTTCAAGCGGGCATTTCTTCGAATGGTGAAGAGGCCCGGCCACGGGGTGAAGGCGCGGCTGCGGCGCGCGAGCTCGACCGCGGGGCGCGTCCAGTCGACGCGCGCGTCCTCGCGGGTGATCTTCGGGCAGGTCGTTGCGAGCGCGTCGTCCTGGGGAACCGGGAGCCCACCCTCTTCACCTTCTAAGAAATACAGCGTGTCCACCAGTAATTCCGCACCTATTTGCGCCAGCCTCGCGCCCAGCTCTTCAGCAGATTCCTCCTCCCCGATCTGCGTCTCGCGCATCGTGTAGACCGGCCCGGTGTCCATCCCGGCGTCCATCTTCATGATCGAAACGCCCGTCACGGGGTCCCCCGCGAGGACGGACGCCTGAACGGGCGAGGCCCCGCGCCAGCGCGGGAGGAGCGAACCGTGGACGTTCACACATCCCAGACGCGGAAGATCCAGCACTCTCTGCGCGAGGATCTTTCCATAGGCGACGACGACGAACACGTCCGCGCCGGCGGCCGAAAGACGCGCGACCGCCGCGTCGTCCTTCAGCTGGGGCGGCTGGAAGACTTGAATTCCCAGCGACTTCGCCCGCGCGGCGACGGGCGGATCCGTGACCTCTCCCCTCCGCCCGACCGGCTTTCCCGGCTGCGAGACGACGAGGCCGAGGGTGTGGCCCGCGTCACGGAGTGACTCCAGGCTCGGCAGCGCGAAAGACGGCGATCCGAAAAAAACAACTTGCACGGCGACAGTGTATCGACACGGAACCCTGTTTTCCCTCTAGAATGCGCGTATCCCGAGACGGGAGCGAATTGAAGAAAGGACGGAATCAAATGGCTGGAATGACGAAATCGCAGATCGCGGAGCACCTCGCGGAGAAGTCGGGGCTCACCAAGAAGGCCTCGGCGGAGTTTCTCGAGGAGCTCGCCGCTCTTGCTTACAAGCAGGCGAAGAACTCCTTCACGATGCCCGGTCTCGGCAAGCTCGTGCTCGTGAACCGCAAGGCGCGCATGGGCCGCAACCCCGCGACCGGCGAAGCGATCAAGATCCCGGCGAAGCGCGTCGTGAAGTTCCGCGTCGCGAAGGCCGCCAAAGACGCGATCCTCGGCGCGAAAAAGTAGCGCGGAGGGGTTTGCCCGCGGCCCAGAGGCCGCGGGCATCCCGGTCTTCTAAGACCTTCTGTTCCGGTCGATCTCCTCGAAGTAGTCCGTCGGGACGAGGATCTCGCGGCTTTTGCTCCCGCCCGCGGGCGGTCCCACGATCCCGTCGCGCTGCATCATGTCGATGAGCTTGCCGGCGCGGGAGAACCCGATTTCGAGCCGGCGCTGCAGGAACGAAATGGACGCCATGCGCTCGCGCACGACGAGCCGCGCCGCCTGGTCGTATATCGGGTCCGTGTCGTCGGAGGCGGACCGCATCCCGCTGGCCGCGGCCTGGGCCTCGCGGTCGACGGTTACGCTTTCGTCGTAGATCGGCTTGGCCTGCTTCTTCAGGAAGCGGCAGATCTCTTTCGTCTCTTCGCCGCTGATGAAGCCGCCGTGCACGCGCAGAAGGTAGGACGTCCCCGCCGCGAGATAGAGCATGTCGCCCTGTCCCAGGAGCGACTCGGCTCCCATGGAATCGAGAATGGTCCGCGAGTCGATTTTCGTCCGCGTCGTGTAGGCGACCCGACATGGGAGGTTCGCCTTGATCGTGCCCGTGATGACGTCCACGGACGGCCGCTGCGTGGCGAGAATGAGGTGCACCCCGACGGCGCGGGCCTTCTGCGCGAGCCGCGCGACGGACTCCTCGATCTCGCGGGGGGCCGTCATCATGAGGTCCGCCAGCTCGTCGATCACGATGACGATGTACGGCATGGGCGCGATGACGCCGTTCTCGTCCGCCTTCAGACGATCGCCGATCTTCTCCCTCACCTCGGCGAGCGAGCGCGGGTCGCGAATCGCCGCGTTGTACTGCTCGATGTTCCGGACGCCGGGCCACTCCGAGAGAAGCTTGTAGCGGCCCTCCATCTCGTCCACGGCCCACTTGAGCGCGTTCGCGGCCTTCTTCGGGTCCGTGATGACGGGCACGAGGAGGTGTGGGAGACCCTCGTAGTCCTTCATGTCGTTCATCTTCGGGTCCACGAAGATGAACTTGACCTCGTCCGGGCGGGCCTTGAAGAGGATGGACGTGATCATGCCCGTCACGCCCACGCTCTTGCCCGCGCCCGTCTGGCCCGCGACGAGGAGGTGCGGCATCCGCGCGAGGTCCGCGACGACGGGCTCGCCCTGCACGTCGATCCCGAGCGCGATCGTGAGAAGCGAGGGCGAGCGCCGGAACTTTTCGCTCTCGATCACCTCGCGCAGCGCGATGAGGTCGCGGTTGCGGTTCGGGACCTCGATTCCGACCGCGGCCCGGCCCGCCATGCGCTCGATGCGTACCTTCTCGGCCGCGAGCGCGAGCGCGAGGTCGTTCTCGAGGGACGTGACCTGCGAGACCTTCACGCCCTGCGACGGCTTGAATTCGTACGTCGTGACGACCGGCCCCGGCGTGTAGGCGTCCACCGTGCCCTCGACGCCGAATTCGAGGCATTTGGCCGCGATGAGCTCCATCGTCTGCCGGAACTCCTCGCGATCGCTCTCGCGGTCCCTCTTCGGGGCGGCGCGCAGCAGCTTGGCGGGCGGGAACACCCAGCCCGACGCATCGCGCTGGGCAGGGAAAGGCAGGATCCGCTGTGGCGCTTCGGCCTTCTTCTCGAGCCGCGCGGGCCGCGCGATGGGCCGCGGCGTCTCGACCTCGGCGCCGCCCGCCTTCGTGATCGAGAACCGGCCCGCGCCGGCCCTCTCCTTGACGCGGAGCGTGGCGACCGACGGGATGTAGACGACGTCCCCCTCGGGCTCGGAGGCCTTTTCGGGCACGGGGCGCGCCGCGTCATCCCGGGCGCGCTCGAGGTGCTTCTTCACGACGTCCCGCCGCTGCCTTTCCTTGGCCGCCTGCTCGCGCCTTCGGCGGCGCTCCAGGACGAAGCCCCGCCACCAGCCCGAAAAACGCAGGGTCGCGCCCGAAAGGCCGTTCCCGAGCGAGAGGGAGGTCGAGAGCAGGAGGCCGATCAGGAGGCCGGCGGACAGGAGGATCGCCGCGCCGGGCGGGTTGAGAGCCGAGACCGCGAACGAGCCGAGGAGGTCCCCCACGAAACCGCCGGCGTCGAGACCGCCGCCGAACGCGCGGGGGCGCCCGAACGCGAGATGCGAAAGGGGGGCGAGCGTGAGGACCACGAGGAGGACGCCGAGGCCCTTCGTTACCCACGCGCCCGCCGGCCGCGACAGGAAGCGCCGCCATCCGACGACGAGGAGCACGAACGGCGCGACGAACGCGGCGAGACCGAAGAACTGGAGGCTCCCATCCGCGAAGGAGGCGCCGAGGCGGCCCGCCCAGTTGCGCGGCCGGACGCCCTGGTCGTTGACGGCGGAGAAGAGCGAAGGATCGTTCGGGTGGTACGACACGAGCGCGGCGAGCAGCAGGAGTCCCAGGGCGACGAGAACGATGCCGAGAAATTCGTCGCGCCGCCGCGCGAGCGCGGATGGAGGCAGCGTGGGCCTGAGGGCCGGCGCGGCTGCGGCCGCCACTATGGAACGACCTTCAAGTTGCCGGCGAAGCCGCTCGAAAGCGGATCCCCGAAGATGATGAGCAGCAGGCCCAGCACCCCGCAATACACGACGAACGCGGTCAGGCGCATGGACACGACCACTTTCAGAAGAAATCCGACGGCAAAGTACCCGACGACCGCCGCGACGACCATCCCGGCGACGTACGCCGGCAGCGCGCCCCCTTCGAAGACCGGACCGGTCCGATGCCGATACGCGTGAAGGTTCTCGACGGCCGCGGCCGCCAGAATCGTCGGGATCGACAGCAGGAACGAGAACTCGGCCGCCGCCCGGCGCGAAAGACCCGTGAAGAGGCCGACGGAGATCGTGTTTCCCGAGCGCGAAAAGCCGTGCAGCACCGCCGAGACCGACTGGCACGCGCCGACGAGCGCCGCATCGCGCGGGCGCATCTTTTCGAGCGTGCGTCCGCCCTCTCCACGCACATTCCCCACGCGCTGCGCGACGAAGAGGAGCACGGACGTCCCGATGAGCGCAAACCCCATCCGGCGAAATTCCGTCATGCCCTCGATCGCGAACCGCTTCAGGGGGAGCGTCACAGCGCCCGTGAGCGCCACGGCGATCACGAGAAGTCCGACGAGCTTCCACGCCTGCCGCCGCACGGCCGGGTCGGCCGAGACGATCCCCGCGAACGTCGCGCCGATCCGCGATCGAAAGTAGATGACGACGGCGAAGAGCGTCCCGACGTGCAGCAGGACGTCGAAGAGGATTCCGGGCTGCGCGAACCCGGGAAGAAAGCGCTGCGCGAGCGCCAGATGCGCCGTCGAGGAGACGGGCAGGAACTCCGTCAGGCCCTGCACGATCCCGAGCAGAACGGCCTGACCGAGGGTCACCGACATCGACGAATTGTAACAGGCGAGATGACGAATTCCGGGCTATTTGCCGGGCGGACCGAGCCGCGGCGCGAGCGCCCGGAACACGTCCAGAGAGAGCGTCTCGGCCCGCGCCGTCGGCGGCAGGCCCGCCTCCGCCACGGCGCGGGCGGCGCGCTCGCGCCCCCACCGAGGCGTCAGCGCGTTCACGAGCGTCTTCCGCCGCGACGTGAAGCCGGCCGAAACCACGCGAAGCGCCTCTTCCGAACCGTCCGGGGGGGCATGCGGCACGAGCTCGAGAACCGACGACTTCACCTTGGGCGGCGGCGAGAAGTCACCGCGCGAGACGTCGAAGAGACGCCGCGCGGCCGCGTGCGCGCCGACGTCGAGGGTCAGAAACCCGAACGCGTCGCCGCCGGGCGGCGCGACGATGCGGTCCGCGACCTCTTTCTGGATCATGACGACGAGACGCGAGAAGAGATCCGGCCGCCGGACGAACGCGCGCAGCATCGGGGTGGCGCTCTCGTACGGGAGGTTGCCGAGGAACGGCACGGGCGGTTCGGCCCCTATCCGCGCGAGCGCCTCCGCGACGTCGGCGTGGAGCGCGTCTTTCGTCTCGACGAAAAGCGCCCGCTCCGCGAGCTCCAGCGACAGGCGGGCCGCGAGCACCGGATCGACCTCGAAAGCCAGGATGCGGGCGCCCCGGTCGAGGAGCGGCCGGGTGAGCGCGCCGCGCCCCGGACCCACCTCGACGACGGTTTCCCCCTCCCGCGCTCCGAGAGCATCGAGAATTTTTTCGACGGTGGCCGTGTTTACGAGGAAGTGCTGACCCCAGCGAGCCCGTGAGGATCTCGCGCTTGACGCTCTCACGGACCTCACCCTACCATCGAAGATCGCGCGCGGATCGCCCCGCCGCGATCGCAAGGCCGCCCAGAAAGGAACCCCTCACATGTCCGCAAACGTCCTCGAGTTGAACGAAGGTTCGTTCGAATCCACCGTCCTCAAGAGCGCGAAGCCCGTCCTCGTGGACTTCTGGGCCGTCTGGTGCGGCCCCTGCCGGCAGGTGGCCCCGATCGTCGAGTCGCTCGCCTCGAAATGGGGCGACAAGGTCACGGTCGCGAAGTTGAACGTCGACGACGTGCCGTCCGTGGCCGAGCGCTACGGGATCATGTCCATCCCGACGCTCATGCTCTTCAAGGGCGGCCAGATCGTCGAGCGCGTCGTCGGCGTTTCGCCGCAGGCCTCACTCGAGAAGAAGTTCGAGCCCCACCTGAACTAGTTTTTTCTTTCCTCCGGCCCCGGCATGATCTTCCGGGCGACGGGGCCATCCGGACCGTCCTCGTAGAGGATCCTCAGGCGGACCCCGCGCCTGGGGGCCGCCGTGATCTCCGTCTTCCCGTCGATGCGAAAGGCGCGACCGGGCTGGCCGACCTCCGAAAGGACGACGTAGGCGCCCGGCTCGTATCTCAGGCACGAACCCGCCGCCCGCAGAAACGGCACCGGAGTCGGCGTCGCGGTCGGTGCCGGCGTCGCCGTCGGAGCCCGGTGCTTCTTCTTCGTGGCGCCCGAAGCGGGCACTGCGAGCAGGAAGCCGGCCAGAGCGAGGCAGACTATGCGGGGGGAGGGAAGGAGAGCCATCCGTGGCCCAGCATAAGGCGTCGGCATCCCCCTTGCTCTGACCGACTTGCGGCCGTTCTCCGATGCCGATTCGGCGTCGAAATGAGGCCTTCGAAGGGACAGGATGACGACCACGACGCCCGCCACCGCCACCCCGGGCCTCGACCCGGCCGCCCTCACGGAGAGAATCCGCGAAAAATCTCTGCTCGTCGGGGCCCTCCTGACGGAAATTCGCAAGGTGATCGTCGGCCAGGGCGGCCTCATCGACCGTCTGACTATCGGCCTCCTCGCGAACGGCCACCTGCTTCTGGAAGGCGTCCCCGGCCTCGCCAAGACGCTGGCCGTCAGGACCCTCGCACGCGGCCTCGACGCCTCGTTCTCCCGTATCCAGTTCACGCCGGACCTCCTGCCGGCCGACCTCATCGGCACGCTCGTCTTCAACCCGAAGACGCAGGAGTTCGTCGCGCGGCGCGGCCCCGTGTTCGCGAACCTCGTCCTCGCGGACGAGATCAACCGCGCTCCGGCCAAGGTGCAGTCCGCGCTCCTCGAGGCCATGCAGGAGAGGCAGGTCACGGTCGGTGACACGACGACGCCCCTGCCGGACCCGTTCCTCGTCCTCGCGACGCAGAACCCCATCGAGCATGAGGGCACGTACCCGTTGCCCGAAGCCCAGGTCGACCGCTTCCTCATGAAGCTGACGGTCGGTTACCCCACGAAGGCCGAGGAGCGCCTGATCCTCGACCGGATGGGCGACACGACCGAGGCCGCGGCGTCCGCCTCCGTGCGGCCCGTGCTCACGCCGGAAATGATCCGCGACCTCCGCGTCCTCGTGCGCGGCATCTATGCCGACGATCGCATCAAGGGCTACCTCGTGGAGCTCGTGGCCGCCACGCGCGACCCGAAGGCCTACGGCCTCTCGGATCTCGCGGACTTCGTATCGTACGGCGCCTCGCCGCGCGCCACGCTCGCTCTTCTCGCGACGGCCCGCGCGCGCGCCTTCCTCGCGGGCCGCGGCTACGTCGTGCCGGAAGACGTCAAGGACGTCGCGCCGGACGTGCTGCGTCACCGCGTCCTCCTCTCCTACGAGGCCGAGGCCGAGAACGTGACGAGCGACCAGATCGTCAAGAGGCTGCTCGAGCGGGTCGAAGTGCCCTGACGGCCGTGCTACCCCGCGACATCGTCCGCAAGCTCCATCGTATCCGGATCCGGACGAACCGGCTCGTGGATGCGGGCGTGGGCGGTGAATACCATTCGGTCTTCCGGGGCCGCGGAATGGAGTTCTCCGAGGTGCGCGAGTACGTGCCCGGAGACGACGTCAGGACGATCGACTGGAACGTGACGGCGCGGACGGGCGTCCCTCACGTGAAGAAATACACCGAGGAGCGGGACCTCACGGTGCTCCTGCTTCTCGACCTTTCGGCGTCGCAGGGGTTCGGCTCGCAGTACCTCACGAAGCGCGAGCTCATGGCCGAGCTCGCGGCGCTCCTCTCGTTCGCCGCCGTCAAGAATCACGACCGCGTCGGCGCGCTTCTTTTCACGGACCGGCTCGAGCGCTATCACCCGCCGCGCAAGGGCGTCGACCACGCGCTCGCGATCACGCGGGATGCGCTTTCGCTCGCGCCCGAGGGCCGCGGAACCGACCTCACGCTCGCGCTCCGGAGCGCCGCGTCGCTCCTCAAGCAACGCGCGGTCGTCTTCGTCGTGTCGGACTTCCTCGCCGCCGGGTACGAGAAGGCGCTCAAGACCCTGAACAAGCGCCACGATGTCGTCGCGATCCCGATCAGCGATCCTCGGGAGCAGCTCCTGCCTCCCGCGGGCCTCGTGCGCTTGCGCGACGCCGAGACGGGCGCCACCGGCGTCTTCGACACCACCGACCCGGCGTTTCGCGAGGCGTGGGGGCGCCGCGGGGCGGGCCTGCCCGATCTGGCGGCGATCTTCCGCTCCTCCGGCATCGACTCGATCCCGCTCCGGACGGACGCGTCCTACGAACTGCCCCTCGTAAAATTCTTCAAGCAGCGCGAGAAGCGCAAGGCGGCGGGAAGATGAAGAGGATTCTTCTTGCTCCCGTGCTCGTCATGCTGCTCGCCGCGTCGAGCGGACTGATCGCGCAGTCACCGCCCGTATTTTCTTCGAAGGTGGACGGGGCCACGGCGGTCTCCATCGGCGACCGCGTCGTCGTGACGTTCGCCGCGCGCATTCCCGCGGGGGCGACGCTGGCGCTCGACGCGCTCGTGACACCCGCGCCTGAGGACGGCGCGCGGCCGCCCGGGGGCGCGGTCCTGGAGTTCGAGAGCCCGGCCGCACCCACCCAGACGAAATCGAAGGCCGGGGATTTCTTCGAATGGTCTCAGACGATCGCGCTGTTCCCGTTCAGCGCCGGGACGGTGCGGGTGCCGGGGCCGCATTACACATTCGAAGAATCTTCTTCCGGCCGCAAGCTCGAGGTGCGTCCGCCCGATCTGGAGCTGACCGTCGCTTCGCGTCTCCCTCCCAACCAGAAGCCCGAAGAGATCGCGCCGAAGACGGACAAGCCGGTGCGCATTCCCGCCTGGCCAGCGAAGTACTGGGTCGCGCTCGTCGCAGGCGTCGCGCTCGTCGCCTCCCTCGTCGCCTGGCTCGTGTCGCGCCGCCGCCGCAAGGCCGCGGGGGCGGAGCCGGACGCGCCCGCGATCCCGCCGGGCGAGGAGCTCCGCCTCGCACTCGCGCGGCTCGCCGCGGCCGGCGAGGGCCTCGGCGACGACGCGCGCGACTTCTACTCGGAGCTCACCCATGCGGTGAAACGCTTCCTCGAGCGCGCGACGGGCGAGCCCGTTCTCGAATGGACGACGTTCGAAACCGTGAGGCGCCTGCGCGAGAAGGGCTTCGACTTTCCGCGCGAAGCGGCCTTCCCCGATCTCCTGGCCTCCGCGGACCGCGTCAAGTTCGGAAAGGGCGACGCGACGCGCGAGGACGCCCGGCAGGCCCTCGCGCGGGCGCGCCTCGTCCTCGACGACGTCGAGGCGCGGCAGCGGGCGGCTTCATGACGGGATTCCGCGCCCTCGTCACGTCCCTCATCCCGCCGGGACTGTCGTTCCGCGACCCGCTCCTCCTGCTCCTTCTGCTCCTGATTCCGCTCGCGATCGCCATCCGCATCCTGAGCGAGAAGCGCGGCGACGGCGCGCTGGTCGTCCCGACGCTCGCCCACGTCGCCCGGGTGCCCTCCACGTGGCGCGTGCGGACCCGGCATCTGCCCTTCGCGCTCGCGCTGCTTGGCTACGCGGGCCTCGTCGTCTCGCTCGCGCGCCCGCGGCTCGGCCTCGAGCGGACCGAGTCGTGGACGGAGGGCGTGGACATCTTCATCGCCCTCGACGCCTCCGGGTCGATGGCCGCCGAGGACTTCCGGCCGAAGAACCGCTTTTTCGTCGCGAAGGCCTGCGCGCGCCAGTTCATCGAAGGGCGTTCGAGCGACCGGGTCGGCCTCCTCGTCTTCGCCGGACGCTCGCGCACCGTCAGCCCGCTCACGACCGACCGCGGAATGGTCCTCGACCGCATCGCGGGCCTGAAGCTGGGAGACCAGGGCGACGGCACGGCCATCGGCCTCGCTCTCGGGAACGCGCTCGCGCGCCTGAAGCCGTCCAGGGCGAAGTCGCGCGTCGTGGTCCTCGTGACCGACGGCGGCAACAACGCCGGAGAGATTGACCCGGACACCGCGGCCGGAGTGGCAAAGGCGCTGGGCGTGCGCGTGTATACCGTGGGCGTCGGAACCAACAACGGGCCCGTCGAGATCCCGATCCCCTTCCGCGACCCCGAGACGGGCCGAGTCACCGAGCGGCGGGTCCGGGCGAACGTGGACGTGGACGAGGCGCTGCTCCAGCGCATCGCGAACGTGACGGGCGGCCGCTTCTTCCGCGCGACGGACGCTCAGGGTCTCGCCGACACCTTCGCGACGATCGACAAGCTCGAGAAGAGCGAGATCAAGACGACGAAGTACACGCGCTTTCGCGAGGTCTTCCCGCTCGCCGTCCGGCCCGCGGCCGCGTGCCTCGCGCTCGCCGGACTCGCGGCGCTTTTCGTCTTTCCGGTGACGCCCCGATGACCGCGCTCCGCACGCTCTTCGCCGAGCCGGGGCTGCTCGTCCCGGGCCTCCTTCTCGCGGTTCTGGCGACCTTCGCTCTCGTCCTCGCCGTCCGGCGGCGCGCGGCCCGGAGCGGCACGCTCATTTCCCCCGCCCTCGCGGCCAAGGCGGGCCTCGTGCGCGCGGGCCGCTTCCCCGCCGCCACCGGGTTGCTCGTCCTCCTCTCGATTCTCGGCCTCGGGGCGGCGCTCGCGCGTCCGCGCTGGGGCAGGACGACCGAGACGGCCGAGCGGCGCGGCACGGACGTCGTGCTCGTCGTCGACACGTCCGCCTCGATGCGGGCCGCCGACGTCTCGCCCTCGCGCTTCGCCCTCGCCCGCCAGGCCGCTCAATCCCTCCTCTCGCGGCTCGGAAGCGATCGCGCGGCTCTCATCGCCTGCGAGGGAGAGGCTCAGGCCCTCGTTCCCCTCACGCTCGACGCCGCGGCGGTCGGCCTGTTCCTCGACGCGATGGAGCCCGGCATGGGGCCGAAGCCCGGGACGTCGATCGCCTCGGGACTCGCGGCCGCGGCCGATTTGTTCCCGGCCGGCTCGGCGGGCGGCAAGAACGTCGTCGTCTTCTCGGACGGTGAGGACCTCGAGGGCGGCGTGAACGCCGCGATCGCGCGCGCGAAGGCCGAAGGCATCACGGTACACACCGTCTTCGTGGGCGCCGTGAACGGAAGCGGCGCTCCGGTTCCAGACCTCGACGCGGCCGGGCGCACGAGCGGTTTCAAGAGCGACGAGAAGGGTCAGCCCGTGCTCTCGAAAGCCGATCCCGATCTGCTGCGCCGGCTCGCCGCGGAGACCGGGGGATCCTTCACCGTTGTCTCCCCGGGCCGCACGGACCTCGAGGGCGTCGCCCGGCAGATCGACCTCGGCGCGCGCAGGCCGATGTCTGAAGTCCTCGTCACGTCTCTCGAAGAGCGCTTCCAGATTCCGCTCGGTGTCGCGGTCGCGGCGTTGGGACTTCTTTTGCTCGGAATCGGAAGAGGGAGAAGCGCTTCGAGTCGAGCTGGAGCCACGGCAACCGCAACGGCTTTGCTGTGCCTGCTGACGTCGCGCGACCTCGATGCCCAGCCCTTTCCAAGCAAAATCTTCTCTTCTCCCCGGTCCGAAGCAAAGAAAGGCCAAAAGGCTCTCGACGAAAAGAAACCTGCCGAGGCGCTTTCTCACTTTCAGCGTGAAATCGAACTGGCCCCGAAGGACCCGACGGGCGCGTACAACCTCGGCACGGCTCAGTCGAAGGCGGACCGCGCGCCCGAGGCGCTCGCGTCACTCGAGAAGGCGCGGAAGGAAGGTCGTGGCGGCCTCGCGGCCGACGCGGCGTTCAACGCCGGCCAGACGTTCTACCGCGAAAAGCAGTACGAGCCCGCCGCCGCGGCCTTCCGCGAGGCGCTGAAGCGCCGCCCTGGGGACGCGGACGCGGCCTGGAATTACGAGCTGTGCGTGCGCCGCGCCGAGGAAGAGAAGCAGAAGCAGAAAGACCAGCAGCAGAAGGACCAGAAGGACGACAAAAAAAGCGGGAAGGACGGGAAGGATAAACAGCCCGAGAACCCGAACGACAAGCAGCAAGCCGGAAACGACGAACAGAAGAAGAAGCAGCAGCAGGAGAAGGAGTTCGAGCAGAAGGCAAACATGACGCGGGACAAGGCCGAACAGCTCCTGGCGGCCATCGAGCGGTCGGATCTGGACGAGCAGAAGAAGAAAGTCGCCGAGCAGCACAGCAAGCGGCGCGTCGCGAGGGACTGGTGAAACGCGCCCCCCTCTTTGCCGCCCTCGTCTCCGCCGCGGTCACGGTCGCCACAGTGGCGGCGCCTCCCGCGCGCGCCGCCGATGAAATCGCCGTGCAGGTTCAGGTCGACACGGTGAGGCCCGCGGCGGACGACGTCGTCAGGCTCACTTACACATTTTCCGGTTCCGGCCTCGGTGGCACGCTGCGCCTTCCCGGCTCCCTCCCCCTGAAGAACCTGGCCCTCGCGGGCGGTCCGTCGAAGTCGGACCAGATGTCTTATGTGAACGGGGTCTTCAGCCGTTCGCTCTCCCTGACTTACTTCCTGCGGCCGCAAGGCACCGGCCCGGCCGAGGTCGGCGAGGTCTCGTTCGGATTCGACGACAAGACGGTGAAGGCCGCGAGCTATCTCCTCGAAGTCGGGCCCGCCCGGGGGCACGCCGCTCAGCCCGCCGAGCCGGAGAACGACGACCCGCTCCTGTCCCTTCTCAGGCGGCGCGACGGCGCGGCTTCCCGCGCGGCCGCGCCCGGCGCCCCGCGGGCCCGGCCGCTGATCGAGTTCCGCGTGACACCTGACAAGACGACCGCGTACGTCGGCGAAGAGATCACGCTTCATTACGAGCTCCTCACGCAGGCCGACGTGCAGGGCCTCGAGTACCTCGACCCCCCGCGCTTCCCCGGCTGCTGGGCCGAGGACCTGGAGAAGCCGGAGAAGCCGGTGGGCCACCGCGACGTCGTGGACGGGCGCACGGTGATGCGGTTCACGCTCCTCAAGAAGCTCGTTTCGGGCCTCAACCCCGGAACCGTCAACATTCCCGAGGCGAAGATCCGCACGAGCGTCCGCGTGTCGCCGGACCCCTTGAACGACCCGTTCGGCTTCTTCCCGCGACCAGAGGTCATGGACCTCGTCGCCAAGCCCCTCACGCTCAGGATCCTTCCGATCCCCGGCGATACCGCGTTCCACGGACCGGTCGGCCATTTCGACCTGAGCGCGAAGCTGGATCGCACGCGCGTCGCTCCCGGCGAGGCCGTCACGCTGCGTCTCCGGCTCTCGGGTGCCGGCAACCTGCGCACGGCGACCGATTTACCAAAGGTCGATGTTGCGGGCGTGACTCTCTATCCGCCGAGCGTGAAGTCCGATGCCACGCGGGCCGGCCGCACCCAGGTGTCCACCGAGTGGAGCTACGTCCTCGTGCCGAAGGAAAACGGCACGGTGACGATTCCGCCGATCTCGCTCGCCGTCTTCGACCCCGCCGAGAAGCGGATCGTGACGAAGACGACCGCGCCGCTCACCTTCGTGACGGAAGGCGCCCCCCTCGGGGGCGGGGCCTCGCTCACGACCGCCGAGACCACACTGCCCTCCCTGCCGGCCACGGCCTCGTCCGGCGCACTGAAGACGACGGCGCCCGCGGGGGCGCCGGCCGTCGCGGACTTCTCGCACCGCACCGTGCCGGTCCCGCTCTGGGCCGTCGCCGCGATCCCCGGAGCGGCCCTCCTGGCGCTCGGCGCGACCTTTCTCGCGCGGCGGCGAAGGAAAAGCGGCGCCTCGCAGGAGGTCCTGCGGGCCGAGCCGGGCGAAACGAAGGAACGCGCGGCGGCGCGGGTCGACCGCGCCCTCCGCGAGGCGCTCCTTCGCCGCTATCTCGTCCCAGACGGGGCGTCCGCGCAAGAGGTCCTCTCCGCTCTCGCCGAGCGCGGCCTTCCGGCTGCGCAACTCGACGACGTCCGGGTGCTCCTTTCGGACGTGGATTTCCTCCGTTACGCGCCGCAACTCGGCGACTATGAAGCGAGAATCGACGGGATGCGCGCGCGCGCCCGGGATGTCCTGCAACGTCTCGGCTGAGTGTCTCCTTCGAGGACCGGGGACCCCGAAGCGTAAAATGACGCCACCATCGTGAGCACAAGAGCGGCCCGGGTCGTCTCGCCCAAGCAACTGGCGCGTTACATGGAGCGTCATCGCCTCCTCGACGAAACAAGCGGGACGCCGCCCGACCGCTTCCTCATCACGCTCGTGAATCGCGCCCTGGAGTTCGTGCCGGCGCAGGCGGGTGCGTTGCTCCTCGACGACCCCGTCGCGAAGGAGGACGACCGCTCGCGCAACGAGCTCACGATCATCGTCGCGGCGGGAGACGTGAAGGACAGCGCCGTCGGGCGCAAGGTGCGGCCCGTCGACGGCATCGCGGGATTCGTCTACGCCCGCGGCGAACGCACCTGCGTGAACGAGGTCGGTGGCGCGCACGCATTTTCCCGCGAAATCGACGCCCTCCTCGAGATGCCGATCACGAACGTCCTCGCGGTGCCCGTCGTGATCGAGAATCACGTCTGTGGCTCTCTCATCCTCCTGAATCGCCAGGGCGAGCTCGCCTTCACGCCGCGCGACGAGCGCCTCATGGAGCTATTCGGAGACACGCTTTCCCTCGCTCTCCAGAACCTCCTCGACGAACGGCGCGCCCGCGAGGTCGCCCGGCGCGACTCGCTCACGTCTCTCTATAACGACCGCTACTTCCACCGGAAGCTCCAGCGTGAAATCGACCGGCTCGGCGAGACGAAAGACGGCGAGCTCGCTCTGCTCTTCCTCGACTGCGACCACCTCAAGAGGGTCAACGACGTTCACGGACATCTCGCGGGCAGCCAGGTGCTCCGCGAAGTCTCCTTCATCCTCCAGCGCACCCTCGCGGAGACCGTCTCTCTCGCCTGCCGCTATGGCGGCGACGAATTCACGGTGATTCTCCTCGGCGCCGACCTCGCCGCGGCCACCGCGATCGCCGAGAAGATCCGGAAGGCGATCGACGACTGGACGTTCCTGCCGATGTCGATCGGCCCCGGCGAACCCGCGCTGAACCTCAAGAACGTCGTGACGATGTCCGTGGGCGTCGCCACGTACCGCGCGCACGTGAATACGTCCCTGCCCGCCGCCGAACAGAAGAACCAGATCCTCAAGAAGGCGGATTCCGCCCTCTACGCCGCGAAGACCAAGGGGAAGAACTGCGTCGTCGTCGCCGAGGCGTCCTCCACTTCCGCCGGGGGCAACTCGGTCATCCTGAAGACCTGAAGACGGCTTCAAGGCGTTTGCGGTCAATGTCTTACGCCCTTCCGCCCGGACGGGTTAAAATGCCTGGATGGTTTCTTCCTATCCCTCCGTGGTGTCCCTCGACAAGGCCAAGAACGTCCTCGAATCGCTCTCGAAGCACATCCTCGTCGATGGCTACCACATGGTCATGGACCTCCGTGCGTCGCGCGGGAATTTCATCCACGACTCGCTCCAGGGAGTCGAGATCCTGGACTTCTTTTCGCACTTCGCCACCTGTCCGATCGGCTATGCGCACCCGAAGCTGACGACCCCGGAGTTTCTCGACGAGCTCGCGTGGACCGCCGTCACGAAACCGGCGAACAGCGACATCTACACCGAGCAGATGGCTTCCTTCGTCGAGACGTTCGCGCGCCTCGGCGTGCCGTCGACCCACTCCGCGCACATGTTCTTCGTCGAGGGCGGGGCTCTCGCGAACGAGAACGCGCTGAAGGCCGCCTTCGACTGGAAGGTGCGCCGGAACTTCAAGAAGGGCTACCGCCGCGAGGTCGGCTCGAAGATCCTGCACTTCGAGCAGGCGTTCCACGGCCGCAGCGGCTACACGCTCTCCCTCACGAACACGAGCGACCCCCGCAAGACGATGTACTTCCCAAAGTTCGACTGGCCGCGCGTCGTGAACCCGAAGCTCACGTTTCCGCTCACCGAAGAGAGCCTCGGGGCGACGATCGCCGTGGAACACCTCGCGATCGCGCAGATCGAGCGGGCCCTCGCTGAGAATCCCGACGACATCGCCGCGCTCATCCTCGAGCCGATCCAGGGAGAGGGCGGCGACAACCATTTCCGCGCCGAATTCCTCGCGCAGCTGCGCATACTCTGCGACGAGCACGAGATGCTGCTCATCCTCGACGAGGTGCAGACCGGCATGGGTCTCACCGGCACGATGTGGGCCTTCCAGGGCCTCGGCATCACGCCCGATCTCTTCACCTTCGGAAAGAAGACGCAGGTCTGCGGCTTCGCCTCGAACGACCGGATTCTCGGGGAGAAGGAGAACGTCTTCACGGTCTCCTCGCGCATCAATTCGACATGGGGCGGGAACCTCGTCGACATGGTGCGCTGCCGCAGGATCCTCGAGGTCATGGCGGAGGAGAGGCTCGTCGAGAACGCGAAGACGACGGGCGAGTTCCTCCTCGGAAAATTGATTGAGGTGGCCTCCGAGTTCCCCGGCAAGGTGACGAACGTGCGGGGCCGGGGCCTCTTCATCGCGTTCGACCTCCCGGACACGGCGACGAGGGGGCAGGTCATATCCTGCTGGCTGAAGAAGCACAACGTGATGTCACTGGCCTCGGGCGAGCGCGCGATCCGGCTGCGTCCTCCCCTGACCCTCACGCGGGACGAGGCGGCCCTCGGAGTCCAGCGGCTGCGCGCCGCGTTGACGGAAGTCCTCGGCTGAGCGAAGGCCGTGGCGTTCGCCCTCTTTTCCTTCTAGGAAATCTCCTTCTTCTTCTCTTTCTCTTTTCCTTTCTCGTCTTCATCCCCCTCCCCTCGATCCTTCTCCTGCGCTGGCGCGATCCCGCGACGACCGCGTTCATCCGCGCGCGACAGGAGCGCCTCCGCGGGCAGAGCAGGAGCGACGCGATCGACCGCCGCCCGGTGCCTCTCCCCCAGGTGGCGCCCGCCCTCGTCCGCGCCGTCCTCTCCGCCGAGGACGCGCGCTTCTTCGAGCACCGTGGCATCGACTGGGACGCGGTCGGGACCGCCCGCGAATGGAACCGGGCCCACGCCGGGAACCGCAGGAGACGCCTCCGGGGCGCCTCGACGCTCACGCAGCAGCTCGCGAAGAACCTGTGGCTCTCCGGCGAACGCACGTGGTGGCGGAAGGGACGCGAGGCCGCGATCGCCGTCGTCCTCGATCGAGTCGTCCCGAAGAAGCGGATCCTCGAGGTCTATCTTTCAGCGATCGAGTTCGGCGAGACGACCTACGGGTGCGAGGCCGCGTCGCACGCGCTCTTCGGCATCAGCGCGAGCCGCCTTTCCACGGCGCAGGCGGCGCGCCTCGCGGCCCTGATTCCCGGTCCCGCGTGGTATCGCGTGCATCCGGCCGCGTGGGAACGCCGCGCGGCGTTCATCGAGCGGCGTCTCGAAGGCCAACCGCTGCCCGGAGGGCTCATGGCGCCTGCGCGCTAGAATCGCGGCGATGAAAATGCGTCCCCCAGCTCTCGTCCGAGAAGCCATCGCCCTCGCCCTGGCATCGCTCGCCCTCGGGGCCTGCCGCCCGAAGCCCGCCGAAATCCGCGTCACACCCGCGAAGGTGACGCTCTACGGTCCGGGACGCACGCAGTCTCTCAAGTACGACGTCTTCGACAAGAGGGCCAATCCGATGCCGGGCCTGACGGCGACGTGGATGTCCGACAAGCCGAAGGTCGCGTCCGTCGACGCGAACGGGCTCGTTCGTTCCCTCGCGCCCGGCCGCACGATCGTGACCGCGAATTTTCAGAACTTCTCCTCCAGCGCGTCCGTGGAGGTCATCGACGTCGCGTCGCTCACGGTCTCGCCGAACCGGATGACGCTCGTCGGAGCGCCGGGTACGAAGATGGCGCTCGTCGCCGAGGTCCGGGACGCCCGGGGGAATCTCTCTCCCCTGAAGCTGAAATGGATCTCGGGGGATCCGAAGGTGGCCACGGTCGACGCGGACGGCGTCGTGACCGCGGGCGCGGAAGGCCGCACCACCATCATCGCGAGCCTCGACAACGACGTCAGTTCGGCGTGCGACGTAAAGGTTCTGCACCGCGAGATCGACGCCTTCGAGCTGACTCCCGTCACCCTGATTCTGAAAGTGGGCGAGACCCAGAAAATGACGGCGACGATCAAGGACCTCACCGGTCTCGTCATCGAGGACGCGGCGCTCGCCTGGACGACTTCCGACCCGAAGACGGCCACGGTCACGAACGGCGCCGTCACCGGCGTCGCGCGCGGCACCGCGCGAATTTCCGTCGCGACGTCCACGAAGACGCTCGGCGCCGACGTTCTCGTGAACTGAGGCGCGCCTGCGCATCACGCATCTCGCCGCGGAGTGCGTCCCGTTCGCCAAGACGGGAGGACTCGGAGACGTCGTCGGCGCCCTCCCCAAGGCGCTCGCCGCCCGAGGGCACGACGTGGACGTGTTCATGCCCTTCCACCTCGAGGCGGCACGCTGGTACCGGCGGCGCAACCTGTGGCCCGAGACTGCAATGCCGCCCTTCGAGGTCTCGATCCTCGGTCGCTCGCATACGGTGGGCCTGCTCTGGGATCTCCTGCCCGGGAGCATCGTGCCGATCTACTTCGTAGCGCACGACCCGCTGTTCCACCGGAATCAGATCTACGCGCCGAACGAAAACGGCCAGGACGACGGCCTCTGGCGCTTCGCTCTCTTCGTGCGCGCGGCGATTCACGCGCTGAAACGCCTCGACCGGCGGCCCCGCGTCCTTCACGCGCACGACTGGCATCCCGCGCTCGCGCCGATGCTCGGCGCCTGGAACAACTGGCGCGACCCCTGGTTCGACGACATCGCGTCCGTGCTCACGATCCACAATCTCGGCTATCAGGGCGTCTACGGCCGCGAGGAATTCCCGAGTCTCGGCCTCCCCGACGAGGTGTGGACGGGCGGCGCGATCGAGCACGACGGCAACGTGAACCTCCTCAAGGGTGCAATCGTCGCCGCGGACATGATCACCGCCGTCTCGCCGACGTACGCGAACGAGATCCGTACACCCGAAGGTGGCGTGGGCCTCGATGACGATCTGCGGGCGCGCGGGGAAAGGGTCGTGGGCGTCCTGAACGGAGTCGACACGACGGTCTGGAATCCGACGCACGACCCGCACCTCCCCGCGCACTATGGCGCGGAGGACCTCCGCGGAAAGGCGGAGTGCCGTGCGGAGCTCTGCCGCCTCGCGGGCTTCGAGCCAGGCGACCCCGGAATGATCCTCGGCGCGATCGGCCGCCTCACCGACCAGAAGGGCTTCGATCTCCTCTTCGAGGCCGCGCCCGAGCTCATCCGTCGCGGCGTCCGCATCGCGATGCTGGGCTCCGGCGAACCCGCGCTCGAAGGCGCGATGCGCCTCCTCGAGGCGCATGCGCCCGGCCGTTTCCGCGCCTTCGTCGGCTATGACGAGCCCACCGCGCACCGGATCGAGGCCGGCGCGGACGCGTTCGTCATGCCCTCGCGCTTCGAACCGTGCGGCCTCAATCAGATGTACTCGCTGGCGTACGGCACG
>Ga0208355_1000002_pt1 | contig 189800 bp, 168 predicted proteins | sample NGESurdeep072012_6_FD_184458 | JGI IMG/M metagenome (GOLD analysis project Ga0208355, IMG submission 184458) | Arctic peat soil microbial communities from Barrow, Alaska - NGEE Surface sample 210-3 deep-072012 (SPAdes) | ecosystem: Environmental > Terrestrial > Soil > Wetlands > Peat ... | reverse complement strand
TCCGTTGCTGGGGAACGACTTGACCACCCCATCGCTGATCCGAAGCGTGAAAGTCGCGTCCGGTGGCAGCGCGGTCCCGTAGGCGGCGAACAGCGCCTGGCCGATCTTCTCGCTGTTCGTGGCGATGATCGCGTTGAGCGCGTTGGCTCTGATGGTGAGAGCCCGATTGAGCGGATCGACCGCGCGCGTCCAGACGATCAACGGGTCGGTCGAAGCATTCACCGCGGCCTCTCCGCCCTGGAGCAACGACTGACGGAACGTCAGATCTCCAACTTTGGTGTTCCGTACGAGGTCAGCCGCCACCGCATCGGGTGTGCGACCGCGCAGCGCGGTCTGGAGGAACGGATCATTGGCCGGCAGCTCGTTCTGTGCCGCGCGGAGCTGCGCCGCGATCGCGAGTCGCTCGAATGCGGTGTCTATCGGGACGGGCTTGGTGAGCTGGGTCCTGATGTTATTGAGACCGGCACCGCGGTATTGCGGCAGGCGCGCCGAATCCGGCTTGCCACTCTCGGTTGCGACACGTACCAGTCCCGCACCCAGCTGGAGAAGGGTCGACCCGCCGCCGAATCCCCTGTACCGAAGCTGCGGATTGAACGTTGCAAGCTCACGCTGAGCGGCGGCGATCGCATCCCAGGTCCCGCCGTACTGCGCCTGAAGCTTCGGGTCCGCCGCGATGCGCGCACGGAACTCCTGCTCGAAAGCCCGCTTCTTGGCCATGCTCAGCGTATCGATCAATCCGGCACGGTATCCGGTGACCGCCTTCTGCGAGTTGGCCACGCCGAAGACGTCGTTCTGATAACGCCGCGCGGCGGACGTATCCGTGCGCGCCAGCTCGGCGTAAATCGCGAGCGAGCGCTTGTAGGCCGCGAGCGTTGCGGGATATCCGACGTCGCGGAGAAATTCCATCTGGGCGATGGTGTTGAGACGACCCGTCGAGCCCGGGTTTCCAACGACGAACACCAGCTCGTTTTCGATCGCGCCGGCGGGACTCCACTTGAGATAGTCCGGCGGGCTGTAGGGCTGCCCATTCTCGTAAACCCGAAGCAGCGTCAGGTCGAGATCGTATCGGGGATATGTAAAGTTGTCGGGATCGCCGCCGAAAAACGCGATGTCGCCCTCGGGCGCCATCACGAGCCTGATGTCGTTGAAGCGGCGATAGCGGTAGAGCGAATAGATCCCGCCCTGATAGAGCGTCACGACCTGGCAGTTGAGCTGCGTCTGCTGATTGCACTCGGTCTGTATCTGTGCGATTGCCGCGCTCCGCTGAGCGCCCTGTTCGGCAGGAGTCTTGCCGGTGATGGCGCCCCGGACCCTGTCGGTCACATTCTGAATCGATTGCAGCTGATCGACGAACAGGCCCGCGCACTTCTTCTCATCGGCGAGGGTTCCGGCCGCGAAGCCGGTCTGGATATAGTTCGAGTCAGCGGGTGAGGCGGAGGCGGTGCAGACGCGTCCACAGTGGTGATTGGTCATCACCAATCCCCGCGCGGACACGAACGACGCCGAGCAGTTCGGCAGACGCACCGACGACAGCCGGACGTGGTCCAGCCATTTCTGTTCGGGTGCGAACCCATAGATTCGCCGCCAGTAGTCGAGCGGTGGCGCGTCGAAGGTCCACATCGTGCCGAACTCAGGCTTGTAAGTGGCGGCCGGAAGCTGTGCAGGCTTCGCGGGAGCTTGCCGGGCGGCGGCGCCCTGACCCGAAGCCTGCGTGGATACAAAGAGCGCGGAGGCGAGTGCCAGAGCGCGCAGCAAGGATCTGCTCGTCAGCATGTTCATCAGTCCTGTTCGTGAAGGTTTTGCGAAACCCGTCTGTTCTGTTCGTGAGGATTTTGCGAAAACTGGGTGCAAGATGCCTACCGCCGCGGCGTGTCAGCTTGTAGCTCCTGCAGGCCGGGTCTAGATTGCACGGACTCGCTCCAAACCCTTGACTCGGCATCGATGTCACAGCGCAATCGCACGCTCCAGGAAACAACGACTTCGCACAGTCCCGCCGAAGTCCTTCGCTCGGCAAAAGATTTTTTCGCCCGCCAGACCGGCATCTATGCTGCCTTTCCGGAGCAGGAATCGAAGGCGCACGTGACGCTGCGCGGGCAGGGCGGCGAAGAAGTGGTGATAGCCGCCATTCCGGGTGCGGGCGAGACGAAGGTTACCGGCTCGACGTACCTGTTCGGTCAACAGATAGCCCGCTTCTTCGCCACGCTCGCGCCGGTGCCGCTGGCCGTCGCCACAGAAGGCGGCGAATGAAAGCGACTACGCCGTTCGTGAGTAGCCTGAGAACGCAGGGCGGAGCGTTCAAGCTCGGCTCAGCGTCCGGACCATCGGTGCTTCAGCTGAGGGCGCAGGTTCTCGAAGCCTGGGACGCAGTCCGGATCGATGCGGATCCTTCGGCTTCCGTGAAGAGCCTCAAGCATCTCGCATTGCAAGAGCTCTATCCCGGCATTCAGAACGACGACCAGTACGTGGTCAAGCTGCATGGCTGGGAGATCCTGGACGAGGAAGCCCCGATCTCGTCTACGGCGGCGAAGAACGGATCGATTTTCCTCGTCACCGACCGCCGCCGGCGACCGGTAGAGTAGGCGTCCCGCGCAATGCGGGCCGCGTTCATCTCCCACAGCGACTGCGGACGCCACGACACCGGATGGGGACATCCGGAGCACGTCGGGCGTCTGCGCGCCATCACCCGCGCGCTGCGCGATGACCCGGAGCTGTTTCACTCCATCGAGCATCTCGAGGGACGCCACGCGACGATCGATGAGCTCGAGCTCGCGCATGATCCCGACTACGTTCGGTCGGTCAGGGCTATCGCCGAGCAGGGAGGCGGGCGGCTCGACGCGGATACGGTGGCGAGCAGCGGATCGTGGGAGGCGGCGACTGCCGGCGCCGGCTGTGTGCTCCTGGGCGTAGATCTCTCGGTGAGTGGCGTCAACCCTCGCAGCTTTTCGGCGGTGCGCCCGCCGGGTCACCACGCCGTCCGCAACCGCGCCATGGGATTCTGCCTCTTCGGCAACATCGCGATCGCCGCGCACTACGCGCGGAAAAAACACGGGTTGCGGCGAATCCTGATCGTCGACTGGGACGTCCACCACGGAAACGGCACCCAGGCGCTGGTGGAGAGCGAGCCGGACATCCACTTCGTCTCGATGCACCAGTGGCCGTGGTATCCGGGAACCGGAGCCGCCGACGATCGCGGTCCCCATGGGACCGTCTGGAACATTCCGAAGCCGGGCGGACTCGCGCGCTCCGAATACATTCAGGCGCTCGAGCGCGGCATCGACTCCGCCACGGAAGGCTTCGTGCCGGAGCTGATACTCATTTCCGCCGGATTCGATTCCCTCGCCCAGGATCCTCTGGGGGGATTCACGCTCGAGCTTGATGACTTCGACGCCCTCACCCGCTCGCTCGTCTCTCGCGCGGACTCCTGGTGCGGAGGTCGCATCGTCAGCGCGCTGGAGGGCGGATATGCGCCCGACAGGCTGGCTCAGGCGGCGGTTCGTCACCTGGGCGCGCTCGCTACGTAACCGCTAACTTGCAAGCTCATGAGCGCTGCACTCAATAGCACTGGACAGCTAACTAACACAGGTATCCAATCGTCTAGGTATGGCGACCAAGGTCTTGAGCGTCGTCGCCACCGTCACGCTTCCGTTCGTCGTGGTGAGCGGGATGTGGGGAATGAACTTCGAGCATATTCCGCTTCACACTAATCCGCACGGTTTCATGATCCTGGTGTTCGCGCAGCCCGCGCTCGGTTTGACAGTCCTGGCAGGTCTGAAATGGCGCAAACTTCTGTAGGCTCGCTGCGTTTGTACGGCGTCGCCGCCGTCGAATCGGGCCAGGCGATGTCGCTTGCCGAAGGCACGACCCTCGTGCACTATCGCGCGCTCGCGGCCGTCGTCGAGCCGTCGCCGTACTCGGTTTCGACCCTCGAGGACAACGATGTGTCGAAATACCTGGCGGTTCTCGAGGAGGCCCACTCGCACTCCGCGGTACTGCCGGCTCCCCCCGGAACCGTTTTCCGGTCGCAATCGACCCTCACCCGCTGGCTCGAGCTGCACTACTTCACGCTCACCGAGGCGCTCTCGGTGGTCGAAGGACATGCCGTCGCACGCGTGAGCGTCACGAGCCGGGGCAGGCAGGGAGAGGATGCGATCAGGGGTCTCACCGCTCTCGCCGCCGAGAGTCTCAGACTATTGAGAACCCAGGCCGCGGCGACGGTCACTCTCCCGAAGGCGGACGGTGACGATGAAGAGGGCGTCGTCGCCCGCGCGTCGTTCCTCATCGACACCCAGCGCTGGCAGGGCTTCGTGGACACTGTGTCCAAGGAAGCAAAGCGTCAGACCTCCCTCGACTTCGCGGTCACCGGGCCGTGGCCTCCCTACGACTTTGTTCGCATGCAGTTCGGGGGCTGACGATGTTCTGCACTGACTGCGGCAGCTGGAACCGGGGAGAAGCGGCGCGCTGCGTCCGCTGCGGGATCATCATGCCCGACAGCTCGGACCGGCGGCAATCGCCTCCCGATCCGTCGGTGACGGCGCTGCGCCAGGTGACGGGTGGGCGATACACCATCATGCACCGCGTCGGCGAGGGCGGCATGGCGAGCGTGTACTACGCGCTTCACGTCGTCCTCGATTCCCCCGTCGTGATCAAGGTTCTTCATCCGCACCTCGCGCGCGAGCACGAGATGCGCGAGCGCTTCAAGCGGGAAGCAGAATCGGCGGCGCAGCTGATGCACCCGCACATCTGCAAGATCATCGATTTCGGAATGGTCGACGATCACGTCTTCCTGGTGATGCCCTATCTGGCTCGCGGCACGTTGAGCGACCGCATCGGCGGGCATCGCTCCCTCTCTCCGGAAACGACAGCGGCCGTGGCGGCGCAGGTGGCTACCGGACTCGATTACGCGCACCGCCGGGGACTGGTGCACCGCGACATCAAGCCGGACAACATCCTCTTCGATGAGGACGAGAACGCGGTCGTCACGGATTTCGGAATCGCCACCGGCCACTTCCGGAGCCGCATGACCGGAAGCGGGAACGTCATGGGTACTCCGCACTACATGTCGCCGGAGCAGGCGCGGGGAAAGCTGCTCGACGGCCGCAGCGACCTCTACGGCCTGGGCGTCGTGATGTACGAGACCCTGCTCGGCTTCCCGCCGTTCGACGGAGCCGACAGCTACTCGATCAGCTACAAGCACGTGACCGAGACGGCGGTGTCGCCCGACGTCGTCGATTCGAGGATTCCGCAGCAGCTAGCCGCGATCGTGATGCGCTGCCTCGAGAAAAACCCTGCCCACCGCTTCGAGCGCGGCAACGATCTCGCCGACGCGCTCATCAACTTTCTGTCGACGGCGTCGGCACACAACGAGTTCCGCATGGCTCGGACTGCGCGCCCCGCGCCCGCAGTAGCAGTCGGATGAAGCTCTCGCACCAGACAATCGAGCTCAACCCGACGCATCCATTCGTGATCGCGCGCGGGGGTTACTCCCACCACCGCAATGTCGTCGTGCGCCTCACCGACGACGATGGTCTGGAAGGTTACGGGGAGGCCGCGCCCAATCGCTACTACGGCGAATCCGTGTCGACGGTCATCGCCGCCCTCGGGCAATTCAAGCCGGCGCTGGAGCGCGCCGATCCATTCTCGCTCGAGTCCATCGAGACGCATCTCAACCGCATCCTGCGCGGCAATGCCTCAGCAAAGAGTGCCGTCAGTTCGGCGCTCCACGATCTCGTCGGCAAACGACTTGACCTTCCAGTTTATAGAATCTGGGGGCTCGACCAGGCGACCACGCCGCAGTCCAGCTTTACCATCGCCATCGCGGAAAATCACGAGCTGGAGAGGCGCGTGGCGGAGGCGCGGGATTACCCGATTCTCAAGATCAAGCTCGGAACCGACCGCGACACTGAGATAGTGCGCATCATCCGGAACGCGGCACCGGAAAAGCGCCTGCGCGTCGATGCGAACGCCGCCTGGACGGCGAAGCACGCCGTGCGCATGAGCGACTTCCTCGCCGAGCAGGGCGTGGAGATGCTGGAACAGCCCGTCGCCGCGAACGACATCGAGGGACTCCGCTTCGTCCGCAAACGCTCCAAGCTGCCCGTTTTCGCTGACGAGTCGTGCCTGGTAGCGACCGATGTTGCCAAGCTCGCCGGAGCCGTCGATGGCATCAACATCAAGCTCGCAAAATGTGGCAGTCTTCGCGAAGCGCTGCGGATGGTGCACGCCGCGCGCGCCCTGGACATGCAGGTCATGGCCGGCTGCATGATCGAGAGCTCGCTCGGCATCTCCGCGATCGCGCAGATATCGCCGCTGCTCGACTACGCCGATTTTGATGGCGCGGCGCTTTTGTCCAGCGATCCGTTCCGTGGAGCCTCGATCGCCGGCGGCGCGATTCGATTGTCCGACGAGCCAGGGCTCGGCGCGACTCCGGCGCCGAGCGTAGATCTATCCGCGGCATTTCAGAGTGCGTGACAATCCGCCGCGGTTCGTCGAGGTCGCGCTGCCGCTGCCGCTCTTCCAGACATTCACCTACGCAGTCGAAGACGGGCTCGCAAATCCGGTAGTGGTCGGGTCGCGCGTGGTCGTTCCCCTCCGCAGCGGCAAGGAGATTGGCGTCTGCATCGGAGTCAGCGACGTCAGTCCGCTCAAACGAAAGCCCAAAGCCGTGCTCGAATCGCCCGACGCCGAGCCGGCGATAGGCCCATCGCTGCTCGAGCTGTGCAAGTGGATGGCGGACTACTACATCGTCCCGCTGGGTGTCGTGCTCCGAACAGTGCTTCCTGCCGCCCTCACCGGGGCGGAGGACCCGCGTCCGACGCGCAAAACCCGGCGCGTGGTAAAGCTCGGCGTGGACATACCGTCCCTGCTGCAACGGGACAAGTCATTCGCCCGCTCCAAACAGCAGCGCGCGGTATTCGAGCTGATCGAATCGCTCGGCGGGAATACGTCGCTCGAGAATCTGAGCGCCCAGCTCGATTTTTCTCCCTCCGTGCTCAAGTCGCTCGAGAAGCGCGGGCTCGTCGTCATCGAGGAAGAGGAAGTCGAGCGCGATCCGTTCTCGTCGCGCGGCGGCATCTCCTCGACCAGGCTCGAGCCGACTCCGGCGCAGTTGCACGCGGTCGACACCATGGGGAGCGCGAAGGGGGGAGATGTCTTTCTGCTTCACGGCATCACCGGAAGCGGCAAGACGCTCGTCTACATCGAGCTGCTGCGCCGAATCGTGGACGAGCGCGGACAGACTGCGATCGTGCTGGTTCCGGAGATCGCGCTCACTCCCCAGACGGTGGATCGGTTCCGCGCCGCTTTCGGCGACAGGATCGCGGTTCTGCATTCGGCGCTCAGTGAGGGCGAGCGATACGACGCCTGGCTCGCACTCAAGCGGGGAGACAAGAGGATCGTCGTCGGAGCGCGGTCAGCGGTGTTCGCGCCGCTGGAGAATCTGGGCGCGATCATCGTCGACGAAGAGCACGAGTCGAGCTACAAGCAGGGCGAGACGCCGCGCTACCACGCGCGGGAGGTGGCGATCGTGCGAGCGAAAAACGAAGGCGCGATCACGGTTCTCGGTAGCGCCACGCCGTCGCTGGAGAGCTGGGCGAACGCCTCCTCCGGGAAGTACACGCTTCTGACACTCCCCGAGCGGGTTGGCGGCGGACGACTGCCGAGCGTCGGCGTGATCGATCTGCGGCGGATCCCTACCGACTACAACGCGATGGCGCAGGGCGGTGTGGATTACGGCGCCGTAATTCGAGAGCCGCTCCACGATGCCATCGTCGAGACCATGAGTCGCGGGGAGCAGAGCATCCTGCTTCTCAACCGGCGCGGATATTCGTCGTTCATCCAATGCGCCGACTGCGGCGCCGTTGCGACCTGTCCGCACTGCAGCATCACGCTCACGCACCATCGGAATCCGGAGCGGCTCGTCTGCCACTACTGTCTGCACAAGGAAGATCCCAGGCCCGATTGCGCACGCTGCGGCGGCAGATATCTCAGGCAGCGGGGGCTCGGCACCCAGCAGGTCGAGCGGCTTCTGTCCGAGAGATTTCCCTCGGCTCGCATCGCGCGGATGGATGTTGATACGACGAGCGGGAAATGGGCGCACACCAGGATCCTCGACCGCGTGGCCGCGGGAGAGGTCGACATCCTTCTCGGGACCCAGATGATCGCCAAGGGACTCGACTTTCCCAACGTCACTCTCGTCGGAGTCGTGGACGCCGATGTCGGGATCAACCTGCCGGATTTCAGGGCGTCGGAGCGGTGCTTTCAGCTTCTGAGTCAGGTCTCGGGCAGAGCGGGACGTGGGGCAAAGGGCGGTCGCGTGCTGATTCAGACGAGGCTGCCGGCCCATCACGCGGTGCGGTACGCCGTCGCGCACGATTACGTCTCGTTCGTGCGTGACGAGATGGAAGGCCGCGTCGATCCGCCGTATCCGCCCAACGTGCGGCTCGCGAACATCGTGTTCAGCGGACTCGTGGAGGATTCGACCGCCAAGCTCGCAATCCACGCCGGGGAATGGCTGCGCGAGCTGATCGCCACGCGTGCCGGGGACGAAGTGACGGTCGTCGGGCCTGCCCCGTGTCCCATCGAGCGAATCAAGAACCGCTGGCGCTGGCACGTGCTGCTCAAGTCCGCGCATCCGGGCGAGCTCTCTCGCGTGAGCCGGTATTTCATGGAGCGGTTCGAGGTGCCGAATACGGCGCAGCTGCGGGTGACGCTCGATCGCGATCCCGTCGCGCTGTTGTGACATCTGCGCCCGCCTGTCGAATGCCGAATTAGCCCCGTCGCTTATCTTTAGGCGTGACCACTCTCAGACATCCCGACTTCAATGCGCCGGAGCTGGCGAACGCCCCCGACGCGAAGTTCGTCCCCGCGCCGGCCGATGGCGTGCTCCCCGAGAACTTCTTTTCGACGACGAATCTTCCGACCTACGCCCGCATCAAGGGTGCGTGGCGCATGCCGCATGAGCCGAGGATGGACGCGTCGCTCGTGCTGGACGGCGACGAGCTCTGGATCAGGGAAGGGCGCAGGCTGAAGAAGGGCGACATGGTGGCCGTCGGCAGCGCCGAAGACGGAAGCGAAGGCATCTACGTTCACACCGGCTCCTTCCTTGGCGACGAAGAAGGCGAGTTCAAGTTCATGACGAGCGAGGTGTCGCGCGAGAAGCCGATCGACTACGCGCTGATGGCGCACATTCTCATCGAGGAGCGCGATCGCGGCGGGTATCCGATCTGGGTGACGGGACCGGCGCTGGTCCATTCGCGCGCCCGCGCCGACATGGTCTGGTTCATCGAGAACGGCTTCGTGTCGGCACTGCTCGCGGGGAACGCCGTGGCGGTGCACGACATCGAGGCATCGATATTCGGAACCACGCTTGGGATGACGCGCACCGGCGAGGCGACAACCGGCGGTCATGGCCTCCACATGCGCGCGATCAACAAGGTAAGGGCGGCAGGCTCTATCGCCCGTGCAGTAGAGCAGGGCGTGATCAAGGACGGGATCATGCACGCGTGCGTGGCGAAGGGAATTCCGTATGTGCTTACGGGCTCCATCCGCGACGACGGCCCCCTCCCCGAAGTGATTACTGATACTCTCGCCGCCCAGGACGCGATGAAGCGGCACACGACACGCGCTACGATGGCGATTCTCATTGCCACGGCGCTGCACGCGATCGCCACCGGCAACATGCTCCCGGCATTCGTCACCGAGAAGGATGGGTCGATGCGCGAGCTTCCCACCATCTGCGTCGACTCGTCCGAATTCGTGGTGAGCAAGCTCAAGGACCGCGGCACCCACCAGGCGTTCGGAGTGGTGACGAACGCACAGGATTTCATGCACATTCTGAAACTGTACGTGGAGCGCGAGCTCACCGACAGAAGGGCCGTGCAGGCCGCCGCTCAAACTTCGAAGGCACCAGCGTGATCGAGACTACCGAGAGATTTCTGCGCGAGATAGCCGACCGCATCGGGTTGGACGCGGTGGACGAGGTGAGATTGTTTCCACCATTGCGCCAATCGGGCGTCGAGACCGGAGTGGCCGTCGTCGCCGCCATTCCGCTGCCGCCTGAGCCCCAGCACCAGCACCAGCACCAGCATGAGCCCGACGAGCCGCCCGAAGCGCTGAGCGAGAGCGCGGGCGACGAGTTTCTCCCGATCGAAGAGGAGGATCGTGAGATCATCGTGCACCGCCACACGGTCTTTATGGCGAGATACCGCCACACTCTCAAAGGACCCGACCGCGGAAAATGGGAGGTCGAGGTGCGGGCCGAGGCTGACGCGCCGCTCGTGACGCTGGATCAGGTGGTGCGCGGCGTGATGAAGCGCGCGGGGGAGCCGTTCGAGCCCGAAAAAATCTCCGCTTCGGCGTTCAAGACGATCGTGGAAGGCGCCGCGGCGCTCTAGCCCGTGCGCACGCTTCGACTTGCATCTCTGTACGTGGTCGGCGAGGGTGTCCTCTTCGAGCCGCACACTCGCTTGGTCGGAGCCCCTAACAGCGCTCCTTCGCTCCGCTCACTCGCGGGTCTCCTCCTCGCGCTCGTTTGCTGCGGCTCTACGAGGACACCCTCACCTCCCTGCACAGACTCGTAACAGCAGCGGCGCGTAGCGCCGCGGGGTTCGCGCCGGCGCTTGTGCGCGCGTGTGCCCGCGTTCGTCCCCGTGGGGGAGCGCGGGACTGCCGAGCTTCGCTCGGCGCGCTCCCGCGCATGGCGAGGAGGACGGCGCGCGCGACTTCGGACTGCGCGAGCAGAGGCGCGACGTAGGTGATTGCCCCCGCATCGGACTTGGAGGAAAGGCGGAGAGGATTCCCGTAGGCGGCTTTCCAAAGCGAGCGTAGCCGCCGAAGGGAATCCGCTCCGCCGTACCGGAGAAATACCAGCCGTACCAGCGACAAGAATCAGACGGCGGCGCGAGGCACAGCGGGAGTCAAGCGCGCGGCGTCCGGTGAAGCGTTGTCGGCGTTCGCGGCGGCGTAGCGCGCCAGAACCGTGCGGTGGATGTCGCGCGCATCCTCGAGCGATTCGCCGGCGAGCCCCAGCCGCTCGGGCGAGATGATGAATGGATAAACCTGATCGCCCCCTGCCGAGCCGTGCGCGCCGACCTGATCGTCGAACGAGATGATGTCGTAGCCGTCGAACGCGCCGAACAAAACGCAATCGCCCGCGTTCGGTTGGTTCACGAGCGATTCCACCGCTCGCAGCACGTACGGCTCGGTGCCGAAAATCTCGAGCGGATTCTCGCCGGAGATGATTTGGACCTGACCGTCGCTCAGAATCGCGCGGCCGTGCTTGCCCGCCAGATTCACCCCACCGCGCGAGACCGTGGCCACGAGGCCAATGCCCGGGTGTGCAACGAGCTGCTCGTAGAGTCTGGCCCAGCGCGCGTCGGCCGTGATCTGCTCGAGCGAGAGCCGCTGTTCCGTTGCCGCGAAATAAACCAGCGCCAGACAGGAGCTGTAGGTCACGACGACATCGTTCGTCCGGTCGACACGATACTTCTCCGGGAAAATGATCTCGCGCAATCCGTAGCGGCTTCTCAGCCAGTCGCGGAATCTGCGGATGGCACTTCTGGCGCCGAACGAAGCCGGTGTCAGCTGTGCCACGGCTTCGACGACCTCGGGGCCGATGTCCGAGTACTCGGTATCTTCGGCGTAGCTGGCCAACGACCGCGGCGCCTGTGCGCCCTTCACCCGGGTCTCGTCGAGAATCCGCTGCACCGTCGCGCCAAGCGACTCCCCGTACCGCACGCGGTAGCTCAGAGCGGGCGTCATGCCGTGGTCGGAGAGAATGACGAGATCGTAGCCGCGCCCTCCTGCCAGCTGCGCCATTCTCCAGATCTCGGCGATGCGCGCATCGGTGCGGCGCAGGTCGACGAGTGCCTGCTTGCTCGACGGACCGAAGTGGTGCGCCAGCTCGTCGTACTGCATGAAGGTGCTGTAGATGATGGGAACGCCGAGATAAACGTCGAGCAGAATCGCCATCGTCTGCAGCTCGCGCACGACGACGTTGCTGAGTATGCGGATGAACGGAAAGATGCCTTCCGAGTGCGTCACCCTTCCCGCTAGCTCGCCGCGCGCCCGCTCCCATTCCTCGAGCAGCCACTCGAAAGCGCCCTGAAGAACCATGCGCGCCATGCGAATGGGATGCAGCACCATGAGGAGCCCCATCCGCGTTCCGCCGAGCCGGCGGTAAACGGACATCCTCTCACGCGTGGCGACGGTGAAGGCTACGGTCTGCGCATCGCCGTCGAGAAGATTGACGTAGCTCGAGCCGCCGGCGAGCGCGCCCGGCGAGTGGATGCGGTCGCGGATATACTGCACACCATGCGGCGCATTGCAGGTGATTACCTTGCGCGCCGCCTTGTCGTAGAAGCGAAACGCCGGAATGCCGCCGTTCTCGCCGTGAAACATCCCCGCCTGGCAATAGGGCGTCGCCGACGGCAGTCCGCAGAACCAGCGCCTAAGCGCGAATCCTTCGCGCAGCAGCCGCGAAATCGTCGGGCAAAGACCCAGCTCGAGGGCGCGCCGTAGATCGGAATACGCGAGGGCATCGATCTGGAGCATGATGAGCCCCCGCTGCGGCGGACGCGGACGCTTCTCTCTCGCGAACAGGCGGTACTTCGTGCGATAGTACCGCTGGAGCAGCGGTCCGGCGCGCGGGCGCGCTCGGCGCTCGGTTATGCCAGGTGGCGTTCGATCTGACGTAGGAGCTCGCCGATTGGGACAGGCTTGAGGAGGACATCCACGCATCCCGCCTCGAGACAGCTGCGACGTGAAGCCGAATCGTTGTGGCCGGTCATCGCCAGTGTCGCGCGGGGAAGGGAGCCGCGTTTGCGAAGCGCGTCCAGAATCTCCAGTCCGCTTCCATCAGGCAGGGTGAGATCGAGCAGCATCAGATCAACCGGTGCCGATGTACCGCGCTCGATCGCCTCGGCGACCGTCGCGGCCGCGTCGACCTCGTAGCCGGCCGCTGTCAAGAGAACGCGAAACGCGTCCGTGACGAATGGACTGTCTTCCACGATCAGAATGCGCGCCGGCACTTAGTCGCGCGGAGGGTTGAGCGGCAGCGTGAAATAGAACCTGCTCCCTTTGCCAAGTTCGCTCTCGACCCAGATGGTTCCCGAGTGCAGCTCGACGAGGTTGCGCGCAATCGCGAGCCCCAACCCCGTTCCATGGTGCGGACGCGAGGGAGAGGCGTCGACCTGCGCGAATTCGCGGAATACCAGGTCGTAGTTGTCGCTCGCGATGCCGCGGCCGTTGTCGCCGACCTCCACCACGAGATCCTCCCCGTCTCTGCCGCGCCGGGAGAAGCCGATCCAGGCGCGGCCCCCGTCGGGCGTGAACTTGATCGCGTTGCCGATCAGATTGGCCAGCACATGTTTGACCTTGTCACGATCCGCGTAGACCGGGGGCAGGTCGTCCCCATTGAGACGCTCGATCGTCAAATGCTTCTTGGCGGCCAAGGCCTGATTCAGCATCCGCACCTGGTCGACGAGCTCCGTGATGTCGAAGTCCGTGCGCACGAGACTGACCTGGTCGCTCGCGCTGCGTACGTAGGTGAGGATCTCGTCGATCATGTCGATCAGCTGCTGTCCCCCGCTCACTATCCCGGACAGGCTGTCCCGCTGCTTTGGATTCAGATCGCCCAGCATCCCCTCGCGCAGTATCTCGGCGTGGGTGATGATCGCGGCAAGCGGAGTCCGGAGATCGTGCGAGACGTTGGACAGGAACTGCGTCTTGAGCGCATCGCGCGCCCGCAACTCGTCGATCGTGCGCTGCGCTTCTTTCGCCTGGGCCTCAAGCGTTTTCAGCCGCTTTGTTGGGGCGGAATCGAGGCGTTCGGACATGCTCATATTGTAGTCGCGGTGGCATCCGTTGCCAACGCATCCGATTCCACCGCGTCGAGCAGTTGCTGCCGCCGCAGCAGCGACCAATAGCGCCCGCGCAGCGCCATCAGCTCCGGGTGCCGCCCCTGCTCGACCACGGTTCCCTTCTCGAGCACGATGATCCACGAGGCATCGCGTATCGCGCTTATGCGGTGCGACGCGATGAGCGCCGTTCGCCCCGCCAGGGCTTCGCGCAGCGCCCGGAGAATCTCCGCTTCGGTGTGCGTGTCGACAGCCGACAGCGCGTCATCGAGCAGCACGATACTCGGCTTCTTTGCGAGCGCTCGCGCGAGCGAGGCGCGCTGCTTCTGACCACCGGACAGATTGATTCCGCGCTCGCCGAGGACCGTCTCGTAGCGGCCGGGAAACTGGTCGATCGTCTGATGGAGCTGCGCAATGCCCGCCGCCCATTCCCCGGTCTGTGTAATCCCGCTCGTTCCGTACGAGAGGTTCGATCCGATGGTGTCGCTGAAGAGAAGGCTTTCCTGCGGCACGAATCCGATGTCCTGCCTCAGCTCCGCCGGCACGACGTTCTTCGTCGGAACGCCGTCGATGAGAATCTCGCCTTCCTGCGGATCGTATATTCGCGGAATCAGGTCGATAAGCGCGCTCTTCCCGCTTCCGGTCGCGCCGACCACGCCGAACGTTGCTCCCGCGGGCACGGTGAAGCTGACGTTGCGCAGGACCCAGCGCGGCTCGCCCGGGGTGGTCGACGGATAGTGAAACCCGACGTTCCGAAACTCGATGGTGCGGCCCGTTTTGGTGGGCGGCAGATGCTGACGCGGCTCATCACCGTTGATGGTCGGGCGAACCACGAGGATCTCAGCCAGACGCCCCATCGACGCATCGCCGCGCTGAAATAGGTTGACGACCCAGCCGAGCGCGATCATCGGCCACGTGAGCATGGTGAGATACATGCCGAAGGCGACGAACGAGCCCACGGAAATCGTGCCCTTGATCGTCAGCGCTCCGCCGACGCCGAGGACGATGACCGCCCCCAGTCCCCCGAAGAACGCGAATAGTGGATTCAGCGTTCCCCATAGCCTTACCAGAGACATGTTCAGCGCGAGATACTGATCGTTGATCGCGCCGAAACGCGCTATCTCGGCCGCTTCCTGGCGGTACGCGCGGACGATCCGCGCTCCGCTGAGATTCTCCTGCGCCCGCGTCGTGAGCGTCGAGAAATGCTCCTGAACCGCCTCGAACCGATCGTGGATCGCCTTTCCCATTTTGATCGTGAGCACCGGCAGGAAGAGCGTGGGCAAAAGCGCGAGCAGCGTCAGCTTGACGTCGATGCGGAGCATGAAGTACAGCGCGAACAAGCCGCCCGTAATCGTGTTGGCGAGGTACATGACGGCAGGACCGACCGCCATTCGAACCGCACTCAAGTCGTTGGTGAGGCGCGCCATGATGTCGCCAGTGCGGGTTTGTGCAAAGTACGCCGCGTCCAGCGTCTCCAGATGCTTGAAGAGGTCGTTGCGCAGGTCGTACTCCATCCAGCGGCTGACGCCGTTCATCAGCTCGCGCATCCCGAATCTGAACGCGCCGCCGACGATGGCGGCGAGGACGATGATGCCGCTGAGCTTCCAGATCGTGCTCATCGGCGCGCCGGCGCCGATGGCGTCGATTGCGCGTCGCAGCACCCAGGGGATGACGCTGGTGATCGCCGAGGATGCCAGCACGATCAGGAGGCCCGCTGTGAACGGGATCCAGTACGGCTTGTAGTATGGCGCAGCGATCCGGAGATTCTTCATATTTGGCATGTGGATTGCCGTCCATAGTTACTCATGAGCTTGGTTAAAACCAGGCGTTCATCACACGATGGAGGAGGCTTTAATGGTTCAATATATTCCCCGGCTTAGCGCGTCGCTCGCGCTCTCGCTCGCGCTATTCGCAGGTGCGTGCTCAAAGAAAGACGACACCGCCGCAGCGGATTCGGCGCTGAATAAGGACATTCAGCTCGCGAATGGGGACACCAGCGCGCGGCCCGCGCTGACCGACGTTCCAGCCGGCACGGCTACCAATCCGGCGCCGAGCACGACCACAACGAAGACGACGACTACCACTACCAGGAAGCCGACCACGACCACACGGACGCCGACCACGACCACACGGACGCCGACTACTTCGGTAACGTCGAGCGGCAACACCGTGACCCGCAACAACTCGGGTTCCGCGGCCAAAATCGGAACGATTCCAGCGGGTGCAGTGCTCAATCTTGCGTCCGGCTCCAAGGTCTGCACGAACACCAACAAGATCGGCGATCGCTTCAACGCGAGCGTGACCAACGCCATCGTCGGCTCGAACGGCGCGGTGATCCCCGCCGGCGCGACCGCGACAGTGGAAGTGACGGAGCTCAAGCGCAGTGAGAATGCCAACGACAACGTGGTGATGGGCTTCCGCGTCGTCTCGGTGAACTTCGGCGGACATACCTATCCCATCAGCGCCACGACGAGCTACGCTGACGTGAGCAAAGTGAGGAACGAGCCGAAGGGCAAGGATGTGCAGAAGGTCGTCGGTGGCGCGGCAATCGGCGCGATCGCCGGACAGATTCTTGGAAGGAGCACCAAAGCCACCGTAATTGGCGGCGCTGTTGGCGCTGCTGCCGGAGCCGGAGCTGCCGCTGCGACGGCAAACTACGAAGGCTGCGTCAACTCGGGCAGCCGCATCACCGCTACCCTCAACTCGTCTACTCAGGTTAATCTCTGAGAGAGCCCTGGCGGTAGCTGAAAAAGAAGCCGGCGTGATCACTCACGCCGGCTTCTTTTTGTGTGCACTAAAATCCGACGGCTCCCCCGCGCGAGCGCGGATCGTCCATGCCTTCGTAGCCGCCCTTCACACGCATGATTGATGTGGCCGACGCGATCCCTCTCAGCTCGTAGACGTAGTGCCCCATCTGCGTCAGTCGCGCCAGCACCGACCGCTCGGCCCCGCCAGTCTCGACGCCGATGGAGTCGGGCAGGGACTGGTGATGTATTCGCGGCGCGCTCATCGCATCCGCCAGCGACATCCGGTGGTCGATCACGTTGAGGATGATCTGCGACGTCGCGGAGATGATCCTCGGGCCCCCGCGCGCACCGGTCACGAGGAGAAGATTTCCTCTCGGATCGAGGACGATCGTCGGAGACATTGCACTCAGCATACGCTTGCCCGGCTCGATCGAATTGGCGGCGCCCTGGATCAGGCCGTACATGTTGGGCGTTCCAGGCCGGGAGGTGAAGTCGTCCATCTCGTCGTTGAGAAAAAAGCCCGCGCCGCTCACGAAGACGCCTGACCCATACAAATCATTCAGCGTCGTAGTCGTCGCGACGGCGTTTCCGGAGCTATCCACGACCGAGTAGTGGGTCGTCTCATTTCTCTCTCGCAGCTCCGATGTGAGCTTGGTCGTCGCGTCGGCGTGGTCGCGCGAGATGGTCTTCGCGATCGCCCTCGCATAACCCTTGCTCGTGAGCGTGGAGAGCGGAACCTTGACGAACGCGGGATCGCCCAGCTTCGAGTTGCGGTCGATGAACGCCCGCTGGGATGCGGACGCGACCGCGTGGATTCGCTCGGCGCTCCCGAATGGAGACGTTGGTCCGTATGCCTCCAGGATGTTCATCATCTCGGTTATCGTGGTCCCGCCGGACGAAGACGGCGGCATCGAGATCAGCGAATAGCCGCGATAGCTGCTGCGTACCGGCTGGCGCCACACCGGCTGGTAGCGAACGAGATCTTCCTTGGTGATGAGGCCGCCACTCCGCTGCATCTCGGCGGCGATCGAGTCGGCGATGCTGCCGCGATAGAAATCCCGTGACCCCGAACGGGCAATCAGCCTGAGCGTGCGCGCCAGCTGTAACTGGACGAGTCGCGATCCAATGGCGGGAGGCGCGCCGTTGGGAAGAAAGACCGATTTCCCCGCAAAGCCGCTGATTCGATACTTCTCGCCGGAGAGCGAAGCATGCAGCGTCGAGTCGACGATGAAGCCTTCCGAAGCGAGACGTATCGCTGGAGCGAGCACTCGCGAGATCGGCAGCACGCCATACTTGCGATGCGCTTCGATCATTCCGGCGACGGCGCCCGGGACGCCCGACGCCTTCGGTCCGATCATGCTCTCGCCGGTGAGCTTCCCGTTCGGGCCGACGTACATGTCGCGCGTCGCGGCCAGAGGCGCGGTCTCCCGATAATCGAGTGCGTCGGTGCGACCGTCCGCCATTCGTATCACCATGTAGCCGCCGCCACCGAGGTTTCCCGCCTCGGGGAACGTGACGGCTAGCGCAAAGCCGGTCGCGACCGCGGCATCGACAGCGTTTCCGCCCTGCTTCATTACTTGAGCGCCAACCTCGGCGGCGAGGCGATTGTTGCTGGCGACGATTGCGTGCTGAGCGAATGTCGCGCGAGCCCCGGCGGGAAAGCGCCAGCTGGCCGGAAAAACGGCGGGGACGCGCTTCGGTATTGCGGGATCGCCAGCCGCCTGGCGCGTGGAAGGCGCCGCGGCCACGAGCCAGGCGGACGCCGCGACGATCGTCGTGGCGAAAACCAGTTTCTTTTTCAGAGCGAATCTCCGGAGGGTGCGAGCGTGAATTCTATCCACGTCGCACCCCGGGTGTCACCTACGGGCGGTGGGTCCTGCCGTCGAAACCGGCACCTCGCGCTACCTGCTGGCGGCGCTACCTAGCGGCGGGTCGTGCTGCCGCCGAAGCCCATGCGAAGCGACAGGCGCAGCCCGGGCATGCGGTTCGTGTTGCTGGTGCCGTTCGACAACCCCTTTCTCTCGTGGATCGCGAACGCAAAATAGTCCGAGATGAGATCGAGGTTCGTGCGGTCACTGAGCCCGTAGCCCAACCCATATCCAAGGGCAAACAGCGGGTCGATGTTTCCGCCGCTCGGTGCCAGTTTTGCTCCGTCGGAATCGCGCTTCAGATTCCTGTACGCGACGACTCCGCCGTTGAGCTCCAGCACCTGATGGAAGCCGATTCCCGCTCCGGAGTGAAACGACGCGACGAGAGTCATCAGATCGAGATGCGCGTCGCAGCTCGAACATTGCGCTCCGCCGCCACTGCCAGTCGGAGCAAACACCAAACCTGTCGACGAGTACACGAAGGGCACGTGCGCCCAGCTTCCCGAGAAGCCGAAGGACGAGCCGTTGCTCCCTCCCTTCTCGATGGATCCGCGATACTGAAAGTCGGTGGAATTACCAAAGTTCCAGTTACTCGCGGTTGCGCCGTCATTGACGGCGGTGGGCTGGAATCCGGCAACTCCGGCGGTAATCCAGAACCCCGGATTATTCGTGTACGCGCTGGGCCGCCGCGGCATCTGCGCGCTGAGTGTTCCCGCGCTGAACATCAACGTCAATAACGCCAGAGAAAAACGTCTCGTCATGTTGCTCCAAGTTGTCTTGCAATTCGCGCGAGCCGTCGGGTAAGTTTGGTCGTGACTCACCGCTCGGCTGCGCATTGATGTTGGACCCTCGCGAAACGGAGCGCCGCAACCCGCGTACCGTCTCGATCGATCTCGCGTCCCCCCTCGAGATCGTAGACATGATAAACGCGGAAGATCGCAGTGTTCCCGAGGTTGTTGCGACACAGCGCGAGCAGATCGCCCGCGCAATCGAGCTTGCCGAAGCAACGTTTCGCTCCGGAGGACGATTGTTCTACGTCGGGGCCGGTACATCAGGACGACTGGGAGTGCTCGACGCAAGCGAGTGTCCACCGACCTTCGGCACCAAACCGGAAATGGTGCAGGGCATAATCGCCGGCGGACTTCCGGCCTTGACGCGGTCGCAGGAAGGAGCGGAGGACATCGTCCAGAATGGCGCGCTCGCGATGGACGAGCACGGCGTGAACGAGAAGGACCTCGTAATCGGGATCGCGGCCTCTGGCACGACGCCCTACGTGCGCGCGGCCCTCGAGCGCGCCGCCACGCTCGGCGCCAAAACCGGAATCGTCGCATGCTCGCCGCCGCCCGCCGACCTCGTGGCGAAAGTCGACGTGACGATGCTTCCGATCGTCGGCCCCGAGGTCGTCACTGGCTCGACGCGGATGAAAGCCGGGACCGCGACCAAGCTCGTGCTCAACACCATCACGACCGGCGCCATGATCAGGCTCGGCAAGACGTACGGCAATCTGATGGTCGACCTCCGCGCGACGAACAACAAGCTCATCGACCGGAGCCAGCGAATTGTGATGGAAGTCTGCGGAGTGTCGCGAGATGAAGCGACGAAGCTCCTCGAGCGCGCGGACAAGAGCGTCAAGCTTGCGATCGTGATGCAGAAGAAGGGAGTCTCGCGTGAGGAGGCCGAGAAGCTCCTCGCCGAAAACGGCGGCGTGGTCCGGCGCGTCACCAGGGATGCGCCGCCTCCCATCAGAGACGCGTAGGATGTCGTCCGGTGTCGTCGTCGGCTTGATGTCGGGCACTTCCCTCGACGGAATCAGCGCTGCGGTGGCGCGCTTCCGCGATGCGAGCGACGGCCGCATCGACGTCGATCTCCTCGCCCATACATCCCGCGCGTACACGAGCGCCCAGCGCACGCGACTGACAGCCGCACTCGGCGCTGGAGCTCCCTCCGAGTATTGCCGGCTCAATTTCGATCTCGGAGGGTGGCTTGCCGATGCGGCGATTGAGGTGATGGCCGAGGCCGGCATCGCACGCGATGACATCGTGGCGATCGCATCGCACGGTCAAACGATCTGGCACGAGCCCGGGCACTCCACCTGGCAGTGGGGCGAAGCCGCCGTCATCGCCGAGCGAACGGGCATCGATGTCATCAGTGACTTTCGTGTGCGCGATGTCGCCGCGGGCGGGCAGGGGGCGCCGCTCGTTCCGATCGCCGACGCGATGCTCTTCTCTTCCGAGTCGGAGTGGCGAGGTCTGCAGAATCTCGGCGGCATCGGCAACATCACGGTCGTGCCGCCACACGGCCAGATCGAAAGTGTCCGCGCATTCGACACCGGTCCCGGTGTCGCCGTGATCGATGGAGTGACGCGAGCCATCCGGCCCGATCTTACCTACGATGTGGATGGAAAACTTGCGCGCGCGGGCAAGCCCAACGTGCGGATAGTGGCCGAGCTGATGAAGCATCCCTATTTCAGCGCAGCGCCGCCAAAATCCACGGGCCGCGAGCTGTTCAACTCCGACTACGTACAGAGACTGATCTCGGCCGCCCGCGCCGCCGGCGCCAGCGACGAAGACGTCGTCGCCACCGCGGTTCAGCTGACTGCCGAGAGCATCGGAGACGCGTACCGGCGATTCATAGCTGAACCAGTCCGCGAGGTACTGGTCTCCGGAGGCGGCGCGAAGAATCCCGCATTGTTCGCCGCGATCGAGAAAGCCGCTTCACCGATAGTCGTTCGCCACTTCGACGACATCTACTTCGACGGAGAGGCGAAGGAAGCCGTGGCCTTCGCATTGCTTGGATACCTGCACGTGATGAAACGACCGGGCAACGTTCCTACCGCCACTGGCGCGCGCGGTCCTCGCGTGCTGGGGAAGCGCACGCCCGCATGAGTGAGATCGCCGAGCTTTTCTACCCGGCCGTCCGCTGGGATGCATCCCGCGGCCACGAGGGCGAGCGGGCAGCCATCGAGCAGGCGCTGAAGCTGGGCGTCGGCGGCTTCATTCTGTTCGGCGGTCCCTCGGAGCAGATCGCCGAGCTGACCGAGCATCTTCACTCCAAGTCGCACATCCCGCTCCTGATCGGCGCGGATCTGGAGCGCGGAGCGGGACAGCAGTTCGCGGGGCAGACCGCGTTGCCGCCGCTGGCGGCGATCGCTTCGCTGGAGGACATCCAGGCGGTGCGGCGATCGGCTGCCATGAGCGCGGCCGAGGCCCGGGAGCTGGGAATCAACTGGATATACGCTCCCGACTGCGACATCGACGTCGAGCCCAGCAATCCGATCATCGGAACGCGCTCGTTCGGAAGCGATCCCGAACGCGTGGGCGAGTATGCGGCAGCGTGGATCGACGCGTGTCAGGCGGAAGGCGTGCTCGCGTGCGCAAAACATTTTCCCGGGCACGGGCGCACGACCGTCGACTCGCACAAGGAGCTGCCTCGCGTCGAGGAGTCGGCGGCGACGATTCGCGAAACGGATCTCGTTCCGTTCCGGTGGGCGATCGAGCGCGGAGTCGCGTCGATAATGTCCGCACACGTCGCGTTCCCGGCGCTCGACCCAAGCGGCGCGCCGGCGACGCTCTCGCGCGAGATTCTGACCAACCTCCTGCGCAACGAGCTCGAGTTCACTGGTCTCATAGTCACCGACGCCCTGATCATGGAGGCGGTGCTCGGGGGCGGAGAGTCGGAGGCGGTGGTCCGCGCGCTCGACGCCGGCTGCGATTGTCTGCTCTATCCGACGAACGTCGTCGAATCAGTGGAGGCGGTACAAAAGGCAATCGACGAAAAGCGGCTCGACGGAGACAAGATCCGCCAGTCGATCGAGCGGCGCAGAAGATGGGCGCGCTGGGCGGCGCTCTCGCGGGACACGAATCGTGTCGGGCGCGACGAGAGTGGATGGTCCTCTCAGCTGGCGGAGCAAGTCGTGCACATGTTGCGCGGGAAGCTGCCGTCGCTCCAGCAGCCCTGGAACCTCGTCATCGTGGACGACGATCTTGGCGGACCATATCCCGCTCCATCGCGCGATCCCCTCATCTCGGCGTTGCGAACTGGCGGAGTGGATCTGGCGGTGAATGGGGACGGTGCCGGTGGCGCGGGCGCCACCGTGATTGCTCTGTTTGGTGACATCCGCGCCTGGAAAGGAAGGCCGGGTTACTCGTCGTGGTCAAAGGAGACCGTGCGCCGCTCGCTCGAGCGCGCAAAAGCCGGAGATCGCCTCATCGTTCAATTCAGCCACCCGCGCCTCGCGGCCGAGCTGGATGCGGACGCTCCGATCCTCTGCGCGTGGGGCGGGGAAGCGGTGATGCAGCGAGCAGCCGCGCGGGTCTTGCTGCGCGAGCTGGCCGCGAACCGCGCTGGGAAGGGCGCGCAGGCCGCGCGGTAGCCCTACTACAGGGAGAAGCTCGATGAGCGAGAGCACCGCGAGGGAGAGCACCGCCAAAACGTCGCCCGTCCGCATCTTCGCCCAGCCGAAGATGGCAACGCTTCTTGTGCTCGGCTTTTCGTCGGGCTTGCCGTTCTATCTTACCAGCAAGACTCTCCAGGCGTGGATGACGACGGCGAAGGTCGATCTCGCCACGATCGGATTCTTCAGTCTCGTCACGCTACCGTACTCGCTCAAGTTCGTGTGGGCGCCGGTGATGGACCGCTACGTCCCGCCGTTCCTCGGTCGCCGCCGCGGATGGGTGTTCATCACCCAGGTCCTCCTGCTGCTCGCCATCGCCGCAATGTCGCTGCACGATCCCCGGACCGGACTGAAAATGCTCGCGATCAATGCGATCGCGATCGCGTTCCTGAGCGCATCCCAGGACATCTCGCTCGACGCGTACCGGACGGATGTCCTGGAGAATCGGGAGATGGGCGCGGGCGCGGCGGTCTTTGTGATGGGATACCGGATTGCGCTGCTCATCACCGGCGGGCTGGCGCTCTATCTCGCCGATTCGATCACATGGCCGACCGTCTACCTCCTTCTCTCGGCGCTGATGATCGTCGGAATCGTCATCACGTTTCTGGCGCCGGAGCCGGTGCTTCGCGAACAGCCGCCGCGCAGCCTCTATGAAGCGGTCATTCTTCCTTTTGGCGAATTCTTTCAGCGCGCCGGCGTGGTCCGCGCTTTCCTGGTGCTGCTGTTCATCGTGCTCTACAAGTATTCCGACAGCCTCGCCGGAAGCATGACGACTCCCTTTCTCCTCAAGACCGGCTTTTCGCAGAAGGAAGTAGGGGCGGTGTTCGGAGGTGCGGGGCTGATCGCGACCATCGTCGGCACGCTGGTGGGGGGTGCCGGGATCGGAAAGTGGGGAATCAACCGCGCGCTCTGGGTGTTCGTGGTTTTTCAGGGGATCAGCAATCTCACCTACTACGCCCTCGCGCTCTCGAGCGAGAGCCACGGCTTCATGGTGACGGCAGTGGTCGTCGAGAACTTCGGGCTCGGGCTCGTCACCGCCGCGATGACCGCGTTTCTGATGAGCATGTGCAACAAGAGATTCACCGCGACTCAGTTCGCGCTGCTCTCGAGTCTCATGGCCGCGAGCCGGGATGTCCTGGTCGCCCCTGCGGGGACGATCGCGGAGTCACTGGGATGGCCGACGTTCTTTCTGATCACGGTCGCTATGGCGGTTCCGCCACTCCTGCTTCTGCCCTTCATCGCCCCCTGGTCGCGCGACCTGCCGATCGGCGCGGCGTCTCACACCGGTGAGACGGTGGCGGCCAACGCCGCTCAGCTGCCGCTGGCGCCGCGGCGATAGTCCTCTTCAGGGGAGCGGAGACGCGCCGTGATGACCGTGACGTTGTCAGGCGCCCCGGTGTGCATCGCTTCCTCGATCAGCGCTGCGCAGATCTCTTCCGGCCGTCCCGCGCCGCGCGCGATCCGTCCGATCTCCTCGGGCGACACCTGGTTCGACAGCCCGTCACTGCAGAGCACGAGAATGTCGTCGTTATCCAGTCTCACGCGATAGAAATCCGTGACTACTTTCTCCTCGGGACCGAGCGCCTGGAGGATGATGTTGCGGTGCTCGCTCTGCGCCGCTTCCTTCGCCGTCATCCGGCCGGCGTCGATCAGCCGCTGCACGAATGACTGGTCCTTGGTCAGCTGCTTCGCTGCGCCTTTGCGCACGAGATACGCGCGGCTGTCGCCGACCTGGGCGATGAACGCCTCGCCGTCGAGTACTAGCGCGAGCGTCGTGGTTGTGCCCATGCCGTGGTGCTCGGGTGATGTGTCGGCCTTCTGGTAGATCGCCCTGTTCGCGACGTCGATGCCACGCTTGAGCGCGGCTTCGACCGATTCAGGCGTGCGCTTTGGCACTTTGTGCCACCAGCGGTGCAGCTCGCTCAGAATCGTCTCGGTCGCGATGGAGCTGGCGAGTGCGCCGGACGCCGCTCCGCCGACACCGTCGGCGACGATGAGGATGAAGGGAGCGGTGTGCACGGAAACGAGGGTGGGCGCGCTCATCGTCGCAATGTCGCCCGTCTCCAGGTTCGCTATCAAAAAGGAATCCTGATTGTCGTGCCTGATCAGGCCGACATTCGAGATCCCAAAACTCTCTGCAATCAATTTTGGCTCGAAGGGAGCGTAGTGGTACGGTCACGGGAGAGCTGCGCCTCCCGGTGCGACAAAAGATAGTGGAACCAATCCAACGAGGGCACTACCCATGCGTATTAGAAAGACTTATACCGCACTGCACGTGCAACCTGGAATTTGACGATGAATGCTTGGGCTTATAGGGGTTTTGCCTGTTGCGTCGCCGTGGCGAGCGCGTCCTGCGCGCCCGCGCCGGGACCATCCGCACCGGCTCCTGCTCCCGTGACCTTTCCGCCGCTCGTTCCTGCTCCTGTTCCCCCCGCTAGTCCGAAGCTGCCACCGGTCCCCGAGGTGCGCGGCCCGCTTCACATCAGCGTCGCGTATCCCAAGCCGGAGCAGCTCCTCACCGTTCGGGATTCGAATTTCATTTTCGGCACCGTCGGAACCGGAGACGCCGCGCTTCGCATCAACGGAGTAGCCGTGCCCGTCTGGCCCAACGGCGCGTTCATGGGATGGCTTCCGGTCCCGCCCGATGGCGCGCCGCGTTACGAGCTGCTCGCGTCGAGTGGGACTGAGAGAGCGCGCCTCGTTCTTCCGGTAAAGATTCCGCCGGGGCCTGATACCACGCACCGCGACAAGCTGGTCGGTGATACGCTTCAACCCGTTCCATCGCCAGACACGCTCATGCCGGTTCCCGGCAATGTGTACGTCACGCTTGGCGCGCCCGCTTCGACGGTGGACGACACGGACCGCGTGACTATCGCTCGCCCCGCTCCGGGAAATGGACAGGATTACAAGTGGTTTCTCTTTCCCGGTACCGTTGTGAAGATCACGGGTGCGGTCAAGGCGAGCGGCGACGACTTCGTGCGCGTCCAGCTTGACTCGATCCAGGAGGCGTGGGTTCTGCGAAGCGAGCTCCAAGCGCAGAACATCTCGACCACCCCTCCGGCAATGTTCATCGGCGACTCTGCGGCGCCCGTCCGCAGGATTGGTGCGGTTCGCATCGAGTCGGGCCCGGAATGGGTCGACGTGGTAATCCCCATGACAGGCCCACCACCGCCGTATCTGGTGGACGAAACCGATCGCTCGCTCTCGCTGCTGCTCTACGGCGTGACCGGAGCGCCAGTGGTCTCGATGATGCCCCAGCCCGCCGACTCGTATCTCAACAGCATCAGCTCGACGCCCGAGCCGAGCAGAGTGCGCTACACGATCAATCTCGAACACGCTCCGTACGGATATCTGGCGCTCTGGCAGAATGGTGCGCTGACCTTCAGGGTGCGGCGTCCGCCCAGGATCGCGGATGCCGCGTCTCCGCTACGCGGTCTCACGATCACCGTCGACCCCGGACATCCGCCCGCCGGCGCCACCGGTCCGACGGGACTCTATGAAGCCGATGCGGTGCTCCAGGTGGGCTTGAGGGTGCGCGATCTGCTCATGCAGCGCGGCGCGAACGTAGTGATGACGCGAATCACCCCCGAGCCGGTCGATCTCGGATTGCGTCCGATCATCAGCCGTCGCGCCAACGCTCAAGCTTTCGTCTCGATCCACCTCAATGCCTTCCCCGACGGCGTGAATCCATTTGTCAACAATGGGTCCCTGACGCTTTATTTCTGGCCAAATTCGATTCCGCTGGGCGTGGCGACTCAGGCGGCGCTGCTGGCCGAGCTGGGACTTCGCGATAACGGAACCAAATTCCAGAACATTGCGGTGGCTCGCGGGACATGGATGCCATCGATTCTCACCGAGGGGGCGTTCGTCATCATGCCGGATCAGGAAGCGGCGCTGAGAACCCCGACGTACCAGGAGGCCTATGCCAGCGCGATAGTGCGTGGCCTCGAGAGCTACTTCGCATCGCTGGCCCAAAAACCGTGAGATCGCTCGCGCTCGCGGCCGCGTTGTTCTTCTGCGCGGCGCGGGCCGCAGGTGCGCAGCTCCCGCCCAACGAGGACTGGCGCACGCTCCGCACGCGGCATTTCCGCGTGCATTTTACTCCAGCGGTCGAAGAAGAGGCGCGCAGAGCGGCGGTCAACGCCGAGCGCGCGTACGCGGAGCTGTCGACGGAGCTTGTTCCGCCGCGCGGCACTATCGATCTGGTCATCTCGGACAACGTCGATTACGTGAACGGCTACGCGACCACATTCCCGGCGAATCGCATCGTCGTTTTCGCGCACCCGCCCACCGATGCCTCCGGGCTCCGCAACTACGATGACTGGAATGCGCTCGTGGTGACCCACGAGCTCACGCACATTTTTCATCTCGACCGCTCGCGCGGGATCTGGCGCTTCGGCCAGGCGGTCTTCGGCAGGAATCCGCTGCTCTTTCCGAATCAGTACGAGCCGCGCTGGGTGATAGAGGGGCTCGCCGTTTATTTCGAGTCGCGAATGACGGGTGTGGGCAGGCTCGAGAGCTCCGAGCACTCGATGACGGCTCGCGCGGCGGCGCTCGCCAATCAATTGCCGACGCTCCAGGAGCTGTCGCCGGGCACATCGCGATTTCCCGGCGGCAACGTCATCTACATCTACGGCTCGCTGCTGTTCGACTACCTGTCGCGCACGCAGGGGCCGGGCAGCATCCGCGATTTCGTCGAGAGCGGTGCGAAGACTCCGCTTCCCTTCATTCTCACGCTGACGTCGCGAAACGCGTTTGGAATGTCGTTTCAGACGGCGTGGGAGCATTGGCGCGACTCACTGGTTCGCGAGATGCGCACACCGCGCGAGGTGATGCCGGGATGGCGCCAGCTCACCAACGGCGGACGCGTCGCGCTCTTCCCGCGCTGGCTCGGCGACACGGCTCTGGTGTACGCGGGCGACAAGGCGCGCGAGATGCCCTCCGCATATGAAGTCACGCTCTCGGGACGAGAGACGCGGCTCGGGCGGCGCAATGGAACGAGTCCCAATGTGAGAATGCCCGACGGTAGCATTCTCTTCTCGCAGCCCGACTTCCTGGATCCGTACCACATCCGGAACGATCTCTACGTGGAGAGAAACGGCTCGCAGACTAGGCTCACGACCGGAGCCCGGTTGACCGCGCCGGACGCCCGCGCCGACGGCGAGATCGTCGCGGTTCAGGACGAGCCGGCGACGACGAGACTCGTTCGGCTCTCGCGCGACGGACGCACCCTCGTGCCGCTCACGTCCACGAGCATCGACGTGCAGTGGGCAGATCCGCGGTGGTCCCCCGACGGCTCGCGCATCGCGGCCGTGAAGCAGAGTCGCGGGGGATCCGAGATCGCCATCATGGATTCGGATGGGAAGATGATCGATTCCTTCGGTGCGACTCACGCCATCAACTCGAGCCCGAGCTGGTCCCCGGACGGGCGGCGCATCTACTTCTCGTCCGAGCGCAGCGGCTCGCCACAGATCTATGTTGCCGACGTGACGACGTTCGCGCCGACGGTGGGTAGGTTGAGCGACGCGTCCACCGGAGTATTCGCTCCCGAGGCATCACCCGATCAAACGCAGCTGGCGACTCTGCTGTTCAAGGCGGACGGATATCATCTCGGCGTCGCTCCGCTCGCGTCGCTCGCGCGCGTTGCCACCGACAGCACGAGGACGAGCCCGCGCTCTGGCTGCACGAATTGCGTCGCAGTCGTGCCCGGGCTTGCGCCACTCGGCGCGGCCGACACCTCGCGCGCGACGAAGTATTCGCCGTGGCTGTCGCTCATGCCGCGCTACTGGATTCCGGTTTTCGCCAGCAGCACGGACGACGGAACATCCTGGGGCGCCGCTACCAGCGGCTCCGACATTGTCGATCGCCACGACTATCTCGTCGAGGTACTTCACAATTCACGATGGGCCGAAAACTCCGCGTGGCTCTGGTACCGTTATGCGGGATTCGGCCTGCCGCTGATCGATCTTTACGCGTCGCAGAACTTCTCGAACGCGAACGACACTCTGGTCAATGGGGCCGCTCGTGCGCCGTTCGGATACACGGAGCGCGAGAGAGTTGTCTCGCTCCAGGCGACGCTCATTCGTCCGCGTTTTCGGACCTACACCCTCGCTTCGATCGGTGCTGAGCTCGACGGCCTCATGCATTCAACTCAACCCGACACGGTGCTAGGGTATCTCTCATCCTTTTACTCCAAGAGACGAAATTCCCCGGCGCTGATTGCGTCGGCGGGCTGGTCGAACGCGCAGCGCCCGGGCCTCAGCATCTCGCCCGAGGATGGAATCAGCATCAGCGCGAACGGACGCCAGCGCTGGCGTGCCGGCACAACCGGCGGAGCCACGCGCAGCGTCGTCGGCACGACGTTGGCCTACAAGTCACTCGACCTCCCGGGTTTTGCGCACCACGTGCTCGCGATTCGCGCCGCGGGCGGGATCGCCGACGACAAGAGCCCCGATCTTTTTTCAGCCGGCGGAATCAGTGGGACGGCGCTCGAGGTCTTCCCCGGCGTTGCGGTTGGGCAGCAACGTCGAACTTTCGGTGTGCGCGGATATCCCGCCGGAACCGAAGGCGGAATTCGCGCATATTCCGCCGCGGTCGAGTATCGGGCCCCGCTCGCCGCACCGTCGCGCGGCTTCCGCTTCATCCCGGCCTTCGTCGATCGGATGTCGCTGACGCTTTTCGGAGAAACCGGCCGGGCGTTCTGTCCGGCGGGCGCCGACACCACACGCGGATTCTGTAGCACCTCGAGTATCGGGAATCCTGCCATGGCTTCTGTCGGAGGCGAGGTCAATATTGACACCGGGTTTCAGCTCGATGTGCAGGCTCGGCTTCGGCTGGGACTTGCCTTTCCGCTGATCAATCGAGAGCGGCTCAGGGCGAGTGTAGCACAGGCTTACGCCACGTTTGGAGCTTCGTTTTGACACCTTTCGGGGCGCGTGTATCTAAGCAAACAGAAAGGTTCCCAGTGGCGACACTACAAGCCGAGCCGCGCGAGTCATCCGCGCCATCTCGACATGCCCTCGCCGGGTTTTTCTCGCTCTTGGTGATCTAACTATTGGCCTCCGGTGTACTTAGAAGTGTCAGGGCTTGCGCCACCATTTTCTGGGCGCGGTTCGCGAGATGCATCCCTGGATCGGTAGATCTCGATGCGCTTCGGCGTGGAAAAAAGATGGTCGAGCATCTATTCGTGATGTGGAATACGTAAATCATTGTCATATAAAGAGATAGGTCAAGACTGGCGCGGACTCACGAATACCGGTAGTATCCGTTCCCGCATCGAAATCACCGATGCCTAAGCCTGTAGTTCCAAGTCCGTCGTCTTCTTACTTGACAACCTGTTTATCCTGCGGAGAGTTGTACCTAATGCCCATACCTGCCGTCCCGCCCCAGGGCGAAGCCCAGCTGAATGACAATGCGCGGACCGTGATCAGCAAACGGTATCTGATCAAGGACGCTACGGGCACGCCTGTGGAGCAGCCGGAAGACATGTTCTGGCGCGTGGCGGGAACGGTCGCTGAGGCAGACCGTCGGTACGGCGCAAGCGACAGCGAGGTTTCAGCAATGGCGGAGAACTTCTACCGCCTGATGGTCGAGCGTCGCTTCGAGCCGAACTCCCCGACCCTCATGAACGCGGGGCGCCCGCTCGGGCAACTCTCCGCCTGCTTCGTTCTGCCCATCGAGGACGCTCTGTCCAACGGTCGCGACGGGATCTACGACACGCTGCGTGCAATGGCGCTAATTCATCAGTCCGGTGGCGGAACAGGGTTTGGGTTCTCGAAGCTGCGCGGCAAGGGCTCGATGGTCCGCTCGACGACCGGCGTCGCATCCGGCCCGGTGTCGTTCATGAAGCTCTACGATGCATCGACCGATGCGGTGAAGCAGGGCGGCACGCGCCGCGGCGCCAACATGGGAATTCTACGCGTCGATCATCCCGACGTCATGGACTTCATTACCTGCAAGGAAGACCTGACGCAGATAACGAACTTCAATATTTCTGTCGCCGTCACCGACAAGTTCATGACAGCGGTGAAGGCCGGCACGAGCTACGATCTCATCGATCCGAGCAGCGGCAAGGTCACCGGCCAGCTCGACGCTCGCGCCGTCTGGGCCAAGATGATCGACGGGGCGTGGAGAACGGGCGAGCCGGGCTGCTTCTTCATAGATGAAGCGAACCGCTACAATCCGGTTCCACACGTCGGACAGTACGAGGCGACGAATCCGTGCGGGGAGCAGCCGCTGCTCCCGTATGACGTCTGCAACCTCGGCTCGATCAACGTCGGCTACTATGTGACGGACGCGCAGATGGATTGGGATGCGCTCAAGCGCGACATCCACCTCTCGGTTCGGTTCCTCGACAACATCATCGACGTCAACAGGTATCCGCTGCCCGAGATTGACGCGCTCTCGAAGAGAATCCGGCGCATCGGGTTCGGCATCATGGGTTTCGCCGACGCTCTCGTGCGCCTTGGCATCGCCTACAACAGCATCGAGGGCTTCGAGTTCGGACGCCAGCTTCAGAGGTTCGTGGACGTCGAGTCGAAGCGTGAGAGCGAGCGACTCGCCAACGAGCGCGGGCCGTTCCCGGAGTGGGCCAGATCGATCTGGGGTCCGGATGAGACGTGCGCGCGCGACGCGAAGGGAAATCGCATTCGCCCAATGCAGCTGCTGCGCAATTGCAACGTCAACACGATTGCTCCAACCGGCACCATCTCGATCATCGCGGGCTGCTCTTCAGGCATCGAGCCGCTTTTTGCCGTTGCGTTCATGCGCAATCAGGCTGGTGCGCTGATGCCCGACGTGAACGAAGACTTCGTCGCGATCGCAAAGAAAGAAGGCTGGTACTCCGACGAGCTGATGGAGAAGATCGCGAAGGAAGGTCACATCCACTTCGACGAAGTGCCGAAGCAGGTGCAGCGCGTATTCGTCACCGCGCACGATATCACGCCCGAGTGGCACGTCAGAATGCAGGCCGCCTTCCAGGAGAATTGCGATTCCGCGATCTCGAAGACGACCAACTTCCCGCGCGCGGCCACTCCGGACGACGTGCGCGAGATCTACGAGCTCGCCTACGCGCTCAAGTGCAAGGGCGTGACGGTGTACCGCGATGGCTCGCGCGACAATCAGGTTCTCTCGACCGGCGCGACCGTGCAGGCGAAGGCGGAGCGCGACGGCAAGGCCGACGCGAGGGCCGAGCGTGGTGAGCTGCACGGCACCATTGCGGAGCTCGAGGCCGAGAACGCGAGACTCAGGCAGGCGGTGTTCGACGTGGAGGCCGAGAATCTTCAGCGCCGCGCCAAGAGAGCGCGTCCCGATACGCTGCGCGGCATCACCACGCGCATCGAGACGCCGCTGGGCACGATGTTCCTCAACATCACCGAGGATGATCGTGGCCAGCCCTTCGAGGTGTTCATCAACCTGGGCAAGGCGGGAGGAGCGGCAATGGCCGACGCCGAGGCAATGGGACGCCTGATTTCGCTGGCGCTGAGATCCGGGATTCCAATTCGCGAAGTGCATCGCCAGCTACGCGGCATCGCGTCCGACAAGGCGATTGGACTCGGACCCAACAAGGTACTGTCCGTCCCCGATGCAATAGGCATCGCGCTCGAGAAATGGATGCGCGAGAAGCAGGGTGTGCAGCAGGAGCTGCTCGCAGGTGCGCCTTCCGCTCCTTCTCCCAACGAAGTGACGCAGCCCAAGCCGACTCCCGTGATTGGAGATGCCGGCCAAGGTCAGTATCGTTTCGATGCAGTGAATCGGAGTGAGTCGTTCATCGGCACGTGTCCGGACTGCGGATCGTCACTCGAGATGGCCGAAGGTTGCGCCAAGTGCCACGTGTGCGGATTCAGCGAGTGCGGGTGAGGTAGATCCGCGCTCAGAGACAGAAACGCCGGGCAGTCCTGCCCGGCGTTTTTCTTTTTGGGATATTCGGCAGGAGTTCGCGCCTACTTTATTCCGCCAAACCAGCGCGTACGCTTGATCCCCTTCTGGACCAGATCGGGCGGCCCGTACTCCTTTCCGCGCTTCCACATGAAGTCCATCTCCTCGTTCACGGCCGCGAGAGCGAAACGGGATTCCTTGATCAACAGGAACGCGGCGTAGAGGAGCAGCCCCGCACCGAACAATCCGAGCGCGATCGGAACGAGAGTGAATGCAGAGCTCGTTATCGCCACCAGCCCGATGCTCACGCTCGTGCCCACGAAGAAAGCGAGCGCCGCGTACAGGCGCGACAGCGCACGCTGGAGGAGACGCGATCGCGTCGTCACGAAGTCGAGTTGAACGAAGAGCATCCGTCGCTCTTCTTCGCGATCGTCGCTTCGCTGGTCGGCTGCACGCGGAATCAATGAGCTCGAAATCTCGCGGGTACGCGCCACTGCCTTGCTCAGCCTGTCCGAGGTCGCGAGGATGAGCGATCCACATGCCGAGATGAGCACCGCGGGGGTGATCATCGCGGAGAGAACTGAAATTGCGTCGGGGAAGTTGGTCATCTTCGCTTGCGACTCGTGTCCGCTCGCTGCTGCATCAGGCGGATCTGCCGCGCCGGGCTGTAGATGGAGACAGAGAGCGTCCGCGCAGTATCGACAGATGCAATGGCGGCCATGCCGAATACCATTCCATCCCTCGCCCAGTCTCCGATGACGTCGGTTCTCGGCTCGGCTCGTCCCGTCGACGTCGATTTCCTGCCGATTACCTCTCGAGGGATCGGAGGACCCCAGCGGGTCGTGAACCACTTCTTCAGGGAGTCCCTGGAAGCATGTCGGTCGATTGGCATCAGGAGCGATATCTCTTCGAGGCGCCGCGGCATCGGGCTGAAATAAAGACTTGCGTACCGTGCCCCATGATCCGTCTGGCAGAACATCGTCTGCGTGTCCATACCGACGCAGACGAGCGGTCTGGCGATCTGCGCCTCCGTGAGTTTCGTGGCGCTATCCAGTGAAATCCCGAGTGCCCATCCATGATAAGAGAGGGGGCGTTGCTGGCCCTGGGCTCCCATCAACGCCGGAAGCAATGTTGCCGCGCACAGCAGGCGAGCGGTTCTCATTCGTGAATAATGGGCGAGAGGGCCCAAGTGGGATAGTCGCACTTGCCTTTCCCGCGGCTCGTTGCTCCCTTTAAGCACTTCCTCCGGGAGAACCCCATCATGGACGACAAGAAGATCATTGCGTTGGCGAAAAAGAACGCCGCCAAGGCGGCAAAAACGAGCGGTCGAAAAGGATTCGGCAAGAAATACGACAAGAATCTTTCCGATCTGCCGACAGACGAAGCGACGCTAAAGGAGCGTCAGGAGCACGAGCGCTTCTTCAAGGAGATGCGCAAGCGGGAATTCTGAGAGAAGCGCCGAGGCCTCGGGCTGGTTAGAATTGGAGAGGGGGATTTTCCATGGCCAAGAACAGGCTACAAGAGCTTCACGACGCCGGCCAATCTATCTGGCTCGACAGCATCGATCGTCGAATGCTGCACGACGGCGAGCTTGATCGCCGCATCCGCGACGATGCGCTCACTGGCATGACGTCGAATCCGACAATTTTTCAGAAGGCCCTGGCGTCGAGCAATGCCTACGACGACCAGATCATCGAGGCGGAAGAGCAGGGCCTCACGAGCTGGCAGCTCTTCGAGCTCCTCGAGACAACTGACGTACGCGACGCCTGCGACCATTTCGCCGCCGTCTACAGCTCGACCCGCGGAGCCGATGGCTACGTCTCGATCGAAGTGTCACCGGGGGTTTCGCACAGCGCCGACGCCACTGTCGAGGAAGCGCGGCGGCTCTGGAAGACTGTCGATCGCCCCAACGTGATGGTCAAAGTACCCGGGACGCCGGAAGGCGCGATTGCGGTGCGCCGTCTCATCGCCGAAGGCATTAACGTCAATATCACGCTGCTCTTCGCGATCCAGGCGCACGAGCGGGTGATCGAGGCGTACATGGCCGGACTCGAGGATCGCATCAAGGCGCGCCAGCCGATCGATGGCCTCGCGTCGGTCGCCAGCTTCTTCGTGAGCAGAGTCGACACCGAAATAGATAAGCGTCTCGATGCCCTGATCGCCAAGGCTACGCCGCCAGAGAAGGAAAGGCTCAAGATGCTGAAGGGCCGCTCCGCCATCGCGAACGCGAAGCTCGCGTACAGATTGTTCAAGCAGAAGTTCGCAGGCCCCCGCTGGGAAGCGCTAGCGAAGCAGGGAGCGCGCGTTCAGCGTCCGCTCTGGGCGAGCACGAGCACGAAGAATCCCGAGTACCGCGACGTGATGTACGTCGAAGAGCTGATTGGGCCGGACACGGTCGACACGATGCCTCCCGCCACGATCGAGGCGTTCCGCGATCACGGAGCCATGGAGAGAGCGGTCGACAAGAAAGTCGCCGCGGCCGAAGGACTGCTGAAGGAAATCGAGGCGGTCGGAATATCAATGAAGGAGGTCACCGAGAAGCTCCTCGTCGATGGAATAGCCAGCTTCCAGAAATCCTTCGACGAACTGATCGCCGGACTCGAGGCGAAGATCGGCTCACTCGCACCTGGCGGGAAGTGACCGGCACCTACACTCCCCGCACCAAGATCGTCTGCACACTTGGGCCCTCGACTTCGACTGATGATTCTGTCCGCGGGCTGATCGAGGCCGGCATGAACGTCGCCCGCGTGAACTTCTCGCACGGGACGCACGAGCAGCACGCGGCGACGATCGCAATGGTTCGCCGACTCGCGGAAGAGACTGGAACGCCGATCGCCATCCTGGGCGACCTTCAGGGACCGCGCATCAGGATCGGCGATCTCGCGCAGACGATCACGCTCAAGGTGGGCGACGACGTCGTGCTCGTGCACGAGGGTCATGAAAAGAAGGGCGAGATTCCTGTCACCTACGATCATCTCGCGAACGACGTGCGCGTCGGCGACAGGATTCTCATCGACGATGGCTTGATCGAGCTCGTCTCGCTCGACGTGGGCAATGGACGAGTGAAGGCTCGCGTCCTGAACGGAGGAGAGCTGAAAAGCCACAAGGGACTGAACCTCCCCGGCGTTCAGGTATCGGCCCCTTCGATCACCGAAAAGGACGAGGCGGACATTCAATTCGCCGTCCAGCGTGAGGTGGACTACCTCGCCCTCAGCTTCGTGAGACGCGGGGAAGACATCGAGTCGCTGCGCAAGATGATTCCGAAGTGGCTGCTGGTCGTGGCGAAGATCGAAAAGGATGTCGCCCTCCAGAACATCGAGGCCATCGTCCGAGCCAGCGATGCGGTGATGGTCGCGCGCGGGGACTTGGGCGTCGAGCTCCCATTCGAGGCGGTGCCCGGCGCGCAGAAGCGAATCATTCGGCTGGCGAACAGGCACGGCCGTCCGGTCATCACCGCGACGCAGATGCTCGAGTCGATGATCGAGCACCCGCGCCCCACGCGTGCGGAAGCGAGCGACGTCGCCAACGCGATCATGGATGGAACCGACGCCGTGATGCTATCCGCCGAGACGGCGGCCGGCGCCTACCCGCGCCTCGCGGTGGAGGCGATGACGCGCATCATCAAGGAGATCGAGACGCATCCCCCCGTCGCTCCTTTCGCCGGTGCGGAGCAGGGCGATGGAGTCGTGACCACCGAAGTTGCGATCGCCGCCGCAACAGTCGCGGCGGTCGGCATGCTGGGTGCGCCGCTCGTCGTCGTCTTCACCAAGAGCGGGTTTTCCGCGCGCGTGGTCGCATCGAAGCGACCTCCGGTTCCGATCCTGGCACTAACGGACGAGGAGCGGACATACCGGCAGCTCGCGCTCGTCTGGGGTGTCGTGCCGGAGCTGGTGCCACACTGCGCCGACTACGACGCGATGATGCACCAGACCAAAGGCGTTGTCGTGCGGAGAGAGCTGGCGTCGAATGGAGACCGCATCATCGTCACCGCGGGCGTGCCCTTCGACATGCCCGGGACCACCAATCTGCTCAAGGTGGAGACGGTCTGAAACTCACCTTCCTGGGGACAGGAACCAGCTTTGGCATCCCGCAGATCGGGTGCACGTGCGAAGTGTGCAGGTCGACGGATCCCAGGGACAAACGCACCCGCGTCGGCGCGCTGGTGGAGACGGATGGAGGCACGAGCATTCTCATCGACACTCCGCCCGAGCTGCGACTCCAGCTCATCGCCGCGGGCGTCAGCAAAGTGGACGCCATTCTGTTCACGCACGATCACGCGGACCACGTCCACGGAATAGACGACATCCGCGCACTCTCCGACCGGAGCGATGTTCCGATCGAGATGTACGGTCCGCCCGACTCGATGGCCCGACTCGCGCAGCGCTTCGCCTACATCTTCGACGACTCCATCCGGCCGCTTCCCGGGACGAGCAAGCCCGAAGGCCGCTCGCACCCGGTTCCGCCGGGCAAGAGCTTTCGCATCGGAGATGTGGATGTCACGCCCGTGTCGGTTCCGCACGGTCCCACCTCCGTTTACGGCTACCGCATCGGCAACCTCGGCTACATCACGGACGCGAAGGAGCTGCCGGAGGATGCCATGCGCGCTTTTCGCGGAGTCGATGTCCTCGTGCTCAACGCGCTGTTCCGCACGCCGCACCCGACGCACCTCAGTGTGTCGGAGGCAGTGAGCGCCGCGCGGAAAATCGGGGCGCGAGAGACCTGGCTCACGCATCTCACTCACCGCACCGGCCACGCCGAGTTGGCGGCGGAGCTGCCACGCGGTATCGCTCCTGCATTCGACGGACTGACCGTACAGGTCAACTGAGATGACGCTGAGACTCGACTACTCCAACATGATGATCTCGCCCGGCGGGATCAACCAGAAGGCGTGGGCCGCCGCGGGGAAGCAGTTCGCGGACGCAAAGCGCGGCTTCGATTCGCTGCGAGCCACTGGCACGGTCGGGTTCGTCGATTTGCCCGCCGACAAGCGGCTGCTCGACCAGGTCGCCACCTTCGCCTCGGCGGCGCGTGGCAAGTACGACGATGTAGTAATCCTCGGCATCGGCGGGTCCGCGCTCGGCCCAATCGCTCTGCGCGCTGCGCTCCGGCCGAGCGGGTGGAACATGCTCGATGACAAAGCCCGCGGCGGCTACCCGCGACTTCACGTGCTCGATAACGTCGATCCCGAGACGATCGCGGCGCTGCTCGGGCGTCTACAGCTCGCGCGCTCGCTGTTCATCGTCACGTCCAAATCCGGTGGAACGGCCGAGACGATGGCGCAGTTCCTCATCGTGCACGACCGAATCACGTCGGCTAAGCTGGATGCCGCGAAGCAGATGGTGTTTGTCACTGATCCGAAGCAGGGAGCGCTGCGGCCATTGGCCGAGCGGCTCAAGGTACCGGCGCTCGACATTCCTCCGAGTGTGGGCGGCCGGTTCAGTGTGCTGACCCCGGTAGGCACGTTGCCGGCGGCGCTCATCGGCATCGACGTGAAATCTCTTCTAGCGGGCGCCGGCGAGATGGCCAGCCGCTGCGACAAGGCGGAGCTCGCCGCGAATCCGGCTGGCGTGTACGCGATGCTGCAGTGGCTTTCCGACACGCAGCTGAAAAAGTCGATCGCCGTGTTCATGCCGTACTCGGATCCACTGCGTGATTTTGCGGCGTGGTTCGTCCAGCTCTGGGCGGAGAGTCTCGGAAAGAAGCGACCCGACGGCACGTCCGTGGGGTCCACACCGCTCGCGGCGCTCGGCGCGACGGACCAGCACGCGCAGGTCCAGCTCTTCATGGAAGGGCCGGCCGACAAAACGGTGACGTTCGTAGCGGTAAAAGAGCGCTCGACAGACGTGAAAATTCCGGCAGCTTTTCCCGACGTGAAAGAGCTCCGCTACCTCGCTGGCCATTCGCTCAGCGAGCTGATTGACATCGAGCAGCGCGCCACCGCCGGCGCGCTGGCCCGGCGCGCCCGCCCGAACATGACGATTCACATCGACCGCGTGAATGCAGCGAACGTCGGCCAGCTGATAATGCTCTTCGAGATCGCGACGGCTTACGCCGGACAGCTGTACGGGATCGACGCCTTCAATCAGCCAGGTGTGGAGCTCGGAAAACAGTTCGCCTACGCCCTCCTGGGCCGTCCCGGCGCGGACGCCGCAAGAACTGAATGGGGGTCGCTGCCGAAGAGCGACCCGCGCTGGAGCGTGTAGCGCCGCCAGCCCCTTGCGACCCCTCAAATCCCAAACGACCTTGTGAGGTATATGTTCGCGAACCCATTCAATAAAGCGGTGACCGTTCTTAATGGACGAGTGACCGTTCACGACGAGTCCGCCATCGCATCACCGGCGATGGACAAGCTGGCGTACACCGCGGTATTCGGAGAGCCCGACGATCGCGAGGACGCACGCTGGCTGATCTGGGAGATCGGACAGGCGGTGGGCGTGAGGCCGTCGTCGATCCACGATCTGTATCTATCGCGCGGTCGCGGTCTGACCGGTGGCTTCACCGTTCCCGCCATGAACATTCGCGGCATGGCGTACGACACCGGCCGCTCTCTCTTCCGTTCTGCCGTCAAGCTCAAGGTCGGAGCGCTCATCCAGGAGATAGCGCGCTCGGAAATAGCATACACGGATCAACGGCCGTCCGAGTACGTGGCCGTAATGATGGCGGCCGCGCTGCGCGAAGGGTTCCGCGGACCGATCTTCATTCAGGGCGACCACTTCCAGGTCAGCGCCAAGAAGTTCGCCGTTGATCCTGTCACCGAAGTAAATGGCGTGAAACAGCTCGCGCGCGAGGCGATTGCGGCGGGTTTCTACAACATCGACGTCGACACTTCGACTCTGGTTGATCTCTCGAAGGCGACACTCAAGGAACAGCAGCGGACGAACTACGAGCAGGCAGTCGAGCTCGCGCTGACAGTGAGAGGGTTGCAGCCCGAAGGCATTAACATCTCGATCGGCGGCGAGATTGGCGAAGTCGGCACGCAGAACTCGACCGTCGAAGAGCTCGTGACCTACATGGACGGCTTCAACGAGACGCTCGCGAAGCGCTCACCCGGTACCGAGGGGCTGTCCAAGATCAGCGTGCAGTCCGGAACGACGCACGGCGGGGTCGTGCTTGCCGACGGCAGCATTGCCGACGTCAAGATCGACTTCGACACGCTCGCGCGGCTTTCGAAGATCGCGCGCGAGAAGTACGGACTCGCCGGCGCCGTTCAGCACGGTGCCTCGACGCTGCCCGACAGCGCGTTCCACAATTTCCCGCGCACGGAAACGGCCGAGATACATCTCGCCACCAACTTCCAGACGATGTTGTTCGACAACATTCCGGAAGCGCTGCGCAACGAGATCTACCAGTGGCTGCGGCAGAACGCGAAGGACGAGCGCAAGCCGACCGACACCGACGAGCAGTTCTTCTACAAGACCCGCAAGAAGGCGCTGGGCCCGTTCAAGAAGAGGTTCTGGGATCTTCCGGCAGAGGTGAAGGGCCGCCTCGCCAAGGCGTACGAAGAGAAGTTCATCTTTCTGTTCACGCAGCTGGCGGTGGTCAACACGCGCGAGATCGTCGATCGATTCGTCAAGCCTGTCGAGCAGCACAAGCCGCAGCCGCACCCCGATCTCGCCGTCGTGGAAGCAGCGCCCGATGACGCGGATCTGAGTGACTGACGCTCATCGCCAGGCAAAGGAAGCCCCTGAGGCTGTTCGTGAGATAATCCGGCGGGCGGGGCACGAGCTCCGGAACGCCCTCAGCGGTGTCGCGGTAAATGTCGAGGTCGTGCGCAGCAGGGCAGGCCGCGAAGGACCGGGGGTAGAGCTGACATCGTTCGCCGAACGCGCGTCGGCTCAGGTGGAGGAGGCGAGCAAGCTGACCGATGGACTGCTCGCGCTGGTCAGTTCCGTGCTGTCGGCGCAGGCTGCCGGAACGCTAAAGGAACCCGCCCGACATGGTGCTGGAAGTCGAATCGAGCTAATGATTTATGGCGACGCCGCGGCTGCCATTTTGTCCGACATCGAACGCTTGGCGAGCCGCATTGGCGTAGGGGTCGAGCAGCATGGCCCGAGCGTTATATTAACCATCTTGCCAGAAGGAAAAAGCCATTCCAAAGACTGAGATAAAGCGCGCCAAAGTACTCATCGCGGACGACGACCGTTCTATCACAGAAGGGTTGAGCGCCATTTTGCGCGACGAGGGATACGAAGTTGCGGTCGCCGTCGATGGCCAGAAGGCCCTCGATCAGCTTGGCGCCGAGGCTTTTGGTGTCGTGCTCGCCGATCTGAAAATGCCGAAAGTGGATGGGCTCGCGCTGCTCAAGGAGCTGCAGCTCCGCGCAATCCCGACCGAGTGCATCATCGTCACCGGCCAGGCGACGGTCGATTCAGCGGTGCAGGCGATGCGCGAAGGCGCGTACGATTACGTCGAGAAGCCGCTCACCGCCGACAAGCTGAATCGACTCAAGGCGCTCATTCCGAAAGCGCTCGAGAAGTTCAACGTGCAGCAGAAAAACCGCGAGCTGTCGTCCAAGCTCGAGGGGCTCACGCACTTTGGCGAGCTGACCGGGCAATCCGAAGAGATGCGCGCCGTCTACCAGATCATCGAAGCCGTCGCTCCTTCAACCGCGAGCGTGTTGATCTTCGGCGAGTCGGGCACGGGCAAGGAGCTCGCCGCGCGCGCGATCCACGCCAAGAGTGAGAGAGCGAAGGGTCCGTTCTTCGCTCTCAACTGCGCGGCGCTTCCCAAGGACATCCTCGAGAACGAGCTGTTCGGGCACGAGAAGGGGGCCTTCACCGGCTCGATCAATGAGAAGCCGGGTGCGTTCGAGATGGCCGATGGCGGAACGATCTTCCTCGACGAAGTCGCGGAGATGCCACCCGACATTCAGGTCAAGCTCCTTCGCGCGATCGAGTCGAGAACGATCAGGCGACTCGGCGGCAAGAAAGAGATCGAAGTGGACATTCGCATTCTCGCCGCGACCAATCGCGATCTGCAGAAGGCGCTGGCGGACGGCGACCTGCGCGAGGATCTGTACTATCGTCTCGCCGTCGTCGAGCTGTTCATCCCGCCGCTTCGCGAGCGAGTCGGCGACATCAAGCTGCTCGCGAACGAATTTCTCGTGCGCTTTGCGGCGCAGAACGGCAAGCCGATGACTGGCTTCGACGACGCTTCGTGGGAGTGGATTCTCTCCCACAACTGGCAGGGCAACGTCCGCGAGCTGAAGAACGCGGTCGAGAGAGCGGTGATCATGAGCCGCGGCGACAAGATCAAGGCGGCCGACATCATGCCGCGACATCTCCGGCGCGGCCATGATGCCAATACGTCGATCACGGTTCCGCCTGGGGCGACCCTGGCGGATACCCGCCGCCAGCTGGTGCTTCGCGCCTTTGCCTCGACCAACGGCGATTACTCGCGCACCGCGACCGTGGTGGGGATGACGCCCTCCGACGTTCGCGCGGAGATTGCATCGCTTCTCAACGGAAAGGCCAGCGATGGGCAAGCGGCAGGAAGCACCGCGAACGGCGCGCAACGCGCGGCCAAACCTGCCGATTCTCCGGCGCCTGCCGGAAAAAATGCGAAGGCTCCGGTCAGAGCGTCGGCGAGCCCGGGCAAGGCCAAACCCAAGAAGCGTTAACGAATCGGAGGAAGGGAATGGACGAAAACGACTTGTACGATGACGACGAGCCATACTACGGCGAGCCTTACGTCATCGTCGAAAAACGCGAAGCGGGAATCGGTCCCCTCCTCATTGGGCTCGCCCTTGGCGCGGCAGTAGCGCTCCTTTTCGCTCCGCAGAGCGGCGAGGAGACTCGCCGCGGCATCGCGCGACGGGCTCGGCGGGCGCAGGACGCGGCCCAGGATTTCGTCGCGGATGTGAGCGGCACGGTCGCCGACAAGTTCGACGAAGTCCGCGCCACGGTCGGGGAGCGCATCGATGCCACACTCGACGCCGTCGACGACAAGAAGCGACGAGTGTCGAACGCGTTCCACGCGGGGCGGGCCGCGGCTCGTGAAGCGCGCGGCGAGCTGGAGCAGCGCATCGCCGAGAGCAAAGCGGCGTACAAAGACAGCTAGTGCCTGAGCGCGGGCTCCCGGCCCGGCTCGGTTGGCTGCTTCGCGACTACGCGAAGCGAGTCTGGGACAACAGCGGCGAGGACAACGTTTTCTTTCTGGCGGGCGGAATTGCGTTCAACATCCTCCTCGCCGCCGTCCCGTTCTTCCTGTTGCTCGCGACCGCACTGGTGTATCTGCTCAACCAATCGCCCGACACGACGTCGGCGGAAGTACTCAGCATCGTCGACAAGTTCCTTCCACCGCATCCGCCGGGGGACTCGGGGCCGGCCCAGAGCATTCTGAACGAAGTCATCAAGCGGCGCGGCTCGCTCGGGGTGTACAGCGCAGTTGGCTTTATCTGGTTCTCGACGCGCCTGTTCGGATCCCTCCGCACCGTGCTCGCCGCGATCTTCGACATCGACACCGATCGCGGAATCATCGCGGGCAAGATCTTCGACATCGAGATAACGCTCGTCTCGAGCCTGCTCCTCGTCGCCTACACGGCGCTCAGCGCCTATCTCGCGATCGCCACGACGCGCGGGGTGCTGGTTCTCGCCGACCTCGGCATTCGGAAGGAGCTGATGGGCCAGCTCGAGTACAACCTCGGCCAGCTGCTCGCGTTCTCGTTCATAGCGACGATGTTCTTCTCACTGTACAAGTTTCTGCCCCATCGCAAAATACGCTGGAAGACCGCTCTCATCGCCGCGCTGTTCACGGGCGTCATGCTGGAGGTGGCAAAACGGGCTTTTTCGGCCTATGTGCGCTCATTTAACCCCGGCTCCTTCTATAGCGGCACGGTCGCTGCATTGGTATTGACCGTAATCTGGGTCTACTACGCCTCCTTCATCTTCATCATTGGCGGCGAGGTGGCACAGGTCTACGAGCTTCGTCGCGTGCGGAAGAAGCAGCGCGAGGCATTCGAGGATTGAGCATTATTGGCGAGGTTGCCGGGTCTTCCGGCGAACACACTTTTGGTGGGGGAGGGCGACTCGTGCGCAAGTTAGCAGTAGTTGCGGCCATGCTGGCCGTTGTATCGATCTCGGCTTGCAAGAAGACGGGAGAGGGAGAGTACCAGGTGGAGAAGCCGGTCGTCGGAACGCAGACGGACACGATTCACACACCGACAGTCGACGTCGGCACCCAGACCACCACGGTCGCGGTCCCGAAGGTCGTAATGGATTCCGCGAAGATCAAGACCCCGACGGTCATCATAAAGAAGAAGTAACTCACTTACTGGGCGCGTGCGCCTCCGGCGTGCATCAGCGAAAAGCCCCGTCAGAAATGGCGGGGCTTTTCTTCGCACCGGAACGGGGAAAGAACGGGATGCGAGTGTTCAGTAGCACAGTTGAGAGTTTCCGGCTCACGACGCCCAGACGGCACTAGCGCAATTCAGGGCACGAACACGCAGGCGCTGTCGCGCCACAGAGGCAAGTCCGGACGTTGTGAACCAACAACTGTCAACTACGCCTCTGACACCTCGCATCCCGTTCTTTTGTTGTTTCTTGAAGAAGGCCTGTTTCGATAGGTATCAAACACAGGCCCTTTTTATTCGCTGACATGTCTCGCCTTGGCTATATTTCGTTTGCCCCAGGTCCCGGAGGGCGTAAGCCCGCTAACTCCGTCAGGACCCCGAAGGTAGCAGCGGCATGCGGTGTCTAACGTTGCTCCGTAAGACCTGGGGTACTCCCGCCTCGCAATGTCTCTCGCTCTCGCCCGCAAATACCGCCCAAAGCGCTTCGCTGACGTAGCCGTCCAGTCGCACGTGTCTAACACGCTGCGTGGGGCAATCGCCCGGGGCCGCGTCGCGCACGGCTACCTCCTTTGCGGACCCCGCGGAGTGGGCAAGACGACGCTCGCCCGCGTGCTGGCGATGGCGCTCAACTGCGAGAACAAGCGCGAGGACGGCGAGCCGTGCGGAGAGTGCATCTCCTGCCAGCGAATCTGGAGCGGGTCGTCCAGTCTGGACGTGGTGGAGATCGATGCCGCCTCGAATCGCGGCGTGGACGACGCGCGCGACCTGCGCGAGAGAGCCATGTACGCGCCCTCGGGAGACGATCGCTACAAGGTCTACATCGTCGATGAAGCGCACATGCTGACGCGTGAAGCCTGGAACGCGCTGCTCAAGATTCTCGAGGAGCCACCGCCACGCGTCATATTCGTTTTCGCGACGACGGAGCCACAGAAAATCGCCCAGACCGCGACGCCGGTTCTGAGCCGCCTCCAGCGCTTCGATCTCAAGCGCATCGGACTCGCCGACATCACCCGGCGTCTTTCGACCGTGCTGGACAACGAAGGGGTCAAGGCGTCCGACGACGCGCTGTCGATGATCGCGAGAGCCGCCGACGGCTCCATGCGCGACGCTCTGAGCCTCACCGACCAGGTGATATCGATCGGCGAAGGGGAGGTGACCGCGGAGCGAGTCCGTGAAGCTCTGGGTCTCGTGCCGGAGGATGAGTTCCTTGCGATCGTCGACATCATCGCCGGCCACCGCGCGGGAGAGGTCTTCGCCGCCGTCAACAAGCTGGCCGATGCGGGCGTCGACTTCGGAGTGTTTCTCTCGGGGTTCGCCGATATCCTGCGGGCTCAGCTCACCGTCGTCCTGAATGGGAAAGCAGAGGGAGTCTCGGCGACGGCTGCGGCTGCCCTCCGGGAAAGGCGGGATCTCTTCACCGCCGGCGATCTGCTTCGCATGCTGAGCGCCGTCAACGCGCTGGAGCCGACCTTCAGAAAGAGCTCGCAGCAGCAGCTCCTGATCGAGATGCTTCTGATACGGATGGCGCTCCTCGATCGAACCGTCGCGCTCGAGGATATGCTCAAGGGCCTGGGTGGAGAAGCTACGCAGGGAGCAGCAAAAGCCGAGGTGCCCAGCGGCTCGGTGCGGGCGCAGCCAGCCCAGGCATCGGTTGCGCGAACGGCGCAGCGGCCGGCGACAAAGGCGGGATATCCGCCGCAGCTCGATGCACCCAATGCGCTTCCGCCCAGCGTAGCTTCGAAGCCGTCGACTCCTTCCGCGAACGAGGGCCAGCTCCGCGAAATGAAGCGTGCAATGGAAACGACCGCACAGGATTCGAATCGGAGCCGCATGACACCGGAAGCCCTGAAGGAGGAGCGCATCGGCATGCTCCGCCAGAAAGATCCGGCCCTTGGCGCGGCCATCGACGAGCTCGATCTCGAGCTCCTCGACTAACTACTCATCCTGAATTCACGGGTCATGGCAGACTTCACGAAAATCTTCGAGCAGGCGCAGCAGATGCAGGCGCGCATGCAGCAGATGCAGTCCGAGCTGGAAAAGCAGACCGTCACGGCGGCAGCGGGCGGCGGCATGGTGACGGTCGAGGCCGACGGGAAGGGAACCATCACTAAGATCAAGATCGATCCCAGCGTCGCCGATCCGAAGGACCTCGAGATGCTCGAGGATCTGGTTCTGGTCGCCGTCAACGAGGCGCAAAAAAAGGCGGCGGAGCTGGCCAAGGGAGAAATGGGCAAGCTCACTGGCGGGCTCAACCTCCCATTCAAGCTGCCTTTCTAGCGTGGGAGCCATCGACGATCTGGCCGCCGAACTGTCGAAGCTGCCCGGGATTGGGCGGAAGACGGCCCTCCGGCTGACCTATCACCTCCTGAAGCAGACTCCCGAACAGTCCAAGCGCCTCGCCTCGGCGCTGACGACGCTGGCCGAGAAGGTCCGGCCGTGCGCCCAGTGCTTCAATCTGACAGAGGAGGATTTGTGCTCCATCTGCCGTGACGCGCGCAGGGATACGGGAGTCATCTGCGCAGTAGAGGAAGCATCCGATATCGGGGCTATCGAGCGGTCTGGCGAATTCCGGGGTGTCTATCACGTCCTGGGAGGTCGCCTGTCCCCATTGGATGGCATCGGACCCGAAGATCTCACCATACCGCAGCTGGAGACGAGAGTGTCGGCTGGAGTCGTCCGCGAAGTGATAATTGCTACCAACCCGAGCATAGAGGGCGAGACCACCGCGCTGTACGTACAGCGCAAGCTGGCCCGTTTTCCCCTCACGGTCTCCAGGATTGCCCGCGGACTTCCGGTCGGGGGCGATCTCGAATACGCGGATGGCGTGACCATTGCCCAGGCGTTGACCGCCAGGAGGGCAATGTCATGAGCAAACAGCGCGCGAGTTTCGTGGCGGTGGGGTTTCTGGGCGGAGTAGCCGCCGGGAGCCTGGTCTGGAGCCGTCTGCAGCGCCACTACCGGCGCAATCTGTTTTCCCGCCACACGCTCCGGCGCGTCGCTGCGCTCGGCTACCTTCGCGCCCGGCCATCGGTCAACACCGCGCAGCTGCTTCGCGAATACGTCGCCTGGGAGCCGCGTCCTGTTCTCCGCGAGCGCGGAGTCAGGATGCTGAAACGGCTCGAGGCGACGCTGTGACCGGGGGACGATGACCGCCGGCACGGCCAACTGGTCGTTCACTCAGGACGACTTCACCGCGATAACTGAATCCTTGCGACGCTTTCTGAGCGAGACCAAGTCGCTCTGCGCGCTTCTGGTCGACCGCTCCGGACAGCTCGTGACGACCGTCGGAGAGGCGTCCGGGCTGGACACGACCACCTTCGCGACGCTCACGGCCGCCGACTACAGCGCCAACGACGAGCTGGCGAAGCTCGTCGGCGAAAACGACTTCTCCAGCCTCTTTCATCAGGGCGAAAAGGAGTCCATCTACGTCGCGGACATCGCGCGGCGGCTGCTTCTGGTAATAATCTTCGATTCGCGCACAACTGTCGGGCTCGTCCGTCTGAGGATGAAGGACGAGATCGAGGAGTTGACGTTGTTGGTCGATCGTGTATTCTCACGCGGTCGCAATGGCGCCGCGCCTGAGGAGCATCTGCTCCATGGCGCGGATGACGAGATCGACAAACTCTTCAACTGGTGAGGAAGAGCTAGACGTGTCGATGATCAACTACGCTTCGCGCGAGATCAATTGTAAGATCGTTTACTATGGTCCCGGGCTTGGCGGCAAAACCACGAATCTCGAACACGTCTACGGCAAGGTTAAGCCGGAGACGAGAGGAAAGCTCATATCTCTGGCGACCGAGACGGAGCGTACTCTCTTCTTCGATTTCCTCCCCGTCGATCTGGGAACCATCCGCGGCTTCAAGACGCGGTTCCATCTTTATACGGTGCCCGGCCAGGTTTACTACAACGCCAGCCGCAAGCTCATTCTCAAGAACGTGGACGGGATCGTGTTCGTGGGCGACTCCCAGGCCGAGCGCATGGAAGCAAACCTCGAGTCGATGCAGAATCTCTACGACAACATGGCCGAGTACGGATACGATCTGACGCAGATGCCTTTCGTGATCCAGTACAACAAGCGCGATCTGGCCAGTGCCTCTCCGATCGAAGATCTCCAGGCTGCCCTCAATCCGGGATGGGAAGTGGAGGACGCGAGCAAGCATCGCGTCCAGCCGGATCCGTACCACGCGGGGCAGAATCTCGTCGAGCAGCTTCCCGGCGGCGAATGGGTGGAGAGAGCGCCGTATTTCGAGGCGATCGCGGTAAACGGCGATGGTGTGTTCGACACCCTCAAGGCCGTGAGCAAGCTGGTGTTGAAGGCACTCGCCTAGCGGAGGTAGAGGGGCCTCGCGTGAATCTCCCCAACACGATCACGGTCGGCCGTATACTCGCCGCGCCCTTCATCGCAGCACTGCCGTTCATAGCGTCGCCCGGTGCCAGGCTCGTCGCGTTCGTTCTCTACATCGCGGCGGCGGTAACCGACTACTACGACGGAAAGCTGGCGCGCAGGCGGAATCTGATCACGGATCTTGGCCGTCTGCTCGATCCGCTCGCCGACAAGCTGCTGCTCTTCGCGACGCTGGTTCCGATGTTCGTTCTGATGGCGCCGCTCAACGACCCGCTCGTTCCCACGCGCGCGGAGAGCATCGACGCCGCCCGGCTCCAGTTCATCACTCCCTTTGGCCAGGTGGGGCTGCCATGGTGGATAGTCGCGCTCGTGATCGGGCGCGAGATCTTCATGACTGTTTTCCGCCACGGGGCCGCGCGTCGCGGTGTCGTCATCTCGGCGATCGGTCCGGCGAAATGGAAGACCGGATTCCAATCGGTTTGGGTCGGCTCTGCTTACTTCTGGTTCTTTGCGGCGACTCTTGCCAGAGCTGAAGGGTGGGCCAATGCTGCCTGGCGCGCATTTGCCAACTTCAACGGCATTGTCGGCACGGTCACAATGATCGCATCGGTATTCCTCACCGTTTACTCTTTGATTCTCTATCTCCGGCGATACGCCGGCGTGTTCGCCGCTTGAACGCAATGCAGGTCGAGTTGATCACCATCGGTGACGAGCTCCTCCTGGGCTTCACGATAGATACGAACGCCGCGCACATATCGCGCACCCTCGCGGGGGCCGGCGTCGAGATCGTTCGTCGCACCACCGTTGGCGACGAGCCAGGGAAGATTGCGAGCGCGGTACGCGAGGCTCTCGACAGGACCGGTGCCGTGATAACGACCGGTGGACTCGGACCGACGAGCGACGATCTCACCAAGCCGGCGATCGCGAAAATCTTCGGGCGCCGGATGAAGCTGGACGAAGGGATAGCGAGCGCGCTCGAGCAGCGGTGGAGATCTCGATTTCCCAACAGCAATTATCCCGCGACCAACCGCACGCAGGCCGAGATTCCCGAGGGCGCGCGGATTCTCACCAACCGTCACGGCACGGCGCCCGGCATCTGGCTCGAGGATGAAAAAGGCCGGTGGGTCGCGATGATTCCCGGCGTACCGCGGGAGATGCGCGGAATGCTGGCAGAGGAAGTTCTCCCGGCCATCAAGTCGCGCTCAGAAGGTACTGAGAGCGTAGTGCTCTCTGGGACTTTGCGCACGACCGGGATCGCGGAATCGGCGATCGCGGAGCTGCTGGGGCCGAATTTCCTGGGCGAGCCCGGCACCGAGCTGGGATCGCTCCCCCTCGCCTTCCTGCCGGGAGTCGCCGGCGTAGATCTTCGCGTCACGGCGAAAGGGCTGCCGCGCGCCCAGGCGGAAAAACTCATAAAGAAAGCAATTCTGAAACTGCGGAGCAGGGTATCGGCGTACGCCTATGGAGAGGACGACACGGATCTCGCGGCCGTCGTGCTCGAGAAACTCCGCTCTCTGGGGCTCAAGCTTGCGGTCGCCGAGAGTTGCACCGGCGGAATGTTGGGAGAGCGAATCACGAGCGTTCCGGGATCGAGCGATGTTTTTCTGGGCGGCATCATCGCCTACCACAACGATGTGAAGGTGAAAGCGCTGGGCGTTCGCGCCGAGGACATCGAGCGCTACGGAGCAGTGAGCGAACAGGTGGCGCTGCAGATGGCGTCGGGAGTTCGCGAACGAATGGCTGCCGATGTCGGGGTTTCGGTGACAGGGATTGCCGGTCCCGGTGGTGGCACGCCTGACAAGCCTGTCGGACTGGTCTGGATTAGCGTACATGGGTCCGACGCGAAGGCACGGCGCTTCCAGGTCGGTGGAGATCGCGCAGAGATCAGGCAGCGCGCGGCCCAGGCTGCGCTGGAGATGGTGCGGCGCGCTCTCTCAAACGGTTAACTTAGGCATATGAAACACTCGAGAAAGAAAGGCGAGAACACTCCGCTTCCGGATCAGGGTGCGATGAGTTCGGCCGACGACTATGCGCCTGGAGGATCCGCGAGCCAAGGCGACGGCCAGGGCGGCGATCCACCGTTCAGCGGTTCGTCGGAACCCGCAGCCGACCCCGCAGCCGACACGCGCGCGGCAACGGGCGCGGCGGAAGCCGGCACCGCGGAGACCAGCCAAGGGGAGTCTGATCTAGGGACCGAGCGCGACAGATACCTGAGGCTTGCGGCCGAATACGACAATTATCGAAAGCGCTCCGCGAAAGAGCGCCAGGACGCCGGCGCACGCGCGCAAGCCGATCTCGTTCGACAACTGGTCGAAGCGCTCGATGACGTAGCGCGCTTCGCGCACATCGATCCCGCCACGACCGATGCGGGGACGATCGTGCAGGGCGTCGACATGGTGGAGAAGAAACTGCTCAAGGCGCTGGGCAACGCTGGCCTCGAGGTGATCAATCCCGTCGGCGAGACGTTCGATCCCGCGCTGCACGAAGCGGTTGCAACCGAACCCACGTCAGCGCGAGAAGACGATCACGTCGTATCGCGCGTGTATCAGCCCGGATATGTCTTCAAGTCCCAGCTTCTTCGGCCCGCGCACGTGGTCGTGAAGCAGTGGAACGGCTGACCGCGCTCCCGCGCTGACCGCACATGCCACCGACGAAGGATTTCTACTCCGTACTCGGCGTAGGCTCCAGCGCCTCGCAGGACGAGATCAAGAAGGCGTATCGCAAGCTCGCCAAGAAGTACCATCCCGACGCGAACGCCGGCGACCCGAAGGCAGCCGAGCGCTTCAAGGAGATCTCGGAGGCGAACAACGTCCTTGGCGATGCCAAAAAGCGGAAGCAGTACGATGAGATGCGGCGGCTCGGCGCTTTCGACGGTGGCTTCGGAGGTTTTGGTGGCGGCGGCAGATCCTCGCGCGGCGCTGGTTCGCACGGGGGCGCCGGTGACGGTGCGCAGACCATCAACTTCCAGGACTTCGACATCGGTGGTCTGGGCGGGCTCGGCGATCTCTTCAGCTCGATGTTCGGCGGTGGAGAGACGCGTCAGACCGCGCGTCAACGCGGACCCGAGAAGGGACAAACGGTCGAGGCAACGCTCGACATTCCATTCCGCACCGCCGCACGGGGTGGAAAAGTTCCGATCGAGCTCGAGGTGAGTGAAGAGTGCAGCACCTGTCATGGCACGGGTGCCGCGCGCGGCGCCTCGCTCAAGATCTGTCCCGAATGCAATGGCCGCGGAGTGATCTCGTTCGGGCAGGGTGGATTCGCCGTAAACCGTCCATGTCCAGTGTGCCTCGGCCGCGGACAGATTCCGACGGAGTCGTGCCCGACCTGTCATGGGACGGGAGAGGTGCGCGTCAAGCGGAAGGTGCTGATAAATGTCCCCCCAGGAGTTGACACCGGGTCCAAGATTCGGCTCAAGGGCCAGGGCGGAAAGGGACCTCAGAACGGACCGCCGGGCGATCTCATCATCACATTCAACGTTCTTCCGGACAAGTTCTATCGGCGCGACGGACTCGACGTGATCGCGACGGTGCCCCTCAACATCGCGCAGGCGACGCTGGGAACCAAGATCAGTGTGCGGACGCTCGACGGGAAAAAAGTCGCGATCAAGATTCCGCCGGGAACTCCATCGGGGAAACGGTTCCGCGTGCGGGGTCAGGGAATTCAGAAGGGCGACAAGAAGGGCGATCTGATCGTCGAGGTGGCGATCAAGGTTCCCGAGAAGCTCTCGGAAGATCAGGAACGGATGATGAGGGAATTCGCCGAATCGGGCGGGATGAAGTACTGAGCAGCTGGCATCCTGTTAACCGCCGCCGCTCATGGCGAAATCGTCTTCAACTGCACGTCGGGGGTGGCGTCGCTCGAGGCGCTGAAGGCGGCGGGCGCAAAGAATCTTCAGGGGAAGGTTCTCATCGACGTCGCGAACCCGCTCGATTTCTCGAAGGGGATGCCGCCCACGCTCTCCGTTTGCAACACCGACTCGCTCGGCGAGCAGATTCAGCGCGCGTCGCGTTCTGAGTCGGGACGTTACTGGCGCGGGTCGGACCACGGGCAACTGACTTTGCCTTCACGCCACTGAGTGGCGTCCCGACGTTTGCAGCTGACAGCGCACAACTTTGTCAGCTAACAGCTCACCTCTCGTTCAGTTGCAGTTCTCACAATCTTCGAATCCATATATTTCTGTAGCGCACGGTATTCCCGTGATCCTGCAGGTGCAGCGGCTCTTCGGGTGGGTGTGCGATATATAGTGCCGGGCGATCATGGTACGTGTTGCCGTAGATCTCGACGTTGTTCTGAATCAGAACGCCGTTGTGCAGCACCGTGACGCGCGCGCGGTCGATAACCTTCCCCTGATCGTCGAACCTGGGCGCGTGAAAGACGATGTCGTAGGTCTGCCACTCGCCCGGCTTGCGCGACGCGTTCACGAGTGGTGCGTGCTGCTTGTAAACCGCGCCCGCCTGCCCGTGGAAATACGTCTTATTGTCGTAGGAGTCGAGCACCTGGACTTCGTACCTGTCCATCAGGAAGACGCCGCTGTTGCCGCGCTCCTGTCCCTCTCCTTTGGGCACCGCCGGCGTTGCCCACTCGATGTGAAGCTGGACGTCGCCGAACTTGTCGCTTGTGGTGATGTCACCCGTGCCCGGTGCGACTTCGACATAGCTCTCTCTCATGTTCCACTTGGCCGCACCGGCATCCTTGCCGCGCCAGTGTGAGAGATCTTTTCCATTGAACAGTACGATCGCGTCCGATGGCGGGTCCGCGCTGGTTTTGCCGGGTGTGACGATCGGCGGTTCTGTCTTCGGAGGAGGGAAGGGCCCCGGCCCCGGCTCCTGCGCCATCGCGCTAGCGGCGGTGAAGGCAATGAGCACCAATGCGGTAAGATCGTGGCGCTTTACCATGGCAGTTGTGGCGAGCGGTAGTAGTTGATTCCCAGGTATCGCCACCGCGGCTCGTGCGTTACCAGTCGCACGCGGAAGCTTTCCCAGCTGCGTGCTGTTTGCGGAGTCCATCCCACCTCGGCGATCGCGGGCAGACGCGGCATCGCCAGGTACTCCACCGCGCTGATATTGCGAAGAGTTTCGCTCCACATCGGCGCTTCGACGCCGACGATGTCGCGCTCCGTCACTCCCTTCATGTACGCCGCGGGATCCCAGTCGTAGGAGTCGCGCACTTCGACGTATCCCGCCCAGTGAAGCCCGAGCTCGGTCGAGGCTGTGTACTTCATGTCGAGATAGGCCTTGGGCGCGGGCGAGAGTATCAACTTGGAGCCGTAGGCCAGCGCCGCGGTGGCCGAGTCGCTTTTCCACTGATGCGCCAGCGTCGTCGGGTTGAGGCGCGCCTTGGTGATCTCTTCCCAGCCGATCATCTTCTTCCCGTACTTGTTGACGATAACCTGGACGCGCTCGACGAACCGGACGTATTGCTCGACCGTGAGCGTCTGCACCTCATCGCCGCCCATGTGGAACCATGGGCCGGGAGTCATCGCGCTGATCTCGCGGACCACGTCGTCTACGAACGCGTAGGTCTCTTCCTTGTCGACACAGAGCGTGCTCCACCCGACATCGGTTCCGGAATAGAGCCCCGGTGGCCGCGTGCTGCACGCCAGCTCGGGATAACCAGCCAGCCCGGCGTTGATGTGCCCCGGCATGTCGATCTCCGGCACGATCGTGATGTAGCGCGCCTGTGCGTAACGCACGATATCCTGGTAGTCCTGTTGCGTGTAGAAACCGCCCGGCCCGCCACCGACCTGCGTCAGTGATCCCATTGCAGTCAGCTTCGGACGCGAATTGATCACGATGCGCCATCCCTGATCGTCGGACAGGTGCAGGTGCAGCACGTTCATCTTGTACAACGCGAGGATGTCGATGTACTGCTCGACCTCTCGCACCGTGAAGAAGTGGCGGGCGACGTCGAGCATCGCGCCGCGCCAGGCGAAGCGCGGCTGGTCGACGATCCTGAGTGCGGGGATCGGCCAGTCGACACGGTCAAGACCCATATCCGATTCGATGTCGGCCGGCAGCAGCTGCCTTATGGTCTGAATGCCGCGGAACAGGCCGGCCGGCCGGTTGGCGACGAGGCGGACGGAGTCGCTCGTCACATTGAGCTCGTAACCTTCCTCTCCAAGAGCAGTGCGGTCCGGCGCGAGGCGCAGAATGATTGCGCCAATCGACGGCACTCCGATCGGCGCCACTGCGACCGGGAAGCTGGTGGGGCGGCGAATCAGTGACGCCAGCATCTCGCCGATCGAGCGTACCTCGGCGCTAGTGGTGTCGACGAAGACGCTGGTCGTTCTGAGAATTCTGAAGGGTGCTCCCGCCGCCGTGACGAGCGAGGCGGGGGCGGGGACGAGGCGTGGGCCGATCGCTGCCGGCTGCGGTGCAGTTGTCGGCGCAGGAACTTGACACGCCGCGCCAAGAATTGTCCCGGCAACGGCGAGGGCACATTTCGAATACCGTAACTTCTGTCGTCTCCGCATCATGGCGTCTCCATCGGTTTGTGAGCGTTACACTGCGTTGCCAAATTCCGCAAAATGCCTTGTGAGCGACGTAGCAATCGCGTCGCTATCAGCCGACTCGGGGCAATGAATCGTGACTAGGGAAACCAGCTGTCGAGAGTCGCACAGATTCGAGAACTGATAGTCGAAGAACCGCGAAAGCCTCGTGCGAGAGGACACCCAGAACAAGATTTCCTTCGCGGTAAAAGATCGGGTCCTCGAACCACCCCCGCCCTGCGGGGTCGTATGCGAGAAGTCCACTCGGCAATGCCCGTTGCAATGCTCCTATCGTGACGGGATTAAGTTCCCAGAGTCGGGTGCTCCGCGTCAAGTCATCCGCGGTTCGGCCACTCATGCGCTCACGGGTCTTCTCGCCTCGGGAAAACGGCTGTACGACCTTCTCAAACGGGCGCCGGACTTTCGCTTCTGCGCGAGCATCGGATCCTGCGCAGTCGATCGTGAATTCGTCCGCCCCCATCGCGTGGCACCACTCGACTAGCCGCCAGGTCTCCGCAGCGGAGAAATCGGTCGGAGCCAGATACCGTTTGACTAAGGTCAAATTCTTTGAATTCGGGTTTCTGCGACTTACGCTGCGAGCACCGGTAGATGCGAACGCCGTCGTCTGGCAGCGTCGATGAATCCGCCGCCCAGAACGCGCTCACCATCGTAGAACACCGCCGACTGTCCCGGCGTTATGGCTGACACTGGTTCGTCGAGTGCGAGCTCGATTTCCTCCGCGTCGAGGCGAACGATCTCCGCCTGGGCGAGGGATGCGCGGTGCCGGATGCGAACGCTCACCTGGTCGCCGACATTGGGCGCATCGGTGAGCCAATTCACTTCGCGAGCTACGATCCCGCTGCCGAGCAGCTCATCGCGCGTTCCGATCACGACAGCGCGCTGCTCCGGACGAATCGCGATCACGTACATCGGCGACGCAAAACCACCTGGAACTCCGCGCCGCTGGCCGATCGTGTAGCGAGCAAAACCGTTGTGCTCGCCGACGATCGTTCCACTCGAGTTGACTATCGGACCACGCGAGAGCGCGGGCGCGTCCACCGGCAGCCGCTGCTCCAGAATCCGCGCGTAGTCGCCGTCCGGCACGAAGCAGATCTCCTGGCTCTCCGGCTTTTCGGCGATCACCTCGAGTCCCATCGCGTGCGCGCGTGCGCGCGTCTGCGCCTTGTCGAGGCCGCCGACCGGAAGGATCATGCGCGACAGCACGGCGCGGTCGATTCCCCAGAGGAAATAAGTCTGGTCCTTGTTCTCATCGATTCCCCGATGAAGCTCCGCATGAATCACTCGTGCGTAGTGTCCGGTCGCTATCCATCGGGCGTCGATGGCGTCTGCCTTCTTGAGGAAGTCGCGGAACTTCGTGAAAGTGTTGCAGCGGACGCAGGGAATCGGAGTGCGACCGCGGGCGTACTCCTCGACGAAGTTGTTGACCACGTCATGTCCGAAACGGGTTTCGAGATTGAGCACGTAGTGCGGGATCCCGAGCTGCTCGCAGACTCGCCTCGCATCGTTCACGGAATCGAGGGAGCAGCACGGGCGGTCAGGGACATCCTCACCGTGACAGAACAGCTTCATCGTCGCGCCAACGACGTCGTAGCCCTGCTCGACGAGCAGCGCCGCGGCGACTGATGAATCGACGCCTCCGGACATCGCGACCAGCACCCGCTCGCGCGACATCATTGTTCCGCGACCGCGAGCTGTCTCGCCTTGGCGACGAGCGCGGGGAAGACTTCGATGACGCGATCGATGCAATGATCCGTCGTTAGAACGCCCAGGCTCATACGAATCGCGGCACTCGCGAGGTCCGGACGGACACCGAGCGCCGTCAGGACGTGCGACGGATCGATGCTTCCGCTCTGGCAGGCTGAGCCGCCCGACGCGGCGATGCCACGGAGATCGAGCGCCATGAGGAGCGATTCGCTGTCGGTCCCCGGCACCGAGACATTCAGTATGTGCGGCGCGCGCTCCGCTCCGCGCCCGTGGACGACTGCGTCGGGGATCTTTGCCAGAATTCCCGCCTCGAGCCTGTCACGCAGCTTGCGGATGCGCGCGCAGTGCGCCTCACACTCCGCGAGCGTGAGCTCGGCGGCGCGCGCCAAACCTACGGCCGCGGCAACATTTTCGGTGCCCGGTCTTCTTCCGCGATCCTGCGTTCCGCCGTGCATCAGCGGCTCGATGTGCGTCCCTCGGCGGATGAAGAGCGCGCCAATTCCTTTGGGCGCGCCGAACTTGTGGCCCGAGATGGTGAGAAAGTCGAACTGCTGCGTCTGGGCGTCGATCGTGACCTTCCCGAACGCCTGGACGGCGTCGGTGTGGACCATTACCCCGCGCTCCTTCGCCTTCGCAGAGAGCTCGGGCACCGCCTGAATCGAGCCGATCTCGTTGTTGACCCACATCATCGAGCAGACCGCGACCTGCTCGTCGACCAGCTCATCGAATGACGCGGGATCAATCACACCGTCTGGCGTCATGCCCAGGAAACGCTCCTCTGCCCCCTCGCGCGCCGCCTGATGCACCGCTCCCAGAATCGCCTTGTGCTCTATCGGCGTCGTAACCACAGCGATACGCCCCTTTGCCTTGAGAGCGCGCCACGCGCCCAGAATGGCGAGGTTGTCGGCCTCAGTACCGCCCGACGTGAAGCAGATCTCGTCCGGACGCGCGCCTAGACATCGGCCCACTCGCTCCCGGGCCTCGTCCAATGCCGCGCGCGCTTCGCGCCCCCACCGGTGCGTGCTGGAAGGGTTCCCGAAGCGTGGGCCGTAGAACGGCTTCATCGCCTCGAAGACCTCTTCGCGCACCGGCGTCGTAGCGGCGTGGTCGAGATAAATCGGGTCAATCGGCATGGATGAAATTTAGCTCAACCCTTGAAGAATTTGCTCCTCACTTCCCACAGCTTGGGGAAAAAGCGCTGAGCCTTGGGGGTCAAAATGTCGCGACCTCGAGCGACGCCACGTCCTCCACCCGCATTGTCTCCGTCGTGTAGAACGGCTCGCCGTAGCGGCAACGAATGAGAGACCCGTAGTGCGCGGCGTGGTGGCGAATCAGATCGCGTAGAGGCTCCCCGTTCGGGTAAACCTCTCCCGCCTGAACCGCTTCACCGAACTGCGACTCATAGCAGCCAATGGCCTCGAGCTTCTTCTCGAAAGACTCGCTGATGTCGACGACGAAGGTCGGCTTCTGGTTGTCTTCACGGAATGAGAGAGCGTGAACAACCTTGAGCGGGCGGTGTGGCGCGACTTTGGGCTCGACCTTTTTCAGGCCGGCGATGAAGCACGCGTCGCGCACGAGCTGCGCGACGATCGGGTGGTCCGGATGTCTTCCGTGCAGGGAGTGTGTGATCACGACCTTCGGCTGAAAGCGCCTGATGGCGACCGCCAGCTTCGCTCTCGTCTCGGGTGTGTTCTGGATTCCGCCATCGGGCAACCCAAGGTTTTCGCGCACGGCGACGCCCATCACCTTCGCCGCCTTGGCAGCCTCCTTCGCGCGAAGCTCCGGCGTTCCACGGCTGGCCATCTCTCCGGCGGCGAGATCGAGGATTCCGGTGGACCTGCCGAGCATGTGCGCGCGGATCAGCGTGCCGCCGCAAATGAGCTCGATGTCGTCGGGGTGGGCGGCGATAGCGAGAACGTCGACTCGTTTCATGCGGAGAATCTACTCGTACCGCAAAGCGTCGATCGGATCCAGCTTCGCCGCTCTCTGCGCCGGGAGCATGCCGAACACGATCCCAATCGTCACCGAGACCAGCACCGCGATAACTGTGAGTCCGACCGGAACGCTGGCATCGATGTTCATCGCCAGCGTCGCCAATCGCCCGAACGTCAGCCCGATGAGAATGCCGAGCACGCCGCCGAACCCGGTGAGTGTGGCGGCCTCGACCAGGAACTGAAACAGAATCTCCCGCCTCGTCGCGCCCAGCGCCTTGCGGATGCCGATCTCGCGCGTTCTGCTCGTGACCGACACCATCATGATCGCCATGACTCCGATGCCGCCGACGAGTAGGCCGACGCTCGACAACACGATCATCACCAGGAAAAACACGCCGGTGATCTTGTTGAAGGTGTCCAGAATCTGGTCCTGCGTGATCAGGTCGAAATTGTTCTTGTCCGCGGGGTGCAGCCGACGCATTTCGCGCAGCGCGATCGTCACCGCCTCCTGTGCCTGCGCGGTGGTCACTCCCTTCCTCGGCTTGACCGGAATGTAGAGCGCGTTCGTCTTGTCGATCCTGAACTGGTGGTCTAGCATTGCATACGGCACGATGGCGCCGATGTCCTGTCCGGGGGGCGAGAAAATGTTTCCGGGCTGCGCGTATAGCCCGATCACGCGTGCCGGCCTGCCACTTATGTGAATCAACTTGTCGAGGGCTGATTCACGACCGAACAGTCTCTTCGCGGCGTTCTCGTCGAGCACGACGACGCTCGCTCCCGATGACATCTCAGCTGGGGTGAACCACCGGCCGTCGAGCAGCTCGCCGCCCTGGATTTCCTGGTACCGGTCGTCGGCTCCCGTGACGATGACGTTCTGCGTGCGCTGCGCCTCATAGGAGAGTCGCCCGTTCGACTGCGCCCAGATCGTCGCGTACGACACCTCGGGTAGCTGCCGGATGCGCTCGGCTTCCGCCTCTACCAGATCCGGACGCACTCTGATCCACTTCGGCAGCCGGTCCGGATTCACCGGCGTTTGCGAGAAGACCTTGACCACATAGAACGTGGTCGGGCCGGCGATCTCTATCGTGCGTACAATCTGATCCTGAATCCCCTGGACGATCGCCGCCATCGTCATGACGGTGGAAACTCCAATGACGACGCCCAGAATAGTCAGCGACGACCTGAGCTTGTTCGCGCGCAGGGTATCCAGCGCGATCTGAAAGTTGCTGCGAATGCGCTCGGCAATGATCATTCGGCGCGCAGTGCGTCAATCGGATCGAGCTGGGCAGCGCGCGACGCCGGGTAGACGCCGAACAGCACGCCAACGCCAGCCCCCAGAGAGAGCGCAAGCATCACGGACCAGAGGCTCACCCTCGCGGGCAAAGGCGATGCGAGACTCACCAGACCCGCGAGTCCCCAGCCGGCGGCAACGCCGCAAAGACCGCCAATGCTTGCCAGCACGACCGCCTCCACCAGGAACTGGCGGCGAATGTCGCCCGGCTTCGCCCCGAGCGCCTTTCTGACCCCGATCTCGCGCGTCCGCTCGGTAACGGACATCAGCATGATGTTCATGATGACGATTCCGCCGACGACGACTCCGATCGCGACGATGGCCGGAATGACTGAGAAGAGGATCCGCGTCAGGTTCTTCCAGAATTCCACCAGCGCGTCGGCGGTCTCGACCGAATAGTCCGGCTCGTCCGCCGGGCGCAGGCGGTGCGCGATGCGCATCGCCTCGTCGGCGCGCTGCATCCCGCTCGCGACCAGCAGCGCTGTCGGCATCTTGACCGACACCGTGTTGGTCTTTCGGCGCCCGTAGATCATCTCGAAATTCGGGAGCGGCAGCAGCACGAACCCGTCGAAGGATTGTCCGAGCACGCGACCTTTCTTCGCGATCGTACCAATGACGGTGAATCTCTGGCCGACGATCCGGATGTCCTGCCCGACGGGATCCACGTGCTCGAACAGCTTCTCGGCCACGTCAGCGCCGATGACCGCGACCGATCTGCGATCGTGCACATCGATATCGCTGATGGGGCGTCCGTTGTCGAACACGTAGTCCTGGACGACCTGGTACGGAGCGGTCACGCCGAGTATGGCGACGTCGGCCTGCGTCTTGTCGCGCCACACGATGTCGGCAATCGGGGTCGGCCAGCCAGATTGCATGCTGATCGCCACTGCCTCCGGGACCGCGGCAATCACCGCGTCCGCATCCGACTCGGTAATGCGCGGCCGTTTCTGGAGCTTGCGCCACTCTTCGTCGTCGAAGAGGCCAATGCGGATCGGAGTCCTTCTCACCTGGAAAGTGTTCGCGCCAATGAGCGCGCTGGCGAGATTCTCCTTCACGTACGCGTTCATGCCGGAGATGATCGCGACCACGGCGACAAGGAACGCCACGGACACGATGATGCCGAGCAGCGTGAAAAAGGAGCGCAGCTTGTTGACGCGGATCTGCTCGAGGGCGGTGGTGATTACATCGATGAAGCGCATGGACCTAATTTCGGGAGGTGGCGAAGGGCGCGCTACACCTTTGTTGCCGGCATCGCTCCCGGAGCGCCCTCGTGGTTCGTCAGGATCTGCGTCGCGATCACGATCGCCGCGAGCAGCGGAACCGCGACGAGCAGGCCCAGAACGCCAAAGATGAGTGCCATCAGCGACTGCATGACTATCGTCAGCGCGGGCGGCAGATTCAGGCCTTGTTTCATCAGGATAGGGATGAGCAGGTGGTTCTCGATGAATTGAATCCCCACGTACGCAATCGCGACGGCCAACGCTTTCTGCGGAGAGTCAACGAACCCCATTGCTATGGCCGGGAGGGAGCTGAGGACCGGCCCCAGGTTCGGCACGAACTCGAGGAGTCCGGCGAGAATTCCGAGCGGGACCGCGGCTCGCACTTTGAGCGCCATCAACACTACGGTGGTCACGACGCCAATCACGATCATCGCGATGAGCTGAGTGACCAGCCACTTCCTCAGCGTGACCACGATGGCGCTCAGAATCTCTTCCGTTTGTCCCCGTAGCCGCCGCGGCACGAGGTGGAGGAGCCCGCGACGATATACGGACGGGTCGATCGCGAGGTAGATCGACAGGAATATCACCAGAAGGATTCCCGCCAGCACCGCGAGAGTCGATCCCAGGACGTGCAGGAATTGGCGGCCGGCCCCGCCGATCTGGGCGAGCAGCCGGTCGCGAAGGGTCGTCGGCGCGGGTTTCGTCGGCGCCTGCTTGATCACGGCGCCGCTCGCCGAATCGGGGAGAAAGTCCGCGACGGTGTCCACCCCGGCACGGGCGGCGGAATCCGCACCAGTCCCGGCGCCAGCCGGTGCAGAAGTGGTGTCGTCGGCGAGGCCCGTGATAGTCGCTATTATTCCGCCACCGCGGGATTCCACCCATTGCTCCAGCTTCCCGACAGCCTCGGGCAGCTTGGTGCGGAGCTCCATAGTCTGCTGCCGCACCGTCGGGCCGATCCAGCCGCCGAAGGCAGCGACGAGCCCGACGAACGTGAAGACGATGAGCGGAGCGGCAATTCCGCGGGGGACTCTCCACCGTTCCAGGCGATCGACGCCCGCGCTCACCGCGAGCGCAAAGAGCACTCCCAGAAAAACCGTCAGGACGAGGGTGCGTATCTGCCAGAGCAGCAGCAGCGCTACAAAGAATCCCAAAACCATCGTCGCGATTCGAAACGCGTCGTAACGCTGGCCCGCTCCGGTGCCGTTCATGGCGTGAGTCTAGCGCTGGCGGAGTGATCTCGTAAGCGGGATGCTACTCGTAGCGCAGTGCTTCGACGGGGTCGAGACGCGCCGCGCGAGCGGCGGGTAGGAGGCCGAACAGAATTCCCGTGAACGCGCTCGTCGCGAGCGCCGCAACTACGGCCGAGACGGGCGTCGAGGCTGGAATCGCGGGGAAAGCGGTCTTGATTCCGAGCGCCACAAGAATGCCGAGCACCAGCCCGATCGCGGCGCCGATGCTGGTGAGCGTCGCCGCTTCCACCAGGAACTGCCAGAGGATCGCGCTCTTCGTCGCACCAAGCGCCTTGCGCACTCCGATCTCCCGCGTGCGCTCGGTGACGCTGATCATCATGATCGCGACTACGCCCACGCCGCCAACAAGAAGTCCGACCGACGACAGGGCAATGCCAACGACGAAGAAGGTGCCGAAGAGCTGGTTGTAGATCCCCATCAACCGGTCCTGCGTCACGATCTCGAAGGTGTTCTTGGCGGTCGATCTGAGCCCACGCCGCGCCCGCAACAGCGCCGTCACATCGTCCGTCGCTTCCTCCGTCGTCACACCGGGCTCAGGCTTGACGATGAAATCCACGCCTCGCATCCACGGGCTGAGGCTCCGGCGCGCCGACTCGAACGGCACGATCGCCTTCGCCTGGTCTCCACCGCCGGCCGACGCCGGCGTTCCCATCGGACTCGCCGTATAGTGGTAAACTCCGATCACCTGGAATCCCACGCCATCCACGTTGATCATCTTGTCGAGCGGGTCCGACGTTCCGAACAGCCGCTCGGCCAGCTTCTGGTTGACGATGATCACCCGCGCCGCGGTGGTGTTCTCGGCATAGGTAAAGCTGCGGCCGGGATAAATGTCGCCGCCATCCACATCCACCCAGTTGGGCGTGTAGATCTCCATCCCTGTGCTCACCTGCTTGTCCTTGTAGGTGAACTTGGCGCCGCTGCCCAGATGCGCGGTGACCGCCCTGATGGTGGGCAGCCGCTCGATCGCCGTTGCGTCGTCGATCGTCAGCGCCGGATTGCGGCGCTCGGGGCACGTCTCGTCCGAGCCATCGCACGCCTGGAATCCGCCGATCGGACGTCGATAGATGTAGAACGAAGTCGGTCCGGCCGCCTCCAGGTCCTTGGCGAAGCTCTCGTTGATCCCGCGAACCACCGAGGCCATCGCGACGACGACGAACACGCCAATTGCGACCCCCATGATAGTGAGCGCGGCTCGTACCTTGTTCGAGCGGATCGAGTCGACGGCCATGCCGACGCCTTCGAGCGCGTTGAAAATGCGCTGCCCGATTCGCATGCTATTCCTTCCTCAGAGCTTCGATCGGGTCGAGCGATGCGGCTCTGCGGGCCGGATATACGCCCGAGATGATTCCGACGACGGTTCCGAGAAGCGTCGCCATGACGATGGACCAGGGGGCGATGGCGGCCGGCAGCGGAGTCTTCCACTCCACGATCTTGGCGATGGCGATACCGAGCAGAATCCCGATGACAGCGCCGAGCGTGCTCAGCGTCGCGGCTTCGACCAGGAACTGGCGCATGATGTCGCGACGCCTGGCGCCGAGTGATTTCCTTATTCCGATTTCACGAGTGCGCTCGGCTACAGCCACTAGCATGATGTTCATGATCACGAGCCCGCCGACGATCAATCCGATCGCGGGGAACGCGGTGCCGGCCATGGTCATCACCTTCTTCAGCTTGTCCATGAAGGCCAGCGCGGTCGCCGAGGTTTCCATGAAGAAGTTGTCGGCCTCACTCGGCCGGAGCTTGCGCCGCCCGCGCATTACCTCGCGCACCGCCTCCATGGCGTCGGTCATCATGAGCGACGTCGGAGTCTGGACCATGATTCCATCAACGTCGCCGCGTGGATTCGTGAAGTGGTGAAGAGGTGAGTTGTACGGCGCGATGGCGACGCGGTCGAGTGAAATTCCGAACACGGAGCCCTGCTTCTCGAGCACGCCGATCACGGTATAGGGCATTCCCTTCATGCGGAGCTGACGCCCGAGCGGGTCGAGATCCTTGAAGAAATACTTCGCGACCTCGTCACCTATGACGACGACGGGCGCGCCGAGGGATGACTCCTGCTGAGTGAAGAGTCGCCCGACATGGACATCATACTTCTTGATCGTGAAGTAATCTCCATCGACGGCGTGCGCTTCCACTTGCTTCGGCCGGGCGTACTGCGACTGCGCCTGCAGGTATTCCTGGCTCTCGACCGCGTACCTCGATCCGGGCGGCAGCACGCTAGCGACGAGCGCCAGATCCGAGTGATAGATGCGCGGACGTCGGAGCCAGGTGCGCCACTCTTCTTCGGAGCTGGCGCCGTCGCCGAACCAGGGGAAGCGGCGCAGCGTGAACGTGTTGACGCCCAGCAGCTTCGCCGCGAAGTCGTTCTCCATGTAGCTGCTCATGCCCTGCACGATCGAAATCACTGCGATCAGGAACATGACGCCGATGCAAACGCCGAGGAGCGTGAAGAAGCTTTTCAGCTTCTGCACGCGGATCTGCGCCAGAGCCAGCCAGATTGCCTCGACGAACGGCACGGTCAGTCTTTCCTGTTGAGGTCTGGCGGGGCGATTCCGGCTGCCTTGATGAAGGTCGCGCGCTTCTCGTCGCTGGCGACCGAGCCGTCGCGCAGGACGATCACGCGTCGCGCGTGGGCCGCGATATCGGACTCGTGGGTCACCATGATGACCGTCTGTCCCTGTTCGGCCAGGCCCTCGAAGACGCGCATGATCTCTTCGGATGTGGTCGAGTCGAGGTTTCCCGTCGGCTCGTCGGCAAGAAGAATCGACGGCTGGTTGACCAGTGCCCGCGCGATCGCGACGCGTTGGCGCTGACCGCCCGAGAGCTCGTTCGGCCTGTGCTGGATTCGATCTCCGAGCTGTACGCGCTCGAGTGCTTCAGTGGCTCTCTTTCTCCGCTCGTCCGATCCAATGCCGGCGTAAACCAGCGGCAGCTCGACGTTGTGCAACGCGGTCGCGCGCGGCAACAGGTTGAAGGTCTGGAAGACGAAGCCGATCTCGCGATTTCTGACGCGGGCGAGCTCGTCCTCATCCTTGTCGGACACGAGCTCACCATTCAGCCAGTACTCGCCGCCATTCGGCGTGTCGAGGCAACCGATCAGGTTCATCAGCGTCGACTTTCCCGAGCCCGAGGGGCCCATTATCGCGACGTACTCGTTGCGGCGGATGGCGATGTCGACGCCACGGAGCGCGTGCACGATCTCGCCGCCCATGTCGTAATCACGCTTGAGCCCGCGCGTGACGATGATCCACTCCTTTTCCGGCGCAGCGCCGGCGACTGTCGTAATCGCCTCGCGCTCAGCGGTGGTGCTGAGCGGAATTTCATCAGTTGTTTGCATTAGGTTTTCGCCGGCTCGCCGGCCTTCTTCGGTTGGTCCTTCTGTGCGCGCACCGTTGCGCCGTCCTTGAGCTCGCGGATGGCCTGGTAGGTGCCGCCGACGATGTTCTCGCCTTCCTTGAGGCCAGTGAGAACCTCGAAGTACTTCTCACCCGCGATACCAACCTTTACGGGACGGAAGGTGACTTTGTTGTTCTTTCCAATCACGAACACTCCCTCGACGTCGCGCTTTCCGACTTCTTTCGCCGGCGCCTTCTTCGCGAGTGTAAGCGAAGTGTCGGGCTTGACGCTGTCCTCGCGGACGGTGAGGGCGATGATAGGAATCGCGATGACGTTGTTCCTCGTCGACGTGATGATCTTCGCGGTAGACGAGAAATCGGGCCGCGTGTCAGGCGGAACGTTGAGCAGCTGGATCGTCACTTCGTAGTCGATCGCCTGGTCGGTCGCGCCACCGGTACCGCCGGTGCCCGCACCCTTTACCGAGCTGTTCGAAATCTCGGAAACGCGGCCGATGAACGTTGTGTCGGGGAAAGCATCGAGCTGGACCACCGTCGAGTCGCCGATCTTGATTCGCGAGACATCGGTCTCATCGACCTTGACCTTCGTCTCGAGGACGCTCATGTCGCTGATCGTGAGCATCGTCGCCGCGTCCTTGTTGAACGTTCCCTGGATCGCGGTCTCGCCCTGCTCGACGCTGAGACGCGTCACGCGGCCGCTCATCGGAGCGGAGATGGTCGTCTTGCTGAGGAGCGACTGCGCGTCCCGATACGACGCCGTCGCCTGATCGATGGCGTGGTTCGCCGCCTCCAGCGTTGCCTGATTGACTTCGACCTGCGTTCTCAGCTGCTCGATCTGCTCGTCCGACACGAGAGTCGGGTTGGCTTTCTTGAGCGCCATCAAACGGTCGAAGTTGCGCTGAGCCTGGGCCATAGCCGGCTTCGCCTGCGCCGCCTGTGACCTCGCCGATGCAACGGCCGCGGTCGCTCTCTCGACGCTCGCCCGGTACTGCGACGGGTCGATTTCGAGAAGGAACTGGCCCTGTGTCACCATCTGGCCTTCCTTCACGGCCAGGCGGACGATGCGTCCGCTGATGTCGGCGCTGATGTCTACCTTGGTGTGCGGCTGTACCTGTCCGCTCGCCGTCACCGAGGCAACCAGGTCACGCTTCTGAACCTTCTCCATGCGGACTTCGGTCGCCTTGTTGCGGCCCTTCATCGCGCTGGTGACGCCGATGATCACGACCGCGAGAGTGATCGCGCCGGCGACTGTCCACTTGGTGCGTTTCTTCATATAACTCGATCCGATTAGCGAAGGGGATGGCCAACGGCGCTCTCCAGAGCGGCGAAGGCTTTATGATAGTCATACACGGCGGTGATGCGGTCACTCTCGGAGCGCTCGTAGGTCGCACGCGCCTCGGTCAGGTCGACGAACGTCGTCGCCCCGATTCTGTACCGGTCCTGCACCAGCTTCAGCTCCTGCTTGGCCTTGACGGCGTTCTGCTCCTGTAGAGCGACGGTTTTTTCCGCCGTCACGAGTATCAGATACGCCGCGGTCACGTCTGCCGTGAGCGCCAGCTCCTTTGATCTCACGCTGTAACGCGCGTCGGACCGGCTCGCCATCGCTTCCTGCAACCGCTGCTCACGCGAGAATCCGTCGAACAACGGAAGCGAGAGCGTCGCCGTCAGGGAGCGCGGTGATTTTGTGAAGTTGAAAGGGAACCTCGAGTTGCCATCGCGGATCGCCTGCGCCTGCGCGTCCGTGAATGCCATCGAGTTGCACTCGGCCAGCTGGTTTGAAAGGTTGAGCGCCGCGCGGACTTCCTCGGTCCTGATGCAGCTCGTGCGCGCCGCGTCGAGCTGCGACACCGCCTGCTGCACGGGGAAGTTGGAGCTCGTGTAGCCGAACGTATAGCCGCCGATTCCCGTCGACAGAGACAGGGTTGGCGAGTATTCGCCCTTTTCGCGTTTCACGTTCAGGTCAGAGACGTGCTCCCTCGACCGCAGCGCGAGTACGCCCGGGTTCTGGCGGCGCGCGGACTCGATGAGCTCCTGGAGATTGAGCGCCGTCGGGGTGACCGGGAACTGGCTGACGAGCTTCACATTCGGCGGCTGAGGGGTTCCCATCAACTGGTACAGCCTCAGCTTCTCGATTTCGACCTGACTTCTCGCCTTGAGCGCCTGCACCTGCTGCAGTCCGAGCGCAACCTCGGCGCGCTGGACGTCGAGCTGCGTGCCGGAGCCGACGATCTCTCTGGCCTGCGCGAGAATCAGCTCCTGCTGCGATGCTACTACGAGCGAGTCCTGGAGATCGGCGTTCGCCTCGGCCTGGAGCGACGACAGATACTGCTGACGCACGTTGCTGCGCAGGGTCTCGGTCGCACCGGTGATGTCCGCCTCCACCGCATCGCGATTGGCGCGCTGCAGGCTCGGCGTAATCAATGTTGCGCTGTTGATCCTGTAGTTCACGCCAATCTGATAGCCGGACTGGTTGACGTCGGAGCTGGCGCCGAGACTGGCGCCGCTGAAGATCTGCTGGCCGCCCTGCTGTCGTTGCATGCTGAGCGATGCGTCCGCGCTCGGCAACAGAGCGCCATACGCGCTCCGCACCGCCGCACGGGCGTTGATGCGGTTGTTCTGAATCTGCTGTAGCTCGGGGTTGTTCCGCCGGGCCAGCTCGATCGCCTGATCGATGGTCAGCGTGGCTTGGCCAGTCGAATCGCGCGGAGTAACCTGGGCGGATGCCTGAACGGCGCCTGCCACAAGACTTAAGAAAAGCAGTGATCGTATCATTGTAGGGAAGGTGGGCTTTTCGAACACTTACGGCCAACTATACCACAGAGTTTCAGCCTCGAACACACCGAGTCTCCTTTAAGATTGAATTAGGGCCGGCTTGCTGTAGCGCGGGACCTTACTCAGTCGACGCGGGCGCCAGAAAGATCCGGTCGCTGATCTTGGCGTAGATGCGGTCGTAAATGCGCTTGCCCTTTTCCGCCGACGCGAGAGACGGCCTCCCGATGGACCCCGCGCTTCCGCTCGGAACGGTGAGCCAGCCGCGCCTGTACCGCCTGAGCTGCTCGCGCGACATCATATAGTCCTGTGCCAGATCGAGGCTGACCATCTCCGGCGCCAGAAAGAGCATTATGGATGTATCGACCTCGTCTCCGTGCATGGCCTCCTTCTGGCCTTCGAGCAGGTCGGAGAGATTCACGCCGAACATGTCCACGACTCTGACGCGGGCAGCCGTGGTGATGACCGTTGCAAGCGCTTCCTGATGCGGATCGTGCCCGTGCGCCGTGAGCAGAATGAACTCGCGCACGCCGGTCGCCTCCCACGAATCGAGCAGGTCGTTGAGCATGCGGTGCAGCGTCTTTTTTCTCAGCGAAGCATTGCCGGTGAACCCGCGCTCCGTGTCGACGTTCACTCCGTACTCCACCGTCGGAGCCCGCAACACGCCATATTCCGCAGACAGATCGTCCGCCATATGCTCGACGATTATCGTGTCGCAGCCGAGCGGAAGGTGAGGACCGTGCTGCTCGCACGTCCCGATCGGGATGATGAGCCGCGGATCATTGCCGAGTATCGCACTGATCTGCGCCGGATTGAGCTCCTTGACCCGTAGCGGCCCGGAAACTGGAATGGAGGAGGGAGGAGTCATCGCATCGGCTGGTAGTCTTAATGTAAGAAGCGGTCACCTGCCGCGACGCGCAATCCTTGCGGCTGCCGCGATTCCGCTTTTCCTGATTGCGATGTGGGTCAGAACTCCGGCGCTTCCGCGCACGTCCGGGCCGGTCTCGCCAAACGGAAACGAGCGGGTTGATGCTGCCGAAGGAGCCCTGCGCGCGCTGGAGCAGGCTCTCATTGAGACGCGTGAGCGTCTCGACGAGCGGGCGACCCGGGCTCTCGATGCACCAGCCGATCCCGAAGGGGCCTTTGCGTATCTCTCCAGTAGATCTCCCCAGAGAGATGGAGAATCGGTCGTCCTCTTCGACCACGATCGTCCCTTCGCCTGGTCGGGCGAGATGAGGATTGATCCCGATACGCTTCGCGGCCCTGTCAGCGTGACGTTCAGTCCGTTCTACACCACTCTCAACGTAGTCGAGTCGCGCGGCGACCGGCGTGCTGTCGCCTCGGCGGTGCTGCACGCCGCGCCGCCGGCGAACACGCTCACCGAATCAGTGGACGAGCGCCTGGCCCCCGCTCAGGGCGTTGCTTCCTACGAGTTTTCCCCGCCGGCGAATGCGCGAGGAGGACCAGCTGTGCTGTCCGCCAGTGGCAAGCCGATTCTGCGGGCGCTGCCGCGACTTGCAACGGCGGACGAGGTCAGGTTCCGCCGCGCGTCGATGCTTCGCGCGAGAGGAGCCGTAGCTCTAGTCATTCTCGCTCTCGCGTTTCTCGTCTACGCCTGGCGGGAGAGGCACTCCCTGGCGGAGCGGCTCTTCGCGGTCGCGGTGGGGCTCACGATTACGGCGCTCATTCCCTGGAACTCATTCTCCAATGCGTCGCGCCTTTTTGATCCGGCGTACTACTTCTCGAAGCTCGGAGGACCGCTCACGGCGAACGCCGGCGCGCTTTGCATCAGCGCGGCCCTGATTCTCATGGCGGTGTACGCGGTCATTCGCGCGCACCCCGAGGCCCGCTGGCCGCGCGCGTACGCGGCGCTCGGCGCCCTCGTAACGCTAGGTATCGGAATTCCATTCGCATCGAACATTGTTCGAGGAATCGGGCAGCCGCCGTGGGGCTCTACCCCCGGCCTCTGGCTGTCGTGGGAGATTCCGCTCTTCCTCTTCCTCTTCGCCGTGCTGCTCGCCGCTTACTGGATGCTGCGCATGGCATTCGGGAAGCCGGGGATCGTCACCTTTCGGGCTGCGCTCATCATCGCCTCCGTTTCCGCTATCGTTGCGCTCGGCGGCCTCTGGTCTACGACATCCCGGGAGCGCATGCAGCTCGCCGAACAGGATGTCGCCGCGCTCGGGCACGTGGACGATTACGCGGTCCAGCTCACGCGTCGATTCGTCACCACGCTCTCGCAGTCTCCGCAGCCGCTCAGTCGCGCGGACCTGCTGAAAGCGTACGCTGCCTCCGACCTCGCATCCGCGGAGTATCCGGCGACTCTGGCATCGTGGGATCAGACGGGGAAGCAGATCTCCGAATTTGCGGTCGCGCCCGCGGAGCCCGACTCCGAGGCGGTATCGAACGCGGTCAAGGAGGCGATTGCCACGCAGCAGACGGTGGCGCGAAGCACACTTGGCCCCACCGGCGTTCAGATTCTTGCCGCCGTCGCCCATCCGCCGGGCGGCGCGACATCGGTGCTGGTGCTGCCGCGCACCAGACTTCTCAACACAAATCCTTACGCCGCTCTTCTCGGGATGGCGCCCCCTTCCGGCGGCGATCCTCCCTACGCGGTGGCGCTGACCGATGTCTCGCCCGCGGTCCATGCCGACACGATGCAGCTGCGCTGGCATCGAATGGGGGACGAGCTTCACGGCGACCGGCTGATCTCGACGAGCGCGGGAACGATGCGCGCGCACGTGGAGATCGACCTACGCTCGGTATGGGCGCGGGCCGAGCGCGGAAGCCTCGTGCTGCTGCTCGACCTGCTGCTCGGCGGCATGTTCTGGCTGCTCGGCACGCTGACGGAAAGGGGTTTCGTGCGCTGGCTTCGGGTGCGCGCCGCGAGGTGGATTTACACCTACCATGCGAGGCTCACGCTCGCCCTCTTCGCCTTCTTCGTGATTCCGGCGATCGCATTCGCGGTGTGGTCGTATCAAAGATTGAGAAGTGACGATCTACAGACGCGCGAGGCTCTCGTTCGCGAGACCCTCAACGCGGTAGCCGCGGGCAACGAGTACGAGCAGCTGCCGGGGGCGGCACGGCGCTTTGACACTCCGCTCTTCCTTTACTCCAACGGCCTTCTCGATCGCACGAGCGACAGCCTGCTCGATGTCCTCGCCCCGACCGGGCGGCCGTTGCCGCCACCCGTCGAGCTCAGTCTCGCGAGCGCCGGTGGGGTTTCCGCGGCGTGGGAAGCAAAGCTCGGCTCCGCGAAAATGCTTTTCGGGTACAGCGCCGGGCTCGGCCCGGGGCAGGAACGCTACGTGCTGGCGGCGCCGGCTCGCAGCGACGACATCGTGCTGGACAGGCGGCGCCGGGATCTGGGGATGCTCGTGCTGTTCGCGACGGCCGCCGGCGCGCTGGCGGCGCTATGGCTCAGTGGCATCGCGGCGAAGCGTCTGGCCAGAGACCTCGAGCTCAGCCGGATCGAGGTGGCTCGCGCCGAGCGCGTGCTGGCGTGGGGTGAGATGGCGCGTCAGATCGCCCATGAGATCAAGAATCCGCTCACACCGATTAGACTGGGAGTTCAGCATCTGCGGCGGGCCCGCAGTGATCCGCGCGTCGACTACGACCAGGTGCTCAACGACAACGTGAAACGAATCCTGGCCGAGATTGACAGGCTCGACGAGATCGCGCGCTCGTTCAGTCGCTACGGCAGCGCACCGGCGGATCTGCCGCCCGCGCTCGCCGTCGACGTTGCCGCAGTGGTGAAGGATGTCGTCGCCCTGGAGCAGATGGGCGACCGCAAGGTGAAGTGGCAATTGCGGGGTGCCGACAGGCCGGTGTGGGCGATGGCGCGGCAGGACGAGATGCGGGACGTGCTGCTCAACGTATTCGAGAACGCGCGCCTCGCGCTCGCGCGTCAGGTCGATATCTCACTGCGTGAGGAAGACGGAAGAGTGACGATAGAAACGGTCGACGATGGCTCTGGCATCGCTCCGGCGGTGTTGCCGAGGATCTTCGAGCCGCATTTTTCAACGCGCACAACCGGAAGCGGACTCGGGCTCGCCGTCAGTCGCAGACTGATCGAAGCCTGGGGTGGAGAGATTGCGATCACAAGTGAAGAAGGGAATGGAACGAAAGTGTTGATAGTGCTTGCACGGAGCGAGGCATGAGCGGGATGAATCGGGGAGTAGAGACGCCCCGCGCGACCAAGGTTCTGCCGCCGCACCTCTTCGATTGGCAGCTGCCCCCGGAGTGGTCGTGGGGCCCGGGCGGGATGGTCGGCGACTATCGCCACTACCAGGAAGTGGTCGACGCGCTGGGGCGGTCGCTGTCGCTGGTGACCGCGCCCGATCCGGCTCACACTCCGTGGCTCTTCGAGGAAGCGAGGCACCTGGCTCAGCGCAGTCATCCTTCGATTCCGACGACCTATCATTACTGGACGGCGTATCGTGACGCCCGTCGCGGGCCTGGCTATCTACGCCGGTGGGTGACTGGCGAGACTGTGCGCGCGCGTCTGGCGCGACTCGGGCTCGCGGACATTCCGTACGTCTTTCAGATGCTTCGCGGCGCGTGCTCAACGCTCTCCTACCTCCACGAAACGGGAATCGCGCACGGCGGCCTGAACGGCGATGCGCTGTGGACGACGCCGACGGGGCGTCTGTGGATGCTGGAGTGGCAATGGGCGGTTCCGCGCGAGGCGATCCCGCCGGGCGTCAGACCCGGCAATGGTGCGCTCGAGATACGTTCGCTCGAGGCCTCGCGTCCAATGCGGGAAGAGCTGCTCCCGATGCCGCCCGAGTGGGAATCGAACGAGTGGGTCCCCACGCCCGCGAGCGACCAGTGGCAGCTCGCCGCGATGTGCTTCACCGCTCTCACGGGTGAAGCGCCGCCATCGCGCGGCATACCGCCGATCAAGCTGGTGCGCCCCGAGACACCCGAGTCGATGGCGAGCGCGGTCGACCGCGCGCTGTCGGTGAATCCGGCCGATCGTTTCCCGTCGCTCGCGGTTCTTCTGCGGGCGGTGGATCGCGGCGATCCCGCGCGGACGATGGTGATGGTTCGCGGTGAGCCTGACAGCACGGCACAGGAGTCCGCCGAGGCGCGCGTGCGCTGGGCGGTCGGCGACGACTATGAGATTCTCTCGAAGCTGGGCAGCGGCGCGTTCGGAACTGTGTGGCGCGCGCGCGATCTCTCCCTTGAGCGCGAGGTAGCGCTGAAGGCTCTGCACCCGGCAATCGCGCGGGACGACAAGGCGGTGAGAGCGTTCTGGCGCGAAGCGAAGCTCGCCGCGCAGCTCGCGCATCCGGCGATCGTGCCGATCTACGACTGGGACTCGAGCGGAGACCTTTCCTGGTACACGATGGAGCTGGCCGAAGAAGGAAGCGTGGCGAGTCTCGTGGCGCGATCCGGTCCGCGTCAGGCGGCCGAGATCGCGTCGCAGGTCGAACAGGTTCTGGACGGCCTCAACGTCGCGCACGCGAATGGCATACTGCACCGCGATCTCAAGCCCGAGAACATTCTCATTGATCGTTATCAGCGCTGGCGCATCACGGACTTCGGCATCGCGAACGTCACCGGTGAAGATATGGGTGGTACTACGGGCACGCCCGCATTCGCGGCCCCGGAGCAGCTTCTCGGAGAGCAGCAGGGGCCGGCAGCGGATTATTTCGCGCTGGCCGCGATCGTGTACTTCACGATGACTGGCGAGCCACCGTTCGGCGAAGACGATGCGCGGAGCATACTGGCGCGGCAGTTGGGCGAGCGAGCGGATCTGGTACCTTTTCCGACCGTGCTCGCCAACTGGTTCCGCATCGCATTTGCGGCGAAGCCGGAAGAGCGTTTCGCGGACGGATTGGAGATGAAGAAAGCGTGGGAAAGGGCGACCGAAAAAGTTCTGGCGCGGCAGCGCGGGCCGTGGTGGCGGCGAGTTGTTTCGTAGCAGAGCTTGGCACTCCGCGGTCGATTGGCCAGCGCCATGGCCTGCGCGCACTTACGTATTTGGGCTGCCGCGCTTCACGACCCGCAAAAAGGCCGAATTTCCTGGTCAGAATTCTAGTATTTCGTTCTCTAGTATTTCGTTCTAAAGTCGTGCATATTCCCGCCAAGTCTGTTGACTGGCGTGGCACTTGCAAGCCGATTGTCGATGACGAGAACGGCTTACCGCTGCCGCATATCGGCGGGGCGTGACGAATGTTTGTCGCGTTGTTTTTTTAACGGCGTGCATTACTAGCGCCTCCGAAAAGATTTGCTAGTTTGTCCGGTTGTGAGGGGGTCGGTCTGGAGAGCGCTCGCGCGCTCACTGGGCATGCATCCTGCCTCACAACGCAACGTGCAACCGCGGTAACCGCTGTAAGTATCTCCACCCTTTGAGAGGAATCAATCATGTTGAGAAGAAGTTGGACCGTCTGCGCGATGACGGCCTTACTCCTCGGCGGAACGGCGGCAGCACAGTCGCCCGGTACGTTGCTGGTAGGCGGGTTCGGCACGTGGACGCACTTCGATAGCAAGTGGAACCTGGACTCCGGTTTCGGCAAGTCCTGGGGCTATGGCGGACGAGTTGGCGCTTTCATCGCGCCGAACTGGAACCTCGAGGCTGACGGATCTTACACACCGGCGGCGTCGAAGACGGGCTCGCGATTCCTCGGCTCCTCGAGCAACGCCGTTGGCGGCGATGTGAAGGCGAGCGCGTTCACGGCGCGCCTCGTGTATAGCTTCCCGATCGCGAACCTGCCGTCGATTCACATCGGTGCCGGTGGCGTTCTCGAGAACTTCCGCGGATCGACCGATGCGGGGGCCGGGACTTATCAGTTTGGCGGGAACGGACTGATCGGATTTAACCTCGGCTTCGGCGGCGTATCACTCCGCGTCGACGGACTCGTGAACTATCTGCCTTCCGACGGCGGCAAGTTCGATTTCGGCGCTCAGGCTGGTCTACAGCTTTCGCCGGATATCAACAACCTTCTCGGCGGCGGCGCAACGGGCAACCCGGTGATGTGGGCTCCGTACGCCTGGTGGGACAATCTCGACGCGCCCCTCCCGGGAACCGTCGAACTGGGCGGCTTCGCTCAGTGGACCTGGTTCGATAACAATGCAGGACGGGGACCGACTGGCTCGATGCCGAAGGACGGTCTTGGCTACGGTGGACGCGTTGGCGTGTTCCTCTCCGATCCCCGGTGGGAGCTCGAAGGCGATGGCTACTATTCGCCGCAGGACAACGTCGGCCCGCCTTGCTGCGGGGTTAATCAGGTGACCAAAGTCAACGCGCATGCTTTCGCGACGCGGCTGAACTACAATTTCCCGATCCGACTCCTGGGCCGGCAGAGCCAGTTCATCCTCGGTGCTGGTGGCACTCGCACGAGCTACAAGTTCAAGCGCGACACGGGGCCCGACAGCTACACGTATAATTTCGGCGCCAGCGGCCTCGCTGGTCTACGCCTCGCGGTCGCGAACCGCACGGCGCTTCGTCTCGACGGTGTGATCGACTACATGCCGAATCACAAGCCGAGCGCGAACATGAACCTGCACGCCCGCGCCGGCCTGAGCTTCCTGCTCGGTGGTGCGCGTCCGGAGGTTATGTGCACGTACGCCGGACTCGAAAGCATTCCAGCTTCGAGCCCGAACTGCGTTGCTCCGCCACCGCCGCCACCGCCACCGCCGCCGCCGCCGACCTGCCAGTACAACTCGAACATTCTGGCAACGGATCCGCTTTGCGTGCCTCCAGTCACGGCGGTTGACACGACCAAGATCACCGGCCCGATCTACTTCGACTTCGACAAGTCGACGATCAGACCGGATGCAGCTGCTACACTCGATGTGAAGATCCCGTGGCTGCAGGCTAACCCCGGAATGAGAATTCGTATCGAGGGTAACGCTGACGAGCGTGGCTCTGACGAGTACAACCTGGCCCTAGGCCAGCGCCGTGCGGCAAGCGCCAAGCGGTACCTCGTTGACCACGGCATTGCGGCAGATCGCTTCGACCTCGTGAGCTATGGCGAGGAGCGCCCGGTTTGCACCGAGCACAACGAAGCCTGCTGGCAGCAGAACCGTCGCGATGATTTCCGTATCGTGACGATCGGCAGCGACAGGATCGTAATACCACCGCAGTAAGCACCTTCTCTGGCCGGGCCCCGAAAGGGGTCCGGTACAGAGACTAAAAGGCGGAGCGTCCCGTAAGGGCGCTCCGCCTTTCTGCATCTCGCCGGTTGTCCCGCGCGTTGCCTATGCATCTCGGTTTGGGTCGAGACAGGGTATCCTCTTCGGCGGCTAGCTCGCTTACACGCTGCGAGCGTCGCGCGCAAACTACAACTGGAGATCGTTAACTGCGTTCACGAGCGGCCAGGATCGGTGCCGTCCGGGACAGCGGGCGATAGCGGAGCGCTTCCGCTATGTGAGCTGGCGCGACCTCCGTGACATCGTCGAGGTCGGCAATCGTGCGCGCGACCTTCAGGACGCGATGATAGCCGCGCGCCGACAGGCCTAGACGCTCGGCTGCGTTTTGAAGAAGCGTTCTCGCTTCGGTATGGATGGGTGTGTTGGCGTCGAGCCAGCGACCGATCGCGTAAGCGTTGCAGGACACTCCCGATCTTCTCGCGAATCTTTTTCGCTGTGTCGCGCGAGCACGCTCGACCCGTGAGCGAATCGACGGGGAAGAATCACCATTGCTGGCGCCGCTCAGATCGCGGAGCGCAACGGCACCAACGGTGACGTGCATGTCAATTCTGTCAGCCAACGGACCGGAGATGCGCGCGTTGTAGCGCTCGATGTCCGTCGCGCTGCAGTTGCACACTCCGAGCGGATCCGCCGCTCTGCCGCACGGACATGGATTGCACGCGCCTATCAGAGTGAATCGCGCAGGATAGGTCACCGCCTGTGACGCGCGGACGATCACAACCCTGGCATCCTCCATCGGTTGTCTCAATCCATCGAGCACGTGCCGCGGGAACTCGAGCATCTCATCCAGAAAGAGCACCCCGTGATGTGCGAGACTCACCTCGCCGGGGCGCGGGAGGGAGCCTCCACCGATGAGTCCAGCGCTGGAGATGGAGTGATGCGGCGAGCGGAAAGGCCGCATCCCTTCGCTCACGTTGCTGCGTCCGAGAACACCGGCGACGGAATGAATGGCGATTACCTCGAGCGCTTCCTCTTCGCTCAGTGATGGAAGGATCGTCGGCAGTCGTCGCGCCAGCATCGTTTTTCCGGCGCCAGGGGGCCCGACGAGCAGCACGTTGTGTCCGCCGGCGGCGGCAACCTCGAGCGCACGCTTGGCGCCCTGCTGACCGACGACGTCGGCGAAGTCGGTCCCATCAGTGCGCGGTTGCGATGAACCAGAGACCTCACGAGCGAGCGTCAGCGCTCCTTCTCGCAGCTCGCGCACGAGATCGGCGAGGGTCATTGGCGCGGAGAGATCGAGCGCGCTGACGCGGGAAGCCTCGGTGACGTTGGGCGCGGGAAGCACGAGCGTTGAGACACCGGCACGCCGCGCGTGGCGTGCGATCGAGAGCGCGCCTCGCATGGTCCGCAGTCCGCCGTCGAGGCCGAGCTCGCCCACGAACATTCGCTTCGCGACCGAGCCGGCTTCCAGCTGTCCGGTCGCGACGAGAATACCGATGGCGATCGGCAGATCGAAGGCCGTGCCTTCCTTCCGGATGTCGGCGGGCGCCAGGTTCACCGTGATGCGCCTCGGCGGTACCTTGAATCCGGAATTGACGAGGGCCGCACCGACCCGCTCGCGGCTTTCCTTGACGGCGCTCGCGGCCAGCCCGACAATCGTCCACTGCGGAAGTCCCTGCGCCGCGTCGACCTCGACGATGACGTCGTACGCGTCAATGCCGACGAGACCAGCCGAACGGACCGCGGCGAGCATGAGTCATCGTAATGCGCACCAAGCGCGCGGCGCGAAGCGTTTCGAACCGCGCGAAATCACCGCTCCGCAGAACAATCGCGAAACCGATGCTGTTAGCGCCGCCTATGGAAGAGGGAGGACATTCCCGTAGGCGGCGAAAGTGGCGAATGCAGTTAACGATCTCGACCCAAGCCGAGACGCATGGATAACGCGATGCTCACAGCATTCGAATGGCGAGACGCGTAAGAGTGAAGGCAGCACGAATGAAGAACTTTGGAGATTGTCGGACATGAAATTGAAGTCGCTCAGCATTGTGATCGTACCGCTTGCGCTGCTTCTTCCCGCGCGGATCTTCGCACAGGTCGGATCGACCACGGACATATTGATGGGCCGCGTTTCGGGACTCGACAGTCAGGCGGTCGCCGGCGCACGCGTCGAAGCCACATCCGCCGAGACGGGCATCACGCGCACCAAGACCACGGGGCCCGATGGCCGCTACACGATCGTGTTTCCGGATGGCGGCGGAAGCTATCGCCTCACTGTGCGCGCGATCGGCATGGCGCCGGTCTTACGCGACATCCAGCGGCAGGGCGACGAGGACCGGCTCATCACGGACTTCAATATGGGCCGCAACGCCACCCAGCTCGCGACGGTGCAGGTGCGCGCGGGAGCGCGGCGCGGCGATCCAAATCAGCGGCCCGAGCCCGGGAACACGGAGCGCAATCTCACTCCCAACCTCATCAATCGCCTTCCCATCGATGCGGGCGATCTGGCTGCGCTGGCGGCGCTCGCGCCCGGAGTCATTCAGGTGCCGGGCACCGATTCCACCAAGGCGTCCTTCAACGTCGCCGGCCAGCCCTCCAATCAGAACAGCATCACCCTGGACGGACTCAGCTTTGGCGCGGGGAGTGTTCCCTCGGAGGCGATTCGCAACACGCGGGTGGTGACGAACACGTACGACGTCGCGCGTGGGCAGTTCACCGGCGGGCAGGTCGCATCAACGACGAGAGGGGGCACCAACAACGTCCAGGGCGCGTTCAGCTATTCGCTGCGTGACCCCAGCCTGGAGTTCGTGGACGATTCGAATCCCGCGTTCGGTCAGAAGTACACGCAGAATCAGATCAGCCTCGGTGTGGGGGGACCGATTGTGAAGGACAAGCTCTTTACCTTCGGCGCGCTCACATTCTCGCATCGCACCGATCCGCTCCTCTCTCTTCTGGCGGCCGATCCGCTCACGCTCGAGCGACTTGGCACCAATCCGGACTCGGTGAGCCGTTTTCTGAATCTCGTTCAGGGCTTCGGGCTCCCGCTCACGTCACCGCTCGCACCCGATGAGCGTCGCAACGACAATACGTCGGCGCTCGTGCGCGTCGACTACAACCTCGCGGAAGACCACTCCCTGATGCTGCGCGGAGACTGGCGCGGCAACACTCAGCTCGGCTCGCGTCTCAACGCGCTGGCGCTGCCGCACACGGGCGGTGATCTCAAGGGTTCCGGTGGCGGAGGCATGATGACGCTCACATCCCACGTCGGGATGTTCATCAACGAGCTCCGCGGCTACAAATCGGTCGACAACCGGAATACCTCCGGATATTTGTCGGCTCCCGACGGGCGCGTGGTGGTCGCGTCGGTCCTCGAAGATGGGACGAGCGCCATCTCCACGCTCCAGTTCGGAGGGAATCCATCACTGCCGCAAGAGACGAAATCGAGCCTGCTCGAAATGAGCGACGAGATCTCCCGCCTCACGACCGCGGGTGGGCACCGCTTCAAGCTTGGCGGACTCGTCAACGAACAAAGAAGCTCCGTCGGATTCGCGCCCAACCGGTTCGGCACCTTTACGTTCAATTCGCTCGCTGATTTCGCCGCGGGCCAGCCCACGCAGTTCACCCGCGCGCTTTTCGCGCGCGACCAGGAGTCCGCCACAAACAATCTCGCCTCGTACCTCGGCGATTCGTGGCGTGTGAACCCGAAGGTGCAGCTGACCTACGGACTGCGCGCCGAAGGATCGCGTTATCCCGACAAGCCGGAATACAACCCCGAGGTCGATTCGACGTTTGGCCGGCGCACGGACAATCTTCCTTCGGAGTTCCACGTCAGCCCGCGCGCGGGATTTACAGTATTCGTCGGCGAATCGCAGTTTGGTCCGCCACCGCTCACGCTGCGAGGAGGCTTCGGCGAATTCCGTGGCACCGCTCCGGCGCAGCTGTTCGCGTCGGCGCTCAACGCCACGGGTCTCACCAACGGGCAGTCGCTGCTCACTTGCGTCGGCCCGGCGGCACCGACCCCCGATTGGGCGGCATATCTCGCCGACCCATCCACGATTCCGACGTCGTGCAACGGCGGTACGCCGATATTCGCCAACCAGCGTCGCAATGTCACGGTCTTCGATCCTGACTTCCAGGCTCCGCGCGCCTGGCGCGCATCGTTTGGATTGAATCGCCGCTTCTGGGACCGCTATTCCTTCTCGATCGACGCCGGCTATGCGCGCGGTGTGGCGCAAACGGGATCAACCGACATCAATCTGGACACGGTTCCGAAGTTCACCCTCGCGAATGAAGGCAATCGTCCCGTGTACGCTCCGGCAAACGCGATCGTGCCGACCAGCGGCGCCCTGTCAGTGCTCGGTTCCCGCCTGCATCCGGAGTTTGGAGTCGTGAGCCAGATCCAGTCGAATCTCCGATCCGACACGAAGCAGATCACCTTCGGGCTCAACGGAATCAACCGCAAGGGAATTCTGCTCAACGCGTCGTATACACTCACGAGCTCGTTCGATCAGTCACAGGGTTTTTCGCAAGGTGCAGTGCAGGGCTTTGGTGGAACTGCCGGATCGACGGCCGGCAATCCGAACATCTCGGAATGGGGGCGCAGCGACAACGCGCGGCGCCACGCGCTCCTCGCGACGATCACGTATCCGATCAAGCCGGTGCTCGAGCTGACGGCGATCGCGCGCGCGACTTCCGGAAGCTTCTTCGCTCCGCTCGTAGGCGGCGACATCAACGGCGACGGACGCAACAACGACCGCGCATTCGTCTTCGATCCGGCCGCTGCCGCGGCCGCCGGTGATACCGCGGTCGCGAACGGAATGACTCGTCTGCTCGCCACTACCTCGCCGCGCGCGCGCGATTGCCTCCTCAGTCAACTGGGGAAGGTCGCCACCCGCAGCAGCTGCTCGAGCCCGTGGTCTCCCGCCCTCGATCTCCAGGCCAATATCAGGCCTGCCTCGTTCGGCCTCGATCGCAGACTCACCATCTCGGTGATCGCGCTCAACACACTCACCGGGCTCGATCAGCTGCTCCACGGCAGCAACAATCTTCACGGGTGGGGACAGCCATCGTTTCCCGACCGTACCCTTCTTTATGTGCGCGGATTCGATCCAACGACCGATACTTACCGGTACCAGGTCAACGAGCACTTCGGAGCCACCAATGGAACGCGGAACGCATTTCGTGTCCCGTTCCAGATAGCAGTTCAGGGGCGCCTTACACTCGGGACGGATCCCGCACGCCAGCAGTTCAACAACGCAATCGGCCGAGGGGCGGGACGCCTCAATCCGGAGGCGCTCAAGGCGCGCATGACGCGCCTCGTGCCGAACGCATTCCTCGAAATCATCGCCGTCAACGACTCGGCGAAGCTCGAGCTAACGCCGGATCAGGTCGCAAGGCTTCAGACCGCCGGCGACGCCTTCAAGGTCAGATCGGATTCTCTGGTCGACAAAGTCGCCAACGTCCTCGGCGACACGACGACAAAGAACCCGGACCCGATGACAATTTTCACCAAGCTCCAGCCGACGATTGCCGAGGCAAGAAAGCTGGCGATGCAGGCGATCAACGACTCGAAGGCGATTCTGACGCCAGCGCAGTGGTCCAAGGTGCCGGAAAGCATCAAGACGCCCGGACTGCGGCGTGAAGGCGGCGAGGGCGGAAGGTCGTCCGAGCGTGGGGGTCCCGGCAGCTAGTAGCGGGCACCGGGCGGAGTCGGCCCCCCCTTTGCCTGACTCCACCTGACGGGGTATTCTCCCCCATCCTTCACGCATATACGCCATGAAAGGTTGTCTAAAAAGGGCCGGCTGTCTCGTCATCATCATCTGTCTCATCGCGCTGTGGTACTGGTACGCGCGCGTCGAGCGCCCCGCCGCTGGCACTGCAGCGACTGCAACTTCGGTCAGCTCAGGCTGGCAGCCACTCACGGCTGCTGACGCGGCGCGTGGGCAGGTCGCCGTGCAATCGCTGGGGCGCCAATCGGGACCAGTCTTCGCGAACCTGACTCCCGCGGAGGCGGCGTCGTACATCTTCACTGTCGTCGCGAAACAGCTTCCTCCATCCGCGAAAAACGCTGAAGCCGCGATCATCGGCGACCGGCTCTACGTCCGGTCCGACGTGGAGCTCAAGGATTTTGGCGGCGCCAAGTCACTCGGTCCCGTTGGAATGCTCCTCGGCGAGCGTGACAGCGTGCGGTTCGGAGGCACCATCAACATGCTGAAGCCCGGCCTGGCGGAATTCCTCGTTCAGGAGGTGAAGCTTGGCAGGATCGACGTGCCGAGCGCGCTGATCCCGAGGATCCTGACCCAGATGAAACGCGGCAAGCCGGTCGAAGGTATCTCCCAGAACGGGCTTCCGATGGTCATGGCGGCTTACATTTCAGACGTGCGCATTTCCGACGGCAAGATCACACTGTACAAGAGTGTCAAATGAGTCGAAGGATTCTCGTCATCGATGATGAGCAGGGAATCCGCGCGGCGTTGGGACAGCTCCTCGAGTTCGAGGGGTACGAGGTGCACACGATCCCGAACGCGCTGGACGGGATCGCGGAGTACCAGAAGTGGCGCCCGCACCTGGTCTTTCTCGACGTGAAGATGGCTGGAATGGACGGAATGGAGGCGCTGAGGAAGCTCCGCGAGCTCGATCCTTCAGCCACGGTTGTGATGATCAGCGGCCATGCCACCATTCGCACCGCCGTCGAAGCGACTCAGGCCGGCGCCTACGAGATTCTGGAGAAGCCGCTCGACACGGATCGCATCCTCGTCATGCTCAGGAACGCGCTGTCGCATCTTGACCTTCAGGAAGAGAACGCCCGCCTGAAGCAATCGGTCGACGCTCCGTTCGAGATGGTCGGCAAGACGCCGGTGATGCGGGCCCTGATGGAAAAGATCGAGAAAGTCGCGACGACTCCCGCGCGCGTCCTGATCACCGGTGAGAACGGGACGGGCAAGGAGCTGGTGGCGCGCGCGCTTCATCGCATGTCGCCGCGCGCGACCAAGCCATTTGTCGAGGTTAATTGCGCCGCGATTCCGGGCGAGCTGATCGAGAGCGAGCTGTTCGGCCACATGAAGGGCTCTTTTACCGGCGCGATCTCGGACCGTGCCGGTAAGTTCGAGCAGGCAAACAAGGGAACGCTCTTCCTCGACGAAATCGGCGACATGAGCCTCGCCGCGCAGGCGAAAGTCCTGCGCGTGCTGCAGGACAACGTCATCACCCGAATCGGCGGCGCCAAGCCGATCTCGGTCGACGTCAGGGTAATCGCCGCCACGAACAAAACGCTCGAGAACGAGATCGCGGGCGGCAAATTCCGTGAGGATCTATACTACCGGCTCAACGTCGTGCCGATCCACGTTCCGCCGATTCGCGAGCGGCGCGAGGACATCCCGATGCTGGCCCAGTATTTCGGTTCGACGCTGTCGGCGCGGGAAGGAATTCCGCCGCGCACATTTACCGCGGATGCGTTGGAGAGATTGAGCTCACTCGACTGGCCCGGCAACGTGCGTGAGCTGCGGAACACGGTCGAGCGGCTGCTGATTCTGGCGCCCGACACGCAGATAACTGCGCGTGACATCGACCGGCTCGCCGGCCAGCGCGCGCTCGATGATGCAGGACTTGCGACCCTCACGCAGTGCCGCACGTTCGAGGAGTTCAAGGACGCGGCCGAGCGGGCGTTTCTGCTCAACAAGCTGCGCGAATTCGACTGGAACGTGTCCGAGACCGCGCGCGCGGTGGAGATGCCGCGGTCCAACCTTTACAAGAAGATCGAGCGATATTCGCTTTCCCGCGAGCATAGCTGAGGCGTCGTTCACGCCACCATCACAGACCCTTCGAAATGAAAAAGTTCAGCAACTACATCGCCGGAAAGTGGGTCGCCCCCGAATCGGGCGAATACTTCGAGAACCGTAACCCGGCTGATCGCGATGATGTGATCGGAAAATTCCCTCTTTCCGACCGGCGCGACGTGGATCGCGCGGTCGAGAGCGCCCAGCGGGGCTTCGCAGGATGGCGACGCACGCCGGCTCCCGCGCGCGGCGATGTGCTGCGGTTCGTAGGCGACATCATGACCAAGCGCAAGGAAGAAATCGCCGACGCGATGACGCGCGAGATGGGGAAGCCGCTCACGGAGACGCGCGGTGACGTGCAGGAGGGGATCGATACAGCCTACTACGCCTCGAGCGAAGGGCGGCGCTTGTTCGGCAAGACGGTGCCCAGCGAGCTGCGGAACAAGTGGGCGATGAGCTACCGCCGCCCGATCGGCGTCGCTGGACTTATCTGCCCGTTCAACTTCCCGATGGCGATCCCGACCTGGAAGATGTTCCCGGCGCTCGTATGCGGAAATGCGGTGATCTTCAAGCCGGCGGAGGACGTCCCACACACGGGAACCCTCCTGGTGGAGATCCTTCTCGAGGCCGGACTCCCGAAAGAGGTCGTGCAGCTCGTGCACGGCCGGGGGGAGCAGGTGGGAGCCGCCATCGTGGAGCATCCGGGAATCCCCCTGATCTCCTTCACCGGCTCGACCGAGACCGGCCGCTTCGTGGGGGAGACCTGCGGCCGCCTCCACAAGAGGCTGTCGCTTGAGATGGGGGGGAAGAACGCGCAGATCGTGATGGACGATGCCGACCTCGACCTGGCGCTCGAAGGCGCGCTGTGGGGCGCATTCGGCACGACGGGGCAACGTTGTACCGCCACCAGTCGTCTTATCATACAGAAGAAGGTTCACGACAAGTTTGTAGGCATGCTCGAGGACCGCGCCCGGGCTCTCAAGTTGGGCGATGGAAGGAAGAAGGGGACTGACGTCGGGCCGCTGATTAACGAAGATGCCCTCAGGAAGGTCGAGACCTACGTCGATATCGGTCAGTCGGAAGGGGCGAAGCTGCTGACCGGCGGGGAGCGGCCCGGGAAGCTTTCAAAGGGCAACTTCTTCGAGCCGACGATCTTCACGAACGTCAAGCCTGGCAGCCGTCTCGAGCAGGAAGAGATCTTCGGCCCGGTTCTTTCCGTCATTCGAGTGAAGGATGCGGACGAGGCTTTTGCGGTGAACAACGATGTGAAGTACGGATTGTCGTCGTCGATCTATACGCGGGATGTGAACACGGCATTCCGCGCGCTCAACGAGCTGGACAACGGAATTACTTACGTAAACGCACCAACCATCGGCGCGGAGGCTCATCTCCCGTTCGGTGGGGTCAAGCAGACTGGGAACGGGCACAGGGAGGGCGGCTGGGAAGTCTACGAGTTCTACTCCGAGACCAAAGTCGGCTACGCCGACTTCTCAGGCACGCTTCAGCGCGCTCAGATCGACACGTATCTGGGAACGCCCGACTGATCACACCGGCATAGACGGACGATGGATAACTACGAACACAAGCGGGCGCACGCCCTCAGGCGCGCGAATCGAAGACGCACCGGAAGCAGGCTCGCGTTCTTCGTGCACTGGGCCAACATCGTCGTTGTCTCGCTGGCGCTCTTCGTCGTCATCCGCGCCTTTGGCGTGGAGGCGTTCAAGATCGCGAGCGGCAGCATGGAGCACACCCTGTTCGAGGGTGACTTTCTCCTGATCAACAAGCTCGTATACGGCGCCGGCATCCCTGGAAGCGGTCGCAAGCTGCCCGCCATCCACGCCCCGAGGCGCGGGGATGTGGTCGTATTCAGCTACCCCGTCGATCCGCGGCTCAATTACGTGAAGCGGATCGTCGGCATACCCGGCGACACGGTTCAAATGCGCGACGGGACACTCGTCAGAAACTGGCAGCCGGTGCACGAGGACTACGTCCAGCACACTCCCGACGAGGCCGACCAGTCAGACGACGATTTCCGCTGGCAAAAGGCTTATCTCGTGGGTGGAGCATCGATCGAAAGTTATCATCCATCCCGTAACAACTGGGGCCCTCTGATCGTCCCTCCTCATGACTACTTCGTCCTCGGAGATAATCGCGACAACTCGTCGGATTCGAGGTATTGGGGGTTCGTGGCCGACTCACTTGTGCGCGGCCAGCCGATAGTGGTCTATTATAGCTACGCGCCCGACATCGGAGACCGGCTGGATTGGCTGACTCGTCAACGGTGGAAGCGCTTCGGAGAGATCGTACACTAGATCTCTCGATTTCCGAGAGGATGACGCTATCGCTATGAAGGTTTCGACGAATCGGAAATCGACCGTCGACGAAGGATCGCTCGATCAGTACCTCAGGGACATCAGCGTCTTTCCCCTCATTACTCGCGAGAGAGAAGTGGAGCTCGCGAAGCGCATCCGCCTGAATGATCAGGAAGCACTCGACACCCTGGTGCGCTCAAATCTCCGATTCGTCGTCTCGGTAGCCAAGAAATATCAGAATCAGGGAGTCTCACTCTCCGATCTGATCAACGAGGGCAACCTCGGCCTCATTCGCGCCGCCCACAAGTTCGACGAGACGAAGGGCATCAAGTTCATCTCGTACGCGGTGTGGTGGATCCGCCAGTCGATACTCCAGGCGCTGGCCGAGCAGTCGCGCATCGTGCGAGTGCCGCTCAATCGCGCCGGCACGCTGCATCGCATTGGCAAGAGAGCGAGCAGCCTGCTCCAGGAGCTCGGTCGCCAGCCGACCAACCTCGAGATCGCCGATGGCATGGACATCAGCGAAGACGAAGTCGCCAAGACGATGATGATCTCGCAGGTGCATCTCTCACTCGACGCGCCGATGACGCCGGGCGAGGACAACCGCCTGCTCGATTATCTCCCCGACAACATGAATCCGACGCCGGACGAGATCACGTTCGAGAAGGCGTTGTCGGAGGCGATCGAGGAGTCGTTGTCATCGTTGAAGGAGCGCGAATCCAAGATTCTCCGTCTCTATTTCGGGCTCGATGGCGCCGAACCGATGACGCTCGAGGATATTGGGACTCTCCTGCAAATCACCCGCGAGCGCGTGCGCCAGATCAAGGAGAAGGCGCTGCTCAAGCTGCGCCACAACTCGCGCCGCCGCTCACTGGAGTCGTTCCTCGGCTGAATAAATGGTCAAGATCACGTGGTGACGCGCGGCGATACGGAGATGGTGAGCCCGGGTCCCTGAAGGCTTTCATATGGGACACGTGGTGGACTCGGGAGAGCTGATCGGCACGACGTGTCTGCTCCTCCCAATTACATTTCCCGCATGGCACAACAGGCTTCATTCGACGTGACGACCGGCGTCGACCTACAGGAGGTCGACAACGCCGTCAATCAGGCGCAGAAGGAGATCTCCCAGCGCTACGACTTTAAGGGATCACCGGCGACCATCGAGCTCAAGCGGGCGGAAGGGATAATCGCCCTCACGGCCGAGAACGACTACAAGATGCAGGCGCTCTGGGACGCGCTTGAGACCAAGCTCATAAAGCGCGGAGTCTCTGTGAAGAACCTAGATCCCGGTGAGATCAAGCCCGCCGGCGGCGACACCGTGCGCCGCGATATCGCCCTCAAGCTGGCGCTCGATGGCGACACCGCGAAGAAAGTCGCCGCCGCCATCAAGGAAGCCAAGCTCAAGAAAGTTCAGGCGGCGATCCAGGGCGACCAGGTGCGCGTCACCTCTCCTTCGCGCGACGATCTTCAGGAAGCGATGGCGCTTCTGCGCGGCAAGGACTTCGGCGTCGAGCTCAAGTTCGGGAACTACCGTTGATGCCGCGCTCGCTCGGTGCGGGCGGTTTCGCCGCCCTGAAATGAAAGTAGGAATCATCACACTCGGCTGCGACAAGAACACCGTCGATAGCGAGCGGTACCTCGCGCAGCTGTCGGACTATTCCGCCGAGTACACCGCGGAGCTCGCCGAAGCCGAAGTCATCATCGTCAACACCTGCGGCTTCATCGACGCCGCCAAGAAGGAATCGATCGACGCGATGGTCGAAGCCGCGCGATTCAAGACGAAGGGACGTTGTCAGGCTGTCGTTGCCGTCGGCTGCATGATCGAGCGGCACAAGAGTGAGCTTGTCGAGGCCGTCCCCGAGGTCGATCTCTTCCTCGGCTCCTCCGAGATGCAGAGACTCGTGCCGGAGCTCAACGAGCGGGGATTGCTGGGTGAGGCGAGCGAGGACCTGCACCCCGGAGTTCGGCTCTACACCGGCGACTTGCCGCACGTCCGCTACATGAAGATCAGCGAAGGCTGCGACCACGGCTGCGCGTTCTGCGCCATTCCGCTCATGCGCGGGAAGCACCGCTCCTTCGCGCTCGACGAGGTAGTGCGTGAGGCGCAGCTGCTCGAGCTTGAGGGCGCGCGCGAGATCAATCTCGTAGCCCAGGATCTCGCGCACTACGGACGCGACCGGCGCGACGGAATCCAACTCCCCGAGCTTCTTGAAGCGCTCATTGCCGAGACCTCGATACCGTGGATGCGCATGCTCTACCTCTATTCCGCTGGTATCACCGACCGCCTTCTCGAGGTCGTCGCCGGCGAAAGCCGCGTGCTGCCGTACCTCGACATGCCGATTCAGCACGGCTCGGATCTGGTCCTCGCGCGCATGCGGCGCCCGGAGAGGAAGCGCACCATCCGCGAGCGCGTGAAGAAATTCCGCGATGCCGTTCCCGATGTCGCGATACGCACGACGTGCATCGTCGGTTTTCCGGGCGAGACCGAGGAACAATTCGAGGAGCTGCTCGAGTTTCTGGAGGAGATGCAGTTCGAGCGGGTGGGCGCGTTTACGTATTCGCCGCAGGAAGGAACCCAGGCGGCGCAATACCCGGACGACGTGCACGAGACAGTGAAGCGTGAGCGGCTGGAAAGACTGACCGAGCTTCAGCGCGCGATCACGGGCGAGAAATACGAGTCGCGTACCGCCCGCACGGCGCTGGCACTCGTGGATCGAAGCGATGCAGAGCGCGGCACATCGCAGGCGCGGCTGCCGTGGCAGGCCGACGACATCGATGGCGTGACCCAGTTGGACGAGGCGCTGCCGCCGGGCACCATCGCCGAGGTAGCAGTGGAGGAAGTTGTGGATGATTACGATTTTCAGGCGTCGGTGATTCGCGTCGCCCTGCCCGCTGGAGCTCCGCAGCAGCGTCGCGTGTCTCGCCAGCTTCCAATCCAGCAGGTGACGATCGGAAGTTACGGCCGCTAGCGTGCGATCCGCCGAACTCATGGCGCGCGCGCGCGAGCTCTTCCCCGGCGGGGTGAACTCTCCCGTGCGCGCTTTTCGGGGCGTTGGAGGAGAGCCCGTCGTGGCAGCGCGTGGCGAAGGCGCGCGGATCTGGGACGTCGACGGCAGGGAATACATCGATTTCGTCCTATCGTGGGGACCACTCGTGCTCGGGCACGCCCCACCGATCGTTCTCGACGCCCTCGCGAGCGCGATGCAGAACGGAACCAGCTTCGGAATGCCAACCGAGGTCGAGGTTCAGCTCGGCGAATTGATCCGGCAGCGGATGCCGCACTTGGAGATGATGCGCTTCGTCTCGAGCGGCACTGAAGCCACGATGAGCGCGGTGAGGCTTGCGCGCGCGTTCACGGGCCGCGACGCAATACTCAAGTTCGACGGCTGCTATCATGGCCACGCGGATTCGTTTCTCGTTCACGCGGGCTCTGGTGTCGCCACCTTGGGCCTGCCCGATTCGCCGGGCGTTCCTGCCGAGCTCGCTGCTCTGACACTCACGGCCCCGTTCAATGATCTCGACGCCGCCGCGGGACTCATGCGCGACAGCAAGCGCGGAGTGGCGGCCATCATCGTCGAGCCGGTCGTCGGCAACTCCGGTTTTATTCCTCCCGATCCGGGTTTCCTGCAAGGATTGCGAGCGCTGGCCGACAACTCGGGCGCGCTTCTCATCTTCGACGAAGTCATGACCGGCTTCCGGATCGCGCCCGGCGGCGCAAAGGAGCGCTTTGGAGTCACCGCCGATCTGACGACACTCGGCAAAGTCATCGGGGGCGGACTGCCCGTCGCCGTTTACGGCGGGCGTCGTGACATCATGGAGCGCGTTGCACCGTCTGGTCCGGTCTACCAGGCCGGTACGCTCTCCGGAAACCCGCTGGCCATGGCCGCGGGCATCGCGACTCTCACGGCGCTCACGCCGGCGCTCCATGCCAGGATAGAGAAACGGACCACCGTGCTGGTCGAAGGTTTGCAAAAGATCGCGGCTGGCCTCGGAGTTCCGCTCTCGGCCGGGTGCGCCGGATCGATGTGGGGATTCTTTTTCAGCACCAAGCCTGTCCGTAATTTCACAGACGCGAAAGCATCGGACGTGGGCCTCTTTCGGCGTTTCTTTCACGCGGCTCTGGATCGAGGAGTTTACCTGGCGCCATCAGCATTCGAGGCGTGTTTCATGTCGGCGGCGCACGGCGATGCTGAAGTCGCGAGCGCACTCGAGAAAATGGGAGCCGCATTGGAGCAAGCCATTGCGTAGAGCTCATTGGAGAACGCGCCCGCGGACTTGGGTCGTGATGACGGGCGTCCTCGTGGTCGCCGCGTGTGTCTCGCTCTCGTCCCCTCGTGGCGGCGGACCGGGAAACGTTCCCGTCGTGCGCGGCACCTACAAGAGCGGCGCCCAACAGCAGGTTCGGATTGCCTTGGCCACCGCCGCCGGTGCTCGTATAGGCGCAACCGGCGACTGGGGCCTGTTCAAGCCTGACAAGGGCGATCCAATCGCGCGGTTTCAGCCGGGCCAGGAGCTGAGCGCATGGATCTTCCAAGACTGCAATTCCGTAGGCTACTGCACTTCGCTGCTCGCCGTGACTCCCGCAGTTAGCCTCGGGACTAGCACAGGTCCCGTCGTCGCGCGGCCTCTGACGAGCGACTCTTTCGTTACATGGGATGGAAAGCGATACCGGGGCGAGCTAGTGATCAGCGTCGGCGATTCGGGACTACTGGTTGTCAACGGTCTCTCGATGGATTCCTACCTGCGCGGCGTGGTTCCGCTCGAAATCGGCAATCGCACCTCGGCGGAAATGGCGGCGGTACAGGTGCAGGCCGTCGCCGCGCGAACCTACGCCTACAAGCACCTCACGAGCACGCGCGCCTTCGACATGTACGCCACCGTTCAGGACCAGGTGTACGGCGGAGTGGACGTGGAGAAGCCGCTCTCCGACACGGCCATTACGACGACAGCCGACGTGGTCGTTCTCTACAACGGGCGGCCGATCACCACTCCGTATCACTCGACCTGCGGTGGAAGTACGTCGGCCGTGAGCGAGGTCTGGTACGATCAGCCGGACCAGCCGTATCTTCGTCCCGTGAGTGACCGGATTCCGGGAACGAACAATTACTACTGCGATCCCTCGCCCCGATTCAGCTGGACGCAGAGCTACGATGCCGCCGGACTCCGCGCGGTGATGGAGAAATACCTCGCGGCTTATACCAACGCGCCCAAAAACGGCGTCGGCAAGATCACCGACATCAGGGAACAGGGACGAACATCTTCGGGCAGGGTCGCCGCGCTCATCGTACAAACGGAAACCGGAAGCTATACTCTTCGTGGCAACGACATCCGATTCGTGCTGAGAGATCCCAAAGGCGCTATCCTCAACAGCACAAACTTCACATTCGCGAGGGAAACGAGCGGTGGGGAAATCTCCAGTCTCAACGTGAGCGGCCGCGGTTACGGCCACGGAATCGGGATGTGCCAATGGGGCGCCATCGGACGCGCGCGTGCGGGGCAGAATTATCGTACGATTCTAGAGACCTATTATCCGGGGACGACGATTGGCCGAATCTCCGGTTAACAGCAAGGAATCGAAATCCCCGAAGGGCCCCGTCCGCATCGGCCTCGTCGGGGCGGGGGCGATCGCCCAGCTCGCGCATCTTCCCGTCCTGTCCAAGCTCAAGGGCGCGGAGCTCGTTGCACTCTGCGACAACGACGGACCCAAGGCGAGCGCGATAGCCGAGCGTCTGAAGATCCCCGACGTGTACACCGACATCGAGGATCTGCTGGAGCTCGATCAGGTCGATGCAGTCGTCATCGCTACGCCCAACCACCTGCACGAGCCGCACGTTCTCCGCGCGCTCAAGTCCAAGGTGGACGTGCTGTGCGAGCGGCCGCTCTCGCTGACGTCGCGCGGGGTCGAGCGCATTCTCGCCGCCGCGAAGCAGGCCGGGAAAAAAGTAGTAGTCGGCAACAACCACCGCTTCCGCAGCGATGTGCAGCAGCTATATCGCTTCCTGCAGGGAGGGGAGCTGGGACGCCTTTTTGGTGTGAGGGCCGGGCAATATCAATTCGCGGCCAGCCGCACCGGTTGGCGATTCAGACGACCCGAAGCGGGCGGAGGAGCGTTCTTCGAGCACGGATATCCGCTCGTGGATCTCGCGCTCTGGGTCGCCGATTTCCCGGAGCCCGTTCGAGTGAGCGCGCAAATGGATCGAACTCGCGGCACGAGCACTGTCGAAGACTCGATGATAGTGCATGTCGAGTGCGCCGGCGGGATGAGCTTCAGCTTCGACGTCTCATGGTCGTATGTCGGACAGGAAGAGCGCTGGTGGTTCGAGGTGCTCACGAGTCGTGGGAGCGCCCGTCTCGCTCCTCTCCGCGTGGTGAAGATGCTGAATGGCAAGCCGACCGACGTGTCGCCGAGCGGGGCGGCCGCGCGCGAGAGCGTGTTTTTGCAATCGTATCGGGCGGAGCTCGCGCACTTCATCGCGGTCGTGAACGAGACGACTCCGTACGACCCGCCCGAGGATGCGCTCATCGTGATCAAGCTGATGGAGGCGATTTACAAGGCGGCGGAAGAGGGTAAGGAAGTCCGCCTGTAGGCGGTAAGACGGAAGACAGTCCACCACACGGCCAGGTTGATCGGAAGCGCCAAGGCGACGATCTCTCCGTTCTTCTGATTGAAGTATGGAATCCCCTGGGCCACGAATCCGAACAGGCAGAGCAGGGCGATGAACCCCGCGAACTTTATCGCTCTCGAGACTCCGCGCGGTCCGTAGATCGAGAGCGGTATCAGCACCACCAGTGCAATCGACAGCGGATCGAAGTGCATCAGGTTCTCGTTTCGGCCCATGAAGTAGTGCTTGGTGAAAGCCCAAGCGAACACGAGCGCGAGCCCGCCGAGGCCGGCGATGAGACTCCATAACGTCGCCAGAGCGGTGGCTGCAAACATGGCGAGCCTGGATCCCCCTTCCGCGCTTCTCACCAGAATTACCAACGCGGCGGCGAAGATGATTCCGACAGCCACGAACAACGGGAGATAGTAGGGAGGCGCCGCCGGCTCCGGGGGACGCCCCGCGGTGTACATCGCCATCTCCGACCTCACCAGTGGAATCTGCGCGCCGGTGCTGTCAGTAATGCTGACCGTTCGGAGATCGTTGGCCATGCGTACCGGCAGGAACATCTCCTCCCACACAGAGATCGGCTTGTCGGCGCGAGCCGCGAGGGCGAGCGTGACGCCGGTGTATAGCGGGATGTCGCCCGTCATGAGGCGCTGGGTGTGCCAGCGATACGTTCCCGATGTCATTCGCGACACGGTAGCTGTCTGGAGCTGCCCACTCAGCGCGTGATCGATTGCGTCGCGAAGACGCGTCGAGCAGTTGTCGCGATAGTAGTCGTAGCGGTAAAACTTGTTTTGCGGTTGTGCGTTCCACTGCACGAACTGTTGCAGCTTGAGTCGCTGAGCGGGAGTGAGGTTGAGCTCCTGCGCGAGGACGGAGCGATTCTCCCGCTTGTAGTCCGCCAGCATGACGTCGAGACCGAACGCCTGCATCCAATACCGCGTGTCGCCTGTAACGAACCGCCAGACGAAGTTGGGCTGCGCAAAATCGAACATTCCCCAGTTGTAGGTGGTATCGGTTCCGCGCGTGCGGTCCTTGATCCAGATCGCGTTGTGTCCGAAGCGCTCCCATGAGACGTCGCCCCAACCAAACGTGAGCAGATAAACCGTGAGGTTGGAACCCGGTTCGGTCGATGGAGCTGACGCAATCGGTGGGGGAGCAGACGGTTGAGCTGCCTGTGCGTAGAGGGGCAGTCCCCGTGCGCTGGCCAGGGACAGCACGGCGATTAGCGTTCGTGCTTTCATCTCCGTAAGATGCATCTTGAACAGGAATCCTAGCAAACGCGCACCTTCAGGGTCCTCAAATCCACTTCTACAGCTCGATCTTTTACGCGGATTAGCTTAGCGACTCTGCGCTGCCATTGGCGTAGGCGCTCAACGGCGTTGCGACAAAATGACTCCAACGCCCGCTCAACGGCGGTGTCCGTCTTTGAGTCGTGACGTTGGGTTAGATCAACCGGGAGGGATGCCGGATCATCGTACTGCCCATCGTCATCATCATGCGACGGCACTGGTATGACCAGTACCCATGCGACAACAACCTTGACCCTCGCCGCGGCATGACGCATGCTTCAACAAACACCTTAGTTACTCACCGATGACAGCTCAGGGAGGTCCGTTATGCGTGCGATTCGACTCGCGACCCTCGGCGCCATGTTCCTCGTGGCGACGGCGTGCGCAACCCGGCGGGAATCCGGACAGGCGGGCAAGGCGGCGACAGAAGACCGCTTGATCCCCGCGGCACAGGACGGGCAACTCACCCCCACCGAATTGGCGATGTTCGCGCCGTTGCCGGCGCGGATGGACGCGCCCGGCAAAACGCCGAGCGACGCCGAAATCGCGCTCGGCCGGACGCTGTACTACGAGATGCTGTTGTCCGACGGGCACGATGTGTCGTGCAATTCCTGCCACCCGCTCAATGGTTACGGCGCCGATAGTCGTCGGGTGAGCTTCGGCCACAAGGGACAGGAAGGCTCGCGCAACTCGAACACCGTGTACAATGCGGCGGGACAGGTGGCGCAGTTCTGGGACGGCCGCGCCCCCAACGTCGAGGCGCAGGCCAAGGGGCCGATCCTCAATCCGGACGAGATGGGAATGCCGGACACGGGCGCGGTGCTGGAACACCTCAAGACGTCGGCGAAGTATCGCGTAACGTTCGCGGCCGCCTTCCCGGGCGAATCCAATCCGATCACCTACGACAACGTGGGGCGCGCCATCGGGGCGTTCGAGCGCGGCCTGGTGACGCCGAGCCGCTGGGACACGTACCTCAAGGGCGATACCGCAGCGCTCACGGTGCAGGAGAAGCGCGGCGTGAGGACGTTCATCGCCGCGGGGTGCACGGCGTGCCATGCGGGCGCGTACGTGGGCGGCCAGACGTTCCAGAAGGCGGGCCTGGTGCACCCGTGGCCGGCCACCGCCGACAGCGGGCGGATCGCGGTAACCAAGGCGCCCGGCGATCGGTACGTGTTCAAGGTGCCCACGCTGCGCAACGTCGACAAGACCGGTCCCTATTTCAGCGACGGATCGGTGGGCTCGCTCGATTCGGCGATCGTGATGATGGGTCGCTACCAGTTGGGCGTGGCCCTCACCGCGACGCAGGTGCAGGACATTCATGCGTGGCTGCGCGCGCTCACCGGCCAAATTCCGGTGAAGTACGTGGCCGAGCCACAGCTACCCGCCAAGGCCTCGTTCTAGAGATCCGTCGCGGCCCGGGGGGCATAGTTCAGGCATCTGCGCGGGCCGTGTGCTTCGCGCGGCGACTGCTGCCAGCCGTTGCCAAGCAGACGCACTGCCAGCTGAACGGCTAACTTGTTTGAGGGGTCCGATTTAGATATACTTCGCAGCTACCCAAGAATCTTCCGAGACAGTCCCATGAAGCCCGATATCCATCCAGTGTACGCCACCGCGACCGTACGTTGCGCCTGCGGTAATACATACCAGACCCGTTCCACCCAGGCGGAGATTCACACCGACATCTGCGCCAACTGCCACCCCTTCTTCACGGGCAAGCAGAAGCTCGTCGATACCGCGGGACGCGTCGAGCGCTTCCGTCAGAAGTACGGCAAGCCGGCAGCTGCGCCTAGCACCGAAACCTGAGTCTCCGAGACCGGCTCAGGGACGCCATTGAGCGTGCCTCTGAGGTAGAGCGAGAGCTCTCCGATCCGAAGACTGTAAGGGACCAGCAGCGCATGGCTGCGCTGGGCCGGGAGCACCGACATCTACAGGCGCTGGTCGAAATGGGGAACAAGCTCCAGAGATACGAGCAGGAGCTCGCTGAAACGCGAGAGCTTGCCGACTCTGATGACCCCGAGATGGCAACGGAAGCAAAAGCCGAGGCAGCGCGCCTCGAGAAATCGATCGGCGCGCTGCTCGAGCAGATAAAACCCGCCCTCCTTCCCCATGACCCGCTCGACGACCGCCCTGCGATCGTCGAGATCAGGGGTGGCACCGGCGGTGACGAGGCCGCATTATTCGCCGCCGATCTCCTCCGCATGTACACGCGCTTCGCCGAGGGCCGGCGCTGGCGCATCGAAGTCATATCGCAGTCCGACGGCACCCTTGGCGGTGTGAAGGAAGCGATATTCAAGGTCAAAGGCGAGGGTGCCTTCGGCGTAATGCGCTGGGAGTCGGGAGTCCACCGCGTGCAGCGCGTTCCCGTCACCGAGAGTCAGGGCCGCATTCACACCTCAGCCGCCACCGTCGCCGTCCTTCCCGAAGCCGAGGAAATTGATCTCAAGATCGAGGACAAGGATCTGCGCATCGATGTCTTTCGCTCCTCCGGCCCCGGCGGGCAGAGCGTGAACACTACGGACTCCGCCGTCCGCATCACGCACATTCCCAGCGGAATCGTGGTGAGCCAGCAGGACCAGAAGTCGCAGCTCCAGAACAAGCTCAAGGCGATGGAAGTGTTGCGCGCGCGACTGCTCGATTCTAGGATTGCGGAGCAGGAAGCCTCACGCTCCCGCCTGCGCAAGACGCAGGTCGGCACCGGCGATCGCTCGGCAAAAATCCGGACGTACAACTACCCGCAGAACCGCGTCACTGATCATCGCATCAACCTCACGCTTCACGAGCTGACGAAGGTGCTCGGCGGAGACATCGATCCATTCATCGACGCGCTCAAGATCGCGGACGTGGAGGAAAAGCTCGGTGAGTAAGAGCGGCACGCCGTTCTTCGTGACCACGCTGCCCATCGGCACCATCGGCGATTTACTGGCTGGGTGCACGGCGATGCTCGAGTCGGAAGGCGTGGCTGAGGCGCAGCGCGAAGCCCGCGAGATCGTCGCTGCCGTCCTCGACGTGCCGAAATTCTGGGCCGCGGCAAATGCCGTCGCCGATGCGTCCCCGCAGGTCGCGCGATCGGTGATTCGTGCTGCGATGAAGCGCGCGGGCGGAATGCCCCTCGCCTATGCGGTTGGACGCGCGTCATTCAGGCACCTCACGCTCGACGTCGACGAGCGCGTGCTGATCCCGCGCGTCGAAACCGAAGTGCTGGTCGATCGCGTGCTCGAGCGCTGCACGCCAAAGACGCGCACTATCGCCGACATCGGAACGGGCTCGGGCGCGATCGCGCTTTCACTGGCGTTCGAGGCGGAATTTGACCGCGTCTTCGCCACCGATGTCTCGCTCGATGCGATCAACGTCGCCGCCGCCAATGCGGCATCACTTTCCAAGGCTCTGAAATCGCCGGTCGAGTTCCGTCACGGCTCGCTGCTTGCCCCTCTGCGCGGCGAGAAACTCGATGCGATCGTCTGCAATCCGCCGTACATCAGCTTTGCCGAGATCGCCGAGCTGCCCCCGGATGTTCGCGACTGGGAGCCGAGCCTGGCGCTCTTGTGTGCGCAGGACGGATTGTCGGTTACTCGTGAGCTTGTCAGGCAGGCGCCGAACGCGCTGGTGCGCGGTGGATTCCTCGCGCTCGAGGTCGATACCGTCCGCGCGGGAACCGTGGCGGAGATGATTGCGGTTGATGGGCGGTACGCCGAGATCGAAGTTCAGCTCGACCTTACCGGCCGCGAGCGCTTCGTATTCGCGCGGCGCGTCTAGCCCGCTCCAGGCCAGAAAGGAGAAACGATGCTGGAAGAAAAAGGGAAGGAGCTGGGCCGGCTGATCGGCCAGAGTCCCGAATACCAGGCGCTCAAGCGGTCGAGCGAAGCGCTCAACGACGATCGTGACGCCGTCGTGCTCCTTCAGCAGATGGAAAAGCTGCGCGCCGAAGCGCAGCAGCTGATCCAGCGCGGTGAGAATCCCACCCCGGAGATGGAGCAGCAGCTCGACAGCATGCTCGAGAAGATCCAGGCGCAGGCGGCTTACCAGCGCGCCGTCTCGGCGCAGGAGAACTTCGACAAGCTGATGCTGCGCGTGAATCAGTGGATCATGGACGGAATGAAAAGGGGCGCGGCGAGCCCGATCATCACGCTCGGCTGAGTATGGCGCGCGGAAAGCTCATTGTCTTCGAAGGAGCCGAGGGCGCGGGGAAGAGCACGCAGATCCGTCTGCTGGCGGAGCGTCTGACGGCCGCGCGCATCTCCTGCATGTCGCTGCGCGAGCCGGGCGGCACTCCCGTCGGCGACGCCATCAGGGAGATCCTGCTCCATCGCGAGCACGAGATCACCGATGCCGCGGAGGCACTACTGTTCATGGCATCGCGCGCGGAGCTGATCGCGCGTGAGATCTTGCCGTCGCTGACAGCTGGAAAGGTGGTTCTGCTCGACCGATTTTTTCTGTCGACCTATGCGTATCAGATCTTCGGTCGCGGACTGCCCGAACCCGATATACGCGCCGCCAACCGCCTGGCGACAGCCGGCCTCGTTCCGGATCTCACCCTCCTCCTCGACGTGCCGGCCGCCGAAGGCCTCGGCCGCGCCGATGCGCGTGGCGCTCGCGACAGGATGGAGAGATCCGGCGACGATTTTCACCAGCGCGTCACGAGCGCCTTCCGCCAGTTCGCGGATAAGAAGTGGCAGGACTCCCATCCCGAGTGCGGACCAATCAAGTTGATAGATGGCACTGGTGACGAGATAACGGTGCAAAAGCGTATCATCTCGGCGCTCTCCGCCGCGTTCCAGCAACCTTTTGGCAGCATCAAGAGTTAGAGGACTGTATGAAACTCAAGCTCGATAGCTCCTCCGCCCGCGCGCGTACGGTGATCGTCGCGGGCACACTGCTCGGCTCGCTCGTAACCGGGGGGTGGCTGCTGCAGCGTGGCGCGCGCACGGGAACGTTTACCGCCTTCGAAGGGGCTAAGCTCTTCGAGAGCGTGTTCCAGCGCGTGCAGAACGACTACGTCGACGCAGTTGGCGACTCGGCGTTGTACCGCAAGTCGGTGGATGGAATGCTGTACGAGTTGAAGGATCCGTACTCCACATTCCTTCCACCCGACCGGTTTGCGCGGCTCAACGAGACCACGTCAGGGAACTACGCGGGGTTGGGGTTGGAGGTGGACCTGCGTGACGGCTGGCTGATTGTCGTAACTCCCATAGCGGGAGGACCAGCGGAGCGTGCGGGAATCCAGCCGGGAGATCGAATCATCGAGATCGCCGGAAAGCAAACGAAGGGCTGGACGAATGAGGAAGCGGCTAGGCTGCTGCGCGGGAATCCGGGCACTTTCGTCACGCTCAAACTCGAGCGTCCAGGGATCTCCACACCGATCGAGCTGAGGCTGCAACGCACGTCGATCCACCAGAGCGCTGTGCGCAGGACGTCGATGCTGAATGATGGCGTCGGCTACATCGATCTCAAGGCGTTCAGCGATTCCACCGCCAAGGAGCTGAACGGCGCGATAACGAGTCTCCTCGCGCGTGGAATGAAGACGCTCGTGCTCGACATGCGGACGAATCCGGGCGGATTGCTGACTCAGGGCGTGAAGGTGTCGGATCTCTTCCTCGATCCGGGACAGAAGATCGTGAGCATGCGTGGACGCGTCCCAGAAGCGAACGGCGAGTATGCGGACACCGCCCAACAGCGGTGGCCACAGCTTCCGCTTCTCGTGCTCGTCGATGGGCGGAGTGCGAGCGCGGCCGAGATCGTCGCCGGCGCGCTGCAGGACCACGATCGCGCGGTGATCATCGGGACCCCCACGTACGGCAAGGGAAGCGCTCAGAGCGTGATCTCGTTCGGACTCGAGGGCGGGCTCAAGATCACGACGGCGCGCTGGTTCACGCCCGTTGGCCGTTCCATCACGCGGCGCCTCCCCAGTGACGACGAGTCGGACGATCAGCTCGCCGCCATCCGCGAGAAATTCCGCACCGACGGCGGCCGCACCGTCTATGGCGGCGGAGGGATTACGCCCGACGTCATCGCCGGCGATAGCACGCTCCCAGTTGCGGAAGGAATCTTCATTCGCGCACTCGGCGTAAACGCCGGTCATTTCAGGGATGCGGTCACGGACTACGCGCTGTTTCTGAAAGGCGCGCGCGGAATCACGACGCACGATTTCGCCGTAACGGCTGCAATGCGCGAAGAGGTCTGGAAGAGGATGAAGGCCCGCGGTGTCGAAATACCTCGCAGCGTCTACGACGAGGCCGAGCCGCTCGTCTCGCGCATGATCGGTTTTGATATCGCTCGCTACGTGTTCGGGAGCGACGCCGAGTTCCGGCGCCGTGCTTCGATAGACAAGCCGCTTCAGAAGGCGCTGGAGCTCGCGCGTGGCGCCAAGTCCGAGCGCGATCTTCTCCGAAAGGCGACGGCAGAGGCTCCCGCCCCCGACAGCCTGGACGCAGCGGGAGGAGGACAGTGACCGAGCGGGTCTTCATCATCGGACCTGGCCACGTCGGGCGCGGACTTTTCCGCGCCTTTCGCGCATCGGGAGTGGACGTTGTGGGGATGCACGGCAAGCGGCCGTCGGGCGTGGCCACGTCGACCGGAAACATTCCGGCCGATGCGGCGCGCGCGAATGTCGTGATTGTGTGTGTGCGCGATCCGCAGCTCGACGAGACAATCGAGGAAGTCATTGTCGCGGCGAACGACGGGCGCATCGCGCGCGACAGCGTGATCCTGCACACTTCGGCGATCGCGGAGCCGGCCGGACTCAAGGCGCTGACGCAAGCCGGTTTTCCAGGCGGGACATTTCATCCGCTCGTTCCGTTCAGCGATCCGGAAGTCTCCGCCGAGCTGCTGCGAAAGGGATGGATCGGAATCGATGGTGAGAACGCCGCGAAGAACGTGTCACGCCGCCTGGCCGGTCATATTGGGGCGCGTGTGCTCGAGATTCCGCCCGGAAAGAAGCCCGCCTACCATGCGGCGGCGGTCATCTCCTCGAACTTTCCGGTGGTGCTCGCATCTGTAGCCGGGCACCTTCTCCACGATATCGGCATTCCGGACGCGAGCGCGTACCAGGCGGTGGAGAGCCTGATGATCGGAGCGCTCGCGAACATGAAGCAGGCGTTGCCCGACGATGCGCTGACGGGCCCGATCGTGCGCGGAGACGCCGACACGGTGGGGAAGCACCTGCGCGCGCTTCAGGGCCACGGGGCGGCGTCGGAGGTTTACCGGGCGCTCTCGGCTGCCGCTGTCGAGATCGCCCGGAGGCGAGGCGTGGACGCTAAAAAGCTCCTCGCGGTAAGCGGGCTTCTACGGTCGCGGAAGTAAGATTTGTGGATGCCTTCGCAGGCGCGCCTAAAATCCCATCCCAGTGGCCTGGTCGACGACCTTCGCGCCCTTGGGAATCGGAAACCTGAAGCTCGAGGTACTCAGCACCGGATTCGCCGTGAAGCTCGTGATGACAACGTGCCGCTGCAATCCGCTGGCGGTTTCGACGTCGAACTGCCTGATGCTCGAGTCTTTGTCGTCGATCCACACGTTGGCGCTCGTAAAATTCGCGTTAGCGCGCCTGGGGACGAGCGTGACGGAGTGCGTCGCTCTGCCTCCGACCGTGGCCGTGCCTGAGGATGTCACCGTAAATCGTGTGCGCGGCGAATTCAGAAACTGCTCGGCCGGATCAACCGAACTTGCGTTGCCGCCGGTGTAGGGCATCCGCACCACCTGGCCCGGGACGCTGCTCGGGAGGTAGACCCAGAGCGTGGAACCATCGGCCGCGACACGGTCGCCGCTGTCGAAGTTGATGCTGAGAAGATTCGGCTTCTTCCGAAGAATGACTCCGTTCGTGGTCTGCGTGCTGCCAGTGAGCGGGTTGGTGAGCGTCTGCCGGAACTCCGCGCGCATGCTGTTGAGGCGAGCGTAGGCCGCAACCGCGCGATCGATGACCGCGTCGGCGTTCTGCGCAGGTGCAGCAAGTGGAACCGCGGCGAACGCGATCGCCGCGAGGTACGTGAGCTTTCTCATGGTGAGAGGGTACCCGGCAGAGCTTATGCCGTTCCTGTTCTGGCGGGCGGAATGCTGCGGCCGATCGCGGCCGCGACCGCGCGCAGCTCTCGCACGAGCTGCGTGAACTGATCCGGATAAAGCGACTGCGCGCCATCCGACAACGCGCGGTCGGGCTCGGGGTGCACTTCGATCATCACACCGTCCGCTCCGGCGGCGACCGCGGCGCGCGCCATCGGAATCACCTTGTCGCGCAGCCCGGTGCCATGGCTCGGATCGGCGATGATCGGCAGGTGCGAGAGTCGGTGCACGATTGGAATCGCGGTCAGGTCGAGCATGTTGCGCGCGGCGGGATCGAAGCTCCGCACTCCCCGCTCGCACAGGATCACGTTCTCGTTCCCCTCGGCCAGGATGTACTCAGCGCTTAAAAGCAGATCGTTGATCGTCGCCGCCATCCCGCGCTTCAACAGCACGGGCTTTTTCATTTTCCCGACCGTCTTGAGCAGCGAATAGTTCTGCATGTTGCGGGCGCCGATCTGAATGCAGTCCGCGACTTCGGCCACGATGTGCGCGCCTTCGGGATCCATCGCCTCGGTGACGATCGGAAGTCCCGTCGCCTCGCGCGCGCGCGCCAGAAGCTCGAGACCTTTCTTGCCCAGCCCTTGGAACGAATACGGGGAGCTGCGCGGCTTGAACGCGCCGCCTCTAAGTGCCGTCCCACCGGCCGCCTTCACAATGCGCGCTGCCGCAAGGATCTGCTCCTCCGATTCGACGGAGCAGGGCCCCCCTATGACGACGACGCTGTCGCCGCCGACCATGACGCCAGGGGCGAGCTCGACGATGGTGTTCTCCGACCGCCACTCGCGCGAGACCTGCTTGTAAGGCTGCGTGACGTGGATGATTTGCGCGACGCCGGCCAGCGCCTCGATCCGGGACGCGTCGACGCGGCCATCATTTCCCACGAGGCCGACCGCCGTGCGCTGAGCGCCGGGCATCGGTCTCGCTTCGTAACCCATTTCCTTGATGATGCTGACTACGCGATCGACGTCTTTCGCCGTCGCGTCGTGCGCCATGACGACTAGCATTTACGCGATGACTGGGGCTGTCTCGGCGGCTTCGGCGGGCTCGTCGTGCAGCTGTGGCGTGTGCGCGGGATGCGCGGGTGTGATCGTCTCATCGACCGTTCTGCCGCGCATGCGGACGCTCACCAGCGACGATACGCCGGGCTCCTGCATCGTGACGCCATATACGGCGTCCGCGGCCTCGGTGGTCGTGCGCGGGTTGTGAGTGATCACGATGAACTGCGTCTTGTTCTTGAAGCGGTTGAGCATGCGGACGAAATGTCCGATGTTCTGATCATCGAGCGGCGCATCCACTTCGTCGAGCAGGCAGAACGGGCTCGGCTTGGTGAGGAATATTCCGAACAGGAGAGAGAGCGCGACCAGCGCCTTCTCGCCGCTCGAGAGCAGGTGGATTCTCTGCGTACGCTTGCCGCGCGGAGAGGCGTGGATCTCAATGTCGCCCTCGAGCGGCTTTTCCGGGTTTTCCAGGCGCAGATCGCACTCGCCGCCGCCGAACAGCGTCATGAAGATGTTCCGGAAATTCTCCCGCACCTGGACGAACGTCTGAAGGAAGAGGTCGCGAGCCGTCGTGTCGATCTCGCGAATCGCCTGCTGAAGCGAGCTCTTCGCGGAGTTGAGGTCGTCGCGCTGGGTGGTGAGGAAGCTGAGGCGCTTCGTTTCTTCCTCGTGCTCCTCGATCGCCAGCGGGTTGACGGGACCGAGCGCGTCCAACTGCTCGCGGACCAGCGCTGCTTCCGCGCGGAGCGTCTCGTCATCCATCTCCACCGATTCCGCGGCGGCGAGCAATTCATCGACCGGCTTTTTCCACTCTGCTTCCAGTCGTTCGCGAATCGCCGCGCGGCGGCCCGAGAGCTCGGTGTAACGGAGCTCCGCCGCGTGCAGCTCCTCGCTCAATGCCGATGACTGACGGCGCATCTCGACGAGACCGTGTTCGTCGCTCGTGAGGCGCTCGTCCACGTGGCGAACGGAGCGCTCAGCGTCGGCCAGCTTCTGTTCTGCATCCTCGAGCGTCGAGTGCCGCGCGTCGAGGTCGCTTTGCCACTGGGCGACCTGTTCGGTGAGCTGGGCATCAGCGCTGGAGAGCGTGGTGAGCTCGAGCTGGAGCGATTCGAGGCGGCCAGTCGCCGATGCGAACTCCTCGCTCAGGTGACGCTCGCGGTCCGACGCTACTTCGAGCTGTGCCTGCGCCTGAGCGCGCCGGATCTGGCTGGCGGTGTGCTGTTCCCGAGCTTCGTCCTGCGTGTGCTCGGCGCTGGAGAGCATCTCGCGCGCGGCCGCGACCGCGGCTTCGCGCTCCGCGATCCTGGCTTCGATCTCGCGGGCGCTCGTCGCGATCGATTCGATTCGAGTGATCGTGGCTGCTACACGCTCGGTCAGTCTTTCGATCAACGCCCGTGCTTCAGCGGCCTCCCGGGCGGCCCGCTGGTGCTGCCTTGCGACCGAAGCGGAGTGATCGGCAGCGTCCGCGTTCGCGCGCGCTGCCTGTGACGCCGCCTCGTGCGCGACGATCGCGGCGCGTTCGGCCGATGCCAGCGCCGCGCGCTCAGACTCGGCGGCCGCGACGGCGCCGTGGCGGGCACCCGCGCTGTTTGCCACGGCCTGCTTCAGCTCGGTGATCTCAGCGCGGCGGCGGAGAGGTCCAGGCCCGGATTCCGCTGCCGGGAGCCAGATCGCACCCCGTGCGTCAACGAACGCAGTCCCGCTTTCCATCGAGGTCACGCGCCCAAGCAGCGCGCGTACCCACCCGCTCGCCGGCAACGTCGACTCGACGAGCGCCGCAAGGCCTGACGCGCCCTCGGGGATTTCAGGCGCTTCGCCATTTGCGGAGTTGACGGGCAGCAGCAGCAACGGTCCCGGCGCGGTCGAAGCGTGCCACGCGCGTACGGCCTCGGCCACGGCTCTGTCGCGAACGAGAACGGCATTGACCGTCGGTCCCAGGAACCGCTCGACGAGCGCGGCCGAGTTGGCGTCGGCGCTCATGAAATCGCTAAGCGGGCCGAGTATTGCGCCTTCGCCGAAAATGCCGCGCTCCTTGAGCAGCCGCGCTGCGGCGGGCGCCAGGCCGACGCGCTCTCTCTCCAGCCCCTCGAGCGCGTTGAGCTTCGCGCTCAAAGCCGTGTGCAGCTCGTCGGCGCGCAGCAGCTCCGAACGCGCCGCGCTCTCGCGCTCACGCGCCTGATGTTGCGCGTCACGCGCGTCGTCGGCGGTGCCGGTCGTCTCCGCGACGCGTGCCGCCGCGATCGCGGCCGCATCTTCCGCCGCCGCCAGGTCCCTGCGCGCGGTTTCGGTCGCGTCGAAAAGGTGCGTCTGCTCAGTCTCGAGCGCCGCTCTCCTCACGGCGAGCTCGTCACGCTCCCGCTCCGCGCTCTGGTGGTCGAGATCGGCGCGGTGCAGCTCTTCGCGCAGCTCGCGGAGCACCCGCTCACCCTGCTCGAGATTGAAGCGCGCAGTGCTGAGACCGGCGCGCACCTCTTCCTCTCGGCGGGCGTGAGCGCTCAGAGCCTCGTCGGCGGTCTGGAGGGCAGCTCCGAGCTGCGCGAGCTCTGTCGACGCACGCTCCAGCTCGCTGCTAACGCGACCCGCAATCGCGTCGCCTTCGCGGCGCTCCTCCTCGGCGCGCTCGCGACGCGAAATGGCGTTCCGCAATCTCTCTTCGGCCACCGCGATTTCGCCCCGTAGGGCCTGGGTGCTCTCGCGCTGGTCCGAGACCAGTCTCGCCAGCTCGGTGCGGCGGGCTTCGCCGCTCGTTCTCTCGCTCAGCGCCGCGTCGCGTGAAGCTTCCGCGCTGCGCAGACGCTCCTCCTCGGCGGGAACTTCGGTGCGGAGCAGCGTGACGCGCTCCTCGAGACGCGCGAGCTCGCCGCGCCACGCATCCATCTCGCGCGACGCGTGAGCGACCTCGAGCGTGAAGCGACGGGCCGTCAGCTCGGTATAGCGCTCGGCGCGCTTTCTCTGGCGCGACAGTGAGCGAACCTGGCTCTGTACTTCTGCGATCAAATCGTCAATGCGGCCGAGATCCGTCGTGGTCTCCTCGAGACGTCGTTCGGCGCTCCGCTTGCGGTCGCGATACAGCCCGACTCCCGCCGCTTCCTCGAACAGCTCTCTCCGCTCGTCGGGCCGGTCGCTCAGCAGCGCGTCCACCATCCTCGCTTCGATCACGACACCCGAATCGGCGCCGAGCCCTGTCCCGCGGACCATGTCGTGTATATCACGAAGACGGCACGCCGCGCCGTTGAGGAAATAGTCGCTCTCGCCCGACCGGCTCAGGCGTCTGGTGATAACGACTTCGCGGAAAGGGATGTCCAGCGCGCCATCGTCGTTCTCGAAGTGCAGCGAGACTTCCGCGAGGTTCACGGCCCGGCGCGCGGACGATCCCTGGAAAATCACCTCTTCCATCTTGGCGCCGCGAAGCGTGCGCGCACGCTGCTCGCCGAGCACCCACCGCACGGCATCGGAGACGTTGGACTTTCCGCAGCCGTTTGGGCCGACGATCGCCGTCACGCCCGGCTCGAACACCATCTCGGTGTGATCAGCGAACGACTTGAATCCGTGAATCTCGAGCTTCGATAAACGCACTAAGGCGCTCTCCCGGTTCGGTAAACGAGTACGGGATTCAACCCCGCACCGCGCAGTGTCCTGACAAGCCCGGCCGACTGATCTGCCCTCGCGAAGGCGCCCGTGTAGATCAGCGCGCCTCCGTCGTCCTGCATCAAAGCGTAGACCGACAGCCCGCGAACCGTGTATTTCTCGACAGCCGCGTGAAGTGCATCGACAATGCCGCCCTGACTGGGGACACTGTCGACGACGAGCGCCAGCGGCGTCGTCGTGACGCTCCCGGCGGAATCCGTGAGGACGCCCGACTTCCGCAGAGCGAACAGCAATGAGTCAGCCTGATATTTCCTGGTGTAGGCACCCGCGGTCACCCTGTACCATGTAGTTCGCTCCGGGTCAATTGGAACAGGCGACACGGCGGCGGCGGGAAGTGCCGCACCATTTTTCCTGACGAACAAGTTAGCACCTTCGGCCGTGTTTGCGACTAGCATTTCCACAGTGAAAGCTGCTGCCGACGCCGAGTCATTGACATTTGCGGGTGGGGCGACGTGGAGCGTTTCCGGGGCCGGCCGCGGCGGAGGAGGAGTTGGAGCGGGCACCGGCTTGGCCGCCACGGGCGCCGGCGGACGCGCAACCTGTCCAACCCGAGCCAGCATGAGAGCCAACCCCAGTGACGCGATCAGGACGAACACGATGACGCCGAGCACGGGGTAGAACCACCGATGCTGCTTCCAACTGACCGCGCGTGCGGTGATCCTGTGGAGCGGAATTTTCAGCGTGGGCGTAGGCGATGCGACGCGCGCGAGCAGCAGCGCAGACGGCGCCGCTGGGAGATCCGCGTCCTTGACCAGCACCGCTCCGTCAATCTGGTCGATGAGATCGCCCAGTCCACGTGAATCGCTGGGTGCGACGAGAAGGAGAAGCGCGCCCGCCTCGCCGAAGCCGGCGGCCAGTTTTGTCCACCTCGCGCTGCGGAAGATTTCCTCGTCGATCAGGGGATCGGTTCCGGTCGGCATGATATACAGGTTCTCGGCCCCTTCCACCGCGTAGCCGATTTTGTTGAGCGACACGCCATAGAGAAAGCTGTCGGTGATGCCGTGGGGATCTTCGTCCCTCACGAGAGAGCGCAGGGAGGGGATGTCGCCGACCAGATCTCCAACGACGACGCGCCTGTGGGTTGCTTCGGCCCGGGCGATGCCGAGTGCTACGTGGGCTGCGGCAACAGAATCGGAGGAGGTGACGACTACCGCGGAATAACTGCCCAACAGTGATGCGATCTGCCGTCCGGCGTCTTCCCAAGCTACTGGACGTCCGCCGGAGACAGGCGAGTTCAAGGGGAGCCCTCGTAGATCCAGTATTCTCGCCTCGACGCGCGGCCTATCTTCTCGGCTTCCTCCTTCGTCGCGAACGGTCCCATTACCACGCGGAAAATCGGCGATCCCGCGGTGTTCGTGGACACGACGTGCGCGGAATTTCCGGCGACCTTGATGGCATTCGCGAGCTGCTGCGCCTTGTCCTCGGTGAGGAGCGCCGCAAACGAGACCGTGAATCCGGTCGAGGGCGGTTTTGCTCCCGGAGGAATGCCGGCCGTGGCAATGTCCGTCCCGCCGGGTGTGGTCGGTGACCCAGGCGTGGTCGGAGCGGTGGAGCTCGCCGCGAGCGAGTCAGTCGGCACGCTGTCACCGGGGAACGTCACCGGCTGATCGAGTCCCTGCGGCCGCGGGCGGAATCCATCCCAGGCAAAGAAGTACCAGAAATCCTTCGCTCCTCCCGCGACGGTTGATTGAACGTCGAGCTTTTCGGGATCGACGAAGGTGACGTCTTTCGCCTCGAGCAGCGCGAGCCTTCCGTCGGGAGTGATTACCGGAAGATCGGTTTCCCATCTCGTAGGCACCGCGCCGACGAGCCTGTTCGTTCCGATCGCGATTACCCAGGCCGAATCCGTTTTCGGAAATCGGGCGAGCAGATAGCGGCCAAGCGCGTCCATCCGGAGATCCGCTGGCGGGGCAGGAAGCACCACACCCATTTCGACGCGACCCGAGTAGCGGTCGACGATCGAGATCCCGCTGTCGGCCGCGGTCGCGACGTAGAGTCTGTCTCCGCTCGGAGTGGGCGCCAGCGCGCGTACTCTGCTCTCGAGCTGAACCGCGCCCACCGCCGAGAGGTCCTTTGCCTTCACGCCGACCAGCCCGCTGTCCACCGCGAAATAGATCCGATCTCCTATCTGTGTCCTGACGCCCCGTCCCGAAAGAGGCAGCACCGCACTGTCCTGAACGATGTCGTCGGGCGGACGCACCCTCCAGACAAGGGTATGCGCGCCTTTGTTGGCGGTGACAATGAGCTCGCCGTTGGGCTGCGCGAAAACGGAGCGCGCCGGCACGGGCGGCTTGAAATGCCAATCGCCGCCGGTTGGATTCAGCCGGACGATCTCGCCCCTGGAATTGATGCCGTAGATGTCGCTGCCGTTCGCGGAGGAGAGCGAAGTCAGCTTCGCGCGGGACGCCTTGGCGACGTCGGTCTCTCTCAAGTCGAGGCGTCCAGGGAACCCCTTCGCGTCCACGTATGCAATCGTCCCGGCGTCCTGGTCGAAGGCGAGCACGTGATCGAGCGGCGGGATTTCATCGACTGTCCAGACAGCCGAATCGAGCTTCGGATAGAGGTAAACGTGCCCGGTGCCTCCTCCGCGCGGAACGCGGAGGAGGAGCGGGTCGGGCCCGTGTGGTTCTGCTACTTGCGGGGTCGTGCTGTCAGGCGCTGCCCTGTCTTTCGTGCAGGCTGCACAGAGCAGCGCCAACAGTAGGAGGCGACGCAACGGTTAGTAGCTCGCTCCCAACGAGAAAGTCCAGTTCGGCTTGCGTCCGGTAGCCAGTGGAATCGCGTAATCCCAGCGCAGAATCGCCAGGTTGAACAAATTCACGCGGAGGCCTGCGCCCCAGCTGGTGAGCGGATAGCGATTGAGGTTCGGATCATTGCCCGATGGAGCGCGACCGAGGTGCGCAGTCTGACCCTTGCTCCACGCCAGACCGGCGTCGTAGAAGATGAGCCCATCCAGCGGCGGCAGCCCGAAGCTGCTTCCGACATCGAACCGGCGGATGATCGGGAAGCGCAGCTCGGCGTTCGCGACCGCCACCCTGCTGCCCGCGAGCTGCGCATTGGCGCACTGCGCCTGACCGCCGCCGATGATCGAAGTACAGTCGACGAAGTTGAAGTTGGCGCGGTCGTAGCCGCGGATGAAATCGGGACGGCCGATGTACTTCGGAAAGAAAGTCTCATCGGGCCCCACCGAGACGGAGCTCAGGAACCGCGTCGCGAAGGTAAGTGTGTTGAAGATGATCGGGTCGTACCGGCGGTAGTCGACGAGGAAGTCGCTGAAGGTCAGCTTGCCGACGTTCTGCGACACCTGGAATCGCATCCTGCGTCCCATCACCGGGCCCGTCGTGCCGAAGAGCGTATTGTCGGACACGAACGCGGTCGATGGCGTGACGTAGTTAATCGTCGGCAGCGACAGGGTGTCCTTGAATTGGATGCCCGTGCAGTACCCGGCCTGGTCGCAGTCCTGGTAGACCTGCACGAACCCCTGCGAGATGCTATTCAGCTGTACCCCGGTCTCGACGCGTGAGAAGCGGCTGAAGGGATATTGTCCGGTGACGAAAAGATTCCGGATGACATATCGGAGGTAATCGGTCTGAAACCGAACGACCTGTCCTGTCTGATCAGGCCTAGCGCTTCCGCTGATCGGTACGTAGACCGGATCCTGGGAGATGCCGGTCGTATACTGAAGACGGCGGCTAAGATTGGCATAGCCGACGAAGGCACTCGCGTCGCTCAACCGGCCATAGACATTCCCAGCCACCGCAAGCTGATGGTTCCCGAGCAGGTCGCTGAACACGAACGCGGTTCCGCCGGCGAATGTGCCGTAGCTCGGTGTGTATCCGACCGACGGAGCGGCGATGTAATCGGGGTGGAAGGCGACGTGGTACGGGTGCTCCTTGAACCTGCTGGTGTCCGGCAGCCCGTACAGTGGATCCGAATTGAGAACCGCGACGCTCGGCGGAAGATCGGCCACACTCTCCTGCGAGGGCAGCAGCGAGGATTGGCGCGATCCGGCCGGTGCGCGATACGTAGACGTCGGCTCGCCGGCTCTCGGCCTCAGCGTCAGCGAATCAAAGCCGGTTTTCTGCACTGTGGGTGAATCCACCGGCAGCATCCCCGCCGCCAGATTCGCTCCGCTCGGCCGGAACGCCGTCTTCTTCAGTCCGCGTGGATTGTCGAAGGCCCAGACGGTGTAATCGCCCTTCTCGAAATACGTGAAGGCCATCCTGTCGGCGCCCCTCGCCCAGCTGATCGCGGGGCTGTACTCCGTGATGGCGGAGACACCGCCCAGCACGTTGGTGATCTGGTAATGTTGCTGAGTCGCGAAGTCGTAGAGGAAGACGTTCGGGATTCCCGTGCGGTCGGAGATGAAGGCGAGCTCGCGGCCGTCGGGCGACCACTGCGGATTGAGATTGAGCCCCCCTTGGCCCGGGAGCACTTCGATCGCGCCCGTCTGTTCATCAATTACCGCGATGCGCCACTTGGAAATCTTCAGAATCGACAGATCAGTCCCCGGACCGCGATCGGTCGCGAAGGCGATGCGGCGGCCATCGGGCGACCACGCGGGCTGGAGATCTCCGTACATGTCGTTCGTCAACTGACGAAGGCCCTTGCCGTCGGCATTCACGATGAACAGGTCGGTGATTCCGCCGCGCTGTCCGCTGAACGCAATCTGTTTGTCATCCGGTGACCAGACCGGACTCCAGACCGCATCCACGGGAAGATCGAGCCGCGCCCGAACATTCGCTGTGGCGACGTCCATGAGATAGAGAACATCCTTGCCTTCGCGCTGGGCGGTAAACGCGAGCGTGCGCCCATCGTTCGAGAACGAGCTCTGTGAGTAGAGAAGCCTCAGCTCCTCGAAGTTCGGATTCAACGTGCTCTCAACCAGGCGCTTTATGCGCTTGCCGGTGTGCGCGTCAGCGAGCCAGAGGTCGATGAACAGCTCGCCGCGCTTCTCGTTCCCGTTGGAAAGGAAGGCAATGCGATTGCCGTCGTTGGAGAGCGAAGGCGCCAGGAAGATCTGGCCGCCGCTCTTTTTCTCTGTGAGAAGGGGCTGCGCGAAGGTGCGCGGCCGGTCCAGCACCGCCGCCTGTGGCAGATACTTGGCGTTGACCGATTCGCGCCAGTCGTCGCTCAGCTCGTGGAGCGTGAGGCCGAGCTGCCGCTGAACGGCTCGGGCGATGCCGAGCGTCGTCGAATTCTGAAGGATCTCGCCGATCGCCGCGTCACCCCACCGCTCACCGATGTACTCCCAGAGCGCTTCGCCGTAGCGATACGGAAAGTATTTGTCCGGGCGCTCCGTCATCTGCTCGATGGAAGGAAGATTCCCATTGACCGCGGCATCGCGCAGCCACGACGCCGTGAGCGGATGCACCGGGCCAATCGAGAGGTACTCGGCCATTCCCTCCATGAACCAGTAGGGCGGATCGATCTGGTCGAGCGTCTGCAGATTCGCGCCCGCCTTGCCGCGGGCGAAGATGTCGTACTGGAACTCGTGCGTCATTTCGTGCGCGAGAACGTGCTCGAAGCTGCCGAGGTCTCCGGTGAGCGGGAGAATCAGGCGGTGCCGCAACGCTTCGGTGACTCCGCCCGTGCCTTCGCCGAGATCTCCGGTGACGTTGTTCTGCCCGAACTCTGAGCGTGACGCGAAGAGGATGATCGGCTTCTTCTCGCGGAACTGGTGGTCGAGGATCTTCGAGAGCCGCGCGTAGGACCGTTCGGCCAGTCGGGCCGCGTCCATCGCTCCCGCGCGCTCCTCGGGATAGTAGTGGACGAGGAAATGCTCGGTCTCGATTACTTGCCAGTCGAAGTGCTTGTACTGCACCTGGTTCATTCCGAAGTATTGCTGCGCGTCGAGGCGAGTCGCGCACAGCAAGATGGCCAAGGTGGCCAGAATACGTGCCGCTTTCATTTGTTCGTTACTCCTGTGGTTCCAGCGCCACTGTTTCCGCATCGCTCCAAAGCCGTTCTATCTGGTAGAACGACCGAAGCGTCGGATGGAAGATGTGAACTACGAAATCGAAGAAATCGAGCAGCACCCAGCGGCCCTGTTGCAACCCTTCAGTGTGATGCACGGTCAGTCCCGCTTTCTTCATCTCCGATATCACGTGCTCGCCGATCGATCTCACGTGGGTATCAGAGGTCCCGCTCGCGATGACGAAGTAATCAGTCATGTCGGTGACGCCGTTCAGATTGAGCAGTACGACGTCGTTCGCTCTCATGTCCAGGCAAAGCTGGGCGGCGCGCTGCACCCTTTGCGCGCCTTCGCGTGCGGTTACAGATGGTAGGGATGTGGCCATGCGGTTCAGTGAAGGTTCAATTGCGGCGCGGAGGCCGCATATCTGGTATGTAGCTTATCTGTCGTGCGAAAGTTCCGTGAGGGGTTCTACTTCGCATTTCGCACGCCAATTGTAATACGCAAAAAGACCCGGCTGCGCTGTCGGGGCGCAGCCAGGTCTTCCGCCGTTTGGACCTACTGCTTGATGACCCAGACTTTGATCTCGGGATGCACATCCGCGTGCAGGCGGATCGGTACGCGATAGACTCCAAGCGCCCGGATTGGCTCGTGCAGCTCGATCTGGCGCTTTTCGATCTGGAATCCCTGCGCGTCGAGCTCGTGCGCGATGTCCGAAGACGTGACCGAGCCGAACAGCTTGCCCTCATCTCCGACACGGGCTGAAAAAGTCAGCGATACCTGCTCGAGCTTGGTCGCGAGCTCCGACGCGGAGCCGCGGCGCCCCTCCTCCGCCTGCTCCAGACGCTGACGCTCCTGCTCGATGCGCTTGCGGTTGCCCGCGGTAGCCTCGTACGCGAAGCCGCGCGGAAGCAGATAGTTGCGCGCATACCCGGCTGAAACTTTCACGATGTCGCCCGGATGTCCGAGCATTTCGACTGCCTGTCTGAGTATGACTTCCATTGGAGAAATTTCCTTCAGTGATCGTTGAGAACGAATAATTCTAGCACAAAGCCGGAGCGAACCGCACGGTCAGCCAACTTTGGCGCGCTTGCGAAGGTCGAGCCAGGTGTCGCCCAGCCCGAGGGCGAGCGTCACTATCACGAAAACCTGAGGCAGCAGACTCAGGATTACGACATACACGTAGCGGCCGCGCGCCATCCACGCCAGAATCCCAATGCCGCGGATCAGGTACAGAGCGCCGAAAAAGAGCAGCAGGTTGTAGCCGGCATTTCTTCCTTCTTCGAACGCCGGCAGCAAACAGAGCGTGGCGCCGACCGCCAAACCCCACACCAGCTGATCGTTGAACGTGAACTCTGTCAGCGGGCTCAAGGGCAGTCCGATCTGCACCGGAGATAGTCTCCGGTACGCGCCCCATCCGAGCGCCAGCGCGGCCAGCGACTCCAGCGCGAGCAGCGCCGGGAGCAGCGACGCCGCCAGCGAGGGAATCGCCCGCATCATCGTCTCGCTGTCGTCGTTCCAGGTATCCAGCACCGGAGCTCGTGCCGCGAGCTCTTGCCAGTCCGGAGTCTTTCGCCCTTCCTCGATGTTCGCGATGGTGGTAGAGACCCTCCTCGTCAGCTCCTCTCCCGCCGCGTGCTGGAACCTCGCGATCCCGCTCGGCGACGAGAGCGCGATCAGAAACCCGATTCCGGCGGCCAGTCCAATCGAGAAGAGCGCCCTCGAGAAGAATGGCATGGTGTTGCTCCATAGGCTGACGACGCCGAAGCTCGCCGCCAGCAGAATCGCCCAGCCACGCGCCATCTGGTCGTACTGCGTGCCCGGAGGACCAGCGTGCTGAAGCAACATCCAGAGCGAAAGAGCGATCCAGATCAGCACCAGAGCCACACGCCCGCCCAGCTTCCAGCCCACTATCGAGCAGGCCGCGATGAGCGGCACCAGCAGGAGCAGCGTCTGCTGGATCGGTATCAACACCTCGAAAAACGGAAGAAAGGGGCAGACGAGAAATGCAGCCAACCCCCAAAACAGCGGCCGCCACGATTGAGTTTTCGCTACAGGCGTGGCGGCCTCGGCCATCTACGCCTGGTGACCGCGGATGTAGGGAATCAGCGCGAGGAAGCGGGCGCGCTTGATGGCCGTCGAGAGCTGTCGCTGGTGACGGGCGCACGAGCCGCTGAGACGGGAGGGAAGAATCTTCCCCTGATCGGTGATGAAGCGGCCGAGCGTGCGATCGTCCTTGTAGTCGATCCAGCGGACGCGGCTTTCGCAGAATGGGCAGCTCTTTTGTGGTCTTCTCATTGATTAATCCTCGTCGTCGTCATCGTCGTCACGCCGCGTTGCCGCGGCCAGGTCTTCCTCGGACTGCGGCGGAGCGCCGACTTCGTGCTCGTGCAGCGTGATGAGGTAGCGGATGACGCCGTCGTCGAGCTTGAGGGCGCGCTCGTACTCGGGCAGGGTGGTGGGCTCGGTCGCGAACTTGGAGACGACGTAGTAGCCGTTGTCGCGGGGACCGATGGAGTAGGCGAGCTGTCGCCGGCCCCAGTGCGTGACCTCGGGCTGCTCCTTGGTACCGAGGAGCCCGTGGATGCGCGTGATTTTGTCGTTGATGGCGGCGTCTTCGAGAGTCGAGTCGAAGATGTAGACCGCCTCGTATGTGCGAGGCACTTGGCAATCCTCCTTTTGGTCATGATCCGCCCCCCATCTGGTTGCCTAAGTGGGAGGAAGGTGTGAAGGCCAGCGTTCTGGCCGTTGTGAGAGGGGAAACCTACCCTGTCAGGGCGTCCAATTCAACCCGTCTGGCCACCGTTTTTCGCGGGAGAGTGGCCCAATTTGTCCCGCTTCGCCGCCCACCGCCCTAGACGTACTGCTCGCCGTACCGTCGCGGTCATTGGCGGGGGCAGCCTTTCTGGAGGGGGCCTAAGTTCTAGCTTCTAATCGTGCGCCCTCCCGGAGGTTTCATGCGCAGAACGGTAAGCACGGTAGCGCTCGGTCTGATTGCAGTGGTTGGTGTAGCTGCCGTTGCGACGAGCTGCGGGTCTAATACTACCGCCCCGACGAACAAGACGTACGTCGCCAACCTGATCGCCCTTAACGAAGGATCGACTAACACCTCGCCCGGCAGTGGCGTCGCGGCATTCGTTGATCTCGGAACAGAGATCGATTGGACGCTCACACTGACCAACATGACAGCCGTGACAGCCTCGCACATCCATCTCGGGGATGCCACGAAAGTTGGCACCACGGCGGGGCCCGTCATCTTCAACATGTTCATCCCGAACGGCCCGACAGCCACTTTGAACGGCGAAGTCTCTCACGGCAGCTTCACGAACGCGAACAACGCGAACGTGCACACGTCGGCGCACCCGGCCGGCGAGATCCGCGACCAGGTGCATCCAAGCAACTAGGCAGTTAGCTCAGTGTAAGCGAGCACGACAACAGAACGGGATCCGAGATCTCAGAAGCACAGTTGGAAGATTTCAGTTCACTACGCCCAGACGGTCCTACCGCACGCCAGAGCACAGGCAGGCGAGTTCAGGCACCTTCATGCAATCGGGAACGGTCGGAGCGCAGTGACTAACAACTTTCAACTACGCCTCTAACATCTCGGATCCAGTTCTTTTGTCGTTTTTGTTAAGACTAGACATTGAAACGGAAAAGAAGCACATCCCCGTCCTGGACGACGTACTCCTTTCCTTCTGATCTCACCACACCTTTTTCGCGCGCGCCTTTCCAGCCTTCATTCCCGATGAAGGAATCGTAGGAAACGGTCTCGGCTCGGATGAATCCGCGCTCGAAGTCCGTGTGGATCACCGCGGCGGCTTTGGGCGCGGTGTCGCCGTGGTGGATGGTCCACGCACGAACTTCCTGCTCTCCCGCCGTGAAGTAGGTCTCGAGGCCAAGCAGCTTGTAGCCGGCGCGAATGAGACGGTCGAGTCCCGCCGACTCGAGTCCGAGCGACGACAGAAAATCGGCGCGATCCTCGGGCGGGAGCTCCGCCAGCTCGGCCTCGATCTTGGCGGAGAAGGGAACGACCCCTGCCTGCTCGCCACTCTTTTTCACGGCCTCTCTCAACGCCTTGAGATGCGGACCTTCCTCGCCCGCGAGCTCCGCATCGCTCACGTTTGCCGCGTAGAGAACCGGTTTTACGGTGAGCAGCGTCAGCGGGGCGAGAACAGTTTTTTCGTCGGCGGTGAGACGCGCCTCCCACAACCCTCTGCCTTCCTTGAGAAAGCCGTACGCCTTCTCCAGCACCGGCAGCTCCGCCATCGCCTCCTTGTCGCCGGTCCGCGCCGCGCGGCGGGTCTTGTCCAGACGCTTCTCGAGCGAGGCGAGGTCGGCGATCGCCAGCTCGAACCCTATCACCTCACGATCGCGCACGGGATCGACCGCTCCCATGACGTGCGTGACATCGGGGTCCTCGAAGCAGCGCACGACGTGGACTATCGCGTCGGTCTCGCGAATGTTGGACAGAAACTTGTTGCCCAGTCCCTCACCCTCGGCCGCGCCTTTTACGAGGCCGGCGATGTCCACGAACTGAACGACTGCTGGCACCGTTCGTTTCGGCTGCACGATGCGCGTGAGCTCGCCGAGACGGGCGTCGGGAACCTCCACCATGCCGACATTCGGCTCGACGGTGCAGAAGGGATAGTTCGCCGCTTCGGCCCTGGCCGACGTGAGGGCGTTGAACAGTGTCGATTTCCCGACGTTGGGGAGGCCGACGATACCGAGTTTTAGCATTTGTGAGACAACCTAATGGGAAAAACTGCAACTGAACGAGAGGTGAGTTGCCAGCTTTCAAGCTGATCGCTATCAGGCTCACTACGTCCGGACGTTTCTGGCGCCGATCCGGGCACAATCAACTGCCTGTGCCATCACGCCACTTGGTGGCGTCCCGACGTTCTGAGCCTGGCAGCTGACAACTTGGGTCAGCTCTAGCTGACATCTCGTTCAGTTGCAGTTCAGTTATCGGTATCCGGCTCGGGCGCCCGGTTGTACAGGTTCATCGCCTTCTCTACTCCGTCACGGCACCAACTCTCAGCGGTCGCGGTGAGCTGCGGCATCAGCGCGAGAACGTCGTCGCGCTCGTCGCGCGCAAACGGCGACAGCACGAAGTCGGCGAGATCCTTGTAGATCCCCTTCCGCTCGTCGCTCGGACCAACTCCGATTCGGAGTCGGGCGTACTCCTGCGTGCCGAGCGCGTGCTCCACGCTCTTCAGGCCATTGTGTCCGCCGGCGCTTCCCCGCGCGCGAACGCGGGTGCGCCCGACGGGCAGCTGCACCTCGTCCACCACCACCAGCAGATCCTTTGCGGCGCTCCAGAATGGCCGGCGAACGTAGTTCCTGAGCGCCTGGCCGCTCAAGTTCATGAACGTCTGCGGCTTCACCAGTCGGACCTTCACACCCGCGACTGTCCCGTTCGCTACCTGCGACTCGCCGTCTTTCTTCCAGCCGTCGAAATGCCAAACGTCGGCGAGGTGGTCGATCAACCACCAGCCGACGTTGTGACGTGTCGCGGCGTACTCGCGGCCCGGGTTCCCGAGACCGACTATGACCTTCAAGGGTTATCCAATAATTACTTCTTGCCGGGCGACTCTCCGCCGCCCTCGCCCTCTTCCTCGTCACCCGGGCCCTTGCCGATGACTTCGGGCTCAGTAACGCCCTCGGCCGCACCCTCAACTGCCTCGACAGCCGGGGCCTCCTCGATCACCGCGCGCGGCGCGGCAAGGACCGCGACCGAAGTCTCGGGATCGTCGAGAACCTTTACGCCTGCGGGAAGCTTGATGTCGCTGACGTGGAGCGAGTCACCGATCACCATGTTGGTGACATCGATCTCGACGTGATCGGGGATGTCCGACGGATCGACCTCGATCTCGAGCTCGCGGAGCGTCTGGTCGAGAACTCCACCCTCGAGCCGCACGCCTTCCGGGATTCCGCTGAGGACGATCGGTATGTTGACGATGACCTTCTCGCCGGCGACGAGCGCCTGGAAATCGACGTGAAGGATCTGGCGCTTGATCGGATGGCGCTGGATCTCACGAATGAGCGTCTTCGCAGTCTGTCCACCGACCGTCATTTCGATGACGGTGCTCTCGGCCTGGATGTGCCCGAGCATCTTGTCGAGATCACGCGCGTTCAGCGAGAGCGGCTGCGGATTGCGTCCGTGGCCGTAGATCACCGCGGGGACCTGTCCCTGGCGGCGAAGAGAGCGGGCGGCACCCTTTCCTGAAATGTCGCGAGCTGTCGCGCTAAATGAGACTATTGCCATTGCTATTCATCCCTGGGGCGCGGTGACCTTTCGCCACGCCCATTCGATAATGTCCAAAACCGCCAGCGCAAATTCTTTCGCTGCCTTCTCGATCATTTCCACCGTTTGATCCTATCCTTCGAACAGCGAGCTCACCGACTGTTCGCTATGTATGTAGCGAATCGCCTTCGCCAGCAGCTCGCCAACCGACAACACGCACAGCGTCGAGAATCTCTTCGCCTTCGGAATCATGACGGTATCGGTTACCGTCACCTCTTTGATCGGAGCCTTTGAGAGTCTCTCTACCGCTGGTCCCGAAAGAACCGCGTGCGTGGCACAAACGTAAATGTCGCGCGCGCCCAGATCCTTGAGAGCCTTTGCTGCTTCGGACACAGTGCCCGCGGTGTCGATCATATCGTCCGCGAGCAAGCAGTCCCTTCCTTCAACTTCACCGACGACGTTGACGACTTCCGACACATTCGCCTTCGGCCGTCTCTTGTCGATGATCGCGAGCGAGCCGTTGAGCCTCTTCGCGAATCCTCTCGCCATCTTGGCCGAGCCTACATCCGGCGCGACGACGACGAGGTCGTGCAAATCCTTTTTCCTGTAATGCGAAACGAACACCGGCGCCGCATACAGGTGATCGACCGGAACATCGAAGAACCCCTGCAGCTGGTGCTGATGAAAATCCAAACCCAGAACTCGATGCGCGCCCGCCGTCACGATCATGTTCGCGAGCAGCTTGGCACCTATCGCCACTCTCGGCTGGTCCTTTCGGTCCTGCCTAGAGTATCCGTAGTACGGCATCACGCACGTGATACGCGCCGCCGATGCCCTGCGTGCCGCGTCGATCAGGAGCAACAGCTCCATGATGTTGTCGGCCGGCGGATTTGTCGGCTGCACGATGAAGACGTCGTTCCCTCTGACGTTCTCATCGATGCGGACGAAAATCTCGCCGTCGGCGAAGCGGGTGACCGTCGTCTTGCAGAACGGAACATCCAGCGTTCGCGCTATCTCACCACACAGGTCCGGGTTACCGGGCCCGGCGATGAGCTTGAAGCCATGAGCGGGTACGGATAATCCGTCCATGCAGCCTTACAAGTTAAGTGGGCAAAGGACTTGGATCAATTGCCCCTGGTGGATTCGAACCACCATTACCGGATCCAAAGACCGATGTCCTGCCATTGGACGAAGGGGCAGCGGAAAGCGAAAGCTAGTCCAGAAGCTCCACAGGGACAACGCTCTCGGCCGTGCGGGTTACGATGACTTTCGTTCCCTTTGGAATTTGCAGTGGCGGGAGGTCCGGGTTGCCCTCCACGTGTCGCGTATTGATGCCGGGCACCTTGAACACAGTCGACCCGGATCCGCTCATTCTATAGAAGAGTCCGTGCCGGTCGCCGCGTGCCATCAGCGCATCGATCGCGGGGAACCGGGGCCTGACCACTGCCTCGAAATCGTTGACCGACCTCTTCGCCGTCGACTCCCAGTCGCCGAACATGTCGGCGGTGAGCTCCGGAACGGCACGCGGCCACGGGCTGCGCGATGCGTCCAGGAGCGCGTAGGCGTCGCCTGTATCGATGCCGAAGGGCGGAAAAAAAAGCTGGACATCTCTCGACGGCAGCGCCGCGAGCTCCAGGAGCTGTTCTCCGCGCCCCCACCCGAGGGCCATCACGAAATCGCTGGCGAGGAATGGAACGTCCGATCCGAGACGGCTCGCCAGGTCGCGGAGCGCATCGGCCTCAAGAGGATTCGGGGAAAGCGTGTTCAGAATGCGCAGTACCGCCGCGGCATCAGCGCTCCCGCCACCAAGCCCGCCGCCGATGGGAATCCGCTTCTTTATCACGATCTCGAATCCGCCCGGCCACCCCGTCTCCTCTGAGTAAAGCGCCGCCGCCCGGTAGGCGAGATTTTCTTCCTGAGGCTGATCTCGCATCACGCCGCAGCGGAGTGAACGCGCCTTCGCCCTGATGTGCAGTCGCACGTCGTCTCCCAGTTCGATCCTGAGAAACACGGTCTCGATCGAGTGAAAACCGTCCGGCTCCTTGTTGAGAACCCGCAGCGAGAGATTGATCTTCGCCTGCGCGAGAGTTCTTCCGCCTCGCCCGATCATCCCGCGGCGTCCAACGCCGGCCGGAGATCGCGAAGGTTCACGCCGAGCCGCGCGAAGTAGTAGGCTCCGATCACTGTAATCGGGATGAAGGAGAAGAGGTGATATCCGATCGCCCAAGTCGCCGCCTGTTGCTGACCCACTCCGTAAACCGCGAGTCCCTGCACCGACATGTACTCGAACACCCCGAAGAATCCGGGAAGGGCCGGAACCGCGGTGCCCAGCGCGATGAAGGCCTGGAGAAAGAGTGCGGCGGACAACGGAGCGGTGATGCCAACCGCCTTGAACGAAAGCCAGAAGCCGAGCGCGTTGAGCAGCCAGTGGGCGAGCGTCCATCCGAACACCGCCGCGAACCGCCCCGGACTCCGCAGCACGCTCAGCCCTTGGATGAAGGTTTCCACGGCTTTCCGTCCCCGCTGTTCAATCGCCGGCGAAACCCGACGCGCGAACAGCTCGAACATCCGAAGAAGGTGCTGCGGGAAGAAAACGAGAGCGTAGAGCGCGAGGAGCAGGAGGACGACGACCGCGCCCGCTCCGGTCGCGAATGAGCTGAGTGGCCGACCCGCCAGCGTCGCGACGCCGGAGAGTGCTGGATCGAGCAACGCTATCGCCGCGAGGAGCAGCAGCACGATCGCATCGAAGAGGCGATCGACCGCCAGGGAGGCGAGCGATGTGGCGAACGGCAGCGGTGCTTCCTTCGTCAGCGCGTACGCTCTCGCAATCTCGCCGGCGCGGGCGGGCACTACGTTGTTCACCATCATACCCACCGCCGTCGCGCGCCAGAGCGGGCCGAAGGGAAGCTTGCCGGCCACGGGCTCGAGAATCGTCTGCCACCTGCGCGCGCGTAAAGCGAAGATCGCCGTCGCGCAGAACATCGCCGCGGCGAAGAGCAGGGGATCAGCTTCGGAGAGTCTGTGCGCTACTTCAGTGGGAGAGATTCTGTGGAGCGTCCAGTAGATGAGCGCGGCGCTCAGTACTGCTCCGAGTGCAGCGCGCCATCTAGGTCGCAACGGCTACTCTGCTGCCGCGAGCTCCACCAGATCGACGAGCTCGTCCACGAGCGCGCGTGTCGGCGGAGTTCCACTCTTCTTGAGGGCGCGGCGAATCTCGGCGGCGCGCTCGATCGCGCTCTGTCCGCGGTAGAGCAGCTGCTGAATCGGGACGAGGTCGGTCGCCGGCGGCTGTGGTCCCGAGTGGCGGTTCTCGAGCCCGCGCATCGTCGCCAGGCTCGAGTTCAAAACGTCTCGCAGCTCCTGGCCGCGAGGCGGAGTCCTGGGCAGCGGCGGCGGCACTTCGCGCGAAGGGGTCGGGACGCGCTTCACTTCCGGAGACAGAGTGCCGGGGCCGATGCCGCTGCCGCTGCTCTGCTCGCGAAGCTGCTGCTCGTAGTGCGTCTTGGGATTCGGAGCGACGTAGATGATGTGCTGTCCGTCGTCGGCATAGAAAAGCTGCGAGACGGGAACGATCAAGTCTTCCGTCCGCTCCTTGCGCGCGGGCGCGAACCGCGCCAGCCGCCGCAGACTTTCCTCCACTCGCGCATCCTGATCGGCGCCCCAGGTCCGCACCGATCTCACCAGCACCTTCAGGTCCTCGATCGCACCGACGAGCGCGCGCTGAAGCTCGGGCTCCCACGTGGTCGCCCCGTTGACGACGCCTGACCCGATTCTCTCAACCGTCATCGCGACCTGAACGATCCCACCCGCCTTTGCCATTGTCGCGCTGCCGCGCAGCCCGCGCGCGGCAGCGGCGAATTGCGTCGCATCAGAAGGCTCCATCCCTTTTTTCGCGGCCAGCGATTCCAGGCGCGTGAGATACTCATTCGCCTCGAGAGAAAAAAAATCCAGCAGCCGGCCCGGCATCGTCATCAGCGCATTCTCCAGATCACATCCGAAAGGTGGGCGGTTTGGGGCTCACAGTCAAAACTCGCCCCATTATGACGACCGAGCAGCGAGCATGGCTTCGCGCATCTCCTTCACCGCCCGATCCAAACCGATGAACACGGCTCTGCTGATGATCGAGTGGCCAATGTTCAGCTCTTCGATTTCAGGTATCGCGGCGACCGGTCCGACATTCTTCACTGTGAGGCCGTGGCCCGCGTGCACCGCCAGCCCCAGATCCGCTCCTCTCCGCGACGATTCGCGAAGCGCGCCGATCGTCTTCTCCGAGTCTGGCCGGTGCGAATATGTCCCCGTGTGCAGCTCGATCGCGGGAACCCCGAGCTTCTTCGACTGCTCGACCGCGGCCCTGGTGGGATCAATGAAGAGGCTGACGCGAATGCCGGCGTCGGTGAGCGCTTTGATGGCGCTTCTGATCCGCGACGGCTCGCTGATGATGTCCAGTCCGCCCTCGGTCGTGATTTCCTCCCGGCGCTCCGGCACCAGTGTCACCTGCTCCGGCTTGATGCGACACGCCAGCTCCAGCATCTCGGCCACGCATGCCATCTCGAGATTGAAATACGTTCGAACTTTGTTTTTCAGACCCTGGATGTCGGCGTCCTGAATGTGGCGCCGGTCCTCGCGAAGATGCGCGGTGATCCCGTCCGCTCCGGCGGCTTCGCATGCAATCGCGGCCTCGACGGGGTCCGGCTCAGCTCCGCGCCGAGCCTGCCGCAACGTCGCGACGTGGTCGATATTGATATACAGCCGTTGTTGCTTTGCGCGCATTGTCGGAGTCCCTAGGTCGCAGCTCTATCCAGTGGAGAATTCTATCGTGTCATTTAGAAAAGTCGCCGGTTTATTCCTTCTTGCCGCCTGCTCGAGCGCTACCCAGAAAATGGGCAGCAACGGACAGATCACAGGCGCGCCTTCGGCGCAGCTCGCCGTCGACGAGTTTCTGAAGGCTGTGAACGCGAAAGACCTCCAGGCAATGTCCACCGTCTTCGGCACCAAGGACGGTCCGGCCCGCGAGACGATGGACCGCACCGAGCTCGAAAAACGCGAGGTCATACTCGCCTGCTACTTCAACCACGACAGCGCCCGCGTTCTCGGCGAGGCGCAAGGGTTGGGGGGACACCGTGAGATTCGCATCGAGTTGAGGAAGGGGAATCTGGCACGAGAGACGACCTTTTACGCGATCAGGGGTCCGGGCGGCAGATGGTACGTCGACAACATGGACATTGCGTCCGTGCGCGACTTCTGCGGCAATCCCGGGACTTCGACACGACGTCAGTGATCTGACAGCTCGACCAGCACCCCGCCGGTGGATCTGGGGTGCAGGAAAGCAATGCGCTTTCCCTCAGCGCCAATGCGCGGCTTCTCGTCTATGAGCTGAACCCCGGCGCGGCGGCAGCGCTCCAGCGTGGCGTCGAGATCGTCAACTGAAAAGCAGATGTGATGAATGCCCGGTCCGCGCTTGGCCACGAATCTCGCGATCGGCGAGGCCGGGTCGCCCGCCTCGAGAAGCTCTACCAGCGGCTCGCCGGCGCTGAAGCCAACTATGGTGGCCCCGTCAGCGTCATCGAGAGCGACCTCGGTCAATCCCAGCACGTCCCGGAAAAAGGCGACGCTCAACGGCAGCGCTTCGACTGCAATTCCGATATGAGATACGCGGGTGCCACGCGAGGTTGATTGGGTCATTAAGTTTAAAGATGAGGGGGGCAACGTCCCCGCGGCAAACTAACTGACGAAGCGCCGCGGGGCATCCCGCGGTTGGAGAATACAAAATGTCGAATGCAGTTGAAGTGAACGACTCCGATTTCGAGCTGCAGATCGAGCAGCACAAGGGCCTCGCCGTGGTCGATTTCTGGGCGACCTGGTGCGCGCCATGCCGCATGATCGCTCCCGTGCTGGATCAGCTGGCGATTGAATACAAAGGCAAGGCGAAGGTCGCGAAGGTCGACGTGGACGTGAACATCAAGACCATGACCAAGTTCAACGTGAGATCGATTCCCGCGATTCTATTCTTCAAGGACGGGAAGCTCGTCGATCAGGTGATTGGATACGTGGGCAAGCCCGCGCTGGCGGAGAAGTTCAGGCAGCACGCCGCCGCGTAGTCAGCGGAGTCCGCCGCCAGACGACTCATGAGCTCCGCAAAGGCCGCGGCGCGAGCCGAGTCCGGGGCACTCTATTTGGTGAGCACTCCCATCGGCAATCTGGGAGACATGTCACATCGCGCGGTCGAGGTTCTTTCCTCGGCCGCGCTTGTCATTGCGGAGGACACGCGCCACTCGCGGCGCCTGCTCGACCACTACAGCATCGCGACGCCGGTCAGCTCATATCACGAGCACAACGAGGCGAAAGAGACGCCCAGGCTCATCGCCCGACTTCTCTCGGGTGATTCCATCGCCCTGATATCCGATGCGGGTACGCCGCTCATCTCCGACCCCGGCTCGCGCCTCGTCGCGGCCGCGCTCGGGGCCGATGTGCCGGTGGTCCCGATCCCGGGAGCGTCGTCGGTCATGGCGGCCCTCGTCGCGTCAGGGCTGCCGCTCGAGCGATTCACATTCTTTGGATTCCTGCCGCGCAAGGGAAGAGAGCGCGCGGAGCTCATAGCCGAGATCGTTGATTCCCGTGGGACCGTCGTGCTGTTCGAAGCGCCGAGTCGGGTCGCCGCCACGCTCGAATCGTTGGTCGAGGCCGGAGCCGGCGAGCGACACGCGGTCGTCGCGCGGGAGCTCACCAAGCGCTTCGAAGAGTTCAAGCGTGGCAGCGTCGCGGAGCTGGCGGGCATATACGGTAAGGCGGACCCAAAGGGCGAAGTCGTGCTGGTGATCGCGGGAGCGGAAGTGCGCACGGTCAGTGAGAGCGAGCTGAACGATGCGGCGAAGAAGCTACGCGGGTTGGGAAAGTCTCCGCGCGATGTGATGGACTACCTCGTCTCGGCCCTCGGCGCATCACGGAACTTGGCGTACAGAATCGCGCACGAGAGTGAGGCGTGAGCGCGCCGCTGGAAAACGAGTCTCGAGCAACCAAACGCCCTCTACAGGAGACCAACTGAGATGCCCGCCACAAAATTTCGCCCCGGAAAAATCGTCTGCGTCGGACGCAACTACCGCGAGCACGCAAAGGAGCTCGGAAATGAAGTTCCAAAGGAGCCGCTCATCTTCCTGAAGCCGCCCTCGAGCGTGGTCTGGGAAGGCGAAGCAATCATCCTGCCCGCGGCTTCGTCCAGGGTCGAGCACGAAGGCGAGATCGGCGTCGTCGTAGGGAAGACGTTGAAGCGGGTGTCTGAAGGTGATGCGGCTCGTGGAATCAGAGCGATCATCGCGGTCAACGACGTGACGGCTCGCGACCTACAGAAAACCGACGGACAATGGACTAGAGCCAAGGGTTTTGATACCTTTTGTCCTCTGGGAGAGGAGTCGTCAAAGCTTCCGGACCTCGACAGTCTCACCGTCGTCACGCGAGTGAACGGCGTCGAGCGACAGCGGGGAAAAAGCAGCGAGATGGTCTTCTCGATCCCATCCCTCCTCGCATACATCTCGCGCATCATGACATTGGAGCCAGGGGATCTCGTCGCAACTGGAACGCCATCGGGTGTGGGACCGCTCGCCCCTGGTGACGTCGTTGAGGTCGAGATTCCCGGTGTCAGTCGCGTGAGCAACCCCGTTCAGGAGAGCCGATAGTGCCCGCCTACACAGATCGACTGCTTAGCCTTCCCGAATATCCTCTCGCCAAGATCCCGGAACAGAAGCGCGAGCTCATCGCCCGCGGAATGGATGTCATCGATCTCGGAGCCGGCGACGCCGATCTTGCGCCGCCCCCTGCCGTGATCGAGCGAATCGCCGAAGCCGCGCGTATACCAACTATGAGCCGTTACGGGTTCGCGCTTGGCCTGGTCGAGTACCGCGAAGCTGTCGCGCGCTTCATGAAGCGGAGGTTCGGCCAGGATTTCAATCCGCTCAAGGAAATCATCCCTCTCATTGGGTCGAAGGAAGGGATCTCGCACCTCGCCTTCGCATATCTCACGAAGGGTGACTACGCCATCGTGCCCGAGCCCGGCTACAACTCGTACGTGGGCGGTACCCTTTTGGCCGAGGCGACGCCTTACAAGTACCCGCTCCGGCCTGAAAATGGATTCCTGGTCGACCTCGACAAAATTCCGGCTGAGGTTCTCAAGAAGACGAAGATCCTGTACCTCAACTATCCGAATAACCCGACCTCGGCGACCGCTCCCACGGAGTACCTCGAGGACATCGTTAGGCGCTGCAAGGAACTGGATATCCTGCTGGTGTATGACAATGCCTACTCCGAGCTCGCCTACGACGGGTACGTGCCTCCGAGCATCTTCGAGATCAAGGGTGCGCGCGATGTCGCGATCGAGTTCCACTCGATGTCCAAGACGTACAACATGACCGGTTGGCGTTGCGGGTGGGCGTGCGGTAAGCAGGAGTTCGTTGGCGCGTTGGCGAAGGTGAAGTCGTTCATCGATACCGGGACTTTTATGGCAATTCAGGCAGCCGCGGCCACGGCGCTGGACAAGTGCGCTGATTGGATTCCGACGAACGTCGCCGCCTTCAAGGAGCGGCGTGACGCGGCGGTCGAGGCGTTCTCGGCGGCCGGTTTTCCCGTCGCCAGGCCCAAGGCCACGATGTACATCTGGTGCCCGCTCCCCAAGAACATCCCTAGCGCCGTGTTCGGCGAGCGCCTGCTACAGGACGAAGGCGTGATTGTACTTCCCGGCTCGCTCTTCGGTCCGGGTGGCGAAGGATTTTTCCGGGTGTCGTTCGTCACATCTCCTGACCGCCTGCGTGAAGCAGCAACCCGCGCGGGGCGCGTTCTCAAGCGTCTGCAAGCGCAAGCTGGAGACGACGCTCGTTCGGGCCACCGTCATGAAGAGCCACAGGGGATGGCGCGAGCCTGATGATTTTCCGCCGCGTTGCGACCGAGCCCGAGCCACAGGGAAGGAGGGTATCGACTTCCTTCCTCGTGTCCCTCGGGGTGCATTTCGTCGTCGTGATCGCGTTCATGCAGATGCTGATTCTGAACGCCGATTTCTCGCAGAACCCGAAGCGCCAGGCGGTCTCAGAGCAGCGTGTCGGATTCGTGAGGTTGGCGCAGCCCGGTGAGAGGCCAACGCCTGGCAAGAACGGAGGCGATGGGCGTCCCGAGAAATCGCGTGAAATTCACGTGACGCCGCCCACGTCGGTTCCTACAACTATTCCGGCTCCATCAACCGCGGTGACCAAGCCGACGGAGGAGGGCGGAACCGGTCCTCTCGTTGGTGGCGGAGGTCCGGTGCGCGGAGTTCGTCCGTCTTATTCTGACGGACGGCTCTGGAGTCCGCCATCGCCGATCATCGCGCCTCCGAAGACCGTCGCGCAGACGATCGACAGTCTCATAGCCGATGCGATTGCGCCCTACAACGATTCCGTCGCGGCGGCGGCGCAGCGACGCGATCCGACCGATTGGACGATCGAGAAGGGCGGCTACAAATGGGGAATCGACAGGCGGGCGATCCGACTTGGTCCCGTTTCGATTCCCACAGCGCTGCTCGCGATGCTGCCGCTCAACATCCAGGGGAATCCGACAACGATGGAGCGCGATCGCACCTACGCCGCCATGAATCGGGACATCACCTGGCACGCGCAGCAGGCAATCAACGACGCGGATTTCATGAAAGCCGTTCGCAGCATTCGGGAGCGAAAGGAGCGCGAACGGGCAGCCGCGCTCGCCGGTTCCTCCTCGAAGGACGGCTCCGGGGACCAGCGCCAATAGGCGCCCCAACTCCTACCCTACGAGAACTGCGCGAACCCAACGGTATTCCCGCCCGGCTCGCGCACGTATATCTCGGTGCTGCCGTAAAAAGTGTCGTGCCTCGGCTTGACCACGGGCACGCCCTCGAGAGCCTTTGCCACGGTGTCGAGATCCGCGACCGTGATGAACAGAGCGACAGAGTGTCCCATCAACTCACCCGCTGATCCGGGCTGCTCGCTGATTACGCTCGCGCGCGTCTGGTACATGATCTCGATGCCCGCCTTCTGGACGCTGGCGAATATGAGCTTTCCGTCGGGGCTGGGAACCTGATTCGTGACCTCGAACCCGAGGCGATCAGTCCAGAACTTGATGCAGGGCTCAACTGCCTCCACGATCAGTACAGGGGTCAGCTGCTTGAGCGCGGCAGTGGGCATGCCCGAGGAGTCGGTTTTCCCTTCAGCCATCGTTGCACCTCAGATTGGTACCCCACCTTAGCGAAAAAGCGGTCGGCCTGCGAGGCCGACCGCTCAAATCGTTGAGCTCGGTCCTGCTACGACTGTATGGAGCTGGCGCTCTGGTTAGCGTCGAAGCCGGGACGGAAGACTCCGCAGATAACGCCGAGGATTCCGAAGTCCATGCCAGGCTGTACCGCGATATCCCGCTCCGCGAGATTGGCTGCCTCGAGCACCACCGAGCCGCCGCGTCGAGTGTATGTCTTCACGGTCGCGTCCTCTCCGAGACGGGCCGCAACGATGTCTTGGTCGCGGGGATCCTGCTTCGGGTTGACCATCACGTAGTCGCCGTCGTTGATGCACCGGCCGACCATGCTGTCACCCTTGACCTTGAGAAAGAACACCTCGTCGGAAGGGACGAACCGGCGATCGATGGTGATGAACCCCTGTCTGTGCTCGGGGAGGAGCGCCGGCTCACCGGCGTGGATTCTTCCGTAGAACGGTATGGGCTGCGTGCGAAGCGCGGCGCCAAAGCCGAGGAGATTGACGCCACGCGATCTGGCGGGGTCTCTCTCGATGTATCCCTTTTTCGCGAGTGACTGGAGCAGGTCGGAGACGGTCTTGGTCGACTTGATCTTGAACTGCTTGCCGATGTCCCGAATGCTGGGCTGGTACGTGTTCTCGGCCGTGAAGTCGAGAAGGTAGTGATATACCGAGCTCTCAATCTTTGTTAACTGCTCGGCCATCTGAGGGTCCTTGAAAGGGCAGGCCGAACCGTGGATCCGGGGGCTCGGTCAAATGACAATTTGTGTACGAAACCGTACCTGGTCAACAGTTTGTTGGGTGGTCCAAGGTTCTTACCCGTCTAGGGCCGTCAGGGCTTTGTCGATGCGTTTTAGGGAGAGGTCGCGGCCCATCTGAATCAGCATCTCGAAGATGCCGGGACTGACCATGAGGCCAGTCAACGCCACCCTGAGGGGCTGAAAGACCTTGCCGGCGGTGATCCCCCGCGACTCCGCCAGAGTTCGGAGAGAGGTCTCGAGTGGCTCGGTCTGCCAGTCCGGCACCTTGGCGAGAGCTTCCCGCGTGGCGCGCAGGAGGGCTGATGCCTCGGCCGGATCCTTCCAGCTCTTGGCGACGGCCACTGGATCGTACTCGATGTCTTCGAGGAAATAGGGGCCGGCCTGGCGCACGATGTCATCGATCGTGCGCGAACGGACGCGCAGCAGATCGAGCAGCCGCAAATACCAGTCACGCCTTTCGACCAGCTCTTCCTCGGTGGCAAGACGCGCCGTCACGATTGCGGGCGTGACGCGCGGCTCCAGCTCCTCGAGCGGAATCATGGAGAGATGCTGTCCATTCATCCATTCGAGCTTCTGCGGGTCGAAGATCGCCGCCTTTTTCTGGAGGCCGTCGACGCTAAAGAGCTCGACCATCTCGGGAATGGTCATGATCTCGCGGTCGCCGCCCGGCGACCAGCCGAGGAGCGCAAGAAAGTTCAGCAGCGCCCCGGGGAGAAGCCCGTAGTGCTGGTAATCTCCGACCGCCGTCGCGCCGTGCCGCTTGCTCAGCTTCTTTCCGTCGAGCCCGTGAATCATCGGCAGATGCGCGAATGTCGGCAGCGACGCGCCGAGCGCGCGGTAGAGCAGAATCTGCTTTGGGGTGTTGGAGATGTGGTCGTCGCCGCGCATCACGATGGTGATCCGCATCGCGATGTCGTCGGACACGACGGCGAGGTTGTAGATCGGTGTCCCGTCCGAGCGGAGAATGACGAAGTCCTCGATGTCCTTGTTCGGGAACGCGATGCGCTCGTGGACCATGTCGTCCCACTCGGTCGTACCCTCGGGAACTCGGAAGCGAACAACGTACGGCTCTCCCGCCGCGACTCTGCGTTCCACCTCCTCGCGGGGCAGACGCTCGCAGCGTCGGTCGTACTTGAACGCTTCCTTGCGCGATTCCGCTTCGCGACGGCGCGTGTCGAGCTCCGCCGGCGTGCAGAAGCAACGATAGGCAGCTCCGCTGTCGAGGAGTTTTTTGGCATCGGCCTGATGGCGCGCGAGATTCGCACCCTGATAGACGACACCATCGTCCCAGAGGAGCCCCAGCCACTCCATCCCCTCGAAGATTGCGCGCGTACTCTCGTCGGTGCTCCGCGCCTTGTCGGTGTCTTCGATGCGGAGGAGGAACTCTCCGCCGAACTTGCGCGCGTAGAGCCAATTGAAGAGCGCCGTGCGCGCTCCTCCGACGTGGAGGTATCCGGTCGGCGAAGGAGCAAAGCGGAGCCTGGGTCTGGTGCCTGTTGTCATCAGCGATTCGAGAATGAAAAGCGGGTCCACACTGGATGCGCGGACCCGCCGAGCGGAGAGAGAGGGATTCGAACCCTCGATACGCGTTTCCACGTATGCCGGTTTAGCAAACCGGTGCCTTCAGCCTCTCGGCCATCTCTCCGGGAGAGTTTCGGAAGTTATGGACGCAGAGAGAGTTGGACAACCCTTCGCGAGACACCATGGCAATATTGGCTCGAGATCATTCTTTCAACCCGAACTGAACGGGATCCGAGATCTCAGAGGCAGAGATGCCAGTCAAGCGTCACTACCTGGAGACCGATCTTCTCACCATGCTGGCGAAATTCTTTGCGCGCGTGCATCAATTTGGAGAACGCATCGCTGGAGGGTGAAAATGATTTCCCGGAACATTCGCAGCCTCGCCAAGCTGATTCCTGCGATCGGGTTGATTGCCGCGGCCGCTTCGCCGCTTGCTGTCGTGGAGTACAAGATTCCGCGCGAGCGCGCGTTCCCGCACGATCCCGCCGTGGGTGCTGACGGAATCGTCTGGTACACGGACCAGCAGAACAGCTTCATCGGGCGGCTCGATCCGGCTACCGGAAAGATCACCGACTACCCGACGCCGACAGCCGGGTCGGGACCACATGGAATCGTCGTTGCTCCGGACGGAGGCGTGTGGTACACCGCGCAGCGGATCGCCAAGCTCGGGCGTCTCGATCCAAAGACCGGACACATCGACGAATATTCGCTCCCGGCCGCCGCGCGCGATCCGCATACGCCGCTCATTCGCAAAGGCGCCGTGTGGTTCACGGTCCAACAGAGCAACGTGTACGGCCGGTTCGACCCCCGTACTCGCGAGGCGAAGGTATGGACGGTGCCGACGAGCAATGCACTTCCATATGGGATGGTCAATGCACCCGACGGCTCGATCTGGGTTGCTCTGTTCGGAACGAACAAACTGGGGCGGATCGACGGCGAGAGTGGTGAGCTGCGCGAGATTGCGCTACCCGCGACCGGAGCGCGTCCGCGGCGCCTGGTCGTCGACGAATCCGGCATGGTCTGGTACAGCGATTTCGCCCGCGGCTATCTCGGCTCGTACAACCCGAAAAGTGGCGCGTTCAAGGAATGGCTCTCGCCTGGCGGAGCCAGCGCCGCGCCCTATGGAATCGCGATCGCGCCCGACGGTCGGATCTTCTACGACGAAGCGCGATCCGGAACGATCGTCGCGTTCGATCGAAGGACGGGGAAAACGGAGACGATCAAGATTCCGACGCCGGGGTCGATCGTTCGGAACATTTCCGTCGACAGCACGCGTAGCCGCATCTGGCTCGCGTTGAGCGGTACCAGCCGCATCGGCAAGATCGATCTCAAGTGACCACCGAGGCACCGAAATGAAACCGTCAGCACGTCTCGCATTCTTCTGCTCGTTTTTCATTGCGGCCGGCGCCGCGCAGCTGCACTCGCAGGCTGCTGACCCCGCGCCGAGCAGCTCGCTGGGTCTCCCGCCCTCCGCCACGCGCCCGGGGCGCGATCCGAATCAACCGATCGACGAAGAGTACACGCGGAAAATCCGCGAGTACACGACGGAGCCATTCTTCCTTTCGACACTCGTCGACTATCTGCCCGCGTCGGCCACGGTGCCGACTCCGAAAGCGGTGCTCGGCGACATCGCCGGTGCGCGCAATAACCTGCCCTACTCGAAAGAGGTCTACACCTACATGCGCATGCTCGCCAAGGCGAGTCCGCGCGTGAGAGTGTATTCGATCGGGACGACCGAAGAGGGACGCGAGATGATCGCCGTCGCCGTCGCATCGGAGTCGCTGTTCGCCAACCTCGACCGCAACAAAGCGAATCTTGCGAAGCTCTCTGATCCGCGCACGATTAACATGGACGATGCGGAAGCAGCGCGGCTCGTCACTCAGACGACGCCCGTCTACTACATCACGGGCACGATTCACTCACCGGAGTCGGGAGCCCCGACGGCACTAATGGAGCTCGCGTACCGCCTCGCCGTGGATGAAAGCCCGTACATCAGGAACATCAGGGACCATCTCATCACGCTCATCACTCCCATCGTCGAGGTGGATGGACGCGACCGGCAGGTGGATCTCTTTCGCTGGCGAATGGCGCACCCGGGTGAGACCGCTCCGCCACTCCTTTACTGGGGACACTACGTCGGGCACGACAACAACCGCGACGCGATGGCACTCACGCTCAAGCTCTCGCAGAACGTTCTCGACGTGTATCTCGACTGGAAGGCGCAGGTGCTCCACGATCTGCACGAGTCAGTTCCGTATCTGTACGACAATACCGTCGGCGATGGGCCGTACAACGCCTGGCTCGATCCGATTCTCACGAACGAGTGGCAGATGATCGGCTGGAACAACGTGCAGGAGATGACGCGACTCGGCATGCCCGGCGTCTTCACCCACGGAAACTTCGATACCTGGTCGCCCGGCTATCTCATGTTCATGGCGGCCACGCATAACGGAATCAGCCGCCTTTACGAGACGTTCGGAAACGGAGGAACCGCCGAAACCGTCGAGCGTACGTTGTCGCCCACCGAGACGTCGCGGACCTGGTACCGGCAGAGTCCGCCGCTCCCCAAAGTGAAATGGTCGCTCCGCAACAACAACAACTACGAGCAGACCGGGTTGCTCGTCTCGCTCAGCTATTTCGCGAACAACCGTCAGCAGTTCCTCGAGAACTTCTACGAGAAGAGCAAGAGATCGATTCTCAAGGCGCGAGTAGAAGGTCCGGCCGCCTACATATTGCCGGCCGACGACAGGCGTCCGGGCGCGCAGGCGGAGCTGCTCCGGATTCTTCAGAAGCAGCACGTGGAGATCTCGCGCGCGACGGCACCGTTCAGCGTGCTGGTTCCGGTGCCGCGGCCACGAACGCCGCCGAGTCCTAACGCGCCGTCGGGCGATCGTCCGGCGGACAGCCTCAAGCGCACCGACACTACGCGAGTCGCCGACCGTCCGCGAGTTGCAGACACCTTGCGGGTTGCCGACCGACCGCGAGTTGCGGACAGCGCGCGGGTTGCAGATCGTCCTCGCGTTGGCGACAGCGCGCGAGCGGACACCATCAAGCCGCCGATCACTCCGTTCGATACTCTGCCGCTCTCGGTACAGCGCACGGAGCTGCGTCAGTTTCCCTCGGGCAGCTACATCATTCGCATGGACCAGCCGTATTCGCGAATCGCGGACGCGCTGCTGGATTATCAGTACTGGAGCCCGAGCGATCCGCAGCGCACTCCCTACGACGACACCGGGTGGACCTTTCCGGAGAATTTTGCCGTGCGCTCCGTCCGTGTGACGGATCCGAAAGTTCTGGCGGTGCCGATGGAGTCTGTGACCGGCGAGATCAAGGCACCGGGCGGCGTCGTTGGGAGCGGGACCGTTTTCGCCATCAATCACAATGCGGACAACGCCCTGGCGACCCTTCGCTACAGGCTCAGGGACGCCGATTTTCAGATAGCCGAACAGCCGTTCGAAGCCGCGGGGCAGAAGTTTGGGCGCGGATCGTTCATCGTGCGACGCATTTCATCGGGCGATCTGGACAAGGTCGCGCGCGAGCTGGGGCTCAAGGTCTATGCTCTCGACGCTGCGCCGTCGGTTCCCGTGCACCCAGCAAGGGCGCCGCGCGTCGCCATCATGCACACCTGGATCAGCACCCAGACCGAGGGATGGTGGAGGCAGGCGTTCGACTTTCTCCACATTCCCTACTCGTACATCAGCGTTCAGAATGCGGCCGCGGATCCGAATCTCAACGCGAAATACGATGTGATCATCTTTCCCCCGGGCGGAGGGAGCCCGCAGTCGATCGTGGCGGGACTGCCGATGTGGCGAAATCCGATGCCGTGGAAGAAGACGGCGCTCACACCGAACATGGGGATCGACGAGACCGACGACATTCGTCCGGGACTCGGGCTCAAGGGAGTCGACAATCTCAGCACATTCGTGAAAAACGGTGGCGTGCTGGTGACGGTCGAGAACACGGCCGAGATGGCGGTCACGTTTGGACTCGCCAGCGGGGTGTCGCTCAACACGGCTGGGCGCCTACACGTTGTCGGAAGCCTGCTCCGCAGCAAGGTCGTGGACGATGCGAGCCCGCTCGCGTATGGCATCCGCGATAGCCTTGCCCTTTACAGCGATGACGGCTCGAGCTTCAGCGTCACGAATGTGCTGGGCGCTCGCGGCGGAAGGTTCGCCGACTCGGCGACGGCGCGAGCGACGGGCCGAGGGACGGCGGACGATGTGGACGCGCCGCAGGGGCGGTTACCGCTCGATCCACGGAATGACGTCGCGCGGCGAAAACCAGTGGAGCCATGGCAGGCAGCACCCGTGACCGACGAGCAGCTGCGCAATCCGCTCGCGGTCATTCCGCCGGCACTCAGGCCGCGCGTGGTTCTGCGGTTCTCGGACCAGCGCGAGCTGTTGGCGTCGGGCCTTCTCGACGGCAGCGATGTCGCGCAGCGGCCGGTGGTCGTAGACGTTCCACTGGCCAAGGGACACGTCATTCTCTTCGCCAACAATCCCATATACCGCGGAATGACGATCGGAAGCTACTTCCTGGTGTTCAACGCGCTTCTCAACTTCGATCGGCTGGACACCGGGAGAAAGCTCGATCAACGGTGACTGTCGCGCCAATGAAGCGGGGCCCGATAGGCTTGCCACTTGGGTCCAGGCCGCGAAGCGCGTTGTCAAATGTGCGCCGCGATATAGATTCAGCGATTCGGAGCGTTCTCCGATCTCCCTCAACCCGGCCCGCGAGTAAAAATGGCCCAAATGCGCCAGATTCTCCGCGAACGTGACGCGATGATTTGTCGGTCCTGCAGCAACGAGGAGCGGGCCTCCGAAGGTTATCCCTGCGAGAACTGCGGGACGTTCATCTGCATCATCTGTACGTTCCGGGGCGTCGTCACCTGCCGAAAATGCGATGAGCAACGGGCTGACCCTCGCAACAAGCGGAGCGCCTGAGCATCCGCTTTCGATTGACCGCTTCCCCTCCTCAACCGACGCGAGAATGAAAAAACTATCCAGGCTCTACTTTGTCGGGCTCGTCATTTGTCTACCCCTGGTCGCCAGCGGCCAGGAGAAGCAACGGTTCGCGAACATGGACGAGGCGATGCAGGCGGGCGCGATCCTGAACGGCCGTCAGGGCCCGCGGAACGTGAACTGGATAGAAGGGGGAATGCGATTCTCCTACACGGATCGCGATGCCCGCACCGGCACGCCGGTCATTCGCGCCTACGATCCCGCTAGCGGCCAAGACACGGTTCTCTTCGCCACTACAGGCCTCACGTTTCCGGGAACGAATCAGCCGTTCAGCTACAACGCGTTCGAGTGGGCGCAGGACTCCAGGCACCTCGTCTTTCAGTCGAACTTCCGGCCGATCTACCGCCGGTCGGGAATCTCCGATTTCTACATCTACTCGCTCGCCGACCGCAGCATGCAGCTCGCCACCAAGAGTGCGAGAACCGGTGAGCTCTCGCCGAATGGCGCCATGCTCGGCTTCGAGCGTGACGGTGACATGTACGTCACCGATCTCTCGACGCACCAGGAGAAGCGGCTGACGCGCGATGCGTCGGAGCACATCTACAACGGCCACTTCGATTGGGTGTACGAGGAGGAGTACGGGCTCGCGCAGGCGTGGAAGTGGTCGCCTGAGAGCCGTTACATCGCCTACTGGCAGCTGAACGATTCGGCGGAACCTGAGATCCAGATCTCCGACTACTCAGGACTGCATCAGGAGTGGGAGAAGCTGCACATTCCGCAGGTCGGCGACTCGAACGCGACGGTGCGAATTGGCGTCGTGAACGTATCCACCGGCCAGAACACCTGGCTCGATACCGGCGAGAAGGGCGAATTCTACGTTCCGCGCATCTACTGGACGAGCAGACCGGACACGCTCGCGGTGATCACGCTCAACCGGCCGCAGAACGTGATGAAGCTCTTCTTCTTCGATGTGAAAACCGGCGGGCGCCGCCAGGTGATGACCGAGACATCGAAGACCTGGCTCGATGTTTATGACTTCTACGCGGGCGTCGATGACATGATGACGTTCCCGTCGGATGCGCACGAGTTCTTCTGGCTCTCCGATCGCGACGGATTCCAGCATCTCTACCGCTACGACTATTCCGGAAAGCTCGTCAACCAGGTGACTCATGGAAACTGGAGCGTGACGCGCGTGGAGGGGAGCGATGCGAAAAAGCAGACGGTCTACTACACGTCGACCGAAGCGTCGCCGCTCCAGCGCCAGCTGTACTCCATTCGGTTCGACGGCACCGATCAGCGCCGGATCACGACGGTGGAAGGAGATCACCGGATCAACATGTCGCCGACTGCGACGTTCTTCCTCGACCGTTATTCGTCGCTCAAGCAGCCGACTCAGGTGGAGCTCTGGGCGGCTTCAGGCCAGAAGCTGCGCGCGCTCGAGAACAACGAGCCGGTGACGAAATGGCTCGAGACCCACGCCTACTCGCCGGCCGAGATGTTTTCGTTCACGACGTCCGACGGCACTCGCATTGACGGCAGCATGGTCAAGCCGACTCCGTTCGATCCCAGCAAGCGCTACCCCGTCATCTTCGACATTTACGGTGGACCGGGCTCGCAGCAGGTCTACGATGCCTTCGCAACTAGCGGCTGGACGCAGTGGCTGGCGCAGGAAGGCTACATCGTCATCGGCGTCAACAACCGCGGGACCAACAATTACGGCAGCGCGTTCATGAAGGTCGTATACAAGCACCTCGGCAAATACGAGGCGCTCGACTTCGCGGAAGCCGCACGATACCTGGCGAAGCAGACGTACGTCGACCCCAAGCGCGTAGCGATCGTCGGCACGAGCTACGGCGGCTACAGCACCGTGTTCACGATGGAGATGTATCCCGACCTGTTCCCGGTCGGAGTGGCGAACTCTGCGGTCGGTGACTGGAGGCTCTACGACACGATCTACACCGAGCGCTACATGAGCCTTCTCAAAGACAACCTGAGTGGATATGTCGAGAGCGCGCCGATCGAGCAGGCGCCGAAGATGCGCGGAAATCTGCTCCTCATCCACTCGATGATGGACGACAACGTGCACCCACAGAACACGATGCAGCTGCTGACGGCGCTTACCAACGCTGGTCGTGACGCCGAGCTGCGCATTTATCCGCCGGGCCGGCATGGAGCCGCGTACAATGCCATGAGCGCGAGACTCATCAGGCAGGCGACGGACGCGTATCTCGCGCGGTACCTGAAAACCGGTAATCCACCGGCGCTCGCTCCGGCGCGCTAACACGGGGCACCTCGCAGATGTGAAACCGCCCACCACCGGAGAAATCCGTTGGTGGGCGGTTTTGCGATCTCGAAGCGAGACTACTATGTTAACGGCCGACATTGAAAGCGAAGATTGCGGTATCCACTCGGGTACCAGAAGGTCACAGGTTGATCGTGAGGCGGGATCGCTCCGTTCACGAGCACTCGGATTTAGGAGTTTCTGGCGATTAGCGCAAGCTAAATCGCTTTTGTGGGCCGATCGCCATTTCCCAGCCAAAATCCGCCCTCACCAGCTAGGTGCGCGGCTCGGCGCTCCAGTCGGGAGAAGATCGGCTCGCGAGCTGGCTGATCGTGTGAATGTCCGATTGGCGGCGCTTGAGAGCGCGCTGGCTCTGCTCGATCGTGATGAGCTGGAACCTGATGCTCTCGCCGGGGCGGCGTTGGGCCAGGATCGGAAGATCGGCCTCGCTGACGACGGCGATCTTGGCGTAACCACCAACAGTTGGCGCGTCGGCCATCAGCGCGATTGGGAGTCCGTCGCCCGGTATCTGGATTGCGCCCGGGCAGCCGGCCTCCGAGGGGAGCGTGCCCAGGGAATTTCCCAGGGCGGGGCCTTCGAGCTTGTACCCGGTGCGATCCGACGCGGTGGAGATTCTGTAATCGCTTTCGGTCAAAGTGCGCCAGGCCGATTCGTCGAATAGATCTTCCTGGGTGCCCGCCGTAACGTGAACGATCTCGCTATCGTAGCGCGGCATCAGATCGGCGGCGGAGTGGAATCCTTCAGCCGGATGGGTGGCCGGCGGTGCACCAAGCGCGACCGAATCCCCGCTCCTGAGCATCCGTCCTTCGTATCCTCCGAAACGTCCAGGGAGATAGGTGGATCGGCTGCCGAGGAGGACAGGGACGTCGATTCCCCCGTCGCACGCGAGATAGAGAAAACGGCCGCTCGTGATTTGCTCGACCGTGAACTCTTCACCCGCCTGCGCGTGGGTGGTCGTGCAGGGGGCGACGATCTTTCCCGAGAGCGTCGCACGGGCGGTCGCGCCGCCGATCGCAAAAAGACAATCGCGATCGAAGCGGACGGCCCCGCCGCCGAGCGCCCATTCCAGCGCCGCCGCGTCGAGAGAATTTCCAACGATGGCGTTGATGGCCCGGATCGCAAACAGGTCCATCGCACCGCCCCGCGGGACTCCGAACGAGCGCGAATGCTTTCGCCCGCCGTTCTGCACCGTGAGGTATGGTGGCGCGCGCGTGATCGTGATCATGCGACGCGCTCGAAGCGCACCGTGTCACCCGGGGCGAGGAGTGCCGGCGCGTCGCGCGTGGGGTCGAACATCACCGTCTGGGTGCTGCCGATGATGTGCCAGCCGCCCGGCGTATCGAGCGGATAGACCGCGGTCTGAGCCGCGGCGATGGCGACGCTGCCCGCCGCTATGCGGGGCCGGGGCTGCGCGCGGCGGGGCAGCTGCAACGATGCGTCGAGCTCGCTCAGATAGGCAAAACCCGGGACGAATCCGAGCAGGTCGACCGTGTAAGTCCTGCCCGAATGGCGCGCGATGACGTCTTCCACTGAAAGCCCGGTGGAAGTGGCCACGGCCTCCAGGTCCATCCCATTGTACCGCACTGGGATTCGGTGCTCTCGCGACTGAGCCGCCTTGGCGCTCGAGTGCGTCGCGCGATCGCACGCAGCCATGAGCGTCGCTGAAATCTCCTCGTACGACGCGTGAAGCGGATCGTAAAACACCGTGAGTGCGAGATACGCCGGAACGACGTCCTCGACGTGCGGGATCTTCGCGGCTTCGAGCGAGCGCGCCGCAGAGTGAACCCGGCGGAGAAGCTGGGCGCTCCGTTCATCACCGAACACGATGGTGACGGCTGAATCACCGAGCGCGTGGGCGCGCAGCGGTGTGGGGGTCAAGCGGCGAACGGCGCGATCGTCACGCCTGATTCCCTGAGCCGGGCGTTCAGCGCGCGCAAGATCGAAGATGCGTCGGCATTGTCACCGTGAACACACAGCGATTGAGCTGCAATGTGGAGCTCAGAACCGTCGTCCGCCGTGATCGTTTGCCCTTTGACGAGCATTACCGCGCGCTGGACCGCACTCTTCACATCGTGGATTACCGCGCCCGGCTCGTCGCGCGGAACCAGCGTCCCATCAGGCTTGTAAGCTCTGTCGACGAACGCCTCGCTCGCGAACGCGATGCCCGCGCGCTCCGCGGCGCGAGCCATCTCGCTGCGCGGAAGTCCCAGCAAGGTGAGCGATGCTTCGACATCGCGAATCGCCGTCACGACCGCGGTCGCCGCTTCGCGATCACGGGCGGCCCGGTTGTACAGCGCGCCGTGCGGCTTTACATAGGAGAGTTTTGCCCCCTCGGCTCCGCACACCTCGCGCAGGGCGCCGATCTGGTAAGCAACGTGGCGTGAGATTTCTTTCGCGGGAAGACCGAGCTCGCGCCTGCCGAAGCCCAGAATGTCCGGATACGAAGGGTGCGCACCGATCGTGACACCGCGCAGCTTTGCCGCCCGCACCGTGTCTCGCATCGTGGTCGCGTCGCCAGCATGGAAGCCACAGGCGATGTTGGCGGAGGATACAAGGTCGAGCAGCGCCTCGTCCTGCGCGGCGCGGGAGCGGCCAAAGCCCTCTCCCAGGTCGGCGTTGAGATCTATCGTGAGGGACAAGCAGGTCAGCCGCTATTTCTTGCGGACTTTCTTCCCGCCGCTCACCGGCTTGGCCTCGACGACTTGCCACGTCTCGTCGTCGTCCTCGAAGCCGCCACGCGTGAGCTTGGGCAGGAGTTTTTCGCGCACCACCACGGGGGCGAGCCAATATGTGAATCCATCATCCGCTTCAACCGGCATCCAGGCGAATTTAGTGCGCACTCGCTCGTCACCAATCTTACCGTGCGGATCACTTCTATTCTTCCACTTCACGCTGTTTCCCCTCGCTTTTGCATCTAGATGCGGTCTTCGAGTCCCTTGACTCCCGACATCTCGGCGCAACTCGCGCAACAATAGAAAGTTCCGTTATACTCGACGCCGTGGCCGATGATCTTGCAGCCGCAATGCGAGCACTTCGGCGCCAGGGCATGGATGGCGCACTCGAACGAGTCGAAGGTGTGGGCTTTCCCCTTCATCGTGACGGTGAACGACTTGTCGTAATCGTTGCCGCAGACTTCACACTTCGCCATTGGTACCCCCGGTCCGGTTGCCGACGTGCACTCTACGGCGAATCTAATGCCGCTGGAATGGGGATTTCAGCGGAAGGCTTTCCTCATTTTGGTATCGGGGTCGCGCGCGAAGCGGAAAGTAAACCACGCGAGGTCGGTCACGAGCTCATCGTAGGCCTGCGGATCCATCTTGTCTGCGACGATGCTCATGCGTCCCGAGATCTGCGTCTTGAGATGCTCGATCCATTCCTTGCTGAAGTCGGCCATGGGCGGGGCTCCGGTAGCGAGAACTACAAAGTGATGGGGCGGACGGGCGGGCGCTAGCTGGGCGGCCTCCCGTACAAGCCGCGGCCTGTCAACTGCAAACTGAATGGGAGGCGAGGCCTGGCAACTATGCTTCTGAGAACTCGCATCGCGTTCTGTTGTAGTAAACAGGTCACATCCGCTCAGTTGAGTTGACTAGCCGTAGGTGCCTCTACCTCTACCGCGAATGATGGCACTCTCCTTGACTATCAATACGTGCATTCCGCGACTTCGCGGTAGCAACTTTATAGGAGAGTAATGTATGAAGTATGCTTTTCGCTCGATCGTGCTACTCGCGGCGACGCTAGCGGCAGTTCCACTCAGCGCTCAAGTCACTCCATCAGGTGAGCGGGCCAGAGCAGCCGCCAATTCGAGCACGCAAATGCCGGTGATCATACCGGCCGGCACCCCTCTTACCGTCGCAATCGATGAGGATCTTTCGAGCGCGTCGGTCAACCAGGGCCAGCAGGTGGCGTTTCACCTGCCCGCGGATTATTCGGAGTTCGGCCACGTACTGATCGCACAGGGAACGGCGGTGCGGGGAACGGTGGCTCACGTTGCTCGCCGTAGCGCGGGCGGAAATCCCGGGGCTGTGACCCTGTCGGTCACCTCCTTGCGTGCCGTCGATGGGACGAGAATTCCGCTTCGCGGCACTACGAAAGTCACTGGTAAGAATCGCCAGGGTCAGGCCGCGGCACTGGGCGTCCTCACGTTCGGAATCGGCGCAACCAAGAAGGGACTTTCCGCCGTTATCCCGGCGGGGACGCAGTTTACCGTCTTCACGGACGCGAAGCGCACCATCGTAGTTGCTAGATAGTCACATAGTTCGGGCCGGCGCGAAAAACAATATCGCGCCGGCCACTCCCCTGGGCTCGTGCTAACTCGGGATCGCGCGCCCAAGCTGGTCTGCTTCGTGCCATTCAATGCGTCCGCGTCGCCGATACGAGCGACGACGAACACAATTTGCGAGGGCTAACTCAGTGCGGAATATCACAGTCACAATCGGCGCAATCGCGCTGCTTGCCGGGTGTGGGGTCTCCACCCAGCAGGAAGTCCAAATGGGGCAGGATGAGGCGCGGCAGGTCAACGCGCAGCTTCCAATGGTTCAGGATGCCCAGATTCAGAACTATGTGAACGCTCTAGGCAACCGGATCGCGAGGACCACATCGCGCAGCGATCTCAACTGGCAATTCCAGGTCGTGAACTCTGATGTGGTGAACGCTTTCGCGCTGCCGGGCGGGTTCGTCTACGTCAATCGCGGCGTGCTGGCGCGCGCCAGCAACATGTCGGAGGTCGCCGGCGTGTTGGGTCACGAGATCGAGCACGTCGTGAAGCGCCATTCCGTCAAGCAGATGGAGCAGGTGCAGACCGCCAACGTCGGAGTCGGGATTCTCTGCGCGCTGACGGGGGTCTGCCAGAGCGGGGTCGCCCAGGCGGCGATCAACGTCGGTGGCACCGCGGTCTTCGCGAAATTCGGCCGCACCGACGAGATACAGGCCGACGAGGGCGGCTTCAACAATGTGATTCGCGCCGGGATCAGTCCGCGCGGGATGTACACTTTCTTCCAGAAGCTGCTCGCGGAGGAGCAGCAGTCGGGGGGCCGAGGCAACACAGCGGCTTGGTTCTCGGATCACCCTGGCACGACGGACCGCATCGCTGACATCCAGCGGATGTTGAATCAGGTGCCGGCGTCGACCCTGAACGGCCTGGCGACAAACGATGGCGGGTTCAGCTCGATGAAGGCGCGACTCGCGCAGCTTGCGCCCGCGCCCAGAGCACCTGGGGAGTAGAAGATTCGCGTTCGCAAGCGAAACGCCCCTCTGTGCCTGCGGCACGGAGGGGCGTTTTTTCGTGGTTGGACGGATGGTGTCTATAAGTGGTTGACGGAGGGTGAGGGACTCGAACCCCCAAGCCCTTACGGGCGCCAGTTTTCAAGACTGGTGCAATAGCCATTCTGCCAACCCTCCAGCTTCAAGATAAGAGTGGCCATTCGCACGGGCAACGCGGGATTTTGCGCGCGTCCTCGCCAGACGCCGCGCCTACTGCGACACTCTGGCCAGCACATCCTCGAGCTGAGTAGCGCGCGCGATCCTTTCGATCTGGGCGCGAATGCGGGTCGCTTCGGCCGTCCGCCCCATCTGCGCCAGCGCCGTGGTCAGGACCAGCCCCGTCCGCACGTACAGGAACGGAATGCCCGCCGATGGACGATCAACCCACAGGTCGCGATTCGCAATCGATTTCGGCGCCTTGAACACGGTTTCCCAAAGCGCGCGAGTCGTCTCGAGATCGAACCATCCCTCCCCCGGCACCACGACGATTCCATTGCCGGCCACTGGAATGTGGGGCACGAGCTTTCGCGCGAGTCCGGCGGTGACGGTGTACGGACCGAATCCCATCTCCTCGGCGTATCCGCCTGTCGTCCGGCTGAAGTAGAATGGCCGCTCCGGATATCCATCGCGGATCATGTACAACACGAACAGATCCTCGCGGCCGAAGCCGGTGAAATCTCCGAACGACCGCGGCTGGATGTTGACGACGATGTCAGTCTCCTCCTTGCGAAAGGTCTGAGGCGACGACAGCTCGATCACTGACGGCACCGCGTCCGCCTGCTCCATCGTCAGCTTGAGCGGCGGCCCACTTGGCTTCTTCCAGATCTTGCCGCGATAGATCGCGGGACCGCGCAGCGAATCGTACTCGTAAACGGGACGGCGCAGCAGCTGGCGTGTGTACCAGTCGGTCCTGAGCAGCGAGAGACACGCGACGATGACATCGCGCCGCATTCCCTCGACTTCCTGGGCGTACCAGAGAGGGAAGGTGTCGTTGTCGCCGGCAGTGATGAGAATCCCGTACGGCTCGACGGAGTTGAGGAGATCGGCGGCAAAATCGGCGGTGTCGGTCTGTCCGGCGCGGGAAGCAGACTTCCAGTTTGCAAAAAGCGGAATGATTGCAAGCGCCAGCACCGGGGTCGCGAGCAGCCAGCTCCGTCGCCGCGGCAGATCGAGCGTTTCGTCGCCCACGCGGACCTTCTCCGATGCAATCAGCGCGGCGACCGTCTCCCAGACGAAGACGAGCCCGAGTGCGATCCACACACTCAACGCCGAGAAGCTCCAGAGATAGAAGTAGTCGCGGTCGCGCACCTCGCGCTCAACAGCGTCGCCCAGCTCCGGAGACTGCGACGAGCCGTACTTGAAGTTCATGTAGTAGATGAGCGCGAGCGTCACCATGAACATGAGCGGGCCGAAGTACCAGAACGATCTCCGGTCGCGCCTCCAATGCACGTACCCGCCGAGTCCGCCGAGCAGGAGGAAGAGCGTCGCCAGCATCTTCTGAACCCCGGGATAGTTGCCAAAGGGATCTCTCAGCCACTGCCACCGGAAATACAGCCACCACATCTCGACTTGCGCGATGAACGGCGCCTGCCTCTCGGTCAAACCAGGCTTCCCATACTGGCCGCGGTTGAAGTTGTACATGAACCGATCGTAGGTCGCCTTGCTGAGCGTGCAGCCGACGCCAATCTGAGTGGCGCAGCCGGTGGGCTCGCCTTCGTTGATGGCGGGGAAGTACGCGGCGCGGAGCGGCTGCGTGAGGAACGGAGTCATTCCGAGCAGAAGCGCGCCGGCAATTGCGAGCAGAAGCTTCGGCCGGAGAAGCATGGCCGGGCGGCGAATAGCAACCGCGGCTCCGACCGCCGGCAGAGCGAGAAAGCCAGCCATGTGGTTCGCGAAGCCGAGTCCACTCAGATACGCGATCAAGACGAGAAGCCGGTCCGCCTTGGGTCCATCGGGATCGTCGCACCAGCGCACGATCAGCCAGGAGACGATCGCGAGTCCCAGGAGCGAAACGGTGTAGACCTTTTCGTTGACAACCGATTGCGCCCAGACGGTGAACGCAGTCGCGCCGATCAGCGCGGCCAGAGATCCACCGACGACGCGCTGCCAGCGCTCCGGCAGCCACCCGACGAGAACCCGCTCGGTGATGAGGAACCACATGCCCGCCGCGCCCGCACTGCACAGGGCGGCGAGAATGTTGATCCGCATGGCGACGTTGGGCGCGATCGGGAGAACCGCGAAGAAGCGTCCGAGCAGAACGAATAACGGATTTCCCGGCGGGTGCGGCAGTCCCAGCGTATAAGCGGCCGCGATGTACTCGCTCGTGTCCCACATCGCTGTCGACGGCGCGAGCGTGATGACATAGAGAACGAATACCAGCGCCGATACTACAGCAGCGGCGCGATACGACGGCCTGTAGTCGAGCTCTTCGAGCGCGAGGGAAGTCGCTGTCATCGCTAGTGACGGAACTGCCGCTTCCCCGTGAATACCATGGCGATGTTGTACTCGTCGGCGGCCTGAATCACTTCCTCGTCGCGCACCGATCCCCCTGGCTGGACGATCGCCGACACTCCCGCCTCAGCCGCCTGCTCGACTCCGTCGCGAAATGGGAAGAACGCATCGGAGCCCATCACCGAGCCTTTGGTATCGTGGCCCGTCAGACGCGCCTTGTAGACGGAGAGAAACGCTGCGTCGACCCGAGACATCTGTCCGGCGCCGACCCCGATCGTGGCGCCGTCGCGTGCGAGGACGATCGCGTTCGACTTGACGCTCCCGACCGCGCGCCAGGCGAACTCAAGGTTCTTGAGCTCCACCTCCGTCGGCTGACGCTTAGTCACGACGCGCCACTGTTCTCCGCCGTCGCGCGCGGCGCGCTCCTGTGCGAGAAATCCGCCGCGTACCCGCTTGTAGTCGAGCGCGTGCTCGCGCCACTGCGCCCGGCCTTCGAGCACGCGAAGATTCTTCTTGCGGCCGAGTATCTCGAGAGCGCCCGGGGTGAACTGTGGCGCAACTATGCACTCGACGAAGAGGCTCGATACCGCCTCGGCGGTCTCGTCATCGACGGGGACGGTGAATGAGATCACGGAGCCGAAGGCCGAAACCGGATCGCAGGCGAGAGCCTTCTTGTAGGAGTCGAGAGCGCTGATTCCGGTCGCGAGTCCGCACGGCGTGGTGTGCTTGACGATGGCGCAGGCGATCTCGTCCCCAAATGGATCAGTGGCGAAGAGCGCTCCCTCGAGGTCGAGGAGGTTGTTGAAGGAAAGCTCCTTTCCTCCTTTCTGCTCCAGCGCGGCGATCCCGTCGTTCCGGCGCTCGACGTAGAAGGCGGCTCGCTGGCCCGGGTTCTCGCCGTACCGGAGCGTGGTCTCTTTCTCGAGTGGAATGGCGATGCGATCGGGAAATACCTCCGAGCGCACGCAACCGAACCAATACGCGATGGCGGCGTCGTATGCCGCCGCGCGCGCGAAGACCTTTTCGGCGAGCAGACGTCGCAGGTCCATGTCGTCGTCCTTCGCTTCGAGTGCGGCGAGCACGCGCCCGTAGTCAGCGGGATCGACCACCACTGTAACGGACGCAAAGTTCTTGGCCGCCGACCGGAGCATTGATGGTCCGCCGATGTCGATCTGCTCGATAATCTCCTCCGGCTTGGCGCCGGGGCGTGCCGCCGTCTCCTCAAACGGGTAGAGATTCACGGCCACAAGGTCTATCGGCGCGATGTTATGCTCCGCCAGCGCGTTGATGTGCTCGGGGGAATCGCGCCGCGCCAGCAACGCGCCGTGAATCGCCGGGTGCAGCGTCTTGACCCGGCCGTCCAGCATTTCGGGAAAATGCGTTATGTCGCTGACATCTCGCACGCTAACGCCTGCCGCGCGCAGCGCTTTGGCTGTGCCCCCGGTGGAGACAAGGTCCCACCCGAGGGTGATCAAACCTTTGGCGAAGTCGACGAGACCAGTCTTGTCGGAAACGGAGAGTAGTGCGGTGGGCATGTCAGGCAGAAGTTGTTGATTCAAGTTGTTGTAGCATCGCAACCATCTCGATGGTGCGCGGATAAACGATATGTTCCACGTTCAGCACGCGTGCGGCGAGCGATTCCGCCGTGTCCGATTTCTCGACCGGAACGCGCCACTGCGCGACGATAGGTCCACGGTCGTAGTCGTCGTCGACCAGATGGACGGTCACCCCGGTCTCCTTCGCGCCCGAAGCGATCACGGCTTCGTGAACGCGTGCACCGTACATGCCTTCGCCTCCGAAAGCGGGAAGGAGGGCGGGATGAATGTTGATGATCCGCCCGGCGTATTCACGGATCACTTTGCTCGGGATCCGCTTCAGGTATCCGGCGAGCACGACCAGGTCGACACGGAATTGGCGAAGGAGCGCGAGCAGCTGTGCCCCGTCGTCGGCCGCGTCGAAATCCGCGATGTCAATCGACGCTGTCGCGGCGCGAATGAGCGCCGGAGAATCCGCGCGATTCGACGCGACAAGCACGACCTTCGCGATCCGCTCACGCGCGAGATTGTCGAAATGGTCGACGATTGCCTGGAGATTTGAGCCGCGCCCGGAGGCGAGCACCGCGAGTCGTGACGGCATCCCCGATTTTACGCCGTGCCGTGCCTCTCAGGAAGACCGAAAAAGCATCTCGACGGCGTCTTTGAGAGATGCCGCGGTCTCGATCCCGTCCTCTTGCGCTTTGCGACGATCTTCCTCCGTGGTCATGCGGGAGGAAATCATGATTCCGCGGCCGCCGAGCGTTTTTGACGCGATCACATCGCGCCACCGATCTCCCACGTAGGCCACGTTCGTCGGGTCGAGCTTGAAGTCGCGTACTGCGTCCTCGAACATCTTCGTCGCCGGCTTTCGGCAATCGCATGGCCCCGCGACGCTGGGGTGGTGCGGGCAGTAGTAGCTCGCGTCGATGTGCGCGCCCTGCGCTTCGAGGAGCGACTCGAAATGCCGTCGGACCGCCTCGTAGTCTTCCACCTTGAAAATGCCGCGCGCGATCCCCGACTGGTTCGTGACGACTATTGCCGGCACCTTCGCGTCGTTGATTCTCTTGACCGCGGCCGCCGCGTCGGGAATGAGGCGCACCTGGCTCGGTGACTTGATGTAGTGCGCGTCTTCCATGACCGTGCCGTCGCGGTCGAGAAAGACCGCATCCGGAACGCTCCTCACGAGCGCGCCCTGACGATCGCTTGGACGAGTACCCCGTCTTCGCGCGGGAGCACGCTACGGAGGTCGAGCAGCAGCTTTCCACCCGCGATCCGCCCGATGACCGCCGGCTCCCCATGCCGCAGCCTCTCCTCCGTACGCTCGGCGTCCTTGCTCAGCACGACCGCTCTCGACGCGATATCGGCGGTGGGGAACGCGCCTCCGCCGACGCTCGCCATGCTCGGGGCCACTTCCGCATCGATGTTGCTGGAGTGAAGGGAGCTGACCATCGAGCGGGCGCGCGACTCTATTTGCTCAACACGCTCGGTCAGCATCGCCAGCACGGGAACTTCCTTGAGCGCGCGCTCGGGCTCGAGGTAGAGCCTGAGTGTCGCTTCGAGCGCGGAGAGAGTGAGCTTGTCCACTCTCATCGCTCGCGCGAACGGATTCTTGCGCAGCTTGGCGACGACGGCGGTAGTGCCGAGTATGATTCCGGCCTGTGGGCCGCCAAGGAGCTTGTCTCCGCTCATGAGGACGAGTGTCGCGCCCGACGCCAGCGCGACGGACGCCGTGGGCTCGCCCGAAAGTCCGTAATCATCCAGCGGAAGGAGGAGCCCGCTGCCGAGATCATGAATCACGGGCAGGCCGTGCTCCGCGGCGATGAAGGCCAGGCGCTCGACGCTCACCTCCGCCGTGAAGCCCTCGATCGTGAAGTTGCTGCGATGCACTTTCACAATCGCGGCCGTCTTCGGGGTGATGGCCCTCCGGTAGTCGTCGTCGTGCGTGCGATTGGTGGTTCCGACCTCCACGAGCTTGGCGCCGCTGCGCGCCATGATATCCGGAATCCGGAAGCTGCCGCCGATCTCGACAAGCTCTCCCCTCGAGACCAGAACTTCCTTCTTCTGCGCGAGCGCGTTGAGGGTGAGCACCAACGCCGCCGCGCAGTTGTTGACTACGAGCGCGTCCTCCGCGCCCGTTAGTTGTTGCAGCAGACCGACACAGTGCGAATAGCGCGATCCGCGTTGCCCCGTCTCGATGTCGTACTCGAGATTGCTGTATCCTTCCGCGACGTGCCCGATCGCGCGGATCGCGACGTCAGCAAGCGGGGCGCGTCCGAGATTCGTGTGGAGCACCACTCCCGTCGCGTTGATCACGCGTCTCAGCGATGGGCGGCTTGCTTCACGCACAGCCGACGCGATCGTCTCGACCCATTGCTCCTCCGTTGGCTGCGCTATGCCCGCGGTGCGCGCCGCATCGACGGCGCTTCTCACGGCGTCGAGGACGACTCTTCTCGGGTGCTGCTCGAGAAGCCATTTCACCCCCGACGTCTCGAGCAGCGCGTTGACGCTGGGCAGATCGCGCCTCGAGTCCTTCATTTCCTGACCGGAGGTGGTGACGGGGGAGGAACGGCCCCCGGCTTGGCGGCAGGCGCAACGGGTGGCGCGGGCACAGGCGGAGTGTAATTGTGCTCGCTGTCGCCGGTTCGTCCGAGCAATCCGCGAATGCCTATCGCGCGCACGTGGTACGCTACCTTTGGCGTGAGCGGATGCTGCAGCTTGATTATCGCTTGGTTGATCGGCAGAGGGCGCGGCATCACGGGTTTCGCCACGAACGACGTGTCGCGACGACCCGGTGGCGGAGCGCGTACAGGCACCGGAACGCCGACCGCGGGCTTTGGCGCGCCGGCGGGATTTACGCCGGCAGCGGTATCCTTGGGGGGCGGACCCGCCCGTACGATCGGAACCGGCGACGAGTCGGGCGCGATCACTGCGAAGTTGGCCGCGGTAAGCGTCTGAGCGGGATCCACGGGCTTGTCGAAGCCCACTTGCAGCGTGAGGGAATCCAATGCCCTCACCTCGCGAATCCTCGGAGGCACAGTGTCGTGCGTGAAGATCACGAGGTCGGTCCGGACGCTGTCCGCGAGATTGATGGAGAGGCTGTCCCACGGCTCGCTCGGATCGATTGCCAGATTCCTGTTGCGATCGAGGTACGCGCGAATCGTGTAATGTGCGGGCGGTACGTGCTCGATGACGAAAGCGCCGCTGGAATCGGCGAGGCCTACGTAAGGGTGAATGCTGTCAGGCGGCACGAAGGATTCGATCAGCGCGCCACTGGCCGGCGAGCCGGACACCCAATCGAACACGTGGCCCGCGATCCTTGTGCGCGGGATCGTTGTCCCCGTCGAAAAGAAGGTCGAGGCACCGGTGTTGCGAACATTTCCCCGAAGGTCGGCCAGACCCCTCATCATGATCACGGTATACGGCGTGTTGGCGCGCCAGCCGTGCGAAGGTTTGACCCCGATCGCATCGCGATGCCAGGATGCATCCGGAACCCCATCACGAGGGGAGATCAGGAAGAGATCGCCCAGGGTCGTGGCGGAAGGAGGCCGCTCGGACACCACCTCGTCGAAACGGAACAAGATTTCCTTCGGCTTGACGCCGACGCTGCCGGAGTCCGGAATGATCGCGACGATCTGGGGTGCGGCAACATCGACTGGTCCACCGGGAGGCATGCCGGGAGAAGCGCACGCCGACGCGAGCAGCGCGACGGGTATCAGGCGCCGCAAAGCGCTTTCACTTTTTCCGCGAGCTGCTCGCGCCGCTTGATCCATTCCCCTTCCTTCTTTCGCTCGGCTTCGACGACCGGGGCGGGTGCTCTGCTCTTGAATCCTGGGTTGCGAAGACGCTTCGAGAGGGCTTCGAGCTGAGCCTCGAGCTGTGAGAGCTCCGCGCGCAGCTTGTCGCATTCCTTCGTGAGATCGACGAGTCCGCCGAGGGGAACGATGACCTCGCTGCCATCGGCGAGAACGGAATGCGCCGCACCGGCGCTCGACGACTGACCACCAACATCTACCGTGGAGCGCGTGAGCCGCCCGATGAGCGACGCGTGTTCCGCGAACAGAGGGCCACTGGCACGCGACTGGACGATCACGTCCATCGATTTCCCAGGAGGGATCGCATAATCGGAGCGGATCTGGCGGATAGCCTTCGCCGCTTCGCGAACGAGGTCGAAGCGCGACATCTCATCGGTCTCCGCCTTTGATGCCGGATGGGGGAGCGGCCACGGCGCAATCGCCAGGAATTCGGAGCGGTCAGCGGCCACCGGGAAGGGAAGCCTTTGCCAGAGAGTCTCCGTAATGAACGGCATGATTGGATGCAGCAGTCTCAATGCGTAGTCGAACACGTGCGTGAGTACCGCGCGCGCGACCTCGCTGTCGCTGCCCGACGGACCGATGCGGCCCTTGGTGGTCTCGAGGTACCAGTCCGCGACGTCGTTCCAGACGAAACCGCGCGCGGCTTCAGCGAATTCGCTGAGGCGAAGCCCCGAATAACGCTCGTTCGGCCGCCACTTTCCTTTCTCTGGCCGCGCTTGGCCGAGCGCCGCATCGCACTCGAGAATCGTGGCGTTGAGCCGTCCGAGTATCCACCTGTCGGCAAGCGTGAGCTCGTTGTCGGGGAGCTCGTCCACGCTTCTCACCGGGGAAGTGCCGACATTGACGAGCAGGAATCTTCCGATGTTCCACAGCTTCGTCGCGAAATTGCGGCCGGGCGCGAACGAGCGCTCGAGGTCCTTATGGTCGAGCATCAGATCCGCGCCCATGCCCATGCCCGCGATCACGGTGTAGCGAAGTGCATCGGCACCGTATTTGGCGACGACATCGAGCGGGTCGATGCCATTGCCGAACGACTTCGACATCTTCACGTGGTTGGTGTCGCGCACCGTCCCGTGCAGATAGACGGTGTGAAAGGGCGCGGCGTCCATGAACGCGTAGCCCGCCATGATCATTCGCGATACCCAGAAGAAGAGGATCTCCGGGGCGGTGATGAGATCGTCGGTTGGGTAGAACGCCGCCAGCGCGGCCGAGCTCTTGTCGGGCCAGCCAAGCGTCGAGATGGGGAAGAGCCAGGACGAGAACCAGGTGTCGAGCACATCCTCATCCTGCCGGACCGCACCACCGCACTTGTCGCACGCACTGACATCGGTGCGGCTAACGAGCTGCTTGTCGCACCGCTCGCAGTACCATACGGGAATGCGGTGTCCCCACCAGAGCTGGCGCGAGATGTTCCAGTCGCGAATGTTCTCGAGCCAGTTGATGTAAACGGCTTCCCACCTCTCCGGCAGAATGCGGATCGTCCCGTCGCGCACCGCTTCGAGTGCCGGCTTCGCGAGCGGTTGCATCTTCACGAACCACTGGTCGGACAGACGCGGCTCGACAACCGTGTCGCAGCGGTAGCAGTGGCGAACGGCGTGTTGATGCGGCTCGACCTCGATGAGCTGGCGAGATTTCTGGAGTGACTTGACGATCCGCTCGCGCGCCTCGAACCTGTCGACGCCAAGGAGCTCCGGCGGCACGCGCGAATCGGCGTCGGTGCCATTCGCCATCGTGCCATCGGGCGCCATGATCACGGGCATCGGCAGCTTGTGCCTCACGCCGACCTCGAAATCGTTGGGATCGTGCGCCGGCGTGATCTTGACGACGCCCGTTCCAAATGCGGGATCGACGTATTCGTCGGCGATGATCGGAATCTCGACGTTGGCGATGGGCAGCAGGACGGACTTGCCGATCAGCTTGGTGTAGCGCTCGTCATCCGGGTGAACGGCGACGGCGACATCGCCGAGCATCGTTTCGGGACGAGTGGTCGCGACGGCAAGACGCGCGTTGTCCTTCGCGCCGACGATGGGATAGGCGATGTGGTACAGCGTGCCCATCTCCTCGCCGTGCTGAGCTTCTTCGTCGCTCAACGACGTAAGGCAGCGCGGGCACCAGTGGATGACCCGGTGGCCGCGGTAGATGAGCCCCCGCTCGTAGAGCTGGACGAACGCTTCCCGCACCGCGCGCGACAGCTCCGGCGAGAGCGTGTACGCAGTGCGGTTCCAGTCCGCCGAAGCGCCGATCGCGCGCAGCTGCCGCAGAATCTCGCCCCCGGTCTCCTCGACGAATGCGATCGTGCGCTCAACGAAAGCCGCGCGTCCGAGATCGAACTTGGTCTTGCCGTCGGCGGCGAGCTGCTTCTCCATGATGTTCTGGGTGGCAATGCCGGCGTGGTCGGTGCCCGGAACCCAGAGCGCCTCGTCCCCGACCATGCGGCGCCAGCGGATGAGCACATCCTGGACGGTGATGTTGAGTCCGTGCCCCATGTGCAGCACGGCTGTGACATTGGGTGGGGGCATCACGATCACGAACGGGTCGCGGTCGCCACCGTTGCGGCGGCTGCGCTTCTCTTCGGCCGAAAAGATTCCGGCCTCGATCCAGCGCTCGTAGATGGCGCGCTCGGTCTGGCCGGGGTCGTACTGCGCCGGCAGGTCGTGAAGCTCCTGTGTTGTGCTCATCTCCGGCGCAAGTTAACGGGCGCCATTTTCGCGGGTAAGACCGCGCGTCTTACCCGCGAAAAGCTTGCCTGGTGCCGCTACGCGCCGGTTCTGGGGCGCGTGCTGTTGCTGGGGGCGTGCTCGGGGTCAGCGACGTGATCGGCTTTTGGAACTCCGCTCGGCGCCACCGGGGAGCCGTCGGTGCGACCGCCGCGCGCCTTCTTGGTCGATTTCCGGCGCGCAGCTACCTCGGGGATCTCGTCAGCGGCGGCCAAGAAGGCTTTGTCTTCCAGGAGTGACCGGTCTTCGAGCTCGGTGCGCGGATCGGCGTGCCGGTCGATCTCCTCGGAATTGCCCTGCCGGCGGCGGCCCGTGCCGACCTGCTGCCCTTCCCAGTGGCGTTCCGTGAACCGCGGATCGCCATCTTCATAGTGATGTGCCGCGTCGTCGAAGAGATCTTCGTCGGTGCGGATGGTGAGCCGGTTCACGACCGTGGAGACGCCGGGAACTCCCCTGGCCACAACGACCGCCTGGTGCGCCTCCTCCTCCGAGTTTACCGAGCCGGTGAGCTCGATGATGCCGTCTTCGACGGCGCCGATGTCGATCGCGCGCTCGCTCAGCGTCGGATCGTTCTTGAAAGCCTCGAGCACTCTCTCCTCCAGCGCTTCGGCTCCGTTGAGCGATGCCTTGGGCGTGTCGAGGTCGTCCTCGAAGTCGGGATCGAACTCATCTTCGTCGAGTCCCTCGTAGTCCAACTCCTCTTCTCCTGCTCCCTCGGTGCCCCCTCCGAATGTGTCCTTGATTCTGTCAGTCAATCCCTTGAATCCTCCGAATCGCTCCGCCATGAGTACGCCCGCCGCAAAGCCGGCCGCGGCTCCGATAGCGATGAAGATCGCAGTGCGTGAAGAAGACTCTTCCTCTTCTTCCTCGTAGATGTACGGCGGCTCGTTATGAAAGTGGAAAGGCGACATAGCGTGATGGCCTGTGGCGAAGGGTATCTGCAAACGATAGCTTAACGGGGAGCAAAATAAAGGCCATCCGCAGTACTCGAAATCATACCAAAAAATGTTGACGCTGAGGCTCCCCGACGGCGCCACCCGTGAAGCTCCCGAAGGCGCCCTGGCGCGCGACATCGTCGCATCCATTGGGCCCCGGCTGCTCCGGGACGCCGTCGCGGTACAGGTAGACGGCGAAATCCTCGATCTCAACACCCCGCTCCGAAAGGGCGGCGAGTTCCGGGTTCTTACCGAGAAGGACCCCGAATCTCTCGCTGTGCTCCGGCATTCGGGCGCTCACATCCTGGCCACAGCCGTTCGCCGGCTCCGGCCGGACGCCAAAATCGGCTTCGGCCCCGCCATCGAGGACGGATTCTACTACGATTTTGAGGTCGCGCAGCCGTTCACCCCGGAAGACCTCGAGAAATTCGAGTCCGAGATGAAGAAGGTGATCGCGGAGAAGTATCCGTTCGTCCGCGAGGAGGTGTCTCAGCCGGAGGCGCGGAAACGCTTCTCCGATGACCCGCTAAAGCTCGAGCGGCTCGGCGAATTCTCCGACGACGAGATCATCTCGACCTACACCGACGGTCCGTTCATAGACCTGTGCAGGGGGCCGCACCTCCCCGACACGTCGTATCTCAAGAACTTCAAGCTGCTGCACACCGCCGGCGCGTACTGGCGGGGCGACGAGCACCGGCAGATGCTCCAGCGCATCTACGCCACGGCATTCTGGAAGAAGGAAGATCTCGAGGAGCACCTGCATCGTCTCGAGGAGGCGAAGCGGCGAGATCATCGCGTGCTGGCACAGCAGCTCGACCTCTACTCGACAGATCCCCGCGTGGGCCCAGGCCTCATCCTCTGGCATCCCAGGGGCTCGATAATCCGCAACGAGATCGAGGATTACGAGAAGGCGCTCATTCTCCGCCACGGGTACGAGCTGGTTTTCACACCGCACATAATGAGCGAGAAGCTTTTCCAGATCTCCGGGCACCTCGAGAACTTCAAGGAGAACATGTTCGGCTCGATGGACGTTGAGGGCGCCGGATATCGTCCCAAGCCCATGAACTGCCCGGGACACATCTGCATCTACCAGTCGCGCCCGAGATCGTATCGCGATCTGCCGATCCGCTACGCCGAGTTTGGGGCGGTGTACCGGTACGAGCGAAGCGGTGTGCTGCACGGGATGATGCGGGTCCGCGGCTTTACTCAGGACGACGCACACATCTTTTGCACGATGGAGCAGGTGCCATCGGAGATCGAGCGGCTGCTCGAGCTGTGCGACGAGATGCTCAAGACGTTCGGCTATCCGTACACGATCGAGCTCGCCACGCGCCCCGATAAGGCGCTGGGAAGTCCCGAGCTGTGGAAGCAGGCGGAGAAGACTCTCGCGGACGTTCTCAACAAACGCGGCCAGCCTTTCACCTACGACGAAGGCGGCGGCGCCTTCTATGGGCCGAAGCTCGACTTGAAGCTGATCGACGCGATCGGCCGCAAGTGGCAGGGGCCAACGGTGCAGCTCGACTTCAATCTCCCCGAGAGATTCGGGCTCGAGTACACGGGCGCCGACAACACGCCGCACCGCCCGATCATGCTGCACCGCGTTCTGGTGGGCTCGATGGAGCGGTTCGTCGGGGGATTGATCGAGCATTTCGCGGGCGCGTTTCCGCTGTGGCTGGCGCCGGAGCAGGTGCGCGTGATTCCGATCGCCGACGACGTGAAGGAATTCGCGCAGACAGTGGTCGAGCGTCTCAAGGCACGCGGCGTTCGCGTCCATCTCGACGATCGCTCGGACACGCTGAACTACAGGATCCGTGAAGGCGAAATGTTGAAAATCCCGTACATGGCCGTCGTCGGAAAGCGCGAAGCCGAGGCGGACTCGATCGCGCTCAGAGTGCGCGGGGCGGGGAAGAAGCAGGAGATCATTACCGTCGCGGATTTCGCCGCGCGCCTCGAGGACGAGCTGGCGACGAGGGCGCTCAAGCCCTGAGGATTCACCTTTTCTCGTGTAACTTGTCGCGGTAGTACGGCAAGCTCTCACCGACGTGAACTTCAATGAAAACGACTATGCGCCGTTCCTCGCTCGTTGCCTTCGTAGCTCTCGCATTTGGTGGAACACCTTCCGCATTCGCTCAGCACACTACCGTTCTGCGCGCTGCGCGGATGATCGATGGTACCGGATCGCCGCCGATCACGAACGCCGCGGTGGTCGTGACCGATGACCGTATTGTCGCTGTAGGTTCCGCCGCGAGCGTCGCCGTGCCTGCGGGCGCGCGAGTGATCGATCTTGGCGACGTCACGCTCCTGCCGGGATTCATCGACGCGCACACTCACATCATCGGCAGGACGCTCGGCGATCCGCTTGCCGATCTCGCGGTCGTAAAGGACTACGCTTCGTACGGCGCAATTGCCGGCGTCGCCAACGCCCGCAGTACGCTCATGGCGGGATTCACTACCATCCGCGTCGTGGGTGCACCCAACTTCGATGACATGGCGCTCCGCCAGGCCATCACCGACGGCCGAGTGCCCGGCCCTCGAATGGAAAACGCCGGGCACGCGATCGGAATCACGGGCGGACATTGCGACGAGAACGGGTTTAGACCCGGGTTGATCCAGCTGGGTCCAGCCGACGGAGTTGCCGATGGGCCCGAGCAGATCAGGGCAGCGGTTCGCTATCAGGTCAAAAGCGGGGCTGACGTCATCAAGATGTGCGCTACTGGTGGCGTGCTCTCGGAGGGAGACGCGGTCGGCGTGACGCAGTACACCTACGAAGAGATGAAAGCGCTGGTCGACGAAGCGACGAAGCTCGGGCGCAAGGTGGCCGCGCACGCGCACGGCACCGAGGGAATCAAGATCGCCGTGCGCGCCGGAGTGTCGTCGATCGAGCACGGTTCCTTTCTCGACGAGGAAGGGGCGCGGATGATGGCGCAGCGTGGCACCTTTCTCGTTCCGACGATGATGGCCGGCGAGGCCGTGGAGCTCTTTGCGAAGAACGGCGTGCTCAAGGGATTGCGCGCCGAGAAGGCTCTCGCCGCCGGAGCGGCAATGAGAAACGCAACGAAGATCGCTGTGGCGAACCACGTTCAGATCGCCCTCGGCACCGATGCCGGTGTGATTCCGCACGGCACAAACGCGCGCGAGTTCGGACTGATGGTCGAGTGGGGCGGACTGACGCCAATGGCCGCGCTCATGGCCGGCACGATGAACGGTGCGAAGCTGCTCGGCTGGGACGCGAGGGTCGGCTCACTGGCGCCGGGGAAATTCGCCGACATCGTTGCGGTTCCCGGCAATCCGCTCGCGGACATTCACGTTACGGAGCGCGTCAACTTCGTGATGAAGGGCGGAGTGGTTTACAAAGGACCGGGCGCGGAGCCCCGTTAGACTACTTCCACTTCCTCGCTCTTGTCCTTCGTCTGTCGAAGCACCCGGCGTAGGACCTTTCCGATCTGCGTCTTCGGCAGGTCGGCCACGAACTCGTACTTCGCCGGAATCTTGTAGGGCGCGAGCCGATCGCGGCAGTACAACTTCAGGTCGGAGGAAGTCAGCGCGTAATCCGCTCGAAGGACGATCCACGCCTTCACGACTTCACCGCGCATGTTGTCCGGCAAGCCGACAACCCCCACCTCGGCCACCGCGGGGTGTGTGGAAATGACCTCCTCGATCTCCCGCGGCCACACCTGGAAGCCGCAAGTCTTGATCATATCTTTCTTGCGGTCGACGATGAACAGGTATCCGTCTTCGTCGAGGTATCCGAGGTCGCCGGTGTAGAGCCGGCGCTCGCCACGCTCATTGGTGCGAAGCATCTCCCTCGTCTCGTCGGGCCTCTGCCAGTAACCACGCATCAGCTGCGGGGCGCTCATCACGATCTCGCCCACCTCGCCCTGCGGAACCGGCGTCTGCCCGTCATCCGAGTCGAGTATTTCAATGCGGATATCAGGCAGCGGCATTCCCACCGAGCCGAGTTTCTTCTTGCCCAGAACGGGATTTGCGACGACGGCCATCTGCGCCTCGGTGAGCGAATAGCCTTCCACGATTACTCCGCCCGTCAACTCCTCGAATCGTTTCTTCGTCTCCGCCATGAGCGGCGCCGCGCCCGAGAAACACAGCTTGATCGAACGGAAGTCCACCTTGCCTTCGCGCGCCATCGCGTGATTCATGATTCCGTTGAGCAGCGTCGGCACGGTGCAGATGAAGGCTGGCTTGACCTCATTTATCTCCTTCAGCACATCGCGCAAGTCGCGCGGATTTGGAATGAGCGCGATCGGATTGTGATTGATGAAGGCGAGGCTCTGGACGCCGGTGTTCCCATATACGTGGAACAACGGAAGCGGAAGCATGATCCTGTCCGTCCACTCTTTCATCGCGGGACGGAGCCAGGCCTGAAGCTGATGTCCCGCGACCACCATTCCCCGGTGCGATCCGGTTACGCCCTTCGGCGTTCCGGTGGTGCCACCGCTCATCAGAATGACCGCAGGATCATCCAGGCTCGCGTCCGAGATCGGTGGCGTCGAACGGCGGAATCGTCGCAGCAACCTCGCGAAACGAAAATCCTCCGCTGCAATATTGATGCGCTCGCCTTCCTCTTTCTCCTTGAGCAGAGTGTAGGCGAAGCGGAGAGTCCATGGCAGGTATTCCTTAATGCTCGTGGCGACGACCCGCTTGACGGACGTTCGCGACTGGATGCTTTTCACCTTCCCATAGAAGCGGTTGAGCACGATCACCGTCTCCGCGCCCGTTGCCTGGAGAGCTTCTTCCATCTCGCGCTCGCTGTACGTCGGATTGAAGGGACACACGATTGCGCCCACCTTCCAGGCGGCAAATTCGGCGATCAGGAATTGCGGACAGTTGGGAAGACAAATGCCAACCCGGTCGCCACGCCTCACTCCCATCTCGCGGAGCGCCGCCCCGAGCGCATCGCTCTGCTGTTCGACCCTCTGGTACGTGATCGTCGAGCCCTTGAACAGCAGGGCAGGACGGTCGGGCCATCGCCCCGCAGACTCCCGCAGGTAGTCCGTGAGGCTTCGGCTGGGATAAGGCTCCAGCGTCGACGGAACTCCGTCGTCATAGTTCGCGAGCCATTTGGGTGCGGTCATTGCAGCCTCCATCGCTCTTCAGCTACTCTTTCTGTCGCTCGAGCGAGTCCGTGCGGCAGGTCTTCTAAGGATGCCGCAATTTGAACGAACGCGCTGTACGTAGAATTACGTAGCAATTCGGACGTTTACCTGGCGGACACCTTCATGACTGGCGTAACCGGACTCCACCACGTCACCTGCATCGCCGGCGATGCGCAGGACAACGTCGATTTCTACTCCGGCGTGCTCGGCATGCGCCTAGTCAAGAAGAGCGTCAATCAGGATTCACCCGGAACCTATCACCTCTTCTACGCCGACGGGGAAGGCCACCCGGGAACCGACATAACATTCTTCCCGTGGCCGGAGATGCCGGAGGCCAAGTCGGGTGTGGGGCTGGCGATGGAAGTCTCGCTCGCCGTTCCGCTCGGCAGCGTCGACTACTGGGGAGAGCGATTGGCGGAGCACCATCTCGTCGTCGGCGAGATTGAGACCAGGCGTGGAACCTCGGCGCTCCCGTTCACCGATCCGCATGGTCTGCCTCTCGTCGTGCACGAAACCGGGGACCATCGCGACTTTACTCCCTGGCGGGAGAGCCCGGTTCCGGTAGAAAAGCAGATCCGCGGACTGCACTCCGTCCGCCTGTGGGAGCGCGACCTGGCGGCCACGTCCAGCTTTCTCACCGGGGTTCTCGGATTCGTGGACATTGGTGAGGAACACGAGTGGTTCGGCTTCGAGATCGGTGGTGGGGGCTCTGGACGCTATCTCGAGATCCGCGAAATCCCCGACGCCGAGCGCGGAAAATGGGGAACCGGCGGAGTGCACCACGTCGCGTGGCGCGTGCCGGACGACAAGACAGAGCTGGAGATGCGCGAGCAAATCGATCGCGCGCGCCGGCGTCCGACCGAGGTGATCGATCGGTTCTGGTTCAAGTCGGTCTATTTTCTCGAGCCTGGCGGGGTCCTGTTCGAGATCGCCACCGACGGACCAGGCTTCACCGTGGATGAGGACCCGGCCTCGCTCGGTGAGCATCTCGTGCTCCCTCCCTGGCTCGAGCCGCAACGCGGCGAGATCGAGGCGGCACTACCCCCGATCAAGCCGCCAGCGGAATCAGGCGCGCGGCTGTAGCTCGCTCGCCGGCGCGCGAGTCTTGTTTCTCCAACGTCTGAGCGACGGGACTTCCGCGCAAGTCTTTGCTGAGCGGCATCCCGCAACTCTGACACGCTGGTCCTCTTGGTCTGAACACGGTCCCTTCCTACTTGGCGCGCGTGCCGGTCCCGTTTAGGGTGAGAACAGAATCCGCCGTCTTCACCTTGTAATGCGCGGTGGTAATGCCGACGAGGCTTCCATCCTTGAGGCGCAAAACGCCGTCGGTCGTGACCTGCACTCCCTTGCGTCGCACGCTCAAGTATGGCCCGGCAGCAATCATGATGCTGTCGCCATCGACGGTGACCTGCGCTGGGACCACCGCTCTGCCTGGAAACTTGATGGTCCAGCCCGATGTGTTCGCCATTGCGGTCAACACGTAGGTCGTCGGCGTCGTGTCTCCAGTCGTCGGGACAGCCCTCACGTCCCACTTGCCAGCGACATCGGCGAGGTTGAGGGGTGCCGGAGCAGTGGTTGTGGTAATGGCGGTGGTGGAGGAGGCCATTGCGCTCGTAGTGTCTACGGCGGCGTTTTCCTTCTTGGCGCATCCGGCGAGAACCGCAGCGCAGCAGCAGATCGCGATGCGGGTGGTGCGGTGCAGCGTGAACATAAAACCCCCGTTTCAGGTGACGGACCGCCTTCGCTCGGCGTAGTGTCGAGCCACACGAACGTACGGCCGGCACGGGCCTGCGGCAAGATGCCAGGCTGTCAGGCGCGCTGTCCCCGCGCTCGCCTTCTTTTTCGCGCGAATGCCCAGACGCCGAGGCCCGCGATCAGAATGCCGAGAATGGTCCAGCCGACGGGACCGAGGAACTGGTGGATTCTCGTAAAGTTCGCGCCGAGTATTCTGCCCGCGACGGCGAGCACTGCGCACCAGGCGAGGGTGCCGATGAAATTCGCGAGCAGGAACAGCCCGATATTCATGTGCGCGACTCCGGCCGGAATGGATATCAATCCCCGCACTCCGGGCACCATCTGGGCGATGATTACGTCGGCGAAGCTGTTCCCGGAGAAGCGGGCAGTCGCGCGCTCCAGATCCTTCGCGCGGAGGAGCGTCCACCGGCCGTACCGCTCCACCCATTTCTCGGGCCGCTCCTCGCCCAGCGCCCGGCCGCCGTAGTACAACGGAAGTGCGCCGAGCACCGAGCCAATGGTCCCCCCGAGGATGACGCCGGAAAGACCGAGACGGCCATTCGCTGTCTCGAATCCCGCCAGCGGCATGATCAGCTCTGACGGGAGTGGCAGGAAGATGTTCTCGATCGCCATGAGGATGGCGACCCCCCAGTAATTCAGGGCGCCGACGAGATAGGAGATCCAGTGAAGCATGGAATGAGAAGGCCGGAGCAATCCTTCGGCCACTCACTCCATGCGTTGCGCGCGGTGGTTCTCGAACCTCGCGGCGACTATCGTTCGCGAACGAGCTACTTGTTGCGGACGTCCCTCAGCGCTGAGCGCAGCTCGTTGGTGATCAGATTCGACGAGTAGTCCATCAGCTGGTTGAGAGCTCCCTGGAAATCAGCGACGCTGACGCTCCCAAGAGTGCCCGCGGTGATGACGGATCCGGGGATCGGACTCGAGCTCTGGACGTACGGTGTGAGGCGATCGCGTCCGTGAATGTTGACGTTCCAGATCTCGCGTCCGGTGCGACGATCGAGCAGCACTGCTTCGGCATAAGTGAACAGATACGCCGCTTCGTCAGCCTTCGCGTTAATGCCGAATCGCTCCATTCGGACTTCCATCAGATAGTCGGCCTGGCTCTCGTCCGTGACGGGACGTGTGCCGAGGTATCTGCTGGCGCGTTCGAGCGTACGCTGGGCAAGAACGGCTGGAATGTCGATGCGCGCGGTGGCGCTGTCGAGGCGCGCGTACGCACGACGTCCTTCGCGCTCGCGCGCGACATCGGCGCCGGCTCTTACGACGGCCTCGATCGGGTTATGCGAATTGCCGAGATCATAGTAGCTCGTGAGCAGCTCAGGAGAGGGCGGTGCAATGTAGACCACCGCGAGCGTCCGGCTGGCAAAGGGATACTCAGCGAGGTGATGTCCGCCGCCGCAGGCAGCGAGAGTTGCCACGATAGAGCACACGCCGGCGCGCGCGCTCTCTCTATTGCGATTGGAGCGCAGCGAAGACGAATTCATTTGATTGTCCTATTCGGGTAGATGCGAGCAGCGGCGGCCACGATGGGCCGCCGCTTAACTCACTACTTGGACGACAAACGGGCGCGAGTGTTACGCCCGGCGTTGCTACATTCCCGAACCTTTGTACGTGACTTTCCAGATTCGTCCACCCTTGTCGTCGGTGATATAGAGGGCGCCGTCGGGTCCCTGCGTAACGCCAGCCGGGCGATGCGCCGCCCGGTCCGGCTGCTTTACCGCCCCCGCGAAGCCATCGGCAAAGATCTCGTACTTCGCCGGATCGACCGCTTTCCCGCTGGCGAAGGGAACGAACACGACGTTGTAGCCCTGCTGCGGTCCGGGCGCGCGGTTCCAGGAGCCGTGGAACGCGATGAAAGCGCCGCCCTTGTAGCGGGCCGGAAAGAGCGATCCGCTATAGAAGAGCAGGCCGTCAGGCGCCCAGTGCGCGGGTAAGTACGCCTCTGGTGCCTTCTTCGTCGCGCAATCACCGACAGCCTTGCCGTCCCCGCCGTACTCGGGCGCGAGCACCAGTTTCGCCTGCTGGCCATCGAAGTAGCAGGTCGGCCATCCATAGTCACCGCCCCGCTCGATCTTCAACAGCTCCTCGGCGGGCAGATTCTGCCCTTGATCCGTGGTGTACAGCTTCCTCCAGTTGTCAAACAGCTGGTCGCGTCCGTGCTGGGTGGAGTAGAGCTGCCCGCCAGCATCGAACGCGATCCCGACGGCGTTCCGGATGCCCGTGGCGTACCTCTCGGCAGGCGAGAACTTCTGGTTTGTCTTGTTCGCGTCATAGCGCCAGATCCCGCCGCGCGTCCGGAGCTCGGTGCACGGTTTGTGGCCGGGAGACTCGAGCGTGCGATTCTCCATCTGGCACGAGTTGGTCGCGGTGCCGACGTCCATGTACATGTTGCCGGTCGCATCGATCGCGAACGGGTGCATCGGATGATCGCCGTTGGCGGGAAGACCGCCGACGATCGTCTCCGAAGCGGCGGACGTCGGAGTCATGCTGTCTGTCGAGATCGCGTAGCGCACGATCCTCTTCGCGATCGTGTCGCCCTCTTCCGCGTAGAGCGCTCCCTTGTAGAGGCCAATGCCCGTGCCGCCACCGTTCTTGTGCTGCGCGTCGGGGCCGAATCGCTTGATGATGTCGGCCTTTCCATCGTTGTTCGTATCGCGCAGCGCGACCAGGAAACCGCCGGGATGCGCTGGGCCGGAATAGTACGGGCCGCTCCAGGTGTTGACGTAAACGTCGCCGTTTGGGGCAACCACGATGTGCCTGACGTGGCCGACCGTGTCGGCGAACACGGTCGCGCAGAAGCCATTGGGCAGCGTGATGCCGCCGTTGTCCCCCGCGCATGCGGAAGTGCCAGCGGTCTGCGTGCTGCTGGCGACCGTCGAGTCGCCAGAGGTCGTCCCGTCGGTTTTGGCGCACCCGATCAGCGCGATCGCTGCCGCGGCGAATGCGAGCGACTGAGCAGGACCGCGAACCGCGCGCACAAACTTCCTTCCGTAAATCATTTCAACCTCTGCGGTGAGAGCCTCAAATTCCAGAGCAAGGGAACGTCCATACGTTTTAACGCTTGTTCGGCATGCGGCGCCCGCTCACCGGACCGAGGTCGATCATGAGGGCGATCACGAGTCCGGCAATCGGCCAGAAGCTCCAGTGTCCACCGAACCAGTTATGCACGGCGGAATACCAGAGGAGAGTCGTCGGGAGGAAGACGAAGCCAATGATCGGCCACAGGAGATTATCGAAGACGCCGCGGTACCAGTGGGTGAAGAACCAGAGCAGCGCGACCACGAGTCGCGGAGTGGCCAGGGCCATCAGAGTCATGATGCAGGGCATCGGTCAGGATTCCTCGCGCGCTCGGCGCTTCGACGTGGATGTGGACGTTTCGATGATCCCCATTCTTGGTGCTGCCGCGCGGAGCTCGCTCCGTGCCTTCTCGCCTTTCAGGGCCATACGACCCGCATTGTTCGTGCGAGCCGAGCCCCGGCGTTCGCGCTCCCGGCCCCTTAGGCTGTCGCCACAGAAGGAAAGTCTCATCGCAAACGCCGGATGTTCGTCATCTGACGTAGAAAATACGGTGCGTACCGGGCGCGTGTTGCGGCTCCTGGCTATCGGGGCAGCGCTGGTGTCTCGCGCCGATCGGCGAGAAGTTTGGCGGAGAAGCGCTGCGCCTCAGCAATGCGCTCTACCTCGACGGCTATGGCATCTACCGACTGCTGAAGCTGGTCGAAGCGCTGCTCCATCTGGAGTACGTTCGGCAGCTCGCGCTGCGGCGCCTTCCTCTGAACTCCACGAACGAGCCACACCGTGATGCCGGAGAGCGACGCGACCATGCCCACGATGATGACCGCGACCACTGCAAAGTTTGCAACATCAGGATCCATGGGTCGCACCACCCGAGACATGGATCGTTGGCACCGGCTCACCTGGAATCGCGGCTCGTGTCGTTGCCGTTACCACAAGCTGCTCGGAAACAGAAGGCGCAGTCAGTGGGCCAGAATCGCAGGAGATCTGTAGCACGAGACCAATGCCGCCGATCAACCACACATACAAGGATTGTTTCATGAGTACCCCCGGGTCAGTAAGTCATCCAACATCAACCGAACCGCTCCTCTCTCGCGCAATAGCTCAGAACTCCAACGTGGAGAGGTACGCATAGTCGCGCCGTGCGCTCTCGAGCGGAGTCCCCGGATAGCTCTCCTGCTCGACGTACAGGATCTTCTCGTCGATGTGATCGATGCTCGCTAACAGGCGCTTGAAGTCGATGACGCCCTTTCCGAGATCCGTATCGTGGTCCGCGCCGAGAGCCGGAACGTCCTTGATGTGAAAGAGCGAGTAGCGCGAGCCAAAGCGCTTCAGGTAGTCGAACGGATCACCGCCGGCCTGCGCGAGGTTTCCGATGTCGAGCTGCAGGCGCACATAAGCGGGGTCGGTGCGTTCGGCGAGCAAGTCATAAGGAACGACGCCGTCGATCTTTTTGAAATCGATGGATTCGTCATGAAAGGCGATCCGAATACCGCTGGGGAGCGCGCGGCGTCCCGCCTCATTGAGACGATCGGCCCAATGGCGGTAGTCGTCGAGCGTCGGCTTGTCGGTCGGAAGGCTCGCGAGGACCAGGTAGTCGTGGCCAAGTATCTTCGCCGTGTCGATCTGGCGATCGAGATCATCGAACGACTCGCCGCTGAGGTGCGTAGATGGCGCACGCAGTCCGTTGCGGTCGAGAATAGCTCGCAATCGTGCCGGTGGCATCCCGAAATTGTTCATCGAGCTGAGCAGCTCGACGTCTTTGTAACCTGCCTGGGCGATGTCGCCGAGCGTGCGCTCCAGATCACGCCGCGCGTCGTCGCGCAAAGTGTAAAGCTGAATCCCCACGCGGCGGAGACGGCGCGGTGTCGATGTCATGCTGCCCGGCCGGGGCGCGCAAGCCAGGTGCGGCACGGCGGCCGCGAGTCCGACAGTCGATAGAAACGTACGGCGATTCATGGGATCTCCTTAAACGCGGACCGCGACGATCGCGGTTCCGTAGCAGAGGACTTCGGTCGCGCCCTGTATGACCTCGGTCGCGTCGTACTGAATTCCGACCACCGCAGTCGCGCCCAGCTCCTGCGCGTGCTTCGCATCAGGTCGAATGCCTCAACGCGCCTTTTCTCGCAGAGCTGGGTGAACAGCGAGATGTTCCCGCCGGCCAGGGTCTGGAGCGATGCGCCGATGGTTCCGAATATGGAACGGGACCGCACCGTTACGCCGCGAACAACGCCAAGCGTTTGAGTAGCGCGGTACCCCTCGATATTCAGGGCCGTAGCCGTCATCGAGTGCGGGATCGGTCTGGCGGCCATGTCAGTCCTCAACGACTTTGAATTAAAGGGCAGGGCGAATGCTCCCAGCGTAACGTCAACCGGGCCCGAGCACCAGACTAATGTCGGATGCGGGCCATGGCGTGAACGTCCGTACTCTCGGCCTCTCGATAGCGCACAGCTGGCATCGCAGCACCCGCCTCCGGCAGGATGAGCCTGAAAAGGATATTGTTTGTGCCGAGCAAATGTCAGACTGACGCACGGGCTGGCAGAACACCCCAATTCGGGAGACGCCATGACGAAGGGCAACTTTTCGCGACGTGAATTTCTGGAAATGAGCGCGGCGGCAGCAGGAGGATCGGTTGCGGCGAGAAGCGTTCTCCTGAGTCCGCAACCGCGCGACACCTCGGCGAGACCGGCCGCTCCCAGCGACACGATTCGTTTCGGCATGATCGGCATCGGCATGCAAGGGTCCGGGCTGCTCGGCACCTCGATCACGATCCCGGGAGTCGAATGTGCCGCGGCAGCTGATCTCTACGACGGCCGGCACACCCTCGCCCGCGAAATCGTGCGCCCCGGTCTGCCAGTCACCCGGCGCTATCGGGAGCTGCTGGACAACAAAGACATCGACTGCATCGTGGCGGCGGTTCCCGATCACTGGCACCGGCAGGTGGTGATCGACGCAGTCAGCGCGGGCAAGGACATCTACTGCGAGAAGCCCATGTCACATAGCGCCGCCGACGGAGTGGCGATGGTCGATGCGGCAAAGAAGAGCGGCCGCATCGTGCAGATCGGCTCGCAGCGTGTCAGCTCCCAGATTTGCGCGAAGGCCAAAGAAATTGTCTCGCAAGGAATGCTCGGAGATCTCATGCTTGTCGAAGGATCGATGGGCCGCAATGATCCAAATGGAGCGTGGCAATATCCGCCGCCATTCGATCTCTCTCCGCAGAACCTCGATTGGGATACGTGGCAGGGAAACGTTCCCAAGCGGCCGTTCAATCCGTTGGTCTTTGCGCGCTGGCGGTGCTGGAAGGAATACGGCACCGGAGTCGCCGGCGATCTGCTCGTTCATCTGATCAGCGGGATGATGGTGATGCTGGGGATCAATGAGGCGCCGAAGCAGGCATCCGCGGTGGGCGGGATCAGGCACTGGAAGGACGGGCGCAACATGCCCGACGTTCACGCGGTTCTGTATTACTATGGCGATCTTCCGGTCTACATGCGGCTCAATCTCGCCACCGAGATGCCGGAGACGTATCGGATTCAGGGGTCGAAGGGACTGCTCGAAGTCGGCGAGTTCGGCCTGAGCTTCACGCCCCAGCTGGGGATCGATACGTCACCCAGCTATTACACTGGCAGTTTCCCTCGCGCGATGCGGGAAGAGTACGAGAGAAAATGGCACCAGGAGAACGATGCGAAGCTGGCGAAGGCGGCGGTTCAGGAATCGATCTCGTTCCGAATGCCCGACTACGATGACATCCGGCCCCATCTCACGACCTACTTTGACGCGGTGCGCTCGCGCAAACCTGTTGTCGAGGACGTGATATTCGGTCACCACGCGGCGCTGGCGTGTCACATGGCGAACGAGTCGTACTTTCGAGGAGGATCTGTCAAATGGGACGAGGCCACGAAGACCATCAAGGGCTGACCATCTCCCCACGAGGAAACCGATAGCCGCGCTAAGCGCTGCCGCGTTCCGACCGGGCAGATTGGTCAGAGTTTTGGCCGAGTCGACCCAGGAGATAACCAGTGCCGAACAAGACGGCTCCGACCACGAGAGACCCCGCCGCCACCGTAATCATCGCCGGCAACTCGGTACGGGTATCGCCTCGCCTGCCCAAAAATGCGAGGACGACGATCACAGTCCCGAACGATATGAGAATCCCGCCAATACCCATCAACCCCGCGGCAAATCCTGAACGCATCGATGCCCTCTGTCGTGTCTGCCTGACCTGGCTGGTAATCGTAGTCGCTACAGACGCATCGCGTAAGCAGCGCGCTCGAGCTCGACGAGCTCATGCCGGCAACGGGGTGGGGCTCCAGCGAGTCAGTCCAGGATTGGCGTGGCCACGCGGAATTCGACGTATCCACATTTGCGGCAAAGATAGCTGTCGAGCGTGACCTGGTTGCGGCCTTGCGCATGACGCTCTGGATCGACGCCGACGCTGCCCCGCGGGAGGTGAAGGAAATCTGCTTCCGGGCGTCCGAGCGCCTCAAGCTCGCGACGGTGCTGGTGGCAAACCAGCGCGTCCAACTTCCACCGGGGTACGCGCACCTGTCGGCCGTGCGAGTCGACGGCGGGCCGGACGTGGCCGACCGCTATATCGTGGAGCATGCCGCCCTCGGCGACGTGGCCGTCACAGCCGACATCCCGCTTGCCGCCCTTCTGGTGCCCAATGGGGTCGTCGTCCTCGACCCCCGCGGCGAGGAGTACACGGCAGAAATCATTGGGGAGCGCCTGTCGGTGCGGAACTTCATGGACGGACTCCGGACGGCCGGCGTCGAGACGGGTGGCTACGCGGCCTACGGCTCGCGCGAGAAGCAGGCATTCGCAAACGCACTCGACCGGGCGCTCACGCGCGCGATTCGTACCGGCGGGCATCGCGCCCGTTAAGTGAAAGACATCGAATACCGAAGCGCAGGGTATGGATCGCACGGCTTCGACTAGCGTCACCAGGCGTAAGGAGCGAGACCTAATTCCGCCGTTCCTTACGCCACCAGAAAAGCTCCTAGCGAATTGGCATGTGTTGCTTACAGCCCCCTGCTTCGGTTTTGTGGATGCCAGCTAGTGCATCAAATCTCTCGCGACACCGCGGCGGCGAGTCTTGCGCCACCTGAGATCGATCTTACTCGCTGCGAGCCGGCGTGAGAGGCGAGCCGATCCGGTGCAGTCTTTGTTACGAGAGCATTAAGTCGATCTATCGAGTTCGCTTCCGCAAGATCGCCCTCGCCGGCGCACCTTCGTGCCCCCCTACCTTGATCGGCAACACAATCAAGTCGTAATCCCCGGCACTCACCCCCTCGAGCGACAACCCCTCGACGATCGGAATCCCTTTGCCTAGAAGAATCCGATGTGTCATCGGCGCCGGTGCACCGAACTGCTCGGCCGAGATGTAGTCTATCCCCACCAGCTGCACGCCTGCATCGGCCAGCAGCTGCGCCGCATCGGGAGCGATGTATGCGAAGTCGCGATGAAAGTTGGCGGATGCCATCCAGCCGCGCAGCGAGCTCCTGGTGCGGAAGATCACCCGCTGCGCGCCCTTCCACTCATGCCGGTTTAGCTCCGCGACATCGATCGCCTGCACACCGTCTGGGATGTCGATCACTCGGGCCGGTCCGATCAGCGGTTGCAGCGGCATCCGGTCGATCGATGCGCCGCCGAGCACGAAGTGCATCGGCGCGTCGATGTGCGTTCCGCTGTGCGCGCCCAACGAATACGCGGACAGTGTCAGCGCGTCGCCTTTGCGCATGTCCTTGAGGAACTCGAACTTCATCGGCGCATCGCCCTCGTACACCGGGGTCGTCGCCGGATCGAGCGTCGCCGTCGCATCGATCCATCCGTTCGACATCAGCGTCACAGGGCCGCCGACGCGAGACGCCGCTTGCTGCGATGGTGCGCATGCCACTGCGCCCAGTACTACCACGGCCGCTAAGGTCCAACCGCGCCGAATGCTGCTTTTCTCCGTTCCCATGTGACCTCCCAGGCAATGTCGCACGTTCGCGCCGCGAACAATCGCGGCTGACGGGAAAACCCGCGTATCAGAGCGCAAGACTTAGAAGTATCGTGAATCCCAGTCCCGCGACCCCAATGATGGTCTCCGCCACCGTCCACGTCTTCAGTGTCTGCGGGACGGTCATATTGAAGAATTCCTTGATGAGCCAGAAGCCGGAATCGTTCACGTGCGAGAGCACGAGCGAACCGGCCCCCGTCGCAAGCACCAGCAGCTCGGCATGAGTGCCCGGCGTCGCCATCGCGATAGGTGCGACGATTCCGGCGGCGGTCGTCATCGCCACGGTCGCCGATCCGGTGGCTACGCGTATGAGCGCCGCCACGACCCAGGCAAGGACGAGCGGCGAGGCGTGTGATCCAATTGCCACGTCGGCGATCGCGCGTCCCACACCGCTCTGCACGAGCACCTGGTTGAATCCACCCCCCGCGCCGATCACCAACAGTATCGTAGCTGTCGGGGCCAGGCAGTCGTTGCAGAACTTCATCACTTCCGCTCGTGTGAAATGTCGCGCCCGGCCCAGAGACCAGAACGAGAAGAGCAATGCGAGGAGCAACGCGACGATCGGGTGCCCGATGATATGCAGCGCCAAGCGCACCGAGCTCGCTGCGTCGAGCGCGATGTCGGCCGCGCTGGCGAGGAGCATCAGGATCACGGGAATCAACACCGTGAATAGAGAGATACCGAACCCCGGCGTCTGCTGGATCGCACCCGAGGCACTGTCCAGTTGCGCCGCCATCGGATTCTCCGCCGGAAGCACGATGCGCGGCGCAATCCACGCGGCGAAGATAGGCCCCGCCAGCGAAGCCGTCGGCAGGCCGACGAGCAGGCCGTAAAGAATTGTGCGCCCGACATCGGCGTGATACGCCGTCACGGCGAGCATCGCCGCCGGATGTGGCGGCAGCATCCCGTGCACCACCGAAAGGCCGGCTACGAGCGGGATCCCGATCTTGATGAGCGACATCCCCGTGCGGCGTGCTATCGTGAACACAAGCGGAATGAGCAGAACGAAACCCACCTGGAAGAAAACAGGGATCCCGACGATAAAAGCGACAAGCATGATGGCCCAGTGCACACGCCGAACGCCAAAGAGATCGATGAGCGTGGTCGCGATGCGTGTGGCAGCGCCCGACTCCGCCATCATCTTTCCCAGCATGGTGCCGAGTGCGACCACGACGGCAATGAAGCCCAGCGTGGCACCCACGCCATCCTGGAACGACTTCACCGCGTCGCCGGGCGGCATCCCGGCCGCCACTCCCATGACAAGAGAGACGACAATCAGAGCGACGAAGGGGTGCCACTTGAAGCGCGCGATGAGCACGATGAGTGCGATCACCGCGCCGAGTGCGTAGAGGAGCAGGCGAGTGTCAGGCGTCATACTGATGCGCGCGCCACGAGAGCGGCGACGAGATCTTGTGGTGATTCCCTGATGTCACACACCCACGCGTGCTCGTCAGGCGATGGCTCCTCGAGCGTGGCGAGTTGGCTGTCGAGCAGGGATGGCGGCATGAAGTGCCCGCGCCGGCTGGCGAGGCGTTCAGCGAGCAGGGCGGGGGGCCCTCGTAGAAAGACGAACCGCAACTCGCTCGCTTGAGCGCGAAGGACGTCCCGGTACGATCGCTTGAGCGCGGAGCAGGTCATCACCAGCCCGGTGCCGGCGTCCTTCGTCTCTCGGATCCGCACCGCGAGTGAGCGAAGCCATCGCACGCGATCGTCGTCGGTGAGTGGAACTTCTCGCGACATGCGCTGCACGTTTTCGGCGGAATGGTGATCATCCCCTTCGACGAAGTCGATGCCGAGCGCACGGGCGAATGCCGCGCCGATCAAGCTCTTCCCGGAGCCGGAGACGCCCATCACGACGTAAAGGCCTCTGTTCACGATATCCAACGACCAATGAGCGACCGCCTGCCGGACGTTCCATTCTTTGCGGCGACGATTCCAGTCAGCGACTTTTTCAGCAGAGTCCGTGGCTGTCGGTCCAACGCCCTAGTTCAGTTGCGAATGAATCTACTCTACTCAGCGATCACCCCACCAGCGATCTTTCACCGGGTGCCACTGGTGCCGAACGACGAGTTCCGCGCGAACATTTCGCGCGCTGCTGACAACATCCTCGACCTGGAACTGAATGTCAGGGAACGCCGTGACGATCGATTGCAAGAGCTCCCAGAGTGTTTCGCGGATCGGCGCGAAGATTGCGCAGTTGTCGCGCGAGGTCTTCGCCATCGTTGGTGATTGTGCCTTCACCGAGGGTGCGTTGACGGTCAACGTCAGGCGCTTCCCGCTGGCGCAGCGATCGCGCATGGCGAGCCGCGCCGTGGTACGGAAGGTGGCCGGAGGATCCCCCCTCACGCCGAGTCGCCCGTGAAGTTCAAGACCATCATCGAGCCGTTTCGTATCAAGACGGTCGAGCCGATCCGCCAGACCACCGACGCGCAGCGGGCGGCGGCGATCCGCGCGGCGCACTACAACGTATTCCAGCTCGACGCCGAGGATGTGCTCATCGACCTGCTCACCGACTCGGGAACGGGAGCGATGTCGGTGTACCAATGGGCCGGCATGATGAAGGGCGACGAGTCCTATGCCGGCGGCCGCTCCTTTCATGCCTTCGTCAAGTCGGTGAAGGAGATCACCGGGTTCCAGAACGTGATCCCCACGCACCAGGGACGCGCCGCCGAGCACATCCTCTCGGGCGCGATGCTCAAGCCCGGGTCGATCGTCCCCAACAACACGCATTTCGACACCACGCGAGCGAACGTCGAGCACCGCGGCGCGGTTGCCCTCAACCTGCCGATCGCGGAAGGGCGCGAGCCGCAGACCATCCATCCCTTCAAGGGGAACATGGACGTCGCCGCGCTCGAGCGGGTGTTGCGCGATAACGCCGGCAACGTGCCGCTGGTGATGACCACTGTCACCAACAACTCCGAGGGCGGGCAGCCGGTGAGCATGGAGAACATCCGCCGCACCTCGGCCCTCTGCCGCACGCACGGCGTGCCCTTCTTCATCGACGCCTGTCGCTTCGCCGAGAACGCGTGGTTCATCAAGACCCGCGAGCCGGGGTACGCCGGCAAGTCGCCGCTGGAGATCGCACAGGAGATGTTCGGCCTTGCCGACGGCTGCACGATGAGCGCGAAGAAGGACGGGATGGCGAACATCGGCGGATTTCTCGCGATGAACGACGACGCCCTCGCCCTCACCTGCAGCAACTCCCTCATCCTCACCGAGGGATTCCCCACCTACGGCGGGCTCGCCGGCTACGACCTCGAGGCAATCGCGGTCGGGCTGTACGAGGCCCTCGATCCCGACTACCTGCAGTACCGCATCCGCTCGGTGGAGTACATCGCCGAGAAGATGATCGCCGCCGGGATTCCCATCGTGCGTCCCGCGGGTGGCCATGCGCTCTACCTTGATGCCAGGAGTTGGCTCCCGCACATCCCGCCGCACCAGTACCCGGGGTGGGCGCTCTCCGTCGCGCTGTACGTCGAGGGGGGCATCCGCGCGTGCGAGATCGGCTCGGTGATGTTCGGGCAGCAGCCCGACGGCAGCGAGCGCGCCGCCGACCTGGAGCTCGTGCGTCTCGCCTTTCCGCGCCGCGTCTATACGCAGAGCCACATGGACTACGTGGCCGAGGTGCTGCTGCACGTGAACACCATCGCGAAGGACATTCGCGGCGTGCGGATCGTGGAGCAGCCGGCGGTGCTCAGGCACTTCACCGCGAAGTTCGAACTCCTGCCCCGCTAGCCGCGGGCAGCCGTAACCCTAGAGGACAACCAAAGTGACGCACCATCGCAGCTGGGCCGAGCCCTGGAAGATCAAGGTCGTCGAGCCGATCCGGATGACTACCGCCTCCGAACGCAAAGAGCACATCCGCGAGGCCGGCTACAACACCTTTCTCCTCCGCTCCGCGGACGTGTACATCGACCTCCTCACCGACTCCGGCACCAACGCGATGTCGGACCGACAGTGGGCGGGCATGATGATGGGCGACGAGGCCTACGCCGGGTCGCGGAACTACTATGCGCTCGAGGAAGCGGTGCGGGAGTTCTACGGCTTCCCTCATCTGATCCCAACACACCAGGGGCGCGGCGCCGAGAACATCCTCTCGAAGATCCTGATCACACCGGGGGACCACGTGCCCGGCAACATGTACTTCACGACGACGCGCGTGCACCAGGAGCTTGCAGGCGCGACGTTCCACGACGTCATCATCGACGAGGCGCACGACCCGGCATCTGAGCACCCGTTCAAGGGCGACGTGGACCTCGACAAACTCGACGCGCTCGTACGCGAGGTCGGCGCCGAGCGGGTGCCGTATGTGTCGGTCGCCGCCACGGTAAACCTCGCCGGCGGCCAGCCGGTGCAGCTCTCCAATCTCCGCCGTGTCGCCGACTATTGCCACGCGCGCGGGATTCGCGTGATCCTCGACGCCACGCGCGCCGTCGAGAACGCCTGGTTCATCCAGCAGCGCGAGCCCGGCATGCGCGATCACACGGTGGCCGAGATTCTTCGCCTGCTGTGCGAGTGCGCCGATGGCGCCACGATGTCCGGCAAGAAGGACTCGCTGGTGAACATCGGCGGCTGGCTGGGACTCCGCGAGGAGCGGCTGGCCGAGGAGGCGCGCGGACTCGTGGTAGTGTACGAGGGGCTGCACACGTACGGCGGGCTCGCTGGCCGCGACATGGAGGCGATGGCGATCGGCATTCGCGAGTCGGTCGAGGAAGACCACATTCGGAGCCGCATCGGGCAGGTGCACTACCTTGGCAAGCGGCTGATCGATGCCGGAGTGCCGGTGGTGCGCCCCCTCGGCGGCCACGCCGTCTTCCTCGATGCGGCCGCGATCCTTTCGCATCTTCCGCGCGATCAGTTTCCGGCGCAGGCCCTCGCCGCCTCGCTCTACCTCGAATCGGGGGTGCGCGCGATGGAGCGCGGCGCCGTGTCGGCGGGCCGCGACGCGAAGACCGGGGAGAACCGGTATCCGGCCCTCGAGCTGGTGCGCCTCACGATCCCGCGTCGTGTGTACACGCAGGCGCACATGGACGTGGTAACCGAGAGTGTGGAAGAGGTGTTCGCACAGCGTGAGCAGGTGCAAGGACTGCGCTTCACGTACGAGCCGGAACTGCTGCGATTCTTCCAGGCGCGATTCGAGTTGGTGCGCGCGCCGTCCGAAACTGGCGGCGCCGGTGCGGCCGGAATCACGATTGCGCACCAGCTCCAGAGCCGGCAAGCGTTAGGGTAGCGCGCGTTGGTTACGTGTCGCCGTCCGACGGGCGAAGCTTAGTGTCCCCTGTGACGGCCCAGAATCATCCCGGTGACGAATGGAATCAGCCAGATGGCCCAGACCGTGATGCTTACCCTATGGAACGTGCGAATGGGCCGCTCAGCACGGTTGATGAGCACTATGGTGGCCCAGACGGCATGAGCCAACATTAGAAGGAGGGCGACACCCCCAGTGGCAGTGTGGAGGGTCCAGTGAAACCCACCCGCCAGCCGGCGCATGAGCTCAGTGCCAGCGGTGTCCGAGAGGAAGCCGAGCCAGAACAGACCAGCGTGCCACGGTCGCAGGCGCCTGGTGAGGAAAACAGCCCAGACACCGAATGAGTAGAAAGCGAACGCGGCGATCATGAGCACCACCGCTGCTCTGACTAGAGGAGGCATGGAGATCCTTGGCCGAACGCCTGCGTCCGGGATTGAACGCTGGCATCACCTTGTATCCTAGCTCTTTTCAGAGTTTGCGGACGCCGACGCACAACCACGCCGCGAATGCTGTCCGCGACTTCCTCCTCCGGTTAACTTCAATAGGTAAGCAACCCTATCGATGAAGTAACTATGCCCGATAAATCCCGCACCCCAGTTATCGTCGGCGCCGCCCGCACGCCCATCGGCAAATTCCTCGGCGCTCTCTCCCCTCTCAGCGCGCCCGAGCTCGGCGCCATCGCGATCCGCGAGGCGCTTAAGCGCTCGAAGGTTCCGGCCGAAGACGTCCAGGAAGTCATCATGGGACACGTCATCCAGGGCGGGACGGGCCAGGCGCCCGCCCGGCAGGCTGCACTGAAGGCTGGCCTCCCGGCGACCGTGTCGGCTGTGACGGTCAACAAGGTCTGCGGATCCGGACTCAAGGCGGTGATGCTCGCGTCCCAGGCGATCAAGGCCGGCGACGCGCAGGTCATAGTCGCCGGCGGACAGGAGTCGATGTCCAACGCGCCGTACTATGTCTACGGCATGCGCAACGGCGTCAAGCTCACCGACCAGAAGATGGTCGACGGCATGATCAAGGACGGACTCTGGTGTGCCTCGTGTGACGTGCACATGGGACGACACGCCGAGTACACGGCGAAGAAAGCGGGCGCGACGAGAGGAGATCAGGACGAGTTCGCGGCCGCATCCCATCGCAAAGCCGTGAGCGCGATCGAATCTGGAAAGTTCAAGAGCGAGATCGCGCGCGTAGAAATCCCCGGCAAGAAAGGGCCGACCGTCGTCGACACCGATGAAGGCCCGCGCAAGGACACGACCGCGGAGACTCTCGCCAAGCTCCGCCCCGCGTTCCCCGGCAAGAACGGCGGGAACGACGACTTGAGCGTCACCGCCGGCAACGCGTCGAGCCTCAACGACGGCGCCGCTGCTCTCGTCGTGGTCTCCGAGGAATACGCCGAAGCCCACAACCTCGAGATACTCGGCCGCATCACGGGCTACGCGACCGGCGCGACCAATCCGGAAGATCTGTTTTTCGCGCCGATCAAAGCCGTGCGAAACCTGATGAAGAAGACGGGCACGCAGATCAGCGATTACGATCTTATCGAAGCCAACGAGGCCTTCGCCGCGCAGGCGATCGCCGACGGAGAGGAGCTCGGCTGGGACTGGAAGCGCGTCAATGTCAACGGGGGCGCGATCGCGCTCGGACACCCGCTCGGCGCGAGCGGCGCGCGCGTCCTCACGACGCTGCTCTACGCCATGAAGGAGCGAGGCGCGAAGAAAGGACTTGCGACGCTCTGCCTTGGGGGCGGCGACGCCGTGGCGCTCAGCGTCGAGCGCGCGAACTAACGGATTGACCGCCCCGCCGCAATCCGAAGCACAGCAACGGAGACGGTCCGCAACGCTGCCGCCGAGGGCGAAGAAGTTCCTCGGTGTGGTGTGGCGGATCGTCGCGTTCTACGCGATCTGCCTGGTCGCCATCTTCGTGCTGCAGTCAATCGCCGTGGCGACCGTGGGGCCAGGCGCTGCGAATCCGCTGAGCGTCACGTCCCAGTGGATCAGTCTCGCGAGCGTGATTGCCGCGACGTGGATCATGCTGCGACGAATCGACAACCTGCCCTGGCGCGAAGTCGGACTCGATCGCCCCGCCGCGTCGCCGCTGGTCCTTGTAAAGGGCGCCGTGCTCGGCGGACTCACGATCGGACTCGCGAGCCTGTTTCTTCTTGCGACGCACATGCTCCGCATAGACCCCACCGCCCCGGGAAGCTGGTGGGGGGAGGCCGGTCACTCGACGATCTTCTTTCTCCCGGCAGCGTTCTTCGAAGAGCTTTTCATTCGTGGCTACGTCTTTGCCGTGTTGAGACGCGCGGCGGGATGGAAATTTTCGCTCATCGTCACGAGTATCGTGTTCGGACTGCTGCACGCGGCCAATCCGAATCCCGATGCCGAATCGATTCTCGCGGTGATCGTCGCCGGGTTTTTCCTCGGGGCAATTCTGCTCGTGACCCGGAGTCTTTACGCAGCTGGAGCCGCGCACTTCGCCTGGAACTGGGTGATGTCGGGCGCGCTCCACATTGCGGTGAGCGGATTGCCGTCGGGTGACCCAGACTACCGTGTCGTAGATTCCGGTCCCGACTGGCTCACCGGTGGGCGGTGGGGACCGGAGGGCGGACTCGCCGCCGTCGTGGCAATGTTCGTCGTTCTCTTTTACCTGTACGGGCGCTACATGCGCCGGATGGAGTGGAAAGCATGACCGACCGGGTCGCGGTTGTCGGAGCGGGACAGATGGGGAACGGGATCGCGCACGTCTTCGCGCAATCCGGATTCAGCGTCGTGATGATCGATGTTTCCCAGGACGCGCTGGACAAGGGGCGCGCGACGGTCGCGAAGAACATCGAGCGGCAGGTCAAGAAGGGGACGATTCCCCCCGAGGAGCAGGTGAAGATCCTCTCCCGAATCGACCTCAGCATGGATCTCGAGGCCGCGGGCGACGCGTCGCTCATCATCGAAGCGGCGAGCGAGGATAGCGGTCTCAAGTATCGCATCTTCACTGATCTCGATCGCATCGCGAAGCCGGCCACCGTGCTCGCCACCAACACGAGCTCCATCTCGATCACCGAGATCGGGCGGCGAACTTCGCGCCCCGACCAGGTCATCGGCATGCACTTCATGAATCCGGTGCCGGTGATGAAGCTGGTCGAGATCATCCGCGGACTCGCGACGTCCGATAAGACGACGAAGTACGTCACCGACATCGCGGTTCGGCTCGGGAAGACGCCGGTCGAAGTGAACGACTATCCCGGCTTCGTCTCCAATCGCGTGCTGATGCCGATGATCAACGAAGCGGTCTACTGCCTGATGGAAGGAGTCGGCGAGCCCGAAGCGATCGATCAGGTGATGACCCTCGGCATGAACCACCCGATGGGCCCGCTTGCTCTGGCCGATCTGATCGGACTCGACACCTGCCTCGCAATTCTCCAGGTGCTGCAAGACGGACTCGGGGATCCCAAGTATCGTCCGTGTCCGTTGCTCAAGAAGTACGTCGCCGCGGGCTGGCTCGGCAGGAAGAGCGGCCGCGGCTTCTATACCTATAGTAAGTAAGCCGCCGTGTCCTGGGCTCTACACCCGCTCACCGAAGAACAAACCGAGGTCCAGAAGCTCGCGCGCGACTTCGCGCGGGCTGAGATCGCTCCGCATGCAGCCGAGTGGGACCAGAAGGCCTACTTCGAGCCGTCACTGGTGAAGAAGCTCGGCGAGCTGGGATTCCTCGGGATGATGCTGCCCGAGGAGTACGACGGACTCGGAACGGACACCGGGACGTATTTGATCGCTCTCGAGGAGATCGCTGCTGCCGATGCGTCCGTCGCGGTGCTAATGAGCGTTCACAACTCGCTTCCGACGCAGATGATTCTTCGCCACGGAACGGATGCGCAGAAAGACAGGTTCCTCAAGAAGATGGCGCGCGGTGAGATACTGGGCGCCTTTGCTTTGTCCGAGCCGGACGCGGGATCCGATGCGTCGGCGCTCGCGACGCAGGCGGTGAAGGACGGCAAGTCGTGGATCCTGAACGGCACCAAGAGCTGGGTGACGAACGGCAACACCGCCGGAGCGATTCTCACCATGGCCCGCACGGATGCGACCGGCACGCGACGCGGGGCGCGGGGAATCGGAGCGTTCATCATCACGCCGGATCTCCCCGGATTCAAAGTCGGCAAGAAGGAAGACAAGCTGGGGCTCCGCGCATCGCCGACCGTGCAGCTCACCTTCGACAACATGCGCGTGCCGGCGGAGAATCTCCTCGGTGACGAGGCGCAGGGCTTCGTCTATGCCATGCAGTCGCTCGACAATGGTCGCCTGGGAATTGCGGCACAGGCGATAGGAATCGCTCGCGCAGCACTCGAGCATTCTGTCGCATACGCCGCGGAGCGGAAGCAATTCGGTAAGGCGATCAAGGAGTTCGAGGCAATCCAGTTCAAGCTGGCCGACATGGCAATGAGAGTGGCCGGCTCGAGAGCACTACTGCATGCGGCGGCCGCCGCGAAGGATCGCGGGCAGAACATTCGCCAGTTCAGCTCGATGGCGAAGCTGATGGCGAGCGAGACGGCAATGTGGGTGACGACACAGGCGGTGCAGATCTTCGGCGGATACGGCTACATCAAGGATTATCCGGTGGAGCGACTTATGCGCGATGCGAAAGTCACCGAGATTTATGAGGGCACGTCCGAGATCCAGAGGATCGTGATCGCGCGCTCTCTCTACGGGCAATCATGAAGTTCCACTTCGGAATTACTAAATAAATGAAGGAATTACCAAATAAATGAAGCTGTTCGACACGCTGGCTGAGATGGGGCACGAGGAAATCGTGATGTGCAGCGATCCCTCGGTTGGATACAGAGGCATTCTCGCGGTTCACAGTACGAAACTCGGACCCGCTCTCGGCGGAACCAGATTCTGGCAGTACGCCACCGACGAAGAGGCGATTACCGATGCGCTCCGACTTTCGCGCGGCATGACGTACAAGAACGCCGTGGCGGGACTTTTTCTGGGCGGCGGCAAGTCGATCATTATCGGCGACAACAAGACAAAGGACCGTGAGAAGATCTTCCGTGCTCACGGTCGTTTCGTTGAGATCCTCGGCGGGCGCTACATCACGGCCGAAGACGTGGGCACGAGCACCAAGGACATGGCCTACGTACAAATGGAGACGAAGCACGTCGCTGGCCTGGCGGGAAAATCCGGCGATCCCTCGCCCGTGACGGCGCACGGTGTCTTTCGCGCGGTGCAGGCTTCGGCGAACCGGAAATGGGGCTCGGACAGTCTCGAGGGCAAGACGATCGCGATCCAGGGCTGCGGCAGTGTGGGAAGCTATCTCGCCAAGGAGCTGCACGAGGCCGGCGCCAAGCTGATCGTCTCCGACATCGATTCAGCCAAGGTAGCGAAAGTGTCGAAGGCGACCAGCGCGAGGATCGTCGAAGGCGATGCGATTTTTTCCGTCGATGCCGACATATTCTCGCCATGCGCGCTCGGCGGCATCATCAACGACAAGACGATCCCGAAGCTCAAGGTCCAGATCGTCGCCGGCGGAGCGAATAACCAGCTCCTGGAAGAGCGCCACGGCGACGAGCTCCAGAGGCGCGGCATTCTCTACGCGCCGGACTACGTCGCGAACGCTGGCGGCGTGATCAACGTCTACGGCGAAGTTGCCGGCTGGGACGCCCAGCGGGCGCTCGACAAGGCCGACGATATTTATGATACAATTCTGAAAGTGTTCGATATCGCCGAGGCCAAGAACATTCCAACGTATGAGGCGGCGGATCGCTTGGCGGAGCTGCGACTGGCGGAGGCAAAATGAGCGAGACGATTCCAATCGCTTCTGATCATGCCGGCGTCGAGATGAAGAACCGTCTCGTCTCCGAGCTGAAGAAGTTGGGCTACACTCCTGACGACATTGGGGCGAACGATCCCAGCAAGCCCGATGATTATCCGGATTACGCTCATCCGCTCGCCAAGGAAGTTTCCGAGGGGCAGGCCAAGCGTGGCATCCTGCTCTGTGGGAGCGGGGTCGGCATGGATATCGTCGCCAACAGGTACCCCGGAGTGCGCGCCGCGCTAGCGTGGGCGCCCGTGATCGGCGAGCTGTCGCGCAAGCACAACGACTCCAACGTGCTGGTCCTTCCGGCCCGCTTCATGACGGACGATCAGGGGGTCGAGACCATGAAGGCGTGGCTGGACACTAAATTTGAAGGCGGCCGCCACGAGCGGCGCGTCAAGAAGATCGATCTAGAGGACACCTGATGCCCCAGACAAAAGAAGCTCCGCTGAAAACCACTTCAAGAATCGCCATGCCCGAAGGCACGCTGGCGCAATCAGATCCACAGATTGCCCGATTCATAGACCTCGAGGTCGATCGGCAGCGTCACGGACTCGAGCTGATCGCGAGCGAGAACTTCGTTTCGCCGGCGGTGCTGGAGGCGATGGGAACTCCTCTGACCAATAAGTACGCAGAGGGACTTCCCGGGAAGCGGTACTACGGCGGGTGCGAGTTCGTGGACATGGTGGAGCAGCTCGCGATCGACCGCGTGAAGAAATTGTTCGCCGCCGACCACGCCAACGTGCAGCCGCACTCCGGCGCGCAGGCGAATGCCGCTGTCTATCTGGCGTTCCTAAAGCCGGGCGACGTCGTTCTCGGTCTCGATCTCTCGCAGGGCGGACACCTCACGCACGGATCTCCGGTCAACTTTTCGGGCCTGCTCTATCACGCCATCCACTACGGCGTTGGCGAGGACGGCCGCATCGACTACGCGCAGATGAAGAGGATCGCGCGCGAGCAGAAGCCAAAGATGATCATCGCCGGCGCAAGCGCGTACTCGCGCATCATCGAATTCGAGCCGTTCGCGGAAGTGGCGCGCGAGATCGGAGCGAAGTTCATGGTGGACATGGCGCACTTCGCGGGTCTCGTGGCGACCGGATATCATCCTTCACCGATTCCGCACGCGGACGCGGTGACGAGCACCACGCACAAGACTCTGCGCGGCCCGCGCGGCGGCCTGATCCTCTGCAAGGAGGAGCACGCGAAGACCATCGACAAGGCGATGTTCCCCGGCACGCAGGGCGGCCCGCTCGAGCACATTATCGCCGCCAAGGCGGTGGCGTTCAAGGAAGCGCTCGATCCATCCTTCAAGGATTACTGCGGGCAGATCGTGCGCAACGCGCAGGCGCTGGCGAACGCGCTGATCGAGCACGGGTTCAACATCGTCTCGGGCGGCACCGACAATCACCTGATGCTCGTGGACCTCCGGAACAAGAACGTCACGGGGAAAGTGGCCGAGAAGGCGCTGGATGCGGCGGGGATCACGGTGAACAAGAACACGGTGCCGAAAGAAACCCAGTCACCCTTCGTCACCAGCGGAATTCGGATCGGAACCCCAGCAGTCACCACCCGCGGTATGCGGGAGCCGGAGATGGAGCAGATCGCCGGGCTGATCGACCGGGTGATCACCAATGCCGGTGACGCGAAGGTCGCGTCGGCAGTCAAGGAGGCAGTACTCGACTTGACGAATCGCTTTCCTCTCTACACATCCTTCCCCTCAATGGCGGGAAAAAAGTAGAAAATGGCTGAGCTGGCATTTCGCGAAGGCATCATGGACCGGATTCGAATCCGCGAGCCGCGGTTCGATGAGCAGGCGTACCTGTTCGTCCTTTCCGCGCTCGAGATGTGTCAGGCGCAGCTCACGGTGCGGCGCCACATCACCGGAGTTGAACTGGCGCGCGCCGCCCGCGATCTCGCACTCGAGCGGTACGGGCTCATGGCCCGCGTGGTGCTCGAGCACTGGGGAATCTCCGTCACTGCCGACATCGGGGACATCGTGTTCACGCTCGTCGAGCTCGGATTCCTTCTCAGCCAGCCGCAGGACACGCGCGACGAGTTCGTGGACGTATTCGACTTCGATCTGGCATTCGAGCGCGATTACCCCTGGAACTGCGCGCAGCAGGCTTAAGAACCAACCTTCGCACCAATGCCCGCATGGGTGGTCAGCGCCAGGGAATCAGCGGAGCGCGATCGGGCAGCCATTGAAAGAGGAACCCCTTCACGCGTGTTGATGCAGCGCGCGGGTACCGCGGCGGCGGGAGAGATTTCGCGGCGCTATTCCGAGCGTCTGAGAAGCGGTGTCGTCGTCTTTACGGGTCCCGGGAACAATGGAGGCGACGGCTGGGTCGTCGCCGGCACGCTCGCCCGCTGGGGCGTCGAGGTAACGGTCGTCGAAGTGGCGAAGGCCACGAAAGCGAAATCGCCCGACGCCGTTACGGAGAGAGAAGCGGCGATCGATTCGGTGAAGCTTGCGGACTCATTCGATGACGACGCCGCCCTTGTCATCGACGCGCTCCTCGGCACCGGCTTCGAGGGAGATCCGCGCGGCAACGTGAGCGAAGCGATCGCGACGATCAATGAATTGCATGGGCGGGGCGCGCACGTCGCCGCACTGGATGTCCCGAGCGGCCTCGATGCCACGACGGGCCAGCACTCCACGTGCGTCGTCGCCGATGTCACTCTCAGCTTTGGCGGAATAAAGCGCGGGCTACTACTGGCGAGAGACTGCTGTGGTGAGATCGTGGCGCTGGACATCGGGCTCGACGACCTGTCGGCGCGCGCAACAAAAGAGCGGGCGACGCGAGAATCGTCGTTGCCGATTCTGGTCGACGGCGAGTGGGTGCGATCGCGCATTCCGCCCATTCGGTTCGACGCGCACAAAGGAATCCGTAAGCACCTGGCAGTGGTCGGGGGCGGGAAGGGAATGCCGGGCGCGGTCGTGCTCGCGTCACGTGCGGCCCTGAGAAGCGGTATCGGCCTCGTACGAGTTCTCGTGGCGCCGGAAAACGTGAGCCCGGTTCTGGCCGCCGTACCCTCCGCCCTCATCTCCGAGTGGCCCTCGAGCGAAAACCAGATCACGGCCGAGATCTCGAAGTGGGCCGACGCTGTAGTGATCGGACCGGGTCTGGGCAAGTCGAACGAGACGCGTTCACTCGTCGAGCGAATCCTGCGCGACTCGAAGGTTCCCGTACTCCTCGATGCCGACGCGCTCAACGTGTTTGAGGGCGATGCCAAATCTCTGGGCAAACTACTCGAGGGAAGGCCCGCGCTCATCACTCCTCACGTCGCTGAGTTCGCGAGACTCGCCGGCATCGATGTGAAAACAGTTCCTGGCGACAGGTTCGATGTAGGTCTCGATCTCGCGCGCCAGCTCGGCGCCACGGTTCTCCTCAAAGGATCGCCAACCGTGATTTTCACACCCGACGGAGACCGTCACGTAATCGCCAGAGGAACTGCGGCGCTGGGAACCGGTGGCAGCGGTGATCTTCTCGACGGCATCGCCGGAACCGTGCTGGCGCAAACGCAGGACGCGACCGTCGCTGGCTCCTGCGCCGCGTGGGTGCACGGTCGCGCGGCGGAATTCTGCGAATACGTGCGCGGCACTACACTGGAGGACGTACTCTACGCCCTCCCGCGCGCCTGGAACGAAATCGAGCCGGCACCCGAGGCTCCCGTGCTGGCCGAGCTGCCGGCAGTCGCGCGATGAGCCCCGACAGGCCGACCAACGATCGCAACATCGACCTCGGGCCCGGCAAGGAATTCGACCTCGTTCGAATCCTTCTCGCCGAGTGGGGCAAAGCCGCGCAAAGGATCGGCGACGACGCCGCCGTCCTCGACGTTCCCATGGGGGAGCACCTCGTCGTCACCACCGATACATCGGTGGAAGGCATTCACTTCAGCCGCGACTGGCTTAACAGCTTCGAGATCGGCTACCGCGCGACAGCGGCGTCACTCAGCGATCTGGCCGCGATGGCCGCGCGTCCGCTTGGGATTCTGATTGCGCTGACGCTTCCGGAGGGCAACAAGCAGGAGGCGCGTGAGATCGCCACCGGAATTCGCGAGGGCGCATCGGCGGTTCTGTGCCCGATTGTCGGTGGCGACCTGTCCTCGGGGAAGGATCTCTCGCTCACGATTACAGCGCTCGGCAGCGCGTCGCGTCCTCTTGCACGCTCGGGTGCCAAAGTCGGCCAGCGCGTTTACGTCACCGGACGCCTCGGTGGTCCCGCAGCCGCGGTCCGCGCCTGGCGCGCGGGAAACGAGCCGACCGAAAGCGACCGCGCGCGCTTCGCCAATCCAGTGCCGAGGATCGAGCCCGCAATTGGTCTCGCGGAGCGCGGAGCTACGTCGGCGATCGACATCTCGGACGGACTCATGGCCGATGTCGGCCATCTGGCGGCGGCGAGCAAAGTCTGCATCGAGATCGACGCTGAACGGATCCCGCGTGTCGATGGAGTCTCGGCTCTGCAAGCGGCGAGCTCGGGGGAGGAATACGAGATCGTCGTCACCGCGCCGGAGATCGACACGGGTCAGTTTTCAGAGGAGTTCGGTCTCGATCTCACGGAGATCGGCCGGGTTGTTGCCGGTACCACAGGTATTGTTCTCATGCAGGGAGGTGAGCGCATCACCACGCCCCCGGGCTTCGACCACTTTCGCGATAAATGATGTCTTTTCTTCGAACGATTCTTCTCTACGCCACCGCGGTCGTCGCGACCTTCTTCCTCGGTCTCACAGTCATCATTGCGGCGCTGCTCGGCGTGAAGGACGAGCCGGGCGGCATCTACGACAACGTCCCCCGCTGGTGGTCGTCGGCGGTGCTGTGGGCCGTCGGCGTCAAGATACGCGTCCACGGCATGGAGAACGCGAGCGGTGGCGAGCCCCACATTTTCGCGTCCAACCACGTCAGCTGGTTCGACGTTCCCTCGCTCGCCAGCACGTTGCCCCGCAACAGGTTCGTCGCGAAGGCCGAGCTGTTCAAGGTGCCGATCTTCGGGAGCGCAATGCGCGCCGTGGGGATGATAGAAATTCAGCGCGAGAACCGGAAAGCCGCGTTCGGCGCCCTTGACGTCGCGGCCGAGCGAATCCGCGGCGGCAAATCGGTCGTCGTCTTTCCGGAGGGGACGCGCGGAAACGCGTATCCACTCCGCCCGTTCAAGAAGGGCCCGTTCGTGCTGGCGATCGCCGCCGGAGTGCCGATCGTCCCGATCATCGTTCACGGGACGATCGAGATCATGCCAAGAGGATCACTTTGGGCTCATCCGGGGACGATTGATATACATTTGCTTGAACCCATCAGCACGACCGGTGTCGACTACAACCACCGCGAAGCGCTGATGAAGACCGTGAGAACGAGGATGGCCGACGCGATGCGCGATCTGTACGGTGTCGAGGCGCTACCCGCGATGGCATCGCGGCTTCCTTCATCGGTCGAGATGGTTTCGTCCGAGACGAATACAACCGAAACACGATAGCACCAACCTCCAACCAGCAAATGTCAGGCATAATAGAGATCAAGGCGCGCGAGATTCTGGACAGCCGCGGAAACCCCACCATTGAAGCCGATGTCACGCTCGACAGCGGTGCATTCGGCCGGGCCGCTGTGCCGAGCGGCGCGTCCACTGGAGAGCACGAAGCCCTCGAGCTGCGAGACGGAGACGCCGAGCGCTACATGGGGAAGGGAGTGGAGCAGGCGGTGCAGAGCGTGGAAGAGCGCATCGGTCCCGCGCTCAGCGGTTTGCCGGCGGGCGATCAGATTTTGATCGACCGCACCATGATCGAGCTCGATGGCACGCCCAACAAGGGGAAGCTCGGCGCCAACGCGATACTCGCGGTCTCGATGGCTACGGCGCGCGCGGCGGCGATGGATGTCGGGCTGCCGCTCTATCGCTACCTCGGTGGTCCGATGGCGCGCACGATCCCGGTCCCGATGATGAACATCCTTAACGGCGGGGCGCACGCGACCAACACCGTGGATTTCCAGGAGTACATGATCGTTCCGGTTGGCGCGACGAGCTTCCGTGAGGGGCTCCGCATGGGAGCGGAGGTGTTTCACGCGCTCAAGAAGGTGCTGGTGAAGCGGAAGCTCTCGACCGGAGTTGGTGACGAGGGCGGCTTCGCTCCAGATCTCAAGAACGACGAGGAAGCGTTGCGCGTTGTCGTCGAGGCAATCGAGGCGGCGGGATACGCGCCGGGGCGCGAAGTGGCGATCGCGCTGGATCCCGCGGCATCTGAGCTCTACAAGAACGGAACGTACACCTTCAAGAAGAGCGGAGCCGGCACTCTCGACTCTGACGGAATGATCGAGTTGTACCGGAAGTGGCTGGACGAATATCCGATCGTTTCGATTGAGGACGGACTTGCCGAAGACGATTGGGAAGGCTGGGCGAAGCTGACAGCGGCTCTTGGCGATCGCCTGCAGCTCGTCGGAGACGACATTTTCGTCACCAGCACCGAGCGTCTCGCGCGCGGCATCGAATCCGACGTCGCGAATGCGATCCTGATCAAGCTCAATCAGATCGGAACGTTGACCGAAACGCTCGAGGCGATCGAGATGGCGCGAGCGAACGGATACCAGTCGGTCATCTCGCACCGTTCGGGCGAAACGGAGGACACGTTCATCGCCGATCTCGCCGTCGCGACTGGGGCGGGGCAGATCAAGACCGGCTCGGCGAGCCGCACCGACCGTGTGGCCAAATACAATCAGCTCCTCCGGATCGAGGAGCAGCTTGGCGCAGTGGCGGAATATCCGGGCGGCGCGATCTACGGCTTGGAGTAGCTCGATGAAGCGTCTGACGTAGCTCGATGAAGCGGTATGTGTGGTGGGCGCTCATCGCCGTCGCGCTTTTTTTCGCGGTGCAGGGCGGGGAATACAGCACGCGGGATCTTTATGTGCTGCACTCCCGGACGCGGATCCTCACGCGCGACGTGGATTCGCTGCAGCGCCAGGTCGATTCCCTGGGGCGGTTCCTCAAGCTGGTGAAGAGCGACAGCGCCACTCAGGAGCGGATCGCGCGCGAGGAATTCGGGATGGTGCGCGGC